>ENA-ORCY01000002-ORCY01000002.1-marine-metagenome-genome-assembly--contig:-NODE-2-length-408604-cov-9.799340_pt1 | contig 408604 bp, 392 predicted proteins | sample MGYA00248634_ERZ508507 | MGnify/ENA primary metagenome ERZ508507 (study PRJEB26178, sample SAMN06266269) | marine metagenome | isolation source: Columbia River Estuary | place: USA:Columbia River... | reverse complement strand
CCCCACTGCTGCCTCCCGTAGGAGTCTGGGCCGTGTCTCAGTCCCAGTGTGGCTGATCATCCTCTCAGACCAGCTACGGATCGTCGCCTTGGTAGGCCTTTACCCTACCAACTAGCTAATCCGACTTGGGCTCATCTAATAGCGCAAGGCCCGAAGGTCCCCTGCTTTCTCCCGTAGGACGTATGCGGTATTAGCGTGCGTTTCCACACGTTATCCCCCACTACTAGGTAGATTCCCAAGCATTACTCACCCGTCCGCCGCTTTACTCAGTCCGAAGACCTTTCACGCTCGACTTGCATGTGTTAGGCCTGCCGCCAGCGTTCAATCTGAGCCATGATCAAACTCTTCAGTTCAATCTTTTAGCCTCACCAATAAAGGAGAGGGAACGGTTACGCAAAACTTGCTTTACCATTCAAAATCTCAGTTTCATAAACTGTACGCTTACCACATTCATAAATGAATCGATGAGTTACTTGCTTATGATGTTTAATTATCCAACATCAACTAGCAAGTACCCACACGCATTGCTTGATTAAATTTTTAAAGAACAGTTCGCTCCTCAGAGCGGGACGCGTATTCTATAGATCGCAGCCCCTTTGTCAACAACTAAAGTAAAATAAATCTCGCTAATTTTACCTTCTTAACTTCGCCTGTTTGGCATCTCAACAACCTCGTTGGGAGCGCGCATTCTAGCGTCGAAATCTAGCTTGTCAACCACCGTAGAAAAATAAATAACCTTGCTTCTTTTCTACCGTATGAGCCGTCTAAATTCTCTTTGCTCACCCCGTTTGGGAGCGCGCATTCTACAGTCCAACGGTGGACTGTCAACATGTTTCTAGAATTAATTTTCAAGATTTTGCTAAGCACTTGATAATGCTGCTAAACCCTTTCAAAAAGATGGTATTTTTTCTTGCCGAGGCGAACTAAAAAGAAGCGTCCATACAGCGCATGTGCAGAACTGAAGACTTCCTCTGCGTTCATATTGTCTTCGGCGCCTTGGGGTTTGCCATTGACGAAGACTGAATTGTGCCCAAGCGCGTCCTTTACCTCACGGCCTGCTTTGGCTAAACCGCACTCTGTCAGCAACTGTGTTAGCGAGGTTTCTGCGAGATTCTGACAATTGAGAACAGACGATGGCATACCATCGAGACGCAATTGTTCAAAGTCGGCCTCTGAAAGCATGTTCGGGTCGCCATTAAAGAGCGCCTCGGTGATTCGCAAGGCGGCTGCGAGGCCCTCTTCACCGTGCACTAACCTCGTTGCCTCTGCAGCTAAAACAGACTGAGCTTGGGGTCGCCCTGCGGCCAAACGATCTGCGTCCTCTATAGAGGCAATCTCGGCAACACTTAAAAAGGTGAAATAGCTGAGGAATTTGTATACGTCAGCGTCGGCAACATTGAGCCAAAACTGATAAAACGCCAGGGGTGAGGTCTTTTTAGGATCTAGCCACACGGCACCTGCTTCGGTTTTGCCGAACTTGGTCCCATCCGCTTTTGTAATAAGCGGGACTGTCAATCCAAAACACTGCGTTTGATTTTGTCGCCGACACAGATCGATACCGCCTACTATATTACCCCACTGGTCACTGCCGCCTATTTGCAAAGTGCATCCATAGCGGCGGTTGAGCTCGGCGAAGTCCATGCCCTGCAGCAGCGCGTAGGAAAATTCAGTGAATGAGATGCCAGAGCCTTCACGCTCTAAGCGCTGCTTCACGGACTCTTTATGAATCATGCTATTGACCGAAAAATGCTTGCCGATATCGCGAAGGAATTCGAGGGCAGACATTTGTGCGGTCCAATCTAAATTGTTGGCAACAATTGCCGAATTGGGGCCGCAATCAAAGTCGATAAATTGACTGACTTGCTGTTTGATTTTATCCGCCCAACCTGCGATCACATCTGGCGTGTTGAGCTTGCGCTCATCGGCCTTAAAACTCGGATCACCAATGAGACCCGTGGCGCCGCCGACGAGGGCTATTGGGGTGTGACCGGCCTGCTGAAAGCGCTTTAATACAAGTAATGGCACCAAATGGCCGAGATGCAAACTATCGGCGGTCGGGTCAAATCCACAATAGATGGCTTGGGGTTGGTCGAGATGCACCTCGAGGGCGTCATCAGCAGACAGCTGGGCAATTAGCCCACGCTCGCGCAATTCGTTAATTAACTGGTTACCACTTTGTTTCATCGGTACTGGTTTCGCTGGTCATTTTGGAGATCGCCAACTCTACACATTGGCAGGGCAATTACAAGAATTTCTGGCCCCTTGCGGGCTTAGGCGCTCATTTAAGAATAATGCTTAACGTCTAAAAAGCTCGAGCTTGTCTCTGTAACTAGTTCATTTATTAGGCTAAACTTGCCAAAATAGAATGAGATTGGTTGCCATGGTACTTAATAAAATGCGTCGGATAGAGCGCTCGATACGCTCCGCGTTGAAGGATTTTCCGCGGCGTCATGTTATTTTGGCCTCAGCTGTGAGTGTCTGCTTGCTCGGTTTAACGCTATATCCTGTGAGTGATGCTGCAGCAAACAGGCAGGTTGCGGAATCTGTGGCCATTCCTCTGGATACCTCGCTCGAGACTATTGATCAGCAGGATGCCTCTCACGAGGCCCCAGAATCATCGCTTACTTGGCGCGAGCAAAAAGTCACGAGCGGTGATAGTTTGTCGACACTGTTCGCGCGCGCCTCCTTCAGCCCCACAGATGTGCACAGAATTACCTCTTCTAAAGATGGCAAGCTGCTCCTCGACATCTATCCCGGAGAAATATTGCGCTTTGGCTCAAATAGCAATGGGGAGCTTGAGGAACTGCACTATATACAATCTAAGTTAGTCAGCCGGGTTTACACACTTAAAGACGGTAAATACCAATCTAAAGAACAGGTGCAGGTGCCCGACACATTGCTGACATATAGAGAGGGCGTAATTGAAGACTCTCTTTATATGTCAGGATTAAAAGCCAATTTGCCCGATAAGCTGATTATGGCACTGGCAGATATCTTTGCCTGGGACGTTGACTTTGTATTTGATATTCGCCAAGGCGACTCCTTCTCGATGCTGTTTGAAGAGCATTATCTCTCTGGCGAAAAGCTGGGTGTGGGTAATATTGTTGCAGCGACCTTCACAAATCGCGGCAAAACATACCAAGCGGTGCGCTATACAAACAAGCAGGGGCAGACGGATTACTACACCCCCGATGGGCTGAGCATGCGAAAAGCATTTCTGCGCACGCCCCTCGATATTTTTCGCATCAGTTCTGAATTCAACCTTAAACGTAAACATCCCATCCACAAAATGATCAAAGCCCACCGCGGTATCGACTTTGCCGCACCTCGGGGTACGCCGGTTTATGCCAGCGGCGATGGCAAAGTTATTGGATCGGGCTACAGTGCGGCCAATGGCAACTACGTTTTTATTCAGCATGGACAAGCGTACGTGACTAAGTACTTACACCTCAACAGCAAGAAAGTGACCCGCGGGCAAACGGTACGTCAGCGCCAACTGATTGGAACAGTGGGCGCAACAGGTTACGCAACAGGCCCACACTTACACTACGAATTCTTGGTTAATGGCGTACACCGCAACCCTCGCACCGTGCAGCTGCCGCAAGCCAACCCTATATCAAAGGCGGAGTTAGCGGCATTCCAGTCGGCGACGAATCTCGCTCTGACGCAACTGGCCCAAGCGGCCAGCACCTCTAAATTTGCGTCGAGCAGCCCGGGGGCTTTACGAGGAGGCCCCGCAAGCGCTAACTGAGCATTACCATGTCTCAGGCCACGCTTTATTTAGGACTCATGTCGGGCACAAGCATCGACAGCATCGATGCTGCCGCTGTGTCGTTTGATCAAGGTCAGCTAAAACTCCTCGGTACCTATACTCACCCCATTTCAGACGCGCTGCGGCTGAATATTTTAAATCTCAGCCAGCCCGGTCTCGACAGTGTTCAACTTCACGGTGAAACGGACCATCTGCTCGGACATTTGTTTGCCGATGCAGCGCTGGCTCTCATGGCGTCCCTGTCAATTGGACCTGACGATATTGTGGCCATTGGCAGCCACGGCCAGACGATTCGGCACTCGCCACCCAAAACCAACAGCATTGCCTTTAGCCAACAAATTGGCGATGCCAATATTATTGCTGCCCGCACTGGTTGCAGTGTCGTGTCCGACTTTCGGCGCAAAGATGTTGCACTAGGAGGACATGGCGCTCCGCTAGTGCCCGCATTTCACCACTCGCTGTTCTCTCATCCGCAGCGCCAGCGGGTTATTGCCAATATTGGCGGCATTGCCAATATCACGGTCTTACCCGCTGACGGTGCTTGTTACGGTTTTGACACAGGGCCGGGCAACCTCTTACTTGATGCATGGTGCAAAAGGCACACGGGCAAGCGTTACGATGACAAGGGCGCGTGGGGGGCAACTGGCCAAGTGGACGCGGCGCTGCTGAAACAACTTAAAACCCATCCCTTTTTAGGCCTTGAAGCGCCTAAAAGCACGGGGCGCGAAGAGTTCAATCTGGCGTGGCTGGAATCGATACTCACCGATCACTCACTTCCACCCGAGAATGTCCAAGCGACGCTCACAGCATTTACCGCTCAGACACTCGGAGATGCAATTTCTGCGCTTGATGACAACATTGATGAAGTCTATGTCTGTGGCGGCGGTGCGTTCAACAATCAGCTCATGGCAAGGTTAGAGGAAACCCTCCCCGGCAGCGTCGTTAGCACGACCGATGATCTAGGTCTCGCGCCAAGCTGGGTGGAGGCCTGCGCTTTTGCGTGGCTTGCGCGGCAGCGAGTACTTTCTTTACCTGGCAATTTGCCTCGGGTCACCGGGGCAAGTAGGCCCGCAATTTTAGGCGCGCTGTATTTGCCTTAACAAGGGGTAAACAGTCGTCGATCAACGTTTAAATCGAGAAGGAAGAACCACAGCCGCAGGTTGTTGATGCATTTGGGTTGGTAATCAGGAATCGAGAGCCCATCAATCCCTCTTCATAATCAACGGTTGCGCCCACGAGGTACTGATAACTTAGAGAGTCAACCAATACCGTGACATCGTTCTTAGTGACCTGGGTATCGTCTTCAGCCATAGCATCTTCAAATGAAAATCCATATTGAAATCCTGAGCAGCCGCCGCCCGTAACAAAGACGCGGAGCTTCAACTGCTCATTAGCCTCCTCTTCTTTCAGACGCTTCACCTTTGCCACTGCATTGTCGGTAATATTTAGCAGTGTGGGCGTGTATGTTTCAATGACTGACATTTTTTCTCCGTTCTTGCGCCGTCGCGGCAATTCATGCCGTGACGTCCGCTTTGATTAAACATGCTGTAAATTTAGGACGGCTTCTTCGACACTTCTTTTGAATCTGCAGGGAATTGCGTCACGTTTGTGCGGGCCTGATGATAAACAAAGCTACCAACAACTTCAGCGCCTTTTTCAATTTCAATTAGATTGTAATTTAAATTACCTTCAACAACAGCCTTTGCCGCCAATTTCACGTGTTTGCTCGCGTACAAATCGCCTCGAACACGTCCATTGACGATAATGGTCGCAACCACAATATCACCCTTGACCGAGCCACCCTGCAATATGCGAATCCGCGCGTTTTCGTCTTCTGACGTAATATTGCCGACAATTTCGCCCTCTATTTCTAGATTGCCTTTAAATTCTAAATTGCCACTGACGCGAGAGCCCTTTGCTAGCAGGGTTGTCGCGCCCAGAGCAGGATCGCCCCTGTCGCCGTCACTTTTTGAACCAAACATGCTCATCCCTCTACGCTCCAATCATACTTTTGATCGTACTCTAGCGCGCCCTTATTCGGGTAACGCAAGGTTATTCTAATTTGCTTCGGATCAAAGCCCTCGGGTAACTTTATGACACCGCGATTGATCGAGAAGTATTTAAATTTTATCTTAATTGGCAAGGCCACAATCGTGTCATCGAGATCTGCGAGAGACAACTCAACGAGCCTGCCACCTTTGCTGCCTATCACCCATACCTCGCCCAACACTTCAATCGTTTTCATCTTCGCGGCTTTTTGCCTTACCACCCAGCGATAGCTGATCATGCCGCCGCTGTCGCTCAACTTCAAATCGGTCACTGACAAACCATCGGGCTGCGTGCTGTCCTGCAGTAACTCGCGATAGAGTTTTAATTGCTCATCGCGCTGATAGACATTTTTTTGCAGCACTATCATCTCTTGCCGGGCGCTTTCCAGCGCAGCGGCATCTACTTCTGAGCTTAGCTGCGCGGCGCGCAACTGCAGTTTTTGCTCTGCAATTATTTCAGCCTGATCGACTGTAAGTTCTTCAAGACGTCCCTTTTCGCGCATTTCACTTTCAAAAAAGCGACCACCCCAAAACTTACCTGCAAACAGCGTCAAGATTAACAGGACGGCCAATCCGATAGACAACACATATTTCTGCCCGGGGCGATGCCTGACAACGATAGATCTGCTTTCGCGCATTAGGGAAGCAGCGCGGCGGCGGTCAGGCCTGCGCTCTCGGGAAATCCAAACATAATGTTCATGCATTGGATTCCCTGGCCTGATGCGCCTTTGGTCAAGTTGTCCTCGACAACCAAAACAACCACTTTTTTACCGCCCTGCGGGCGCTGTACTGCGATACGGCAATAGTTAGAACCTCTCACGGAGCGCGTTTCGGGGTAGCGCCCAGCGGGAAGCACATCAACAAACGGCTCGTCTTTGTAGCGCTCTTCAAAAAGCGCCTGCACATCAACACTAAGGTCGGTTAAATTGGCATAGAGCGTGGTGTGAATGCCTCTATTGATCGGCAACAGATGAGGAACAAAGGTCAGCCCGACCGATTTCCCTGACGCCATATCGCCCAGCCCCTGCACAATTTCAGGGTGATGACGATGCCCCGATACCGCATAGGCTTTAAAACTGTCGCTCACTTCAGTGTGTAAATTCGCAACGCTGGCCTGACGCCCCGCACCACTAACGCCCGAGGCGGAGTTGGCAATCAGATCTTCAAGATCGATACAACCGGCTTCAATCAGAGGCAAAAAGCCAAGCTGCACACTGGTCGGGTAGCACCCTGGACAGGCAATTAGGCTGGCACTTTTAATGTCTTTGCGATTGAACTCTGGCAGCCCATAGACCGCCTGAGAAATAAGGCCGCGTGCTGAGTGGGGCTGGCCGTACCACTGCTCCCAAAGATCAGCATCTCTAATTCTAAAATCGGCAGAAAGATCAATAACCTTAACGCCAAGGGCGAGGATGTCGGCAACCATACTCTGAGCAACGCCGTGTGGCGTGGCAAAGAAAACCACATCGCAAGCGCCCAGCGTATCCAAGTCAGGATCGGAAAATGTCAGGTCAACAATGCCCCTGAGATTGGGGTACAGGTCTGCAACAGGCTTACCCTGCTCACCGCGCGACGTGATAACGGTAACCCGCGCCTGCGGATGCCCCGCCAGCAGTCTCAACAATTCGACGCCGGTATACCCGGTTGCTCCTACGATGCCAACTTTAATCACTTGTATTCTCTTTTCATTATCCAGACGTTTTCGATATGACTATAATACCCCAAATTTTGCTGCCCCTGCGGCTTTTGTCGGCGCCGCTAACGCTAAGACATTGTTAGCCGTGATGGAGAAACAACGAATGTACGAATGGGTTCTAGCCTTTCATTTAATTGCCGTCATCTGCTGGTTTGCGGCGCTGTTTTATCTGCCTAGACTATTTGTCTATCACAGCATGGCTGACGACTCGGTCAGTATAGAACGATTCAAAATTATGCAGAGCAAACTTTACAATGGTATTGCTATGCCATCAATGATCGCAACGGTTGGACTGGGCGTTTGGCTGGTATCAATGGCGCCGGACTACTATCTCAGTCAACTGTGGTTTCAACTGAAGGCAGCGATTGTTGCAGTTTTAATTGGCTACCATTTTGCCTGTGCGCACTACATGAAGCAGCTGCGTGACGATCGCAGCACCAAAACTCACATATTTTTCCGTGTATTTAACGAAATTCCTGTGCTTTTTCTCGTCGCTGCCGTAATTCTCGTTATCGTCAAACCATTTGCCTAGATAACACCGTACTATGAGGGGTCGCCGTGCACTCCCTATAAAAAGAAGGTGTCGTTCGGCAAGCAACACTGCCATCGGATCGCCATCCGGTCGCCTGGTCGGAATAACGCACAGAAGTTGCTTTCTGTCTTTAACTACATACAACGCTATTAGGATTCGTTCATGTCTCAGTCAAACCCGCGCTCAGAAGCACTTTTCGCCGCTGCACAAAAACACATTCCCGGAGGCGTGAATTCGCCTGTTCGAGCGTTTCGTGCAGTGGGCGGCACGCCGATATTCTTTCAGCGCGCGAAAGGCGCCTACATGTTTGACGCAGACGGTAAACGCTACATTGACTACGTGATGTCGTGGGGGCCGATGATTCTTGGTCATGGCCACCCCGCTGTACTCGATGCGATTCGACAGCAACTGGATTTGGCTCTGACTTTTGGCACGCCGACCGAGCTCGAAATCTTGCTGGCTGACAAAATATGCGACTGGGTGCCGGGCATGGAAATGGTGCGGATGGTGAACTCAGGCACTGAGGCAACTATGAGCGCTATTCGCCTCGCTCGAGGCTACACCGGTCGCGACAAAATTGTGAAATTTGAGGGCTGCTATCACGGGCACTCTGACTCTCTGCTGGTTAAGGCTGGATCGGGCGCACTCACCATGGGCGTTCCCAGCTCGCCGGGTGTTCCCGCGTCCTTGGCAGATCACACGGTGACACTAAGCTACAACAATATAGAGCAGCTAAAACAAACCTTTGCTGATATTGGCGAACAGATCGCCTGCATTATTGTTGAGCCTGTTGTCGGCAATATGAATTGTGTGCCGCCCATTCCAGGCTTTCTGCAAGCACTTCGCGACTGCTGCAGCGCCCACGGTGCCGTGCTGATTATGGATGAGGTCATGACTGGCTTTCGCATTGGCGCCAAAGGTGCCAGTGATTACTATGGCATTGAACCCGACCTGATCTGTCTCGGAAAGGTGATTGGCGGTGGTATGCCAGTGGGTGCTTTTGGCGGCAAGCGAGAAATTATGCAGCAGATCGCACCGCTCGGGCCGGTGTATCAAGCGGGTACGCTGTCAGGCAATCCTGTGGCGATGGCCGCCGGATTGGCGACACTGAACTTGATTTCACAACCTGACTTTCTCGATCCGCTTGTTGCTCACACAGACCAACTGGTAAAAGGCTTGCGCCAACGAGCAGCGGCAGCAGGCATTGCCATGACCAGCAACCATGTCGGCACGATGTGGGGTGTGTTTTTCTCCGAAGAAGAGCATATCGTCAATTATCAACAAGTTATGCAGTGCGATACGCAGCGCTTTGCCAAGTTCTTCCATGGCATGCTCGAACAGGGCGTCTACTTGGCGCCGGCGTCCTATGAGGCAGGATTTATGTCCGCAGCGCATACAGATGACGACATTCAGTTCACCCTTGATGCCGCCGAAAAAGTCTTCAAAACACTGTAATAGCGAAACAAGACAAAACCGCCTGAGCCTGCAGGAATGCCTTCAGCGAGATAAAGGCATGTTGTTCTCGCTGTTTTTCCGTATTATTGCCGAATTATTGCTGAGCTGGCCGCCAACCTGCGCAGCGAGACTTTGAGTCATAGTATTTTCCGGAGCAGTTATGAGTTTTTCCAGCCAACGTGGATCCTACCCCTACAGCAGATTGCGCCGCAGTCGCAGCACTGACTTCTCGCGTCGACTGGTCCGCGAGCACGCACTGAGCACCGACGATCTGATTCTTCCCCTGTTTGTGGTTGAAGGCACAGAACAAAGACAGCCCGTCGCATCGATGCCCGGCGTTGAGCGTTTGTCGATTGACTTACTGGTGGCAGAGGCACAACTGGCCGCCTCTCTCGGCATTCCTGCCGTGGCACTTTTCCCCGTGATACCTGCAGAGAAAAAGTCCCTGCTTGCGGAGGAGGCTTACAATCCTGAAGGCTTAGCGCAGCGTGCGGTCAGAGCGATTAAAGCGGCTGTTCCCGCACTAGGGGTGATTACTGACATTGCCCTAGACCCATTTACCACCCACGGCCAAGACGGCATTATTGACCCAGAGAGCGGCTATGTGCTCAACGACATTACCGTTGAAGCATTGACCAAGCAGGCACTGTCCCATGCCGACGCGGGGGCCAATATTGTTGCACCATCCGACATGATGGATGGACGAATCTGGGCCATTCGCGAAACGCTCGAAGATCACGGCTTTGTCAACACCATGATCATGGCCTACGCCGCAAAGTACGCGTCCAGCTACTACGGACCTTTCCGCGATGCCGTCGGCTCCGCTAACAACATCAAAGGTGGAGATAAAAAAACCTACCAAATGGACCCTGCCAACAGTGATGAAGCGCTGCATGAGTGCGCGCTAGATCTCGAAGAAGGTGCCGATATGATTATGGTCAAACCCGGTATGCCTTATCTTGATATTGTCCGTCGAGTAAAGGATGAATTAAAAGCGCCAACGTTTGCCTATCAAGTCAGCGGTGAATATGCCATGCATTGCGCCGCCTTCGAAAAGGGCTGGCTGCAGCGCGATGCGGTTATTTTAGAATCGCTACTCGCCTTTAAGCGCGCCGGCGCTGACGGCATTCTCACCTATTTCGCAAAAGAGGCGGCCACACTGTTGAACGCTAAATGACCCTTCGCATCGATAAATATATCAGCAATGCCACCGACCTCTCGCGGGTAGAGACGAAACGTTTTATCAAAGCTGGTGAGGTCACCGTTGACGGCGAGATCATCACCAACCCTGCGCAAAAAATTTCAGGTGACGAAGAAATCTGCATTGATGGCTCGATTATCAGCAAGGCAGCGCACCGTTACTTTATGCTCAACAAGCCCGCGGGAGTGGTATCTGCAACCCGCGACAACAGCCACACCACTGCGCTGGATCTGATTTATGAACACCGCAGCGCAGAGCTTCAAGTCGCAGGCCGTCTCGATGTCGATACCACAGGCTTGCTGCTGATCACCGATGATGGCCAGTGGAATCATCGCCTGACTGCGCCCCGCAGCGACTGTCAGAAAATCTATCGCGTTGAGCTTGCCACGCCAATTAGCCCAGACTATCAAGAGAGACTTGCCAATGGCGTCTGGCTTGAAGGTGAAAAGCATCCCTGTCTGCCCGCAACCCTCGAGGTACTTGATGATCAAACGGTTCTGCTCAGCATTGCCGAGGGAAAATACCACCAAGTGAAACGCATGTTTGCCGCGCTTGGCAATCACGTTAAAGCACTGCATCGCACACAGGTTGGCGGTATTACCTTAGACGAAACCCTTGAACCCGGCGAGTACCGCGCCCTGACTCCTGACGAAGTTGCCTCTATTATATGAACGATCAAAGCGTCGAACTCCTCGTCCAGCAACTCGCCCCCCTGACGGGAAAATGCCTTATTGTTGCTGACGAAAATTGGGCCTCAACGGCATGGAATGCTGTCGCTCATTCAGGAACCAGTCAGCGCGTCTTATTCAGTAATCGCGACGAAATTGTCCGAGGTGCTCAAGCGACTGGGATGGAAGCGCAGTTTAACGACTTTGATTTCTCGACCCTCGAGCCCGCAAGTTTCGACCATGTTCTGTTCCGCGTATCCAAAGAACGTGCCGTAACACACCACATTATTAACTGCGCTAGCGCACTGCTCAAAGACGGCGGCCAACTTATTCTCAGCGGCCAAAAAACCGACGGAATAAAAACCTACACAGACGCCGCCTGCCAATTATTTGGCGATAGCAGCAGACCCCAGAAAAACGGCATTTACTATCTATCGATAATCTCTAAATACCGCGTCAGCGATGACCCTCTCGACGACAAAGACTACACCCAACTGCGCGCCATCAATACCAAACCGACCTTGCTCAGCAAGCCCGGCATTTTTGGCTGGAACAAAGTCGATCAAGGCAGCGCCTTCTTAATCGGCTATCTGCCAAAACTGCTTGAGCGCTACCCAGCGGGCGACAACGCAAAATCACTGCTCGATCTCGGCTGTGGATATGGTTACTTGGCCTGCTCAGCCAATGAGTTCGGGTTTGAGCGAATTGTCGCCACCGACAATAACGCAGCCGCGCTGCTTGCCTGCAACGCTAATTTCAACGCCCTAGGCATAGCCGGGGTTGTGGTAGCAGGTGATGCTGGCAGTGAACTCAATGAGCGGTTCGACACCATTGTCTGTAACCCACCCTTTCACCAGGGTTTCAATATTGATAGCGCGCTGACGGAGAAGTTTCTCAGCGCCACCAAGCGGCTTATAACATCACGCGGGCGGGCGCTTTTTGTGGTGAATAATTTTATTGCGCTGGAAAAGAAAGCCCGAGATTATTTTTCCTGCGTCGAGGAAGTTGGCCGCAGCGGCTCGTTCAAATTAATTATGGTTGCCCATAAACCGTAAGGCGCAGTGGGCACGCCGTTCTGGTCAGCGCACGCGTGTGACTAAAGATTAAAGCCCCATCACCTGTTTAATGATCTGATTTTTAACCGGCTGCAATCGATCGATCTGAGTGAGACCCGTACTTCGCACCCATCGCAGTGCCAGATTGTCGGAGGCAAAGAGACGCTTAAATCCCTCCATCGCCGCCATCATCGTCAAATTCTCTGGTTTGCGCTGACGTTGATATTTATTCAGCGTAAACAACGCACCCAGGTCGTTGCCGCGCGCCACAGCCGTGGAGAGAACATCGACCAAGGCAGCCACATCCGCGAAACCAAGATTGACTCCCTGACCGGCCAGTGGATGAATGGTGTGAGCAGCATCTCCGAGCAACACAACCCGCTCTGCCGCGTAATCTATCGCGTGGCGCTGGCGCAAGGGAATCGAGAAACGCTTATCAGTCGACAGAATTTGTCCAAGACAATGTTCACTGGCCATCCCCAGCTGCTGACAAAACGCACTGTCATCTAAGGCCATCAGCCGCTCGGCTTCATCGGATTGTTGCGACCAAACCAGCGAACAGTAATGGCGGCCATCGCTGCTGGCTAAGGGCAAGAGTGCCAAGGGGCCCGTTGGCATAAACCGCTGCCAAGCTGTGTATTGATGGGCGCAGGCTGTTTCCACAGTGGTGACAATGGCGCTATGGCCATAGTCCCACTCGCGGGTGGCAAAATTAAATGCCTGCCGAATGGCTGAATTACCACCATCGGCAGCGACCAATAGCGGTGCTGACAACAGACGGCCATCCTGTAAATCGAGAGTAACCTCATTTTCTAAACGTTGGTAGCGCGCCACCTGAACAGGGCAAAAAAACTCGATATTGGTGAGCTTAGCCTGCTCCGCCAACAAGCTTTCGACGACCAGCGAATTTTCAACAATATGACCGAGATTGGGTTGATGCACATCGTGACAGTCAAAATGAATGCGCCCCGTACCCTCAGCATCCCAAACCTCCATCGCCTGATACGGACTGACCCTTGTCGCCGCAATATGCGCCCAAGCACCGCAACTCTGCAGAACCGCGCGCGATTTTTCGGTGAGCGCAGCCACGCGAGGATCAAATGTGTGCGGATCGAACGGATCACTCTGGTGCGCCTCGATCAGGGCAATACGCACTGCCGGGTTCGCCCGCGCCAATAAACAAGCAAACGCCCCGCCGACCATGCCAGCGCCGACAACAATGACATCAAACCGATGAGAATCAACCATGTTCCGCCTCCTTGGCGACCATGCCCATGCCAAACTGGGCAAAGCCAGTGCGCAGGCCGGGGCTTAAATCCATCATTAATAAACCTGCGTTGCGACCGAAAGCCACAGTCGAGGAGGCTTTTGCAAACAGTTTTGGCAGACCGTCGCTGAACAGCAAGGTGTTCTGCTGATCCCTGAGCTGGCGCGCCTGATAGCGTTGCAAGACATCTAAACTGGCAAAGTCGACGCCCTGTAAGCGCGCTTTGCCAAGTACTTCGGCCAGCACTGCGACATCGCGCAGGGATAAGTTAAACCCCTGTCCCGCGACAGGGTGCAGGCTGTGGGCCGCGTTACCCAGCACAACAAGGTTGCGCCGCACCTGTTCACTTGCGGTGGTCAGGGCTAAAGGGTAGCTATGCCGAGTGCCGACTTTTTGCAGCTGCCCCAACCGATAGCCAAAGCTGTCTTGCAATAACTGCAAAAATACATCATCCGTCGCGGCCATAAGCTGTTCGGCTACTTCGTTCGGTTTTGTCCACACCAGCGCGCAGCGCGCACTGCCCTCAAAATCGGGCAGCGGCAGCATCGCCATTGGCCCCTGTTCGGTAAAACGTTCGTAGGCAATGCCGTCATGGGGTTTCTCCACGGCAATATTGGCGATTATTCCCTGCTGACCATAAGGTTGTGTGTTGCTCTGAATACCCATTTTTTGTGCGGTTTGCGACTGGGCACCGTCAGCAATTACCACAAGCGCTGCGTGGATGTTGCGCTCGCTATCATCTAGGGCAATGCTCATGCCTTGCTTGAGCGGTGTCATACTGGCAACTCGGGCCGGCGCTACAACTTCAACATCACTGGCGGCGAGTCGCTCCATTAGCACGCGACCCATCCAGCTGTTTTCAATTACGTAACCTAGGGCGTCTACACCAGCTTCCGCCGCATCAATGCGGGTGAGCCCAAGGTGGCCGCGGTCACTGACATGAATATGGTGAATGGGACTGGCGTGGGATTGAAGTGCGTCCCAGAGCTGGGACGCCTCGAAAATCTTGCGGCTACTCCAGGACACAGCAGTGGAGCGCGCATCAAAACTGGGGCGGTATTCAAATTTGTCTGCGGCTTGGAAGGCCTGCGCTTCAAGCAGCAATATCTTCCACGAGTGCTGTTGATGAGCCAGGAGCAGAGCCAAACTGATACCGACCATGCCACCGCCAACAATAACGATGTCGCAGTATTCGGTATCCGTCTGAACTGTCTGAGCCTCTACCACAAGTTAACCTGCCATTAATGATTCAATATCATGTCGCGTTTTAGGGACAGTTGAGGTGAGGTCTTCATAACCGGTTTTGGTAATCGCAATATCGTCTTCGATACGGACCGCCAGTCCTCGCCATTTTTCCGCGACCAATTTATTGTCCGGCGAAATATAGATACCCGGCTCGACCGTCACCACCATGCCGGGCTCGTATACACGCCACTGGTTGTCAATTTTGTAATCGCCAACATCATGCACATCCATGCCGAGCCAGTGGCCCGAGCTATGCATGTAAAACTCTTTGTAGCTTTCCTGTTCGATCAACTCGCTGACGTCGCCTTGGAGAATACCCAGGTCTCGCAGGCCCTGAGTGATAACGCGCACGGTGGCATCGTTGGCCCCACTGTAGGGTGCGCCTGGCTTTAACGCTGCGATGGCCTGCAACTGGGCGTCCAACACGATATCGTAAATCGCTGCCTGTTCAGGGCTGAATTTGCCGTTAATCGGAAACGTCCGCGTAATGTCTGCCGCGTAATTTTCGAACTCACAACCAGCGTCAATCAAAACCAAATCGCCATTGTTTATCTTCTTGCGATTTTCCACATAGTGCAAAATACAGCCATTCGCACCGCCACCCACAATTGAAGTATAGGCAGGTGCACTGGCGCCTGAATGGATAAATTCGTGTTCAATTTCCGCCTGAAGTTGGTATTCAAAAATTCCCGGCTTGGCGACTTTCATTGCGCGACAGTGGGCGCGTGCAGATATCTCACCGGCTTTTCGCATAAGCTTTAACTCAGCGGCGGTTTTGATCAAACGCATTTCACTCAACAGATGATCGACATCGACAAACTCACCCGGCGGTGGCGTGCCACGACCTTTCTTGCCGCGCACCTCGTTGACCCACTCCATTAGATGGCGGTCAAATTCCGCATCTCGCCCAATGCTGTAGTAGACCCGCTCTTTACCTTCCAGCATGCCTGGGAGTATTTCGTCGAGATCACCAATGGGGAACGCATCGTCAACGCCGAAATCAATCACCGCACGCTCCGGGCCAGTGCGATAACCATCCCAAGTCTCACGCAACTTATCTTTTTCACGACAAAATAACACGCACTCGCCCTGCGCTCGGCCTGGGGTTAACACCAGCACTGACTCAGGTTCGGCAAAGCCACAGAGATAGGTCAGATTGGTCGCCTGCTTGTAGGGATAATGAATATCTTTAGAGCGGACTTTTTCCCTGCCAGCGGCGATAACAGCAATGCTGTTGCCCTGCATCATGGACATTAATTCTCGCCGCCTAGCGGCATATTCTTTCGCTGTAATCATCGCAACGACTCTTGGCTGTTAGTAGAGTGAACGTTTTAGTGGTTTTAATGGTTTTAATGGTTTTAATGGTTTTAATGGTTTTAATGGTTTTAATGAATAGTGGGCTCATCGGCCTGCACGTCAGAGTGCAAGTCGGCGAAGATTAATTGTACGGCAATGCGAATATATTCGACCAGTTCAGCGTAGTCGCGCTCGCCATCTTCATCGGTGTCGAAATCCACCGAGACCTGTCCAATCGCAACAATATCTTCAAGCGCTTCGCGGGCATCTTCAGAGACAGCAAACTCGCTGCTCATTCCCTCGCCGAGACCAGAAATATAATTGCTGCACCAAAGGCCGACAGAGACCAAACGCTCCGGCAATGGCAGCTCGTCGTCTGGCAGTAAAGGCTGGAACAGAAATGCACTATTTTCAAGACTGTGCAGCGCCACTTGATAAAAATCGCGCAGCCGGTTTTCGGCGGCATCGGCTTGCTCGTCAGACAATCCAAGCCAGTCAATCGACAGCGCAATCAGCTGATCCAAGGGCATTGCGCCGCTGCATAGACGACCGCACAAAAATCCGTGAAATCCAGAGGGCTCGGCGTTGACACGCAACTCAAAAAACAGTTCTTGGACTTGTTCAAATGTCATTTTTTCGCCTCTTTTTTAGCAGTTGGCATCCTATCATTGTATAAATACCACTGCACGCTACATCGCTAGAATAGCAACGCGCGCAACAAAACAGTAAATAGCCCGCGCACGCAGGTTGTAATTGACCAAATCAATAGCAATGCCTATAGTTAGTCGGCTAACCTTGTCCGCAATAAATATACAAAGTCGCCCAATTATGAGTGGTTTCGAAAAGTTAGAAGAGAACCTCGATAGCTTGATCGCGCTATGCCATCAGCTTAAGCGTGAGAACCAAGCCTTGCGGGCCCGCGAATCAAGCTTGGCCAGCGAGCGCGGCAAGCTGTTGGAACAAAATGAAATGGCGCGACAAAAAATAGAAACGATGATCAATCGGCTGAAAAGCCTCAACGTGGACTAATCATGGCGTCTATTTCTCTGAAAATTCGTATTCTCGATAAAGAGTATCAGGTCAACTGCAAGCCCGAAGAGCGCGAAGCGCTTGAGCTTTCGGCTAAATTACTCGATGAAAAAATGGAAGAAATTCGCCGCGGCTCGCACATTATCGGCGTTGAACGCATCGCTGTTATGGCTGCGCTGAATTTGGCCCACGACTTGATTCGCAGCGAAAAAAATGCCGCCAGCAACAGTCAGACAGCGCAGGTTTTACAATCAATTAACAGCAAACTCTCTGACGCGTTGTCTGATCTCGACCGCTAAGTTGTGCGCAAGCAAACGATTGCCGCGGTTTTAGTCGATTCTTTTTTGACGGCTCTGCTATACTTGCCCCTCCTAGGGTGTGCGCCAGTCAAGAAGTCCCTGAGCCGATAATTATTACCTGGTTCCTTTCCGCCAACATTGTTGTGCACTTCCGTGCGTCGGAAAGCCTGATATGTTGCGATTGAAACCACCTTGAACTTTTCGGTTCAAGGCCACGTTGACAGCGGCACTCTGGGATTTTTACTTACCCATAGCTGTGTACCGATGAATCTTAGCGACGTTAGACAAACGCTACGAACAAAACGACGGGCTTTAAATCCTGCTCAGCAGCGTGTCGCTGCTCAAGACTTGGCAGCAATTATTTCCCGCCAAGGTTTTTTCTTGCGCGCAAAACGAGTAGCGCTCTACCTTGCGAGCGATGGCGAAATTGATCCGGCACCGTTGTTAGATATCGCGTTAAACGCGGACAAGCTATGCTTTTTACCTGTAATCCACCCACTGAAAGCTAACCGACTGTATTTTGTCGAATACCGTCGCGGCGACCCTCTGAAAAAAAATCGCTTTGGTATTTTAGAGCCCCTTTTAGGGACCTCAACAGTTGCCCCAGTCTGGTCACTCGATGTGGTTTTTTTACCCTTGGTTGGCTTTGATCGCAGCGGTAACCGAATTGGTATGGGCGGCGGATTTTACGATCGCACGCTGGCCAACAGCACGCTGCAAAACCGGCATCCACTGCTCGTTGGCCTCGCCCACAGCTGCCAACAAATGGACGCTATTGAACATCAAACGTGGGATATTCCCTTACAAAAAATCGCAACCGATCAAGAGATAATATGCGCAAAACAAAAATAATTTGCACCATAGGGCCAGCCACAGAGTCGCTTGAAATGCTGGAAAATCTTGCCAATGCTGGCATGAACGTGGCGCGCCTGAACATGTCTCATGGCAATCATGAATCACACAAGAAAGTGATTGATTCCATTAAAATTCTTAACAGCAGACTCAACCACCCTATCGCCGTTCTCCTCGACACACAGGGTCCGGAAATCCGCACGGGTGACATGGCTAATGATCTGCACCTGCATGAAGGGGACACCATTTCGATTGTTGCTCGCGGGGCAGAGGACGTCGAGTCATCGTCTATTCATGTTAATTATGATGACCTCATTAATGACGTCGACATTGGCGATATCATTACCGTAGACAACGGGTTAATCAATCTCGAGGTGCTCAGCAAACAAGAGCGCATCATGCAATGCAAGGTAATCGACGGCGGTCTGCTGAAGAGCCGACGCCACGTCAACTTGCCCGGTATTCGTGTGAACTTACCAGCAATTACGGAAAAAGATCGCCGCGACATCGAATTTGGCATGGCCCAAGACGTCGATTTTATTGCCCTTTCATTTGTCCGCGCCGCAAAAGACGTTGAAGAGCTTCGCGAACTGTTGGGTGACAAGGCCGACATGATCAAAATTATCGCCAAACTTGAAGACCAAGAGGCGATCACCAATATGGTGGAAATTATTGCGGCGGCGGACGGCGTGATGGTGGCCCGCGGCGATCTCGGCGTAGAGATTCCCTTCGAAGTGCTGCCGCGGGTTCAACGCCGCATTATTCGCACCTGTGCGGAGATGGGCAAACGCGCTATCGTTGCGACACACATGCTGGAATCAATGATTGAGAACCCCATCCCAACTCGCGCGGAGGTGACTGACGTCGCCAACGCTGTCTACGAGGAAGCGGACGCGATTATGTTGTCGGGGGAAACAACTATCGGCAAATACCCGGTGCGCTGTGTTGAAACTCTCGATCGCATCGCTCGCTCAACAGAGAGCAGTCGCGGACTGTTGTTTACCGACAATCTCGTCATCACCACCGACAAACAGCACATTGCCAAAGCGGCTGTTGACCTCGCCGAGGCTATTTCAGCGAAAGCGATTATTGTTCCTACGCGGCGCGGACGGATGGCTAATCGGGTGACCAACTGCCACCCCCAAGAGCCCATTATTTGCGCCTTTACCAACAACCCAGCGACTCGCCGTCAACTGGTGTTGAACCGAAATGTCCTGAGTTATCAGATTGATTTTGGTAGTGACTCTGATCAAACGCTGGCAGCAGCTGCGGCAATTATGATCAAACGGGACGAGTTTTCACCGCAAGATAGGGTGGTGGTGATATCGGATACCCTCGCGGGCGACGGTATTGAAGCTATTCAAATTCGTCAAATTGGCGAGCTTTTGTAAACCAATCTGCACGACACCCAGCATCCCTTACCCGCTTTTTCTCGGCTGTATTAAGAGCCGAGAAAAAACTGGTACGCTGGATTATCAGTTTCGTTGACATACTGATACCCCAAATTGTCGAGGAATCCAGCCAGTTGCTTGAGGTCTTTTTTCGACGCCTGAATGCCCACTAAAACACGTCCAAAAGCAGAACCGTGGTTGCGATAGTGGAACATGGAAATATTAAATCCGCCGCCGAGTTGGGTCAGGAAATTCAGTAGCGCACCCGGGCGCTCTGGAAATTCGAAGCGAAATACCTGCTCTTCACCGACCTGCGGCGAACGTCCTCCGACCATGTGACGAATGTGTAACTTCGCCACTTCGTTCTCAGTCATATCCTCCACGGGATAACCCTTGCTGCGCAGATCTGCCACCAAAGCATGGCGGTCGTCATCGCAGGTAACCTGCGCACCGACAAAAATATGTGCCTTCTGTGCGTCGCTAAAGCGATAGTTAAACTCGGAAATATTACGTTTTTGCATCGCCGTGCAAAACGCCTTGAAACTGCCGGGGCGCTCATCAATGGTTACCGCCAACACGGCCTCACGCTTTTCACCGATTTCGGTTCGCTCAGAAATATAGCGCAGGCGATCGAAGTCGATATTGGCGCCACACTGAATAGACAGTAGCGTCTTGCCTTCAATGCCGTGCTTTTCAACATATTTTTTAAGCCCTGCAACACCCATAGCCCCAGAGGGCTCACAGATTGCACGGGTGTCGTTGTAAACATCTTTGATCGCCGCGCAGATCTCATCGGTGGTGACAGTAACGACTTCATCAACTAGCGTCTTGAGCAACCTGAAAGTTTCTTTGCCGATTTGAGCCACCGCAGTGCCGTCAGCAAAAATACCCACTTCTTTCAGTTTCACTCTGCGCCCTGCTTTCATGGCAGCATCCAAACAGGCGCTGTCATCGGCTTCAACGGCAATAATCTTTACCCCAGGGCGAACATATTTTATGTAAGCCGCGACCCCTGCACAAAGACCGCCGCCACCGACTGCGATAAAAACCGCATCGAGTTCACCGGGCCATTGACGGAGAATTTCCATGCCGATGGTGCCCTGTCCAGCGATCACATCTGGGTCGTCAAACGGATGGATGTAAACTAGGCCTTTCTCAATCACAAGCTTCTGGGCGTGCTTCGAGGCTGCGTCATAATTGTCGCCGATGAGCACCACTTTTGCGCCGCGCGCACGAACGGCATCCACTTTAATTTGTGGCGTTGTTCTTGGCATGACGATGGTTGCTTTCACACCCATCTTTTTCGCCGCAAGCGCTAAGCCTTGGGCGTGGTTGCCTGCCGACGCGGCAATAACACCGGTCTGACGCTGCTCTTCCGAGAGCTGACGCAGTTTGTTGTAAGCGCCACGTAACTTGAAGGAAAAGACGGGCTGCAAGTCTTCGCGCTTCAACAAGATTTCATTGTTCATTCTCTGCGATAAAAGGGGCGCTTTATCGATCGGGGTTTCGATAACGAGATCATAAATTCGTGCATCGAGAATTTTCTTTACATACGTGGTCGGCATGGAGGTTCCGATAATTGGGTTGAGAATAATGAATGGTATGTTGATAAGCTAATTTACGCCAGCCTGAAAGCAATCAATCTGTTTTATTCTGACTATCTCCGTATAATCACAGCACATAAATTATTCGTGAGGTTTGCAGTGGATCAACATCAATTGAAACAAGCCGTGGCCGCCGCCGCTGTGGAATACACGTTAACCAGAATCGATAGCGACAGTATTGTTGGTATTGGCACGGGGTCAACGGCGAATTGTTTTATTGATTTACTGGCCGAGCACAAAGAGAAATTTCAAGCCGCAGTAGCAAGTTCAGAAGCGTCTGCTGAACGTCTTCGACGTCTTGGTGTGGTCGTTATCGAATTGAATGCGGCACCTGAGGTAACTATTTATATCGATGGTGCGGACGAGGCCAATCCGCACTTGGAACTTATCAAGGGCGGCGGCGCTGCACTCACTCGAGAGAAAATTGTCACCGCAGTCGCCAGCGAATTCGTCTGCATCGCCGACGAGAGCAAGTGGGTCGATTTTCTTGGCACCTTCCCGCTCCCCGTGGAAGTGATTCCTATGGCGCGCAGCTACGTTGCCCGCGAGCTGGTCAAACTGGGCGGAGATCCTGTCTGGCGCGAAGGCGTTGTCACTGACAACGGCAATCAAATTTTAGATGTCCACCATCTCTATCCGATGGCATCGGCTCGCGTGCTAGAAGAACAGATCAATCAAATTACCGGCGTTGTCACCAATGGCCTGTTTGCGCGAAAACCCGCAGATGTGCTATTTCTGGCGACTCAGCAGGGCATTGTTACCCATCGCGCGCCAGCGTAGCAGACACTAAAAAGAGCAACGTGATGAAGCGATACGATGTTTATGGCTTGGGCAGTGCCTTGGTCGATACTGAACTGGACGTTACTGACCAAGACCTACACAACCTGGACATTAAAAAGGGTTTAATGACGCTGGTTGACGAGGCGCGGCAGGACTTCTTGCAGGCGAGTCTGAAAGATCATCTAGTCATGTCCAAGCGCGCCTGCGGCGGGTCTGCTGCTAACACTCTGATCGCGCTCAGTCAGTTTGGCGGAAAAAGCTATTTCTCCTGTAAAGTCGCCAACGACGATTACGGGCGTTTTTATATGCAGGATTTGGCCGACAATGGTGTCGATCACAATCCGCAATCTCTGGTCGAATCCGGCACAACCGGTAAATGCTTGGTTATGATTACCGATGATGCCGAGCGCACCATGAACACGTTTCTTGGCATCAGCACTCAACTATCTACAGACGACATCGACCGCGAAGCAATCGCCAACTCTGAATACCTGTATTTGGAAGGCTATCTTGTCACCGGTGATAGCACCCGCGAAGCTGCCTTGAGCGCGTGTGCCAGCGCGCGAGAAGCTCAGACAAAAGTGGCACTCAGCCTATCGGATCCGGGCATAGTGGCGCACTTTCGCGAGGGACTTAAGCAAATGGTCGGCGCTGGAATTGATCTGTTATTTTGCAATGAAGCGGAAGCGCTGGCGTGGTGTGAAACCGATGATATTGATCAAGCGCTGGAGCAACTCAAGAGCACAGCAAAGCAGTTTGTTGTCACAGGAGGGAGTCGAGGCGCCACTATTTTCAATGGCTGCGACTTTCTGCATGCGCCCGCACAGCCTGTCAAAGCAGTCGATACCAATGGGGCCGGCGATATGTTTGCGGGCGCTTATCTCTATGCACTGACTCAGGGTTGCGAGTGTCTCGAAGCCGCGACATTTGCCAATTTGGCTGCGGGCCACGTGGTGAGTGACTATGGTCCACGTCTGCGCAGTGATGGCTACGCGACATTAAAAGCGTCGTTAAAAGTGCGCGACTAGCGCGCAACTAAAAGGTGATTTTGCTGAGCGGCTGTGGATGCTGATACAAAAAGCCCTGAAGGTAATCGACACCAATTTTTTTCAATAGCTGCGCCTGCTTTTCAGTTTCAACACCCTCGGCTACAGTTGTGATGCCCATAATGTGGCCGAGGTGGTTAATGGTGCTCACTACCGAGTAATCGACTTCGCTATTTTCCATTGTGTGAATAAAACTCGAATAAATTTTCAGGCAGTCGATGGGCAGTTCCTTGAGGTAGGCAAAGGAAGACAGCCCGCTGCCAAAGTCGTCGAGCGCAATCGAAACCCCCACAGAACGCAAGGTGGCGATAAGTCGCTTTGCCTCCTGCAGATGTTTCACCGCCGCTTTCTCGGTTATTTCAAACTGTATATGTTTGGGGGCAATTCCAGAGTCGCTGAATCCGGCGAGGATATAATCAATGGCGTTCTCATCGCCCACCGTACTGCCGGACAAGTTAACTGACAGCTTTGGCAGTCGGATACCTTTGGCTTTAAGCATTTGCAGAAACTTCAATGAATGGCTGAACACCCATTTGTCGAGGTCATCAATTAACGAAAAATGTTCGGCGACAGGAATAAAATCTGACGGTGGCAAAATGGTGCCGTCGCTGTCACGCATTCTGACCAACACCTCATAATACTTGTCGGGCCCTGGAGAGCGCTTTACCGGCATAATGGCCTGAGCAAAAAGGGTGAAGCGATTTTCATCAAGCGCTGAGACAATTTTGGGCATAGCCGTGGCAAGGGTGCGCCGCTTGGCCACTTCTTCGTTGAAAGATTGAAAGTGGATTTTATTGCGACCTTTATCACGGGCTGTCGCGCAGGAAGATCCCGCAGAAATCATCAGGTCAATGTCGGACAGTGCATTCGCATCAATCAGTATGCCGCCAATACTGGCGCCAATTTTCAACACCTCACCTTCCCATGGAATTTTGAGCTCTTTTAATTCAAACAGAATTTTTTCTGCGAGCGCCATGGCTTTGTCGTAATTAACCCGATGAATCAATAGCGCAAATTCGTCGTTGCCAATGCGGGCGACGATGTCGCTGGGGCCCGCCACACGAACTAATAGGTGTCCAAACTGCTTGAGTAGCTCATCGCCCGCGGTGTGACCACTGGTGTCATTGATAACAGAAAAATTGTACAGGTCGATATATAGCAGCGCGTGAATAGCGCCTTCCAACTTAGCGATTTCAATCGCCTTTTGAATCCGCGAGGAGAGAGACGCACGGTTGGGCAGACCAGTTAGCGGATCATGCATGGCTTGCCATTTGAGTCTTGTTGATACTCTGCGAGCTTCGCTGACAGGTCTAAATATCACTAAACACTGGTTAATTTTTCCCATCACATCGCGCAGCGGGAATGCGGATACAGAGATGCTTAACGGCGGCTCGCCGCGAAGTTTCAGTAACAGGGATTGGTTCGATTCAACGTTGAGTGCTTTGTTGAGGGCATCATGGACTGGCGTCACCGCAACGCCTGTCTCTTCGCTCGCCAGCGGCATTGCCTTGTGAATTTGGATGGGCTTGGAGTCGTCCATTTCGACGCCCAATAGCTGCTCGGCGATAGAGTTCATCTCGGTGACAAAGCCTTCCGCATCGACCATTAAGATGCCATCTGCAATGTGCTGCGAGGTGAGATCAAAAAGCTGCGCGCGGTTAATTAAGTCATCGGCGTGCTGGCTGGCGTGGGTGCAATCGCGGCAGACAATTACAAACTCGTCGTCCTTGGCCGCTGAGCGAAATAAATTTACGTGCAGGTAGCGGGCGTTGCCCTCAGCCGTCGCTGCCAAAACATAGCCTTGAATATGCTGACTGATGAGACGCTCAAAACTGGCAATTAAATCCAAACTGTCCATTTCATCCAGCCCCGGAAAAAGCAGGCGCACAGAGCAACCCTCAAGCAGTTCCTTCGAGTAGGCAAAAATGCGCTCGGTCTTGTCACTGGCAAAGGATACGATTCCGCGCTGATCAGTAACAATGTATGCAACGCTGTCATCCACCAGCACCTCTTTGGATGCTGGGGGTGTCGGTGCCGCCGCAGGGCGCAACAATACTGGTCCTTTTTTTAAATCCTCGTCGACGGAGGGCACCGCTGTTTTCTGCAGCGCCAACTTGATTAAAGCATAGGTATTTGAAGGGTCTTCGAAGGCTTCCAGTGAAATACTTATCAGCGCTGCGCGCTCTCGGCCAAAAGCGTCAACAAATTGATCGAGCAATTTATTGTCTGCTGGGCGTGTCCAGCGCTTGGTGCAGGCGGTGCCGAAAACATCGTGCAGCTCTCCCGAGAGAGCACTGCCCATCAACGAGGGGAATAGTGCGTAAAACCGCTTTCCTTGAGACTGGCCTGACGACACACGACAAAATTCCGCTGCTTTCCGATCAATCATAACAACGCGGAAGTTGCGGTCGATGACCATAACACCACCGGCCAATTTTGCCGCAACAAGGGCGCGACTCAAATCTGAACCTATGCCACTCACGCCTTTTTTAGGAAAAATATCGTTCATTCCTTTGCACCTTGAGGCGAACCTCGGCGTCTATCGTCTGCAGGTCCTGCCCGCTTGTCAATCGCAGTCAAATTCTCGGGGTCGCAAGCAGACCGTCCTGCAACTCTCTGTTGACCCAGTCTTATTATTTATTAAGTGTAGATGCGCAGCAAATAATGGTCTGTTTATTTCGCGCTAGGCCCCGCACTGTGATGATTCATGACCGGCATAGACTCGGTGTTCTTTAACAAACTGCGCACTTCCGCTGAAAATATCAGCACACCGCAATTGTCCGTTGTCAGCCGTATCTCATGGACGTCGCCAGGGCGCAGAACGGCCTCAACACCGAACAACATCAGATGGAGTTTTCCCGGCTGGAAATAGACCGTTTCCCCCGCAGCGACAGGAACTGCGGCAACGGGACGCATGCGCATCATTCCGTCACTGTGCTGATGCTCATGAATTTGCAGCTCGCTGGCAATATCGCTGGAACCACCGGTGATTGTGCACAGGCGATCACTGATATTGGTCAGCTGCAAAAAGGCCGCCGTCACTTTCTGCCCTGGCGGCATGGTTCTGATATAACTGTTTTCGGTGCGAAACGTTTCCGTAGCTGCCGCGCAGCCAGCGATAATCAATAAACTGCAGAGTAGAACGTTTTTCATAGAAGCCCTTTTTGATTCGGTAATCTGTGACACTGCCTGTGATACTACATTGAACGTTGCGCAAAAATAATCTTATTTTACATATTCTAATTGCCGCAGCCGGTTTATCAACTGCCCGATGCCAACAGAGCGATAAGCAGGGACGGCTGAGCCGCACTACTCTATAATCAGCCACCATAATCAAACCGTAGCGACACCTAAAACGTACGATATTGATAAATCTTCCGGATCTATTATGAATAACGCATTTCGAATTATTGTTGTTGCATTGGCCTTTATAACGGCAACAGTCGGCGCTGAAGAGCTTTTTTCACCAAAGGCACCGAACACTTTTAACGCCCTTGCCGACAACGCTGCCTTCATACCCGTTGAGCAAGCCTATCAGTTGAGCGTTACCGCCACTGACGATGAAGTTATATTCAACTGGACTATTCGAGATGGCTACTATTTATACCGCAACCGCTTTAACTTTAAAGTTATCGGTCAGGGCGCAGAGCTGCCGCAGCCAGTGTTTGAGTCTGGCAAAGTAAAATGGGACGACTATTTCGAGAAAGAGTTAGAAGTCTACTACGGTCAAACCGTCGTGCGGCTACCTTACGCCTCCCAGAGTGATTTATTAACCCTTCAAATCGAATCTCAAGGGTGCGCTGACGCAGGCCTCTGCTACCCGCCGCTTAAACAGTGGCTTCGCATCGACAGACAGAGTGGCCTGGTCAACGTGGCCAGCCAGCCATTCGCAGACCAACCCGTGCTTGAGGATGAAAGTGTTCTGTCATTGGGGCTCGTGCTACTTTTTGCCTTCGCAGGAGGCATTATTCTTAACCTTATGCCCTGTGTTTTCCCCATTTTGTCGATCAAAGTTTTAAGCTTTACCATGACCCACCAGACTCGCCGCAGTCGGCATATTCACGGGTTAGCCTACACCGCTGGTGTGGTTATAAGCTTTGTTGCCATCGCAATTGTGATGCTGGCATTGCGCGCCGCGGGAGAGAGCATCGGCTGGGGCTTTCAGCTGCAGTCGCCGCTATTTGTTATCGCTCTGGTCTACTTATTCTTTGTGATGGGGCTTGGCCTCTCCGGTTATTTAGAGATTGGCAGCAATTTAATGTCCCTTGGCCAAGACAGTCAGCAGCAAGACGGATTGGGGTCTTCGTTTATGACTGGGGTGCTCGCCACAACTGTCGCAAGCCCATGCACTGCGCCATTTATGGGGCCAGCCCTTGGTTTTGCCATTGCACAACCCTCTTATATAGCATTACTGGTTTTCGCCTTTCTCGGGCTGGGTATGGCACTTCCCTTTATTCTGCTGGCTTGGCTCCCCGGCCTTAGCCAGAAACTGCCGAAACCTGGCGCTTGGATGGACAGTTTTAAGCAGTTTCTGGCATTTCCCCTCTATTTGACGGCTGTCTGGCTGTTGTGGGTTGCTGGCCGACAGACCTCTACGGATGTCGCCGCCACGGCTGTTGCGGGACTTGTTCTTCTGGTGATGGGTCTCTGGCTGTGGAAACAAAGCACCAAGCCAGTGGTGAAACTTACCGCGATTGCCGTGTTGGCGAGCGCGCTCGCGGCGCCTTACATGGCACTTGAGCAAGGGCGTGAGAAGGCCGATTTTGAGGTGTATTCGCCTCAGCGCCTTGCCGAGCTGCGCGCTTCAGGGCAGCCGGTATTTATCAACTTAACCGCGGATTGGTGTATCACTTGCTTGGTCAATGAGCGAGTCGCCTTGGGCTCCGACAAGGTAAAGGCATTAATTAGCGACAGTGGTGTTGTCTACCTCAAGGGCGACTGGACAAATAGCGATGCGCAGATTACCGAGTTACTCACCAGCTTTCGGCGCAGCGGTGTACCTTTGTATCTTCTCTATCCAAAAGGGCCGGGAGAACCTGTGATCCTTCCGCAGATACTCACCGAAACGACGATGATTGAGGCAATAAATTTCGCAATTAAGTGAGTTCCCGCGTTTTAGAACCCTATTTGCCGATTTTAGACCCAATTTACGCGACTTTCCGCTAATCTGCGCTCTTTGACCCCGAAAAGTGGGTTAAAAAGCGCAAACGTCGCCATACAAGCTCGGACTAATTATCGAAAACAACTTAATCTAACGATAAGTCGTCGTCATTTTCCGCTAACGTCGCCGAAAATCTTATTTTGATATCAATCAATGGACAGTTGTTTTGTTTTCGGGCAGACTTCGCCCAAGCTTAAAAAACCCCTCGTACAGCGCGATCGAGAAGCACTATGGCATCAATACTGGTACTCCATGGCCCCAACCTCAACCTGCTCGGTGTCCGCGAGCCTGAGATTTATGGCGGCACGTATCTTGCGCAAATCAACCAAGCATTGCAAGAGCAAGCTGAGCGCGCAGGCCACAGCCTTTCGAGCCTCCAGAGCAATGCAGAGTTTGAGCTAATTCAACGTATTCATGCCGCGCAGCAAGAGTCTGTCGACTTTATTATTATCAACCCCGCTGCCTTCACGCACACCAGCGTAGCGCTGCGCGATGCGCTGCTGGGGGTGAAAATTCCATTTATCGAAGTGCACCTGTCAAATGTTCACAGCCGTGAAGCATTTCGGCAGCACTCATATTTTTCAGACATTGCTGAAGGCGTGATATGCGGCTTTGGCGCAAAAAGCTATCACTTAGCACTGCAAGCCGCTATAGATAAGTTCGACCTTTAATCAAAGATAATCCAAGACCGAGAGATATTATGGACATTCGCAAAGTTAAAAAACTCATCGAGCTACTCGAAGAATCAAATATCAATGAACTGGAAATCACCGAGGGTGAGGAGTCCATCCGCATCAGCCGTGGCGCCCAAGGAACAACCTACGCCGTGCAAGCACCTATGGCTCACGCGCCGATGCAAATGGCTGCTCCCGCAATAGCCGCTGCCGCACCAGAGGTCGCCGCAGCGCCCGCAGAGATCGCCGGCCACCAGGTTCGTTCACCGATGGTAGGCACTTTCTACAGCTCGCCATCACCCGGCTCAAGCGCGTTTGTTGAAGTCGGCAAAGCGGTCAAGGCTGGCGATGTCTTATGCATCATCGAAGCGATGAAAATGATGAATCAAATTGAGGCGGACAAATCCGGCACTATCGGCGCCATTCACACGGAAGACGGCGAGCCTGTTGAGTATGATCAACCACTGTTCACCATTATTTAATTGTTGTCAGGGATAAAACCATGCTGGAAAAAGTGCTGATTGCAAACCGCGGTGAAATTGCCCTGCGGATTTTGCGCGCCTGCAAAGAGTTAGATATCAAAACAGTCGCTGTTCACTCAAAAGTGGATATTGACCTCAAACACGTGAAACTCGCCGACGAGTCACTCTGTATTGGGCCAAACCCCTCAAATCTGAGTTACCTCAATATTCCCGCAATTATCAGCGCCATGGAAATAACCAACGCCGATGCCGTGCATCCAGGCTACGGGTTCTTGGCGGAAAATGCGGATTTTGCTGAACAAGTCGAAAATAGTGGCTTTGTGTTTATTGGCCCGACCGCCGACGTTATTCGCATTATGGGTGACAAAGTGGCAGCCATCAGAGCCATGAAAGAAGCGGGCGTGCCAACGGTGCCTGGCTCCGACGGCCCTCTTGGCGACGACCACGAGCTACTTCACGCCACAGCCCAGCGCATCGGCTACCCCGTTATTATCAAGGCGGCGGCAGGTGGCGGCGGGCGCGGCATGCGCGTTGTTGAAAGCGAAGACAAACTGATCAACGCTATCGCGATTACCAAAACGGAAGCCCAAGCCGCGTTCGGCGACGGCACTGTGTACATGGAAAAGTTCTTAAAAAATCCACGCCACGTCGAAGTGCAAGTTCTTTCAGACGGCCAAGGTCACGCTATTCACCTCGGCGATCGCGACTGTTCCTTGCAGCGCCGCCATCAGAAAGTGCTCGAAGAAGCACCAGCCCCAGGTATTCCTGAAGCCGCGCGCCAAGCCGTTTTCGAGAGCTGCACCAGCGCCTGTATTAAAATCGGCTACCGCGGGGCAGGTACCTTTGAGTTTCTCTACGAAGATGGCCACTACTACTTTATTGAAATGAACACCCGCGTTCAGGTCGAGCACCCCGTCTCCGAGATGATTACCGGCGTCGACATTGTTAAAGAGCAGCTCCTGATTGCCAGCGGCCTGCCCTTAAGCTTCAAGCAAGACGATATCATTTTCCGCGGGCACGCCTTCGAGTGCCGCATAAATGCTGAAGACCCCGTAACATTCTTGCCGCAGCCGGGAACCATCAAAAGTTATCATGCGCCCGGCGGCAACGGCGTGCGAGTAGACTCTCATATTTACAATGGCTACCGCGTACCACCCAACTACGACTCGCTTATCGGCAAAATTATTACCTATGGTCACAACCGCGATGCAGCTCTGTCGCGTATGCGCAATGCGCTCGACGAAATGATGATCGATGGTATTAAAACCAATATTGAGCTTCACCAAAACTTGGTAAAAGATGCGGCTTTCAAAAAGGGTGGCGTCAATATTCACTATCTTGAGAAGAAACTCGGGCTGTAAGGCACTCTTCGCCGCAGCCGTCCTCTCAGCACTGAGCGCATACCTTTATGCAATGGTTACAACTCATGGTCAGCGCCACTCGCGAAAGCAGTGGCGCCATCGAAGATGCGCTACTCGACTGTGGCGCCGTATCAGTGAGTCTTGAAGACGCCGCAGATCAACCCATCCTCGAGCCCGGCGTTGGCGAGACACCCCTGTGGGACAACTGCCAAATCAAAGCTCTCTTCGACGCCAACACTGACACCACAGAAATAACCGAACAGCTGCAAAATATGATCTCGGGGCTCTCCGCCGTGCAGTGGGAGCAGCTTGAAGATAAAGACTGGTCGCAGGAGTGGAAAAAGTACTTCTCCCCCCTGAAATGCGGCGATCGTCTGTGGATTTGCCCTAGCTGGATAGCGCCACCCGACCCCGATGCCATCAATCTTAGTCTCGACCCCGGTCTTGCGTTCGGCACAGGCAGCCACCCCACAACACACCTCTGCTTGCGCTGGCTCGACAAGCAAGATCTCGCCGGACAAACAGTGATCGACTACGGCTGCGGCTCCGGTATTCTTGGAATTGCTGCACTCTTACTGGGCGCAGAGCGCGTTATTGCGGTGGACAACGACCCGCAAGCCCTGCTGGCCACCCGCGACAACGCCCAGCGCAACAATATTGCCGCCGAGCGCCTAGAAACCTATTTGCCTGACCAAGTGCCCGCCAATAGTGTCGGCCACACCATGCTCGCCAATATCCTTGCGGCACCGCTGATCACCCTCGCACCAACACTGACGGCCATGACCGCTGCCAACGGCAACCTCTGTCTGTCAGGCCTCTTGGAGCACCAGATCGACGCCGTTTGCGCGCCCTATAGAGACGACTTTTCCTTTGCAGACGCGGCGATTGAATCGGAATGGGCCCAGCTATCAGCGCGCAAAAACGCCTAATCATCCAGAACAGGCCGGCGAAAGATCGCAGTTAAGCGCCCCTTATGCTGCTAAACTCAGACAAAGCCTTAAGTGAATGATCATGCCTGCCAACACCACCCGCTGCCCACATTGCACCACCACTTTTCGAGTTACCGCAGAGCAGCTCGAGAGCGCGGGCGGCATTGTCCGCTGCGGCAAGTGTATTGGCGTGTTTAATGCGCTCGACCATCAACTCGACCATCAACGCGAGCCAGCCCGACAGTCACTTGTCGATACTCTCTCGGCCGAAGTTGCCGCCTCTGTTGACCCAGAAACAATTGAGCAGGCGATGCAGCAGGAAACGTCACCGCGGTTGACTGAACTAATTCACAATGAGTTTTCTGACCAGCCAAGCAAACCAATGGGTCCTAATAATTTTCGAAGCCTTGCGTGGAAGGCAACAGCGCTCTTACTTGGCGCACTTCTCCTCGGCGCTCAATACAGCTACTTTTTCAGCGCTCAGATCAGTACTCAAAAACCCTTCCGCGACGCGATAACCCTCTACTGCCAGTACCTTGGCTGTAAAGTCGCACCCTTTAGCGATATTCGCCAACTGCAGATCAATGAACTGGTTATTCGTGCTGATTCCGAGTACCCCGGCGCAATCCTTGTCGACGTGCTGATCAAAAACACGGCGCAACAGCGCCAACCCTACCCCAACATCAACTTACGCTTTGATAACTGGCAAAACCAAACGATTGGTGAGCGCCTTTTTCGGCCGCAGGAATACCTCAGCACCTATTCAACTAAGGCTGCGCCAGCCCTGACCCCTGGGCACCTCACCCGCATCCGCTTTCGCCTCGTCGACCCCGGCCCGGAAGCGGTCAACTATCGCGCTGAGCTACAGGAATAATCTTCAGCTTTTTTCAGTTGATCACTTTTTAATCAGCACCTCACAGGGTATCATTAGCGCCCTTTTTCCAATCCGCACTGCACTCAGAGGCTACATTGTTTAGCATTGGACCCTATCAGATTCAGCGAAAGACAGTTTTAGCACCCATGGCGGGTGTTACAGATCTGCCATTTCGTCAGCTCTGTCGAGAGATGGGCGCCGGTCTAGTGGTCTCTGAAATGGTCGCGGCAGACCCGAGCACATGGTCAAGCCAAAAGTCGAAACTGCGGATTCAATTTGCCGACGAGCCCGCCCCGAGGTCCGTGCAAATTGCCGGTTATGACCCACTGATGATGGCCGAAGCAGCCCGCTTTAACGTGCAGCAAGGGGCTGAAATTATTGATATCAATATGGGCTGTCCGGCGAAAAAAGTCCTTAAAAAAGCCGCCGGCTCAGCCTTGCTGCAACATCCCGACCTCGTTCGCGATATTCTCCACGCTGTTGTTGAAAGCGTTGATGTCCCCGTGACTTTAAAAATTCGCACAGGCTGGGACAGACAAAATCGCAACGCACTCACCATTGCAAAAATTGCCGAAGACGCCGGGGTCGCCGCCCTTGCGATTCATGGCCGCACCCGCGCCTGCCGGTTTGTCAAAGAAGTGGAATACGACACCATTGCCGACGTGGTTGCCGCAGTCTCTATCCCAGTGATGGCCAACGGCGATATTACCTCGCCGGAAAAAGCCCTTGCTGTGCTTGAGAAAACCGGTGCCGCCGCGGTGATGATTGGCCGCGCAGCACAGGGTAACCCTTGGATTTTCCAGCAGATTAATCATTACCTAGAATTTGGCGAAGCGGCCGCCAAACCCACCATCGAAGAAGCCGAGCGTGTAATGTGCCGACACCTTGCGGCACTTCACGCGTTTTATGGCGCCTTTTCCGGTGTGAAAATTGCGCGCAAACATATCGGCTGGTATGTCTCTGCTCTCGAAGGCGGCAAGGCCTTCACCCAACAGTTTAATCAAATTGACTGCCACCTCGAGCAGCAATATGTACTGCAACAATTTTTTCGCAACACCGAGCTTGCGACCACTCAACTCACTCAGGTACACGCCGCATGAATCCTGCAGAAAAAGCTGATGCGATGGACGGTGCAACATTGAGCTATCAGCGTCAATCTCTCAAGCAGAGCGTGACCGAAGCGATGCAGCGCTATTTTTCCGACCTTGATGGTCAATCAACACAGAATTTGTACGACATAGTGATGGCAGAAGTTGAACCCCCGCTATTAAAAGCCGTTATGGCCTACACACGACAGAACCAAAGTCGGGCGGCAGAAACCCTTGGCCTTAATCGTGGAACACTGCGAAAAAAGTTAAAACAATACGACCTTTTGTAATTTTTCTTAGAGGATCTCATGAGCGACCTGAAAAAAGTTTCACGCGCATTAATTAGCGTTTCCGACAAAACCGGCATTGTTGACTTCGCCAAAGCATTAACCGAACAAGGTGTGGAAATTCTCTCCACGGGCGGCACATTTCGCCTGCTAACAGAGAACAACATCGCCGCAACGGAAGTCTCAGACTACACCGGCTTTCCTGAAATGATGGACGGACGGGTGAAAACACTGCACCCCAAAGTGCACGGCGGCATCCTCGGTCGCCGCGGAACCGACGACGCTGTGATGCAAGAGCATGGCATCAAACCCATCGATATGGTCGTGGTGAACCTCTACCCGTTCGCCGCCACCGTTGCCGACCCCAACTGCACCCTGCCTACCGCAATTGAAAATATCGATATTGGCGGGCCAACTATGGTTCGATCTGCCGCGAAAAACCACAAAGATGTTGCCATCGTCGTCAATGCTAGCGATTACAGAAGCGTGCTGAGTAAAATGCAGGCCAATCAACGTCAGCTCGATTACGGCACCCGATATCAGCTTATGGTCAAGGCCTTTGAGCACACGGCGGCCTACGACGGCATGATTGCCAACTACTTTGGCGCGCGCGACACCGACAACCAAGCGCGCGACTTCGCTGACACCTACAATGTGCAGTACTTTAAAGCGCAAGAAATGCGCTATGGCGAAAACCCCCATCAGAAGGCGGCCTTCTACGTTGACGCCAATCCGACAGAAGCCAGCGTTGCAACGGCTCGCCAGCTACAAGGTAAAGAGCTCTCCTTTAACAATATTGCCGATACCGACGCCGCGCTGGAATGCGTTAAGCAATTTGATCAACCCGCCTGCGTGATCGTCAAACACGCCAACCCCTGCGGTGTTGCGGTGGCCACTGATATTAATCTCGCCTATCAACTCGCCTTTGCCACCGACCCTGAATCGTCCTTCGGCGGCATTATTGCGTTTAACCGTGAACTCGACGCCGCCACCGCCGAAGCGATTTGTGAAAAACAATTCGTTGAAGTCATTATTGCACCGTCAGTATCAGCAGACGCTGTGGCAGTCGTCGCGGCGAAAAAGAACGTGCGATTGCTGGAGTGCGGCACGTGGGGCAAAACCAGACCTCAAGATTTCGACTACAAGCGCGTCAACGGCGGCTTATTAATTCAGGATCGCGACAACGGTATGGTAGAGGAAAAAGATCTCAAAGTTGTTAGCACCCGCGTCCCCAGCGAAGCGGAAATGAACGACATGATGTTCGCATGGAAAGTCGCAAAAATGGTCAAGTCGAACGCTATTATTTACGCGAAAGACAACCGCACCATCGGTGTCGGCGCTGGCCAGATGAGTCGCATCAACTCAGCGCGGATCGCCGGTATCAAAGCAGAGCACGCAGGCCTGGAGGTGGTTGGCGCGGTAATGGCCTCAGACGCCTTTTTCCCTTTCCGCGACGGAATCGATAACGCCGCGGCAGCGGGTATTAGCTGCGTAATTCAGCCGGGTGGTTCTATGCGCGACGACGAAGTTATCGCCGCCGCCAATGAGCACGGTATGGCGATGGTGTTTACCGGTATGCGTCACTTCCGCCACTAACGCGATTCCATTAGACACAAAAACGCCCTGTTTAAGGCAGCTTAAGCAGGGCGTTGTCGTTTAAAGGGGAATATCTTTGGTCAGCTTAAAGGCCGACAGCGCCCTCTCCCTCGACTCTTTAATATCCACCACCGGCGCGGGATAATCGACGCCTATAGTGACCTTCGCTGAGCGCAAAATGTCCGCCGGCGCCAACCACGGCGCGTGAATGTATTTTGCCGGCAGTTTCGCCAACTCAGGGACAAAGCGGCGAATATAATCACCCTCTTTATCAAACTTTTCGCTTTGCGTTATTGGATTAAAAATCCGGAAGAAGGGCGCGGCATCGGCACCACAACCCGCAATCCACTGCCAACTCGCGCTATTGCTGGCCAAATCTGCATCGAGGAGACAGTCCCAAAACCAGCGCTCGCCGCTGTGCCAGTGAATCAGTAAATTTTTCACCAAAAACGAACCCACCACCATGCGCACGCGATTGTGCATATACCCAGTCTGCCACAGCTCACGCATACCTGCGTCAACCAAAGGGTAACCCGTTTGCCCATGCTGCCAAGCCTTTAATTCATCGTCTGCATGCTGCTGCCAAGGGAACTGATTAAATCGTGGCTGTAAGTTTTCTGTGGGCAAAGTGGGGAAGTAATAGAGCAGATAATAGGAGAACTCACGCCACCCCAACTCGCTGAGGAAGGTATCCAAATTCGCTTCATTGTCGATCAGTGCAGCGGCATCCGACGCTGCGTGCCACGCGGTATTGATCGAAACTTGACCGAAATGAAAGTAAGGCGACAAACGAGAGACGTTCTCTTTATTGGGAAAATTACGCCCCTCTCGGTAATTCTGGATACCGTTAAAAATAAACGCTTCCAGCCTATCTTGACCACCGGCCTCGCTAATATCCCAATGTTCCTGCAACTTTGCATCCCAACCGATGGTTGGCAGCAGAGCCAGACTGTCTAGGCTGACATCACTCTCGGTCTTGAGCAGCTGCATGTCGCTTGGCGCGGGCAGCGGCCGGCGGGGGGCGGGTTGCTGCAAACAGCCACGACGGTAGTAAGGGGTAAACACTTTGTACGGTGTGCCATCTTTCTTGACCACCTGCCATGGTTCCCACAGCAGCGATCCATTAAAACTTTGCACAGCGAGGCCAGACGCTTTAAGACTGGCTTTAATAGCAGCATCTCGCGCAATACTCTGCGGCTCGTAGCAGCGGTTCCAAAACACCCCCTGCGCGGAGGTCTCAAGCGCAACCGCGCTGAGCACTTGCTGCGGATCACCGGCATAAATATTCAACTTGCCGTCTAAGGACACATTGAGCGACGTCAACGCATGGTGCAACCACCAGCGGCTGGCGCCACCCATTGCCCAATCCTGTCCAAGGCTGGGTTCGACAATATACACAGGAACAACCTCACCCGCCGCGCAGGCAGCTTGTAAGCCCGGATTATCGGCGAGTCTTAGATCTTGTCGAAACCAGAAAATAGTTGGCTGTGAAATAATAAATCCCCCTTAGTTGTTTTTTTGTACGTTGGCCGCAGCCACAGCGGATTGATCGCGCCTACAGCAACTCGGCTGCGCTCGGTGAGTCGTCTTTAAATCACGGCGAGCGAATTAATCCACAAGCGCATTAGAGCATATTTCTGGTTTTACTCTGCTACAATCTGCGCCATTAATTTTGACAGTGGATTTACTCATGATGAATGTATTGGTTGTTGGCTCTGGTGGCCGCGAGCACGCGCTAGCGTGGAAAGTAGCGCAAAGTGCACAGGTAAAAACAGTATTTGTAGCACCAGGCAACGCCGGTACGGCCACTGAAGAAGCGGTGCAGAATGCCGCCATTGCCATCGATGATTTTGACGGCCTCGCTACCTTTGCAGAAAACAATAATGTTGGGCTAACCATTATTGGTCCCGAGCAACCCTTAGTCGACGGAATTGTCGACTTCTTCCAGCAGCGCGGCCTGCCCGTTTTCGGCCCTTCAAAAGGCGCGGCACAACTCGAAGGCTCGAAGGCATTTACCAAAGATTTCCTGTTGCGCCACAAAATTCCCACAGGAAACTACCAAAACTTTACCGACATCGATAAAGCACTCAGCTATCTCCACCAAGTGGGCGCCCCAATTGTTATCAAAGCGGACGGATTAGCTGCAGGCAAAGGCGTCATCGTCGCCCTAACACTGGCGGAGGCCGAGGCCGCCGTGCGTGACATGTTGGCGGGCAACGCTTTTGGCGAAGCCGGTCATCGAGTTGTTATTGAAGAATATCTCGACGGCGAGGAAGCGAGCTTTATTGTTATGGTGGATGGCAAAAATGTGCTGCCGATGGCCACTAGCCAAGACCACAAACGCGTGGGCGACGGTGATACTGGCGTCAACACCGGTGGTATGGGCGCCTATTCGCCAGCGCCCGTGGTCGATGCAACAATTTACCAGCGGGTGATGGATGAGGTGATTTACCCAACCGTCCAAGGCATGGCAGAGGAAGGCAACCACTACACCGGCTTTCTCTACGCCGGGCTCATGATTATGGCCGACGGCACCCCCAAGGTGATTGAGTACAACTGTCGCTTTGGCGACCCCGAGACGCAACCGATTATGATGCGTTTAAAATCGGATCTCGTCGCTCACTGCTTGGCTGCCCTAGATGGCACGCTGAACAACGAAGTTGCCGAATGGGATGTTCGTCCCTCCGTGGGTGTTGTTATCGCTGCCGGAGGCTATCCCGCAACCTACGCCAAAGGCGAGGTGATTCACGGGCTGGGGGACGCAAAAATTGACGGCGCCAAAATATTTCATGCGGGCACTGCACTGCTCAACGGACAAGTTGTCACCAGTGGCGGACGGGTTCTCTGCGCTACCGCCCTCGGCAACTCAGTGGCCGAAGCTCAACAAACGGCCTATCAGCTAGCAAAAACGGTTAACTTTAAAGACGCCTATGTGCGAACGGACATCGGCTGGCGCGCCATCGCTCGCGAAAAACAATAATAGAAAAATAACAGGTGCAACATGTCTGTCTGGCATCAGTTCACAAGCATTGAGCCGCCGTTTCAACCGTTCGCCGAGCAGCATGCTGCGGCGTTAATCGTCTTTGCTGTAGCTCTCGCAGCAGCGCTGTGGTGCGCTCGCACGCAGAGCTACCAGCAGAATTTAACGCTGACGCGAGCAGTAGCGTTATTTCTGTTTTTGACTGTGCTGGTGTGGAGCGCCATTAAGTTACATTTTCAACGTTTCGATCTTTTGGTCGATCTGCCGCTCTCCCTCTGCAATCTGTTTGCCGCCATTGCGCCGCTGCTTTTTTGGCAACCAAGCCAACGCCGCCACGAAGTCCTCTACTATATGGTGATGGCAGGAACACTACAGGCAATGGTGACGCCCGATCTGTACGTGGGATTCCCGAGCAACGAATTCTTCAAGTATTGGATTGTGCATGGCGGGTTGGTAATTTTGGTTATTCACCAAATTGCGGCCTTTCGCGTCTATCCGCGCTGGCAAGGTATTGTCGTGACCTTTGTTTGGCTCAATATCTATGCGGCAGTGCTCTATCCTATCAACCGTTTGATCGACGCAAATTATTTTTATTTGGTGGCCAAACCCGGCAGCGCTTCTGTGCTGGATTTGTTTGGCCCGTGGCCTACCTACATTCTGGTCGCAGAACTGGTGGCCATGCTCTTTTTTGCGGTTTTTTATCTCCCTATTTGGTGGATTAAAAAATCTTCACTGCAAACCGCCCCGTAAAAGTAATATAGTTAGCCTAGTAACCCGAGACTTAGAGGCCTTATGTCACAGCCAAAGCTTTCCGCCCTTGACCATTTCTTAGTTCAAGCCGACCAAGCCCTTCGCACGCTAGCGCGTGGCACGCCTTCAGCATCGCGGATATCGCCGGCAGCAGAAACGGCGGAAGGCAATTTGTCTGAGCAAGAAAAACGCCATGCGGCGGGACTTATGCGGGTAAATCACGCTGGCGAAGTCTGCGCCCAAGCGCTCTACCAAGGCCAGGCCTTAACCGCCAAACTGCCAGAAGTGGGCCAGCAAATGGCTGAAGCTGCCGCAGAAGAAGTTGATCATTTAGTGTGGTGTGAAGAGCGTATTCAACAGCTAGATGGCCGAACCAGTCTTTTAAACCCCCTGTGGTACGCCGCCTCTTTCGGTATTGGCGCGGCGGCTGGGCTGGTTAGTGATAAATTAAGCCTTGGATTTGTCGCTGCGACTGAAGATCAGGTGTGCAACCACCTTCAACAGCATCTTGAGGAGCTACCCACCGCTGACCACAAAAGCAGAGCGGTTATTGAGCAGATGTTGGTCGACGAAAAGCGGCACGCTGAAACCGCCCTCGACGCCGGCGGCTATCCCTTCCCAACGCCGGTTAAAAAGATGATGACCCTTGTCTCCAAAGCTATGACAGCGACGAGCTATCGCCTCTAATTTTCAGGCCTAACCCCTGTTCCGCGCCGGTGGTTCACACCTCATCCATGGCGCGGGCTAAATCGACAATTTTTTCAGACAACCATCGATGAATGGGTGATCCCATTGTGCGCTTATGCTGAAGCAAGACTAGCGGTATGGTGCCCTCGTGTGGCAAATCGTCGGGATAGGATTTGCTCACAATAGAGTACAACTCATGCTCCATTCCCGAGCCAAACTTCGCAGCAACCATTACCGAATCCGTGCGGCAGACAGTTTCAATAGCTGTCATTAGCTGATTGGTCACCATGGCTTTTTTACGCATGCGGCCGAGCTCGCGCAATGCCCTATCAAAGCGAGCGTCTGTTCGCGCGCTAACGCGCTTTGAAATCAACAAATAGTACTGAACAAAGGGGTAAGCGAGAATCTCATCGAGGGTAACAGCGGCTTTTTCTGCCAACGGATGGCCCGTTCGCATCCAAATAGTAGGGCTAAATATCGCGAGATCGCGAGTGCCTATATCGCTACTGATTTCTTTCTGGATATCGATGGCAAAATCTAACACACCGTCGGCTAGTTCACCTTCCACAGAATCTGTCTCGCTGGAAATAGACAAAATAACACCGGGAGCATACTGGTTTAACACCGCAGTCAATTGCGACGCCAAAGAGATAGCAATAAACTCGGGAATCGCAATGGTAATTTCGCCAATATAGGCAGCCGGATCAAACTCACCCTCTGTCACCATATCTAAAATATCTTCTAACATGCCCGGCAGGCGCAGCTCTAAGTCTCGTGCTTTTGGAGTAGGTATCAGCTCATTGCCCGTGCGCGTAAACAGAGGGTCGTCCAACTGTTGACGCAAGCGCTGCAGCACCCGACTCATCGCTGGCTGAGTGATAAATAGCCGTTGGGCCGCGCGCGTAACACTCTTTTCCTCAAGCAAAGCCTGCAGCGCAACCAACAGATTGAGGTCCAAACGCGAGAGTCGCTGAAGATTCATAGATCACTCCAAGGTCATTACAAATACGCATACAAATGATGCAAACAATGCATTTGGATTATGACATAGCAATCAGTATATTGGCACCCGTAGCGCAAAGGGCGTTACAAATAAATCGGAGATAGACATGACATTGGTATACATACTAATCGGCTTCACTGGATTAGCAGGCGCAGCAATAGCGAAAGATGATTTCGCAAATCTAAAATCGCCAAAACTAAAGACTTCAGAAAAGACGTTGGCGCAGTAGGCCAGCGACTGAGACCAAACCCCTCTTAATCCTTGCTATAGGATTTTTTCAAGGGGCCCATCACAGGGCCCCTTTTTTTTAACCCATAAATAAGCAGGTCATTACAGAAACGCATGACGTAAATGCAAAAAATGCATTTGATGTATGACTGGTCCATACTTAACATGCTACTCATTGAAGTGGTGTTGGTTTGAAGAAGTACTCAGCCAACACAGCTTAGCAGATTTACCCCTACCCCTTCCTTTGTGATTCATCCAAGGATTTTTTAAGGAGCCTTCTTCAGGCTCCTTTTTTTTGCCTGCGATTTAGCAATGGGCAGACTAGCCCTCCAACACCTCATAGCTGTGAGAAATCTCGACGCCAGCGGCACCCAGCATGATAGAGGCTGAACAGTATTTCTCTGCTGACAGTTCGACCGCACGCTTCACTTGAGTCTCTTTGATATCTCTACCCGTAATCACAAAATGTAAATGGATTTTGGTGAATACAGCAGGTACCGCATCAGCGCGCTCAGCCTCAATGTCTGCACGACAGTGAACCACCTGTTGACGGCTTTTATTGAGCATGGCCATCACATCAAAAGACGAGCACCCGCCAACACCAATCAACAGCATCTCCATGGGTCTGATTCCCATATTGCGGCCGCCCTGATTTTCGGCGCCGTCCATCACCACTGTGTGCCCGCTGCCGGACTCACCAACAAACATCACACCATCGACCCATTTCACTGTTGCTTTCATAATTCGCCTCATATTTAGTGGTGCAGAGATTACCATAGCAGCGCCTTAAAATTTACTCGCGGACGCGTTTTTTTGACTACTATAAAAGGCAGTGGTCGCAAATGGACTATGCGACGGCATTGGATTAAATTTAAAAATGGAGAAGCGAATTGGCCCCTGCACCTCTGACACCCCATATTGCAAACGTCGAAGAATTCTTATCTCACTGTCACCGTCGGCGCTACCCCTCTAAAAGCACCATTATTTACGCAGGTGATCAAGGGGACACCCTTTACTACATTATTAAAGGCTCTGTCACAGTAATGATTGAAGACGACAGCGACGGCAAAGAAATTATTCTTGCTTACCTCAATCCTGGCGATTTTTTTGGCGAGATGGGACTGTTTGACCAAGAACATCGCAGCGCGTGGATTCGCACTAAGACAGAGTGCGAAGTTGGCGAAATAAGCTACGCAAAATTTATTGACCTCAGCCACAAGCATCCCGCCTTTCTTTTTGCCATCAGCAAACAGATCGCTCAGCGACTTCGCGATACAACGCGAATGGTGAGTGATCTCGCGTTTCTTGATGTTACCGGCCGTGTAGCACGCACGCTGCTGGATTTGTGCAAAGAGCCGGACGCCATGACGCACCCAGATGGAATGCAAATTAAAATTACCCGTCAAGAAATTGGCCGCATTGTCGGCTGCTCTCGGGAAATGGTTGGCCGTGTATTGAAAGAACTTGAAGGGCAGGGATTAGTTTCTGTTGCCGGCAAAACGATGGTGGTGTTTGGTACTCGCTAGAGGGTGTGAAGGGTGGGAGATCAAACCACCCACTAACGAAACATGTCGGCGAGACGCGCACCGGGGTCATCGCAGCGCATAAACGCTTCACCCACTAAAAAGCTATTTACAGCGCGCGCGCGCATCTCTGCAACATCTTGTGCGCTGTGAATTCCGCTCTCTGTAATAACAATCTTATCGGCAGGAATCTTTTCCAATAACTTATAGGTATTCTCCAGCGACACCTCGAAACTGTGAAGGTTGCGGTTGTTGATCCCCACCATTGGATTGTCGAGTTTAAGCGCAATATCGAGTTCTGCCGCATCGTGTACTTCAATCAGCACATCCATTCCAAGCGACTGCGCAAGATCGTGTAAATGGGTAAGCTGCTGCTCGGTCAGCGCCGAAACAATTAGCAGTATGCAGTCTGCGCTCATCGCGCGCGCTTCATAAACTTGATAATCGTCGATAATAAAATCTTTGCGAATTACTGGCAGGTTGGTCGCGTCCCGCGCCTCTTTTAGATAGTGTTCTGCGCCTTGAAAAAAATCGACATCGGTTAAGACCGACAGGCAACATGCGCCCCCTTGCTGATAACTTTTGGCAATAGCGGCGGGGTCAAAGTTTTCACGGATAACCCCTTTACTTGGCGATGCTTTTTTTATTTCAGCAATCACTGCAGATTCCCCTGACGCAATTTTCGCCGCAATTGCCGCAGCAAATCCCCGTGGCGTGTCAGCGAGTGCTGCGCGCGCCATCAAGTCAGTCAGAGACTCGAGGGCACTGCGTTCGACAATCTCTTCGCGTTTACGGGCGAGGATTTTTTTCAGTATGGTGGGCGTCTCTGGAATCATCATCTTGTCATCTTCTACTTAAGCGTCGCGCTGTACTTGGGTAAAGGTCGCCAAATCACTGATTTTGGCCTTTGCTAACCCAGAGACTATGGCGTCTTGCGCCATGGCAACACCTTGTTTGATATCATGGGCACAGCCAGCCACATACAATACCGCGCCAGCATTTAGCGCAATTAGATCAGCGGCCTTGGCGCTGTGTGCGCCCTGCTGCTTGCCGAGGGCGTCGACAATCAACGCCAATGACTCTGCGGCATTGGTCACTGCTAGCCCGTCTAAACTCTGTCGCTCGATGGCAAAATCTTCCGGACAGACGGTAAATTCGCTCAGCTGTCCGAGCTTGTATTCCGCGACATGGGTTTCTGCCGCGACGCTTATCTCGTCTAGACCATCAGCTGAATGGACCACCATGACATGGTCGGCACCCAGACGACCCAACACCTCGGCCATCGGCCGGCAGAGCTCTTTTTGATAAACTCCCACTAACTGACGTTTGACCCCCGCGGGATTTGTCATTGGCCCCAAAATATTAAAAATAGTTCGCAACCCCAGCGCGCGGCGGGGGCCAATAGCATGTTTCATGGCACTGTGATGGGCCGGTGCAAACATAAAGCCGACGCCTAATTCACGTACACAGAGTGCTACCTGTTGCGGCGAAAGATCAAGATTGACCCCTGCAGCCTCCAGCACATCCGCGGCACCACTTTTGCTGCTCACAGAGCGGTTGCCGTGCTTTGCAACATTGCCACCCGCAGCTGCAACCACGAAACTGGCCGCCGTGGAGACGTTAAACAGATTTGACTCATCGCCACCGGTGCCAACAATATCCACGAGATGATCTGCCACTATGTCAACACCCGTGACCAGCTCACGCATCACTGCGACGGCGGCGGCAATTTCGTCGATGCTCTCACCCTTAATTCTCAGAGCAACTAAAAACGCGCCAATTTGTGCGTCTTCTGCCTTGCCGGTCATAATCTGACGCATGCTGTCACGCATCTGTTCAGCCGTTAAATGATGGCCGTTAACAACAATTTCTAAGGCTTGCTTGATATCCACACTTAGCTCCGCAGAAAATTATTGAGGAGTTCGTGGCCATGCTCCGTCAGTATCGATTCAGGGTGAAACTGCACACCCTCGATCGCTAACTCGCGATGCCTAACACCCATAATTTCGTCTATTGCTCCGTCGGCCGTCTCGGTCCAGGCGGTAATCTCAAGGCAGTCGGGCAGGGTTTTTTGGTCGATCACCAGCGAGTGATAGCGGGTAGCGCGATAGGGATTGGTCAATCCAGCGAACACACCTTGATTGCTGTGATGAATCATTGAGGTTTTGCCGTGCATCACTTCTTTAGCGCGAACAATGTTTCCGCCAAAGGCCTGGCCAATACTTTGATGGCCGAGACAGATGCCCAAAATCGGAATCTTGCCGCCAAAGGTCTTGATCGTATCAACCGACACACCCGCTTCGTTGGGTGTGCAGGGACCTGGCGAAATGACAATTTTCTCTGGCGCCAGCGCCGCAATCTCAGCAAGGGTGATTTCGTCGTTGCGATACACCGCAACATCGGCCTTCAACTCGGCAAGATATTGCACAACGTTGTAGGTGAAGGAGTCGTAATTATCGATCATCAGTATCATTTTGACGCTCCATACACCATCGCTGCTGCGCGCATAACAGCGCGAGCTTTGTTCATTGTTTCTTCCCACTCGAGCTCGGGAACGGAATCTGCAACCACGCCGCCGCCTGACTGCACATGCAACATGCCGTCTTTAATCACTGCGGTGCGAATGGCGATCGCCGTGTCCATGTTGCCGTCCCAGCCAATATATCCAACAGCGCCGCCATAGATGTTTCGCTTAACGGGCTCTAGTTCGTCGATAATTTCCATGGCGCGAATTTTTGGTGCACCACTCAATGTGCCCGCTGGCAAGGTGGCCTTGAGGACTTCCAGCGCGCCCATATCGTCTTTCACTTGCCCGACCACATTGGAGGTAATGTGCATGACGTGAGAGTAGCGCTCAACAACCATTTTTTCAGTGACTTCGACAGTGCCTGTTTGGCTGATACGTCCGACATCGTTGCGGCCTAAGTCAATCAGCATTAAATGCTCAGCGATCTCTTTGGGATCAGCCAACATTTCTTTTTCGAGCAGTAAGTCTGCCTCAGCGTTTTCGCCGCGACGTCGGGTACCGGCGATAGGTCTTACCGTCACTTGACCGTCTTCGAGACGGGCTAAAACTTCTGGCGACGACCCGACAATATGAAAATCGCCAAGATCGAGGAAATACATGTAAGGCGATGGATTTAAGCGCCGCAGAGCGCGGTAGAGATTGACCGGCTCGGCCTTAAACTTCGCAGAAAATCGCTGGGAGGGCACAACCTGCATAACATCTCCTGCGAGGGTGTACTCTTTGACTTTCTCGACCGCGCGCAAGTAATTTTCTTTGCCGAAACTGGAGACGAAGTCACCTTCGCTGATGCCACTCCCCTGCGTATTCATGGGCGGCAATTGCGGCGTGGGCTCAGCGAGCTTTTTCTCCAGCTCATCGAGCCTGGCTTCCGCTTTCTGCAATGACGAAGGATCTTTGGCGTCCACATGCACAACCAGCATGATGGTTCCCGACAAGTTATCAAAGACGACAACTTCGTCCGAGGCCATCAGCAGGATATCGGGGGTGCCTAGGCGATCGGGAGGTGTGGTTTTGGCAAGGCGCGGTTCTACGTAACGCACCGTGTCGTAGCCAAAATAACCGACCAGCCCGCCGGTAAAGCGCGGCAGATCGGGGAGGCTTGGGATACTGAACAATCGGCGAAATTTTTCCACTTCAGCCAAGGGATCGGTGGTATCGCGATTAACCATCGGCTTGCCGTCGCGAACAATTTCTAGCCGATGGCCGAAAACTTTCAAAACAGTGGACGTTTGCAGCCCAATCAGTGAATACCGCCCCCATTTTTCGCCGCCTTGAACGGATTCAAAGAGATAGGAGTTTGGTCCGCGAGCCAGCTTTAAATAGACGCTGAGCGGTGTTTCAAGGTCGGCAAGGACTTCGCGAGTTACCGGTATTCGATTGAAATTTTTACGGGCTAAATGAGCAAATTTTTCGGGGGTCATAATGGGTTCCAAGTGCGGCAATAAAGTGGTTTTTCATGGCGAATTAACGCCTCGGCGCAACTAGATACGCCAACGCCACCCGTGGCTATTGCTGTAGAACTGTGTAGAACTCAAGTCTTTCAAAACCCATCTCCAATCTGAGGGGGACATTGTAATCAATTGTCGAATGACAACAAGCTAGTTGGCCAGAAATTTTAGCGCCTCGTCGCGCTCAAACTTGCGCGAGCTCGCTGCGCATTTTGCCAATCACTTCGGGGTAGCTAGCAGCGCCAAATATAGCCGATCCAGCAACAAAGGTGTCTGCGCCTGCAGCGGCAATTTCACGAATATTATTGACGGTGACTCCGCCATCAATTTCAAGGCGAATATTGTGGCCACTGCTATCAATCAATTGTCTCGCCTCGGCCAACTTGTTGAGCGTTGATGGAATAAATTTCTGCCCACCAAACCCTGGGTTAACTGACATTAATAGTAGCATATCCATTCTGTCCATGACCCAGCGCACTGTATCAAGACCTGTGGCAGGATTTAAAACCAAACCCGCTTTGCAACCGAGATCGCGAATAAGCTGGAGTGATCGATCAACATGCTTGGACGCTTCTGGATGGAAGGTGATGTAGGTGGCGCCCACATCGGCAAACATTCGGATCAGATCGTCGACTGGCTGCACCATTAAGTGCACGTCAATTGGGGCGGTCACACCGTGGTCGCGCAATGCTTTGCAGACCATTGGTCCGATCGTCAAATTGGGGACATAGTGGTTGTCCATGACGTCAAAATGGACAATATCCGCACCGGCTTCAAGAACCGCATCAACCTCTTCCCCTAAGCGAGCAAAATTGGCAGATAAAATAGATGGAGCGATGAGAAAATCAGTCATAAAAAACCCGTCTTTAATTGAGCCGTAACTATGCGCGAGTTCGCCAGTGGGTGCAAGCGAGCGGCTCTTTTCGCGGCTGTGAATGGACAAAAAAAGACCACCGGATGAGGGTGGTCTTTTTGGTGTTCGATTTATGGCGCATCGAACTCTTTTTTATTTAATCCACAGACGCTTAATTTCCGCGCTTTGCTTCTTTCTTGCGATCATCGCGCTTTTCTTTCATCTCTGCTCGGCGCTTATCTTTGCCCGCTTTCGCCTCCTCTTTGCTGACAACGCCATCACCGTCAGCATCCATGTCGGCAAAACGCTTGCGCCGATTTTCGTTCATTTTAGCAAGGGCGGCTTCGTGTTCTTCAGCAGAGATACTGCCATCATTGTCTAAGTCAGCGTGTTCAAAGAGGCCCTTGGCGGGGCGTCGATTGTCCTGATGATCTTCTTGGTGATGATCTGCCAGGGCCCAAAGTGAGCAGCTCGCCAGCAGGATAAATACCACTAAATTTTGCATAATCTGTCCTCTCAATAAATGTGTCCCGAGCTTAACGCGGGACACTTCCGATGGTTGACCAGACGGATCAAGTAACCGTCTATTACTTGTACTGGTAGTCTTTAAACTGATCGCGCAAATCTTTTTTACTGATTTTACCGGTTGCCGTGTGCGGAATATCATCGACAAAAACGCAGTCTTCAGGGATCCACCACTTCGCAATTTTGCCCTCAAGGGAGGCCAGAATGCTCTGTTTGTCGGGCGCAGCGCCATCTCTGGGCAGAATAATAAGCAACGGTCTCTCAGTCCACTTGGGATGGTACACGCCGATGACGGCGGCTTCGAGGACGTCTGGGTGAGACATTGCCGCATTTTCCACGTCGATTGAGCTAATCCACTCACCGCCTGACTTAATCACGTCTTTTACCCTGTCGGTAATGGTGACGTAACCATATTCATCGATGGCAGCCATATCGCCAGTATCGAACCAACCATCTTTATCCACCGCTGGCTTCTCATCGAGTTTGTAGTAACCGCTACACACCCACGGGCCTCTTACTTTGAGAACACCAGAGGCAATGCCATCCCACGGCAATTCATCGTTGTTGGCATCGACAATTTTCATCTCAACGCCATAAACGACACGGCCAGCGCGAATACGGTAGGCATCAATTTCTTCTTGCGGGCGGTCTTTCATCCAGGCCATGGGCTTGTTGTAGCTGCCAAGCGGGCTCATTTCAGTCATGCCCCAGCCTGAGTGCATCCACACACCGTATTTTTCCATCTCTTTCATCAATGAAAGTGGGCAGGCTGAACCGCCGACAACCACGCTCTTCAGCGAATCAACGGTTAGACCTGAGCTCTTCAGGTAGTTAACTAAGGCTAACCATACCGTTGGAACACCCAGAGAGTAATTCACTTTTTCAGCGTTAATCAACGCTGTCAGCACGGCACCATCGGCCATTTTTGGACCAGGAAAGACTAATTTAGCGCCAACCATTGGGCCGTTGTAGGCCGTTCCCCACGCGTTGACGTGGAACATTGGCACGATGGGCATAATCACATCTTCGCCCGACAGGTTCATCATGTCGGGAAGAGAGCCCATCATCGAGTGCAATAGCGTACTGCGGTGGCTGTAAACAACGCCTTTGGGGTTGCCGGTGGTACCAGAGGTATAACACATGGAACTGGCGCTATTTTCGTTAAAATCAGGCCAATCGAAGCTGTCGCTCTGAGCGCCAATAAAGGTTTCATAACAGTGGGCATTGCGCAGGGTTGTCTCAGGCATATGCGCTTCGTCGGTCAAGATCACAAAGCCTTCAACGGTCGTGAGACGATCCTGCAGCTGTTCAAGTAGTGGTACAAACATCACGTCGGTAAAGATCCAGCGATCTTCAGCGTGGTTAATAATGTATTCGATCTGCTCGGGAAATAGGCGCGGGTTAATGGTATGACAAATTTGTCCCGAGCAGGAGATGCCGTAATAGAGCTCAAAGTGACGATAGTCGTTCCAGGCGAGTGTCGCGATGCGATCACTCATTTCAAACCCTACATTATTCAGCGCATTGCCAAGTTGGCGAACCCGTCGAAATGCATCGCGGTAGGTATAGCGGTGATTTGGATTGTCTAGGGTGACTGAGACAATTTCTTGGTCACCATGGATGCGGTCTGCATGCTTCATTATGGTTGTTATGGTGAGCTGCGAGTCCATCATTAAGCCGTGCATTTTTATTTCCCCTTGAGATGTCTTGTTATAGATTTTATAGCGCCAAGACTAACACTGCTGACCTCTGCTTAAAACTATTTATCCATGAACCGGAGGTCACATTGCGCGATTCCCAGTCCTTTGGCCTCTAGCCGGAGACAGCGGGTTGCGGCGGAATCTGACACAGATGGGTTTCTATTTGCTCAAAATCAGGCAGGTGTAACAACTCACCCTGAATTGTGAGAGTGAGGCTAATGCAGGCCTCGTTAGCCGCCTCTGTCTGGGCTGACAGCTCAGTATCTTCCTCCACGCTAATCGTATGGGGAAACCCGTGGCAAACAATCGCGTAGTAGCGCTTTTCATGGCCTTCCATCAAACTATTGAGCACTAAAATTCGAGTGCTGTCGCCGAAGTCGCTGCAGGGTCGGTTCTGCTGTAACGCAGCAAAATCGATCAGTGGAATCGTTAAATTGCGCCAGCCGAGCCAGCCAAACATCCACTCTGGCGTGTCTGTGGCAGGGTGGCAGTTCGAGTATTTCGTTGACTTCGTTGAGGGGTAACACATAGTCCGCGCCCAGCAGTGAAAATCCCACTAACTTGCGGGTCTCGACAATCGCTTTCTGCGCGGGCAAGCCATAAACCGACCTGCCGAAACGGGTCGCAGCAGCACCAATGCGTTTGAATAAATCGTTAGTCAAGGGATCGGCCTCTAATTGAGGACAGCAGTGATGGCCGAGACAAGTTGCTTTTCATCAATAGGCTTGACCAAATAAGCTCTTGCCCCCTGCCGCTCACCCCACACTTGATCGGCCTGCTGGTTTTTAGCGGTGACGATAATGACGGGGATATGCTTGGTTTCTTTGCTGCGACTCAGTTGTCTGGTGGCTTGAAAGCCGTTGAGCCCAGGCATCACGATATCCATCAAAAGAACGTCTGGCTGCTCATCTCTCGCGAGATTAACGCCCTGCTCACCAGAGTCTGCGGAGAGCACTGAAAAACCATTGCGCTCAAGAATGCCTGTTAATTTGTATGTTTCCGTTGGGGAGTCATCCACTATTAATATCTTTGCCATAAGGTTTAACCTCTAAGTCCTTTTTTAGTTATGAATATGTCTTTCCAGCACATCAATGAGCTCTGCGCGGCCAAACGGTTTAGTGAGGTAGTCATCAGCGCCGACAATACGGCCCTTTGCCTTGTCAAACAGGCCATCTTTACTGGACAGCATAATGACGGGCGTTGCTTTGTAGTCGGGATTGTTTTTGATCAGTGCGCAGGTCTGATAGCCATCGAGACGGGGCATCATGATGTCGACAAAAATAATGTCTGGTTTGATATCGACGATTTTCGCGAGAGAGTCGAAACCGTCTGAAGAGGTAGACACGTCGCAACCCACTTTCGCAAGCAGCGTTTCCGCTGTGCGCCTGATCGTATTACTGTCGTCTATAACGAGCACTTTGAGGCCCTGAACATCCATTTAATCACCAATTTAAAACCACTTAACGACTTAAGTACGGTCGCCGTCACTCAAGTTGTGGAATTTTAAACACGCTTGTAATATATAATCCACAAGCCATTCAATTTACTAATAAAGTTGTAATACAGGTCACAGTTTTTTCTGGGGCATGAGCATTCTCGATGCCACACTTAGTTATAGCGCAAAATTCATCTTAAGGTTGTCATTTTATGGGCACTTCTCTTGGGGTCGTTATGGACCCGATTCAGTCTATTAATTTCAAGAAAGACTCAACCCTAGCGATTCTGCTAGCGGCCCAGAATGATGGTTTCGATCTCTTCTATATGGAACAGCGCGATCTGTTTATCGAAGATGGCGCGCCGAAAGCGCAATTGCGTGCCCTGCGCGTATTTAACGATCCAGCTCACTGGTTTGAGTTGGGCGAAAGCCGTGTTGCGCCATTAGAGGAGATGGACGTTCTGCTGATGCGCAAGGACCCGCCCTTTGACAGCGAATTCATTTACTCTACATATATTCTTGAAGCGTCAGAGCGGCGCGGCTCACTGGTGGTGAACAAACCGCAAAGTCTGCGCGACTGCAACGAGAAAGTCTTTGCCACCCACTTTCCTCAATGTACACCCCCACTGCTGGTCAGCCGCGATCAAGATCGGCTGAAAGCGTTTTTGAGCACCCATCAAGATGTGGTCTATAAGCCGCTGGATGGCATGGGTGGGACGTCGATTTTTCGGGTCACGGCTGGCGATCAAAACCTGAATGTTATCCTCGAGACTCTCACAAACTACGGCCGCCAAACCATTATGGCGCAGAAGTTTCTCCCCGAAATCACCCAGGGCGATAAGCGTATTCTGGTGGTTGACGGCGAAGTGATTCCTTACTGTCTTGCGCGCATACCAACCGATAGCGATTTTCGCGGAAATCTCGCCGCGGGCGGGCGTGGTGTCGTGCAACCGCTCAACGAGAGGGACTTATGGATTGCCCAGCAGGTTGCTCCCAGCTTGAAAGAGCGCGGTCTTATTTTTGTTGGGCTGGATGTTATCGGCGGTTATCTCACTGAGATCAACGTCACCAGCCCGACCTGTATTCGCGAAATCGATCACGCAGAAAATACTCGGATTGGTGAGAAGTTAGTTGCCGCGATTCGTAGACGGTTGAGCCGCTGAGCGAATAGCGTACCAGTCCGCGATAAAACGCAGTCGATGGAGTAGCGATGGACAGCTTGATTGAGAGCCCTTGGAACACAACCGAGCGACGTTTGCGAATGACGTTTTCGGTGGCTCTTGCGCTGCACCTCATCTTCTTAATTGGACTGAGTTTTAGCGTATCCACTACACCGACACAAACCCACGCGCTTGAGGTAACCCTCGCGCTAACTCCCAGCGATCAAACCCCTGATGAAGCCGATTTTATCGCTCAGACAAGCCAGCTGGGCAGCGGCGATCAAGCCAATGCGATGCAGCCGACAACCGATTTACTGTCACCTTTCGAATCCCCCGAGAACAACCAAGCGGTGCCGTCAGAGCAGCGCAGCGCAGAGCGCCCTGATCCTGAGCGACTGGTGAGTCAGCGCAATAGCGATAACAGTGCCAGCGACGCTGAGACCGCGGATGATCAGTCAGCGGAACAGCAAGTCACCGATAGCAGTGGTGCTATGCGCGCCGAGCTGCGCCGCCTTCGGCAACTCTACAGCAAACTGCCAGATGTGCTGCGCATGACCTCGGCATCCGCTAAATCTGCCGACGAAGCGCGCTACATGCACTATTTTGAGAATCGTATCGAACAAATCGGCAATGTGAATTACCCTCAGCAAGCGCTGACTGAGAAGATTTTTGGACGTGTGCAGCTTCTCGTTGTGCTACTTGCCGATGGCTCGATTCAGCGCATTGAAGTGCTGCGCAGCTCGGGAACACGGGTTCTAGATCAGGCCGCCGTGCGCTCGGTTCAGCTCGCGTCGCCTTTTGCAGCATTTCCCGACGAACTGCGGCAGCACGATCAGATTCACATTATTCGCACATGGCAGTATCAGCCCAACAACGTGCTGACCACTCACTAGGCGGCTCGCGCCCTTGAGTTTCGCCTCACAAAACCCCATATTGAGCACTATGAACCGACAGACACCGAAAAAAATCAGCAGCCTTAAAAATCACTTTTTAGTGGCAATGCCCAACCTCGACGATCCAACGTTTGCCAAATCTGTGGTCTATATCTGCGAGCACAACGCTGACGGCGCCATGGGGCTTATTATCAATCAACAAATGGATGTTTCGGTAAAGGCCATCTTTGACCAACTAAAGTTGGACTACGATGCGGAATTCGCCAGACCCCTGCTATTTGACGGCGGCCCAGTACAGCGCGACCGAGGCTTTATTTTGCACCCGCACTGTGAGCGTCAGTGGGAATCGACAGTAGACATCTCGGACGAGGTAAGTCTCACCGCATCGAGAGATATCCTCACTGATATTGCGCTCGGCAACGGCCCCAAACAGTCACTTATTATGCTTGGCTATGCCCAGTGGGATGGCGGTCAGCTGGAACAAGAGTTGGCTGAAAATAGCTGGTTAACCATGCCCGCTGATGCCGACATTATTTTTAATACTGAATGCGCACAACAGGCCACCGCGGCAGCCCTCTCAATTGGCCTAGACCTGCGAATGCTCTCTCATGAGGCTGGCCATGCCTAAAACAGATAAGCCGCAAAGCCTGCTCGGTTTTGATTATGGTTTAAAACAAATTGGCGTTGCCAACGGTCAAACAATAACCTCATCGGCGCAGGGTTTGACGATTCTCAGCGCAGTCGATGGCATTCCTGATTGGTCGGCGGTGGAAAAACTGCTGAAAGAATGGAAGCCCGACCTTGTTGTGGTCGGCCTACCCTTAAATATGGACGACAGCGAAAGCGAACTAAGTGCCCGCGCGCGAAAATTTGCGCGCCGCTTGCAGGGCCGCTTTTCAGTTGAGGTGGAGATGGTTGATGAGCGCTTAACCAGCCGCGAAGCCAAGACACTCGGTCGCGAGCAGGGCAGCAACGATATCACCAAAATCGATCATATCGCCGCGGCGCTTATCCTGCAGAGCTGGCTGGACTGTCCCACCATCGGCACAGCCCCCTAATCTCGTCCTAGAGCGTCAAGTCCTAAAGCCTCTAGTCTCCGAGCGCACCCGCCGCTTACCAGCGCAACCGATTTGACTGATCTTCTTCAATGGTGAGATTGTCAGCGGCGGCGTCCAGTTCGCTGGCGTGGGTGTCAGACTGCATTTTAATCATCAACCGCAAGTCATTCTTCGAGTCTGCGTGAGCAATAGCGTTTTCGTAGGAAATCTGATCATCGATAAACAACGCAAACAGCGCTTGGTCAAACGTCTGCATGCCATGCTCAGTGGAGTTGGTAATAATTTCTTTTAACTTATGGACATCGCCTTTGCGAATCGTATCGGCCACTAAGGGCGTGTTGAGCAAAATTTCAATAGCGGCGCGCCGACTTTTGCCGTCTTTTGTGGGTACCAGTTGCTGCGCTACGATGCCGCGCAAATTCAGCGAAAGGTCCATCCATAGTTGATCGTGGCGGTCAGCAGGGAAAAAGTGGCTGACGCGATCCAGCGCTTGGTTAGCATTATTCGCATGGAGAGTGGCTAAGACTAGGTGACCCGTTTCAGCAAAGGTAATCGCATGCTGCATGGTTTCGGGGGTGCGAATTTCGCCAATCATGATGACATCCGGTGCTTGGCGCAGGGTGTTTTTCAGCGCCACATCAAAAGACTCCGTGTCTACACCCACTTCGCGCTGGGTAATAATGCAGCCTTGGTGCTGGTGAACGTATTCAATCGGATCCTCAATTGAGACGATATGACCGCGACTGTTAGCATTGCGATGACCGATCAGCGCGGCAAGAGAGGTCGATTTTCCCGTACCGGTAGCGCCCACAAAAATGACAATGCCGCGCTTGTTCATTACTAGTTCCTTGAGAATCGGCGGCAACAACAGCGAGTCTGGGGTTTGAATAACAGTTTCGATACGGCGCAATACCATGCCGATTTCACCGCGCTGGTAAAATGCACTGGCGCGAAATCGCCCTGAAATATCACTGACAATCGCAAAATTCAGCTCTTTATTTTTTTTGAACTCGCTGCGCTGCTCCTCGTTCATGGTGCTGATTACTAGGTCTTTCGCCTCTTTTTGCGAGAGCTTATTTTTCGTGATCGGCATAACGGTGCCGTTGACCTTGAGACAAGGCGGCAGCCCAACGGTTATAAATAAATCGGAGGCTTTCTTGTCAACCATATACCGCACAAGCTTTTCAAAGGTCTGCTGTAACATTGTTTTTCTCCTTAAAAACGGTCTGCTTTGCTATTCGTTACGCCTCAATGAGGAACATCAGAAGCTCTCTGGCATTTTTGCTTTCTCGCGGGCGACTTCTGGCGTGATCAGGCGTTTTGTCACCAGATGGTGCAAACATTGATCGAGGGTCTGCATCCCGAGCGCACCACCGGTTTGGATCGATGAATACATCTGCGCAACTTTGTCTTCGCGAATCAAATTGCGAATCGCGGGAGTGCCAATCATGATTTCGTGAGCAGCAACGCGACCACCGCCAATTTTCTTTAGCAGCGTCTGGGAAATAACAGCCTGCAGCGACTCAGAGAGCATTGAGCGAATCATTGGCTTTTCACCACCGGGGAACACATCGACGACCCGATCAATGGTTTTCGCCGCCGACGTCGTGTGCAGTGTGCCGAAGACAAGGTGGCCGGTCTCGGCCGCGGTCAGCGCAAGTCGAATGGTCTCTAAATCGCGCAGCTCACCCACCAAGACCACATCCGGATCTTCGCGCAAGGCCGAGCGCAGGGCCTCTGAAAACCCGTGAGTATCGCGATGAACCTCACGCTGATTGATCAAACACTTTTTGCTCTGATGAACAAATTCGATTGGATCTTCAATGGTCAAGATGTGGTCGTAGCGATTTTCGTTAACATAATCCACCATTGCCGCAAGCGTTGTTGACTTACCCGAACCCGTGGGGCCAGTCACCAGCACCAGTCCGCGCGACATCAGCGATAGCTTCTTAAAGATATCTCCCATGCCGAGCTGCTCGAGGGTGAGAACTTTCGATGGAATAGTTCGAAAAACCGCTGCTGCGCCACGATTTTGATTGAAGACATTGACACGAAAGCGGGCAATGCCCGGAACATCGAAAGAAAAGTCGGTCTCGAGAAACTCTTCGAAGTCCCTTCTCTGCTTGTCATTCATTATTTCGTAGATCAAACTGTGGACTTGGCGATGCTCCATGGGCGGTAAATTAATGCGCCGAACATCGCCATCGATTCTAATAATTGGGGGAAGACCTGCAGAAATGTGTAAATCTGATGCGCCCTCTTTGGCGCTAAAAGCCAGTAGCTCCGTGATATCCATGCTTTATCTCGCTTATTCCATGTCGGCGTGTGATGCTGCGTAAAACTCCTAATAACCTGATTAGTATATGCCAAACATCGAAAATAACATTACCCTCGTTACTGCGCGCGTGAACCAGGCCGCGATTGCCGCTGGCCGCAGTCCCGATGAGATCCTGTTATTAGCCGTTAGCAAGACCCGCAGCGCAGAGGATATCCGCTCTGCAATCAACGCCGGCATCCGCGAATTTGGCGAAAACTACCTTCAGGAGGCCGTTGAAAAAATTGCCCAGCTGGCAGCAGAAAACGTGCAGTGGCACTTTATCGGCCCCATTCAATCGAACAAAACCCGCCTTGTTGCGGAAAACTTTCGCTGGGCTCACAGCGTTGACCGCCTGAAAATTGCCCAGCGCCTGAGCGAACAGCGGCCCTCTGGACTGCCACCGCTAAACATCTGCCTGCAAGTCAATATTGATAACGAAGCGAGTAAATCAGGTTTTGCGACTGAAGAGACTGAAGCGGCGGCGCTGGCGATTGTCCAATTGCCGGGATTGAAACTGCGCGGCTTAATGGCAATTCCACGAGCCGAACCGACATACGATCAACAGATTGTCGCTTTTCGCGCGTTGGCCGACTTGCGTGACAGAATCAATCAGTCGCTAGACAATTCAGAGAAATTGGATACCCTCTCTATGGGCATGTCGAGCGACCTCGAAGCGGCTATTTCGCAGGGATCCACCATCGTGCGTGTCGGCACCGATATTTTTGGCAAACGAACCTGACTGTAAAAAGAGACCTAAGAATGACTAACATCGCATTTATTGGCGGCGGAAATATGGCCACCTGCATTATTGGCGGCATGCTCGCCAACGGTTTTTCTGCGCACCAAATAAGTGTCAGCGACCCAGGCGAGCAAGCTCGGGCCGCTATTCAAAACACCTACGGCATTATCGCCACAGCTGATAACCACGCCGCTGTCGCGCAGGCCGACATTGTTGTGCTAGCGGTCAAACCACAGGTAATGGCTGCCGTGGCAGAAAATTTAGCGCGCTCGCTGCCGCGCCATGCCGCTGTCGTCTCCATTGCTGCGGGGATTCAGTTAAGCGATTTACAGCGCTGGCTAGGCCCTCAACAAGGCATTGTGCGCGCAATGCCAAACACCCCCGCCATGGTGCGTGAAGGCGCCACAGGGTTATTTGCCAATCGCTATATCAGCAGCGAGCAGCGGCGTGCTGTCGAGACCATATTCAATGCTGTTGGCATTTCCTGCTGGGTTGATTCAGAGGCGCTTATTGACGCTGTCACTGCCGTGTCAGGCAGCGGCCCAGCTTATTTTTTCCTCGCGATGGAGGTGATGCAGCGGGTTGGCGAAGAGCTCGGCTTATCGCCACACACCGCTCAGGCGCTGACCATTCAGACCGCCCTCGGTGCGGCCAAAATGGCTAGCGCTGGCAGTCTCGACACAGCGCAGCTACGCAGGCAGGTCACATCGCCTGGCGGAACAACGCAGGCGGCCATTGAGATGTTCCAAGCAGTCGGTTTTGAGGACACTTTCCGCAAGGCGATGAATGCTGCGGTTGACCGCGCGCAGAGCATGGCTGCAGAGTTTTCTCGCAAACCGTAAAATACCGACCCTATTGTCCGATTATAAAAATATACCGTTAATAAATAGAAAGGCTCAATTATGAACTCTCTCGGCGGAACCCCCATTTATCTGCTTAGCTTTGTGGTGCAAATTGTGACGTTTGTGCTTTTAATTCGCATGCTGCTGCAGTGGGTGCAGGCAGATTTTTTCAATCCGATCTCTCAAACTGTCTTCAAGCTCTCAGCGCCGGTCGTCGACCCTTTGGGCAAACTCTTGCCGACAATTGGCACACTCAACCTCGCTGCCTTGGCCGCTGCTATTTTGGTCAAATGGGGTTTCTATTTAGTCTTAGGCCTCAGCAGCGGCATAAGCTTTGTTGCCATGTTGGTCTATATACCCATCGCCGCTTTCGATCTGCTCTATGCCTTAATCGAGATTTACTTCTGGGGCATTATTATTTTGGCAGTATCGAGCTGGATTGGCACCACTTCGCACCCGTCCGTGCGTCTTGTGGGACAGATTGTCGATCCCTATATACGCCCTTTTCGCAACCTGATTCCGCCCATTGGCATGATCGACATTTCATCCATGGTTGCTATTCTGGTGTTAATCATGGTGCGCAATAAACTGCTGCCTTTGGCTGCGGGTCTGCTGCAATCTGTTTTAGGCTGATATTTGGGGCTCAGCACGCGGAATAACCCACACACGACGGTAGCGGAGAATAAAACCCACCGACGGATAAAAATTTATCGGGCAAATCGTTTCAGCGTTGTTGCGTTAACTAAACCAGCCTCTTAGACTCAGCGGCTCACTCGAATACATTGCATCTATGTCACTAAACTACGGCCAAAACTCTGTTGGTCTCGTTACCGCAGAAAAAGTACTTATCGACACGCCGCTCACGCTGGCGTGCGGCACCGTGCTGCCCAGTCACGAGCTAATGGTTGAAACCTATGGCTGTCTAAATACCGACAAGAGCAATGCGATATTGATTTGCCATGCGCTCAGCGGCCATCATCATGCTGCCGGTTTCTATGAAGGCGACGACAAGCCCGGCTGGTGGGATGACTATATTGGGCCCGGCAAGCCCATGGACAGCAATCGCTTTTTTATTGTCTCGCTCAACAATATCGGCAGCTGCTTTGGCAGTACCGGCCCAACCTCCACCAACCCCGCAACCGGCGAAGCTTGGGGCGCACAATTCCCCCCGCTGCGCGCACGTGATTGGGTTGAATCGCAAAAACTGTTGATGGAAAAGCTCGGCATCGACCGCTGGGCCGCAGTGATCGGCGGCAGCTTGGGCGGTATGCAAGCCATGCGTTGGTCTCTTGAGCACCCAGATAAAGTGGCCAATAGTATTGTGATTGCCTCATCAATGAGGCTCTCTGCACAAAATATTGCCTTTAATGAGATCGCTCGCCGAGCCATTAAATCGGATCCCCAGTTCTTCAACGGTGACTATTTAAAACAGGGCGCCGCGCCGCGACACGGCCTCGCGCTCGCCCGCATGATCGGCCATGTTACCTATTTATCGGACGAATTAATGGGTCAGAAGTTTGGACGAGAATTGCGCTCGGGGGATTTTACCCAAGGTGAGAGCGCGCCCATTGAGTTTCAAATTGAGAGCTATCTCAACTACCAAGGGGATAAATTCTCAGGGGGGTTTGATGCGAATTCCTACATCGTTATCACTAAAATGCTGGATTATTTTGATCTCGCTCGCGAGTATCACAATAATCCTGTCGAAGCCTTTAGCCACGCCCAATGCGACTTCTTGGTGATCTCATTCAGCAGTGACTGGCGCTTCTCGCCCCAGCGTTCCCGAGAAATTGTCGACGCCTTAATTGGTGCCGAAAAAAATGTCTCCTACGCCGAAATTGAGTCAGACCAGGGTCACGATGCCTTTTTGCTGCCCAATCCACGTTACGAGCAAGTGCTGGCCAAGTATTTAAGCCGAGTGGCAGACCAACTTGAGGGCCAGGCGACATGAGTCAAGATCTGAGCTTTATCAGTCAGTGGGTCAAAGCAAACTCACGAGTACTCGACCTTGGCTGCGGCGACGGCACACTGCTGGCGGAGCTCAAGCAGCGCTTAGCCATAAAAGGTTACGGCCTTGAGATAGACCCTGTGTCCATTGAGCAATGCATCGCCAAAGGGGTCAATGTTATTGAGCAAGACCTCAACAACAGCTTGCACAATTTCCCCGACAACAGTTTTGACACCGTGATTATGACGCAGGCACTGCAGGCCATGCGCTACCCACACCTCGTGCTCGACGAAATGCTGCGGATTGGCAGTGAATGTATTATCACCTTCCCCAACTTTGGTCACTGGCGGGCACGTCTCTATCTCAGTATTTTTGGGCGCATGCCAGTAACAAAGCAGCTTGCCTATCAGTGGTACGATACGCCCAATATCCACTTTTTCACCTACCGTGATTTTGAGGTGTTGTGCCGCGAGCGCAATATTCACGTCATCAAAAAACAATTTGTCGGTGAACGATTTCCCGATAGGCAGCTCAAAAAGCTGTGGCCCAACCTGTTCGCCGAAACTGCTGTTTACCATCTCAGTAAATAGTTATGCTTGGGCCTGCTGGTCCACCACGGAGGAACATACCCATGAAAACGATTCTCGCGTTACTCGCTCTACTCTGTACCCTCAACAGCCATGCAGACGACAAACTGTTCAAACAGCATGGTCAATATAAAATTTTCTACAGCGCGTTCAACAGCACGTTTATTGACCCCGACGTAGCGGTGGCCAATCAAATCGTGCGCGGCAAAGACAAAGGTCTCGTCAATATTGCCGTTGTCCGCACCCCCGGCACTGGCTTGCCGGCAGTGATTACAGGAGATGTTTACAATATTTTTCAGATGCGCACGCCGCTAAAATTTGTCGAAATTAGAGAGCAGGATACGATTTATTATCTGGCTGCTTTTGACTTCGAAAACGAAGATTTACTGACCTTTAAAATTTCGGTACAGCCACAGCAAGACCAACCGGCCTACGCCCTTAAATTTCAGAAAAAAATGTATCACGACTAAAATGCATCGCCACTAAAATGCATCACCACTAACCCGTGGCGGGCGATTCGAGGAGCACTCATTGAAGGTAGTACTGGCCAGCAGCAATGCCGGAAAAATAAAAGAATTGCAGGACATGTTAGGAGGCTTGGGCATCGTTGTTATTCCCCAGCAGAGCCTATCGATACCTGACGCGGACGAAACCGGGCTGACCTTTGTTGAAAATGCCATTCTCAAAGCCCGCCAAGCCGCTCTTCTCTCCGGGATGCCCGCCATTGCTGACGACTCAGGCCTTGAGGTAGACCTCTTGCAAGGTGCGCCCGGCATCTACTCTGCGCGCTTTTCCGGCCCCGAGGCAAACGACCAAAAGAACAATGCCAAACTGCTTGAATTGCTTGCAGACGCGCCCCTGGAACAGCGCACCGCCCGCTATCAGTGTGTGATTGTCTATATGCGCCACGGCAGCGATCCAACACCGATTATCTGCCAAGGCAGCTGGGAGGGTCATATCGCCCTCGCGCCCCGCGGTCACGAAGGCTTTGGCTACGACCCCCTGTTTTATCTTAAAGAGCAGAACTGTCACGCCGCCGAGATGCCCAAGGCTGAAAAAAACCGCGTCAGCCATCGCGGGAAAGCCACCGCTGAGTTACTGCACAAACTGAAACAAGGCTGGCCACCATTAACCTCATAAGCCAACTGCCGCCGCTGTCGCTGTATATCCACATTCCTTGGTGTGTGCGCAAATGCCCGTACTGCGACTTTAATTCGCACCAAGCCAGCCAAGAGATACCCGAGCAGGCCTATATCAAAGCGCTATTAGCGGATTTGCAGCGGGATCTGCCGTGGGCGCAAGGGCGACGGCTGTCATCAATCTTTTTTGGCGGCGGCACACCGAGCCTTTTCTCCGCCGCCGGCATTGGCGAAATACTCACCGCCGCAGAGCGGCTTATCGGCTTTGAAAACGACATTGAAATCACCTTGGAAGCGAATCCAGGCACCGTGGAGCAGACAACCTTTGCTGACTTTCGCAGCGCAGGCATCAACCGACTCTCCATCGGAATTCAAAGCTTTGACGACGCCCATCTCTTAAAGCTCGGGCGAATCCATGACGGCAAACAGGCGCAATCGGCGATCGCCACTGTTCAGAGCGCAGGATTTCAACGATTCAATATTGACCTCATGCATGGCCTGCCAGGACAGACTGTCGCAGAGGCTGCGAGGGATATTCAGTACGCAATCGATGGCGGCGCACTGCATATCTCGTGGTATCAACTCACCATCGAGCCAAACACAGCGTTTTATTCGCGACCTCCAGAACTGCCCGAGGAGGACCAACTCAGCGACATTCAACAAGCGGGCATGGACATGCTTTTCGATGGCGGCTACGGCCAATACGAAGTATCTGCCTTTGCCAAGACCGGCCAACAGGCGCGACACAATATCAACTACTGGGAATTCGGCGACTACCTCGGCATTGGCGCAGGCGCTCACGGCAAGATAACCCTGCCCTCGCACCAGCAGATTATTCGCACCAGCAAAACCCGCCAGCCAGATCACTATTTAAGCCGCGCCACCTCGGCACTGGCCAAGCAGCAAACGATCCCCAGCGACGAGTTGGCTATGGAGTTTATGCTAAACGGTCTGCGCCTGCGCGCGGGCGTGCCAAAACAGTATTTCACCGAGAGAACCGGCCGGCCCGAGTCAGCTATTGCCAAACAGGTCGCACGGCTACAAGCCCAGGGCCTACTTGAAATCGATGAACAGCGTTACCGCACCACGGCACTGGGCTACCAATTTCTTAACAGCGTTTTGCAAGGTTTTTCCTAACCTCGGGCTATTAATTTGTTAGAATCACCCATCCCCATTCGGCAAAAAATACTATGTTTGACGCAGCTGACACCCAAGCCAGCCAAAGCCAAGAAGAAACAGCAAAACTGCTGCGCCTCGCCACCTACGCCTCAACCTCAGTTGCCATCGTTTTAATTGCTGCAAAACTGTTTGCGTGGGCCGCGTCTGACTCAGTGAGTTTGCTGGCAACATTAATCGACTCGATGCTGGATGCCGTTGCCTCCATTATTAATTTAGTCGCCGTACGTCACGCACTCACACCCGCAGACAACGAACATCGCTTCGGCCATGGCAAAGCAGAGGCCCTGGCTGGGCTGAGCCAATCGCTGTTTATCGCCGGCTCGGCAGGCTATCTGCTGATTGAGGCATGGCAACGAGTCATTCAGCCCAGCGCCGTTGAATCGGTTGAGCTCGGCATTTTTGTTATGGCGATTTCTATCGCAGCAACCATGTTGCTACTGGCCTTTCAGCGGCATGTCATCAAGAAAACCAACTCCACAGCCATACGCGCCGACGCGCTCCACTACCGCACCGACTTAATGGTGAATGGTAGCGTCATTGTAGCGCTGCTACTCGCCAACGCAGGCTGGCCTGGCTTTGATGGTCTGTTTGCGGGTGCCATTGCCATCTACATTCTCTTCAGCGCGCGGGATATTATTGTCACCTCCTACGACCACTTAATGGATCGCGAACTGCCGGACGAAGACAGACAAAAAATCAAAGCCTTGGTAATGCAGCATCCAAAAGCCCGCGGCCTGCACGATTTGCGCTCACGCCACTCCGGCACCATGACATTTATACAACTGCATCTTGAGCTGGACGACGATCTCAGCCTAATGGCCGCACATAAAATTTCGGACGAAGTTGAGCTGAGTATATTAAATGCCTTTCCCGGCTCTGAGATATTGATTCATATTGACCCAAAATCTGCGGTCAAAACTGCCGCCCCATCTGTTGACCCGCGACAGTAAAGAGTGACTCTCATGCCTTAAAAAGCGTGAGGCAAGAAATACCTGCGCATCGCCCAAAGAACACCCCTTGCAGCGTTTTTTTGCATTGAGGCCTGAGCCTTGGCAATGGTAACATGCTGCATTAAGACGCCATTTTACATTTGCATTTACATACTGGAGATTTCCCTATGAGCGAACTAATCGTTCACACCACAGATGCGAGCTTTGAGAGCGACGTACTGCAATCCGACATTCCTGCGCTGGTAGATTTTTGGGCGGCGTGGTGCGGTCCCTGCAAAATGATTGCGCCACTGCTTGACGAACTGTCAACAGAGTACGCCGGTCGTATCAAGGTCTGTAAAGTTGATGTCGATAGCAATCCTGAAACTGCGGCAAAATTTAATGTTCGCGGTATTCCAACGCTGCTGGTGTTCAAAAATGGCGCCGTTGAAGCGACCAAAGTGGGCGCACTGTCTAAAAACCAATTGGTAGAATTTGTCGACGGGCTTTTGTAGTTTAAAGCCAAGCATGTCCAGTATTTGCGGTCTTCGGGCCGCAAAAATTAACTTGCGCTTTGATTAATCGACGCTATACTTCAGCAAATTCAAGTTTTAATTTACTCCACGTTGGCTCCCCCACTGCCTGTCATTCGCGTACCGCCACTGCTGTAAACGTCGACTGAGCCTAGATAGACCACTAAAATAAATCGGCTGTGAGCCCAACTCTTTTCCAAAACCCTATAGCAACCCTGAAAACCCTCCCTCTATGAACTTATCTGAACTGAAGCAAAAACCCATTGGCGAGCTTATCGAAATGACTGTGTCCGCTGGACTCAATGATCTCGCTCGCTCTCGCAAACAAGACATCATCTTCGCACTGCTCAAGCGTCACGCAAAAAGTGGTGAAGACATTTACGGCGATGGAGTATTAGAAATACTGCCCGACGGCTTTGGCTTTTTGCGCTCATCTGGCGCCTCTTACCTCGCCGGGCCAGACGATATTTATGTATCACCCAGTCAAATTAGACGCTTTAACTTGCGCACGGGTGACGCCATCTCTGGCAAAATTCGCCCACCCAAAGACGGTGAGCGCTACTTTGCCATGCTCAAGGTTGATGAAATCAACTACGAAGCCCCCGAACATGCCCGCAACAAGATTCTCTTTGAAAACCTGACTCCCCTCTTCCCAGACCAGCGCCTAGGCCTCGAAGCCGGCAATGGTTCGACGGAAGATATTACCGGTCGGATTATTGACCTTGTTGCCCCTATCGGCAAAGGTCAGCGTGGATTGATTGTGGCACCGCCGAAAGCCGGTAAAACTATCATGATGCAGAATATTGCTCAGTCTATTATTCGCAACAACCCTGAGTGTCACATTATTGTGCTGCTGATTGATGAGCGCCCTGAAGAAGTAACGGAAATGCAGCGCACTGTGCGCGGCGAAGTGATTGCGTCAACGTTTGACGAACCACCAACACGTCACGTGCAAGTTGCAGAGATGGTAATCGAGAAAGCCAAACGCTTGGTTGAGCACAAAAAGGACGTTGTCATTCTTCTCGACTCCGTCACTCGATTGGCTCGCGCCTACAACACCGTTATTCCATCCTCAGGAAAAGTACTGACCGGTGGTGTTGACGCCCATGCGCTGGAAAAACCTAAGCGCTTCTTTGGCGCGGCGCGAAATATTGAGCATGGCGGAAGTTTGACCATTATCGCTACAGCACTGGTCGATACCGGTTCAAAGATGGACGAAGTGATTTACGAAGAATTTAAAGGCACCGGCAACATGGAGCTGCATCTGGATCGAAAGATCGCGGAAAAGCGCGTCTATCCAGCCATCAACATCCGTCGCTCAGGTACCCGTCGAGAAGATTTATTGATGGATGAAGCCGAACTGCAGCGCGTGTGGATTTTGCGCAAACTCCTCCACGACATGGAAGACGTCGCCGCCATCGAATTTATGGTGGAAAAACTGAAAGGATTTAAAAACAACGCTGAATTCTTCGGGGCCATGAAGCGCAAGTAACCTTGCGCTAACCTTTTCTATGAAATATACCGACCTGCGCGACTTTATTGATTACCTTGAGAAGCGCGGCGAGCTTGTGCGCATTACCCAAGAGGTTGATCCCTATCTCGAAATGACCGAGATCAGTGATCGCACCTTGCGCGCAAAGGGCCCTGCCCTGCTGTTTGAAAACCCCAAAGGCTACAGCGTCCCAGTTCTGTGCAATCTGTTCGGCACGCCGGACAGGGTCGCGATGGGCATGGGTCAAGAGAGCCTTTCAGCGCTGCGCGACGTCGGCACATTATTAGCCTTCCTCAAAGAACCCGAGCCACCAAAAGGTTTGCGTGATCTCTGGGAAAAGCGCCACGACTTCAAACAGGTACTGAATATGCCTGTTAAACAAATTAAACACCCTCCCTGCCAAGAAATTGTGCTCGAAGGGGACGCAGTCAATCTCGACACATTGCCCATCCAAACTTGCTGGCCAGGTGATGCGGGGCCCCTCGTAACTTGGCCATTGGTAATCACCCGCGGGCCCGATAAAGAGCGGCAAAATCTGGGCATCTATCGGATGCAGAAAATTGCCAAAAACAAATTGATTATGCGCTGGCTCGCCCACCGTGGCGGTGCTCTCGACTATCGCGACTGGCAGAAAAAATTCCCTGGCAAACCCTATCCAGTCGCTGTGGCGCTGGGCGCTGACCCCGCTACCACCTTAGGCGCTGTCACTCCGGTACCTGACACCCTCTCCGAATATGCATTCGCTGGGTTATTGCGCGGTGAAAAAACCCAGGTCGCTAAATGTCTTGGCAGCGACCTGCAAGTTCCTGCCACGGCGGAGTATATTCTCGAAGGGTTTTTATATCCGGGCGAAGAAGCCGACGAGGGCCCCTTTGGCGACCACACAGGTTATTACAATGAAGTAGAGCGCTTCCCCGTATTCACCGTGGAACGCATCACGCACCGCAAGAATCCGATTTATCACAGCACCTATACCGGACGGCCGCCCGACGAACCTGCGGTGCTCGGTGTTGCGCTGAATGAAGTGTTTGTGCCAATCCTGCAAAAGCAATTTCCGGAAATTGTCGACTTCTATCTGCCGCCTGAAGGCTGTTCGTACCGCATGGCGATTGTGAGTATGAAAAAGCAATATCCTGGCCACGCCAAGCGAGTGATGATGGGTGTTTGGTCCTTTCTGCGACAATTTATGTACACTAAGTTTGTCATCGTCACCGACGACGACGTGGATGTGCGCAATTGGGAAGATGTGGTCTGGGCACTTACCACCCGCATGGACCCAGTGCGCGATACGGTTATGATCGAAAACACCCCCATCGATTACCTGGATTTCGCGTCGCCGGTGTCTGGTCTTGGCTCGAAAATGGGGCTCGATGCCACCAACAAAATGCCCGGGGAAACTAATCGTGAATGGGGCGAGCCGATCAGTATGGATTCTGCCGTCAAACAGCGCGTTGATGATCTTTGGGACCAGCTGGGCATTAGCGTTAAGTAAACAGGCGCTAGTGTTGTTTGTGCAGGTATTGCAGGAGAGGTCGCAACAAATTTCTTACTTGAACACGCCTGATCTAGGCGCGGAGCTGAAATGCACTCGATTGTCGAACAGGCCATTGCCTTGCGCCGCAACCAGCAATACGAAGAATCTCGAGCAGCGTTAGCAGCGCTGATTAATGATATTCAGTATGGCGCCATCGCACACCTGCACACGGCATGGACCTACGACAACCAAGGTCTAGAGCAAGAGGCCCTTCCCCACTATAAGTCCGCTTTAGAAGGCACTCTCTCGCCCCACGATCGCCTTGATGCACTCCTAGGGATAGCATCCACGCTGCGCAGTTTTGGGGAATACAGCGAAGCCTTGCGCTATTTTGGGTCCGCTCTTTCAGAATATCCCAACGCCATTGAAGTGCAGCCCTTTTACGCCATGTGCCTCCACAACCTCGGGCGACACAAAGAGGCAACCGCGCTACTTCTGAAGCTGTTACTCGCCACGACCAACAGTGAGGCGATTAAAGGCTATCAACGGGCAATTTCTCTCTATGCCGACGATCTGGATTGTTAATAAACGTTAAGGCAGCGCTTATGGGTGAATCCCTCGAGATCTTTTGCCGCTTAATCGCGACGAATATCAGACGCTGTACATCTGTCCGACCTAAAACGGAGATTTGCCTTTGATCGACTATCGCCTAGCGGCCCCGCGCGAATTGAACGATCTCAAGGCTTTTCTGTTTCGCCACGGCGCAAACCCTTGGAATCATCTTCCTGTGGACGGCGTCGATGCAGAATTCCAATCGGTCGTCGCCGGTGACGCGTCGGCGCTAGTCGCCTGCATTGAAGATCAGCTAGTGGGACTCGCGATTTTTTACCACCCCCATGCACTGCCCGAAGCCTATATCGCTTACAGCAACGGGCGCCCAGCGATTTATATCGCCGACGTCGTTGTTCATCAGGAGGTCAATGGGCAGGGCATTGGCAGCGCCTTGCTCTTGAATATTTTGGGTCGCGCGCCAAGTCTCGGTGCGGAGATGTTGGTAATCGATCGCCATGCGGATAATCTCGCGTCTGCGGGTATGATGCGAAAGGCTGGATTTCAGGTGCTGGCAACGTTTCTGGATCTCGATCGCCGCGATTCAGGCAATCGCAGCACCACCGTTCTTGGCTTGTATCTAAAGCCATAATGCGTCTGAAGCCGATAAAAAAAAGGGGTGCCAATTGGCACCCCTTTTTTGTCTTACTTTTTACAAACGCTTCTTATTAACTCGCTAGGAGTCTCTTAGAAGTTGTAGCTGTACTTGGCATACCAGAAAGCACCGCTGAATCCCATTGGAGCGAATTCACTGTACTTGTTACCCGCGCCAGCAGCGCCGTTGTGCTTTGTAGAACCAGCTTCGTCAAAAATGTTGTTTCCGCCGATCATAATGGCAGAGTTTTCGTTGAGGTCGTAAGACACTTCAACATCAACTACGTTGACGCCAGAGTAGTTCAGATCCTGGTTTGAGTCATACCAGTCGCCGTAGTAAGACAGACGAGCAAGCATTCTCCAGCCGTCCATCATGTGGTTGGCAGACAGGTTGTAACGTGTATCAGGAGACATCTCTTCGATTGACTTTTCACGAACGTCATCAATGTACTGACCGCGCGACGTCACTTCAGTTTTAGTGTTGTTGTACGCTAAGTTCCAAGAAGTAGAACCGCCCAACCACTCAGTCTCAGTCGATACAACAAGGTCAAAACCACTGGTTTCTGTTTCAAAGTCGTTAGTGAAGAATCTGAACACAGCGATATCGTTCGCACCAGACACGCCAGAGGCTGTCAATGCAGCGATATCAGCAGCTGACAAACTGAAGTCTTTTGACAATGTCAGACGATCAGTTACTTCAATGTTGAAGTAGTCAAACGTTACGTCAAACTCGCCGAGGTTACCGAACAGACCAACGGTGAAGTTCTTAGACTCTTCTGGCTGCAGATCAACTGCACCGGCAAAAGCGGCTACAGGGTTAGAGGCTGGAATTACACCCTTATTAACCAGAACGCCGTTGTCGATCAAGGTTGAAATGTTCGACGCGTTCAACTGACCTGAAGTCGGTGCTTTGAAGCCTGTGCTTAAAGTTGCACGCACACCCATGTTTTCAGTCAACTTGTAGTTAGCGCCCAGCTTGTAGTTTGTGGTGCTACCGAAGCCGTCGAAATCTTCAAAACGGACAGCTGCTGCTAACAGCAGATCTTCGCTTGCATCCCACTCAGCATCAACGTAGATCGCGTCGTTTGCACGACCGAACGTACCGGCGATGTCAGGAGAGAAGCCTGGGAATCCGTTTGTAGAAGTACTGAAACCTTGAACACCAAGGCCGCCGTCGATGTAAGACTCAGTCTGACCCGCGCCAATCGTGAACTCTTCTTTACGGTGTTCTGCACCAAACGCGACGTTCACGGTTTCGCTTACAGCGTAGGTAAAGTCAACGTTGAAGTTGGTATCAGTTTGACGGTAGAGGCCTGGATCAAAGTTGCGTGGAGAGTTTGCACCCAAGCTAGCGTTAACAGTGTTGTTGATGTAGAAATCGCCTTCGTTTTCACCGCGATATGCACTGATGTCCCAGGTCAAACCGTTGTCCAACGCGCCTTTCAAACCCATCATAAACGTGATGTCAGTGACGGTACCGCCAAAGCGTGGCGTGAAACCGCCAGGAATGGTTTCGTTGAAGTTGAAGCAGTTGTCATCGGCTTTCAGACCAGCGATGGCAGCTGCAAGCGCCGCGCTTGATGGGTCGGCTGTTGACACCGCGTATTGACCGCAGTTGCCAGACATATCGCCAGTAGTATCGCCTACCAGAAGTTTACCGCCTGACGCATAAACACCGCCGCGAGTAAGCGGGTTACGGAAGTAGAATCCACCGTCAACATCTTTAGTCGCGTAGTTGCCGTAGCCGTATAATTCAACGCTGTCAGTCAGCTGGCTGCCGAAGTTAACGAATAATTTTAGGTCGTTATCAACAAATGGACGGCCCCACTTCTGAGCAGGATCCGCAACTGGGTAGCCAGCAGCAATCAGTGCCGCAGCATCGTTGCGCTGAACAGAGCGAACAGTTTCGTCGGAAGAACCGTATTCCAATGTCACGTTAGCAAAACCGTTGGCGCCCAGCTCCATGCCCATGTTGCCGGCAAAGTAAGCCATTTTGCCGTCGCCTTCAGTGTACTCGCCCATGCGAATTTCAGCACTGCCGCCTTCGTTTGCATCTTTCAACTTGAAGTTGATCACGCCAGCCAGAGCATCAGAACCGTACAGTGCTGCTGCACCATCACGCAGAACTTCGACGCTTTTTAACGCCATGCCAGGAATAGTAGAAACATCAGCACCGTGTGAACCGTCTGAAATGCCGCCGGCTGACCAAACAATAACGTTTGCTCTGTGACGACGCTTGTTGTTAACCAGAATCAACGAGTGATCCGGGGCCATGCCGCGCAGCTGGAAGGGACGGACGAGCGTAGCCGCGTCGCTGATAGGCTGGTCATTGACAGAGAAAGAAGGTACAGAATTACGCAGCAAGTTTGCTACGTCCATGTCACCTTGGTTAGTCAGTTCAGCACTGGTGATTACGTCAACTGCCGCAACAGTATCAGTGGCTGATCGCGCTTTTGCACGGCTGCCCGTGGTAACGATTTCTTCAACCATACCGTCTTGCGCAACTGCCATAACAGGCATCATTGTGGCGCCAGAAATAATGGCGGCAGCAATAGTGTTTAACTTCCAAATAGTGGCTTTTTTCATAGATCTCCCCCGAGATATGTTTTAGATTTAGGTATTACTTGGTTTTTGGGATCGCAACCGTACCAAAAATATCGTTAGACAACAACTTTTTGAGGCTACTCCATGTGGGTAGCCAAAGTGGCGCGTTAACATTTTTTGCGTCTAAGACCATTGAACGAACACAGTCGCCAAGCCCCATCCGCAGCACTTATAATGACCAAAAACTTTATTGGACCATAAACATGCCAGACTTACTGACTCACAAAGGGTCTTGCCATTGCGGCAAGGTTCAATTTGAAATCGATGCGCCCGCAGACTTGCATGCCCACGCGTGCAATTGCTCTATGTGCTACCGCAGCGGTGGCGATCAGATGATTGTGCCAGCGTCGCGCTTTCGCTTGATCGCCGGTGCTGACGCGATTACAACCTATACCTTTAATACCGGCGCAGCCAAACATACCTTTTGTAAGTACTGCGGTATCAAGGCCTTTTATACACCACGATCAAACCCTGACGGCTTCAGCGCCAATTTGCGCTGCTTAGACCGCACACATATAAAGTCGGTTGTGGTCGAACCCTTTGACGGTCAGAACTGGGAGCTGCATGCTGGCGCGCTCGCGCATCTTTCCCGCGACGAGTAGTGTGTTAAGGTGGCTTAAGATTCACTGATACGACAATAACAAGCGGAGCAAAACCGTGGAAAAACAGCAGGGGCAGTTTTATCTCTTTGGGCAGCGGCGCTTCTTACCTTTTTTTGCCACGCAATTTTTAGGCGCGCTGAATGATAACCTGTTTAAAAACGCACTGTTGGTGATTGTGGTCAGCGGGGGCGTTTCAGCCACCGCCAGTGACGCGAATTTTTTAACCAATCTCGCCGCCGGTTTGTTTATTCTCCCCTACTTTCTGTTTTCAACCACTGCGGGGCAGCTCGCAGACAAGTACGATAAAGCTTGGTTGATAAAACGTATTAAGTTTGCCGAGATTCTTATTATGTTAGTGGGCTGTTATGCCCTAATGACCAAAAATGTTGGCATGATGATGGGCGTGTTGTTCGCGCTAGGCGCCCAATCTGCGTTTTTTGGCCCGATTAAATACGCCATTATTCCTCAACACTTAGCCACCCATGAGTTAATGAGCGGTAACGCGCAGGTGGGTATGGGCACCTTCGTCTCCATTCTCTTGGGCACATTACTCGGCGCTTGGCTGGTCAGTTACGATCAGGGCACCTTGCTGGTTGGCATGCTGGCGATGCTCGTGGCGGTTGCCGGTTGGTTGAGTAGTTGCCAAATCCCATCGGCGCCAGCAGACTCTGACGAGATCGTGCTGAGCTTCAACCCGTTTACCGAGACGCTGCGCAACTTTCGCTTTGCTCGGGAAGATATGTCGGTGTTTTACTGCATTGTCAGCATTTCGTGGTTTTGGCTCTTTGGCGGCAGCTTCTTAACGCAAGTCCCGAATTTTGCGGTGACGGTTTTGCAGGGCCACCCGACGCTTATTTCTGTACTACTGGGTGCCTTTATTGTTGGTGTGGCGATCGGCTCGGTTCTCTGCGCCAAGTTATCCAAGGGACAGGTGGAGCCGGGGCTGATTCCGATAGGTGCTATTGGCCTAACTCTATTTAGCACCGATATTTTCTTCTCATCTAATGCCTATCAGTTGGCGAACCCCACGGCGTTAGATGTGCTTCCCCTGCAGTTTTTCACACTGACCAGCGCGCTGCGTGTGTTTTTCGACTTAACCGCTATCGGTTTATTTGGCGGTATTTTTATTGTGCCACTCTACGCCTTGGTGCAATCGCGCACCGCCAGCAACAAGCGCGCTCGGGTCTTAGCCGCGAATAATGTATTAAATGCACTGTTTATGGTCGCTGGCGCTGCAGTGGGAATTGTCTGTCTGAGCGTGATACAAATGAGTATCCCACTGTTCTTTCTCACGGTGTCTCTGGCCAATTTAGTTTTTCTGTGCCTACTGCTTTGGCGTGTACCGGAATTTAAAACGCGTTTTTTAACTTGGCGGATACAGTAGAATAGCCGACCAACCCTAAGGATTTATTATGAAACTGTCATCAAAGATTATTCTCGGTATGGTGCTGGGCATTCTTGTCGGATTGATTTTACATGCGTCGAATGATGGCAGCGACCAAGGGCCCGCCAGTGCTTGGCTGGTCGAATATGTGTTCGACGTGATAGGGCGAATCTTTATTGCATCACTTAAGTTGCTCGTGGTGCCCTTAGTGTTTGTCTCGCTGGTCTGCGGCTCTGCGGCTATGGGTGAAAATGTCAAAATGGGGCGCATTGCCCTAAAAACCCTGTCTCTTTATCTCTTTACAACCGGCATCGCGATTACCTTGGCGTTGGTTTTCGCCAACATCGTCAATCCCGGCGTTGGCATCGATACCGGCGCTGTTGCCTCGTTTAATGCGCCTACGCCGCCCTCTTTTAAAGAGGTATTAATTGGTATTTTCCCAACCAACCCGATAAAAGCGATGTCAGACGGCAATATGCTACAGATTATTGTGTTCTCAGTTTTGGTGGGCATTGCCATTACTCAGGCGGGCAATGCGGGAAAATCGTTATTGGCCGTATTTGAAGATTTTAATGCTGTGATCATGCGTATGGTGACGATCCTTATGCATCTGGCGCCCTATGGCGTGTTCTGCTTGCTGGCAAAACTCTTTACTGAACAGGGTTTCTCTGCCATACGCAACTTGGCGCTCTACTTCATGACCATGAGCTTTGTACTGATTTTTCACGGCACCGTTGTCTATTCAACCATTTTTGCCTTCATGACAAGACTCAACCCTCTGACACTGTTAAAAAATATGCGTCCGGCGATGCTGTTTGCTTTCAGCACGTCATCGAGCAATGCCACGATGCCGATCACCATGAATGTGATGGAGACTCGTGTGGGCGTGCATAAATCAATCGCCTCCTTTACCGTGCCGCTCGGTGCCACAATCAATATGGACGGCACGGCGATTATGCAGGGTATCGCGACAGTCTTCATCGCCCAAGCTTACGGCTTAGACTTAAGTATGGCCGATTACCTCGCCGTGATTGCCACTGCCACCTTGGCCTCGATTGGCACCGCAGGCGTACCCGGTGTTGGGTTGATCATGCTCTCGATGGTGTTGCAGCAAGTTGGCCTCCCTGTGGAGGGAATAGGTCTGATAATTGGCGTTGATCGCCTGTTGGACATGATGCGCACGGTGGTGAACGTCACTGGTGACGGCATGGTGACGACCGTTGTGGCGAGAAGCGAGGGGCTGCTCGATGAGGCTGTTTTCAACGAGGTGTCGGATCGAGATCAGTACAACACTTAAAAAAACATCTGCGCGCGCGAGGACTCCGTATAACCGTTCCAAGGCGCGCTAACAACTTTGCTTGCGGCATTGTGAATCACAAACGTCAACCATAGCGTCTAATGGACGTTCACGCGCAGCTCTCTATTAAACCGCTCGTGCAGACAGCAGGCGTTGCATTGCAACCATAACTACTACAATAGGTTTTATTCATGCCATTGGTTAATCGCAAAGGGAAAATTACGCTCGCCGCCCTTGTTCTCGGAATTGTCTTTATCGCTGCAATTGCCACATTAAAACCGGCACCGGAAAAGGCAAAGCGGCCACCACCCCCACTGCTGATGGTCGATGTCATCACGGCGGCACCGCAGCATCTCCGCCCAAAGGTATTGTCTCAGGGAACCGTGGCTCCCAAACGCGAGATTGATCTGATTTCACAGGTATCAGGCAAAGTCATCGCCGTTGCCGACGACTATGGCAATGGCAGTTTTTTCCGCAGTGGCGACCAGCTTATTCAAATTGAGTCAGACGAATATCAATTTGCCGTTGTGCGCGCAAAAGCCCAGCTGGCAAAGGCCCTTGAGCAAGTTGCCCTAGAGAAGGGGCGCTCGCGTCAAGCCAAGCGCGAGTGGCGAGACTTAGGGGATCGCACAGCCAACGCGCTGTTCCTGCGCGAACCACAGCTTGCAGCAGCAGAGGCAACCCTCGAATCTGCCCGCGCCGATTTAGACAAAGCCAATTTAGACCTCAGCCGAACCCAGATTGTTACGCCTTTCCAAGGCCGTATCAGGCAGACATTTGTGGATCTCGGGCAGTTTGTTGGCCCTGGCGCGCGCATTGCCAAAATTTACAGCACAGACGTGGTTGAAGTGCGTCTGCCGCTGTCTGATCGTCAAGTATCGCTGATCGATTTACCCGTAAATTTTGAAGATGCCGCAACGGCGAACTATCCAAATGTGACCCTGCGCAGCACGGTGGGGGACAGACATTACGAGTGGAACGGCAAAATTGTTCGCACCGAATCGTCGATTGATATTCAAAGCCGCATGACCTATGCCGTTGCAGAAATTCAAAATCCGTTCAAAGAAGATCCCAATAGTGATCGTCCTCCGCTCAGCATTGGTATGTTTGTCGAAGCGGAAATTGAAGGCAGATCTATCGCCAATGCGGTGCCACTGCCCAAACAAATTATCTACCGCGGCGATGAAATATTGGTGCTTAACGCCAACAATGAAATAGCCATGCAGAAGCTAACCATTGTTCAGTCCGATGGCGACTCGGTGGTCGCGGTTGATATTCCCAGTGGCACCCGTGTGGTTGGCACGCGCATTGGCCTGCCCGTTCCGGGCATGAAAGTGACCACCTCGGAAAACCTCGCGACAACCACCAATCTTGCCGAGGGTGAAGCACAATGAATGCATCAATCGCATGGTTTGTTCGCAACCCAATAGCGTCAAATCTTTTAATGATCTTGCTTCTGGTAGCTGGCGTTATCGGCAGCCTTGGCATGGGCAAAGAAGTCTTTCCAGCCACACCCGTAAACTTTATTACGATTTCCATGCCCTATCCTGGCGCAGGTCCCCGCGAAGTGGAAGAGCAGATTGTCATTCGAATTGAAGAGGCCATTTACGCGATAGAGGGCGTGAAGCGCATGTGGGGCCAAGCGCGGCAGGGCCGTGGTTCGGTGACAGTCGAAGTTGATGACAACTACGATATGACCAAAATGCTCAACGATATCAAAGGGCAGGTCGATTCTATTATTACGTTTCCCAGTGATGCCGAGCGACCGATTGTTCGCGAGGAGATCGCTCGCGAAGAGGTCATTCGGGTAGCCCTGTTCGGCGAGGCGGAAGAAAAAGTATTGCGCGAATATGGGCAGCGTATTCGTAATGAGTTAGCCGCTCTGCCAAATGTAGACTTTGTTGAGTTGTGGGGTGTGCGTGAGCCGCAGATTGATATCGAGCTCTCCGAAATAAATATGCGCCGCTACGGAATTTCATTTAACGATGTGGTCTCGGCGGTTCGCCAATCGTCTCTCAATTTGCCTGCAGGTACCATTCGCGCAGAGAGCGGCGACATTCAAATTCAAACGCGCGGTCAAGCGTATTATGAAGAAGACTTCAAAAACATTGTGGTCTCGAGTCGCCCTGACGGCACTGAAATAAAAGTCGAAGACATTGCATCAGTCATCGACGGTTTTGAAGAGCGTAATTTGCTCACACGTTTTAATGGCCAGAAGGCCATTTTTGTGGGTGTTAGCGTGGGTAAAAATCCCGACGTGATCGCCACCACAGATGCGGTAAAAAACTATGTTGCGGCAGGCCCCACTTTTTTACCCGCAGGCCTTGAACTGGCTACATGGAAAGACTTTTCCGGTATGTTTTCAGGCCGGCTGGCACTGCTCTCAAAAAATGCCTTTGGCGGATTGATCTTAGTCTTTATCGTGCTGATGTTGTTTTTGCGGCCGCAACTCGCTTTTTGGGTTGCACTAGGTATTGCGATCGCCTACATGGGCGCGCTTTGGGTGCTACCGAGCTTGGGGCTGACACTGAACATGATGTCGATGTTTGCCTTTTTGCTGATTCTAGGAATTATTGTCGACGACGCGATTATCGTCGGCGAGAGTATTTATCGCTATCAACAGGAAGGCTATGAGGGCTCGACTGCGGCCATACTTGGCACGCAATCTGTCTCCAAGCCTGTCATTTTGGCCGTGGTGAGCACCATGATTGTGTTCTTGCCGATGCTTTTCCTTCCTGGGATTTGGCCAAAATTTCTATGGGCCATTCCAACTGTCACCCTTGTTGCACTGTCTTTTTCGCTGATTGAGTCGCTGTGGATATTGCCATCGCACTTGGCCAACATGAAGCCTGAAAAACCGCCCACCACAAAGCTGGGTGTCGGTCTGCGAAATATCCGCAAGCGCTTTGCTGACGGTATGAAAGACTTCTCGCTCAACAGCTACACGCCCTTCCTTGAGAAGGCGCTAGACTGGCGCGCGCTGACACTCGGTGGATTTTTCTTGGCCTTCGTTTTATCAATTACGCTGGTCAGTGCAGGCTATATCAAGCAGCGATTTATGCCCGATGTCCCCTCAGATTTTATTTCGATGCGCATCGAAATGCCCGATGGTTACTCTCTCGACGGCAAAGTAGAGATAGCCAAACGCGCCGAACGGGCCGCGGCAATACTGCAGGATGACCCTGAAATACAGTCAAAAGTGGATGGTGAAAAACTCATCGCCAACCAACTCTCCTTTATGTATGGAGACACTATTCGACTAATGCTAGAGCTGCAGCCGGATATGAGCGGCGTGATCGATCCCAATCTGGTGGGTGAACGCTGGCAGAGTTTGATTGGAGAAATTCCTGAAGCAAAAGCATTTAGTGTGGATGCGTCCGCCGCGGGCCGCGGTGGCGGCGTGGGTGTTACCGCTGTGCTGACATCGACCAATCTCGACCAGCTCTCTGCCGCCGCGACTTACGTCAAAGAGCGCATGAGGGATATTCCCGGCGCGCGCAATATTCGCGATGACATACACTCTGGACGCTCGGACATCGATATCAACCTGCGCCCCTATGCCAACAGCTTAGGTATCGGCCTATCAGACGTTGCGCGACAAGTGCGCCAGGGCTTTTACGGTGCAGAAGCACAGCGCGTGCCCCGCGGTCGAGATGATGTACGCGTGATGGTGCGCTACCCAAAACAAGATCGCACGCAAGTAGACACCCTCGACACCATGCGTATTCGCACCGCAGCCGGTGCAGAAGTGCCTTTTTATTCCGTCGCTGAAGCAGCCTACGTGCCGGGTTACACCCGCATAAATCGTCAAGACAGACAGCGTAGCGTCAAGGTTTCAGCATCGCCCACGGCAGGCAAACTGTCGGTTGACGAAATGGCCGCGATTCTTTTCGCCGAGATCGGCCCCGAGATGACACAGCTTTACCCAGATGTCTATTTGGTCAAAGATGGAGAGCTTGCCGAGCAAGACGAGTTCTTCGCCTCGGCGATCAAGTTGTTCGTTTTAGCCTTGGGTATGATTTACATTTTGATGGCAGTCGAATTTAAATCTTACTTGAAACCGTTAGGGGTTCTGTCGGCGGTTCCGTTTGGCATTATGGGCGCTATTTTTGGCCACTTTATTATGGGCTTGAACTTCAGTGTGCTCTCATTTTTGGGGGTGCTGGCGGCGTCTGGTGTTGTGGTGAACGATAACTTGGTGCTAATCGATCGAATTAATCAGCTGCGCGCGGAAGGGGTAGAGATCAAAGCGGCGTTGATCCGTGCTGGCCAAGATCGTTTCCGACCAATTATTCTCACATCGCTGACAACATTTATTGGTCTTGCGCCCATTCTGCTGGAAACTAGTATGCAGGCCCGCTTTTTAATTCCAATGATCTGTTCACTGGCATTTGGTGTTCTGTTCGCCACCGTTATCACCTTAGTCTTTGTGCCCTGCCTCTATCTTGCAGGTGCAAATCTCAAGGCGCGCCTTGGGGGACAACCGCTGGATGACAACAACAAGAGTGCGGGGTTAGCGGAAACTAACCCATCGTAGACAATTTCTTGCGGTGGGGTCATCCCCGCCGCAAATTTTCAATAGTAGGCCGTTGCTGTGGTCGTCAGCACCATGGGTGCGCCCACTTCTTCGCGCTTCACCACACCACACAACTGTTCAACCAGCTGCAAAGCAAAATCGATTGCCGTGCCGGGACCCTGACTGGTCACGCAGTTGCCATCAACCACTACACGTGCCGCGCCATCAACTTTCTTAGCTTGAAGGGACTGCTGATATTTCGGGTGGCAAGTAGCGGTTTTGTCGGCGAGCAGCCCTTTGCTGGCGAGTACCAGGGCAGGGGCGGCGCAAATAGCGCTATACAGCTTGCCCTGATGCGCCTGTTGGCGAAGTAGAATATCCAACGCCGGATGGGCTGCAAGATGTTCGGCACCAGGGATCCCCCCGGGCACTGCAATTAGGTCATAGGCCATTTCAACACAGTGGTCGAGCATCTTATCAGCAACAATGTGCGTACCGTTGGCACCGCGAATGTGAAGATTGTCACCATGGTTAGCACTCGCCACCGTGACCTCAATTCCTGCTCTGCGCAAGACATCAATAATGGTTACCGCCTCCAGTTCTTCGGTTCCTTCAGCGACTGGTACAAGTGCCGTTTTTAACATGCTTTTCCCTTTTGATCAGTTACAGATATAAGTTACACTGTGCCGCAATTATGGCTAACTGTCACGGACTTGGCATGAAAATCTACATTATTAAACGGTGTGATGGGAGCATGTTGGGTAAAGATTCCCAGTGGACAGATGGCACTAGTGCAGGCCAACTTTTCTGCACCCCACATCGCGATATCGCCCTCAATCAGTTGTTAGAGTTAAACGCCAAAGACATTCAGTTGCGCGCGCATGTTGTTGAGTGTGAAGCAGACCGTAAAGGCCGTCCCGCGCTGTTGCTGGAAAAAGAAGCTGCCAATAACAACCAGTACAACGCGGCCTAAACGGGAGCCACCCATTGTCCATTGAATCTCGCCTAGCATTGCTGGCGGCTTCGCCGAGCACGGCGCTACTTAAATACATTGTTCGCGGCATTGAAAAGGAGTGCCTGCGCGTCGGCAGCAATGGTCAGTTAGCATTCACTCCGCACCCAAAAGTACTTGGCTCTGCACTGACGCATCCCTCCATCACCACGGATTACTCTGAAGCGCTGCTTGAATTTATCACCGCGCCATCGACCTCCATCGACGAAGTTCTGCAAGAACTCCACGAAATTCATCGCTACACCTATCAACACATTGACGATGAACTGCTGTGGGTCAGCAGTATGCCCTGCCAGCTAGGTACAGATGACAGCATTCCTGTAGGGCAATATGGGTCGTCCAACATTGGCAAAATGAAAACAGTCTACCGACTCGGGCTAGGCCATCGCTATGGCCGACTGATGCAAACCATTGCCGGTATCCACTACAACTTTTCGGTGCCCGACGAGCTCTGGCGGGAACTGCAAAAGCAGGATGGTGACAGCGGGTCGTTGGATAACTATAAAACGGTCGGCTACTTTGCCATTATCCGAAATTTCCGTCGATACTTTTGGCTGCTACTCTATCTCTTTGGCGCCGCCCCCGCTGTCTGTAAAAGCTTTGTGCGCGGTCGCGAGCATAACTTAGTGCCCGTTGGCGACGACAGCCACAGCCTGTATCAACCCTATGCCACATCGCTACGCATGGGTAAACTCGGATACCAGAGCGATGCTCAAAGCTCCCTCATTGTTTGCTATAACGACATTGATCAATACACCAAAACCCTTAAAGGCGCACTTGAGACGCCTTACCAACGCTATGCTGACATTGGCCTAAAAGACAGCGCAGGCAACTACAAGCAGCTATCGACCAACCTGTTGCAAATCGAAAATGAGTTTTATAGCCCTATTCGGCCAAAGCGCAATGCGGTCAACGGCGAGACGCCCCTCGAAGCCCTTTACAAGCACGGCGTTGAATATATTGAAGTTCGCTGCATTGATCTCAACCCCCTCGTCGCTGGTGGTATAGACAAACAAACCATGCAGTTTATCGACACCTTTTTGCTTCTGTGTCTGTTTAAAGAGAGCCCAAAAACCAATAACGATGAGTATCGTCAGATTACAGAAAATCAGCGCCGCACCGTGTCGCGTGGCCGCGACCCCGAATTAGAGTTGGTCGACGGCGATCAAGAGCGAAACTTAGTGGAATGGGGACTCGCGCTTATCGAAGAAATGCGCTCTATAGCCGCAACACTTAATAGTGCTCACGAAACAACCGACTATCTCGACGTTCTTGCAACCATGAAGGCGCGACTCGAAGGCACCAGCCTCACACCTGCCGCCCAGCTACTGGTCGAAATGGCCGACAATAATGAAACCTATTACCGCATGGCGATGCGCAAAGCCTGCGAGCAGCGAGAGCAGTTTAATGCCGTTGCGTTGGCCCCTGACGTGATCGAGAAATACCAATCACTGGCCGCGAAGTCTCTGCAAAAACAAAAAGACATTGAACAGTCCGACACCATCTCATTTGATGATTATCTGGCCGCCTATTACCAACGTGGCAGAATGATCGCCGAATCGAACTAGTCCGAGGAGACACCGATGAATTTTCCCAGCAATCGCGTTATCAACCTAGCCGCAGCCGTCGGCTGTGCCCTCTTAATAGTAGTTGCCATTGTTTATTTTCAAAACCATCTTGGACTTGAACCCTGCTACCTGTGCATCACTCAGCGCGTATTTGTGATTGGTGTTGGCATTATTTTCCTGCTGGCTGGCCTGCATAACCCGTCCCCATCAGGGCAAAAGGTCTACTCCGGTCTAGCCTTGCTGACGGCAGTCTCTGGTGGCTATTTCTCCTCGAAACAGCTGTGGCTGCAAGGTCTTCCCGAGGAGCAAGTCCCGGCGTGCGGCCCCCCGGCGGACTATCTTTTTGACGCTTTTCCGGCCTCAGAGGCAATTGCCATGCTGCTTCGCGGCGATGGTAGCTGTGCCGTTGTGCAGTGGCAGCTTTTTGGCCTGAGCATGCCCGCTTGGGTGCTGATATGCTTTAGCGGTCTGGCGCTAATTGCGATTTTCCAGCTACTGCGCAAATGATTAAACTCGCTATCGGTCTGCTGGGTCTCTGTATTTTTCAAGGGCTCGGCGAACTGGTGGTCAGACTGCTCGCCATTGACCTGCCGGGCGCCCTTCTGGGCATGATACTGTTACTCATCACCCTCATGGTTCGCCCTGCGCTGCGCGACTGGCTGGAAGGCATCAGCGGACACCTCATCACCAATCTGTCGCTGTTGTTTATGCCTGCCTCGGTGGGCGTTTTCTTTCTCAACCGCGATATTCTTCTGCAGTTTCCCGCAATAGTTGTCGTGCTTATCGGCAGTACAGGCCTCGCGATGGTCTTTATGGCATGGGTTGTTTTGCGCAGTGGCGTGAAACGTGACTGACTATCTCTTGGCGCAGTGGTTTCTGGTAAGCCAAACGTCGTGGCCAATTTTATTGTCTGTCGTGGGTTTTGTGATTGGCCTTTGGGTCTATCGCCGCAGCGGCCGCAACACGCTTCTGCACCCTCTCTTGATTGGCACGCCACTGATATTTATTGCGATGATCACGCTGCAGATCGACTTCGAGTCCTATTACGAGGGAAACGGCCTGCTGCGCTGGCTACTCGGCCCTGCAACAGTCGCGCTGGCCATTCCCTTGGCGCAACAGATGCACCAAGTGCCTGCGCTGTTTAAGCCATTGTTTATTGCCCTTTTTCTGGGCGGCTTTTTTGCGGCTCTAAGTGCATTGTTGTTGGGTAAACTCGTTGCTTTAGATCAGCAGGTTTTACTCTCTCTCGCGGCAAAATCGGTCACCACGCCGATTGCGCTGGGGTTGACGCAAAAGCTCGGCGGCCTCACAAGCTTGATCACCGTTGCCGTATTACTCACGGGCATTATTGGTGTTTTACTGGCGCCAATGGTCTTTCGCCGAGGCAAAATTGACGATGATCGGTGGCAGGGATTTATTCTCGGCGTCACCGCCCATGCTATCGGCACGGCCAAAGCCTTTGAAATCAGCCCGCGCTGCGGTGCCTTTTCGACACTGGGAATGGGTCTAAATGGAATTTGGACATCTGTGTTTTTACCGTTGTCAGTCAGCTTTTTTCTGCCTTAAGTGTTTATTCTTAGGATTAAAACGAAGTAAACTGTTTATTCACTAGGGAGAGATAAGGACATTACAACATGCTTAAAAATCTAGACACACTGAAGCAGCATTGGGGTGGCGTGAGCGACATCGTCGATCGCTGGCTCGATGAGCGGCGAGAGCTGCTTGTGAAATACTGTGACTTGGTCGAGATTCACACCTTTGACAGTGCCAACAGCACCCACGGCGAGAAATTGCAGCGTTTTTGTGAAGTCTTATTAGATTATGTCTCGGTAGGTCATTTCGAAGTCTACGAAGAGTTAGTGCGCGAAGGGAAAATATTTAGCGACAGCCAAGGTTTGAAGGTGGGCGCTGACTTAATGGATAAAATTCAACCGTCGACGGAAATTGTTTTGGATTTCAACGACAAGTATCTCGCTACTGACGACCTCGATAGCTTAGCCGAAGACCTTTCTACGGTCGGCGAAGCGCTAGAACTGCGCTTCGAGTCTGAAGATAAAATGATTGAAGTTCTGCACAGTGCCCATCTCGCACAATTGCAGCAGCCAGCGTCAGTTTAGCCGTTCAACTCACCGTTTCAGCTGACCTATATTTCAACTGCCCATAAAAAAGCCCCGACATGTCGGGGCTTTTTTACGAGCTCGTTGTCTTAGCAACCCACAACCTTAGTCGGCGCTGACATTGGCGTTCAACAGCTCTACTTCAAAAATCAGCATTTGATTGGGGCCAATAGGGCCGGTTCCGCCTGGACCGTAGGCTAAATCTGCAGGAATATAAAGTTCCCACTTGGAGCCCTGCGGCATCAGCTGCAATGCTTCAGTCCAGCCGGCGATCACTTGTGTCACGCCAAACGTCGCTGGAACACCACGCTTTACTGAACTATCAAACTCGGTGCCATCCAAAAGACGGCCCGCGTAGTGGACTTCAACAGTGCTATCAACGGTTGGCTTTGCACCGCTGCCGGCGCTGATCACCTTGTACTGCAACCCACTTGCGGTGGTAACAACGCCTTCTTTGGTGCCATTCTCCGCGAGGAATGCTTGTCCCTCTTTGAGGTTGCCTTCCGCCTGCAGTGAGAACGCTTGTTCTTCCGCTTGCTGCATTTCGTCACGCTTAGCCATCATCTCCGCTTCAAACGTTTTAACGGTTTCAGCGATTTGCTCTTCGGTCAAGGCCGGGGGCTGGTCAGTCAAGCCATCAGAAACACCTCGATTAAAGGCCTCGGTATCAATTTCCAAACCAATGCCACGGATATTTTTGCCATTGTCCATTCCCAAGAGGTAGCTAATGCGCTGGCTTTGGCTCTCTAGCGCAACAGCTTTGTCAGACGATCCGGACGACTGAGACTCACAAGCCACCAACGCAACGAGCATGGCAACAGGTAACATTTTTACGATCTTCATTTTAATTTTCCTTAGCATTGGTAGCTGTTTTTGACCTGCGATTGAGACAAATTTTACTGGGCAAGTTTAGGTTATTTTCTTGCGAGTATCGACTGCTGTAAGACAATCTAACCGTTTTCTGGGGTATTTTTTACATTTTCTCGTCAAGTTTACGATAGAGCAAATCCCACACACCATGCCCGAGTCGCTCTCCTCGCTTCTCAAACTTGGTCAACGGGCGATAGTCGGGCCGCGGCGAATATTGTTGGGGGCCTACGCAGTTCTCAAAACCAGGCGCCTCGTCGAGGACCTCTAACATCTGCTCAGCGTAATGCTGCCAATCTGTGGCCATGTGCAGCACGCCGCCAGGGGCGAGCTTAGCGCGTATCAGTTGAACAAACTCAGGCTGCACGATACGGCGTTTGTTATGTTTTTTCTTGTGCCATGGATCGGGAAAATAGAGCTGTAAGCGCTGTAGGGTATTATCGCCAATGCATTCCTTGAGCACATCGTTTGCGTCGGCAAGGTAGACACGCAAATTCGGCAGGGCGAGAAGCTTGGCTTCATTAATAAGCCGTCCCACGCCGGGCGGATGCACTTCGATACCAATAAAGTCTGTCTCCGGCTCGGCCTGCACCATTTCTAGCAGCGAATCACCCATACCAAAGCCAATTTCTATAACCAGCGGCGCGGTGCGGCCAAAAATATGCTCTGGGTTGATCGGGCCATCATCAAGTTGCAGCCCATACGTGGGCCAGCAACGCTCAAACGCACTGCGCTGCCCCTCGGTCATGCGACCGGCGCGAACAACATAGCTGCGGATGGATTTTTTGCGGTATTCGGGTCTAATAATGTCCATCAATCTTGTGTACTTTTTGGAGTGATTAAAAGCAGCCAGCCAACAATAAAGGCTACGCCACCAAAAGGTGTGATCATACCGAGTCCGCCGATACCGGTCAGGGCAAGGGTATACAGTGAGCCGGAAAATAAGACAATGCCAGTCAAAAAACTTCTCGCCGCCCACAGCGGAGCACGACCCGCCAGCGGCAGACTGACAATGGCAAGTAGCGCGAGGGTGTGAATAAAATGGTACTGCACAGCGGTTTGATAGGTCTGCATAGACGCATCAGTCAGTACAGCCTTGAGTCCATGAGCGGCAAATGCGCCCAAAGCTACTGCAGACGCACCGCACAGCGCGACAATATTGATCCAGCGACGTTTATTCATAGCAATAAAAAAGCCGCTCAATGCGGCTTTTAGTCTCTTTCAAGGTTAAATCTATTAAGCTTCCATCAAATCGCGAACTTTTTTCATCGCGTTTTTCTCTAGCTGACGAATTCGCTCTGCAGAAACACTGTACTCATCAGCCAGCTCGTGAAGAGTGGCTTTTTGATCGTTCAACCAGCGACGCTGAAGAATATCGCGGCTGCGGTCGTCAAGGGTCTTGATGGCATCCGCCAAACGCGCTGTGCTATCGCCCTCTGAGTTGTCATCTTCGGCTAGTTGCGCAGGATCAGCACTTTTGTCTTCAAGAAAGTAGACGGGCGCATGGTAATTGCTGTCTTCGTCTTCGTCGGCAGGCGCATCAAAGGCCGCATCACGCGCGGTGAGACGCATTTCCATCTCGAGAACATCTTTTAACTGAACACCAAGATCTTCAGCGACCGCTTTCGCTTCGTCATCGGACAGCCACTGCAGTTCTTTCTTCGCGCTGCGAAGATTGAAAAACAACTTGCGCTGCGCTTTTGTGGTGGCAATTTTGACAATACGCCAATTGCGCAGAATAAACTCGTGAATCTCAGCTTTGATCCAATGCACAGCGAAGGAGACCAGTCGCACACCCTTCTCAGGGTTAAAGCGTCGAACGGCTTTCATCAAGCCCACGTTGCCTTCCTGAATCAGGTCGGCCAAGGGTAGTCCGTAGCCGTTGTAAGAGCGCGCGATGTGCACCACAAATCGCAGATGTGCCATAACCATGCGGCGAGCGGCATCAAGATCGTCGTTATAGTACAGCGCTTCGCCTAGCGCGCGCTCTTCTTCGATGGTGAGAATAGGCACAGTCGCAGTGCCTTGAATGTACGCATTCAAGTTACCGCCGGGTGACATCCACTCCATTGTTTGAAGGGCTTTGTTCATAAACGCCTCAGTAAATGACTATGTTTTGATTTTAGCACTATTCTACGACAGCTTCATAGTCTTTGGATTACCGTGCATTGCTAGGATTTTCAGTACTTAACGGGGCTCAATCGAGCGCAAATGTTGGCCAACAGCAACCCAAGCGCCCAATAACCCAACGACTCCGCCGGCCCCCACGAGGGCGAAAAACCCACCCAAACCCAATCCACGCAGACGAAATTGACTGTGATAGAGCCCGGCGAGCTCAGCGACAGCACCTTCCAGCCAAAAACTCAGAATTACCAACATCAAGGCTGAGGTCATGGCGCCAAATACGCCAAATAGCAAGCCAGTGTACAAAAACGGCCTACGCACATAGGCATCGGTGCCACCGACTAACTTCACCACCACAATTTCATCTCGACGGCTTTGAATAGCCAATCGAATGGTGTTGCCAACCACCAAGATAACGCCGACACCGAGCGCGGCACCCAGCGCCAACGACAGTTGTCGCCCAATATCGAGTAGCGATTCGAGCTTTTGCAACCACTCCATATCGATCTGAACGTCATCCACCAGCGTCATATCACGTATTTCGCCAACCAGCCGGGCGGCATCACTCAGCAGCAGCGGCTGCACCAAAAATGCGTCCGGCAGCGGATTTTCGTCAAGATACTGAAGCGCCGAACCAAAACCCGACAGGGTTTTGAACTCCTCTAGCGCAGACTCTGCGGAAATATGTGTAACCGTGGCAACGCCCGACAATTTTTTTAACTGGCTGGCCATCTCTTCAACCGCCGCGGGTCGCGCACCTTTTTTAACAAAAACGCTGATTTGCGCAGACGCTTCAATACCGCCGCTGAGCTGGCGCATATTGTCAATGCCGAGAGACAGCGCCGTCGGCAGGGTCAGCGCAATGGCGATGACGACAATGGTTAAAAGCGACTGAAAAGGCTCGCGCAGCATCTTCTGCAAGCTGGTCTGCAGAGTTGATCGATGGTGATAGCGGTAGCCGCGCCACTTATCACCGCGACTGATGACGTTGCCGCGCGCGCCGCGCTGATTGCTGTCTCGAGATTGACTGTTAGTAGCCACCGTAACTCACCCCGTCTTGCTCTAACTCGCCCTGATTAAGGCGCATAATCCGTGTATTCATTCTATTGATCAGGTTGATATCGTGACTCGCGATGAGCACCGTGACACCAACATCTTGGAAGCGCTTAAACAGCGCCATAATCTCGGCAGACAACTGCGGATCGAGGTTTCCTGTCGGCTCGTCGGCCAACAGTATCTTAGGCTTGTGAACAACCGCGCGGGCGATACCCACGCGCTGTTGCTCGCCCCCCGAGAGTGCAATGGGGTTTTCCTGCTCTCGATCGAGCAAGCCAACACTGTCGAGTGCGGCGCGTACCCGCCGCCCAATATCCGCTGGCGAGTAACCGGCTACTTGCAGCGGTAATGCCACATTCTCAAAGACACTGCGATCAAAAAGCAGTTGGTGATTTTGAAATACCACGCCTACCTGGCGACGATAGAAAGGCACTTTGGCGCGAGGCAGACGATTGAGGTTTTTACCGTTAATTAGAAGATTGCCCGAGGTTGGCCGCTCGATCAGCATCAGCAGTTTGAGCAAGGTGCTTTTACCGGCCCCCGAGTGGCCGGTAAGAAAGGCCATTTCGCCCGCATCCATTTCAAAGCTAACATTGCGCAGTGCTTCAAAACCGCCTTCGTAGCGTTTACTGAGATTATCAAACCGTATCATAGGTGCATCACTCGCTCTGAATCTGCCCTAACAAGCCTAAAACAAAATCTTTTGCCACAAATGGCTGTAAATCATCCACGCCCTCGCCCACGCCAATGTAGCGAATGGGAATTGGAAATTTTTCGGCCAACGCAAACACAATACCGCCCTTTGCCGTGCCATCAAGTTTCGTTATGACAATGCCCGTAACAGCTGCTGCCGCACAAAACTCCGCGGTTTGGGCAATAGCGTTTTGACCCGTCCCGGCATCGAGCACCAAGAGCACCTCATGGGGCGCTGTGGCGTCTAATTTGCCGGCAACGCGGTGAACTTTCTTCAGCTCTTCCATTAAATTACTTTTATTGTGAAGGCGGCCAGCGGTGTCCGCAATAATGACATCAATCTGTTTGGCGCGAGCTGACTCGATCGCATCAAAAATAACGGAGGCACTGTCAGCACCCGTATGTTGGGCCACTACGGGGATATGATTGCGCTCGCCCCAGACCTGCAGTTGCTCAACGGCAGCCGCGCGAAAGGTGTCTCCGGCAGCTAACATGACCGACTTACCCTGCTGTTGTAACTTGCGCGCCAGCTTGCCAATGGTTGTGGTTTTGCCGACACCGTTGACGCCAACAACTAAAATAACAAATGGCCCGGCGGGACGATCAATCTCAAGAGGTTTTTCGCTCACTTGCAACTTTGCCAATAGAATCTCTTGCAGCGCGACTTGCAGCGCTGCACCGTCTTTTAGCTCGGCGCGACTGACACGGCGAGTCAACTCATCGATAATCGTCCCCGTTGTCTCAATGCCAACATCCGCCATTAAAAGCAATGTTTCAAGGTCATCAAGAATTGTTTTATCAATGACTTTGGCGCCAAGAAAGAGATCACTCAGTCCCTGACTGGTGCGCGACAATGCGCGCTGCACTTTCGCGCGCAAGCTGAGGGGTTCGGCAGCTTTCAGTTCTACTGTCTCTTCTGCGGCTGGCGATTTGTCACGTCTAAAGCGATCAAAAAAGGTTTTTTTGGGCTTTTCAGCAGGCATATTATCGGTTGAATGTGAGTCCATTAAGGTTCATTTTTAATGTTGGTTGTGATCTGGTGTATCCTACCATCTTGCTTGGTTTAACGTGATAAAAGTAATTAAAAAGGAGTGGCCTTTTGGCAGCAAATCAGCGAATTCGCATTATCGGCGGAAAATGGCGCAGCCGCCAAGTCGGCTTTCCCAGTGTCGACGGCCTGCGACCCACCGGCGACAGAATTCGTGAGACGCTTTTTAACTGGCTCGCGGCAGACTTGCCTGGCGCTCGCTGTCTGGACCTATTTAGCGGCTCGGGCGCACTCAGCTTTGAGTCTCTGTCCCGCGGTGCCGCCTGCTGTATTGCGCTCGAGCAACATCCAAAAGCCGCAGCATCTCTCGCGGAAAACAAAGCACTGTTGAATGCCCAAGAATTGATCATTTTAAATAAGAACAGCCTGCTATATTTGCAAAACCAACCAGAGACTCCTTTCAATATAGTCTTTGTGGACCCCCCTTTCGCACTTAATTTGGCCACCGATGTTTGTGCACTGCTTGAGTCAAACCATTGGATCGCGCAAGATGGTTTGATCTATTGCGAGCTAGCGGCCACACAAAACGACTTCAGCCCACCCTCAAATTGGCAAGTGGTGCGCAGTAAAGTGGCAAGCGGCGTAAAATATATTCTCTATTCGCGCATTGAGCCTGCAGGCTTATTTCAGTAATATGCGCGATCTCTATTAGGGCGGAACCTGTGCATGAAGACTATCGTCTACCCCGGCACCTTTGATCCAATCACAAATGGACACATTGATTTGGTTGAAAGAGCCTCGCGCTTATTTGACAAAATTGTTCTGGGCATCGCGACCAGCCAACGTAAAGGCCCTTTGTTTGATATTGATGAACGTATCAAGTTAGCCTCGGACGCATTGAGCCATGTGCCCAATGTGGAGATTCTTGGTTTTGACTACCTGTTAGTGAATTTTGTCAAAGACTGCAAAGCAGATGCGATTATGCGTGGCTTGCGCGCAGTGTCTGACTTTGAGTATGAATTTCAGTTAGCTAACATGAATCGTGCACTGTCGCCTAATGTTGAGAGCGTTTTTCTCACCCCTGCTGAGCGCTTTTCGTATATATCGTCGTCGTTGGTGCGTGAGATTTCCTCACTCAATGGGGATGTATCAAAATTTGTTCCTCCGAATGTTGCCGCCGCTTTAAACGAAAAATTTAAGCGCTAGGTCGCTAAATGCTCAGTGCTTAGCAACTATGCACTAAGTATCAAAGGCGACACCGTCAGTCGACACAGCTGTCGAGCAATCAACGCTGACAGCTAGGACAAAAAACGGAACTGCGCTGCCCTAGGCGTATGTCGCGCAACTCTTTTTGACACTGATAACAGGGTTGCCCTCCGCGGCCATAGGCCATCAATGTCTGCTGGAAATACCCCGGCTCGCCGTTACCATTGACGAAATCTCTCAACGTCGTCCCGCCCTGCACAATGGCCGCCTGTAAAATATCTTTAATATTGACCGTCAACTTTTCATAGCGGACACGCGAAACCTTTCCAGCCTCGCGATCGGGCCTGATACCACTGCGAAAAAGTGCCTCCGCTGCGTAGATATTCCCCACCCCGACAACAACATGGTTGTCCATAATAAACGGCTTGATGGCCATCTTGCGGTTGCGCGACAACAGAAACAAACGATCGGCGCCAAAGTCCTCGGTCAACGGCTCGGGGCCAAGATGGTCCAACTGCCGATGGCCGTTTTCAGACCAAAGCCACGCGCCAAAACGGCGGGGATCGTGGTAGCGCAGGCATTTGCCGTTGCTCATCAGCATCTCAATGTGATCGTGCTTACGCCGCGCTTCGCTGGGATCGACGAGACGCAGGCTTCCACTCATGCCCAAGTGCACCATCATTGAGCCTCTTTCCAGTTGGAGCAAAAGATATTTGGCTCGCCGCGTCACCGCAACGACCCGCTGCCCTTGCACAATCTCACTTATACCACCCGTCACCGGCCATCGCAGCGAACCATTATGAACGGTAAATTGTGCTATAAGGTGTCCTGTAATATGCGGTTCGATACCTCTGAGGGTGGTTTCTACTTCGGGTAATTCGGGCATTTTCTTCTCTTTAGGGGCATGATTTTTACCCTTTCGGGCCAAATTCTGTCACACTGCTAACATAGCTTTTTGCTAGCTTAACTGGGTAGCAATCTCAAGAATAGAGGCACTGGTAATTTTACTAAAAACCAGTAGAATGCCCCCCTAAATAAAATTTGCTATTTGTAGGTTGACCATTTATGGCGCTAGGAAAAAGACGTAAAGACGAGGAAGAATCAAATATCGATATGACGCCAATGCTGGACGTCGTCTTTATTATGTTGATTTTCTTTATTGTGACAGCATCGTTTGTCAACGAGTCGGGCCTAGATGTCAATCGACCACCCACATCCGACGAGCCGCCGCCCGAGCAAGAGAACACCAATATCGTGTTCAGGGTCTCTGAGTCTAATGAACTAACGCTTGAAGGTCGCAGAATTGATATCCGAGCCGTCCGTGCGAACGTTGAGCGCATGCACGCAGAAAAGCCTGAAGCTAAAGTGATTGTTAGCGCACATCCTAAGTCGAAGACTGAAATGTTTGTACAGATCTCCGACCAGGCGCGTGAAGCTGGCGTCTACGATGTCTCGCTTTCTACTGACGAATAGTCGACTGATGAATAAGTGACAAGCAACTCAATATTGAAAAGCCCCGCAGTGCGGGGTTTTTTTTGCCCTCTTTTTTATGCCTCCACACAGAGTTCCATTCGTTAAAATTTAATGCTACTTTGACACATTGGCTCATCCGGCAGGCACTCAAGCACTGCATCACCACAGGACTACAAAAATGAAAAATAATGTGCTGTTTATTATTGGACTGCTACTCTGCGGGTCAGCAGTCGCATCCGAATTCCCTGGAATTGAAACACTAATGACCGCTGAAGAGCAGCAGGCCGCCGGCATACAAAAACTCACAGTAGCCGAGAAAGAGGCACTCAATAAATGGCTGATTCGCTACACCGTAAACGAAGCCCCAGTTACAAAAATCAGCGGTGCTGAGACTGAAAAAGCAAAGATTGAAGGAATTGTTTCGCGCATTGATGGCGCCTTCAATGGCTGGACGGGAAAGACCGTTTTCAAATTAGAGAACGGGCAGGTTTGGAAACAGCGCCTGCCAAGCACTTGGATATATTCCGCCGAAAGCCCTAACGTTAAAATCACTCGGAATTGGTTGGGATATTACGTTATGGACGTTGAAGGAAAGCGTCAGGTTGGGGTCTCAAAAATTAAGTAGGCCATTGCCCATAAATAACTGCTCATCAATAATTGCTCATCAAAAAAAGTGAATCTATATGACGACGGCAAATCTTAATGGGCATTTAAGACAGGCCATCAGCGCACTTGAGTCCGGCCGCTTTAAAGATGCCTTACACACGTGTGGCGGCATTTTAAGCCAGCAGCCCAACCACTCAGATGCGCTCCACGTTGCGGCACTCTGCTCTCGCCAGCTAGGCAATATCGGCGACGCACTCAGCTATTTTGAACGCTGTATCAAAAGCAACCCACGCCAACCGGCGGTTCTAGGAAATTACGCCAACGCGCTCAACCAAGCAGGGCATTACGCGCAGGCCAACAGCGCCTATCAATCGGCAAATGCCCTCGACAAGCACAACCTTGATGTACTTTATAACTGGGCCAATCTTCTCAATCTAAAGCTAAATAGAAGTTATGAGGCGTTGGCACTAATCGAGTCAGCCATACTGCTAAACCCTAAACAGAGTCGACTCTTTGTTTGCCGCGGAAACATTCGCAGAGCGCAAGACCAGTTTGAGGCAGCCGACCTCGACTACAATACAGCCCTCAAGTTAACACCTAATCATGTCGACGCACTGCTAAACAAAGGTATTGCCTATCGCGCGGCGGGCAATCCAGCAGCAGCGATTGAGTGCTATAAACTTATCATCGACGTCAACCCAGAGAACAGCGGACTTTGGTTCAACTTAGGCTGTGCCTACTACGATATCGGTGACAACACCCAAGCTGAAAACTGTCTTCTGAAAGCGCTTGATCTGAGCCCAAACTTTGTCCCGGCCCATAATGCTCTCAACCAACTTTATTGGGTGTCTGAACACGACGACAAGTTCATGCAATCCTACGAAACGGCGAGACAGCGGCGCGCCTACGACGAACACCTTTTCCTCGCGCAGGCACTGACCCTCAGCAACGCCAAGCGCGACCAGGATGCCATCGATATTTTGTACGAAGCGCTGCGCTACTTCCCAGACAATGCCAACCTCTTACACTCCTTGGGTGCGATGTATTCAAAGACCTCAAAGTCAGCAAACGCACTGGAACTGTTCGAGCAGGCGCTTAGGAAGGCCCCCGACAACAGTCGTTATCGCATTGATATGGCGAATGCGCTGATCGTTCAAGGCGACTGCGCCCGCGCCTTAGAACATCTTGACCATGCGGGTCAATTCGCGCCTTTAGATCAGGAAATTTGGGCCTACAAAGGAACCTGCTGGCGGCTGCTGGGAGATGACAGAGCCGGCTGGCTGAACAACTACGAGCAGTTTGTGGATGCTCGCCTTCTTGACGTGCCAGAAGGCTACGACAATTTACAGCATTTTATGCACGAGTTGCGTCATGCTCTCCTGTCGTTGCATAAAACCAAACGCGAACCGCTAGATCAAAGTGTCAGGGGTGGGACCCAGACGCTGGGCAACTTGTTTCTGGTGAAAAATCCAGTCATTCAAGATTATCAAACTACCTTAAAAACGCGTATTCGCCACTATATCGACGCTTTACCCACCGATGCCAACCATCCTTTTTTGAACAGAAAAATGCAGCATATCCAGTTTTCGGGCGCTTGGTCAGTGAAGTTGATCAGCCAAGGTTTTCACACCAATCACGTGCACCCACAAGGCTGGTTGTCGGGCAACAGCTACATTGAAATACCGAAAGAGATTATGCCAGAGGACGCTAGCCAAGCGGGTTGGTTTACGTTGGGACAGACATCCATGCAACTGGCTGGCAGAGAACATCTGGCAGCATCTTACTGTCCCGCAGAAGGTATGAGTATCTTATTCCCAAGCTATATGTGGCACGGCACTAATCCCTTTAGTTCGGATCAACCGCGCCTTTCAGCGCCTTTTGATGTTAAACCGATTACATGATGCGTGCCCTGAGATGGGCGGTCAGACCAGTGGAAATTTTGAAATAATAATGTCTTCAAGCGGGGCCAAAAATGGTCGGTAATTCTTCCATTGATCAATCGCATTGTTATAAATAGGCTTTCTGACCTGTTCAGAACTCGGCGTCGCCACCGCCCGAGTGTTTTTATGGTAGTCGAGACAACAGGGCTCAAACTCCAGTCCACAATAATCAAGTATCCGTTGCGTATGTAATTCGAGATCAGCAACCAATTCCTCATAGGTTACCGACAGTATCTGCCCCGGCAACACCTCATCCCAGTGCGCCATAAGTTCAATATAATCATTGTAATAACGCCCAATGTGCGCCAAGTCATATGAATACTCAGAGCCTTCTGCAAAAAAGTGCTTGTACAAACTCCAACCACTGCCCATCGGGTTACGCCTCACATCGATAATTTTTGCATGCGGAAATACTGTTTTAATTAAACCGATGTGATGGAAATTAGCAGGTAATTTATCAATAAAAAAAGGCGCATTTTGCCGCAACGGTTTTGCATAAGCTAAATAGCGCTCACCTAGACGAGCGCACTCTTCCGACGATAAATTGTTGAGTGCATTTAATAACTGGCCCGGCCCACGCCCGCCAGATCGATCTAAGTCTCTTGCGATGCTGACGATTTCTGTCATCTCTATGGTGCCGTCAACCTGACTGTGACTCGACAAAATTTGCTCAACAAGGGTTGAGCCGCTGCGGGGAAGTCCAACGATAAAAATCGGTTCATGAGAAGAATGGCCGAATGTCTTTTTTTGAGAAAAATATTCTGAATCAAAAACATTAATTAATGCTTTATGCTGACTGATATATTGATAGTTTCGAGATTTACTGTAACCGTCATTTGCTTTTTTATAATAACTAAAGCTCTCTTCAAATTGTTGACGATCCTCTAACGCTTTGCCAAGTGCAAATTGAATAAGGATTTTGCTTTGTTCTGATAGTTTATTTTCATCAATTAATTTTTCCATATTTTTAATTTCATCATTGGAAAAAAGATAGATTTTTAAATTAGCTAAATTCCAATACGACTCTCCGATCAGAGGATCAACAGCAATCGCAGACTTGAAACTTTCAACAGCGCTCTGTGCGCGTCCAATAATTTTCTGCACATTCCCTAAGCGCAAAAAACACAGCGCTCGCTGCTCATGAAAATCTGCCAAAACAGTGTAAATATCAGCAGCCTCAGCGTAGTGGCTCAAGCTTATTAAGGCCGCTGCCTTTACCGGATAGATTTCAATTTCTTCTGGCGCTAGCTCAATTAGTCGCTGGCATTCGCTCAGCGCTTCATGTGCTTTTTTGTTATACATTAATGCGTTTGCATAGGCGACGCCGATTTCAATATCATCAGGTCTCAATGTTTTGCATTTTTCTAAAACAAATAAGTGATCTTCAACATGACCTGCCTTTAGTGCAAGCTTTGACATTAATTGCAGCGCGCCGATTTCGTTCGGTATTTTATCGAGTATCAGACGAACAAGTTGATCTGTTTTTTGATAATTTTCATGCGCAAAACACTCTTGAGCTTCGGCAACTTTTGCATTAATTATTTTTACCATTTGCAACTGCGCTAGTGCTTTTTTACTCTGCGCATCATCACCAATTTGGGCAAAATAGTCGGCCAATAACTGCCAGCACTCTTCTATTTCTGGACGCTTAGTGGCAACTGATAGAATGCGCTTTATCGCTTCTTCAGTATCGCCTTGTGCGTGTATTATTTTTGCGAAGGAAAGTATTGCGTCAATTGATGTCGGTAATTTTTTTAATACAATTTCAAAGCATCTTTTTGCGTCATTGAGCTTATTGTTTAAAAAGCAGATGTTCCCGAGGGCGAGTTGAATTTGATTATTTTGTGGATTTTCATCCGCAGCAATGCGAAGTTTTTCTTCGAGTTCGGCCGAACTGAGAGAGGGTAAATTGATGAGGGATCTATGATCTTTTTGTGATTGAAGTATTTTTTGCATCGCTGATTCCAGACATACTCAAACGATTCTCAAGGAATCGGCTCACCCATTTTCAAGCAAGCCATGTCGCTTATAATTTACACACTTCCTACACTGCGCACTAGGCATGAGACACTAAACTACGCTGCTTCCGGAGCAAGCAAATTGTCCTTCGCAATCAAAACAACCTATTCAGCGGTTAATGGTCCACGCCGAGTAATGGTTTTCATCGTCGCTTGTGATGCTTCGCGAACAGCTTCTCTCTGGCTCGCGGTGTAGCAGGTTTTTTGCTTAATGAGTTTCCCGACTATTTTTTCATAGGTACAAACCACTGCGTTGGGATCTTTCTCAGCCGTTGCAGTTTCGGTCGCAGTTTTCGCTTCGGCAACCTGAGATTGCTCTATGGTATTGTTATTGACGCAGCCGGTTAAAAAAATAGCGGCGAGTGCGGCGCTGGTGATCATTTTTACAGTAGTCATCATGTATCCTTTATTCGTTAGCGTTAATCTGGCCTTAATTATAACCATTAATGGCAATATATACTGCCATGTCAAAGTAATACTTCCAGTTGTGATTGATAATTGCGCCAGCGGGCAAGGGAGCTCTCGTATAGCGGTTGACGTATTTGCCAAACACTGGCCGTGCTCACGGTATTACGCAACCCATAGAATGTAAGACAAGCCTCGTTCCAGTCTAGTTGTAGTAATTTAAGCACTTCCGTAATCGCAGCCTGTGGATTGCGCACAAGATTGTCGTAGTCAACCACAGTGATTGTTGTTGGAAACAAGCTTACCCAGTGATCAACTAAACGGGTTAGTTGTCCCGCATAAAACACAATATCTTCAAGATCACAGGCATAACTCATATCGCGCCCAAAGCGGTGTGAGTAGATCGATAGAGCGGTATCGAGCAGCGCGCGCTGGGTGATAATTATACGGGCATTCGGGAAAACGGTTTTAATCAGTCCAATGTGTAACACATTGTCGGGCCGCTTGTCGGTGACAGCGGTTCCTGGCTGGGCCCGCGTCAGCAGCTCCTCTTCGTAGTTATTTGCGATAGTCGCCAAAAGCGTGCCTGAGTATCCTTCAGCCGGAGGCTTTTCAGCGTTAAGTTGCAGCGCCACTTTAGGGAAATAGTCCAGTTCTCCGCCCGCAGTAAGATTGGGATGGGCTGCTAACATTTGCTCCAACAACGTGGAACCGGAGCGAAACATGCCGCAGATAAACACGGGGGCAGCCGTGTTGGTGGAGGCAAAACGATCGAACCACGCAGCAGAATAGCGCTCAATTAGATGATCAACACGGGCTGACAATGCACTTTGATCAAAGGGGCCAATCAGCTTCTTGTTGGTCGAATTGGCCAACTGCCAGCTTGAAAATGCGTGGGCATAGTCTCCCTTCTGATCGTAAAGTTTTCCAAGGGCGTAACAGCAATCTACGCGATCATCGTCCACGAGTGAGGGGTCGGCCAAGAGCGCTTTCAGCCTGTCAATGGCCTCGGAGATGATGTCTTTACTGTCCTCACGAGGGTCGATCGCCATGGCTATTCGAGCGGCGGCTTTGCCGTGGTTGGGTATGATATGTAGAATTTTTCTAAAGCATTCAGTCGCGGCGTCTCTCTCTCCAGCATCTTCATGCAAGTTTCCCAGATTGTATAAAGCGTCAATATAATTGGGATTGCAGTCTAGCGCTGATTCGAGATGTCTCTTGGCGAGTGTCGGGCTAGCTAACCTTGTCGAGTATAGATTGGCGAGGTTGAGGTGCACTTCTTCTGGGTGATCAACATCTTGATCTATGGCCTGCTGATAATGAATGACGGCATTTTTATAGTCTCCCGATCGCGTGAGAAACCAAGCATAATTAAACGACAGATCAGGGTGCTTAAACTGTTTGAGCAGGGGCTCAAATACTGTTGGTGCTCGGGCAAAGTCATTTTGACTTACATAGAGCTGGGCCAGTGTTATTGCGTATTGAAGGTTTTGCGGCGCGCGCAGTACTAGCACTTTTAACGCGCTCTCGGCGGCAGCATAATGTTTTAAATGCAGTGCAATTTTTGCCTTAAAAGACAGCGCACCTTCATGGTGTGGCTCTAGATCTAGAGCTTGATCGACCAATGATTGGGCAGCGTCAAATTGCGCTTGTCGAGCAGCGTGGTTGGCCTGGGACAACAGATTTACCACTGTTTTAGATCCGTTCAAAGATCACCTTTTTCGCCATAAGAATTTATAATTTTGAGGCTACTGCGCCATTATAACGCTATTTAATTTGTGAAAGTGACACGAGCGCATGGAACAAAAGTTAAAAGGCGCACAAAAAAAAACAGCGAGCCGAGGCTCGCTGTTTTCCTGTTACTGCTCAGATTAGAATCTGAAAGTGACATCAGCATACACATAACGACCGAGGACGTCATAGTTGCCGTAGGTGTTAGCATTTGTTGGGTTCAGACCGCCACCAACCATTGGTGGCTCTTTATCCAACACGTTGCGTGCACCAGCACTCAGTTCAATAGTCTCTGATACGACGTAGCTGCCGCTCAGATCAAGATAGCTAACCGCTTTTAACTCTTTTTTAGCCAATGCGTTAGTACCTTGATAATCAGGGCTTCCAAAGTAGCGCCACTTAGCACCTACTGTCCAGTTATCCTTAGCATAGTTTGCAGACAGAGTGTGTCTCCAATCTGTGTTAGGGCCTGTACAGTTAGAGTCGTTGGCAATACCGGTACACTCGTAACGAGTTGTTTCATCACCAGGTAAAGTCAGAACTTCTTTCTTCAGCGAGTGTGAACCATTCAACTTGACGCTCAACTGGCCATCAGCAACATCCATAGTGTAAGCAGCTGCAATGTCGATGCCTTCGAAGTTAACTTCACCAAGGTTAGTTGATGTGTCCTTGATGTAGCCAGAGGTTCCGAGCCACAACGTACCAGCATTACCACGGTTGATCATGTTACAGAACTGAGCATTACCATTCTCACCACACTGCTTAAGAATTTCTAATGCGCCAACGCTACCAATAGCGTCTTCCAGTTCAACACTCCAGTAGTCAATAGACACTGTTAAGTTGTCAATTGGATCTACAACGATACCGAATGACAGGGTGTCAGCAGACTCTGGGTTCAACTCAGTGTTACCACCGAACTTGCCGTTGTACTGGCTGGCAGGGCTTGTAGCAATGCTGCCGTACTGAGCTGCAGTCACACCAGTCAACGCACACTGCGCTGCAGTGTAAGTAGGTGTTTCGCCAGCACATGGATCTGTTCCACCCCAAAGGCCAAATGTCTGCGGAGCAAACATAGTAGCGATGCTAGGCGAACGGATTGCACGGTTGTAACCAGTGCGGATGCGCAGCATATCGATTGGAGAGTAGCTCACCATGAACTTGTAAGTGTTAGCAACGCCTGATGTGCTGTAGTCAGAAGTACGGAAACCAACTTCAGTTGTCAGGTTGTCGAATACTGGAATTGCCGCTTCGAAGAATGCGTCAAATACTGAGTAGCCACCTTCGATGCTTGGCGTTGCACCGCCTTGACCCAACAACATACCATCAGCGAAAACACTGTCAGAATCGCGATCGTAAGACATGTCGCGACGCTCAATACCGGCAGCAACATTGATGTTGCTGCTAGCAGTTGGCAGGCTAAAGCCTGTGTCGCCACTTACTGTCGCTGCAAAAATTTCAGTGCTAAGGTCTGCACGAAGCATTGCAACACCCGTTAGGCCAGCTGCTTGCTCTGGTGTAATTCCCTGATACGTGAATACATCGTAAGTAGCGTTATCTAACGCTTCAACGATTTTTGGGCCAAAGAAGTCGTTGATGTAAGTAACGCTAGAGTCAACATAGTTCTTTTGGTAGTTAACGTCGTAATCCCAATCACCAACAGTACCTTCTAAGCCAAGAACAACGCGGAAAGAAGAGTTAGTCATAACAGAAGCACGTGGGCCGCCTTCAACGTTACGCTTACCAATGTAAACTCCAAACTCGTCACCTGAGACTAATCCCCAAGTGTCAGTCAATTGCTGACGCTGAGCATCGTTCAACAGCGGTGAATCAAAGTCTAAGCGGTATTCCTCAGCGAAGAACGTACCAGACTCTGCGATTTGCGCCTTGGTCTTGTAGTTAGTCGCCATCAACTCACCGTAAAACTTAGTAGTGTCGTTGATTTCGTAATTTAGCAAAGTACCCATGCTCCACTTTTCGTCTGGACGCATAAAGTGGTTGATTGGTGCGTAGTTGTAAATGTTGCCGCTAGAAGGAATGAACTTTGAGTTCTGATCAAGCGTCCAGAACACTTCAGATAAAGGATCGTAATCGCCATTTGCATCATACTGAGACATGAAGAAGTTAGGTACAACTGCGTTGCCTGAACCGCCACACGCTGTTCCAGAAGGATTTAATGAACAAGCTGAGTAATCGCGCGCTTCTTGACGAAGTTCTGAACCCGTGCGCCATGTGGTGTAGAAAGTTGCATGACCTTTGTCTTCAGCGAAGTTGCTGCCCATAACGAAGTCGACAGTGTCTGCTCGACCATCAACGCCATTGCCGCCTTTTGGATATTCAAAGCCTCTTGCATCCATTTTGCCTTGGATGTACGCGTTGTTGTTGTCGTGCATGTAACCAGAAGTACCAAGCTTGAGCTCAACGCCTTCGAAGTTGTCACGCAATACGAAGTTAACAACACCGGCTACAGCGTCAGCGCCGTATACAGTAGATGCACCACCGGTCAGAACTTCAACGCGCTCAATCATCGCTGTTGGAATTTGGTTTACGTCGGCAGATGCTGAGTTGTACGCACCACCAGCACCCATACGACGACCGTTAACCAGTACCAATGTACGGTTAGAGCCCATGCCGCGAAGGTCAAGGGTAGCGTTACCCGATGCGCCGTTTGATTCGTAAGAACTGTCTGATGCTTCCAACTGTGGCAAGCTGTTCAGAAAGTCTTCAATTTTGTTGATACCCGTTGCTTTGATTTCGTCTGCAGTAGAAATCATAACTGGGCTGGCGCTTTCAAAGCCATCGGCCTTAATCCGCGAACCTGTCACGTATACTTCTTCGATTGTGTCATCTTTCGCGTCTTGAGCGAATGCTGGAATAACCGCTCCCATAATTAATGACACGCCGACCGCTGAACGAATCGCTGCCGTCAATGCTGATTGTTTCATAAATTTTCTCCCAAGAGATTTTTAAATATCACTGTTAAAAAGGCCCAATCTTTGAAGGCTCCGTTATATTAACAAGATTTGTATTCGCGTCCTTTATCCATGGACTGGTTGTGTAACGAACTATTATACAGGCACCTCAAAACAAAGGGTAAAAAAAGTATTATTTTTGAACTAAAGGTGATGGCTGATTCTGGCGTATATAAACCGACCAGTAGAGTCATAGGTTCGCGAGTCAAAATTATCGCTAAAAGCAGACGCCATAAAGGGTGGCGCCTCGTTAAAGAGATTCTCCACACCCACCGTCACCAGCGATTCGCCTGAATTGAAGTGATAATTTATTTGCAGTTCTTCTGTCGACCACACGCCGCTATCGCGCTGTTGATTAGCGCCGACGGCTTCGCGCACGCTACTGACACGAAAAGAGGCCAAGGCGACTTCCCAACGCCCAAACTGCCAAAATAAATTGATTTTGCTCTTCCATTTCGGCAACAGACCGTTGCCTTCTGCCGCTTCATCGGCAAATGCACCCGCTAATTCTTGCATCATCGAGGTGGGCGACGTTTGAAATTGGTAGGAGTGAATATGTGAGCCACTGACATTGATCCCCACAGTGCCCCATTGCGGAATAAATTGCCGCCAGGAAACACCAGCGTCTAACCCGATGCTTTTGCGGAGCCCCAAATTGTCGTTGTTGGCGATAACCTTGACTACCTCACCGTTTTTATCGCGAACAATGCGCTGAGCATACAACAGGTGCTGAGCATTTTGATCGAGAAAAAACTGCCCACTGGCGCCAATAATATTGTCCACGCGAATTTGATAGGCATCCAAGCCAAAGGAAAAGTTATGCAAGCCCGCAGGGGTATAGACAAACCCCAAAGAAATATTCTTTGACGTCTCTGGACGGAGGTTGGCATTACCGCCCGTCACAGTGAGATACTGCACGCGCAGCGGGTCGGTGATACCTGAGCAGCCCACAAGGGTGGGGCTGATATCGGCGTTGGCGCAGGGGTCCTGCAAAAATGCTTGGCTAATACTGTCACTCTGATTCAACTCAAACAGCGACGGCGCACGAAAGCCCTGGGAAACACTGCCGCGAAACATCAAGCCCTCAAATGGCCTATAGCGCAACGCGAGCTTGGGGTTGTTCTGCCAACCAAAATCACTGTAGCGCGTACTGCGCAATGACAGATTGGCATCCACAATAGGCTCGCCATCAGCACCGCGCAGAACAGGCAATAGAGACTCTATATAGAATTCAGACACATTTCTCTGGCCGTAACTGCTGCCATAGTCGCCACCAATCAACTGATTATTTGCGACTCGCTCATCGGCTTTGGTGGTCAATGTTTCTCGGCGAAACTCCAAGCCAGCGGCTAACTCAATCTGCTGCAAAGCCCCAGCATCAATCACTTGCGATATATCCAGATTGAGCGAGGCCAGTGTCGAGCGCCCGCGATTAAAGGCATCAGCGGCAATATACTCGAGCTGACCACGGTCCATGGTTGCCGCGGGGGCGAAAATATTGATGGGCACACAACCATCAACAGCCGCACACAGGTCGCTGTCACCCAAGCCTAAGCTAATGTTTTCTAAGCTGACCAAATTTCGCCACGCTTCAGTCGCTCGGTTTTGGCTCCAATTAACGCTTGCTTGCCACTCGCCACCATTCAGACTGCCCATAAGTTTAGAGCTTGCCCGCAAGGTTTTAGAGCTATTGCTCTGCAGCCGCGGACCCAACCCAAGCAGTCGTATCCGAGCATCGACAATGTCTTGACCGAAGGGGTTAAACTGATTTTTTGCTGAGACGGTGATGGGCACTTCTTCAAACGCGGTGAACAGAGGCGCTGGCGCGAAAGTGATCAACGTACTGTTTTTAACATAACTCAGCTCGAAGGAAGCATCGACGCCATCGGTCAGCTCGGGCACATTGGCCGACAGATAGAGTGAGTCACGAGTCTCCGGAACAAGTGAAGATGTGTAAGGTGCATAATCGAACAAATCGTCATTGGTCACTGGACGAAAATCAGCACTGCTAGCGCCAGCAGCGTTATCGGAGACAAGCGTCACAATGCCACTCTCAAGCTGTAGGCGAGCATTTGAGGTTGCGCTGGAGCGCTTATCCACACCCCCTAACGCTCTGGCATCGGCTGAGCGGGAGATGGATCGATCGCGACTCATTAGTCCCGCCTGACTGTAGTGTGATGCGGTTGCCAACAACTCGACCGCACCGACTTTGCCGCCTGCAATGATGTCATAATGCTGAGTTTCGTTGTCACCGGCATCTGCTGCGCCGTAATAAGTATTTAGCAAAACCCCATCCATGCTGTTGCGCAAGATAATATTGACGACGCCAGCAATGGCGTCAGAACCATAGATCGAAGACCCGCTGTCTTTGAGCATCTCAATGCGTTCAACAGCGGCTAGGGGAATACTGTTGAGATCTACCGACTTTCCGTCAATGGCATTCGAGGTCGTTCGCATTCCATTAATTAACACCAGCGTATTGGTAGCCGGAAGCCCGCGCAGAGTGACGCTGGCATTACCGTTGCCGCCATTACTCACCGAGGTGCTAGCAGAGTTGCCAGACACCTCAGGCAAATATCGCATCAATTGAGAGAGGGTTTGCGCGCCGGTTAAACGGATTTCGGTCGGAGTAATGACATCGACAGGAATAAACGAATTGCCGTCAATCTGCTTAAATCGCGAGCCTGTGATTTGTTTGCCGCGCACGATTAACTCTTCGATCATAGGATATTGTTGATTGCTGGACGCCAGTTGCTGCTTAATTTCTGTGCACTCCCGCCCCGTTCGACAGCGCGGCAAAATAACCACTGTTAGCGGCCCCACAATTCGAAACTCTAAATCGCGCTGTTTAATCAGCTTTTCTAGCGCCTCAACAATCGTGAAGTTGCCAACAATTGCAACCGCGCTGTTGTCGTCCGGCAGTGATGAGGGAAAGATAATGGAAGACTGTGTCTGCTGGCCCAAGGCTACAAACGCTTTGTGCAAACTACCCGCAGCTAGGTTGAGATTGTAGTTGTCCGTTACTATTGCATAGGAAGGTGTGCAGAAAAACGTCAGAAAAAGACAGCGCAGCACCACTGGCCATGAACGCATCGTGGCACACAGGAGCAAGGCCTTGTAAACAAACGTAAAATGCGGCAAACAGCGGCGATCCAAATAACCTGCAATTCGCCATTAAACCTTAAGGGATAGACTGAAACAACACCCATTTGTCGGTGTCTGACTTGATCTCTAACTGCAGCGCTTGCGCAACGGCTACAAGAGTTTCTTTATTTTGACGCGATGAGAAAGTGCCGGATATTTTAATATTGTTCGCCACAGCATCACCAATAACGACTTTTTTCTCTAGATAGCGGTTGAGCATAGTCACCGCTTGAGCGAGGGAGGTGTTGTCAAATAACAACTGGCCGTGCCGCCATGATGTAAGCGCAGCTGTCGCCTCTAACTGAGGCTCTGCCAAACCTGTAACGGAGTCAATCTCAATTGTTTCATCGACGGTTAAAAACTTGCTCTTGACTGCCATCGCCGCTGAATCACTTTTTTCGGCAACGCGCACAATACCTTCGACAACGGAAACCTTGGCAAGATCATCTGACAGACGATAAATATTAAAGGCGGTACCAATTGCGCGCACCGTCGGCCCATCGATATCAACAACAAAGGGGCGCTGCGGATCTTTTGCCACAGTGAAAAAAGCCTCTCCCTTTAACAGTGCAATATCGCGCGCACTGTCACTGAAAGACACTGTCAGTGCAGTGTCAGTGTTGAGTTCAACAACGCTGCCATCAGCCAAAACAACTTCCAGATATTCGCCAACCGCAGTGCGATAGACGTCTGGCTCGGGGGCCTGCTTAAACAGCGCAACAGCGGCAAGGGTGAGAACGAGGGAAAAAGCCATCGCGGCCGGAAGCAAGCGATTGCGCAAAGCGTCAACGCTAAATGCTGAGCGCAGCCACTGAAAAGCAGGCGTGGCGACCTCAGTCATCAAAAGAGATTCGGTTTTGAGATGAGAAACAACACCCAGTGTTTCCCATGTGTCGAGCGCCCAACTCCAAGCTTCACGATGGGATTCAGACTCCGCGAGCCACCCTGCAAAGTCGTCTAGCGCCTGATTAGAGAGATTATCTGCACGCAATGCGACAACCCAAGCAAGCGCTTGGTTCTGTGCGATCGTATTAATGGGGCTCACGCCTAGAATTGAATTCACAGATTTAAACGCTCAGTACGAGCGCCATTTCCTCTTGCATAATTATCGTCTGCTATTAGACGATCATGGTTGGCAATACCCCAATCGAAAATCGAGTTTTACCGCATTTTTCGGTTTTTATATTTACGCTAATTCGTTTGCCTATAGACAAGACCTGAGGAAAGACATTTCAGACTTGCCCGACAGAGTGAAAGAGCCCTGCTTAGGTTCTTATTTTTTTGTCGGCTCTTCACTCTGCGCCAATGCACCGCGCAAGTGTTTTAGAGCCTCAAGAATATATTTTTCTACGGAACTCACTGACACGCCCATTTGCGCAGCAATTTCTGAGTATGTCATACCCTTGGCGCGATTAAGAATAAAAGCTTGGCGTTGATTTTGCGGAAGATCGGAGAGCGCTTGGTAAATAAAACTGAGCGTCTCCTTGGCTTCCATCTCACGCTCTAGGGGAATATTGTCGGCAAACATATTGGCCGCCGCCAGACCGTCAACCGGCAACTTAGCCCCTTCTCGCTCAAGGTAGTTTTGGTGCAGCACCTTTCTGCGCAACTGGTCAATCGACAAATTCGCAGCAACTTGAAAAAGAAAGGCCTTAGCATTCGACAACTCACCAACATCATCTAAAGTATAAAGACGCATAAAAGTGGCTTGGGCAATGTCTTCGGCATCTTCCACACTTTTCATTCGACGCGCCAAGAACCGCACCAGCGTTGCGCTGTGCTGATTGATTAACGTTTCGACAAAATCTTTATTCTTGTAATTCATGCTCATTCTGACAAGATGCTATGCACTTGGTTACAACCGGAAAAGGGCTGATTTGCGGAACTCTAACACACATTTCGGATAAATTTATGCATCGCGCGCAAACAAACCTCGAGGCACAACAAGTCGAACAGCTCAGAGATAACTTACAGCCCTTCGACCCAAAAACGGCTATCGATATTCACGCGAATATTGGGTTGCGCGCTTACCTCGACTTTTACAGCCTCCCCAAACCATCGGACAACAGAGCGCTTTTTGGCGGCTACTTACACAGCAATGACCAGCAAACACTGTTGATGGTTTGGCAGCCTGCTGTCAGCGTGGGCACAGCGATTGTAGTGCACGGCTATCTTGATCATACCGGCCTCTATGGCCACCTGATCGAGACCCTGCTGGACAGAGGGTTGACTGTTGTCTGTTATGACTTGATTGGCCACGGGCTTTCCAGCGGCCAACCGGCATCCATCCAAGATTTTTCACAGTACGTCAGCCAACTCAATCAGGTACTCAGTGCCACCGCTGAACTCTGCACCAAGCCCTTGCATGGCCTTGGTCAAAGCACCGGCGGCGCAATCTTGCTGAAACAATTAATTGAATGTGACAACCGCGAGACATACCCATTTGCCAGCCTTGACCTGCTCGCACCACTGGTGCAACCCAAACACTGGGCCTTGAACCGCTGGTTGTTTGCGCTGACACGGCCCTTTCGGAAAACAGCAAAACGCGTCTTCCGCGCCAACTCTCAAGATGCCGCATTTTTGCATTTTATCCGACACACCGACCCTTTTCAGCCCCATCGACTGCCCTCAGACTGGATAAGTGCCATGGCCGAGTGGGTCGCGCAAATCCACGACTGCACCAGCAGCCCGTTTGCGATTAATGTAATTCAGGGAGACAACGACAGCACGCTAGACTGGCAACACAATATCGAGTTGCTGCAGCGTAAATTTCCGCATATGCGGCTGCACCTAATACCTGGCGCGGGTCATCAGCTGGTCAACGAAGAAGCGACCCTGCGGCAAGAGATTTTTGCCAAACTGAGTCTGTAATAAAGCCGCATCGTCAGGCAGCGGGCACTGTGCGAGTCTTGCCGTGATCATCAATGGCGACAAACACAAACTCACCTTCAGTGACCTTGCAGGCATCCACGTGATCGTCACCATCAATCCAAGCTTCAATTAAGATACGAATTGAACTGGTGCCAACCGCAAGCGTGTGAGCGTAACAACCCACCACCGCGCCTACAGGCACTGGGTTGAGAAACGACATACTACTAATCGCAACAGTTGCAACACGCCCCTTGGCAATTCGGCCAGCTAAAATTGCACCGGCCAAGTCCATCTGACTAAGCAGCCAGCCGCCAAAAATATCGCCATTAGCGTTGGTTTCCCGCGGCATGGCGATCGTTTGCGAAATAAGCTTTCCTGCGGGCGAAGGTAGTTGAGTTTCCATCATTAAGGCATCCCTATCAAAAGTCGCTATTAGTTATAGATTTCTGCTGGCAGCCAGGTCGCCAATGTCGGCCACAGTGACAGCATTAACATCAGCAGAAGCTGGATCATAATAAATGGTACGACACCGCGGTAAATATCTTCAGTGGCGACCGACGGCGGTGCAACACCGCGCAAATAAAATAAAGCAAACCCAAACGGTGGCGTTAAAAACGACGTCTGCAAATTAATCGCGATCATCACACCCAGCCAAACCGGATCCAGCCCCATCGCCAGCAACACTGGTCCTACAATCGGCACAACAACAAAGGTAATTTCAATAAAATCGAGCACAAAGCCCAACAAGAAAATCACCACCATCACCAACACTGTGGCTGCCACCAGCCCACCGGGCAAGGTTGTAAAAAACTGCTCAACCAGCTCTTCTCCGCCAAACCCACGGAAGACAAGGGAAAAAACCGCCGCGCCAATCAATATTAAAAAGACCATGGAGGTCACTTCAGTGGTGGTTTGAGCCACTTCGCGCAGACGTGCGATCGACAGCTGCCCTCGAAACATCGCCAGCAATGTTGCCCCAAAAGCACCAACACCAGCAGCTTCGGTAGGCGTAGCCGCACCCGAGAGGATGGAGCCCAGCACTGCAACAATCAAAAAGATAGGTGGCAACAGATTTCGCATCGCCCGCGAAAGGCGCTCACCGACCAACGGCTGCGCAATATCATCGTCTGCGACCACTATCGCGCCCGACGGTTTCACAAAGAGCAGCACATAAAGACTGTAAAGCACGACCAAAATCAGCCCTGGAATAATGGCGCCGACGAATAAATCACCTATCGACACTATTTTAGGGGTGTAGACACCGGCGCTGAGCTGCGCCTGCTGATAGGCCGTCGACAAAATATCGCCCAGTAAGACCAAGGCAATGGATGGCGGAATAATCTGCCCCAAAGTGCCCGTCGCGCAGATAATGCCAGTGGCCTGAGACGCTGAGTACCCGCGTTTGAGCATAGTTGGCAGCGACATCAGACCCATGGTGACCACGGTAGCGCCGACAATGCCGGTGCTCGCGGCCAAGAGCGCGCCAACAATCACAACTGACAGCCCCAACCCGCTGCGAAATCCGCGAAAGAGGTCAGCCATGCTGTCGAGTAAGTCTTCAGATAGCCTCGATTTCTCCAGCATCACCCCCATCAACACAAACAGGGGTACAGCAATCAAGGTCGTGTTTTTGATTGTGCCAAACAGTCGATTGGGCAGCGCATGTAAAAACGCCATATCAAAATAACCCGTGACATAGCCTGCCAGCGCAAAAATCAGTGCCGTTCCGGAGAGAGACAGCGCCACAGGATAGCCCGCCATCAAGACTAGGCAAACAACGACAAACATCAACAGAGGAATAATCTCAGCCATTACAGCCTCGACTCATGATTGGCTGGCGAGACTGGCGCAGTGTTTGCTGTCAGCACCAGAGTGTTTCGAATAATTTCCGCCACACCCTGCAACAGCAGCGCCGCCGGCATTAGAAGCATCAACGTCTTTAACAGATAGATACCCGCAATTCCGCTACTCTCTTCCGAGGTCTCGCCTGTCGCCCAACTGGCCACCACGTAATCCCACGAAAAAATAAAGATTAACAAGCACACCGGCAGCAAAAAAATAACACCGCCAATCACATCGACCAGCGCCTTCCGGCGCACCGAAAATCCCGCATAAAATATGTCGACTCTGACATGGCCACCGCGCTGCAATGTAAAGGCAATGCCCATCATAAAAACGATCGCGTGCAGATACGTGATCGATTCCTGCAGCGCAATTGAGCCCGAATCGAACCAATAGCGCAGCACCACAACACAAACGGTAATGGCCACCATGACAATCGTTAGCCAAGAGATCGCTCTGCCGGTGATATCGGTGAAGCGATCGATCGCGGCGACTACGGTATTAAGCACTTTCAATGGGTATCTCAGACGAAAAATAAAACGTCGGTCAGTATAACCGCGCAACCATCTCTGGGATAGCGCTGCAGGCCACAGCATCGCGAGGGTAAAAAATCATAACAAAGATTAAAGTCTTGAGAGGAACTGTCGATCTTCTCTTGTGCAAAGGTTTCTCTCAGTGAAGAGTTGCCGCGTTTTGGCGGGTTGCAGCAGGTAAAGTGCCTGCTAAAGCGCCTGCAAGCGCAAATAAAGAATACTGGTGACAATTATGCCAAACGTTGAACTCGCAAGTAATACAGCTGCGGCCCCTCAAGCAAAAGGGCTGGAGGCAGCACCACAAGCTAAAGCAACACGCCCAGCGGCGGAGGTTGCACCTGCGCCTAAAATCTCGATTAAAGAGGTTGCGCTGAGTGTTGCCGCCGCAAAAAATGCGTCCGTTGATCAACTGGATAGATCGGCAAAAGAAGTCAAGGAAGCCATCGACTCCCTTAATTCCGCCATGGCGCGCGCACCAACAACGCTGCAGTTCTCTGTCGATAGCGCATCCAAACGCTTTGTTGTGCAGGTGACCGACTCAAGCACAGGTGAAGTTATTCTCAAGTTTCCTGGCGATGCTGTGCTGCGCGTAGCCCAGAACATCGAATCAATGAAAGGTGTTTTGTTTGACGAAGTGCTCTGAGTCATAACGCCGCACTCCGTTCAGACTGACAGCCGCAATCAACCACTGCTTTTAAAAATGCCGCTTTTCCGACAAAGCGGCATTTTTTTTCCACATTCTTGCCACGTCATCGCAGTCCGGCAAGCCTACCTGTCATTGCCATAAGTCTACAGCCCTTACAAAACACAGCTATTTCTCTCAATCGTCTTGTTATTTGCAATATTGGCACGAAGTTTGCGTTTACAAGGCATGATCCTAACTGAAACCAGAACGGACAGAAAATCTGCCTGCAGAATGCTGGCAATCAGACCAGGCAACGAAGACGCCTATTACTAAGAGACTGACAGGTAACAGAGAGAATTTTATCATGAGTGTAATTAACACCAATATTGCTGCAACTATCACTAGTAATGCGCTGGCGAAAAACGAACGGGCCATGGGCCAGGCAATGGAGCGACTGTCTACAGGAGCACGGATCAATTCAGCCGCTGATGATGCAGCTGGGTTAGCGATTTCATCCAAGATGACATCGCAGATACGCGGCCTTGACCAAGCAGTACGCAATGCTAATGACGCAGTCTCCATGATCCAAACAGCTGACGGCGCCGCCATTGAAATCACCAATATGTTTCAGCGCATGCGCGAGCTCGCCGTGCAATCAAAAAATGGCACAAACACCGCCAACGATGTGACATCACTAGGCGTTGAGTTTGATGCCCTTTTAGCGCAAATCAATTCCATCGCCACCAACACGCAGTGGAATGGTAAAAATATCCTCGACGGCACCAATACACCGGTTACCTTTCAAGTAGGCGCAAATGCCAACCAAACCGTGCAAGTGGCATTCGGTAACTTTAAGAGTGATAACACAACCACCTATGGCATCTTCACGGGTAACAACGCGGCCGGTGCGGCAGTTACAAAGCTATCTGAGAGCTCAGTGGATGATGTCAATATTATCGGCAACCTTGACGCTGCCATCGGCGGTTTAAACACGCAGCGCGCCACTTTCGGTGCGGCGATGAATCGCTTGGGATACGCCGTCGACAATCTGACCAATGTTTCACAGAATGCGTCCGCATCACGCAGCCGCATTCTCGATGCCGACTATGCCGCAGAGTCTACTGAACTGGCTCGCACTCAGATTATTCAACAAGCGGGAACCGCCATGTTGGCGCAGGCTAATCAGCAGGCACAGTCAGTATTGACGCTACTGAAAGGCTAAAACTTCTCGCGCTAAATGACGCTCTCACTACCCCTCACGGAATACTATCGTGAGGGTTCTCCGCTTGTATTAAAGAAATACTTTCTAGTGTCGATATTCACTGGGTAAGGCCTTTTTCGCTTCGTTAAAGGTGACTTATTATCTGGATACTTTTATAGAGAGGAATATCTAATGCCAGTTATTAACACTAATGTTGCTGCAACCATTACCAGCAACGCACTCGCAAAGAACGAGCGTGCTATGGGTCAAGCCATGGAGCGTCTCTCAACTGGGCAGCGTATTAACTCTGCCGCTGACGATGCAGCTGGGTTGGCTATTTCGTCTAAAATGACCTCACAAGTCCGTGGTCTTGATCAGGCTGTGCGCAACGGTAACGACGCCATTTCCATGATTCAAACGGCTGATGGCGCGTTGATTGAAGTGAGCAATATGCTTCAAAGAATGCGTGAGCTGGCTGTTCAGGCAGCAACCGGCACCAATGGCGACACTGACAAGGCTGCATTGCAAACTGAGTTTGCCGCATTGCGCAGCCAAATTGACTCTATTGCAACTGGAACCACCTGGAACGGCGAAAAAGTTTTTGGTCAAACAGCAGCTTCTGTTTCAAAGGGCTTTCAAGTAGGCGCTAACGCTGGACAGCAAATATCTGTTACCTTTAAAAACTTCCAGACAGCTGACGGTAGCACTGCACTCACCGATGCCGACTCCGCATTCTTTGCCCTGAATTCGATCGCTGCTGGTACGGGTGATGACATGAAAATTAGCCAAATCGACCTGAGCGCAGCAATGGGTACAGCAGATAACGGGAACCCGCAAGAGGCCCTCTATATGCTAGATGCAGCATTGGCAAAAGTTAGCTCTGAACGCGCAACTTATGGTGCCGCCATTAACCGCCTAGAATACGCCGTTGACAACCTGGCTAACGTTTCTCAGAACACTGCCGCCTCACGCAGCCGTATTCTCGATGCAGACTATGCCTCAGAGTCAACTGAACTGGCCCGCACGCAGATTATTCAGCAGGCAGGTACCGCTATGTTGGCGCAAGCTAACCAACAGGCGCAGTCAGTACTCGCTTTGCTTAAGTAATTCTGCAACACAGCACTTAGCAACACCAAAAACCCGGCCCCGCGCCGGGTTTTTTTATAGCCCCAATATCCATCACCCCACCTACCCATCAGTAACTACCTCGATTAATTAAAGTTTTTCAATCACCTACCGATTATAGGTTTGTAAGCAAAATAACAGTTTTTAAGAAATTCGATTAGGAGTAGAAACAATGCCCGTAATTAATACTAATGTTGCAGCGACCATCACCAGCAACGCACTTGCAAAGAACGAGCGTGCCATGAGTCAAACCATGGAGCGTCTTTCAACCGGGCAGCGTATTAACTCTGCCGCTGACGATGCAGCTGGCTTGGCTATTTCGTCTAAAATGACCTCGCAGATCCGTGGTCTTGATCAGGCTGTGCGCAACGGTAACGACGCTATCTCCATGATTCAGACTCAAGATGGTGCCATGATTGAAGTGACCAATATGCTTCAGCGTATGCGTGAGCTTGCTGTTCAAGCGGCATCAGGCACTAATGGCTCAACGGACAGGGATTCACTGCAAACTGAATTCGCAGCGCTTGCCGCGCAGATTAATACCATCGGCAATGACACGTCGTGGAATGGCGTCAATATTCTCGACACAACAGCTACTACCTCGAACTTCCAGATAGGCGCGAATGCTGGGCAAACTGTGAGTCATACATTTGCGCAGATTGAGTCTGGGGCTGTAGGTTTACAGTCAATTGGTGCCAAGTCAAACTCGGGGGGACCTACTGTTTATACAGATGCTGGCCTTGACACTGGTGGTAATGTTTCCGCTATGGTAGGGGATACATTGTCGTTTAAAATTGATGGTGTCGCTTTTAGTGCAGAAGTAACAACAGTAGCAAGTGGCGCGATCACAGGCGTAACCATGCATGGTTCGAGCTCGGAGATAACGACCGAGACCACTATAGCGACACACTTAAGTGCCGGAGCTATAAAACTTACGGTTGGTACTGACAAAATTACGGTTAAGGGTACTAACAGTTCTGACTTTGCACTAAGTGACGTAACTGTGAAGCGTGGACTTGTTGCTGGCTCTCAATCAGGTGATATCTCAACTCAAGGTGGCGCTACAAACGCCATTAAGAGTCTTGACCATATGCTGGACAAGGTTAACACCGCACGCGCATCAGCTGGTGCTGTTATTAACCGCCTTGAGTATGCCGTTGACAACCTGGCTAACGTATCTCAGAACACTGCCGCCTCACGCAGCCGTATTCTCGATGCAGACTATGCCTCAGAGTCAACTGAACTGGCCCGCACGCAGATTATTCAGCAGGCAGGTACCGCTATGTTGGCGCAAGCTAACCAACAGGCACAGTCAGTACTCGCTTTGCTTAAGTAATTCTGCAACACAGCACTTAGCAACACCAAAAACCCGGCCCGCGCCGGGTTTTTTTATGGGTGAAGTCGTTTGCATTGCCTTTAGGTGGAGGATCTCGAGTCAAAAAAATACCCGCAGTACGCGGGCATTTAGGGCTTTATCACTCTTCGCCGCTTACTGGGGCTTATACATATTAGCGAGGGATTCGAGCTGGCCCGTCAAGTACTCTTTGGTGCCGTCGATTTTTTCTAGCATGGAGTCCATAGCGGCAAACTGGGTCAAATAGCGCTGATAGACGTTTTCCATACGCGCCTCTAATGCCAATAACTCGTCGGCAAAATCTTCTCGGTAGTCTTCAGCATTATTTTTTCGGGTCGCGACAATACCGGTACTATTGGTTAGATTGGTGATCACCGTAGCGACGTCCTGCGCTAGTCCCTTGCTGGCTGCGGAGTAGAGATTCTGATTGCTGGTATTAGCTGACAACATGGCGACCACGTCCTCGTAATGATCCAGTGCTGCTGCATCGAAGCGGTCGCTATTGAATGTCAGGCTGCCTGTTTTATCAACACTCACGCCAATATCTCTCATGGCGGAGACAACACCGCTCTTGGTCGATGAATCTCCCATAATTTTGTCAAATACTTGCTGCTTGATGTAACGCACTGCGCTCTGCTCTCTGGCGAGGGCGCCGCTGTACTCGAGATCTTCGTTAGGGACTGAGCTGGTTAAGTCAGTGAGCAACTTATTGAATTCGTTGTAGGCGGCAACGGCTGCCTGCACATTTGTTTTCATAACAGACTTGTCACTACTCACATTTAGACGTACCGCGGTATCTGTGGTCGCTGTCAAGGCGAGGGTGGCGCCGCCAATTGCGTCGGATATTTCGTTGCTGCTGCGGGTAATCGATAGCCCATTGACAGACAAGATGGCATCTTGGGCTGTCTGCAGAGTGTTACCGACGTCGCCAAAGCCTATATCGGGGCTAGAGGAGAGAGAGAATACACTCTGGCTGCCGGTAGCACCGGTTATCATTATCCGGTAATTAGAACCCTGAATACCGGTATCAACCAATCTAGCGGTGACACCTGTGCCAGCGGCATTAATTGCGCTGACGACGCCTGCTGGAGTGGGGTCTGTGACGGCAATGGTTGTGGTGGTCGGGGCATTCACCGCGGTCACGCCAGTCTGTGTTGAGGTCACTGTGTGAGTGCCGCCTGAACCGGTAACGGTGGGTGCGGTTGTGACGGCACCCGTGGTTTTGTAGACAAATTCAAAGCCGTCGCCATTGACATTGCTGGCGACCGTGAAAAGAAGGTCGTCATAGCCTGCGCCATTTTGAATGGCGGCTACTTGACCGGCTATCGATGTGTAGGTCGCGCTGGCGATGCTGACGGTATTTTTACCGTCACCAACAACAAGTGTCGTGGTGGCAGCGGCTGTGGCGCTCACATTGTATTTTGCGGCAACACCAGAAATCGCTGCGGTGGCGCTAATGCCTGCAGTAATAGGCCCTTGCGCACTTGCAATGACACCTGTACCGGCGCTCTTTTGGGTATATGTCACGCCGCTGTTGCCATTGCCAGCGACATTGAATGCAAAGGGCCCTGATGCGGCCGCTTTGGCCTGCAACGCAGCTGCATAGCCTGCAAGGGTTTCAGCGCCGGTGGCGGTGTTACCTGCGGCATTGATCTCGGCCTGGGTGACTGTAATAGTGTTGCCGCTGCCGTCGGTGATGGTGATCGGGCCGCTGGCGATGGCTGTCCGCAGATCGGCTTGTGAGAGGGCCTCTGTATAGGTGCCTGCTCGCGTAGCGCCAACAGACAGCGAGATATCAAATGGCGACGCGTTAAGCACTGTGGTCTTTGAGCTAAATTGGTCAGAAATTGTGCGCTGCCCCTGGGCAAGCTGACTGACAGTTAGATCATAGGAGCCGGCGGCGGCATTGCCAGAGAGAGCGGAGAAGCTGACTTTGTTAATATCAGAGGTAGTTCCAGAGCTGACAGACAGTTCATCGGCATCGTTGAGTTGTTCAAACGCTGTCTTTACCACGCCAAGCTGATAGGCGATCAGGGCATAGCCGGACACGGAGGCTTCGCTTGCGGTGATCTTTTCTTGAATTGCTTCTTGTTGTGGCACCTTGGTGACATCGGTGAGGTTTTTTGCCAGCGCAACAACGTCGATGCCAGAGCCCGCACCCAGGGTTGTTAAAATCTGGGTTGATATGCTGGAGCTTGAACTAGTGGTGGTTTCAGCCATCTCGGGTCTCTAAATCGGGGGATTGGTATCTATCCCTAACAAGTTGGGCGGCGCTTATCTTATGTAATCAAACAAACTCAGCTGCGAAATTTTGGCAAAACTACTCTGCCCTGCTTCGAGCGACATCATCTCCGACGTGAGCTGCGTAATGGCGCTGGCGTAATCCAGATCTTCTGCATTTGACAGCAGTTGCTGATAGCGCGCTTTGACGTCGTTTAACGCATCGGTCTGGAAGTCTGCCATGGCCATGCGACTACCGACATCGGCAATGGCAATGGCGGTGTTCTGGGTCAATTGACTAATTTCACCCAAGCTGCTCTGCATCTGTGCGGTGTTGTTGTTATCGAGGGCCGCAGAAAAGTCATCGAGCACTGAAAAGAAGCCGACGCGTTCAGAGGTGCCGCCTGCAGTTTCACGGACAATACTGGAATACACTTCGCTGCCTGGGCGATTGAGCTGCATCTGGCGCTGATCAGAGATATCGACCATGATGCGATTGCTGTCGCCCTGATAGACGAGTGTGCCCTGAGCATTTTCAGCGAAGGGCTTTGTCCGGGCCATTGAGCCGGCAAAAACATAATTTCCAGAAACGTCTTGGGTGTTTGCCAGCGATAGCAGTTCATTGCGCAGCGCTTTGACTTCGGTGGCGATAATTTTGCGGTCAGAGGTGCTGAGTGTGTCGTTAGTGGCCTGAACGGCTAGCTCGCGAACGCGCTGCATAATATTTTCAGTCGTCATAAGTGCCGATTCTTCGGCCTTTAAGCGACTGGTTAGGGCGCCGAGGTTGCTGGCGTAGCTGTCTTGTCGGTTCAGCGCGGTGCTGAGCCGTTGAATCAAACCAGCCTGATCGGGGTTGTCGCTGGGACGAATTATTTGTTTCCCAGTGGCAAGCTGCGTTTGCATGTTCGCTACTTTCGACTGTTGCGCTGACATTTGTGCCATGGCGCGTTCAAAAATTTGACTGGTCGAAACTTTCATCTGCCGCTTCCTTAACGAATACTTAATATCGAATCAAATAGTTTTGAGGCTACTTGAATAATCTGTGCCGATGCCTGATACGCCTGCTGAAAGCGGATTAACTGGGCGGCCTCTTCGTCGAGACTGACGCCAGATATCTGATCTTTGGCCTCGACGGCTTGATCGTAGACTACCTGCAGGGCATCTCTGGAGATGGTTGCCAGCGCCGCTTTGCTGCCGACAACACTGACTAGGCCTATGTAGGCTTCACTCAGGGTGCGACTGCCATCGATCAATTCTTTGTCTTGCAGGGCAACGATTTTTAGCATGTTGCTGTTGTCGCCAATGCCGTCACTATTACTATCGACAGCAAACACATCACCTGCAATGGGATTGCCATCAAACGCAATAACAAAGCCTTTGTGTTTTATCTCATCACCGGCGCTGTAGCTGCGCGTGGCGACCACGGTTCCAGTGGCGTCATCAACAATGCTGTACTGATTCGCGCTGGAAAACTGGATAGTGAAAGGCTGTTCAAGGCTCTGCTTGGCGGCCTCGTTGTTGGGTGCGCCAAACCCTGCGGCGACGCCAGCACTGCCAGTACCGGTTACAAATACCGCAAGCTCTTCAGTGACAGGACCGTTGACATAAATGCCCGTGCGCAGACCCAGCGTGGCTAAGTCAGCCGGAACGCCTGCGGCGCCAAAGGTTAACCGAATTTCACCGGCTGCCTCTAACTGTAGTTGCCCGACATAGGTTTTATTAATCTGACCCAAGGCGTTTTTGACGGCGCTGCCATTGGGATTGGATAGGGTAATATTTTCGCCTTCATAGCCGGCGGCGTTGGTAATCTGCAGCTTGCCGTCGTAGGTCACCTTGGCGACGACATTACTCTGGGCGGTCTTGGCGTTGATGGCCTCTGCGAGCGCGGCGGTGGATGTGAGCAAACCGCCATTACCAATCAGCACACCATTAATTTTAACTTGCTGGGTGAAATCAATATTTTCTGCATCGACTTCAATAATGGTTTGCGCGCTGGCGGTAACATTGGTGTTTGCGGCGGCGCTATTGAGCCACGTTGCCATCTGCGCAGCAGAACTGGTGCTGCCGGCGGCGAGAGAAAGCGCTGAGAGGGAAACCCCATTCAACTGCAGGCTATTCGCGGCGATAAGGTCGACGGCGACGGCGGCGTCATTGGTCTGTAGGCGAACATCGCCCGAGGTCGCCGCAGCATTTAATGTTGTGGTGGTATATTCATTGCTAATGCCATTGCTATCGACCAACCAGTCTTTGCGCTCAACATCTCGCGCTAAAAACCCGTAGGTTAAATCGAGGTCGAGGTAAGCCGATGAGCCGGTGGCGTTGAGGTAGTTAGCGCTGTAGGTGCTGTCAGCACTGAACCCTGAGTCACCCGATAGCATTCGGACTTGTTCATTGGCGCTTAATGTGTGACCTAAAACATGCACGCCGTTGCTGGTCATTACCTGAAAGGTGAGATTGCTGTCGTAGGGCACATCGAGCATCACATTCGCTTGGTCGGTCCCTTTTGGAATGACAAATGCTGGAGTGAGATCACTGGCTTTAACCAGCTGCGCAGCGTCTTGGCTCGGGTTGTTACCAAGGGCGAAGATGCTTGCGCCGTATTCAAAGCCGTCAAAGGCTGGCTCTGGCGCGTAGGTTAATGTCACCTTGGCTTCACCAATATTGCTGGCGCTGCCCATTACACGCATGGTCTCTGCGGTGGCAATGGCAAAGGGGTCGCTTTGCAGCAGTCGCATGCCACCTGCCGGACGAGAAATCGGTTCGATATAGAACGTCTCTCCGTCAACCGCAGGGGTTGCGACAGTGACGCTTAATCCTGCGTACTCAAACCCGCGAGCGCTAGGCGCTGCAAGCGTGACTGCGCCTGTTGCTGTGTCTTCAATGCGCCAACTGTTTTGCTCGTTGACCCATGTCATTTTGAAAGAGGCGTATGCGAAATCGTCTGGCTTGACGACACTGATAGTGATGTCGGCATTGGCATTCCCTGCGGGTGCAGTCACTTGAAATACAGGGTCAATGGCGAATAAATCTGTACCGCGCTGACCGCGCGCATCGAGACCGGAACTGTGAATTTGGTTCACTTCGGCAACCAGTGTTTGCGCCAAGTGGTCAAAACTGTCCATGGCGGGCGCTAAGGTTTGCGTGCGGAAGTTAATCAGTCCGCCGAGCATGCCGCTGTTAACTGTGCTGGCGACGCGTTTGTCGCCATAGGGCTCAATAATTAAATCAACTCGACCGGGGTTGACGTCGTCAAACACTGCGCCTAGGTCGTAGGAGACTTTACCTTCCACTAAAATACTGCCCGCACTGCCGCCTAGCCGCGCTGTCACCAGACCTGAGGGGCTTTCCGCAACGTGAATTTTTGTGATCTCTGACATCTGGCGCAATATTCGATCGCGCTGGTCGAGCAGCACTGGCGGCTGGCTGTCGAGGGTCAGTTTTTTGTTGAGCTCTTTGTTCACAAAGGCCAGCTGCTGCGTCAGGCTGTTGAGTGCGCCGACTTGAGTTTCGATGCTCTCTCGCGTTTCATTTTCGACGGCACCCAGCTGCGTTGATAACTCGCGAAAGCGTGACGCCATACCCTCTGCATCGCGCAAAAAGCTGCTGCGCAGGTTGATCGACGCAGGGTCAGCACTCAAGGCGCTGGCGGCGGCAAAAAATTGGTCAAGTGCGCTGGACAGGCCTGAACTCTGCGAGGCCATAATATCGACAACACGGTTGGCGTAATTAATCAGCGGCTGTTGGGTGGACAATTGGCTGCTGCTGTCGCGCAAACTTGATTCGGCAAATTCGTCATAGGCGCGTTCGATATTGTCTAATCGAGCACCCGAGCCAATAAACACTGTGCCCTGCTGACTGGGGCTGTTCTCAGATGTCTCTGACACCTGACGCGAATAACCCACAGTATTGAGGTTGGCAATGTTGTTGCTGACGGTAGAAAGCGCCTGGCGATATAGTTGCGTCGCGCCTGCGCCAATCGATAGAATATCTGCCATAGCCCCCTCCTTTAAAAAATATTACTGATAAAAATTTCTCTAACCCTGACGATTAACGGTGCTGACTGAGCGGTAAAGCTCGTGTGGCATCGCCTCGATCAAGGGGCTTGGGTGGTGCTTTTTCTGTGCTTTGTAGGGGCATGGCGACTGGCGCAGTGGCGTAGGCATCTATCGCTTTGCTCGCCGCACTCTGGGTTTTTACCTGCTCGCTCAACCATTTGCCCATGCCGAACGTTCCGCTGCTGGCCATCACTTGCGAAAGCTCTTCGTGATACATCTGCTCAAAGGTGTCGACGCTAGACGAGCCCATCAAGTCGCTCTTTAAGGGTTCATTGGCTTCGCGCATAGACTTGAAAATCATTTGAATAAACATCGCTTCAAACTGCTGACCCACTTCCTGAGCGGCGTCTGCGTCATCTCTTTTGGCTCTGGCTTTTAGATTGCCGAGACCCGCAAAGTCGAGATAGCTTTTTGCCGAGAGCGTTATATCTTGCATTTAGATCACCACCAGCTCGGCGCGCAGGCCACCTGCACTTTTTAACGCTTCTAAAATAGCGATCAGCGACGAGGGTGACGCGCCCACTTTGTTGACTGCGTCTACGATGTCACGAAGATCAACGCCGGGTTGGAAAAACATGTTGCTGGACGACTCGTCGATGATGATTTCGCCGTTGGTCACGCCCGCTGTTACTCCGCGGCTAAAACCATTTGGCTGGCTAATTTCATTGTTGGCTGAGACTTTTACGGAAATGGTGCCGTGGGTGACCGCAACGGCGGCCACGCGTACATTGCGATTGATAACCGCCGTGCCCGTGCGTGAGTTAACAACAATGCGCGCAGGTGGCTCGCCTGGCGTCACGTCAAGGTTCTCGATCATGCTCATAAAACTGACGCGCTGCGATGAATTAATCGGCGCCATAACAGCGATAGATACGCCGTCCAAGGCACTGGCTACGCCACTACCAAACGTTTTGTTGATCTCTTCGGTGATGGCGTTGGCCGTTGAGAAATCATTATTTTTAACGTTTAGAACAATGTACTCAGTGGTATCAAAAGGTGTCTCCACGAGGCGCTCGATGGTTGCGCCATTGGGGATACGCCCTGAGGTGGGCACACCAATCTGCATACTGGTACCCGCCACGTTCTCCGAGATGCCGGTGACAGTCATGGCGCCCTGGGCTAAGGCATAGGTCTTGCCGTCGACACCGCGCAACTGGGTCATAACCAAGTTACCGCCGCGGAGACTTTCAGCGACACCAATGGCTGAAACATTAATATCGATACGCTGACCGGGCTTAACAAACGCCGGCATCTCTGCCGTGACCATCACTGCGGCTACGTTTTCCAATTTCATCTCTTTTTGCGCATTCTGCGCGGCGAGAGAGGCTAACGCATCGCCAAGATCAAAATCACTGACTGGGCCATCGACGCTAACACCCAATCCAGACAGCATGGTTTTTAAGCTCTGAGCGGAAAGAGGAAGATCCTTGCCGTCACCAGTGCCCGCCAAACCGACGACTAGTCCAAACCCAACCAGCTGGTTGGTGCGAACGCCGGCGACATCTGTAAGATCCTTGATGCGGTCCGCAGACACGGTGGATGCCAATAGCGCACAAAATAATACTAGCGACTTCATATTTAACATTTGTCTTGCTCCTAAAACCGCTTAAAACGGCCAGAGTTTATACAGCAGCCCCGTTCCCCAGCCCGGCCTTGACGCCTTGGCTAAGTCACCTGTCCCGCGGTAAGAAATTTGTGCATTGGCAATTCGGCGCGACAAAACGGTGTTGTCAGGCTGAATGTCCGCTGGCCGGATAATGCCTTTAACGCGAATAAATTCGCTGCCTTCAGTAAGCGCTAATTGCTTCTCACCAATGATGACCAAATTGCCATTGGCTAACACCTCGACCACCATGGCGGAGATAGAGCCATTCAGCGATGCCGCTTGACCCGCAGTTCCTTTGCCGTCGCTTGTGACGGTTCCGCCATCCAGCTTGAAATCACTGAAGAAATCGGCGCCACGACCCACTTTTTTTAAGATCGTGTCTTTCTGAGCAATGGTGAAGATATCGTTGGCGGCTTCTCTGCTGGTTGAAATATCGGTGGTTCGCGAGGCCTGCGTTGTTTCACTTAACAGAACCGTTATGAGGTCGCCGACGCGTATTTGGCCGCCTTGATAGCTACGCAGATCGCCAAACAACCCCATGCCATTATCAAAGATTGCGCCTGAAGCTTGCGCTTTCGGTGCTGCAGGCGCGGGTTGTACAGGGGCAAACTGCGCGGTCGGGGTGAGGTCTGGCTGTGAGGCGCAGGCTGTCATTAGGACTGCCATGGCACTCAATATCGCTACTCGCATTCTGTTCATGAGCTGACCTTGTGAATTAGGGTTATAAATTGTTATTCAAGAAACGTAACATGCCGTCTGCAGCAGAAATCGCTTTTGAGTTAACTTCGTAGGCGCGCTGAGTCTCGATCATGTTGACCATCTCTTCGACCACGTTGACGTTTGATGCTTCTAGTGCGCCCTGCATCAACATGCCTGCACCATCTGCACCGGGCAACGCGACAAGCGGATCGCCACTGGCATTGGTCTGTTGCATCAGATTGCGGCCGATCGGCTGGAGGCCGGAGTTGTTGACAAAGCGTGACAACTGCAACTGACCAATCTGGCTAGAACCGCCACCGTTGGCCAATTCAACGGTCACTATGCCGTCGCGACCAATGGTCAGACTGGCAGCATTCGGTGGTACCGTAATGGCGGGCAGAATTGCTTGGCCGCCCGCAGTCACTAGGTTGCCTTCTGCGGATAGCTTAAAGGAGCCATCGCGACTGTAGGCGATGGTGCCATCGGCTTGTTGCACCGAGAACCATCCGTCACCAGAAATCGCCAGATCAAGGGCATTTTCGGTGGTGATAATGTTGCCTTGACCATGCAGTTTTTCTGTCGCAACAACACGGGTACCGGTACCGAGCATCAAGCCTGTTGGCGTCTGCGATTCCGCATCAACCTGACCGCCTGCCGGAACAACGTTTTGATAGAGTAAATCTTCAAACACGGCGCGATCTTTCTTGAAGCCGGTGGTGTTGACGTTGGCCAAGTTGTTGGAAATAACTGACATGCGCGTTTGTTGCGCAGTCAGGCCAGTTTTAGCAATCCAAAGTGATGCATCCATTATTTATATCCTCTTGCGGTACGCCAGCGGGCCTACGACGTTCTCATCATTGTTGACCCAGCCTCGTCGAGGGTCTGGGTTTCTTTTACCAGCTTCAGCTGCAACTCGAACTGGCGGCTAAAATCGAGCATCTTTACCATGGTGGCAACGGGGTTGACGTTACTGCCTTCAAGTGCGCCTGAGGCAACGCTTGCCGGCTTGGGCCCAGTGGTAAAGTCTCGCCCTTTTAACGCCTCGGCGCGCGGCTCAAATAAGCCATCTGGGCGACGCACCAATTGTGTTTCACTCGCATCTCGCAGCATCAATTTACCTACCTCAATGGCGGGCACATTCGGCTCTGAAGGCATGGATGCAAAGACGGTTCCATCGGGGCTGATACCCAAAATATTGCCAAGAGGTACACTGATGGGACCACCCTCGCCAAGAATCAGATGTCCTGCTGCGTTCTCAATCAGCCCTTCACCGTTCACCCGCAGATCACCGCGGCGGGTAAAGGCAGTGGCGCCATCAGCCGTCTGAACACCCAACACTGTCTGATCATTCATTGCAATATCAAGTGCGCGTCCAGTACTGATAGGCGTGCCGGGGCTTAGATCAATGATGTCTTTGATCACGAGACCTGGCTGGAAACGCGAATCGAAGCCGGGGCCTTCAATTTTCACTGCCGAAGAAGCAATCTGAAAACTGTCCTTAAAGCCAACCGTCGAAACATTGGCAAGAGCGTTGGTAATTGCCGCCCTCACCGTTCCCTGGCTTTGCATGGCGGACAGTGCTGTGTAAGCTAATTTATCCATTTCAGATTCCTCTTATGGCCGCTTAGGTTTAACCGCGGATCTGGATAATGGTCTGGGTCAACGATGAACTGGTTTCAATCGCTTTCGCATTCGCTTGGAAATTTCGCTGAGCGGTAATCAAGTCAACCAACTCGGCGGTCAAATCCACGTTTGAGCGCTCTCGAGCACCCGCTCGAATGGTGCCAAAACCGGCTGAACCAGGCTCACCGTAAGTAGCTTCTCCCGATACTGATGTCGCGTAGTAACTGGTATCACCCACCTGACGAAGACCTTTTGGCGTGGCAAAGTTAGCCAAAATAATTTTGCCCAATGACTTTTGCGAGCCGTTTGAATAACTGGCCACGACCAGTCCGTCGTCACCGATATTCACCCCCACCAAGTCACCTTCTGGCGCTCCGTTCTGAGACTGGCTCAAAACAGAAAATGGGCTGTTAAACTGGGTACTGTTGTCGTAATTCAGCGTGATATCACCACCGGTGATACCCGCACTTTCTAACTTAACCCCAGCAACTGGGGATACAAGCGAACCACTGGTATCAAAGGTCAGTTCACCTTTGTCCAAGAAAATCGGCGTCCAGTATGGAACGTCGTTGGAATCGAACTCGCCGCCGTCAGTCGTCTCAACCCAATCGCCATCTTTTGTCTGCGTGACATAGACAGTGCTCGTGCCTCTAGTATCTGGGAACAATTCGATAAAGGTCGATGCAGAACCAAACCCTGGTGCAATATTCTCAAGGCCCCAGTCAGCATGGCCGGCAACCTGAATAAACGAGTTATCGGTTGTCGTTGAACCGGTGATCTGCAAGGTTTCTGTTGCATCTTGGTAAGACACAGTTATGCCTGACACGGAGCGACCTAGAGAGTCGGCCATGAGGTTAATTTTTTCTTGCAAGTGCTCAGTGAATGTTCCGATTGAATAAAGTCCTTCGGTCAATTCAATTTGAGCAGAGATGGAATCAATAATGACCGTCATCGAGCTATTGTCAGCGTTCACCGAAAACGATTTGCGTGGATCAATGCCCATCGGGTTACCGGTGACGACCGCAGGCGTTGACACCTGACCGCGAACGGCTGGGACGTTGTAAATTTGTGATGTCTCTGGCTCAACCACGTTGCCAAGCTCTGAAATGCCAAACATTTCAGTAGCCAGCGTTCGCTTGGCATCGGTTGCCAAGGTTCCATCAGCAGCGGCCAGGTTTATCGCGAGACTTGAGGTATCGCCGGTGGTTCCTGAGGAAATCGTAAATGCGCCCTCAGAATAAGTCACTTTCATACCAAAACGCTGATCGCGAGTAGCACAAATATTGGTGCCGTTTGGCAATACGCCACGAAGCAGCGTGTCAGCTTCATCCCGATCAAGCGGTAATAATTGGCTACCAAACGTCGATGGATCGGCGGCATCATACGTTTTCTGAGCGGGCAGCCCAAAAACGTTATTGCCGGTCGCAGGCGATCCAGAATTTAAATACAACGGATCTGTAGAGCTACCGTTTTGAATAAAACGGAAGCCTTGGTTAGCAAAGTCGTAGCTCACTGAAACATCAGAGAAGTCAGCTGAGTTAGCTAAGGCTTGGTTAATCGCAAAGGCTAAGGGCTCTGCTGCAACAACACCATCCCAACCAGCGACGTCCGCTGCAACGCTTGTGTACTGCGCAAGAATAGTCGGGATATCAAGATTAATTGTCTGGGCGCCATCGGCACCGCGACGAATAGTCAGCGACTGGCTTGACGCGGCAGAAAGATCAAATTTCTTACCATCGCCAAAGCGCTCATTAATAATATTGGTCAGTTCAAAGGCGATCTCAGCACCAGACAAAGGTATCTGAGTGCCGGCAAGATGCTCAAGACCGATACTGACAGGTGTCGAATCATCGATGTTCAGGGTAAATATGCCCTCAAGCTGCTCGCGCGTGAAGACAGTGAAATCAACACCGTCACTGTTATTGGTTAAATTGAGATCATCGGCATAGGTCGTGTCATCACCAATCATCAGCTTTGCGCTCGCAGGCACAGATTGAGTCGGTTCAGACAGCACGTCGTAAGAGTACTTCTTATAAAGAGTACCCTGCGTAATCAGGTATTTTTCACTGTCAGCACTGGTACTTTGCAGTTCCAGCAGCTCAGAGCGAGTTTTCAACTCGCCGTACTTGTTAATGAAGTATTGGTCGCCCGCTGTGTCTGACGCCTGAATCAGCGCAGTGTCGACAGGCTTGTCATCGATATAGACATAGGTCTGCCACTTGTTGGTGGGCGAGTCAGCTGTCGCATTAGCGGTCTTGACGTAGTAAATCGTTGCCAAGTTTGCCGACCCCGATGTGCCGTAGACGGTCAGAGACGTTGTTTTGTGGTAAGTGTCTGGCTTGTCCGGATTAAAGGTTGCAGTGATCGGCGTTACTTCCGACGGCAAGTTCAAACCCAACTCGACTTGAGTGGTTGGCAAGAACTCGGATACCGTGGAGCGCGGAATTGTCAGCGCGCTAGGATCAACGCCAAAGTCCGCCTTGTTAGTCGAATCCACCGGCAGAGACTGCAATGCTTGACCAGCACTGTTAACCATCTGGTTCTGCTCGTTGAGCATAAAGGCGCCGTTGCGCGTGTAGATTTTAGTGCCGTCTGACGACTCAAGTGGGAAAAATCCGTCACCAGTAATGGCCAAATCCAGCGAGTTTGCAGAGAATTCGATGTTGCCCTGACTGAACTCTTGGCTCACCTCTTTGAGCGACACACCGCGGCCCACAACACTGGACGCTTTTTCCAATGGTGATGTCGCAAAAATATCGCCGAAGTCTGTGTCAGATCGCTTAAAGCCACCGGTGCCGGAGTTGGCGATGTTGTTAGATGTCACGGCCAGCTGAGTAGTAGCGGCATTTAGTCCTGTTAATGAGGTATAGAATGACATAGATTATTTCTCCAATTGCCTTTAAATTCTTTAATTAAATTGCGATTCGTTCAATTTCAGCGAGAGCGACAAAAACGCCATCTCCAACTTCAAGGGTTATTTGTTGTGCGTTCGGGTCCCAGCTAACACTCTTTACATCTGCCATGGTTGTCACTGGCACTGTTTCAAGCTTGCCATTCACAACAGCACTCGCGGCCATCATGTAGCTGCCTTCAGGTACGATCGCCCCGGAGCGATCGCGGCCATTCCAGTTCAATTCCGCGCGGCCGGGCAATTTACCGCCTTGGGTGTCACGGTAGATAAGCTCACCCGTTGTCGGGTTGTAAACGCTAAAAATAATTGATTCAGCGCCACGGTCGAGGTTGATTGAGCCTTGAGTAATTTCACCGTTGCCGCCGGTGAAGTGACCACCCGCAACCTGCACCTTCTTGCCAACCAAGTTAGCGCCCGCAACCATTTGATCTTGACGCATGCCGCTGACCATATTGTCCAGAGAACCCTGCATACCTTTAATGCCCTCGAGGGACGAAAACTGTGCCAATTGCGAGACAAACGCTTCGTTAGCCATCGGGTCTAGAGGATTCTGGTTTTGCAGCTGAGCGGTAAAAAGCGTTAAAAACGCATCTTTACCCAGCTCGTCCTCGCCATACTTAACGGTCTTTTGTTGTTCGAGATACTGGTCGCTGGTGAGAAACGCTGTATCAGTGACTGTGCTTACCATGATGTTTTACCTTAGGCCTTTGTGATATCGAGGGTGCGCATCATCAGTTCGCGCGCCGTGTTTACCACTTCTACATTGTTTTGATAGCTTCTTGCTGCGCCCATCATTTCAACCATTTCTGTCACTTCGTTGACATTTGAGCTGTAAACAAAACCGTCTTTGTCCGCCAAGGGATTGCCGGGATCATGCATTTTTTTATTGAGCGAGGTGTCATCAACCATGCCTGAAATTTTTACACCGCCGATAAACTGTGAACCCTGAGTCAATTGGCTCTGTTTTAGCAGTGCTTCAAAAACGGGGCGCTTGGCCTTGTAGGCATCGTCCGGCGAACTTCCGACAGTGCCAGCGTTTGCCATGTTGGATGCAGTAGAGTTCATGCGTACCATCTGTGCATTCATCGCTGATGCGGCAATACCAAAAATATTATTAATCGACATACTTATTCTCCTCGGAGTGCTTTTCGCACACCGCTGATATCATTTTCTAAAAACCGTAATGTGGCCTGATACTCTGCCGCCGCCTTACCGTAGCGCGCGTGCTCAACAGAAATCTCCACTGTGTTTCCGTCGACTGCCGTGTTGAAAGGTATGGTGTAAACCATTTCGCCTTCACCCCTAGCTGAAGCAGACCCTATGTGCTTAGCATGGGTCGTGCGGATGCCATCACCCTGGTCCAAATTTTTCAAAACGTTCTTGAAGTCAACGTCACGCGCCTTAAACCCTGGGGTATCAGCGTTGGCGATATTGCGAGATATCACCTCCATGCGTTGCGCGCGCAAGCTCAGTGCTTTTTCGTGTAGGCCAAAGGCTGCATCAAACATTTTCATCATCTATCCACTCAAGTTATTGAAACTTGTTCCGATATTGACAGTTACTGACTCAAAATAAGTCTCCCAACAACAGTAATGCAAAAGCAATGCCAATTACTGCATGATTGCCGCATTGGAATAACAAAATTCAATTAATTCAATGGGTTAATGATAATCAAAGCGCTCGCCACAGAAGCCTATGCCGCTTTTGTGGCATGTATTTGCCGGCGGCAATTGCCGCTATGTCGGTATTGCGTCACCCCAGTTCAGCACGCATACTGCCGTCATGAAAAATATCACTGTCCTTTTAATGGTGCTTCTAACAGCGCTCTTAAGCCTCAACGCTCACACTGATGATGCGGAGTTCGCGAGCATTGATAATCATCAACAGCTGGTCAGTCAGACTCAACATTGGGTGGCGCGCGAACGGAATTTGGATCCGTCTCAGATTGATGTGCGCTCAACGGATCGACGGCTAAGAATCCCTCACTGTCGTGAGCCCTTTGAATTTGCGTTTGCCTTTCAGTCGAGCCAAAAGACAATTAAAGCGCAGTGCCCAGACACTGGCTGGCAAGTGTTTTTAGGCATTACAGTGCATGTGCAAAGCGAAGTGCTGCGCTATCGCCACGACCTAAACGCGGGTCATATTCTCAGCCCTGACGATGTGTCCCTAGACATTATCGATAATCCTGCCGCAGGAACTATTGTCGATGTTGCTGATCTGCGCGACACAAGTCTGTTAGTTCCGGTGAAGTCCGGTGACCTTGTCTCCCGCCGGCAACTGGCCGTGATGCTAGAAGTATTCGAACTAAAGCGCGATATTCCCGCTGGCGAAATTATCAGCCGCGCCGACATTAGCGTGATCAGGCAAAGAGAGTCGTCTCTCACAGACAGTCAATCCTTCTCGCTGCAGCTTCTCGACAGTGGCGTAGCAGCGAGCAACCTAAATAAAGGTCGAATACTCTCTCGCTACGATATTAAAGAGAGACACCGAGCGCTAGTCATACAGAAAGGTCTTGCGAGGGGCCAAGTGATTACGCCCGAAAACGCTGTAATAGCAGACTATTACGGCAAACTGCCAACCGATGCGCTGTCGGACTACGACAGTGTTGAGCAAATGCACACCATCCGTAATTTGCGCGCTGGCGCAGTTCTGAGGCTGTCGGATTTGACGCCATCAAATGTCATTAATAAGGGTGATGATGTCCAGCTCTCGATCAGTAACGGCGCTCTTGAAGTGACACTCACCATGACTGCCCTCAACAACGCGCGTTTGGAACAGCGTGTAATCTTGATGAATCCTGAGTCAGGTGAAAAAATTCAAGCCGTTGCCACTGGCCCTGGGCGCGCGCAGGGGCTGTAATTTAAGGTTAAAACGATTTGCCCAACGACGTCCGAGGCACACATAAATTAATTACAAATTCCGCTATAGAAAAATTAACTGCTGTCGATATACTAGTTGTGAAGAAGAAACTTTGGGCTAATAGACCCGAAAGGTAGATTAAAATGACTGACGGTATTTCAAAAGTAACAAGAGGCGCGATTGAGCTCAATACGGCTGCTGATAAAGCAAGAGCACGTAAGCCAGAGGCAGGCATTGAACCCCAAAGCGCAACAAACCACGCTTCCGCTAACGACGAAGTGATTTTCAGCAAAGCTGTAGAAACTGCTTTCTCACGCAGTGAGTTTGACGCAGACAGAGTTGCTCAAATAAAAAGCGCTATCGCTGAAGGCAGTTATCCCCTTGACGAGCGTCGCATTGCCGAAAGCTTTGCCGCGATTGAACGCATGCTGGGCGGCAAGTAAGCAGCGAAGCCCTTGCCCTCATTGTTAAAAATAGATTTTACATTTAAAGTAGATTTTCACGGCGCGCATCCAACTGCGCGCAACACCATAAGCGCGGCGCAAGATTATCAGCCGCGCTTCTCTATAAGTACCTTTATCCGTTATTGCGCTTTCGTTACAGCTTACTTAAACGTATGCTTGGCAAATGACTAACTCCAATACAGACTATCTCAGCCAGATTATCCACAAAGCAAATGCCCTTAAACGTTTGTTGGAAGGCGAATTCGACGCGTTAAAAAAGCAAGATTTGGCGACCTTTGAAACACTGCAAACTCAAAAAATGACAGTGTTAAATTTTCTCTCAAGCGAGGAGTTGCTGGCGCAAATAAAAGCCTACAATGCCGACCCCAGCAAAGCTCAAGAGAATAGCGTTATCTGGGACCAAATGATGAATTTAATTGCTGAATGCAGAGATTTGCACCGACGCAATGAAGTGCTTATTAATCATAAATTAGACACTATTCGTGGGGCATTGCAGACAATTCAATCACCCGACCCGCTCAATAGCGTTGAAATCTATGATCGACTAGGCAAGATGCGCCCAAACCGCAACCGCAAACCTGTGGCTGACGCTTAGAATACTTCCGCTAGGAGCAGCTCCCCCTAGCGGGCTAGCTTTTTTCATCGCCCGGCTGCATGCCTTTCAACCAGTACACCCACGATAAAATCACCGATACTGTCACGTATAGGCTCTCTGGAATTTCGTCATTTATTTCAAGCTGAGACAGCAGCGCCACTAATTGCGGATCTTCGGCAATGTGTATGCCCTGCTTTTTTGCCTGTTCAATAATAAGCTCAGCTAACTCCCCATCACCCTTCGCGGTCATGGCCGGCACCGAGCGCTTTCCGTACTCTAGTGCAACTGCCTGTCTTGTGCGTTTTCCGTTCATGTGCTGATATCTACCATCTGACCGCTACCGGCGACGCCCTCGCGGGACGACGGGCGCGGTGCATTTAAGACTGACAACTTTACCAAGGTAAGCCCAAAACGTTTAAGCTCAAACTCAAGCTCGCTAGCCGCATTCTCTGCCATTTGCGCAACACCCGGCCGTGGTGCCCACATGGTCATTTCAATGCTTCCCGCAGATTTTAAGGTAGTTTTTAACCACAATTCCCCTAAAGCCTCTGAATCAGTGTGCAAATTAATCACCCAATCAGCAGCATCGGACAGTCGGTTGATGGGGCCGCGCCGAAACTCTATAGCAACCGGATTAGCATCGACAAAAGGCATCACAAAACTGTAACTCGCCTCTCTTACTTGCTGCGCTTGCACGCTCTCAAGCTGCCTGCCTTCAATCTCATCAACAGCTCGCTCAAGCTCTCCGATAATTGGGCTCTTGGCTGGAAGCAGCCGCAACAGTGCGCGCAAGGTTTGCTTGAGATCGAGTCCCGAAGGCACTGCGCCGGCTCCCAGCAACGCCTCGCCAAACAAGCCTGAATTGGCGAGTCCTCGACGAATCACCTCTGGCGACAACCGGACCATGGAGTGCAGCAGCGTTAGGCGCAGCTGAGCGGCATCGCTACCGAGCTGGCCCAGCAAGCTATCAAGCCCTCCCTGCCGCATAAGAGTCGCGAGCACCGACGGCTGATCTGGACGATGAAGCAGGCTTAACAAACGAGGGGACAACGATGTAGGGCCTGCGCTAACGGCTGTTGAAGCCGCGCGGGCCACTGGCACCAACGTATGCCCGAGAGGGGACACTTTGACTCGCAATTCGATCTGATCGCCAGGCTTGAATCGGCCAGCGCCGGGCCAGTCAAGTTCCCGCTTATTGAGCACAAGTTTGAGCATATCGCCGCGCGCTGCAATAACCGCCTGAACAATCTGGCCGTCTTTTAATCCGAGATCTTTGGCCGCCTGAGCAGCAACCTGAATGGCAACTGAACCCTCAAGGAATATCGGCGTGGGACGCGCGGTGAAATTAATAAGCTCGGGGCCTAACACATGAGTCGCCTATTTTTGCGTTCGCCGCCCATCCCACTAGGGCTGAGCAAATCTTTAAGGGTATTTAATCCAAGAGCCGCGGTCTTGCCGTTTAGCTTTCTTCGTATCCGCCTGCTCGGTGAAAATCACATTGTGAATATCGTCTGCACCTGGCAACCGCAGCTTCTTGTTCGCATACATCCAATTTGGGTTGTCGCGCTTAAATGCATGGGGGTTGGCCTTAACTATGGCTTGACGCAAAATGGATTTATTGACCGGCAAATTAGGCAACATTTTGGCAATAATATGATCCACAGTGTCGCCAGGAAGGGTTTGATAGTAACCGTCGTTCGCCTGACCTTTTGCGGAACTCGGCGCAAGGCGCTGCACATCTTTTACCAGCTGTGCTAGGGCTTTTTCAGCGCTCTCTGATTGGGCACCGGCCGCGCCTGCGAGCAACAGAAGGGTCATCGCCACCGCGCTGCGGAGAATGTTTTGTAATTTGAACATAACGCCAGTCTCACTTATTTGGATTAAAAATATACCGCAATATACTGCGAATACTGTCGGTCTAGCGACCCTGCACTGTCCGCCGGTAGGCCGGCGATAATATTAATGATGGCACTGTGCTGATTCACGGCTGTCACTTCCGCGAGCAGCAATTCACTCACTGCGGTAATGTCGGAGCCCTTGCCAATAATATCAGGGGTGCGACTCAGTAAAAATTGGTCGCCCATCGTCACACCCGCAACAACACCTGCATTAATGGTCAACTGATCGTTAACTAAGGGAACCCGATTAACATGGTAATAGTGCGGCCTGCAGCTCAGCACCTCGTTCGCCTCTGCCACAAACTCTGCAGCAATAGCCTGCAGTTGCTGATTAAAAGACTCCGGCAACGGCGATTTGTCATATCCGCGAGCAAGCCGCGGGAATTCAATAAATTTTGTGGCGCTAGCAATAGGTGCCCGTGTCACAGCATCAACCAATTGCAAGTCATAGGCGAGTATGGCCGCGGGCCATGGGCTATCGACTGCAAGCAGCGACAGCTTCGATGCAGCCCAGTCGCGCGCCTGTGATGCCTTGAGGCGTGTGTAACGCAGCGCAAAATCCCAGCCGTGTTGCTGACCTTCACGCAGCGTTGACTGACGCAAATTCGCCTCAATCGCATAAGGCGGTTTGCTACTGCGGCCCAACGCGATTGACTGGTAACCACCGAGCTTGGGGCCGGTCAGCTCTGCCGACCAACCATCTGACTGGTTCAGCACTTCAGTCAATGCCTGTCCAGCCTTGTCTGAAATTTCACTGAGATAGTAATCACCGAGACGCGTGTCTTTGGCGATCAGACCTTCCGTAATCAGTACCTCTCGGCGCAAGCCAGGACGACTATCGTCGCAGGCGGAATCTGATTGCAGGTCTACCTTCAGTTTTGCGACAGACACACCGGCTTCTTCAAGGTAGGATACAACGCGCACGCCGCGCACATTGGACTGGCTGGTGACCAAAGATGACTCATGCAGCACGCCTCGCTCGTCGATAAAGCCACTGCTTGCCAACGTCATTTCACGGCCAATACTGAGTTCGATCAGCGCCTGCTTGATAGCCTCAAGGCGCTGGCCAGCGTTGAGTCGCTCAGAGGACTCTGCCATTGTTTCTGTAGTCTTTTCTGCAGCAACTTCTGCAGTAACTTCTGAAGCCACCACAGGGGTACCCTGAACGACAGTCAACAACCCAAACGCAAGCAGCCATTTCGGCATGCATAAAAAAACCGCGCGAGGCGCGCTACACGCGTTAGGGGTGAAATAATGACTCAGTGATCTCATGACTGTGGCCGCTCAGCTAACGGGCTTATTGCCCTGCACTGGCTGTCATCTGCTGCAAATAAAGCACACGCAAGTCACGCACAATATCGCGATCAAGTGACAGGGTAACCTCGTAGGTATCATCGCCCACTGGCGTGATGCTGACTAAATAAGCGCCATAAATCACACCCTGCACACGCGCGCGAAAGGTATCACTCTCAACAATCATCTGGCCAACGGTTGTATTAACATCGAGGTACTGACCGTACACCTGCTCCATCAGCGAGCGATACGCGTCTAACTTTGACGCTCGTATCGCCAGTAACCGCTGTTGAGCTGGGTTGTCATGGGCCTGGACGTTGATCACAGCGTAACCCGTTGCACGAATATTGCCTTTTTCGTTGATCATAGTCTCAACCGCTGCGGCATTGTATTCATCCATAGTCGTTGAACAACTGGTCGCGAGCACAGCAATGCTGCTCAGCGCGATGATTTTTAAAGCCTTTCGTACAATCATTTTCATGGGAACCCCTGCCACATTCGAATCAATTAGTTACTGCCTGCCCGCACCGTGTCACTTTACACCGCGCATCAAGCCGCCTACCTGTCTCCTTAGTATCGACAGATCAGCGCAGCTCTTTAGCATTATTACCCGTTGAATCACGAGCGGTTTGGGTCGCGCGACGTCACACTGTTAAGTTGATGGCACAGATATTGCTTAGTTTGGTTACAGATGAAAGAAAGATACGACTCACAAAATGTAATGTACTGTTTTTATTGGATTTTAATTAATGGCTAGCGCAATACTGTCAAACATACGACACGACCTGTCGAAAATCGAACTGTCCACGCTGGGTATTCCCATGCTGGTGCTGTTGATTATCTCTATGTTGATATTGCCCCTGCCTGCAATGCTTTTGGATTTTTTGTTTACGTTTAATATTATTCTTGGCTTGGTGATCATTATGGTCGCCATCAACAGCTCCAAGCCTCTCGACTTCTCGTCTTTCCCCTCTATCCTTCTGCTGGCGACCATGCTTCGCCTTGGCCTAAATGTGGCCTCTACAAGGTTGGTATTGGTGAAGGGCCATGAGGGTCCAGACGCTGCCGGCAAGGTCATTGAGGCCTTCGGCGAGTTTGTGATCGACGGCAACTATTTAGTCGGTTTTATTATTTTTTCTATTCTGATGATTATTAATTTTATCGTTGTGACCAAGGGCGCTGGACGTGTGTCCGAAGTTATCGCGCGCTTTACGCTCGACGCCATGCCCGGTAAGCAAATGTCGATCGACGCCGACCTCAATGCAGGCGTAATTGATCAGGAAACGGCAAAAAGACGACGTGAAGAAATTTCACAAGAGTCTGACTTTTTTGGTTCGATGGACGGTGCCTCCAAATTTGTTCGCGGCGATGCCGTTGCCGGCTTATTGATTCTAGTTATCAACATTATCGGCGGGCTGATTATTGGTATCGGCCAACACGACATGTCCTTTAGCGACGCCGGGCGAATCTACGTATTACTGACCATCGGTGACGGCCTCGTTGCGCAAATTCCCTCGCTGCTACTGTCGCTAGCCACAGCCATTATTGTAACGCGCGTTACAACGTCGGAGTCCATGGCCGAGCAGGCCAAAAGCCAGCTTAACAACCCCCTGGCATTTTTTGTCGCCGCGGGCATCTTAATTTTGCTCGGCTTAGTGCCCGGCATGCCACACCTTATGTTCCTCTCCCTGGGTATGGGAGCGGCTGTCTTAGGGTATCTCATGTCCCAAGACACACAGAAGCGCGCCCTCGATGTGCGCACTGAAGCCGCCAATGCGAAAACAGCTGAAGCCAAGCGCGAAGAACTCGGCTGGGACGACGTCGACCAAGTCGATCTTGTTGGGTTGGATATTGGCTATGGTCTTATACCTTTAGTTAATCCAGATACAGGTGGACAGCTGCTGCCACGAGTCAAAGGCGTACGCAAAAAGCTCTCTGCCGAACTCGGCTTTCTGATTCAGCCCATTCGTATCCGCGACAACCTCGACCTTGCGCCAGACGTTTATCACATTGTCATGAACGGCGTGGTGCGCGGCAAAGGCACAATAAAAGTGGGCCGTGAAATGGCCATCAACCCCGGACAGGTGCATGGCAAGCTGGAAGGAACAGCGACTAAAGAACCCGCCTTTGGGCTCGAAGCGGTTTGGATTGACCCTTCGCAGCGAGACTATGCGCGCACTCTGGGCTATACCGTGGTCGATGCGGCCACCGCCATTGCAACCCATCTCAACACACTATTGCGCAGCAATTCGTCAGAGTTACTGAGCCATGATGAAACACAACAGTTACTCGACAAAGTGTCAGCCCGCGCGCCCAAGCTGGTGGAAGATCTTGTACCGGGTAAATTACCCTTGGCTACCATCACCAAAGTGCTGCAAAACATTCTTGACGAATCTGTCTCCGTCAGAGATATGCGGACAATTATCGAAGTACTGTCGACGGAAAGTGCGCGTACACAAGATGCCGATGAACTCACCGCGGCAGTGCGCCCACGACTCGGACGAATGATTGTGCAAGGCTTAGTCGAAATAAACGACAGTCTTCCGGTGATTACACTCGAGCCGTCACTCGAGCAGATGCTGCACAATGTGTTACAGCAAAGCAGTGCCAATCAAGGCTTGATCATTGAGCCAAAACTAGCAGAAGGCTTGTTCAAGGCTCTCGCAGAAAATACCGCCGATGTCGAAAATCAGGGTCTACCCGCAGTGCTGGTAGTGTCGCCTGGCATTCGCCCTTGGCTGTCGAAAATCATACGTCATCGACTTTCGGACCTTACTGTACTCTCCTACAGTGAGATTCCTGAAGATCAAGCAGTCAAAGTGGTGGCTACCGTTAGCATCGCCGATAAGCAATAATTTTAGGTACTTGGATAATGGAACTACAACGCATTCTCGCCTCCGACACACGAACCGCGATGGACAAAGTTTTCAGCCTCTACGGCGAAGACGCCATGGTGGTTGCCAACAATAAAGTCAAAGGGCAAACAGAAATTATTGTTGCCATCGACCTCGTGCGTCAGGTCACAGTCGCCATGACCAAAACACCGGCGTTGGTTCAAGGACTGCCTGTAGAAAAGGACTTTGGATCCTTTATAGAATCCCATCTATCCCCTGCTGATGAGCCAGACGATCACGCCGAAACTACAGCAGTAGCGCAGTCATCACCGCTTGCCTTCGGCTCCCTGTTTGAACCCCGTGACTTAAACAAAGCGCCGCCACTCGACCCTCTAGTCGCAACGCCCCTTGATCAAGTTGAGGCATCTCTCGATGGCGAAAACTATAAAGGCGCTGCTGAACGCGAATTCTTAAAAGCCCGCGAAATCGTTGACCTAGTAAAGCGTGAACTCGAAATCATGCGCGGCGAATTTAAACTCGCACAACAGCGTGAATCGTGGAGTGGCGCACTCTCTGTGCCCGAGGAAATGCGCCCATTAATTGAAGCGTTTAATGAAACCGGTATGCCAATGGGACTGCGTAGCTTGGCAGTAGAGATTATTAATCAAAACAACTCTATGCTAGATGCCTTAACGCAGATCTGCGAAGAGATTGGAAGCAGTATTCCAGCGATAAATTTGCTCGACAATCTAGCGGGGCTGCACATTATCGCCGGCAGTTCTGGTGCAGGAAAAACCTTGATGGCAGGGCGCATTGCAAAGCAAGCCGCCGCGAATTACGGCGACAACGAAGTTGCCTTGATCAGCTTTAATGATCTGCGCATCGGCGCCTGGACACAAACGCAAATCATTGGCGCGCAAGCAGGCGTCGAAACATTTCGAGTCAACTCTGTTGAGACACTTCTGCAACTGATCGACGAGCTCAGCACGCGAAAGCTCACCATAATCGATACGTCTGGCGTTGATGTGGAAAAACAAATTATGGCCCTCATTAAGGCGATGCCACAGGCGAAGAAGCACTTAGTGCTAGCCGCTGACGCCTCTGAGGCCTCGGCCAAACGTCACTTGCATGCAAGCGGCATTGAATGGGACTCGGTGATGCTCTCACGCCTTGAAGCGCGAGTGCATCCCTGGAGTATTATTCATACGTTGATGGCGAACAAAACCCCCGTGTCGGTCGCAGCGATAAACCCCAATATAACTGAGCCAGCGATTCCGTTAACGGGAAATAACTTAGCCCAGCAAGCCCTTTCACAACTGCCGATTCATTTCGTTTGACTAGGTATGAGTGATCAACGAGAATGCAACAGGCGATAGTTTTAGATTGACAGAACATTGACAGAACAACAAAAACCTGCAAATGCTCTATTTTGCAAGGTCGTCATTAAAAGAACATACGAAAAGAACGCGCGCACAAGGAAACTACTCAGTGCAAAGAACAGGTATCAGCTGGTAACCCGCTGACACCTGTTAATTAAAATCTGAAGAGTTGAAAGCAATATATGGCTAAAGCGTCCACTCAAATTATTGGCGTCGCTAGCGGCAAAGGCGGTGTTGGTAAAACAACCGTCTCCATTAATCTCGCGGTTAAGCTTGCATCACTTGGCAAAAAAGTGATGATTTTCGACGCCGATTTAGGTCTAGCCAATGCTCAATTAGCGTTGGGTATTCGTGCACCGTTTAACTTTAGCCATGTAATGTCGGGTGAAAAAACCCTGTCTGAAGTCATTATTGATGGTCCATCTGGCGTTAAGCTAGTGCCCGGTGCTAGTGGTATTCAGCATATGGCTTCATTGACCGGCACGGAAACTGCCGGAATTATTCAAGCATTTTCTGAAATCGAAGATGAGTTGGACTACCTAATCGTGGATGTGGCCGCAGGCCTGTCAGATGCCGTTATGGCGTTCATGAGTGCCTGCCAGTACCGTATTGTCGTTCTTAAAAATGAGCCCTACTCTATTGCAGATGCCTACGGCACGATCAAAGTCATGATGCAGCAGCACAATCTGGATCGAATTCTGCTAGTGCCCAACGGCGTCGAATCGCAAAAAGAAGGCGAGCGCCTCTACACTAGCATTAATTCGGTTATTCAAAATTTCTTGGGCGGCCAGGTTAAATACCTCTACTCCATCTCTGCTGACGATATGGTTGTTCGCTCAATTAAAGCCTCACAGCCGCTCGTCACCTATGCGCCGACCAGTGCTGCGTCGAGAGATTTCACGCAACTAGCCAAACAAGTTATGGCGCTGGACAGTGAAGTCCCTATGAGTGGGAAAATTCAGTTTTTTGTTGAGCGGGTAGCTTCTCAAATGGCGAATCGGGACTAAACCCAAGATGGTAGATATGCGAGTTTACCAAGATATTCAAAATGCGAGCCAACCGAACGTTTCGCTTTTGAATCATATTGGACTCGTAAAAAGAGTGGCTCTGCACCTTAAAGCACGTCTGCCAAATTTTATGGAGCTTGAAGAGTTAATCCAAGTTGGCATGATTGGTTTAATTGAAGCGGATAAATCCTTCGATGCGAGTAAGGGCGTCGACTTTGAAATATTCGCGAAAAACCGTATCCGCGGCGCTATATTGGATCAGGTTCGCAAGATGTCTTATTTGCCGCGTTCGGCAATCGTAAACATCCGCGAACATAACGAAGCCACCGCAGAGCTGACGGGCATGCTTGGTCGCGCGCCCACTCAGTCTGAGCTTGCCGAGCACATGGGCAAAGATGCCGAGACTTTTCAAAAAGAGCGCACACACGCGCACCGTTTTCAAACGGTTTCATTTGAAGATCAAACATCTGACTCGGTTGATTTACCTAGCGACCACGACAATGAACCAGAAGAAAATTTGCTCGAAGAACAGTTAATGGATGCAATGGCAGACGCCATAAAACGCCTGCCAGAACGAGATAGAACAATCGTCTCACTTTATTACGTCGAAGAGCTTAACCTGAAAGAAATTGGCGCCGTGCTGGACATAAGTGAGTCTCGGGTCAGTCAAATCTTATCCGCATGCGCATCCAAGCTGCGGGAGTATATGAAAGACCACAGCGACTACTAGACGCTAACGAATTTAGGTACAGGTGATAAAATGGGACTGGGACTATTTAAAGAACGGGCAGCAAGAAAAGCCATGGAAGAGGCCAAGGCCGCCTATTTAAAAGCAACGAAAATTAGCGGCGTGTCGCGTGAATCGCACATGTTTAAAACCCGTATCGGTGCGCGTTCACGTGCACATTTGGATAAAGTATTTATCGAGGGAGCGGAACAAGCGACCGCGTATCAAGAGCTCTGCTTGGCGGCCATGTCGGCTGGCAGCGAGCGCCCACAGATGCCTGAACCAAAACCGTTCCAAACAGTAAAATCACAAAAAGATATTATTTATACATACGTGCCGAGTGAGTTCGCTAAAGAAATGTTCATGTTAGGCACCATGTACCAGACCGTGGCGATTAGCCCTCAAGAAGCGATAAAAATGGCGCAAGCCGTCGCTGACAAAGTCAGCATCGAGCTAGGGCTAGATGACCCTTTTCAAGTTCTGCAATTTTTGCGTGACGAATTAGCGCGTGAAGATGCGCCCGACGATTCAGATGAGTCCAATCTAGATCAGAAAAAGGAGATTGACTCGAACTAAACAAGTCAGTGGAGACAGCAATGGCAACAGTACTTCTTGTAGCACTTCTATTCGGCACGCTCGTCGCGATCATTTTAATGATCTACTTGATTGACCGAGTGAAAAGAATTGAATTTCTTTCACTGCAAAATAACGCTGCCGCCAATGCGGGTAGCGACGCGAATGAGGTGGTGGCTCCGGAGAATGGCTTTTTGGGCCTATCGGGCAAAGTGTTATGGGATGCAATGAGTGGCAAGCTGCCGGAAGGCTTCAATGAAGCTGATCTTGTCGCACTCAAAACGCGCTTTGAATACGTTCTTCAAAATCATATCGAGTCGCTGTTCAAAATTGGTAAAAAGGATCGTCGAGACGGGAACAACCCCTCCACTCCGAAAAATCCCATTGAGATTTCAACCTTGCGCGGTGTGGTTTTATCGTGGATTCCCCCACAGCATGCCTCTACGCTTTACAAATCGGGCTATGAGTCCGTCGACGCAGACGACGTTACCATCAACAGATTGAAAACGGACATAGATGAATCTGTTAGCACGCTGTTTTCTCGCACGGGTTTGACCCTCAAGCAGTCTTTCTCTGACAAGTTACTGTCGCAAGCGTCGCCTATGAGTCTCCCGAGCGCCGAGCACCTCGATGAGATGCATGAAGAGAAGAACGAGTACTAGGTCCTACTTGCGCAAATATTTCTCACTAACTGCTCAATCATTTTTTTGCTGAAAATATAACGAAGTCGGGCTTGGGCGGTTCAACGGGCGCCTGATCTTCGTCCTCCTGCGCAGACTCATCAAGCGCCAGCTGTCGCTGTAACACATCGAGGTATTTTTCCCGCTCTAGTGTGACAAGTGCTTCAACATCCGCATTTAACTTCTGCACGTTGCTGACACGACCTTCTAACGACTTAATTTGTTTTCCGACATTGCCCAGAGAGTCTGACAACTTGGAGACCATTTTCCCTTGGCCTTCCAAGTCCTGACCTAAGCGGTTTACCTGAGCAACCACTTCAGCCGTTTTGGCAGTGACCTGCTTGATAACCTGGTCGGTTTTTTCACCCACTTGCTTGGCAGCCTGATCTGGCACATTGACGGCAAGAGATCGTGTTGAAAGCTCTGATCGCGCTATCGCATCAACCATAAGCGACTGACGTTCGGCCATTTCTGTTTGGGCAACAGCAAGATTATTAATTGAAAAGCGAAGTTGCTCGAATGTTTCCAATGCATTGTTCATCTGAACAACACGCTTGCTCACGGCAACGAGCATTGCATCAACTTGTGACACTCTGGACGACAATTGAAACGCCACAAAGCCATAAATAAAGACCGCAATAATCATCGCTGTGGCCGCACCCGTCATCACGCGAGTGGCCAACAGCGCACTTTTTTCGCTCGCCTCGTTCAGCGCATTAACCCGCGCCTGTAAATGCTGTAATCCAGTTTCTAGGGTGGATGAGGCGCGACGGCTTACATCGGCGGCGCTATTTGTTGCCTCTGCCGTTTCTAACACGCCAGGCAGCAGCTTCTCCAACCGTTCAGAAACCAACTCACCATTTTTGATCAGCCCGCGTACGCTGCTAATCAGGTCGGCATCGGGATCCATCTCCTCAGATGAACTCTGCTCAGAAGAACTCTGCTCAACAGCCTCAACAGGCATAGCCTCATCTGTAGGCTCGCCAGTGGTGTCTTCCGGTTCGTTTATTTCACTCATAACAGATCCACTATCTCTGGTTCATCGGGTTCGTCGGGGTCTTCGATAAATTTTATTAAACTCAGTGCTCTAGAAATATCGACAGTAACCTTTTTTACTTTAGAGATTCGCTCTCTGAATATGCCTTGATAGAGAGGCTTTTTGACAACGGGAGGCTGTCGTTTCGCGAGCGCTTCACAGTCGGCAAATGGGTCTTGTTTAAAGTCGATAGACATCAACTTTTTATCCCCACTGGCAGCGACAAAACGCACTTGCTGATCATTCAAGGGCAGCGCCGCCTGCCTTTCTGTTACAACGACTGAGCCACGCGAACCCTGACTGCTGAAGACTTCACTTTGCTGGTTGTCAGGCACTTTCTGTTCCCCCATTTTTTTATGTCACTCTCTGCCTAATCAAGCTCAATTACTGTTGCTATTAGCGCTGCAAGATGGCTTTTAGTTGTTGCGATCCACGAATCCAATAATCCCGCGGAATGGTTTGATCTTGGGTAAATGTGGCAGCGGCAAACCGCGAAGTAAATGGTCCCGAGATAACCGCATAAGCAGTATTTTGCGATACCCGAACAGGCACAATGCGCGCATTTTTCAATGCGTCATAACGGTCAATGTACTCTCCCGCTGCTGCCTCAGTACGAAGCACAATATGCTGAACGAAGTATTCTGTCGGGCTGGCATTAGCGACTATCTCTGCTGTTGCTAGTCGCGATGCTGCTAAAGGGGCCTGAGGCAATGACTCGACAGGCGCATCCACGCTAGCAACAACAGGCTCAGCGGTAACCTCGTTGCTTTCTGCCGATAATTCGTCAGCGGCATCTCGTGCGGGTGTTGCGACGGGTGTTTCAGCTGGAGTTTCGCTGGCAGCAGCTGGCTGTTCATCAACGTCTGAACTGGCCGTCTGTTCTGCTGCCAGTATCGCAGTGACAACTTGTGACGGTTCAGGCACCGCCTCTTGCTCAACAGGCGGTGCTGGGGACTCAATGGCTTGCTCTCCATTATTGGGGGGAGTATCACCTTCGTCTGGCAGGGTATTCTCGTCAGCGTCGACACTCTCGGCCACCTCAGCAAGCGCCGCTCTAGCATTGATCTCCTGTTCTGTCGGTATTGATACAGACTCAACACGATAGTTCTGCAGCAATGACTGATCACTATCGAACACGGCCTGCTGCACCTCATCCAATAGCGACGGATGCAGCCAAGAGATAACAAAAATGGATGCCGCTATACAGATGCCGAAGACCATTACGATAGGGAAAAAACGGCTTTTGCGGGGCTGACCTTTTTCCTTAAGATGCGTGTTTTGCTCACCAATAAGGACATCAATGTCGAGCTCAGGTAAATCAGGAAGATCGGGGTCTGTCTCGCTCGGCGTATTGTCCAAACGATAGCGACCAGAAATCACGCCGCCCAAGCCCGCTGCAATCAATAGTTTTTCAGCCTCCTGTTCATAGCCATTTTCTTGTGCCGCCTCCAATAATTGGCGCGCTTCATCCATAGCGGGAACTTCAACAACCCAGCGATACATGCGTCGGCCAAGAGTATTCAACAGTTTCTCGTGGGCGGGCCAGCCAGACTTATTGAGGAACAAGATAAGACGGACATTTACGCCAGGGAAATCTGCTAACAATCGCGCCAGCAGGGACCACTGTTCTGGGTTGACTGATCGCGCATCGTTGATGACTAACAGTCTGACAGGCATATCTTTACGGGCAGGCTTTGTCGCCTGCTCGAGGGTAATCTCTGCGAGCATTTCATTGTAGCGGCTAAGCAAGCTGTCAGTGTTGACCGGTAAAAAAAGCTCCAATTCAAAGCCTTCGTGTTCGCGCAGGCGCGCGGTCATCATGCGGCAGTAATGGTCAAGAACAGCCTCATTGGAACCGATAACGGCAACACTGTGTCCATCATCGACGATCGCTGCGACTGCTGCGTTTAATCGTGCTCTGTCTTTGATTCGGTAAAAAATATCACTACCGTCAAACCAGCTTTGAAGTTCAAATGAGGGCTCATTGAAATTTTCACGCATAATTTTTCTACCAAACTGTATTTTCTAACAAACTATTAAGTAACGGTTAATCGATCAACCCAGAAAACTTTAAACACACTCTTAGCACACGGGTAGCACACTCTAATCTCACTGTGAGCTCACGTTAAAAAGCAGCCTAACTTATGCGTTTACCATCAGTATCAAAGCGCATGTTTTCCGGCACATCCGGATTTGGTTTAGCCGCAGGTTTCGCGCCGCGGCTAAAGCTGTTTAGACTGAATATGTAGGCTATCACTTGAGCGACTGCATAGTACAGCGACTCTGGTACTGGCTGATTAATCTCTGTCGTAAAATAGATCGAGCGCGCCAGCATAGGCGATGAGAATAGTGGCACACCGTGCTCTTTTGCGCGCTCACGAATGCCCATTGCCAGAAAATCAGCACCTTTAGCAACCATAATTGGCGCGCCATTTTTGGACGGGTCGTAGCTCAATGCCACCGCAAAATGTTCGGGATTGACAATAACAACATCGGCATCGGCCACCGCACTCATCATCATGCCCGTCGCTATCTCACGCTGCTTGCGTCTAATTTGCGCCTTGACCTCGGGCCGGCCTTCGGTATCTTTCATCTCATCTTTAATTTCTTGCTTGGTCATCTTCATTTGCTTGTTGAAGACATACAGCTGATAGGGTACATCGATACCCGCCGCAATGAGCAGCGTCAATGTTACGAGCACAGTGCCCATTGCAATAATGTCGCCAGCGTCAGCGAGTGCTGGCTTAAGATCCATAAAGCCCAACTTTATCAATTCGGGAAAATTTTCCCTGACCACGAGATAAAGCACACAGCCAATCAACAAAAATTTGCTAATCGCTTTACTCAGGTCAACCAGAGCCTTCATGCCAAACATGCGCTTCAATCCGCTCAGCGGATTAATTTTGCTAAATTTGGGCGCGATGGGTTTAAAGGAAAAAATATAACCGCCCAAAACACCTGCAGCTGCAAAGGCAATCAGGACGGTCAACACGAAAATGGGCGTTACAATTAAAATACTGTCGAGAGCGTGCTGACCAAACATGGCCGGCAACAGGTTTTCTGAAAATACCAACTTGCGATCGAAGGTAAAGCCACTGACAAATACCTCGGCAAGTTTGGTTATAAAATAACCGCCAAAGAGGTAGAGAAAAAAGGCGGCACCAATCATCATGGCGGCTACAGAGAGCTCCTGCGAGCGCACCACCTGGCCATCCTCCCGCGCTTTTTCAATGCGCTTGGCCGTGGGCTCTTCGGTGCGATCTTCTTCAGCACTTTGCTCTGACACTACGTCACCCCCAGCGCTTGCCCGACAACATCAAAGGATTGCCGCCAGAGCCATTGAATACGATAGCCGATCGCCGGCATGGCCATTGCTAACAGTACCATGCCCGCTAGAATCATCGCTGGAAAACCGACCGCAAAAATATTTAGCGCGGGTGCGGCACGGGTGATAACGCCAACACCAATATTCACAAACAGCAATGACACCATAACCGGCAAGGCCAGTAAAACTGCGCCAAGAAACATCATTGTGCTCCACTGCAGCACGAGCGCATAGAGTGTTTGGCTATCAATCATCTGACCGATTGGCAATGCTCTAAAGCTCTCCAATAGCAGTGTAATAACCAAAACATGGCCGCCGAGACTCATAAAGATTATGGTGGAACAAACCAACAAAAATTGCGAGATAACCGGAACATTGCCCATATTGGGATCAATCATATTCGCCATACCCAGCCCCATTGAGGCAGAGATGGCCTGTCCACCCACCACCAATGCCGCATTGACAATTTGTAAGATCAGGCCCATGAGCGCACCAATCAATACTTGGTTGAAAATTTCTCGCAGACCTTGTGCTGAATAGGGCTCAATAATGGGCCAGTCCATCAGAGGGTAAATCATCCACGTCAACAACACAGCCAAAAGAACGCGAATGCGAACAGTGACGGCACGAAGAGAGAAAAAAGGCGCCGCCAGCAAAAACGCTGACACTCTTATCATCGGCCAGAGCAGTGTATAAAAGCGCTGTACAATCTCGTTGACCAATACGTCCATTACATGAACAGCGTGGGTATACGCTCGAATATGCGTCTAAAAAAATCGACCATGACGCCTATTTGCCAACTTCCGAATAGCATTAAGGCAATAATGATCACGCCAAGTTTTGGAATAAAGCTGAGGGTCATCTCTTGAATGGAGGTCGCTGCCTGAAAAATACCGACGACCAAACCCACCGCTAGCGCGACACCCAACAGCGGCGAAGCGACCATAACGGCCACCCAAAGCGCTTCACGTCCTAAATCAATAACCTGTGCAGCGTCCATAAGAAATCCTAGCTCAGCGCAAAGCTTGAGGTTAGCGAGCCCATAATAAGTGTCCAGCCATCGACGAGAACAAACAACATCAGCTTAAAGGGCATTGAGATCATCATAGGTGACAACATCATCATACCCATCGACATCAAAACACTGGCAACAACTAAATCAATCACAACGAAGGGAATGTAAATTAAGAAACCAATCGAAAATGCACTCTTTAGCTCTGAAGTCATAAACGCTGGAACAAGCGTTAGGAACGGTACATCAGCAGGTTCCTTCACCTCGGTGTTGTTAGAAATTTCAAGAAACATGGCAATATCAGTTTCCCGCGTTTGATTGAGCATAAACGTTCTAATCGGTGCTTCTGCGGCAACCAGGGCGCTCTCAAAAGTAATCTTCTCTTCAAGATAGGGCGTTATGGCGTCGTCATATACTGAACTGAGGACCGGGGCCATAATAAACAGTGAGAGAAACAACGCGAGACCTACCAGTACCTGATTGGGCGGTGTCTGAGCTGTTCCCAGCGCCTGACGAAGTAGCGAAAAGACAATAATGATGCGCACAAAAGAGGTCATCATCAAAAGCAGCGACGGCAGTAGCGTTAAAACCGACATCAGCGCTAAAAGCTGAAGGGTTAAACTGTACTTTGTTCCGCCAGAGCCGTCATCGATCATATTGACGACTGGCAACCCGGTTTGCGCCTCCACCGGCAAGGCGAAGAAAAGCAGCGACAATACAAACAGGACAACTTTTTGGGTGGGCTTTTTCGGCAACAAAATATTAGTCCTTCGGTTTTACACGCACTTGCGCAAGCATCTTCTGAAACTTGTCGGCAACGCTTGTTTTCTCTTGTGGCTGCTCTGGCGACTCAAACTCAACAAGTTGCTGAACATCATCCCATGTGCCGAGATGGTTGATTGCCTGAGGGGTAACACCCAACAGTACTTGCTGCTTGTTAACGGTAACGAGCATTAATTTTTGTCGAGGACCGAGATGGTGAACTTCGGTGACGTTCAGCGTTTTGGCCGCGCTTTTACCCAATCCTGGATTTAATTTTTTCAAACTATAGAGTGTCACGGCCAACAGTGTAATAACCACTGCAAAGGATGCCATCATCGACAGCCAATCACTCCACCCTATTTCTGACATCTTTATTTGATCTCTAGAGATTCTTGACGCGATCGGCAGTTGGAATAACGCTGGTCAATCGCACACCATAGCGCTCGTTAATCAAAACGACTTCGCCTTGAGCAACCAGTGTATTGTTGACTAAAAGATCCAAAGGCTCACCGGCGAGCCGATCAAGCTCAACAACACTGCCCTGCGTCAATCGCATTAAATCGCGAATTTTGATCGCTGTACGACCTACCTCAACGGAAATCGTCACGGGTATGTTTTGCAAAACATCTGCGTTGATTTTATTTTTTAGTGCGTCTTGCGGAGAGAGATCCTGCTCCTTCGCCTCAATGTCTGCAAGTAGTACGTCTGTCTTTGTATCCGCCATCTCGATTCTCTCAGTCTGGTATAGAAGTCTATTTTATAGGTGAAAGCGGTTGCACAAGGCGCGCGGCCATCTGCGATCCACTGGCGCCAACGTCGGCATCAAATACGGGTACGCCGTTGACATACATTCTTGCATACTGGGCCTTGCTGAAATAGACAACATCGCCTTCTTTCAGCGCCTCAAACTTAACTAAAGTTGTCTCTATCTCGGCCAACTTGACCGATACTTGCAGCTCGGCATCTTCTGCCGCTGAACGCAAGTCAGCACTCCACTCTTTATCTGACACGTCGTCACCATCGCCGGTTTGAACGCGACTGCGAAGTAGATCGCGAATGGGCTTTAGTGCGTTATAAGGGTACACAAGATCGATATTTCCCTGAGCACCTTTGCCAATGTCAGCAACAAAACGACTGACGACAACAAGATCATTTTCATCCGCTATTTGCGCGAATTGTGGGTTTATTTCTGCACCAATATGTTCACATTTTATTTGTAGAATTGGCCCCCAGGCTTCCTGGAGAGAACCAAACAACACATTCAACATAATTTTAATAATGCTGGTTTCGGTTGGCGTGAACATTCTGTTAGGTGGAACGCCATCATAACCACGACCAAAACCGCCGAAAAAATTATCCAATGCTGCAAAGATAATTGACGGCTCAATAATCGCAACCGAGTATCCGCGCAGCGGATTAAGGCGAATGGTATTTACTGAAAGTGGCGCTCTTAGGTCCTTGAGATATTCACCGAATTTCATGATCTCAACTTCTTTGGCGTTGATTTTCATGGCCGTGCGCAATACATCTAACAGCCCGACTCGAAACTGTCGAACAAACCGCTCGTTGACCATATCAATTGCGGAGACGTTGACGCCCAGCGACGAGTCTTCATTGGTAAGATCGTGGGTCACGGCCGTCAGGCCCAGATTGACGCCAGTATCAGCCTCTATCGAGCCATCCTGAATACCCGCAGAGAGAGCTTCTAGCTCTTCTTGGGAAAGTAAATTTGTGAACTCAGCCATTGCGCCAATTACCTTATCTGTATGCTGCTTTACGTTGGGCCTAGAATATTTTATTGCACAACAAATTCAGTAAAATACACGGCCTCAATACCACCGAAATCTTCTAAACTTTCAAGCACAGCATTCATTTCAATCTTTAATTTTTCCGCCAAATCTGTCTGAAAATTTGCCGATGTAATATCGTCTTCGGTCACTAGTCTCATCACGCTTAACATGGCAAAACGCAGGGGGAAATCGTGTTTATCAACGTTTTCAACAACGCGGCTGTCGTAGTGCGTCATAATCGCAACAGTCGCCTGCATGACCTTTCTTGACCCAGCGAGGTTAGCCACGAGAGGTTTCGGCAGTTGGAAGTAAGATTGCTCAAAACGTGTAAATTCAGGCGATTCTTTAGTTTCTTTATCGGGCCCTCTGGCAGCCGCTTCTGCAACCGCAGCTGCAGCTGATGCTTCAGCTTCCAGCGCAGCAATAGCCTCTTCCGAGGACTCCTTCTCTGCGTCGAAAAAGCCGGTAGCAAACAGGGTGCCGCCAATGGTGATTGCAACAAGCAACAAGATTCCGACAACGATCAGAATAATTTTTAAAATTGGGCTTTTTGCTTTTTCTTCTTCAACTGCTACTTCTTCACTCATCACTTTATCCTCTATGCTACCAACCACTTGGGGCGGTCATTACACTAATACGTCTAAACCATCATCGGTTATCTTTTGGCTCTTGGTTATGCTTGAACCGTCTATTTCGGCGCCCATAGCGCCTGTCGCATGTTTTTCGCTATCCTGGCCTGTCGACTTTCCGTCAGAATTACCCTGATTTGCGAAGCCTAAATCTGTATAAGCAGTTTCCGTGCCATGTTCTGCAAGTATCTCACGTAACCGTGGCATTCCCTCTGCTATTAGCTCGCGTGTCGCTGCGTTGGCCGCGTTAAAGTGCGCTTCTAGCTGGCCGTTTTTCATCTCCAACTGTACTTCGACTCGACCGAGGGTCTTGGGGTGCAGCTCCATTTCAACCGTCCATGAACCCCTTGCGATTTGGGCGCTGAGGCGCTGACCTAAGGCCTCAGACAAGCGCTGCGACAATTGTGTGTAAGCATCTTGGCGACGCAAAAGATCTTGCTGCAAATCGTCTTCATTTGCTCTCATTGCCTGATCGAGAGACATTTCAGCCGCTGCGACACTTGGGGCGGCTGCGTTCTGCGCAATAGGGCTCTGCGCAAAAGAGTTCTCCGCGGATATCACCGTCGGTGCTGCCAAGAGACTCGATGGCGCAGGTGCAACGCTGTTAGGGGCCAAATTTATTGGTGCCATTTTTACAGCAGGCAACCCTTGGCGATCTTTAAACTGCTTTATAAACGCATCCATCACTGACGGGGCGAACGTCAACTTTGCCGCGGTGCCCTCAGCAACTTTCTCGCGCATAGCGCCTTCAACGACCAGTGTTGGCGGCGTTACTTTGATGCTTGTTGGATCTTGATTAGTCTTTGTTGCAAGTATATTCCTGACGATGTCATTGAGCGCAATAGATTTTTGCTGCGCCGTTAATTGGCCTTGTTCAATACTGGTGCGAATATCCTTCGGAAGGCTGCGCGGCGCCACCAGCTCAATGCCAACACGGGCCTGCTCGGCACTTCCGCGAGGGTCTTGCACTGGCTTGAGCGCTGCGCGCATTGAGTCAACAACCGTTTGAGGCGCGGGCACCGAACTATTAGCGCCGGCCATGGGGGCAGTTTTAGCAAGCGCGGCTATTTCTGGCGCTATCCCTGAGGTCACTGCTGGTCCGGCTAAAATTGCTGGCCCGGCTAAAGGGGTGGCTTTGTCACCCACGTTCAAATCGAGAGACTGGCCCATCATGAGCGGTCGCTGTGCTTCAACGGTGACCGTCGACAATTGCATATTCGCTACCGATTCTTGTACAGCCGCAACCATTTCAGCCTTTGTTAACGCGTGGTCAATGGGCTGTGCCAGAGCGGTCTGCGCCGGACTTGTCTGCGCTAGTGCAGCAGGGTCGGCATAGCGCTGGCTCTGGTTCAAGCTCTGGTTCAAGCTCTGGTTCAAGCTCTGGTTCAAGCTCTGGTTCATGTCCTGGTTAAGGCTTTGGCCTAGGCTGTGACCCTCGCTCTCGCCTTGGCTTTGAGCTACAAATCGTTGGCCTCGGACGGCGAGGTCGTCTGGCGCCTTTTGCAATATTTCAATACCAAGGGCGCGAAGATCGATACCTTGAGACTGCGCAAAAGCGAGTAGGCTAGCTTCTGTGGGCTCTGCACCCCCGACAACCAGCGACGTACCGCCCTGAAGGGTTCGACTGAGCAATGGCAGAGGCAGCCGCGCCCCAGGATCACCGCTGTCAGCAAGATCGCTGCCGCTAACCGGCAAACTATTGCCGCTTTTGGCCACTTCAACTTCTGCCATGGTATTTTTAAAAACACCGGAGAAGCTCTGCAGCGAGTCACTTGCTTTCGTCGGCGATGTGATGCTAAGCCCGTCATTACGGGCTGTAGGGTCACGGCCGAGGTCTAACATGAGATTTTTTGCATCTATCATTTTTATCATTTTTCCTGCGCAATGGTCTTCTTGCTAAGGAATGTTGCAAGAGGTATGCCAAAAACCGCTCACGTGCCCTCGAAGGCACTTTTGTTCTTCTATAAAAGCGTTGTTACAGCGCGCGTGCGCGAAAATTGTGTTGCTGAATCGCTTGGGCGTCAAATTCGCGAGCTTCTCGAGAAGTCCGCTCGCGCGCCTGTTTTTCTTCTGCTCTGGCGCAGAGTTGCTCGGCTTTTAAAAGCTCTCGATCAGCAGCAGCCAGTATCTGTCGGCCAAGCTGTAGCTCTATCTCTAATTGACGCACTTCGCGTTGGGCACGGCTTTTCAATGTTTGTAGCTGAATAATAAAGTGGCTGTAATTGCTGACTTCGCTGGAGCTGTGATCACGCTGCTGAACCGCGCTTAACTGTGCTGCATAGTCGGCAAGTAGAACATCAATTTTTTCGCTCTGCAGCAAGGCGCGCTCAAGGCGCTGATTTAAACTTGCTTGGCTTGCTTGAGCGTCGCGCACAGCGTGCTCAGCTTTGAGGACTAGAACTGACCATACTGTTTTCAATTTTTCACCTGTGCAGTTATGCGAAGGATCGCGGCCTGACTTTCATAGATTGGAACACTGACATCGCTCATTTGGCGCAACAAATCCTCCATGCTGGGGCGCAATTTAATCGCCTCATCGAGATCTGGGTTGGTCCCTCTTTCATAGGCACCCACTTGAATCAGGTCTTCGTTTTGTTGGTAGAGACTCCACAGACGACGGAACCGATTCGCTGCCTTGAGTACTTCTGGTGGCACCAGCATTGGCATCACCCGCGAGATGGAACCGGCTAAGTCAATCGCTGGATAGTGTGCTGCGTCTGCAAGGGCGCGGGACAAAAGAACCTGGCCATCGAGAGAGGCCCGGGCAATATCGACAATAGGGTCAGAGCGGTCATCGCCCTCAGCAAGGACGGTATAGACCGCTGTAATGGAGCCGTGGCCGTGGCGACCAACGCCGGCGCGCTCAATCAGGCGCGGCAGCATGGCAAATACCGATGGCGGATAGCCTTTGGCTGTCGGCGGTTCACCGATGGCTAAGCCAATTTCGCGCTGAGCATGGGCGACTCGCGTCAAGCTGTCGCAGAGCATCAAAACGTTTTTGCCGCGGTCGCGGAAATACTCGGCAACCAGATGGGTCAGATAGGTCGCTTTTAATCTGAGTACTGGGGAGATATTCGCTGGCGCAGCAATGACAACGGCTTTTGCAAGACCGTCTTCTCCGAGGGTGTTGTGAATAAATTCTTGCACTTCTCGACCGCGCTCACCGATAAGTCCGATAATCACGACATCGGCTGCGGTGTTGCGGGTCAACATACCCAAAAGCACGCTCTTACCTACGCCTGATCCGGCCACAAGTCCGATGCGCTGGCCCTGCCCTAAGGTTAGGCAGGTGTTGATGGCTTTGATACCGGTATCGAGGGTTTTAGTAATTGATCCTCGCTCCATTGGGTTGATCGCTAGGCCTTCTAGGCCGAGCTGCTCGCTGTAGGCGATGGGGCCGGCACCGTCGAGGGGTTGGCCGAGTCCGTCAATAACACGCCCCAACATGGCTTCGCCGAGGGAGGCTTTGGCGTGTTTAGAGACAACCCAAACACGTGCTCCGGGGCCAATCCCGTTGGGCTCGGAAAAGGGCATGAGATACAGGGTGTCGTCGTTAAAACCAACCACTTCGGCGTCGACAAAGGAGCCCATATCGATATTTTCGACGCGGCAATGAGCACCAAGCGGCGCGATAATACCTTTTGCTTCAAGGGTGAGGCCAACAACGCGTACTAATTTTCCGCTCATCAGCGGTTCAGATAGCGTGAGTTTGGCGATCTCTAGATCGACTTGAGTGGCAAAATCAAGCATCGAGCTCCGGCTCCTCAGAATTGTCATCGAAGGATGCGCCATTTTCGAGCTCGCCCTCAAGTGGCTCTGGGCCTTCTATTGGCTCAGGGCTGTCTGTGGGCTCAGGGCTGTTTACTGGCTCAGGGCTGTTTACAGGGTCAAAGGAGTTAACAAGTTCCGCACTACCCTCAATTATGGAATCCCGTTTTTGATTGATCTTGTCTTTGGTACTTCGGGCGCCGGAGGATGACTTCTTGGTAAGGCCATTAAGCCCCAGCAAACTGTCTGCGATCGCAGTTAAACGATTTTCTATTAGGTCTTCGGTGGCGCTGTCGTCCATCGTGACTCTGACGCTGCCCTGCGACAGGCTCGCATCGACACGGAGATCTATATGATCAAGCTCACTGCGCAAATGCGCAGTGAAGCGGGCGTGGTCCAGTGGATTTAAAAACACCACAATAGGGCCCTCTCCCTGCTGTTCTATGTCGTTTATAGCTTCATCGACAAGACGCTCTAGTGCGGCCGTAGAGAGGGTCAACTCGCCTCTAACCAGCTGCTCAGCAATATGCAGGGCAAGCTTTTTAAGCGGCATGAAAAATTCATTGGGTGCACTTTGTGCTTTGTTCAACGCGTCGGTTAAGTCGATAAACCCTTTGCGGGCTTCAGCCCATTTTAGCTCGGCGGCCTCCATTGCCTGTTGATAACCCTGATCAAAACTGTCACTGCACGCTTGCTCGAGTGCTTCTTGGTCAATTTGCGGGGCGCTTTCTTCAGCCGTTGCAGGTTCTGCGGCTAATTCTGGCTCCGCAGCTTGGACGGTCTCTATAGCATTCTCGAGCGGTGCCTCTTCAGCAATATCCTCAACCGGCCCGCCGATTACTTTTGGCGCCCACAGCTCGAAGCCATGATCGCGCACCGGCTCGTCGTGGCGATACCAATCAGCTGTGGCGAATTCTTTGGCCTTGTGCCCAGCTTCGATCAGTTCGTTGAGACGCCAGCTGACTGACGGATCCGACTTAGACAAAGTCATCTCCCCGACCCGCTAGTACTAGCTCACCTGCATCTGAGAGTACCCTTGCCAGACGCATAATGGTCTTCTGAGCCTCTTCCACATCGGTGATTCTGATAGGACCTTTCGACTCCATATCATCAAGGAACATAATGCGTGCGCGCTGCGACATGTTGTCGAGAAACTTCGTGCGCACTTCTTCATCAGCGCCTTTCAATGCCGTCATCAACATATCGGACTCAATGTTGCGCATAAGCACTTGGATTGCTCGGTTATCAACACCTGCCAGATTGTCAAAGGTAAACATATTGTCTTGAATCTTCATGGCGAGCTCTTCGTCAAGCCCTGCTACACCAGACATAATGGCCGTTTCAAGATCAACCTTGATAAAGTTCATGATCTTCGCCGCAGTACTCACGCCGCCAAAGCTTGATGACTTGGCTGACGAACTACTCGAGAACTGTTGCTTCATGATGCCCTCTAGTTCGTCCATCGCGGATGGCTGCACTGTTTCTAAACTGGCAACACGCTGCATAATCTCTGGGCGATTTTCTGCGGGCAGGTAATTGAGCACATCGGCGGCGACGTCGTATTCGAGTACTGAAAGAATAATGGCTGCGACCTGGGGGTGCTCTTCGCGAATCATATCGGCGATTGATCGCGCATCCATCCAGCGCAAAATTTCAAGCCCCTTACTCGACGAGCCGGGCATAATGCGCCCAAGGACCGTGGCAGCCTTATCCGCACCAAGGGCGCGGTTGAGAACTTTCTCCACGTAGTCACCCGTCCCGAGGCCGAGACTAGTCTGTTTCTTGATGGTGGCGACAAATTCGTCAAGCACGATGTTAACGGCTTCTTGGGATAAATCGGCAACACCCACCATCGCCGAGCCTAGCGCCTGCACTTCTCTCGGGTTCAAGTAGCGAATAATGTCTGCGGCCTGCTGTTCACCCAACAGCAGCATAATCACTGCCGAACGGTCTGTGCTGGTCATACGGCTTAGCTCGTCGCGAAGCGCCTCCGACATCGGCGGCTCTTCAAATGGAACGGACTGTTTTGCTTGATTTTCTGCCATTTTCTATCTCCTCGCCAACTTAAATTGGGCGAATCATCTTCTTCAATACATTTGCAACACGACCCGAGTCTTCAGCAACCAACAGTCGAATAAGAGCCACTTTGTCGTCATATGTATTGGCTGTATCAAGCATCTCTGCAGATATGGTGGATTTTTTCGGTCGCAGCTTGGCTTTGATGTCTTCGAGGGACTCGCCTTCGCCCATCTCGATCATCCTCAACTCTTCATCGCTCAACTCGCCGTCTTTAAGCGCATCAAGTTTGTCGGCAACTGCACTATCATCCACTGCTGGCAAGTACGCTTTGATCACAGGAATAACGATACCCAACAAAATAACCAAGAAGATAAGCGCCGCGCCAGTGCTCTTAATGGCGCTGATAACCTGTGCGTTTTCATACCACGCGAAGGGACTTTCAATGACTTCAGGTTCCTCAAACTTGGCAGACACGATGGTTACCACGTCGCCTCGCTCAAAGTTGAAGCCAATAACGCCCTTCACCAGATCGGTAAACCGCTCAATCTCTGCATCGCTGTAAACGACCGCGGACTCTGTTGCCGTGCCGTCGGCATCAACGGTGCTAGTGACGCCCGCGGGCTCATTTATAACTACTGCAACAGAGATACGCTCAACATTACCGCCCTGACGCTTGACGTGACGCACTGCGCGATCCATCTCGTAATTTCGGGTTGTTGTGCTGTTACTGGTGCGCAATCCGTCTGCACCGCCGGCTGCCGAGAGCTGGCCATTGACCACGTTAGTGGGAGCTGCAGGCACCGTGTTGGTCGTGGCGCCGGGGATGCCGCCAGCAGTCTGTGACGAATCTTGTTCGAGAGAGAGAACCTCGGAACGCGCTTTCGGCCCGTTATCATTGCCGTCGTACTCTTCATAGGTTGACTCTTCCTCAGTAAAGTCGATTTTCAGGTCGACCTCTGAGCGAACATTTCCTGCACCAACAACCGGAGATAACAGTGCGTCAATGCGGCTGCGATAGGTTTCTTCTAGGCGCTGTTTATGCTCTGACTGAGCCGTGTTCAACTGCATTGAGGCAAAATTATTGGCGTCCGTCAGCAATTTGCCGCGCTGATCAACCACCACCACATCTTCTATTGAGAGATAGGGAATGCTCGACGACACCATATGAATAATGGCCTCCACTTGAGAGGGAGACACTTGTCGACCAGGATAGGGTGAGACAACCACGGATGCTTTGGCAGGGGTACGGTTGCGCACAAACACGCTTTGCGTTGGTGTGGCCAAATGCACTCTTGCGGAGCGTATGGTGGTGATTTGCGTAATACTGCGCGCGAGCTCTTGCTCCATTGCTGAAACATAGCGAACCTGTTCCATAAACTGGCTTGAGGTCATTGACGACTCGTCATCAAGGCTGCTCATGCCACTGGCGGAGCCCTCTTGCGGCAATCCGCGCGAGGCAAGAAACATACGCGCTTCGTGGTAACGGGCATCGGGCACTTTTAATTCACCCGACGCACTGTCGATGCGCGCTTTAAAATCTGCGCCCGATAAGGCCTCAAATGCCAGCTGCCGATCAGACTCCGAGAGCCCTGGATAGACAGCGCGATAAATCGGATCTTGCATAAAGGAATAGGCAATCAAAAACATGGCCACCGTCAGGAAGGCAATAATCGCAGGCATCGCCTTGCGCACTGCCGGCTGTCGCATAACCTCGGTGATGCTGGGAAATGCGCCAGAGATCGCTGCACCCGCGGGTGCATCAAGGCCTTGAACAGATTGTTGGCCCACTGGCAGCGCGGCGGCGCCCGCTGCGGCTGGGGCCAAATTGCTATTTGTCGGATTTGCTAAGGTTGTTGGCATCGCTAGTATCTCTTATTCGTCGTTCTAAACGGGCATGTTCATAATGTCTTCGTAGGCTTTAAGAACTTTGTTTCTTATTTGAAGCGTCGCTTCAAAGGCCAACGATGACTTTTGCATACTCATCACAACATCTGTCAATGGAATATCTTCTCCACTCTCATAGGCATTGCGCATCGCGCGGGAACTGCTCTGTGCAGAGTTAACCTGATTAAGGGCGCCCTTTATGGCGTCAGCAAAACCGACTCCGTTAACGGCTGTTTCGTCAACCCGCGCGGTTGGCGATAGATTGATGCCTTGCGCAGCCTGTGCCTGATACTGTCGAATTTGGTTCAGCAGCGATTCCACATTGCCTGAATTTACTGGACTAACCATGATTTACTCCTCTATCGCGCATAGGCCCGAGTGACGTTAATTCCCTGCTCTCGCAGCCGTTGTAATTTGTGACGCAGTGTTCTGGCGCTAATGCCCAGCTGCTCAGCAGCCTGCTCACGACTTCTAGACGCATGCAGCGCCGCCATAATGGTTTGGCACTCGCTGTGTTTAATCGCGGTTGTCAAATCCTCTGACACGCCGCGCTCACGCGCGACAGTAGAATGGCTGCCAAGCGATGCGGCAGAAACCTGCGCGCGCGGCAGTGCATTGTGCTGCCAGCCAGACTGACTCGGAGCGTGGGTCGTGTGACGGTGCAATATCTCGGGCTGCGCAAAGTCGTCGAACATTAAATGCTGGGTGTCAATCACGGCACCGTTTGACAGTACTATGCTGCGAATTAAAACATTTTGAAGCTCGCGGACATTCCCCGGCCAACTGTATGTCTCTAGGCTATGCTGTGCGGCACTGGTCAATCGCGGAGGCTGCGCACCATTACTCTGCTGCTTCAAAAACTGTTCCGCCAAGGGCAAAATGTCCAAAGGTCTATCGATCAACGATGGGATGGATAACTTGAATGCGCTGAGCCGGAAGTAGAGATCTTCCCTAAAAATGTTCTGGGCAATGGCTGCTTTTAAATCACGGTTAGTTGCCGCAACAATTCGAATATCGAGATCAATCAATTTTTGGCCGCCCAGTCGAACCACGGCACGCTCTTGCAAAATACGCAGTAATTTAGCTTGCAAGTGAAAAGACATTTCACCAATCTCATCAAGAAACACCGTGCCGCCTTGGGCCTGCTCAAAAAGACCGGGCTGCACTTTTGTGGCACCGGTGAATGAGCCTTTCTCATGACCAAACAACATATCTTCAATTAAATTTTCTGGCATTGCAGCACAGTTGAAGGCGACAAAGGGGCCCATGTGGCGCGGTGAAGCGTCATGGAGAATTCTCGCCAACACTTCCTTGCCGGCACCGGTAGGACCCACGATGAGCACGCTAACATCGACATTGGCCACACGCTCTGCGAGCGCCAAAAGGTTGCGACTAACAGGGTCTGCAAAGACAAATGTCTGCGCGCTCTTGCTCTTCTTAGGCTCAATATGAACCATATCCAAAACCGCAGCCCACTCAACAGGATCGTAACTGGTGTTCGGCACAACACTGAGCGCACCGTTGTGCATCGCCTTAATACCCAGCGCCAAATCATCACGAGCAACCCGGGCAATAATCTGAAGACTGCTACCCATGCCTGCAATGCGCACCTGAATCTCTTTCAGCATTGTGGTGTCGCTGGAGAGGTTGAGTACGGCAACCTGTGCATTCAAGAAATGTTCGTTTTCAAGGTCTGTGAAATCGACTTGCGTTACGCCGATGCCCCGCTGCGAAAAGGCAGCGAGATCTTGAGAGGACAGCTGGTCTACAGCGTCAATCCAGAGCAGTTCTATTGCATGATGTTGTGCCACGTCATATCACCTGTGTTAAAAATTAATGCTGCATAGTTCGCTTCTAATGCCTAGAGAATAGCAATTTACGTGCCAAAACATTATTTCTAAGGAATACAGTGAGTTATGTTAAAAGTGGCAAGACAGTGTCAACTTATTGCCACTGGCAATAAGTCGGCAATTTGACACCACTTCGGGAAAAGACGGCCACTTTGCGGAAATAGGTTGCCACTATGTGGCTGATAAACCTGATGCAAAAGGGACTGGTTTTAAGGCAACAAGCGCAAACGAATTGCAGCAGACAGCGCGCTCGTAGAGGCATTTAAAAAGCGAAAAGGATTATAGAGGGGAGATCAGTGACGGGTTTCAGGACTACCAAGGGCCAACTGTCTTAACTATGCAATTTAACCAACAGGTTAAACATCACTGGACAAACCGTGCTTACTAATTTTTTCAATCAACGTCGTGCGCTGCAAATTAAGCAGTCGCGCAGTCTTAGAGACATTGCCCTCGGCTGACGCGAGTGCGTGGCGAATAAGATTGCGCTCAATGTCCAACAAGTGCTGCTTTAACTGCACGCCCTCTTCAGGGAACATGCCCCCACCCTGGGCCAATAAAATGGTTTGTTCGACTTCGTTATTCATTTGAGCGCTCACATAGCGCTCAATATTTTCACTGTCCGAAAAGGCCTCAGCCGTATGAATGACCTGTGCGGCCAATCGCGAGTTCAGCGTCTCGGTTTTATCCACAATAGGCGCAGCCGGATCCATCACGTTTGCCAATGCGCGAATACCTGGCGGCACCATGCTCGGAATAACCTTTCGCAAATCGACTTCTTGTCCAGCATAAAGTGCAGAGTAACGATCTACCAAATTGGCCAGCTCGCGGACATTTCCAGGCCAGCTGTACTCCAAAAAAAGTGCCATCGAAAAAGGGTGTAAGGTAATGGGCGGTTTCCCGTCACTCGCATGCTGCGCCGCAAAGTGGTCAAACAGTGGCAGCACATCTTCTTTGCGGTCAGTCAGCGGTTGTATTTCGATAGGCATCACATTGAGACGATAATACAAATCTTCGCGAAACAACGATTGGTCCATTAGCGACACAATATCTTTGTGCGTGGCTGCCAATACTCGAACATTGATGGGCACAGACGTCAGAGAGCCTATCGGGTCAATCTGGCGCTCCTGCAATACCCGTAAAAGTTTTACCTGCAGATCAATTGGCATATCGCCAATCTCATCCAGAAACAACGTGCCGTTATTGGCAAGCTCAAAACGACCTTTGCGATCAGAAATAGCGCCGGTAAACGACCCTCTGCGATGGCCAAATAATTCGCTCTCAAGAAGCTCTCTCGGAATAGCACCACAATTAACCGGTATGAACGGACCATCGCTCCTGCCTGATGCGTCATGTAGCGCGCGCGCGACCAGCTCTTTGCCAGTCCCACTGTCGCCCAAAATAAGCACCGTTGATTCGCTAGGCCCTACCAGTTCGATAAGATCTCTTAGCTCTTCAATGGCGATACTCTGCCCAATAATGTTTTGTGTGTGGATCAAAAAATTTATTCTCGAATAACCTAAACCAGAGCCCTTGTGCGAAAACTTAAAGCAAGCAAGGCGCAAAGATGCTACATAGAGGCCGCACTGTAACCCCAATTAACCGGCAGGCCAAGTGTCAAAACACTCCAATGTCACTTATTTTTCAATCTGAGCCGCAAATCAAATACACTGCATAGACAAATTTAAATGCCTTCTTGATCAACGATTTGTTACATTTGGTGCAGCGGTTCAACAAGTCGCCGCGGGTTGATTAGCCTCCAGTAGGCACGCTGTTTTTTGGCGCCGTGGTGAACAGATATTCTGTCATAATAATTATAAGGGCCAACATAGGCCTATTGTGTCACTCAGCCTTGGACGTCTCAATTTATGAAGAAAATTCGCGAAGCACTTCTCGAGGTCATTATTATCCTTTTTGTCGGCGGACTGATTGGCGCCGTCCTCGCCCTAGTTTCAAATCTCTTTGTCACCGGTGTCCAATGGTTCGGCCAGCAACGGGCCGACAGCACTCTTTTGTCAATGACGCTGGGCGGTCACACAGTCTCTTTTTCCAGCGTGCTTTTCTTGTGGGCGGCGGCAGCTGTCGTCGTATTTTTAAAGACCAGCTTCGGCATTAGTCGCTGGGCAGGGCCAGCAGACTCCATGTATGCAGCCCATCAGATTAATGAGCCTCTAGACATTAAAACGGGGTTGGCATCGACCCTCGCAGCCTTCACTTCTGCCAGTGGCGGAGCGTCCGTCGGGCAATATGGACCTATTGTCCACTTTGGCGCGACCATGGGTATTTGGGTTAAGCGCTTTATTTCCAGCCGCCTATCACATGAAATCTATTTAGGTTGCGGTGTTGCTGCAGCTATCTCCGCCGGCTTCAACGCCCCAATTGCCGGCATTGTGTTCGCCCATGAAGCGATACTCAGGCATATCTCTGTGCGCGCTGTCGCCCCCATAACGGTGGCATCAATCACAGCCAGTACACTTAGCCAGCGGTGGTTTCCGCACTCTACGACATTTGAAATTAGCAATATCGTGCCGCCACTGGCCGATATTGTTCCAGCACTCATCGTATTGGCGCCCCTCTTCTCTCTGGCAGCAATCACATTTATGCTGGCACTGCGTTACTCTGCGCAGAGCGCTGCGAAAATAAACGTTTCACCCCTCGCCCTGCCGTTTATAGCGGCAACCATCTGCGGCTTAGTGGGTGTCTGGATTCCAGAAATACTCGGGCTCGGTATTGCCAGCATCAATAATATGATTGCCGGTGAGTTCTCGCTGTCACTGCTGTTGACCGTGCTGATTGCCAAGCTTCTTATGACAGCTCTGTGCATCGGCTTTGGCCTATTTGGCGGCGTATTTTCACCGTCCCTATTTATTGGTGTTGCGGTTGGCGCTCTCGCAGGACAACTTATGATCACCCTAGGGTTTAATGATATTGCCAGTATTGTTAGTGTCGCGGGCATGGCCGCTGTCAGCGCATCGGTCATTGGAGCACCCGTCACTGCGGTATTGATTGTTTTAGAGCTCACCGAATCCTACCAGTATGCCGTGGCCGTTATGATTGCCGTTATGCTCTGCAGCCTCATTACCCACCGTCTGTTTGGCAATTCGTTCTTTGATCGACAACTGCTCGATCGCGGAATTGATCTCCTCAAAGGCCGAGAGTCTATTGCGCTTAATCAACTCGCAGTGGGCGGCTTTGCCAACCAAGAGTATGTTTCCGCGAGTTCTGAGACCTCCGGCGACACGCTGCTGCAGGAAATGAAAGCTCGCGGCCACACTGAGGCTTATATAGTAGGACCTAAGAATCTGTTCTTGGGTAAGGTCACCATTTATGAAGCAATTGAATGTGGAACCCAAGCGATTAGCAACTTTATGGATACGCGACCTCTCGTTTTACACAGTCATGACAACTTGGCTGAAGCGATGGTGAAAGTCAGTAAATTTGTCGGTGAGAGTATGCCGGTAATTAATCTTGAAACTGGTGAGCTGTGCGGTTGTCTGCAGGAAGGTGCACTGTTTCAAGCGGTTATCGATGTACAACATCAAGCGCGCAGCTTAGAGAGAAGTTAAAAACGAGCCGCAATATGACTCAGCAGCAGTTCGATTAATTGCAGGAGAAACCCGATCTATGAAACAGTTAGCCCTAAGCGTTTTTTGCTTTTTTATCAGTGTTCAGTCTGTCTCCGCAGGCCCCTTTGAGGCCGGTGTCAGCGCCCTCGAGCGCAACCATTATGCGACAGCTATGCGCGCTTGGATGGATTTGGCCCGCGCTGGCGCACCCGAAGCACAAAACAATGTCGGTCACCTCTACGAGCAAGGCTTTGGCGTTGCACAGAGCTATCCTGAGGCGATGAATTGGTACAAGCAAGCGGCGATTCAAGGTCTTGCTGAAGCGCAGCACAATGTTGCAATGCTCTATTTCCATGGCTACGGCGTTGCTCAGAACCATCGTGAAGCAGTCACCTGGTTTAAACGGGCGGCGTTGCAAAATTTAGTCGACTCAGAATACATGTTGGGGCTGGCGTACCATCAGGGAACAGGTGTTGAGCTGAATTATCAACTCGCCAAATACTGGTTTAAAAAGGCTGCCACCGAAGGCTATGGCAATGCGCAATTTATGTACGCCTACATGCTGCAGGCTGGTGAAGACGGAGACCAAATGCCGAGAGAGGCATTTGTATGGGCCGAAGTAGCACGACTCAATGGTCAATCAGAGACGTCTGACATTGCCGATATCGCCGCACTATCGCTTGATGATGAGCAAATTGCGGAGGCGACACAAGCGGCCACTCGCTGCTTTGAAAGCACTTACAGCGAATGCCCCTGAGCAAGAGGCGCTATTTCTTTTTGTACAGAGTGCGTTGAAAGCAATTTATTGCATGAAAAAAATCCATCTTTTGCTAAAGAAATTTCCGTTAGGCCCGATTGTAGTAATAAGCAAATCAATTGGTGCAAAGGAAATTTCTCACATGGCAATGAACAATAAAGGTCTAAACGCATACCGAAATGTACACGTGTCTTCCGCGGTGCAGTACGCAGACGGCATTCAGTTAATTCAAATGCTATTTGATGGCCTAATTGAAACCCTCGCGTCGGCCGAAGGCCACATTGAGCGCAAAAATATTGCTGAGAAATGCCGTGTTTTAAACCGTGCATCAGGCATTATTTATGGTTTACAGGATTCGTTAGATTTTAATAAGGGCACAGATCTCGCTCGCAACTTAAGCGATCTTTATGACTATATGATCAGACGCTTGTTATTTGCCAACTTGCACAATGATGTCAACGCCATCCGTGAAGTGAAAGGCCTTGCCAATGAGATACGCAGCGCATGGGAGTTGTTACCCAGCCTGCTCAAGCAGCAACCCGTTGCTCTTGCTTGTTAATTCGTTTCACGCCTCACCTCTAATCTATTTTTCGCCCCTCAAACTGCGTAGCTGCTTGTATACAAGCAGCTACCGCTATTGACACCCCTTAATATACCATGCCATAAACACGCCTTGAGCAATCATAGCGTGCGCGTCAGCGCCTATAAAAAATACACTCAGACCAACTGGGGGGGGAGAATAATCGATGTTTCCAAGTCAGCAGCGAACAATGGAAATCCTAAACAAAGGCGCAGAAGGGGATGTTGTCAGTCGCGTCTGCGATACTTTTTTGTCTGTTTTAATTCTTCTTAACTTAGTTGCGGTGTGCTTGGAGTCAGTCAATAGTTTTCATGCTCAGTATGGATATGAATTGTTTCTTTTCGAAACTGTCTCTGTGGTGATTTTTGTTATTGAATATAGTTTGCGCATTTGGTCCGCACCGGCCAATCAGGACAGTAAGTCCTTTAGCCCCTCTGGCCGAAGATTTGAGTACATTTTCAGCTTCACCGGCGTGATCGACTTGATGGCAATCCTACCCACCATATTGCCACTGCTACTTGGCGGTGTTGATCTGCGATGGCTGCGGGTTTTGCGCTTGATTAGGCTTCTCAAAATATCGCACTATTCTTCAGCGCTTGAAGATCTTTTCTCTGCCGTCTACCAAGAGCGCCGCTCCTTTCTTGCCGCTCTTTACCTGATGGGCATTGCGTTGTTTTTATCGAGTTCGCTGATGTATCTCGCCGAGTACGAAGCACAGCCAGAAAAATTTGCCTCTATTCCACAGACCATGTGGTGGGCGCTGATTACGTTGACCACAGTCGGATACGGTGATGTCTCTCCCGTAACACCCCTTGGTCAGATCATTGGCGCGTTCACTGCCATAATGGGTGTCTGCACTGTGGCACTTTTAACGGGTATTGTGGCATCTGCTTTCTCAAACCAAATGAGCCGTCGAGAGGCGATTTTTGAAGCAGAAATCACCTCTGCGATGAGCGATGGCGTTATCACTGAAGACGAGCAAAAGCATATCGAAGAGTTGCGCGAGAGATTCAAAATTACCGAGGAGCACGCACGGGCTATTGCCGATTTACTGGAAGAAAAACGCAATAAGCCTTAGGGTCGGGAAACTGCCACGGGAGTGCCACGAGTAAATCGCGAACTCACTAACTGCCGTCGATTATCACTTCTATACGACGATTTTTTGAACGCCCAGCGGGCGTGTCGTTTGAGGCGATCGGTCTGGTGTCAGCCAAACCCGTTACAGAGACGCGCCCGTCATCAATGGGAGAGCGTTCGAGTAAGTAATCCGCTACTGCTGCCGATCGCGCCGCCGATAAATCCCAGTTTGACCGAAACCGCTCACTGAAGGCCATCGGCACATTGTCAGTATGACCCTCAATAGTGATCAGTCCGCTGCTATCGGCAATAGAGTCACCCACTTTATCGAGCAACGGTTTAAACCCTTGCTGCAGATCAGCGAAGCCGCTGCGGAACGATCCGCGCTCAGCGAGTCGCACAATAATTTTGTCGCCGTCGCGTTCAACTTCTGCCAGGCCTTGGGTGATTTCGTTGGACAGTTTCGCGCGAATACGCTGGTACTGATCTTCAACCGCCTGCTCTCCGGACTGGGAACTCTGTCCAGCAAGATTATCGTCCCGACTGTCGGGCGAGGCGTCAACAACTTCTATCTGTGAGGCAACCTGCGCTTGAGCCAAGGCGACTTTGGCATAGATCTCTAAGTCATCTTGAAACACTTTCGCGCTGGACTTGGCATCTTGGCCCTGGCCGCTAGTTCCCGTCTCAAACTTAGAGATCACTTCAACGACGATCTTTTTGTCTTTTACATTGATCTTAACTTTACCCTCAGCAATTTCCTTGGCAAGGGTTTTCTCCAATAGCTCCGTTTCGGAATTTGTTTCTGAATCATTCGCTTTCGTAGAGCTTTTTAACTCGACGTCATCGGGCTGAATTTCGTCTGTGGTCTGCTCCTGAATAACATCGAGCAGCGTCGGGTCAACCTTCGACGTTTTGTACTGCTTAGCAATGATATTCTCTGCAATCGGCTGCTCAACAACCGGCACTATTTTTTGCACGCCAAACTTCTCGTTCATAGAGCCACTAACTTCTTTGTATTTAGGCACGTTCATTTGAGCAAACGAGAGTAGCAACACAAAGAAGGCCATGAGCAGCGTCGCCATATCTGCGAAGGTAGCCATCCACGCGGGGGCACCCGCTTTACACGGAGGGCACTCCTCTTCTTCAGGCTCTTCTTGCGGCTCGGGCGGCGGCTTTTTCGCCACTGGCGGTGGGCTTTTCGCAACTGGCGCAGCGACATCGACCTCTTCAGCGTCAACAACGTCTTCGATTTCGTCCGCCATCTCAGAGCACTCCTCTGGGCATCGCTAATAGCCTATGTTGACGATTAATCTGCATAATCATGACTTCAAGATCCATCGACAATCACCTCGATGCGACGGTTGCGTGATCGACCTGCGGCGGTATTGTTGGTGTCGATCGGGCGCGTGTCCGCAAAGCCTGCAACAGTGATCAGTTCTTGACTCAACTCTGTGTTCTTAGCAAAGAAATCCGCCACGGAGGCAGAGCGTGCCGCAGACAAATCCCAGTTTGAATTGAAGCGCTCGCTGAAGGCAACCGGCACATTATCGGTGTGGCCTTCAACACGCACCTTACTGCGAGTGCCAGAGAGCGAATTGCCGACACGCGACAACAAACCGCCAAAACCTGGCTGCAAGTCAGCGCTGCCAGAGATAAAAGAACCCTGGCTGGCAAGTCTAACCACAATCCGATCGCCGTCTCGCTCAACCTCGGCCAAGCCCATCTGAATATCGGCTGCCAGAGCTACGCGAATTTGTTGATACTGATCATCGACATCTTGTTTACGTTTTGCCGCGCTGCCGCCCGACGACTCAACACTGTCTTTATCGCTCTCCATGCCACCCGTTTTCGCACCCGACGCAACAGCTTGTTTTCTCACTTCAATCTCTGTCGAGACTTTGGTTTGCAAATCGACAATTTTAGCCGCGACATCCAAGGTAGCCTGACTGATAGGTCCTCCGGCACCGCCGTTAGCAGACTTATTTTCGCCACCGCTTGTTTTGTCGGTTTGTAATTCAACAACAACCTTGTTATCTTCAAGACGAACGGTCACCGCACCCTGTTCGATCTGCTCGGCAAGTGCTTCTTGGACACGACGAAACTCATCTTTAGATTTAAAATCACCGGTGCCTTCTTCGGTTTTTTTAATCACAAATTGGCGCGTAATATCCTCAGAGCGCTGACGTTTTTGATCGAGGACGGTCGGCTCCGCAAGTGATGGCGTAAACTCTTGCTTGACCAGACTCGTGGCTGTGGGTAGGGAAATTCTCGGCACGACGCGAGCGACACCAAAGGCGCGCTCTAACGCGCCGGCAACTTGTTTAAATTTTGGAACGTTTACTTCAGCAAACGACAATAACAAAACAAAGAACGCCATCAACAGAGTCGCCATGTCGGCGAATGTGGCCATCCAGCTGGGTGCACCAGCTTTGCATGGCGGACATTCCTCTGCCGGCGGCGGACTCTCTGGGAGCTCGACAGACTCGCCGCCTTTTAGCTCTTCATCGTCTGACATGAAAGCGCCTCTTTACCCGGCAGCCGCTAATTTAGCGCGCGCTTTGGGGCCCAAAAACGCGCCGAGGAAGTCACTGAGCACTCGCGGATTACCGCCATCTTGAATAAACAGGATACCTTCAATGATCAGCTCATTGTTAGCTGCTTCTAGATCCGCTTGGTTACTAAGCTTCATGGCAATCGGCAAGCAAATAACGTTGGCCAAGATCGCGCCATACATCGTCGTTAGCAAAGCAATGGCCATAGCAGGGCCAATCGATTTAGGATCACCCATGTTACCCAACATCTGCACCAGACCAATCAGAGTTCCAATCATTCCCATCGCCGGCGCGATTTCGCCCCACGCTGAAAAAATCTTTGCACCCATCGCGTGCCGCATTTTCGTCGCGGAAAGTTCTCGCTGCAATGAGCTTTTAATTATGGTTGGATCGGTGCCATCAACCAGCATCGATATACCCTTCGCCAAGAAAGGATTGGGAATTTCCTGCCCTTCGAGAGCAATCATTCCATCTTTACGCGCGATAGTTGCCAACTCTACGATCTGCTCAATCAATGCTTCAGGCTGATCTAGCTTGTTCTTGAATGTTTTTCCCAAAACGCCGACGGCACCAAGAAACTCACCGAGAGACGAGCGAAACATCACAACCATGATCGACCCAGCGAAAACAATCAGTATTGATGGAACATCAATAAAAGCGTTGATGTCGTCAATGGCCGAAAAAATCAAACCAAATGCGCCTAGCAGACCTACTATAGTAGCGATGTCCATGGACTCTCCTTACTTAAGTGTTATATCAACATTGCGTAGCCCAGCAAAATGCTGGGCAACTTTAATAATCAATGGGCTGCAAACGGGTGCGATAGTCGCACTGCAGCATCGCAGCTTAAGTTATCGACACTCTAGGCTTAATCTTGAGACGTTGTTCCCGCCTCACGCATTTCGCTGTTGCCTAGAGATCCTTCGCTAACTGCCGATACTAGTGTATCAGTGGTTTGGTAAAAAATATGCCACAACATAAAAAAGTAATAATGCATAATACGCTTTTAGCCTACCAGGTTACTCTATTTAGGTTACAGTAAAAGGCTATCCAATTGCGAACAATGCATTCTCTCACCCTTAGACTGATTTTAATTTTTGTTATAGAGGAAATATAGTGCCCACTTTATTGACCTTGCGTGAACGTTGCAGAAAGCGCCTGACGTTTGTTGGTGCGGCTTTGGCTGTGCTACTCCTCAGCAATTGCACAGACAACCGTGTGGAGGAAGTGTGTAAAGATACTATTCCCCGCGCGGACAAAGGGCGATTTGTTGTCAACAACGAAGGGCTGGCAAAGGATTCAGAGTCTGGTGTTATTTGGTACCGCTGCCCTGCTGGTCAGCGCTACTCGAATTACCGATGCAAAGGCGACACACTCAATCTGAGCTGGGACGACGCAATGGCCTATGCGGAAGAGTTCTCGGAAAAATCAGGCGTTGTCTGGCGGCTTCCAACAAGTGATGAAATGCAGTCGGTCACTGAAGAATCTTGCGTTGGCCCGGCGATCAACCACAATGTATTCCCCACTGTCGACTCGGCGAACCACTGGACGTCAAGCAAAAGCTTGCATCAAAATATTTTTCGCTGCGCCGTCAATACCTACAACGGCCGTATGTCATGTCGCCAAGCGCGGGTACTCGAACAGCCGTTTATGCTTGTCCGTGAAGGTATTTATAACCCCGACTAATCGCGGCCCGAGGTTTTATTTATCGCGCGGGGGTTTAGGGGTAAAGCTCAGGCAGCGATTGCCCTCAATTTGAATAACTGCCAGACAGGGCAAAATTTTTGACTTAAACCCCATCGCATCACAGCCGTAGGGGGTTTTAGGTTCGTAGGTAATCTTGAAGTGCCTGCACTCCCAACAATCACTCTTTTGACTTTTTTGCTGCATCGCGCTTCGGTTTCCAAAATTCATGGTAGGCTTTCCATAGCACGGTAAAAACAAACATAATCCCAATCAGTGTCGAAAACGATGTCGTGAGGTCCAGCCCTTTTAAGCGACTCACTTCCGGTCTAATCCACATCACCAAAATGATCGGAATGGCGATTAACAAATAGGTGCGTACGAGCTTGCAAATAGCACAGGGCGGTTTTCTATTTTGCATAGTCATTCAGCCTTTCGTTGTATTCAGCGCTCTTGCTGCGGGTTAACGTTATAACTATAACCTAGTTTACCGTCCTCCCGCTCGCTGATTTAAATTAGTCTGCAAGCGTGGCTGACAAAACACTGGCGCGGAAATAATTTGCCTTGAATTGCTCAGGGGATGAGACGATACCTGTATTAATCGTCAGATTGGCGCCTGGCTGAAGAGTCCCCGGCACACTGATAGCTTTGCGACTCAGCGTATTGGAACTGGTTAAGGCACCGCTCATTTCAATCACGATTTGCTGCATCGCGCGCGGACTGCGATTGGCAACATTGATCAAGATGTACCCATTGTTGTTTAGCGCGCTGCTCAGAGTCAAAAATGTCTGTGGCTGAGTTTGCAGCTGCAGGGCCTGCAGTTTTTCCCGGGACCGTGTCCCTATAGCGCCGCGATCTTGAGCTGCCAGCTGGAAATAACTGTTTGCCTGCGTGTAGTTTTTACTTTCTAGGGATAGCTCGCCCAAATAAAAGCTCGCGGCAGGTGTTGGCAAAAAATCGTAACTGCGCTGTAAATCCTTTTTCGCTTTGCTGCGCTGCCCCTGTTTATACAGCAGCACTCCACGCCCCAAGTAAGGGCTAAAGTACTCTTCATTTTTGCTGATCGCTGTGGTGTAGGCCTGCTCAGCTTTGGCGTTGTCCTTGAGCAGTTGCCAAGCCTCGCCACGCAACTCCCAAAACTGCCCTTCATTCGGCTGCACCGCAATGGCTTTATCTAACTCAGCGATAGCGACGTTGCCTTTCTTGTCGGCCAGCGCTTTTTTGGCCAACTTTTCCGCCTCATAGGCAGGCGCATCTTTTTTCAACTGGGCGATGGCTTTTTGGTAGCGCGCGCGATAGCGCTGGCCGGGTGCGGCATTCGCCGCTTTCGCTTTGTTGGCAGCCACGCGCTGCTCGGAGGGAGGGTGGCTGGCAAACAGGTCGCTGAGAAAATCCGCCTGCCGCGATGCGCTGAGTTTGACAAAGGTCTGCTGCAATTCAACAGCTCCCTGGAGGTCATAACCGGCCTTCGCCATATACTCCATGCCGTAGTAATCAGACTCGAGTTCATCGTCACGCCCGTATTTGGCCATCCATGCAGCAGCGCCAATTTGCGAGGCCAAACCATACAATTGACCGCCCTCAGTACCCTGCGTTGCCACCCCCAAGGTGACCAGCCCGACATTGGCCAGTGTGCCGCGCGTCATTTGCGACGCGCCGTGGCGGGCGGCGGCGTGAACAATTTCATGGCTGAGTACTGCCGCCAGCTGCGCCTCATCGTCCAACAGCAAAAGCAGTCCGCGATTGATGGCGATCTTACCGCCGGGCAATGCCCACGCATTCGGGACATCGTTGTTCAGCACAACAAATTCGTAGGGTAAATTGGGGCGATCGCTCACCGCAGCCAGTCTTTTTCCAACGCCGGCAACGTAGTTTTGCAATGATTTGTCCAAATAGTAATCGCCACCCTGAGACTGCCGCGAGGGCGCGTAATTTTTCTCTCCAATGGGGACTTCCTGCCGCGGCGAGACAATGGATAATTCATTTTTGCCCGTAACGGGATTAACTGCACAACCCGTCATCAGCACTGGCAGCGCAAGGGCTATTAACCATTTTTTCATTGCATGTCTCCGTTGCATAAGCATCCTGCTGTTCGTTGTGGCCGCGGAAATTCAATCTCGCGGCGGCGTCTCAAGTTGATATAATGACAGCACTAAAACACCAAAATTTCCACTAAATGGCAAAATATACTTATGCTGATCGTTATCTCTCCAGCTAAAAAACTTGATTACAGCGGCGCTGTAACGGCACCTCTCTCGACGCAACCTGCACTGCTCAACCACGCCGAAGAGCTGTTGGTCGATCTTAAAACACTAGCCCCGCAGGCTATTTCGTCACTGATGAGTCTCAGCGATAATCTCGGCGCACTCAACTACGAGCGCTTTCAAGCGTGGCAAACACCGTTTACCGAAGACAATGCGCGCCCCGCCATGTTGGCGTTTAAGGGCGATGTCTATCAAGGTTTGGATGCCGACAGCATGAGCGCAGATGATATGCGCTGGGCGCAAGATCATCTGCGTATTTTGTCTGGGCTCTACGGCGTGCTGCGCCCACTCGATTTAATGCGCCCCTATCGCCTTGAGATGGGCACGAAGTTAGCCAATCAACGTGGCAGCGATCTCTACCAGTTCTGGGGCGATATTATTACCGACGAGCTCAATGCAATCGGCAGTTCAGTGCTGGTGAATTTGGCCTCTACGGAGTACTTTAAGTCGGTTAAAAAGAAAGCGATCGCTGCACGAATCGTGACACCTGTGTTTATGGATAACAAAAACGGTACGTACAAAATTATTAGTTTTTACGCCAAGACCGCCCGCGGTCTGATGAGTAGCTACATAATTAGGAATCGCATAACCGACGTGGAGCAACTGAAGCAATTTGATAGCGCCGGTTATCGCTTCAATCCCGCGCTCAGTGAAACAGATCAATGGGTGTTTGTGCGTGATTGAGCAGGGTGAATTCAGCACTGTGCGGCCGACCACAGTGAACCACCCGCAGTGAACCAACCACAGTGAACTATGCAAAGTGAACTAAGCCAAGGATTTAAGCCCGTATGGATAAGCCGTTCTCTCAAGCCTGTGAGAATAACAAAGCACCTATATTTGCTCATCTAGGCCCGCTGCTTGCCGACAAAACCCGTGTACTCGAAATTGGCTCTGGCACCGGCCAGCACGCGGTGTGGTTTGCCCCGCAACTGCCACACCTTGTGTGGCAAACCAGCGATGTGGCAGAAAATCATGGGGCGATCAATGCCTGGCTGAAAGCCTTCCCCGCGGCAAATCTTTTACCACCGATCACCCTCGACGTCAGTCAATCAGCTTGGCCGACAGCGTCTTTCGATGCTGTGTACAGCGCAAATACTGTTCATATTATGGCGTGGCCCGAAGTAGAAATAATGTTTGAAGAAGTGGCCGACATGCTCCCTCCGTTTGGTCTTTTTTGTCTCTATGGTCCGATGATGTACCACGGCCAGCACACATCTGTGAGCAACCAGCAGTTTGATCTTCATCTGCGCACTACAGCATCCTATCGCGGTATTCGAGAATTTCACGCGTTAAACACGCTGGCTCGCAACGGCGGGCTGATATTGGTCGACGATCACCCACTGCCTGCGAACAACCGCCTAGTGGTGTGGCAAAAAGCCTAATCCAACAACCAGTAGTCAAGTGCCAAGCCAATAAAAATAACCATCCCGACGCGGTGATTGTTGAGAAATGCGGCAAAACAAGCATCGCGATCACGCCGCCGGCTGATGCGATACTGGTTGATAAAATAACCTGCTGCTACCGCCAAACTCACAAAATAGAGTGCGCCGCGGTCAAATAACCCCCCAGCGATGGCCAGCAGTACCAATACTCCCACCTGCAGCAACCCAATAATCAACAGGTCATATCGACCGAACAATATGGCTGTCGACTTTATGCCCACCTCGACATCGTCTTCCCGATCAACCATGGCGTAGTAGGTGTCAAAGGCGATGGTCCAAAACACAATCGCAGCAAAGACAACCCAGAGGGCGGGCGGCAGCGCATTGGTTTCTGCCGCAAAGGCCATGGGCGTAGACCAAGCCCAGGCGACACCCAACCCCAGTTGCGGCAAGTGCGTCACCCGCTTCAAAAAGGGATAGAGCGCGGCGACAGCGGCACCACCAAAGGCTAGTTTGATGGTCAAGCTATTGGTCAGCAACACCAACCCAAGCGCTGCCACGAGCAACACAAAAAACAGCGCTAAAGCCGTCGCTGGCGTCACTTCTCCCGCGGGAAGTGGTCGGTTTTTGGTGCGCGCTACGGCGCCATCCACATGGCGATCGGCATAGTCGTTAATCACACAGCCGGCGGCGCGCATAACCACAACGCCGAGCGTGAAAATAAGCAAATTACGCGGTGATGGATGACCTGCGCTGGCGAACCAGAGCGCCCAGAGCGTCGGCCACAACAGTAGGTACGTGCCAATAGGCCGGTCGAGCCGCATTAGGCGCATCCAGGGATGGGTGAAGAATTTAGGGCGCATAGGCTGGAAAGCTCGGTAAAAATATCTCGCAGACCAAGAGCGGCTTGCCAGACAGATTGAAGACTGACCGTCGCCCCCAAATTGGCGTCGCTAAGTTCTCGAGAGGCGCTGCGAGGGGCACATTGCGCGGCGTGATGGTGGCGCACTGCATCGGCTCGCGGGTCATGGTGGGATCACTAAATAACAGCGCGCCAAGGGGTCGACTGTCGAGGTGACGCAACTTGCGCAGGTGCCCAGTCAACGTTGTCAGAGGAATAACACTGCGCGCATAAACCCACGGCTCACCCCGACCGAACAAAATAACTTCCCGCACGAGAGCGAGACGGCGGGGCGGCAACAATAGTGCAGTGCGCTCCGACAGCTTCGGAAATTGCAGTGATTGGCTGAGCACTTGCACCGAGAACTGGCCACCGCTGGCATGCTGCAGTCGGCGCGTGAGAGAGCCACTGTCGCTCAACCAGCTGCGAAATGCCGGCGGCAGTGCATCAATGCCAGCCAACTGCGGTTGCCGCCATTTGAGATGGTCTAAAAAATGTGCCGAACCTGTCAACGCCCTGCCCTCACGTGCTTTTGGCGTAGTATTGGCGGCCATCCGGCTGCGCGCGAAAGCGTTTGTATTCCCACTGATACTGCTCTGGTGCCAGAGCAACAAGGCGCTCAACATCGGTATTTAAGGCCGCGACGGCTACCTCTTGCTGGTCGCTAAACACCGCTTCGCTAGCCGGCAAAAAATGCAATCGCCACCCTCCGGGCTCGCGAATGGCCGCGCAGAGCAAGACTTGGCAGTGGGCGCGCTGCACCAAATTGGTCACCAGCGTCATGGTGCGCGCAGGGATTCCCATAAACGGCGCCATAATGCCGCCGCTCTCGGTGGGCACTTGATCAGGCAGAATGCCGCTGGTTTCGCCGCGCTTGAGCGCCTTAATCAATGCTGCTACACCGCGAACATCGGTGGGCACTAGGGTGGCGCCGGACTGTTCGCGAGACGACTTGATCCAGCGGTCCAAGGCGGGCATTTTCGGCGGCTCGTAGAGTGAGGTCATCGCGGTCTGTTTTGAGACCCAGAGGCCCACCACTTCCCAATTGCCCTGATGGGGAACGACGAGGAGTGTGCCGCGCGGATCGGCAACGGCTGCCTCGAAAAGCGCCATCCCCTCCACGCCAACTATTTTGTTCTGTAGCCAAGTGCTCGATTTGCTCCACACACGGGGGGTTTCAACAAAGGCTTGACCAAACTCAAGCATGCGGCCTTTGCACAACGCTTCGCGCTGCGACTCTGACATCTCCGGATAGCAGAGGCGCAGGTTAATGCGTGCCACGCGAACAGGCCCAATGCCCAATACGTAGATCAACCGCCCGATTGTCCGGCCAACAGCCCGACCAACGGCGAGCGGCAGCAGGCCAAAACCGCGTAAGGTCAACAACAGAAGCTTATTTTTCAAAACTCATCAGTACCTTTTTATGCCGCCTAGTGCCGGCGTTGTTCTCTATTTTAGTTTTTCGACGAGGTCTGTTTGCAAGTAGCGGCGCAAGTCATCACCAATCTCTGGATGTAAAAGCCCTAACTCAATATTGGCTCGCAACAGACCCATTTTACTGCCGCAATCGTAGCGCGTACCCTGATACTCGTATGCTAATACTTGCTCTTCAAGCAGCAGGGTTTGAATTGCGTCGGTCAGCTGAAATTCGCCGCCAGCGCCCGGCTTTAACTGGGCCAAATGTTGGAAAATTTGCGGGGTGAAAATATAGCGCCCGGTCACTCCCATATCTGACGGAGCATCTTTTAGCGCAGGTTTTTCAACAATTTTATCCATCAAAAAAACACGCTCTGCCTGACGCGAGCCACTAATAACGCCGTAATTGGAAATCTCGGGGCCAGGAACTTTCTGCACGGCGATCACTGAGCTTTTGTAAAATTCATAGATCTCAACCATTTGACGAACCGCACCTTTCGGCGAATGAATCAAGTCGTCAGCAAGAATAACCGCAAACGGCTCGTCCCCAATCAGGTGCGATGCGGTCGATACAGCATGGCCAAGGCCGAGGGCTTCGTATTGGCGGATATAGGTACAGCTAACACCTTTGGGAATAATATTCTGCGCGAGGGCGAGTAAGTCGGTTTTGTTCTTCTTTTCGAGCTGGTGTTCGAGCTCATAAGCTTTGTCGAAATGGTCTGCGATACTTCGCTTGTTGCGGCCCGTGACAAAAATCATCTCAGTAATGCCCGCGTCGATCGCCTCTTCAACCGCATACTGAATCAGCGGCTTGTCCACCACAGGCAACATCTCTTTTGGGTTGGCCTTTGTCGCCGGCAAAAAGCGGGTGCCCATGCCTGCTACAGGAAATACTGCTTTGCGTACCTTTTCGCCGTGTCTTACGTGCGCCATTTACATTCGTCCTCTAATGCTGATATTCCTTAATGAAATGCTCTCCATACAGACAACGGAAGTTGTCGAGCGGCATTATATCCCTATCTGAATGCCTCAAGGCCAGTTTAATTAATCCCTGCAGCCGCATATTCCCTTCCTTTATTGGTGTGCCGCCTTATAATTGCGCATTCGCAAATCAAACAACAATTGAGCGGTTTTAAAACATCCGTAGGTATTCAACGTGAGCAATGTCGGCACGCCTCCTGACACATTTCAGGAACTAATCATAAGACTTCAGCAATACTGGGCCAGCCAAGGCTGCGTTATTCTACAGCCGTTGGATATGGAAGTGGGCGCTGGAACATTCCATCCCGCCACTTTTCTGCGCGCCATTGGGCCCGAGAATTGGAACAGTGCCTATGTCCAAGGCTGTCGTCGGCCGACCGACGGACGCTACGGTGAAAACCCCAACCGTTTGCAACACTACTACCAATTTCAGGTCGTGATGAAACCCTCTCCAAGTGATTTTCAGGAGATTTACCTCGGCTCACTGCGCTCGCTGGGTATAGATACCAATGTTCACGATGTGCGCTTTGTTGAGGACAACTGGGAATCGCCCACCCTTGGCGCCTGGGGTATTGGCTGGGAAGTCTGGTTAAACGGCATGGAAATCACCCAGTTCACCTATTTTCAACAAGCCGGTGGCCTTGAGTGCTATCCAGTGACTGGCGAAGTAGCCTATGGCCTCGAGCGTATTGCGATGTACTTGCAGGGGGTTGATAGCATTTACGATCTGATCTGGGCCCATGGCCCGCAAGGGGACGTCACTTACGGTGATGTGTTTCATCAGAACGAAGTGGAGCAGTCGACCTACAATTTTGAGTATGCCGATGTCGACGCCCTGTTTGCGACCTTTGATCAGTGCGAAAAAGACAGCCTGCGGCTGATCGAAAAAGGTCTGCCACTGCCGGCCTATGAGATGGTAATGAAAGCGTCCCATGCCTTTAATTTACTCGACGCGCGCCACGCAATCTCTGTCACTGAGCGACAGCGCTTTATTCTGCGAGTTCGCACCCTCTCCCGCGCCGTGGCTCAAGGCTACTTCGACTCGCGACTGGCCCTCGGCTTCCCCCTCGCCGACAAAGATCTGGCCGACGAAGTCATGCAGCGAGTGGCGCAGGAACAACTTCAGCAGGCCGCCAAAGAGCAGCGTCGTCAAGAAGCAGAGGCAAAAAAATGAGTGCAGATTTTCTGGTTGAAATTGGCACGGAAGAGCTGCCACCCAAAGCCCTACAACAGCTATCTCACGAGTTTGCCGACGGTGTTACCTCTGGGCTACGCGCCGCTGGACTGACATTCGGCGCTGCGACGGCCTACGGTGCCCCGCGCCGGCTTGCAATAATGATTAAAGATCTGCAAACCCGTACGCCCGATCAACAAATTATCAATTGGGGGCCGCCCGCCAAAGTCGCCTTCGACGCCGACGGCACGCCAACTCGAGCGGCAATGGCCTTTGCTGAAAAGAACGGTCTTGACAGTACAGCGCTGGCAGGACTGGTAGAGCATGACGGCCAGCAGGACAAACTCTGTGCTCGGCTGACCCAGCCTGGTCGCGCCACAGCTGACATGCTTGGCGATGTCATTAATCAATCCCTTGCCGCACTGCCTATTGCCAAGCCAATGCGCTGGGGCAAAAGCAGGCAGGAGTTTGTGCGTCCAGTACAGTGGGCCGTTGTGTTGTTTGACAACACCACCGTAATTACCAATATTCTTGGCGTCACCAGCGGCAACACAACCCGCGGTCACCGCTTCCACAGCCAGGGAGATATTGTTGTCACCTCTCCCGCGGCATACCAAGAGACCTTGTACAACGCTTTTGTGATTGTCGACTTCGCTCAGCGCCGCGACATTATTCGCCAGGGCGTGATAGCCGCAGCGGCCAGTGCTCATGGCACCGCCGTTATCGACGATGGGCTGTTAGATGAAGTCACTGCACTCAACGAGTGGCCGGTGCCTCTCATGGGTAAGTTTGAAACCCATTTCCTCGACGTGCCCGCCGAAGCGCTGATTTCATCCATGGCTCAGCACCAGAAATACTTCCATGTGGTCGACAGTGAACAGCGTTTGATGCCGCTGTTTATTACCGTCGCCAATATTGCCAGTAGCGACCCCCAGCAGGTGATTAGTGGCAACGAACGCGTGATCAGGCCTCGTCTCGCCGATGCCGCGTTTTTCTACACCACCGATTTAAAAACATCCTTGCAGGCCCATCGCGAGTCGCTCAAGCATATTGTCTTTCAAGCGCAGCTCGGCACAATTTATGACAAGACGGCGCGTGTTAGTGAACTGGCGGCCCATCTGGCACCGGCCACAGGCGCTGACCCCGCGTATGCGCGGCGCGCCGGTGAGCTGTCCAAGTCTGATTTGGTCAGCAATATGGTCAATGAATTCGACGATCTTCAAGGAGTGATGGGCCGCTACTACGCCCTCAACGACGGTGAGCCCCATGAGGTTGCCGACGCACTCTTAGAACAGTATCTGCCGCGTTTTGCTGGAGATGCAGTGCCATCGTCCGCGACCGGCGCGACATTGGCATTGGCCGACCGCTTGGACACCATCGTAGGTATTTTTGGCATTGGGCAACAGCCCTCTGGGTCGCGCGACCCCTTCGCACTGCGACGGGCGAGCCTAGGGGTACTGCGTATTTTGGTTGAACGCAAAATTGAGCTTGATCTGAAATCTGCCATCGCGGCAGCGGCGGCTCAACTAACTCTTGATTTGGATAAAGAGGCGCTATGTTTGCAAGTACTTACTTACATCATAGAGCGTTTTAAAGCTCAGTATAGAGACGAAAATATCGCGCCAGAAGTGTTTGTATCGGTAGCCGCGCTGGGGCTTTCAACACCCCTTGATATCGATGCTCGCGTGCGCGCCGTGGATCACTTTTCCCGCCTGCCGGAGGCCATTGCACTGGCCGCAGCCAACAAACGAGTGTTCAATATTTTAGCCAAGCAGTCCGCGAACAGCATTCCCAACGTGATTGACCCCGCGTTGCTGATGGAGGCCGCAGAACAGCACTTAGCTGCGGAGCTTGCGCGTCTGGAGCAGCTGACAGCCCCACTTTTAGCGCAGCGTGACTATACTAATGTTTTACAGACGTTGGCTTTATTGCGCGAGCCGGTCGATCTATTTTTCGATCAAGTAATGGTCATGGCTGACGATCCTGCGCTTCAAGCGAACCGCTTAGCCCTGCTGCAGCGCTTGCGCAGTCTGTTCTTAAACGTGGCCGACATTTCGCAGCTCGTCGTCAGCCAGTAATCGCAGCACAACAAGCACAAGCCCATGGGGAGAATCTGGCAAGCCATCAGAGCGCTACTGTTCTACACAGGGCTCGTGGTTTTAGTGCTGGTAATGAGCCTATCGGTTTGCCTTGTGGTCTTTTTCCCTGTGGGATTTCGTCAGCGCTGGCTCACCTACGGAAATAAATTGATTATGGTGTGGCTGCGCATAACTTGCGGCGTAAAGGTCGCAGTGATGGGCATAGAGAATATCCCCAAAGAACCCTGTGTAGTGCTGAGCAATCATCAGAGCACGTGGGAGACTTTCTTTCTGCAGCATCTGTTTGTGCCTGCCAGCGTCATACTTAAGCGCGAATTGCTCTGGATTCCCCTATTTGGCTGGGGCCTGTATGCCATGCGCGCTATTGCAATTAAACGCTCAAACCCAGCCGGCGCCATACGGCAAGTCTTAAAACTCGGAAAACAGCGCATCCAGGAAGGCATGAATGTCGTTATCTTTCCCGAAGGGACCCGTATCCGCACGCCAGAGCTTGGCACGTTCATGACCAGCGGTGCGGCCCTCGCCAAAAGTGCCGGCGTCAGCATTCTGCCAGTGCGCCACAATGCCGGTGACTGCTGGCCCGCTGCAAGCTGGCTGAAAACACCAGGCACTATTACTGTGGTGATTGGCGCTCCCATTTCGACAGACGAACTCAGCCCGCGGGAGCTGACTGAGCAAGCCAAACAATGGATTGCAGGCGCACTCTAACAGCCCGTCCACAAAGAAGGATGAGCAAACTCAAGCGAGTGCTGTCAGCTATACTCTTGGCGGACACGACAGGAGGCCATTAAAACCATGGATAGTGCTAAACCACCAGCCAAAAAACCCAACACAAGCCTTGAAACGCGTAAGACCGTGCGTCGCGAAAAGGCTGACCGCCGTATCGACATAAGATTTGAACCCACGAAAAAAAACCGCCGAGCCGATAAAGGCCGACGGTCTTCTGACAGCGACTGCTGGGGCTCAAAGCCCGAATAATGCGCTCTTTTCAAACATCCCGCAGATAACCAGTAAAACGCTAAACCATTCCGGCTTTAAACGTCGAGATTGACCACGGATAGCGCGTTCATCTCAATAAACTCACGGCGCGGCTCAACCTGATCACCCATTAATGTGGTGAACATTTGGTCGGCCGCGATGGCATCCTCAACGGTGACACGCAGCATTCGCCGCGAGTCGGGATCCATCGTTGTTTCCCACAGCTGGCTGGGATTCATCTCACCCAATCCTTTATAGCGCTGTGTGCTGAGACCGCGACGCGACTCAGCCATCAACCACTCGAGAGCCTCTTGGAAACTCTCGACTTGCTGCTGTCGCTCGCCCCGCTGAACAAAACCACCCTCTTCGATCAAACCCTGCAACACCTCGCCCAACTCGGCGATAGCTTTATACTCGTTCGAGGCAAAAAACTCTCGGCCTAAAGTGTGATAATTCGGAATACCGTGGGCAGTCACTTCAACGCGAGGCACAAAAATACGACGTTCGCTGTCCTCGTGGACTTGCACATCGTGACGGTGCGTTCCCACAATCACTTTTTCAAGACTTCCCTGCAGTTCGCGACACCAAACCGCAAGATCGGTGCTATTTTGTAGAAATTCGGGCTTAAATCTCGATGTATAAATCAGCGCATCAAGTACTTCTTTGGGGTAAACCTGAGACAACCGCAACACCACTCCAGCCACATGGCGGAACTGACTCACCAAGGCTTCAAGGGCGGTCCCCTGAATACCCGGCGCAGTCGAGTTGACGTGTAAGCTGGCATTTTCGAGCGCCTTGGCGGTTAGATAGACCAACAGTGCGTCGTCATCTTTGACGTACTGCTCGTTCTTGCCGCGGCTGACTTTGTAGAGCGGGGGCTGGGCAATAAAAATATGGCCGTTTTCAACAAGATCGCGCATCTGCCGAAAGAAGAAGGTGAGCAGGAGCGTGCGAATATGCGACCCGTCCACGTCCGCATCCGTCATGATAACGATAGTGTGGTAGCGTAGCTTCTCAAGCTTAAACTCCTCCGTACCAATGCCGCAGCCCAGCGCTGTGATCAAAGTACCCACTTCCGCACTGGACAGCATTTTATCGAAACGCGCCTTCTCGACGTTAAGGATCTTACCTTTGAGCGGTAAAATAGCCTGCGTGCGACGATCACGGCCCTGCTTGGCCGATCCTCCTGCCGAATCACCCTCCACGAGATACAGTTCTGACAATGCAGGATCTTTCTCCTGACAGTCGGCCAGCTTACCTGGTAGCCCAGCAATATCGAGCGCTCCTTTGCGGCGCGTCATCTCACGAGCCTTACGGGCTGCCTCGCGGGCTCTGGCGGCATCGATCATTTTGTTAACCACGGCGCGGGCATCTTGGGGGAACTCAAGCAAAAACTCTGCGAATTTCTCACCCATTTCCTGCTCAACTGCAGTCTTTACCTCAGAGCTGACCAATTTATCTTTGGTCTGAGAGGAAAATTTAGGGTCTGGCACTTTTACCGAGATAATCGCAGTCAACCCCTCACGGGCATCATCACCCGTGGTGCCAACCTTGGCCTTATTGTTGATACCCTCTTTCTCGATATAGGAGTTCAAGCAACGCGTCAAAGCAGAGCGAAACCCCGCCAAGTGGGTGCCACCATCGCGCTGAGGGATATTATTGGTGTAACAGTGGATATTTTCTTGAAAACCATCATTCCACTGCAGAGCAACTTCAACACTCGTGCCGTCCTCGCGATGGGTATTGAAATGCATGATTTTGTTGACCGTTGTTTTGTTTTTATTCAAATACTCAACAAAAGCGCTCAAGCCACCCTCGTAGGCAAACACTTCTTCTTTACCCGTTCGCTCGTCATACAACACAATACGAACACCTGAGTTCAGGAACGATAGTTCCCGCAAGCGTTTGGCGAGCAGATCGAAATGGAATTTGATATTGGTAAAGGTATCAACCGACGGGACAAAGTGAACCATCGTGCCCGATTCTTTGGTCTCCCCTACAACCTCGAGAGGTGCTTGCGGCACACCGTGAACATAGAGCTGCTCGTGAATTTTACCGCCGCGGCGAATAGTCAGTCGCAGCTGTGCAGACAGGGCGTTAACCACCGACACACCCACACCGTGCAAACCGCCAGAGACCTTATAGGAATTATCGTCAAACTTTCCGCCAGCATGGAGCACTGTCATGATAACTTCAGCAGCTGACACGCCCTCTTCGTGCATTTCAGTGGGAATACCGCGGCCATTATCTGAGACAGAGACTGACTCGTCTGGATGAATCACAACCCGTATCTCTGAGCAGTGGCCCGCTAACGCCTCATCGATGGAGTTATCGACCACCTCAAAGACCATATGATGCAAACCAGTGCCGTCATCCGTGTCGCCGATGTACATACCCGGTCGCTTGCGAACCGCATCCAAGCCTTTTAGTACCTTAATACTCGAAGAGTCGTAATTCTGCTGGTCACTCATATCTACTCAATTCCCGTTATCTATTCAACTGCAACTACGCCATGTTCCATGTGGAACATTTGATGGGGTATATTCTCCACCAAATCCGTGAAATCCTGCCTATCAACGCCTGTAATAAAGTACTGACAACCTAACTTGCTCAGAAAGGCCATCACCTGTTGGCGATGAAAGTAATCTAGCTCTGCGGGAAGATCATCTAGAAGAAACAAACAAGACTCCCCCGAACTTTCTTTGTAATAACTGGCCTGTGCCAATTTTAATGCGTAGACCAGAAGCTTCACCTGTCCACGCGAGAAATGGTCAGCGGCTGGCTGGCCATTCACCTTAATAATGACATCACCCCTGTGAGCGCCATGATTCGTGGTCTTGGTCGCCATATCTCGCGACTCGTCTGCCTTATAGACCTCCGCGAGGCCCAACTTGCGATCCCAACCACAATAATACTCAAAACTCACTTCGCCCAACCCATCGAAGGCAGCCACAGCATCCTGAAGGGGCGCGCGGAGCGCCTCGAGATAACGCTCTCTGCGCACCGTGATCTGCTCACAGAGGGGCACCAGCTCTGCTGTCCAGGTGCGTAAAACATCGGGGTCTATTCTACCATGACGAAGCAGTTGATTGCGCTGTTTTAGCGTTTTTTGGAAGCGACGCCAGAGATCGGTGTAGCCATGTTCCACGTGGAACACCCCCCAATCAAGAAACTGGCGGCGCTGTTGAGGGCCACCCTCGAGCAGCATAAAGCTATGGGCGTCTATCAGCTGTAATGGCAGCTCTGCAACCAATTGCGCAGACGATTGGAGAGAAGCGCCATCAAGGCGCGCCTCAAACTGCCCTGCCGACGTGCGCTTAATACCAAGCTGGCGTCGCTTGCCATCGCTGCCACGCGCCACTCGAGCGGCTACCACTAACTCGGTCGCAGCTTGATTGATCACCACCCGAAGATCACGGTGACGAAAGGAGCGCCCACGACCCAGCAGGTAGATAGCCTCAAGCAGGCTAGTTTTACCGCTGCCATTGGCGCCAAAGATAATATTTGCTTGGGGATGACAGGTAATATGGACGCTTTCCAAGTTTCGCACCTGGAGAACGTCCAAATTAGAGAGATACATAGTGCGTCGAAGCCGCGTCCAACGCGCCCCTAAAGGCGCATAGGCATAACAACATAGACTGCGGCACCGCTTGCCGCGTCTTCCATCAGCGCACTGCTGCCAGAATCAGACAAGGTTAAACGAACCGTGGTGCCCTTAAGAACATTCAGAACATCCAGTAAGTAACTGACATTAAAGCCAATTTCGAGATCGTCACCTGCATAATCGACGCCAATCTCTTCCTGAGCCTCTTCCTGCTCTGGATTATTAGCGACCATTTTCAGGGCACCGTTGGATAGCATTAAACGCACACCACGGTATTTTTCGTTCGATAAAATAGCGGTTCGACCAAAGGCTTGCTTTAACTCTGCACGGTCACCCAGCACTAACTTATCGCCACCCTTGGGTAGCACGCGATCGTAGTCAGGGTATGCGCCATCAACTAATTTAGAGGTGAAGCAGTAATCTGGACCGTTAACGCGAATATGGTTAGAGCCCATCGCCACACCCACCGAGCCCTCGTCACCCACCAGACGCGCCAACTCCATCACCCCTTTGCGGGGCAAAATCGCCTTGGTGATATCATCAACCGCAATATCACAGGCAGCGTCGGCCAAGGCCATGCGGTGTCCATCAGTCGCCACAGCTCGGAGTTTATTGGCGCTCACTTCCCACAACATGCCGTTCAAATAGTACCGAACATCCTGTTGCGCCATCGCAAAGCTCGTTGATTCAATCAGTGTTTTCAGCGTTGCGGCTTCAACATCAAAACGAATGTTATTTTCGCCATTATCCACGGAGGGAAAATCATTGGCCGGCAAGGTGGCGAGGGTAAAGCGACTGCGGCCACTCACGACCTGTGCTTTGCCGTCACTATTACTGAAATTGACGTTCGCCCCTTCTGGCAGCGACCGGCAAATATCCAATAATTTGCGCGCAGAAACCGTGACCTCACCTGGCTCATCGCCCGCTGAAACCTCGGTGTAGCCAATAATTTCGACTTCAAGATCCGTTCCCGTCAGCGAGAGCCGCGAACCCTCTAGGCTCAGCAACACATTGGACAGAATAGGCAGCGTTTGACGCCGCTCAACCACGCCCGTCACTAACTGTAACGGCTTAAGTAACGCTTCTCTCGACAAGCTAAATTTCATAGTAGGTCTCTATCTCCGGCACTGATAATGGCGTTTTTGATCTCTCACAACTTTTCGGTCTTTCACAACTGTTTGTTCTTTTAAAACTGTTAAATCTTTTAGACTAGACGTTAATTGGACAATGTTCTGAAGAGGTTTTTTAAATCTCGCTCTACTTCGCGATCACTCTGCTCCAACTCTTTAACTTTGCGGCACGCGTGTAATACGGTGGTGTGGTCGCGGCCACCAAAAGCCTCTCCAATCTCGGGCAGGCTGTAATTCGTCAACTCTTTAGCCAGAGCCATGGCGATCTGCCTGGGCCTCGCTACAGAGCGGCTACGGCGCTTAGACAAGAGGTCCGACATCTTTAATTTATAGTAATCGGCCACCACGCGCTGAATGTTGTCTATGGTAACGAGCTTGTCTTGGAGCGCCAACAAATCTTTCAGCGATTCCCGAATTAAATCAATGTCAATAACGCGACCGCTAAACTGGGCATGGGCCATTACGCGCTTCAGCGCGCCCTCAAGCTCTCTGACATTGGAGCGAATGCGCTGGGCGATAAAAAAGGCGGCATCACGCGACAAATCCATGCCCGTCTGCTCTGCTTTGTTGATCAAGATCGCGACCCTTGTCTCAAGCTCAGGCGGCTCAACAGCTACCGTCAACCCCCAACCGAAACGGGACTTCAGACGCTCTTCCACACCATCAATCTCTTTCGGATAGCGGTCACAGGTGAGAATCATCTGCTGGCCGCGCTCAAGCAGCGCATTGTAGGTGTGAAAAAATTCTTCTTGGCTGCGGTCTTTACCGGCGAAAAACTGAATATCGTCGATAAGTAGCGCGTCAACGGAGCGGTAGAACTGTTTAAACTCATCTATCGCTTTCAATTGCAGGGCCTTCACCATATCCGCAACAAACCGCTCGGAGTGCAGGTAGACAATTTTAGCGTCGGGTTTGCGCTCGCGCATGGCATTGCCCACAGCGTGCATCAAGTGCGTCTTACCCAAACCAACGCCGCCATAAATAAACAGCGGGTTGTAAGACCCACCGGGGTTCTCGGCGACTTGCTGCGCAGCCGCCAACGCTAATTGATTCGACTTGCCCTCCACAAAGGTATCGAAAGTGAAGGCGCTGTTGAGATTGCTCTTTAAACTGTGCTCTGCAGCCGAAGTGATAATCGCCGGAGCGGTGAGGGGTCTTAAAATTTGCGGTGCATCCGGCAATATGATGTCACGGGTGCGCGCTGGCGTGGGGTCTGCTACAACAGACTCGACGCGATCGCCGATCAGTGGCTGATCGGGCTGAGCAGCAATTGAACGCTGTTGTTCGCGAAATATTGGCGCAGATTCTGCTTGCGCGATTACCGCCACACTGCAGTGCCCACCACCAAACTCTACAAATAGCTCTTCAATGCGCGCCAGAAACTTACTCTTAACCCAATCTTCAATAAAGCGGTTGGGCGCTAACAATTGCACCTGCTGCCCCGCTCCAACACTGGCGATATCTGTTCCTTGACTCGAATCGAACGCATTTGGATTGGCAGGCGCTGAATGAGGGCTGTGGGAATGAAGGCTGTGGGAATGAGGGCTGTGGGAATGAGAAAAAAGCTTTACCTTTAACGGCCGTATCCATGTATTGAACTGCTGAGCTGGCAACTCTCCACTTAGGCGGTTAGCGCAAGAGGACCAAATTGATTGAATAGCGTCGAAGCTTAACAGTGAATCACTGTTCGCTGTCTCTCCATACTGATGTTGTGAAAAACGACTTACATCCACAAATTTATTTCCCAGTTCAGTGCAAACCCAAAAGGTCCAACAGATCAAATCAAAGGTGGTTAAATGGCACTATAAAAGCCAAAGCGTTAACGGTCTGGCGCGACCACGTTGTTTTTTTGTCCTACCGCGCAAGAATATTGGCCTTATTCTTACGTCTGGCAATTCTATACACCCAATCGACTTTTATCCACAAAGAAAAAAATACGGTTTTTCCCAAAGTAAAACTAATATTGTTTAAAATCAATACGATAAATAATATCAAGATATTTTTTATCAACAGGCGCTCGATTAAAAGCTGCACACTTTTTAATCAATACCTGTGGATAACTTGTGGGTATACAGTTGAAAACCAGTGTTTTAAGGGAATTTAAGCACCATTTCTGGGCTCACCTATCGCCGCACCATTAGGTTGATGACCGAAAGAAATAGCTTGGTCACTTACCGATACAAAACGACGAAAAAATGCGCCCAAGGAGGTCGTCCGAGGTGAATCGTCCAGTAATCTCGGACAGGTGGTTTTGCGCCTGACGCAGATCTTCGGCGAGCAATTCACCCGCGCCAAACGCCTGTAGTTGCGCACGGCCAGTATCAACCAGCAGCAACGCTTTCTCGAGAGCATCGAGATGGCGGCGACGAGCGGAAAAAACGCCCTCCTCTTGCCCCTGAAACCCCATGCTCGCCTGTAAAAAGGCGACAAGAGAATCAATACCGGAGAGGTTTTTGGCTGAAATCGCAAAGGCATTACCTTCTGCATCCATAGCCCCGGGCTGATGCCCTGACTGATCAATTTTATTAAAGACCATGGTTATCGCCTGTCGGCTATCGCCGAAGCGCACAAAAAACTCAGGCCAAATAGCCTGCAAGTCGGGCGTTGTCGTCTCTGTCGCATCGACCAAAAAGAGAATGCGGTCTGCCCGCTCAATCTCTTGCCACGCGCGCCGTATACCCTCTATCTCCACCTCGTTATCCGTCGCTCTCAACCCCGCGGTATCGATCACATGTAATGGCATACCATCCAATACAATTCGCTCTCGCAATACGTCGCGCGTAGTGCCGGCAACAGCGGTCACAATGGCCGCATCGCGCCCCGCGAGCGCATTTAGCAGACTTGATTTACCGGCGTTGGGCTTGCCTGCGAGCACCACCGTCATGCCGTCACGCAAAAGTGATCCCTGCTGGGCTTGGCGCAGAGTCTCGTGCAGCGCCGAGGATAAAGCAGTGAGATTATTCGCCAATCGTTCGTCGGCGAGGAAATCGATCTCCTCTTCCGGAAAATCAATCGCCGCCTCAACATATATGCGAATGGCGATCATCTGCTCGACCAAATCATTAATACGGCGCGAAAAGTCACCCTGCAACGAGCGCACGGCGCAGCGAGCAGCTTGCACAGAGGATGCATCTATCAGATCGGCAATCGCCTCTGCTTGGGTTAAATCGAGCTTATCGTTGAGAAAGGCGCGCTCACTAAATTCACCTGGCCGCGCCATGCGCGCGCCCAGCTGGAGGCAGCGCTGTACGAGAGTATCGAGAATAATGGGGCCGCCATGTCCCTGTAATTCCAGAACATTTTCCCCAGTGAAAGAATGTGGCGCCGGAAACCAGATAGCTACTCCCTCATCCAGTATATCGCCGCCCTCTCCCTTAAAGCGGCAGAATGTCGCTTCACGCGCAACAAGGGTGCGCCCTACTATTGATTCAATAAACGTTGCAATATCACTCCCCGAAACACGCACAATGCCCACACCGCCGCGCCCTGGAGGCGTGGCGATGGCGACAATAGTATCGAGGTTATTTTGCACGAGTGCGACACCGCCTTTTAAGTATGACGGAAAACAGTGGCGGGGCCCAAAAGGCTAGAGCGCCACTGTTGATCATCGTTATCAAAGTCCAGCGGGTTTATTTTTTACCCGCACTGCTCGTGCTGGCTTCCAGTTGGCGATTGACATACCACTGTTGCAGCATTGAAAGCAGGTTGTTGACCGTCCAATACAGCACTAGACCTGACGGGAAAATCATAAAGAAAAAGGTGAAGGCAATTGGCATGGCCTTCATTACCATGGCTTGGGTGGGGTCGGTTGGCATTGGCTGCATTTTCTGCATTAATAGCATGCTGGCGCCCATCACCAGCGGCAATATAAAGTACGGGTCTTTTGCTGAGAGATCATGGATCCAGAATATCCAAGGTGAATGCCTAATCTCAACGCTTTCCAACAACACCCAGTAGAGCGCCAAAAACACCGGCATCTGCAACAACATGGGCAGGCAACCGCCTGCAGGGTTTACTTTTTCCTTTTTATACAGCGCCATCAGCTCTTGGGACATTTTCTGGCGATCGTCGCCATAGGTCTCTTTTAAGCGCTCCATCTTTGGCTGCAGGCTGCGCATTTTTGCCATCGACCGCAGGCTCGCTGCAGACAATGGGTAAAGCAGTATTTTAATACCGATTGTCAGCAGGATAATGGCCCAACCCCAATTCCCCACCACACCATGAATAAACTTCATGGCCGCAAATATCGGCTTGGCTAGCATCCACAGGAAGCCGTAATCCACTGTTAAATCAAGATAGGGGGCAAGCGCTTCAAGCTTTTGTTGGTTTTTCGGGCCTACGTAAAACTGTGCACTGTAACGGCCTGAACTGGCAGCGGGCACCACCATTTTTTCGCCGGTGAAGCCAAGCAAATAGACGTCCTGGCCGGTCAACTTCCGCAAGCTAAAGCTGTTTTGTTGATCTGCTGGTGGAATCCACGCACTGATAAAGTAGTGTTGCACCATAGCAACCCAGCCACCCTGTATCTCTTCTTTTATGGCTTCATCTTCAATATCAGAAAAGCTGTGCTTGGCGAAGTTTTTTTCTTTCTCGCGAATAGCAGCACCCAAGTACGGTTGAATACCACCACTGGACGTCACTAAAGGCTCGTGGGAATCGCGTTTAATCTGCCCGTAAAATGTCGCTTCCCAAGGCTCTGACCCTGTATTGTTGATGTCGTAATCAACACCAATCACGTAACTGCCCGCGCTGAAACTAAAGCGCTTTATCAGAGACGCGTGATCCTGCTCAAGACGTAAATCCACTGCCAGCGTTTGATCACCCGGATTAAGTGAAAAAGAACTGCTAGAAACGCTATAAAGTGCTCTACCTTCGCGCTTATCAGTGCCGTTGCGACCAATAAGGCCGCTTTGGGCGATATATTCATTCTCTTTTGAGCGGGTTAGCAACGAAAAGGGCTGGCCATCGTCTTCACGCATCTTATCTAAATGCTTGAGCAGATTGACCTGAACAATATCGCCGCCCAAGGTATCTATGACAACTTCAAACACATCGGTGGTAACTGTAACGAGTCGCGTGTCCCCGATTTGCTCGATAATTGCTGGCGCTGGCGCGTCAATTACGGCGGGGAGCTCACTGATCTCATTAGTCTGGGCCGCGGGTAATTCTGCCATATCGGGAATATACACTTCCGCGCGCGGGGTGCTCTGCTGCGCGGCGCTGCGGTCTTGAAACTGGTTCCATTCGACCACCAGCAACCATGCCACGATACCAATAGCGGTAATGTTGAGAGTTTTCATCCAATCCATTCTATTTACGACCTTATAGGGTGACTGTGAGTGATAGCGTTACTGAGCGCTGTCGTTTATTGATTTACCTGAAGGGTCTACCGGCAATACCGGATCATAACCGCCAGAATGGAACGGGTGGCATTTTACAATCCTACGCAGCGTAAGATAACCCCCCTTAGCAACTCCGTAGCGACTAAATGCCTCTTCAGCATAATGAGAGCAGCTTGGAAAAAAACGGCAGTTGCTACCCAATAATGGACTGATTGCGTACTGATAACCACGAATGAGTTTAACCGCCACCTTACGCATTAGCCTTTGGCTCCTGTTCAAGTCTCAGGGCTAGTTTATGCCAAGACTGTTGTAAAAGGGTCGACATTTCTTCAGGCGACAGCTTATGCGCATCTTTTCGTGCTAAAAAGACAATATCAACAGGGACAGGAATAGTGGTTGTGCGAAAGGATTCTCTCACTACCCGCTTCAGGCGGTTGCGAGCAACTGAGGTAGGTACATTTTTTTTAGCAATAACTAAACCCAACCGCGCTGTCGACAGGCTGTTGGGTTTCGCTAATATAAGAAGTTTTGGGTGAGCCACCCGGACGCTGTTGTTATCAAATACCTGTTTGAAATCGTAGGCATTGAGCAGGCGTCGATCTTTACCAAAAGTAGCCTTGGGCATAACAAGCCCCACAGACATTACGCAGACAGGCGCTTGCGGCCCTTCGCACGACGACGATTGATAACGGCCCGGCCGCCAGCAGTAGCCATACGAGCTCTGAAACCGTGAGTGCGGCTACGCTTTAAAACGCTTGGTTGAAATGTTCTTTTCATAACGTCAAATCCAAAAAAATACCACTAAAGGCGTTGAAAGCCGTCTATTAAAACTAAGCCGCGAATAGAACCAAGCCGCGAAAGCTATGCTATATATAGACCGCCTAACTAATAATCCTAACTACAGACCCTAACTAAAACCTAAATAAAAAAGGTCCTGAACAGAAAAAGTAAACTGAGTACCGTTCTAGGGCGCGCGAGTTTAAAGAAAATCACCCCACAGATCAACGTCTAATTAACAATGCCGATGGAAACAGCCTTATTTAGGGCATAAATTCACTACCCACAATAACAACACAACTTATCCCAAGGTTTACCCACAAAAATCTCGATAAACTCAAAACCTGTGCAAAACCCGTCAATAGAAAAAATTTTTATCCCCAGATAATGACTAGAATTTCAAATTAGCTTAAATCGACCAAATTCTATACAGACCACAAGACCAGTCATTACATTTTTATCCATGCGCAACATACCTTCTTATACAAAGGAAATCTGGTAACAACCTATTGAAATATAAACGTTTTTCTTAATTACCCACAAAACATGGAGTCCCTAACAACAATAACAATAAATAATATCTACACTATATAAGTATATTTAATCTATTACATACATTGAAAAGCCACCCACTTAAATACAAACAAAGTGGTTAAACTTTGAGCAGCCCCGCGTATAATGGCGTCCCTATTTTAAACCCAGTTCTGTAGCAGTCTATGAATTACCCAGATGCATTCGATGTAATTGTTGTTGGCGGCGGTCACGCAGGCACAGAAGCCTGTCTGGCAGCCGCGCGCATGGGCTGTAAAACACTTCTGCTCACCCACAATATCGAAACCCTTGGGCAAATGTCCTGCAATCCTGCGATCGGGGGTATTGGCAAAAGTCATCTGGTGAAAGAAATCGATGCACTTGGCGGGGCAATGGCGCTGGCCACAGATCTAGGTGGCATTCAATTTCGCGTGCTGAACTCGCGCAAAGGCCCGGCCGTTAGAGCAACACGCGCACAGGCTGATCGTGTGCGCTACAAAGCGGCCATTCGAGAGATTTTAGAAAACCAACCCAATCTCAGTATTTTTCAACAAGCCGTCGATGATCTGATTATGCAGGGTGAACGGGTCACTGGTGTGGTTACCCAGTCTGGCATTCGCTTTAGCGGTAAAACTGTGGTGGTCACAGCAGGTACTTTTTTGGCGGGCAAAATCCACATCGGCCTTGAAAATTACTCTGCCGGTCGCGCTGGAGACCCGCCGGCCATCGCGCTAGCTGAAACATTGCGTGCACTGCCGTTGCGGGTTGAGCGGCTCAAAACCGGAACGCCTCCGCGTATTGATGCACGCAGTGTAGATTTTAGTCAGCTGCAGGAGCAGTGGGGAGATCAACCCGAACCAGTGATGTCTTATCTCGGCTCAGTTGATCAACATCCTCGACAAACCTGCTGCTGGATCACATATACCAATCAGCAAACCCACGATATTATTCAGGGCGGAATGAGTCGCTCACCGCTCTACACCGGTTTAATTGAAGGGGTCGGCCCACGCTACTGTCCATCGATTGAAGATAAAATTGTTCGTTTTGCCGATAAAGATCAACACCAAGTGTTTATTGAGCCCGAGGGTCTCGACACCCACGAGCTATACCCCAATGGTATTTCCACAAGTTTGCCATTTGATGTGCAACTGAGCCTTGTGCGCTCAATCAAAGGGTTTGAAAACGCCCATATCACAAGGCCCGGCTATGCGATTGAGTACGATTATTTTAATCCACAAGATTTACACTACTCTCTCGAAACAAAAGCCATCAATGGCCTGTTTTTCGCTGGCCAAATAAACGGCACCACTGGGTATGAAGAAGCGGCCGCACAGGGCTTATTGGCCGGTACTAATGCAGCGCTGCAAGTGCAGGGCAAGGAGAGCTGGTGTCCGGGCAGAGATACCGCCTACATGGGGGTGTTGGTTGATGATTTAATCAGCATGGGCACCCTTGAGCCCTACCGCATGTTTACTAGTCGCGCCGAATACCGCTTACTGCTTCGAGAAGACAATGCCGATGCGCGTTTGACGGAAAAAGGCCGTGAGCTAGGGTTGGTTGACGACAACCGTTGGCAACAGTTTTGCCAAAAGCGCGAAGCTATCGAGCGCGAACATCAGCGCCTTAAACATACGTGGGTTCAGCCAGGTTCAGCGGTGGCTGAACAATTGGCCCAGCATATTGAAAACAAGCTTGCTCACGAATATTCCTTGTTTGAGCTACTAAAAAGACCTGAGCTCAACTACCAAGTGATCGGTTCGCTCTACCCAGATCATCAAGTTGAAGCCAAAATTGCGCAGCAGGTTGAGATCGACGCCAAATACTCCGGCTATATCACCCGCCAACAAGATGAAGTTGATCGCTTGCAGCGCCATGAAAAGACCCGCATTCCGGCCAATTTCGATTATCACGCAGTGAAGGGACTCTCCAACGAGGTGAAGCAAAAGCTCACCGCCGCGAGCCCAGACACCCTGGCGCGGGCGAGTCGTATTCCCGGAATTACACCAGCAGCCATATCCTTGCTAATTGTGCAGTTAAAAAAACATGTCGCCTAGCGCCAAGGCTGTTGAGCAAAAAAAGCTGCTCTGTGATGGCATGGCGCAACTAGGTATTGAGGCATCAGCTGAGCAAACCGCTCTTTTATTGCGTTACATTGATCTTCTGGTCACCTGGAATAACGCTTATAACCTGACTGCCATTCGTGATCCCCGACAGATGATTGCCTTACATTTGCTCGACAGTTTGGCAGTGCTACCCTATTTACAAGGTCAGAATTTCATCGATGTTGGCACGGGCGCTGGGCTCCCAGGCATTCCGCTGGCCATTATGTGCCCAGACAAACGCTTTACCTTGCTCGACAGTAATGGCAAAAAAACGCGATTTTTGTTCCATGCCCGTACACAACTTCGGCTGCTCAACCTGACTGAAATGAAAGCGCGTGTTGAACAGTTTGTTCCACCAGAAAAATACGATGTTGTGTTGAGTCGAGCGTTCACCTCTGTGGTTGATATGGTCGATAAATGCCAGCATTTAGTGAAAGACGACGGATTTTTCTATGCTATGAAGGGCAAGTTACCGAATTCAGAGTTGAGTGATTTAAGTAAAGACTATAAGGTCGAAGCCGCACATCCTTTACAAGTGCCTGGCGTTGACGCGGAACGTCATTTGCTAATTATTCGCCCGTTAAGCGGGCTAACGGTTTTACAGGAAGGCTAGATAAGTGCCACGCATTCTCTCCATCGCAAACCAAAAAGGTGGTGTTGGTAAAACGACTACCAGCGTCAATCTTGCTGCATCCCTCGCTGCCTATAAACAACGGGTTTTGTTGGTCGATATCGATCCGCAAGGCAATGCAACCATGGGTGCTGGCATTGATAAACATCGCTGTAAAACCAGCATCTATCATGTGTTGACAGAGAAAGCGCAGATTGAGGATGCCATTGTTACCTGTGAAAAAGGCCGCTTTCAGCTCCTGCCGGCCAATGGCGATCTGGTTGCTGCAGAAGTGGAGCTTATGCAGGAAATTGGCCGCGAAACCCGCCTCCGCCATGCCTTGAAGCGCGTTGCCGCCAACTACGATTACGTGATTATTGACTGCCCTCCCTCTCTCAATATGCTCACAGTAAATGCTCTGGTCGCCAGCGACGGGGTGATTATTCCGATGCAGTGCGAGTATTATGCTCTGGAGGGGTTGTCTGCACTGAATAACACCATTAAGCAAATTGCCAAGCTAATTAACCCTAATTTGTGTATCGAAGGTATTCTGCGCACCATGTACGATCCGCGCAGCAGTTTGACTAACGCAGTGTCGGCGCAATTACGTAAATATTTTGGCAGTCGTGTGTATCGCGTGAGCATTCCGCGCAACATTAGACTCGCCGAGGCGCCCAGCCACGGCCTGCCAGCCTTGGTTTACGACAGAAACTCAAAAGGGTCTATTGCCTACTTGGCGTTGGCCGGCGAAATACTCCGTCAAGCGAAAGAAAAGCGAGAACAAGATAAACCCGAGAATGGGGAAGCATAAAATTATGGCCACAAAAAGACAAAGCCTCGGAAAAGGATTGGACGCACTGCTAGGAATGGGTGATGACACTGATATCAATGATGGGTTAGAGGCTTCCAATAGTCCCTCAGAAGGTGTTTTACGCCAACTTCCCGTTGAATTTTTGCAGCGCGGAAAATATCAGCCGCGTCGCGACATCAATGCCGAAGCGCTAGAAGAGCTGGCAAGTTCAATTCGCGCTCAGGGTGTTATGCAGCCGCTGGTTGTGCGCAACATTGGACAGGATCAGTACGAGATCATTGCCGGCGAGCGCCGCTGGCGTGCCGCGCAGCAAGCAGGCCTTGATAACGTCCCAGTCATTATTCGCGACGTTTCAGACGAAGCCGCTATTGCCATGGCGCTGATTGAGAATATTCAGCGTGAAGACCTAAATGCGATGGAAGAGTGCCTCGCTCTCTTGCGTCTGCAGCAAGAATTTCAGTTAACACAGCAGCAAGTCGCCGACGCGGTTGGCAAGTCGCGCTCTGCGGTAACCAATTTAATGCGACTCGCCTCTCTTGAGAATGAAGTGCAAAAGCTGCTCGAACGTGGCGACCTTGAGCTTGGCCATGCTAAATGTCTGTTGGCGCTCGAGGGGGCAGTGCAAGTCAATGCTGCGCGCACCGTGGTTGGCGATAGCTTAACCGTGCGTCAAACCGAGGTTCTGGTTAAAAAGTTGCAATTAGGTACCTCATCAAAACCTGCGGCATTGGCACCGAGCACGCCAGATATAAAACGCTTGGAAGATGAGATCTCGGAAAAAATCGGTGTTCCAGTCTCGATTCAGCACACAGCCAAGGGCGCGGGCAAGCTTGTATTTAAGTACAACAGTGTTGATGAGCTCGATGGAATTCTCGCCCATCTGAAATAATGTACCACTTGCGGCACCCGGTCGGTGAATATCTTACATATAGGCATCTCGCGTGTTGAATATCACTATCACTATACCTATAATGCCCACCCGTCGGAGACAGCCTTTGAGCTCGATCCGCAGGGCCGGAAGAAAGGGAGTGGCAAAGGCAGTATGACGACCATCCCAATCCCACCTGTTAAACGCGTTGCGCTCTACCAAATAGCAGTGTTGCTAAGTGGCTGTGCGCTTTTGCAATGGTGGAATCCCGTGCTGGCGTACTCGGCTCTGCTTGGTGGATTAATCCAAATCTGCCCCCAAGCGTGGTTTACGCGACAGGCCTTCCGCTACGTCGGAGCCAGAAATGTTCAGTCCATTGTTCGCGCAATGTACTGGGGAGAAACAGGTAAGGTCGTTTTAACCGCGGTATTGTTTGTCACCGTGTTTTTAATGGTCAGGCCGCTTAGTGCTGGCGCCTTGTTTATCTCGTTTGTTGTAATGATTTTGGTACAGTTTGTCTCAGTAGTGAGACTGTTTAGACGCTAGTGCCGTATAAGATTCAGCTTGAACATAGTCAAGCGTTAACCAGTTGAGAGACACAGATGGCCGGCGAAAACCCCGCAAGCACGACTGAGTATATTCAGCACCACCTGCAAAATTTGGTCTACGGAAATCACCCCGAGCACGGTTGGGGCTTCGCCCATAGCGCGCAAGAAGCCGCTGATATGGGTTTTTGGGCTATACACGTTGATTCCATGCTGTGGTCAATTGGTTTGGGCTCGTTATTCTGCCTGATGTTTTTGCGCGCAGCGAAAAAAGCGCACACTGGCGTGCCAACTGGTTGGTTGAACTGTGTAGAGATGATCGTTGAGTTTATCGACGGCGCTGTTAAGGACAGTTTCCATGGGCGCAACAAAATGGTGGCCCCTCTGGCGCTAACCATCTTTGTATGGATCTTTTTGATGAACCTGATGGACCTGCTACCGGTCGATCTGATTCCGTCACTGTTAGCGCTCACGGGCGTTGAATATCAAAAAATTGTGCCGTCTACCGACCCAAATGTGACCTTGGGTATGGCGTTAGCGGTCTTCATCATGATGATTTACTACTCGTTCAAGATTAAGGGTGGCGGCTTTGTTAAAGAGCTGACTATGCACCCGTTCAATCACTGGGCGTTTATCCCCGTAAACCTCTTTATGGAAACAGTAGGCTTATTGGCCAAGCCGTTTTCGTTGGGGCTGCGGTTGTTCGGCAATATGTACGCCGGCGAAATGATTTTTATCCTGATCGCAACCATGTTTGCGGCAGGAGCAGGTGCTGGCTTTATTTCAGGCGGCCTGCATGCAGAACTCTTTGGTGAGCAGACCAGCGCCCTCTTCTGGCTAGTGATCTTTGCACTAGTTTGCACAGTGTGCGGCTTGAACCTCAAAGGGAAGATATCTACGGGTAAAACAGTTCTGCTATCAATGGCCTTTATGGCGATTGGCGGCGGTTTGTTTGCTCTGGGTGGAGGGTTAATGCAATGGGGTTGGGCGGTATTCCATATTCTGGTTATTACCCTGCAAGCATTTATTTTCATGGTACTCACTGTCGTCTATCTCAGCATGGCGCATGAAGACCACTAATTTTTATTATTAATTTTAACGACTGAAATCAGGAGTCTACGATGGAACTAGTAATCATTGCTGCGGCAATCATGCTCGGATTGGGCGCATTAGGAGCGGCTGTTGGTATGGGTTTGCTGGGTGGAAAGTTGATCGAAGCTACAGCTCGTCAGCCAGAACTTGGTCCCATGCTGCAAGGTAAAATGTTCCTGCTAGCAGGTCTGATCGATGCTGTGCCTATTATCGGTGTTGGTATCGCTATGTATTTGATCTTTGTTGTTGCTCCAGGTGTTGGCGCATAACAATTTAGCAGGCGAAAATTTAATCCATTCTTTAATGAGGTAATGGCGTGAATATTAATCTAACGCTTTTTGGTCAGATGGTGACGTTCGCATTCTTTGTGTGGTTCTGCATGAAGTTCGTGTGGCCCGTCATTATTGATGCAATGGAAGCGCGACAGAAAAAAATCGCCGATGGTCTTGATGCGGCTGACCGCGCTCTGCGAGATCTTGAGCTGGCCCAGAACAAAGCAACGGACCAGATGAAAGAAGCTAAGCAGGAAGCGGCTGGCATTATTGATCAAGCTAACAAGCGTGCTAGTCAGATCGTTGACGAGGCCAAAAATCAGGCTCGTGCTGAAGGTGACCGTATAAAAGTGGCCGCTGAAGCAGAGATTGAGCAAGAAATTAATCGTGCAAAAGAAGAGTTGCGTGCCTCTGTGGCAGGTCTTGCTCTCGCTGGTGCCGAGAAAGTTCTTGGCCACGCCATCGATGACAAAGCTCACCGCGCGTTGGTTGATAATTTAGCAGCCCAGCTGTAACCGAGGTTAAACATGGCAGAATTGAGCACATTGGCTCGACCCTATGCTAAAGCGGCGTTTGAATATGCCGATCAGGCTGGGCAGCTGCAGGGTTGGTCCGATAGTTTAGCGATTGCGGGCGCTGTTGCAGAACAGCCCAACGTCGTCAAATTGTTGGCCTCTCCTACTTATACTGCAAAGCAGCAGGCAGCTGTGTTGGTTGAAATTTGCGGCGACGCGCTGAGTGCAGCCGGTCAAAACTTTTTGGCCGTGCTCTCCGAGCACCGCAGGTTACAGTTACTGCCAGAAATTTCTAGACAGTTCGAAATTTTAAAAGCCAATCGAGAGAAAGCGGTTGATGTTGAAGTGATTTCAGCACAACTTCTAACCGACGATCAGCAGCAGCAACTCAGTGACGCACTGAGTGCAAAACTAGAACGTAAAGTAAACATGCAAGTTCGTTTAGATAAGAGCTTGCTGGGTGGTGCGGTCATACGCGCCGGGGATACCGTCATTGACGGATCTATTCGTGGCCGTTTGGCCAAACTCGCCGAGTCATTACACTCCTAAGGATTTGAGGCCCAAGCATGCAGCAACTGAATCCATCAGAAATTAGCGAAATCATTAAGAGTCGCATCGACAATCTTAACGTTTCGTCCGAAGCCCAAAATGAGGGCACCATTGTATCCGTATCCGACGGTATCATTCGTATTCACGGTCTCGCTGACGTTATGTACGGCGAAATGATTGAGTTCGACGGCGGTGTATACGGTATGGCACTAAACCTTGAGCGCGATTCAGTTGGCGCCGTGGTATTGGGTGACTACCAGACACTTGCAGAAGGACAAAAAGCGCGCTGTACCGGTCGCGTGTTGGAAGTTCCCGTAGGTCCAGAGTTAGAAGGTCGCGTTGTTGACGCACTGGGTAACCCGATCGACGGCAAAGGTGCTATTAACGCTGCCCTGACCGACCCGCTGGAAAAAGTAGCACCCGGCGTAATCGATCGTCAGTCCGTTGACCAGCCCGTGCAGATTGGCTTGAAAGCCATTGATGCGATGGTGCCGATTGGCCGTGGTCAGCGCGAGTTGATTATTGGCGATCGCCAGATTGGTAAAACCGCGATTGCAGTTGACGCGATTATCAATCAGAAAGGCTCTGGCATTAAATGTATCTACGTAGCCATCGGTCAAAAAGCCTCTTCTGTTGCCGCAGTTGTGCGCAAGCTTGAAGAGCATGGCGCGATGGAACACACCATTGTGGTAGCGGCAACCGCCTCTGATCCAGCGGCCATGCAGTACCTCGCACCGTTTGCTGGTTGCACCATGGGTGAGTATTACCGCGATCGCGGTCAAGACGCACTGATTATCTATGACGATTTAACCAAGCAAGCTTGGGCTTACCGTCAGATCTCCCTGCTCTTGAAGCGTCCACCTGGACGTGAAGCCTACCCAGGCGACGTATTCTATTTGCACTCACGCTTGCTCGAGCGCGCGGCACGCGTCAACCCCAACTACGTCGAGAAGTTTACTAACGGCGAAGTGAAAGGCAAGACAGGTTCATTGACTGCGCTTCCGGTTATTGAGACTCAGGCAGGTGACGTATCTGCGTTCGTACCAACTAACGTGATCTCGATCACCGACGGCCAGATCTTCCTTGAAGCTGACATGTTCAACGCGGGCGTTCGCCCAGCCATGAACGCCGGTGTATCGGTGTCTCGTGTGGGTGGTGCGGCTCAGACTAAAATCATTAAAAAGCTGTCGGGCGGTATTCGTACAGCGCTGGCACAGTATCGCGAACTGGCGGCATTCTCCCAGTTTGCCTCTGATTTGGATGAGGCCACAAAGGCTCAGCTAGATCACGGTCAGCGCGTTACTGAATTGATGAAGCAAAAGCAGTACTCACCGCAAAGCATCGCGGAGCTGGGTCTTATGCTTTACGCGGCAGACAATGGCTACTTGAAAACTGTTGAAGTGAACAAAATCGGTGACTTCGAAGCGGCAGTGCTCTCCTACATGAAGGCAGAACACAGCGACTTAATGAAGCAAATCAACGATTCTGGTAGCTACAACGACGATATAGCCGCCGGATTTAAAGCTGCACTGGATAAGTTTGTTTCCACTCAAACTTGGTAAGTCACTTTAGGCAGGCATAAGAAATGGCAATCGGAAAAGAAGTTAGAACGAAAATTGCTAGTATTGGCAGCACGCAGAAAATTACCAGAGCCATGGAAATGGTTGCTGCAAGCAAGATGCGCCGCGCTCAAGATCGCATGGCATTGGGAAAACCCTATGCCATTCGCATCCGCGATGTGGTCAGCCATATCGCCAATGCAGTGTCTGAGTACAAGCACCAATATTTGGAACAGCGCGAAATCAAGCGTGTTGGTTTTATAGTGATATCGACGGATCGTGGGCTCTGCGGTGGTTTGAATATAAACCTCTTCAAAGCAGCTTTGCGCTCCATGAAAGCGCTGTCTGACCAAGGCGTTGAGATCGACATTTGCGCGGTGGGCAACAAAGCCAGCGGATTCTTTAATAGCGTTGGCGGCAACATCGTCGCAGCGATTAAAGATGTGGGCGATGAGCCGAGCGCCAGCGACCTTATTGGTGGCGTGAAAGTGATGTTAGACGCCTACGACGCAGGGCGTATCGATCGCTTGTTTGTCGTCAACAACGTGTTTGTTAACACCATGACGCAGCAACCCACGGTTGAGCAACTGTTGCCATTGAAGCCAAGCACCGATAGCAAGCTTTCCCATCACTGGGACTATATTTACGAGCCCGACGCCAAAGAACTGCTCGACGGCCTGCTGATTCGCTATATCGAATCACAGGTTTATCAGGGTTTGGTGGAAAATAAGGCCTGTGAGCAAGCTGCGCGAATGCTCGCGATGAAAAGTGCGACAGATAACGCCGGTGAAATGATCGACGAATTGAAACTGCTTTATAACAAGGCCCGTCAGGCAGCGATTACCCAAGAGCTGTCGGAAATTGTAAGCGGCGCTGCTGCTGTATAAAGCCCAACGAATTTTAAAAGAATTAGTAAAGAGGAACCGGACATGAGTAGCGGAAGAATCGTACAAATCATTGGTGCTGTGATCGACGTGGAATTTCCACGTGATCAAGTACCCAGCGTGTATGACGCACTAATCGTTGACAGCAAAGGCTTAACGCTTGAAGTTCAGCAGCAGCTTGGCGACGGCGTTGTGCGTACCATTGCCATGGGTGCTTCTGAGGGCGTTAGCCGCGGACTTAGCGTGCAAAACACCAAAGCGCCTATTTCGGTTCCAGTAGGAATTGAAACGCTGGGTCGCATTATGGATGTACTCGGCAACCCGATTGACGAAAGAGGTCCCATCGGCGAGAAAGAGCGCATGGCGATTCACCGCAAGCCTCCAGCCTATGACGAGCTGAACGCCTCTAGCGACCTACTTGAAACGGGTATCAAGGTAATCGACTTGGTCTGTCCTTTCGCAAAAGGCGGTAAAGTAGGATTGTTCGGTGGTGCCGGTGTTGGTAAAACCGTAAACATGATGGAATTGATTAACAACATCGCCTCTGAGCACTCAGGCTTGTCAGTTTTTGCCGGTGTTGGTGAGCGTACTCGAGAAGGTAACGACTTCTACTACGAGATGCAGGAATCAGGTGTTGTAAACATTGAAAAGCCAAGCGAATCAAAAGTAGCCATGGTGTACGGTCAGATGAACGAGCCACCAGGAAATAGACTCCGTGTTGCTCTCACTGGTTTGACCATGGCCGAGAAGTTCCGTGACGAAGGTAAAGATGTACTGTTGTTTATCGACAACATCTACCGCTACACACTCGCCGGTACTGAAGTATCAGCACTGCTGGGCCGTATGCCTTCAGCGGTAGGTTACCAGCCAACACTGGCAGAAGAGATGGGTATTCTTCAGGAGCGTATTACCTCCACGAAGACTGGCTCGATCACCTCTGTTCAGGCGGTTTATGTACCTGCGGATGACTTGACTGACCCGTCGCCAGCGACCACCTTTGCTCACTTGGACTCTACGGTAGTATTGAGTCGTGATATTGCATCAAAAGGTATTTACCCAGCGGTAGATCCACTTGATTCAACATCGCGTCAGCTTGATCCGCTTATTGTTGGCCAAGACCACTATGACGTCGCCCGCGGTGTGCAGTCGGTGCTGCAGCGCTTCAAAGAATTGAAAGACATTATTGCGATCTTGGGTATGGACGAATTGTCAGAAGATGACAAGATGGTCGTAACCCGCGCACGTAAAATCGAACGTTTCTTGTCACAGCCTTTCCACGTGGCAGAAATTTTCACCGGCGCACCCGGCAAGTATGTTTCTCTGAAAGACACCATTGCTGGATTTAAAGGCATTCTTGCCGGCGAATACGACAGCTTGCCAGAACAAGCGTTCTACATGGTTGGCTCAATCGAAGAAGCGGTCGAGAAAAGCAAGAAGCTCTAATACCAGGAAGCAGGCAGTATAATTATGGCTATGACAGTTCATTGCGACATCGTAAGTGCGGACGAATCAATCTTCTCTGGTTTGATTGAGATGGTTGTCGCCACAGGGTCACTCGGAGAGCTCGGTGTCACTGCGGGTCACGCCCCACTGCTGAGCGATCTCAAGCCGGGCCCCGTCCGCTTGATAAAGCAAAATGGCGAAGAAGAGATCTACTACCTCTCTGGTGGCTACTTAGAAGTACAGCCCAATATGGTCTCCATTTTGGCTGATACTGCGGTTCGCGCTAACGATCTAGACGAGGCCGCGGCTGCTGAAGCGGTTAAATCTGCAGAGCACGCCCTTGCCAACCAGTCGGGAGAAATTGAGTACTCCAAAGCTGCGGCAATGTTAGCGGAAGCCACTGCTCAACTGCGCACAATCTCACAACTTCGTAAAAAGCTTGGCGGTTAATGGGCCAAACATTAAAAAAGGGTGGCTCTGCTGCCCTTTTTTTATGGCCGAAATCTTTTTATGCAATACCAAATAGATTGGCCTCCTAAGGCTTGTGTTGTGGACACTTTGGCAGTAACGTGAGGTCGATTATTGCTGCGAAGTAGCTATTATTCAGTGATCTAAAGAGCCCTTAAATTATGACAAAAACGGACATTGTTATTCTCGCTGCCGGCAAAGGCACCCGTATGCAATCGGCATTGCCAAAAGTGCTGCACAAGCTCGCGGGAAAACCCCTCTTAGGCCATGTTCTCGACGCCGCCGCTGCCCTTGGCGACTGTCACAATATAGTGGTGACGGGTCATGGTGGCGACGCCGTCCGCGCCCTTTATGCGAGCAGCAATGTCACTTTGGTTGAGCAAACTCAGCAGTTGGGCACCGGCCATGCCGTGCTGACAGCCCTACCGTACCTGCGTGAGGACGCCAGTGTTGTGATTCTATATGGCGACGTGCCACTCATCACCACCGCAACGCTAACTAAAATGCTCTCAGCGGTAAGCTCAAACAGTCTAGGGCTCCTCACCGTCACACTGGGAAACCCCCACGGCTACGGCCGTATCGTTCGTGCCGCTGATGGACAAATAGAATCCATCGTCGAACAAAAAGATGCCAGCCCAGAGCAACAGAAGCTCTGCGAGGTGAACACCGGCGTTATGGCGCTAACGACTGAACAGTTAGCGCGATGGCTGCCGATGATTGGCAACAGCAATACGCAAGGCGAATATTACCTAACCGATATCATAGCGCTCGCCCGCCGCGATGGCTGTCGCGTCACCAGCGTTCAACCGAGCTCAGCCAGTGAAGTTGAGGGCGTTAATAATCGCCAGCAACTCGCAGCACTAGAGCGTGCCTATCAACGGCAGCTGGCCGAGCAGCTTATGGCGTCTGGCACGACCTTGGCGGATCCAGCTCGCTTTGATCAGCGCGGCACATTGAGCGCGGGCACTGACAATTTTATCGATGTGAATTGCGTGTTTGAAGGCGATGTCACCATTGGCTCCGGCGTCACCGTGGGTCCAAACTGTTTGATTATCAACAGCACCCTTGGCGACAACGTCACCGTCAATGCCAATACCGTTATTGAGCAGGCAACCATTGGTGATCGGGCTGTGCTCGGGCCTTTTGCCCGCCTGCGCCCCGGCACTCAGCTAGGTAGCGATACCAAAGTGGGCAATTTTGTTGAAACCAAAAAAGCCATTGTCGGCCCGGGCAGCAAAATTAATCACCTCAGTTATGTTGGCGACGCAGAGCTCGGCGCCAACGTCAATATTGGCGCTGGTACCATCACCTGCAACTATGATGGGGTGAATAAATTCAAAACCGAGATTGGCGATAACAGCTTTGTTGGCTCCAACAGCACCTTGATTGCGCCACTATCAATTGGCGTCGACGGCTTCATCGCAGCCGGCTCCACCGTCAACAGCGAAGTACCAGCGGGCCACTTAGCAGTGGCACGCAGTAAACAACGGAACATCTCTGGCTGGAAACGGCCGACGAAAAAATAAAAGGAACAGTGAACTATGTGTGGAATTGTTGGCGCCGCGGCCCAGAGAAATGTCTATAAAATCCTTATCGAAGGCCTTCGTCGCCTCGAATATCGCGGTTACGACTCTGCGGGATTTTCGATAATTGATGATCAGCACAAACTGCACACGAGGAAAACCGTAGGTAAGGTCGTAGAACTCGAAAAAGAGGCTGAACGCCACCCTGCTGCCGGCCACGTTGGCATTTCCCACACCCGCTGGGCAACCCACGGTGAGCCCAGCGTCGTCAATTCTCATCCCCACAATTCGGGGAGCGTGTCAGTGGTGCACAACGGCATTATTGAAAACCACGATCAACTGCGCGCGGAGCTTAAAGGACTGGGCTACACCATTGTCTCGGCCACAGACACAGAAGTGATTGCTCACCTTGTTCATCATTACCTCAAAACTCACAGCGATCTGCGCACGGCTGTTCAGCACACCCTTACTCGTCTTGAGGGAGCCTATGCGCTGGGCGTTATTTCTGAACGTCACCCAGACATTATCATTGGCGCCCGCAGCGGCAGTCCTCTCGTAGTAGGCGTTGGCATCGAAGAGCACTACATTGCCTCCGATCAAATGGCCCTGCGCCAAGTGACAGATCGCTTTATTTTTCTTGAAGAGGGCGATTTAGTTGAGATTAGCAGTGCCGCTTATACTATTTTTGACCAGGCTGGACAGAAAGTCAGTCGTGACGTGCAGCAGCTTGACGAAGCCGATCAAATTGCGGAAAAGGGCAAGTATCGCCACTTTATGCAAAAGGAAATTTTCGAGCAGCCCACGGTGCTCGCCAACACCCTTGCCGGGCGTATCGCCGCAGACCATATCCGCGAAGCTATTTTTGGGTATCGCGCTGAAGATCTATTTGCCCTCACTCAGCATGTCCACATTGTAGCCTGCGGTACTAGCTTCCATTCTGGATTAGTCGCCAAATACTGGCTCGAAGAATACGTCGGCGTTCCCTGCCAAGTGGAGGTCGCCAGCGAATACCGCTATCGCACAGTGCCAGTTCCCGCAGGAACCCTTTTTGTTACCATCTCACAGTCAGGGGAGACCGCTGACACCCTCGCCGCGCTGCGCAAAGCGAAAGACAGCGGCTATCTTGGATTTGTCTCAATTTGTAATGTCGCCAACTCATCGTTGGTACGTGAATCCGATATTTCGTTGATGACCATGGCGGGTCCCGAGATCGGTGTGGCGTCAACCAAAGCGTTTACTACACAATTGGTTGCCCTCCAGCTGTTTACCTTAGCCCTTGGTCGGCACAAAGGTCTCGACCCTGCTATTGAAAAAGAACTTGTGCAAAACTTGCATCAGTTGCCAGCCTTGTGTGGTCAGGTATTAGCGCTGGATGGCTTGATTGAAAAGGTGTCAGAGTCCTTTGCTAATAAAAATCACGCGTTATTTCTAGGCCGCGGCGAGCAATATCCAGTAGCGTTAGAGGGTGCCCTGAAGCTTAAAGAGATTTCCTACATTCACGCTGAAGCCTATCCATCGGGCGAGTTAAAACATGGGCCGTTGGCACTTGTCGACGAAGATATGCCTGTGGTGACAGTTGCACCAAACAACCAGCTTTTGGAAAAATTAAAATCCAATCTACACGAAGTGCGTGCGCGTGGCGGTCAGCTATTTGTTTTTGCCGACGCCGCTGCGGGGTTTGTCAGCGAACCCGGCACCACGGTTATTGCAATGCCCCACGTGCCGAAAAGCTTGGAAGCTATTATTTACACGTTGCCACTGCAGATGCTGTCATATCGCGTCGCCTTACTAAAAGGCACCGACGTCGATCAGCCCCGCAATTTGGCGAAATCGGTCACCGTTGAATGATTTTGTATGGAACAGTGGATGAAAAAACTAAGTAATCTAAATTTTTTCCTAATGTGGATACTTGGTTTTTTTGTTCTTCTGTCATTTGATTTGTTTGTCGAGGGTTTTGTTTTTGAGTGGTTAGAGTGGAATGGAACAGACAAAAACGATTGGTTTTTTCCATTGTGGTGGGGAGCCGTGGTTGTTTGGTTCTTAAAAGGATCAATATCGCTTTATCAAAGATTTAAAAATACCTAAAGACAAAATCGTCGCCTACAAAACTGTTAGCTACAAAGCTCATCCACCATTCGGACCACAGCATTATGTTGAAAATAATTAAAGAAACCGTGGTTTTAGCCTGTTCCGCCGAGCATCTTTGGGCCATTTTGTCGGATGTCACTCGGTGCGATTGGGTGCCTACAGTTGACGCTATTCGGCTCGAGGGAAGCTGTCGCGTTTTTGAGATGGAGGGCATGGGCCAAGTGAAAGAGCGGATTTTGCTGCTCGATAATGACGCCAAAACCTTACAGTACTCCGCGGTTGAAACCCGCACACCGATCAAACATCATCTGGCGACAATGCAGGTGTCAGCGGTTGACGATGATCGCTGTCGCCTTGATTGGACAACGGAGATTGATCCTGACCTATTCGCCGACGCTGTGCATCACGGCATGCGCGTGTCTATTGCAGGCATTGTGCGAGTGGTGTCTCAGAGTCACCACTAAGACAACTAAGACAAAGGGCGTCTCAGTCGCTGCGCAGAGACGCCAGTCCCGCCTGAAGTTGCTGTAAATGGGCCTGCAATTGTGGTCCTTTCTTTTGTGCGACACCGATCGCTAAGACATCGATGACCGCGAGATGAGCGATACGCGATGACAGCGGTGTGTAAATCTGAATATCTTCTTTTGCGTCTATTTCTATGGCAATGGTGGCACTGCGCGCAATCGGCGATCCGCTGGGTGCCAAACCAATAATAATGCCCCCCGCTTTTTTCACTAACTCCATGGAATCGAGCAGCGCCTGCGTGCGCCCAGACTGAGAAATAGCAATCACCACATCGCCGGGCTGTAGCGACGTTGCGGACATATTTTGCAAATGCGGGTCCGAGTATGCGGCAGAGGTAATCTGCAGCCTAAAAAACTTATGCTGCGCATCAAAGGCTACCGCGGCGGAGGCGCCGAAGCCGTAAAATTCCACCCGGCCGGCGTGACAAATTGCCGAAACAGCGGCTTCAAGGTTCTGTAGTGCCAAGCTATCGCGTACTTTGAGCAAAGTGTCGACAGTTGAATCAAAGACTTTGTGGGTGTATTCCCGTGTTGAGTCGGTATCAGTGACGGCGATTTGGCCAAAGCTCGGGCTCGAGGCCAACTGTTGCGCCAAGGCTAGCTTAAAATCTTGAAAGCCATGACAGCCGACGGCGCGGCAGAAGCGCACAACGGTCGGTTCACTCACGGCTGCTTGGCGCGCCAGATCAACGATGCGCATGCGAATAACACCGAGCGGCTCTTTGAGGACAAACTCGGCCACTTTGCGCTCGGATTTACGCAGGCTATCGAGAGTGTCGCTAATAGTTTGGGTCAATTGTGCGGGTTTCATATGTCGGCCAAAATTAGTTATGTAAAAAATTTACAAGAAAACCCTGTTTAATGCTAGTTATGTAGTAAAAATCTTTGCTAGCGTGTTTGTTCAACGGCGAAATAAACGCTATTTAAACTCTATTTTGCCCAACAACTGCAGAGAACATGTTGTTAGAATACGGGCCTATGGACGTAACCTCGATACTCAAAAATCTCAATCCAGCGCAAGAAGAAGCGGTGACCAGTGACAGACAGCACTTACTGGTGTTGGCTGGCGCAGGTAGCGGCAAAACTCGCGTATTGGTGCATCGCATCGCTTGGAAAATTCAGGTCGATAATATCTCGCCCTACGGAATTTTAGCGGTAACCTTTACCAATAAAGCGGCGCGGGAAATGCGCGAGCGGATAGACGAGTTATTGGGGATGTCGCTGCGCGGTATGTGGGTGGGCACCTTTCACGGGCTCGCTCACCGTTTGTTAAAAGCGCACTGGCGCGATGTTAGCCTTCCCGAAAATTTTCAAATATTAGATTCTGACGACCAGTTGCGCTTGGTAAAGCGCGTTATGCGCAGTATGGATCTCGATGAGCAACGCTGGCCGCCGAAACAGGCCCAGTGGTGGATTAATGGGCAGAAAGACGAGGGTCTGCGCGCCGCCCATATCCATGAGACCGGCGACCCCCATCTGGCAACCATGCTGCGCATCTACCGTGAGTACGAAGATGTCTGCAATCGCCTTGGCGTTATTGATTTTGCTGAATTGCTACTGCGTGCGCTGGAGTTGTGGAAACAACACCCCGCGGTGCTTGAGCATTATCAGCAGCGCTTTCGGCATATTCTTGTGGACGAATTTCAAGATACCAACGCCGTGCAATATGCTTGGCTGCGGTTACTCGCTGGCACCACCAGTGGTGTTACTGCGGTGGGCGACGATGACCAATCAATCTATGGCTGGCGCGGCGCTAAAGTCGAAAATATTCTCAGCTACGAACGCCATTTTGCGGGCACACATATTGTTAAGCTCGAGCAAAATTACCGCTCCACTGCCAATATTTTGACCGCCGCGAATGCGGTTATTGCCCGCAATGCCGAGCGTTTAGGGAAAAATCTGTGGACCGACTCTGGCGAGGGCGAGCCCATCGCGCTTTACGCTGCCTTCAATGAGCACGACGAAGCACGCTATATCGCTGACCGGCTGCACAGTTGGGTTCAGCAGGGGAATCAGCGCGCCGACGCCGCCATTCTTTACCGCTCCAACGCGCAATCTCGAGTGCTTGAAGCAGCGTTGCTGCAGGCTGATATTCCCTACCGTATTTACGGCGGCCAGCGTTTTTACGAGCGCTTGGAAATTAAAAACGCCCTCGCCTACCTGCGCCTGATGATGAACTGCCACGACGAGACTGCGTTTGAGCGTGTCGTTAACGTGCCGCCACGGGGTATTGGCGATCGCACCATTGAGGCTATTCGCAGTCTCGCCCGCGAGCAGTCGACGTCGCTGTGGACTGCAGCGGCCGCCATGGTTAGTGAAAGTCGCATGCCTGCCCGAGCAAGCAATGCAGTGGCCGTGTTTTTGGAGCTGATTAACGAGATGAGTGGTCAGCTCAATGAGTTGCCGCTTCACGAGCAGGCAGAGCACGCCATTGGCCGGAGTGGTTTAATTGAGATGCACCGTCGCGAAAAAGGCGAACGCGGTCAATCTCGGGTAGAAAACCTTGAGGAACTCATTGGCGCCTGTCGCAATTTCGAGCCAGAAGATCAAACACAGCCGATTCTGCCACAGTTTCTCGATCAAGTTGCGCTGGACGCGGGCGATCGCCAAGCCGATGAAGACCAGGATGCGGTACAGTTGATGACCTTGCACAGCGCCAAAGGGTTGGAGTACCCGCTGGTGTTTATCGCCGGTATGGAAGAAAATCTGTTTCCCCATAAAATGTCATTAGATGAGCCCGGCCGCCTCGAAGAAGAGCGCCGACTGGCCTATGTGGGTATTACCCGCGCGATGAAAAAACTCTATCTGACGTTTGCGGAAACGCGCTCGATATACGGCAGCGAGTCCTTTAATTCCGTGTCGCGATTTATTCGCGACATTCCCAAAGAGGTGATTGAAGAGGTGCGTTTGCAGAGCACGGTCAGTCGCCCCACCAGTTACGCTCGGGCAGGCATGCTTAGCGATGAGAACGAGAGCACTGGCTTTAGTCTTGGCCAGGGGGTTTTTCACGGGGTGTATGGCGAGGGTGTTATTCTAAACTTTGAAGGCATGGGCCCGCGGGCTAGAGTGCATGTGCGTTTTGCAGACGCGGGAACAAAAATACTAATTTTGGCATCGGCTAATTTGGCCGCCTTGTAGCCAAATTCTAAAGATCAGAGAAGAAGGGGTATTAAATGCGAGTAGTGAGCTTTGCTTTTTTGTGCGTGCTGTTGGTCAGTTGCGCCGATCGATCTACCACCACGGGCGACGTTGAGCCCACGGCGCAGCAGTCTTTTCAGTGGAAGCTGGTGACCACATGGCCGAAAAATTTCCCCGGTCTTGGCACAGCGCCTGAGAATTTTGCCAAAAACGTCGAGCGCATGAGCAATGGCCGGCTGAAGATTAAAGTGTTTGGCGCTGGTCAGCTGGTACCCGCATTTGAAGTTTTCGATGCGGTCTCTCAAGGGACGGCACAGATTGGTCACGGCGCCTCTTACTATTGGAAGGGCAAAGTGCCGGCCAGTGTGTTTTATACTGCGGTTCCTTTTGGCCTCAACGCGCAGGAAATGAACGCGTGGCTGCAATATGGCGGCGGGCTTGAGCTGTGGCGAGAGCTTTATGCGCCCTTTAATTTAATTCCCTTCGCCGGTGGCAATACTGGCGTGCAGATGGCGGGTTGGTTTAATCGAGAGATTAATTCAATTGCCGATCTCAAAGGGTTGAAAATGCGCATTCCAGGTCTTGGCGGCGAAGTCTTTACCCGCGCCGGCGGCACGTCGATCAATCTGCCCGGCGGCGAGTTGTACACCTCTATGCAGACAGGTGTGATTGACGCAACAGAATGGGTTGGCCCCTACAATGATCTGGCCTTTGGCTTCCATCAGGTAGCGAAGTATTACTATTACCCCGGCTGGCAGGAGCCGGGTCCGACCTTGGAACTGATTATCAATAAAGCCGCTTATGAATCGCTGCCGGCAGATTTGCAAGCCATTGTTGAGGTTGCCGCCGCTGCCGCCAATCAAGATATGCTCAACGAGTACACCGCGCGCAACAATGCAGCGCTCATTGAGTTAGTGGAAAAGCACGGTGTTCAGGTTAAAAAATTGCCTGATGATGTGCTGGCAGAGTTTAAGCGCTTATCTGCGGAAGTGGTTGAAGAGTTGGCGAGCGAAGATCCCCTCTCTCGCCGTATCGCTGAATCAATGAAAGCCTTTGCGATTCAAGCCAAAGCTTATCATGGGATTTCCGAAGAGGCGTATTACAACGCCCGCAGACAATAGTTAGGCGGCCGCTACTGTGGAAAAAATCATTGTCGGCAGTGAAGAGTGGTGCCTTCTTCCGGATATCGGCATTCCTGCGGTAAAAGCGCGCGTCGACTCTGGTGCTAAGACGTCTGCCCTGCACGCGTTCAATATTCGAGCGTTTTCTCGCGAGGGAGTGCGCTGGGTCTCTTTTGATGTGCACCCGCTGCAAAAAAATCGCGCTGTTGTTCGGCAATGCGAAGCGCCAATTTTTGATCGCAGAGCGGTAAAAAGCAGCACGGGTACGATTGAGAAGCGCTACGTCATCAAGGTTCCGCTAACACTTGGTGAGCACACGTGGGAGACAGAGATAACGCTGACGAATAGAGACAGTATGGGTTATCGCATGCTCTTAGGCCGCGAGGCGATGGCCCATCGTGTTCTTGTCGATCCTGCCGTAAAAATGAATTTGGGTCGCCTCAGCAAAGCGCGCCTCGCCGCGCTTTACGGCATTGGTAGTGCTGACGTAAGGCCGGAGTGACTGCGCGGCATCATTATTATACCGACGCATCAACGCGCCTAAAATAGATTAGCTTTTCCAGAATGTGGGCGTAAACAGCACCAGCAAGGTGAAAATCTCAAGCCGCCCCAGCAGCATTCCCCAGCACAGCACCCACTTGGCAAAGCTATTGATGTCGGCAAAATTAATCGCTACTTCACCAAGGCCTGGGCCCAAGTTATTCAGGCTTGCGGCAGTTGCTGACCAAGCCGTTACATAATCCAGTCCAGAGCCAAGTAAAAGCAGTACCATCAGATAAAAAATCGCTAGATAGGCACCAAAAAAGGCCCAAATGGCGTCGGCCACACGATTGGGTATTTTGCGGTTTTGAATTTTAATGGGCAGCAGTGCATTTGGGTGCACTAGCCGATAGATCTCGCGTATACACTGTTGGCCAAGTATCAGCATACGGCCAATCTTTATCCCACCGCCGGTCGACCCCGCGCAGGCGCCAAAAAACGATAAGAACAGCAAAAAGAACGGCAAAAAGCTTGGCCAGGCGCTGAAGTTGTCAGTGGTGAAACCGGTTGTCGTCATGATCGAAATAAGGTGGAAGGCGCCTTGGCTAAAGCTGTCATTCCAACCGTAGGTTCCGCTGTAGTAGAGGTAGAGCGATGTGATGACAATGCCGCCACCAAGCAGGCAGAGGTACATTTTCGCTTCAGGATCTGCCCAGTAGTGAGAGAGCTTGCGGTCGTGCAAGACATGGAAGTGCAGGGCAAAGTTAATCCCAGAGATAACCATAAAAAAGGCGCAAATAGCCATAATGGCCGAGCTGTCGAAGAAACCGATACTGGCATCATGGGTTGAAAAGCCGCCAATGGCGACGGTCGAAAAGCTGTGGCTAATGGCATCAAAGCCGGACATGCCGGCAAGCCAATAGGCCAGTGCGCACAGCGCGGTGAGGCCGAGATAGATCTTAAACAGCACATTGGCGGTTTCAGTAATGCGCGGCGTTAGCTTGGAGTCCTTCATGGGCCCCGGTGTTTCTGTGCGATAGAGCTGCATGCCACCGACGCCAAGCATAGGTAGAATCGCCACCGCGATGACCACAATACCAATGCCGCCCAGCCACTGCAGCTGCTGCCGGTAATAAAGAATAGACTTGGGTAAGTTGTCGAGCCCAGAGATCACGGTTGCGCCCGTTGTAGTCAGCCCTGACACCGACTCGAATAAGGCGTCGATAAAGCTCAGATGCGGTGCCTCGGAGAGCATCAGTGGGAGCGCGCCGAAGGTACTTAATACCAGCCAAAAGAAGACCGTAATCAGGAAACCGTCGCGGGTGCGCATCTCTGCATTGACCCGTTTTGAGGGTAGCCAAAATATCAGGCCGACAACTTGAGTGATGGCAAATGCCAGGGCAAAAGTCGCGGATGTGTTTTCATCGTAGATAATGGCCACCACAATCGGCGGCAGCATTGTCAGGCTGAAAATCATCAGCAAGATGCCAAGAATACGGGCAATGATATTGAAGTGCATAGTTAGCTACGCTCTAAAAAAAGGAAAAACCAACGGCAAATAATTTTTCTACGGCTTTGGTGTTGTTTTTGTCGACCACGAAGACAATGACGTGGTCCCCGCTTTCAATAACCGTGTCATGGTGGGCAATAAGTACTTCCCCGTTGCGCACCAGCGCGGCGAGGGTTGCACCTGGCGGCGACTTTATATCACCGATTGCGCGACCCACAACGCGCGAGCTTTTTTCATCACCATGAACGACAATTTCGAGCACTTCTGCAGCACCCCTGCGAAGTGAGTGCACACAAACCATGTCGCCTTGGCGCACATGGGTGAGCAGTGAGCTAGTGGTTGCCTGTTGTGGTGAGATGGCGACATCAATGCCGCCGCCCTGCATCAGTTCTGCATAGACGGGGTTGTTGATGAGTGTCATAACTTTCCGCGCGCCGAGTTTTTTCGCCAACAGGGATGCCATGATATTAACTTCGTCGTCATTGGTGAGGGCTAGAAAGACATCGGTCTTGTTGATGTTTTCATCTAGCAGTAGCTCTTGGTCGGTTGCCGATCCTTTCAGCACGACTGTTTTATTGAGTTGTTCCGAGAGGTAGCTGGCGCGTCGGTGAGAAAACTCAATCAGCTTGATTTGATAGCTGTCTTCCAGCGCTTGCGCCAGCCGGAAGCCAATATTGCCACCCCCTGCAATCATTAAACGGTGGTAGGGCTTTTCCAGTCGCTGTAATTCGCTCATAACTTTGCGGATGTTCTTTTTGGCGGCAACAAAAAACACCTCATCACCGTCTTCAATCACCGTGTCACCGGTCGGGAACAGCGCCCCCTGCTTGCCAAAAACGGCGGCGACGCGGGCGTCTACGTTGGGCATGTGTTCTTTCAGGGTGCGCAGTTGTTGGCCGACCAAGGGGCTATCTTTTGCGGCACGCAAACCAACCAGCTGAATGCTGCCATCGGCAAAGTCCAATACCTGCAGTGCACCGGGTTGCTCGATAAGCTTTTGAATGTAGTCCGTGACTACTTGCTCGGGGGTGATCATGACATCCACGGGCATATGCTTATCGTTGAAGAGTTTTTCTTTGTACTTGGGGTTGGTGTAATTGGGGGCGCGAACACGGGCGATTTTTGTTGGCGTGTGGAACAGGGAGTAAGCAACTTGGCAGGCAATAATATTGATTTCGTCGCTGTTGGTCACAGCGACTATCATATCGGCTTCTTCAATGCCCGCATCGACTAAAACATCGGGGTGCGAGCCTGTGCCGACAATGGTGCGAATGTCGAGGCGATCTTTTAACGATCGCAGGGCGACTTCGCTAATGTCGACCACTGTAATGTCGTTGTATTCCCGAGCGAGATTTTCTGCCAGTGTGCCGCCTACCTGTCCTGCACCAACAATTATTATCTTCATTATGATTCCGGGTTGTTATCAGCCGTGTTGTTGACCGTTCTTGCGCAAGCGCGCGTAGTAAAAGCCGTCGCTACCGTCGATTATGGGGAAGAGTTGTCTGCCATAATCGGTTTTTAGCCCCCACTCTGCCTCTATCGGGAGTAGCTCGGCGTCGGGGGTTTCTGCCAAAAATGCCTTCACGACCTGATCGTTTTCTTCCGGCAGCACCGAACAGGTCGCGTAAAGCGCAATACCGTCGGGGCATAAGGTTTGCCAGAGCGCGTGCAGAAGCCCCAGCTGTACCGCAGCAAGCTTACCAATATCTGCAGCTTTGCGCAGTAGTTTGATATCGGGATGGCGGCGAATAACGCCGCTGGCGGAACAGGGTGCGTCGATTAGTAGCCGGTCGAAGGGCTGGCCGTCCCACCAACTGTCCAATGCGCTGGCATCGGCGACTTTAAGGTCGGCCTGCAGACCGAGGCGAGCGAGGTTTTCTTCAACGCGCTTGATGCGCCGACTTTCCATCTCAACAGCCACGACAGAGTGCAAGTTCGGCTGTGTTTCTAAAATGTGGCAGGTCTTGCCGCCGGGTGCGCAGCAGGCATCCAGCACGCGCTGGTTCGGCGCAAGCAACAACAGGGATGCCGCCAATTGCGCGGCCTCGTCTTGCACGCTGACAAAGCCCTCGGCGAAATGAGGCAGCTCAGCCACATCTAGGGGTGAGGCGAGCAAAATCCCCTCTTGGCTATATTGCGTTGCTGTCGCCTCTATTCCTGCATCAGCCAGCTGGCCGAGGTACTCCGCGCGACTGACGCATCGCTGATTGACACGCAGGGTCAAGGGTGCGCGCTGATTGTTGGCAAGAATAATTTGTTGCGCAATGGGCGCGCCCCAAGTGTTAAAAAAATGGTCGAGCAGCCACTGGGGGTGGGCGGTGGTAAATACGGGGTTTTTCGCCAATTGCGCGTCTAGCTCAGCGCGCTGGCGCTGAAAATTGCGCAGCACAGCATTCACTAAACCTTTGGCCCAGGGGCGATTGAGTTTGCTAACAGCGGCTACGGTCTCGTTGATGGCAGCGTGGTCGGCAATGCGAGTGTGCATCAGTTGATAGAGTCCGCTCGCTAACAGCCCTTGGATTTCAAACTCTTTTTCCCGCAGGGGTTTGGGCATCAGCTCTTTGAGCAGTAACTCAATGGCGGGATACCAGCGCAACGTGCCGAAACACAGCTCTTTCAACAGTCCGACATCTTTTTCGGCGACTTTGTTTGCATAGTCCGGTAGCAATGCAGAAAGTGATTTTCCGCGCAGCACCTGTGCTATGACTTCCGCCGTGGCTGCGCGAGTGTTCATCAGCGTCCCAACTGCGTGCCGGGGGCAAACAGTTCAGCGCGGGCGTTCAGGCTATCGGCCACCGCCATTCGAGATTTGCCGGGCAGCTGAATTTCTGTGATCAGGAGAGACTGCTCACCGCAGCCAACGAGGAGGCCCTGTGAATCGGCCCTGACAATTTGCCCCGGGGCGGAATGGGTCGCCGGAACCACCTGTGCCCGCCATATTTTGATGCGCAGATCGCCCAGAGTGGTATAGGCCACCGGAAAGGGGTCAAACGCGCGAATGCGTCGATCGAGTTCCGCTGCGGGTTGCGCCCAATCGATCAGCGCCTCAGCCTTGTCAATTTTTGCCGCATAGCAGCTATCCTGATCGTCTTGGACAATGCCCACGGCACTGCCTGCGTCAAGGTGTGCAAGGGTGCTCAACAGTGCCGGTCCGCCCAGTTGTTGCAGTTTAAGGTGCAGTGATGCGCTTGTTTCGTCATGGCTTATGGGGCAGCGAGAAATGCTCAGCATGGCGCCGGTATCGAGCCCAGCATCCATCTGCATAATAGTGATACCGGTTTCTTTATCTCCTGCCGCAATGGCGCGCTGGATAGGTGCCGCGCCGCGCCAGCGCGGCAAAATTGAGGCGTGGACATTAATGCAGCCCAGTCGCGGGGTGTCGAGAATCTGTTGCGGCAGAATAAGCCCGTAGGCCACTACTACCATGATGTCGGCACCGAGCTGTGCCAGCAGGGCTTGCTGCTCGGGCGGCTTTAACGATGGCGGTTGAAATACAGGCAGGTTGTGCTGCAGAGCCAGCGCTTTGACAGGGCTTGCGGAGAGCTTTTTGCCGCGCCCGGCGGGCCGATCTGGCTGTGTGTAAACGCCCACAACAGAATGCTCGGGGCTGTCTAGCAGGGTTTGCAGGTGTGCCGCCGCAAACTCAGGCGTGCCGGCGAAAAGTATTTTCACGCTAAACCATCCTATGGGTTCTGCTTGTGCAGTTTTTCAAGTTTTTTGCGGATGCGTTGGCGTTTGAACGGCGATAGGTAGTCAACAAACAGTTTGCCTTCTAGATGGTCGATTTCATGCTGTATACAGACGGCGAGCAGGCCATGAGCTTCTTCTTCGAATGGATTGCCGTCGCCATCCAGTGCGCGGATCATCACGTGCGCAGGGCGATCAATGGTCTCATAGAAACCCGGCACCGAGAGGCAGCCCTCATCGTAGGGGCTCATATCTTGATCAAGCACTTCAATTTGCGGATTTATAAATACGCGGGGGCGAGAGTCCGTCTCGCCTAAATCCATCACAATGATGCGAAGATGCACATCGACTTGTGACGCTGCAAGCCCAATACCGTTGGCCGATGCCATGGTGTCAAACATATCTTTAATCAGCGTTTTTATGGTTGCATCGACCTTGCTCACAGGCTTGGCAACCGTGCGCAGTCTGGGGTCGGGGAATTCGAGAATATTTAAAATGGCCATAGCTATTGTGATAGATTTTTAAAAAAAAGTTAAAAGCGCTGCTACCATTAGGATAACTCGGCGGCCTCTTATTTCGCTTTCCTGACTAAGTATCCTCAACGAACACTGGTGGACCTGAGGAATTATACACTAACCCCGCCCAGAGAAAGGACTCACAGCTATGAAAAATACTGTATTGGTTACGACTCTCCTTGCACTCCTACTCGCCGGCCCAAGCCCTGCGATAGCTGAAGATCTTCAGCTAAAGGCAGATGTCCCCGAGCGCTACACTGTGAAGCGCGGCGACACGCTATGGGATATCTCCGCCGTGTTTTTGCAAAGCCCTTGGCTGTGGCCGGAAATCTGGCTCGCCAACCAGCAAATTGAAAACCCCCATCTGATTTATCCTGGTGACATTATCCGCTTGGTTTACGTGGATGGCGTTCCCCAGCTGCGCGTTGATCGCAGCCGTGACCTGAAGCTCTCGCCAGAGGCCAGAAGTGTTGGACACGCAGACGCAATCGCCGCCCTGCCCCTTGATATTATTGATAATTTCCTCTCAAAAACCCGTGTCACTGACGATGCCACCCTGAATGCCGCACCCTACATTTTGGGTGGCCAAGAGCGACGTATCTTGGTGGGCAGCGGCGATGACTTTTACGCGCGCGGAGATTTCTCCGCCAATCGGTTGAATTATGGTATTTACCGGCGCGGCGACCCCTATATTGATCCTGCAAGCGGAGAGCTGTTAGGGCTTCGCGCTATCGATGTCGGCGCCGCAAAAGTAAAAGCGGTGAAAGGAGATGTTGCGACGCTGGGCGCGACCCGTGCGGCACAGGAAATTCGCATCAATGACCGTCTGCTCGCCAGCGAAGAGCGCACCTTGGCCTCAACGTTCTACCCACGCGCGCCAGCCCAGTCCATCGAAGCGTCGGTTATCAGCGTCGAGGACGGTGTTCGCAATGCCGGCGCCTTTGACGTGGTTGGGCTCAATCGCGGTCAGCGCGAGGGCCTGCAAGCCGGTGATACGCTGGCCATTTACAAGCTCGGTGATCTCACAAAAGACCGCATGACCGGTGAGCAGATTCGCCTTCCCGATGAGCGCATTGGGCTAGTGATGGTGTTCTACACCTATGAAAAGATGAGCTTTGCCTTAGTGATGGAGGCAGGCCGTCAGATCGACATTGGTGACCGTTTAGTGAATCCGTAAGTGGTTCGGGCCTTAGAGCACGATACTCAAATACTCTCTCTGAAATAAAGGAATGCCCTGTGGACATGGAATGTCACTACGCACTCGTCGCGCAGCAGCTTGACGGCTTCACCGCAAAGCGCCAGCGCCAACTGCTCGAGTACTGCCAGAGTTATAGTGCCATCTTTGAAGCTGACCCCAGCGACTATCCTACCGAGGCGCAACCCGTTATCGCCGGACGACCCGTGGCGGCGAAACCAATGCGCTTGAGTAGAGCGAATTTTTAGCTCGCCACGGCTTTGTTATCACCAGCGGCCTTGCTCGTGGGGTTGACGGTCTTGCCCATGAAGGTGCCCTGAAGGCGCAGGGTAAAACGATTGCGGTGATGGGCACGGGGATCGATGTCGTTTACCCTCGCGCTCACAACAGACTGGCGGAGCAAATTGTGTCTCAAGGGGGGACATTGGTCACGGAGTTTGAGCCTGGTGCCGAGCCGCGACCGAGCCATTTCCCTCGCCGCAACCGCATTATCAGTGGCCTGAGTTTGGGCGTACTGGTGGTCGAGGCCGCGATCCGCAGTGGTTCTTTGATTACTGCGCGGCTTGCCCTAGAGCAAAACCGTGATGTCTTTGCTATCCCGGGCTCTATACACAACCCACAGAGTCGCGGCTGTCACCATCTAATCAAGCAGGGCGCGCATTTGGTCGAATGTGCAGGCGACATTGTTGGCGAGCTGCACAGCGCGCTGGGGAGCCTTCAGCCAATTGAGAGCCCTCAGCCAATAGGGGGCCTTCAGCCTTTAGAGCGCCTTGACGGGCACGCCACTGCCAATACAGCGCTGCCGCCAAATGTCTCGATCGATAGCGACGAGCGCAGATTGCTTGAAGCAATCGGTTTCGACCCTGTCGATATGGACGTCTTGGCCCGAGATGGACAGTTTTCCTCCGAAGATTTGTTTCGATTACTGGTGTCACTCGAGCTGAAAGGCCTTGTAGAAAACCAGCATGGTGCCTATCAGCGGCTGCGTTAATTAACCCTTATTTTTCGCCTAAAAGGCCCATCGAAAAGGGGCGCAAATGGTTGCGCGCGCTCATAAGTTACGGTAGCCTGCGCTTCTTTTTTAAACCAATGGTGATGATTAAATGAGCAAGCCTTTTGTTGCAATCTTAATGGGTTCCGATTCCGATTTACCGGTCATGGAAGCTAGCTTTGAAATCCTGAAAAAGTTCGACATCCCGTTTGAAGTAAAAGTGTCATCTGCACACCGCACGCCGCAGGCTACTCACGCCTATGTAACAGACGCAGACAAGCGCGGTTGCGCAGCGTTTATCTGTGCTGCAGGCATGGCGGCGCACCTTGCGGGTGCAGTGTCGGCCATTACCCTGCGTCCAGTGATCGGTGTTCCCATCAATTCCTCATTGGACGGACTTGATGCACTTTTGTCTACTGTGCAAATGCCCGGCGGCATTCCGGTAGCGACAGTAGCGATTGGCAAGGCTGGCGCTAAGAACGCAGCATACCTAGCCGCGCAAATTATCGCCGTGTCTGATGAAGCACTGCACACAAAAATCCGACAAGAGCGCGCAGATAACGCGGCCGCCATTATCGCCAAAGATGCTGAGCTTCAGGAAAGACTGAAAAACAGATAATTCTTCCGTGACCAACTGGTTAACTCACCCCGATGTAGACGGTGCAGCCCAGCTGCTGAAACAGCATGCGGTTATCGCTTACCCGACCGAAGCTGTGTGGGGCTTGGGCTGTAGTCCTTGGTCGGAGTTGGCGGTGGAAAAAATACTGCATCTCAAGCAACGGCCAGTGGAGAAAGGACTTATTTTACTGGCCAGTTGTTTTACTCAGTTAGAACCCTTTTTACGCGGCTTGGACAGCGCACTAATCGCGCGCATTCAAGCACCTTGCGCAAAGCCGACAACATGGTTAGTGCCCGATAATGGCGCCGCGCCAGCGTGGATTACCGGCGGCCGCGACACATTAGCCGTGCGCATCACCCAACACCCTATCGCCGCAGCACTCTGTGAGTTGTCTGGCGACTTATTGGTTTCAACGTCCGCAAATCCGCAAGGACTGCCGCCTGCTCGAACGGCTGAAGAGGCGCGGGCCTACTTTTCCGGCTTGATTGACGGCTTTACACCGGGAGAGGTGGGCGCTGCGGCAAATCCTAGCGAAATTAGAGACATAGTCAGTGGAGAGGTTATCCGTGCAGGGTAATACACAGAATATTGATAAAGCCGCCGTCAAAAAGTACCTGCTTGGACTGCAGGAACAAATATGTGCGTCGCTGCAGACAATAGACAGCACGCCGTGGCGCGAAGATAGCTGGGTTCGCGAAGAAGGCGGCGGTGGTCGCAGCCGAGTGCTGGTTGACGGCTCCGCAATTGAAAAAGGCGGCGTGAATTTCTCCCATGTTTTTGGCACACAGATGCCAGCGTCGGCTACCCAGCACCGTCCCGAGCTGGCTGGTCGCAGCTTTGAAGCCATGGGGGTGTCGTTGGTGATACATCCGCAAAACCCCTATGCCCCCACGTCTCACGCCAATGTCCGATTTTTTATCGCCGAAAAAGAGGGTGCCGACCCAGTTTGGTGGTTTGGCGGCGGCTATGATTTAACGCCCTATTATGGTCGCGAAGAGGATTGTCAGCACTGGCACCAGACGGCGAAAGCCGCCTGTGATCCCTTTTCAGAGACTTTTTACCCGCGCTTCAAAGACTGGTGTGATGATTACTTCTACTTGAAACACCGCGCTGAGCCGCGGGGCATTGGCGGACTCTTTTTTGACGACTTTAATGAACTTGGGTTTGAGCAGAGCTTTGCATTTATGCGGACCGTGGGCGACAGTTATACCGACGCTTACCTGCCGATTTTGCAGCGCCGCAAGGAAAGCCCATTTGGCGATCGCGAACGACAGTTTCAGCTTTATCGCCGCGGGCGCTACGTAGAATTTAATTTGGTCTACGATCGCGGCACACTGTTCGGCCTGCAAACCGGTGGACGGACCGAGTCTATCTTGATGTCGTTGCCGCCGCTGGTGCGCTGGGAGTACGATTGGACGCCAGAGTCGGGCAGTGCCGAGGCTGAGCTCTACGAAAAATTCCTTATTCACCGCGCTTGGGTTTGATATGTCTGATAATTACGCTGTTTTTGGCAATCCAATTGGTCACAGTCGCTCGCCGGACATTCACGCTGCGTTTGCCGACCAAACCGGTCAGTCAATTGCGTACCAAAAACAAGCTGTCGCTGTAGATGGGTTTGCCGCTGCGGCGGATGCCTTTTTTGCGGCGGGCGGCAAAGGCTTAAATATCACTGCACCGTTTAAACAAGATGCCTACTCCTATGCCGCTCGACTCAGTCAGCGCGCGCGCCGCGCGGGGGCAGTCAATACATTGACCCTGCAAGAGGATGGCACGATCAGTGGTGATACCACCGATGGCGTTGGGTTGGTGCGCGATATGCGGCAAAACCTTGGCTGGCAGATTCGGGGAAAACGCGTGCTGCTGTTGGGCGCCGGTGGTGCGGTGCGCGGGGTGTTGGAGTCATTGTTGGCGGAGCAGCCGCAACATATCGTGATTGCCAATCGCACCTTGGCGAAGGCGTTGCAGTTGTCCAAGGGTTTTGCCGAGTTGGGCTATATTCTGGGCTGCGGCCTCGATATGCTGCCGGGACAGGAATTCGATCTTGTGATCAATGGCACCAGCGCCAGCTTGGGGGGCGGCCTTCCAGCCCTTCCCGATGACCTGATGGCGCCCGGTGGAGCCTGTTACGACATGACCTACGGTGCAGAGCCTTCGCCTTTCCTGCGCTGGGGCCAACGTGCGGGTGCTGCGAGCGCAGACGGGCTTGGCATGTTGGTTGAGCAAGCCGCGGAGTCGTTTTTTATCTGGCGTCAGGTTATGCCTCAGACACGCCCTGTGATTGCGGCGTTGCGTCAGTCGCTTTAAGCTTGTTCGGCCAAGTATTGGTCCTTTAGTTTGACGTAGTTGGCGGGCGAATAAGTGAAGAATACTTTTTCAGAGTCGGCCAAGGCGCGCAGTTGCTTACAGGGATTGCCGACGTAAACGAAGCCGCTCTCAAGTCGTTTGCCGGGCGGGACCATGCAGCCAGCGCCGACAATCACTTCATCTTCAACAATTGCGCCATCGTTCACAATGGCGCCGTTGCCAATCAAGATTCGATTTCCAAGCGTACAACCGTGCAGTACAGCTCGATGTCCGATGACAACATCATCGCCAATCGTCAGCGGCCAGCCGCCGGGATTAAAATCACTGGCGTGGGTAATGTGCAACACAGCATTGTCCTGAACATTTGAGCGCGCGCCAATTCGAATCGAGTGCATGTCGCCACGAATCACCGCGCCGGGCCAAACGGAGGCGTCGTCGCCAAGATGCACGTCGCCAATCACGGTGGCAGCTGGATCGATATAGACACGAAGGCCAAGTTGCGGGGAAATGCCGCGATGCGAGCGAATTGAATAGTTCATAGGGATACAATGCCAATATAATGTGGCTTCTATTGTGGTGGTGTTTTGATGGTTTTTTCAACTCAAAAAAGATTTATCGCTGGGGTGACCTGCCCCAAGTGCGCGTTGATGGATAAAATGCAGGCCTTCTCGGTCGAGGGCGTTGATTACCGCGAGTGCGTTAGCTGTGGCTTTCTTGATGAAATGCGGGTGTTTTCAGCGCCGCGAGAATTGAATACGCGAGTGACGGAGACTGTTGATGTCCAAGTACAACCGGTCAAGCTAATGGATCCGAAGTAATTGTGTCCGACGGGTCACAGTGCGCTAGGGCTACTGTAAACGAACTCTGGAATTTTGCCCCTTAAACAGCAGGCGTATATTCGACGATTCGGTGAGGCAGGGATATCGCAGTGAGGGGTCTTGACTGAGGGTGTTGGTGTATGTGTGCAGCTTTTCAGCGAGTGCGTGGTCTTTTCTCAGTGAGGCAATCAGTTTGTCGTTGAGCAGCTGAATGGCACCATCAATCTTATTGGCGAAAGGTTCACCGATAATATGGTGCACAATAAGGTTTGAGCGGGTCATATCAACGGGGATGACTCTGCAGTTGTAATGTGCGTTGAGCACGTCGTTCAGCTCTTCTAGCAGACGGTGCGCAAGGTAGGCCTGATACATCTTTGCCTCTAGGTCTTCCGCAGAGGTTCTGATATCAACAGGGACGTGCAAAAATTCCTGTGCGGTTGCGATTTGCCGCTTTATTTCGCCACTAATACCTGCGCTGGCGAGAAAGTCTTCAAATACCTCAATAAACTCTGGCACGAGCGCAACATAACGTTCAATAAAAGTTGCTAAAGCAGTGGCCCCATCTCCCTCACGTAAACGTATAGCTTGGTGCAGGTGGCCAATGCGCTCGTTTAGGTAGGCGGCAAGCGGTTCGCTACTGTGCGCCATCGTTAGGGTCATGGGGCGTTCTCGGTTAGTTTTTGGGTTAGAAATCCCATTCACAGGGATTATCTTCGTTAGCGGTCAAGGGTATGTCGTCAGTGACCACTTCCTTAATCTAGCAGAAAATACCACCCATGCCACAAACTTTGGCGCGGTTTATCCTCTTTTTAGGCTAAACCAATCAGGTTGGCACAGGCAATTGAAGCGGTTTTACAGTAGTGATCGTTGACTTGCTTTGCTATACTGCCGCCGCTTTCGCACGGGCCAGCATAATTGTTTGGCCGGTTAAGTAAGTGGAAGGCGTTAAAACTCATAATTACCACGGAGAAAACAAGCGATGTTGAAAAGAGCGCAAGCACTTTTCTTGAGTCTGTTGAGCCTTGTTGTTTCATTGCCCCTCGCGGGTAGCGCAGCCGCTGAAAGCGCAGCGCGGCAACTCAATATGCCCCAAGGTGTCACCGAAGTCAGTCAAGCAGCTTATGACATTCACATGATTATGATGTGGATTTGTACCGTTATCGGTGTCGGCGTTTTTGGTTTCATGTTCTACGTGATGTATGCGCACCGCAAATCACGTGGTGCGGTTGCTGAAAATTTCCATGAAAACTTAACGGTAGAGCTGCTTTGGACTATCGTCCCGACGATTATTTTGATCGTTATGGCGGTTCCAGCAACTACTGCGCTGATGAAAGTCTACGACACTCAGAACCCTGACATTGATATCAAAGTCACTGGTTATCAGTGGAAGTGGCAGTACGAGTATATCGGTGAAGATGTGAAGTTCATGAGTGAATTGAGCACGCCCCTCGATGAAGTTTATGGTCGCGCGCCCAAGGGCGAGCACTACCTTCGCGAAGTGACTCAGCCTCTGGTGATTCCAGTGGGCAAGAAAGTTCGCTTCCTGATTACCGGCAACGACGTTATCCACTCATGGTGGGTGCCAGATTTTGGCGTTAAACGCGACGCGGTTCCTGGATTGTTTACGTCTGCTTGGGCTCGCACTGACAAGCCCGGCATCTACGTCGGCGAGTGTACTGAGCTGTGCGGCATGGGCCACGCGTTTATGCCCGTCGTTGTGGAAGTTAAAGAAGAAGCTGATTACAACGAATGGTTGGCAGGTAAAAAAGCAGAAGCTGCTGAATACGCGCAAACCATCGGCAAGCAGTGGTCTGCTGAAGAGTTGATGGTAAGAGGCGAAGAGGTCTATGACCGCAGCTGCTCTGGCTGTCACCAGCCTGACGGCAATGGCATTCCCGGCGTGTTCCCTGCGCTCAAAGGTAGCCCGATTGCCTTAGGTCCGCCTGAAGGTCACATTGGCGTGTTAATTCACGGTGTGCCTGGCTCGTCCATGCAGTCGTTTGCCGATCAGCTGTCTGAAGTGGATATCGCCGCTGTTGTTCACTATGAACGAAATGCATGGGGCAACGATGTGGGCGATGTTGTTCAGCCTGTCGATGTTCTTAATTACAAGCAAAGCCAGTAGGGGAGGAATTTAAAATGGCACATGGTCCCGCTAAAGGTATAGGTCGCTGGTTATTTACCACCAACCACAAAGATATTGGCACATTGTATTTATGGTTTAGTTTTGCAATGTTTTTGCTTGGTGGCTTTTTCGCTATGGTTATCCGCGCTGAGTTGTTCCAGCCTGGTATGCAGCTGATCAAGCCCGAGTTTTTCAACCAAATGACTACCATGCATGGATTGGTCATGGTGTTCGGCGCAATTATGCCGGCATTCGTTGGTCTGGCGAACTGGATGATTCCTCTGATGATTGGTGCGCCAGATATGGCGTTGCCGCGGATGAACAATCTAAGTTTCTGGATTCTACCGTTCGCATTCGCGATCCTGACGTCGACGTTGTTTATGGAAGGCGGCGGTCCAAACTTCGGTTGGACCTTCTACGCGCCTCTGTCCACAACCTACGCGCCTGAGTCGGTAAACTACTTCATCTTCGCGATCCATATTATGGGTGCCTCTTCTATTATGGGCTCTATCAATATTATCGCGACCGTAATGAACATGCGCGCCCCTGGCATGACATACATGAAGATGCCGCTGTTCGTCTGGACGTGGGTAATCACTGCATTCTTGCTCGTTGCCGTTATGCCAGTGTTGGCCGGTGCCGTGACAATGATGTTGATGGATATTAACTTTGGCACCAGCTTCTTTAATGCGGCAGGTGGTGGCGATCCGGTTCTGTTCCAGCACGTGTTCTGGTTCTTCGGTCACCCAGAAGTTTATATTATCATTCTGCCCGCTTTCGGTGTGGTTTCGCAGATCATCCCCACGTTTAGCCGCAAGCCACTGTTCGGTTATTCGTCAATGGTTTACGCGACGGCCGCGATTGCGTTCCTGTCGTTCATTGTTTGGGCTCACCACATGTTTACCGTTGGTATGCCGATTGCCGGTGAGCTGTACTTTATGTACGCCACCATGTTGATCGCAGTGCCAACCGGCGTGAAGGTGTTTAACTGGATTACGACCATGTACAAAGGGTCGCTAACCTTTGAAACGCCCATGCTCTTCAGTATTGCGTTTGTCATTCTGTTCACCTTTGGTGGCTTCACCGGTCTGATGTTGTCTGTTGCAGCAGCGGATACCCAGTACCACGACACCTACTTTGTGGTTGCTCACTTCCACTACGTAATGGTGGCGGGTGCGGTATTCAGCGGCACAGCGGCGATCTACTACTGGTTGCCTAAGTGGTGTGGCCGTATGTACAACGAAACCATGGGTCAGGTGCAGTTTTGGGTAGCGTTCATCGGTTTCAACATTGCCTTTATGCCACAGCACTTCCTCGGTTTGGCCGGTATGCCACGTCGCTACGCAGACTACGGTTTGCAGTTTGCCGACTGGAACATGGTCTCGAGCATTGGTGCTTTCATCTACGGTGGCGCTCAGCTGATGTTGTTGTACAACGTCATCGTGACCATCCGCAGTGGTGCGCCAACGTCTGAAGCCAAGACGTGGGAAGGTGCAGAGGGCTTGGAGTGGACCGTTGCAACACCCGCGCCATACCACACGTTTTCAACAGCACCCGAAGTTAAATAAGGAGCAAACCCTATGTCAACCCGCGCGCCCACAGGTAAATTGCTAGTCAAACTAGTGCTCACTGCGGTTGCCATGTTTGCTTTTGCCATATTCGTTATGCCGCCGCTGTACAACCTCCTGTGCGAAATCACCGGAATTGGCGGCAAAACGAAAGGCAGCTACGAAGCTGTTGACGTGAGAGTAGACACGTCAAGGGAAGTGGTTGTTCAGTTTATCGCCGCGAATAACGCCGAGATGCCATGGGATTTCTATCCGATGCAAACGCGCGTTACGGTTCACCCCGGTGAGCCAACCAACGTTGAGTTTTTTGCGCGCAATAAAACCCAGAGCGACATGGTCGGCCAAGCAATTCCAGGGGTTGTCCCCTTTAATGCTGCAGACTATTTCCACAAGACGGAGTGTTTTTGTTTCAACAGCCAACCGCTGGCTGCGGGCGAGGAAGCCCAATTAGCACTGACATTTATTGTTGACCCAGATTTGCCGGAAAGCATCAATAGCCTGACGCTTTCCTACACCCTGTTTGATATCACAAGCAGCGTTAGCAACTCGGTCGCACAGTTACAGAAGTAATTTCCTGGAGTTATTGGAAATACCAACCGGAGAGTAAGAATGGCAACAGAAAGTGGTTATTACGTACCCGAAAGCAGTAAGCTGCCCCTGATCGCAGCTACTGGCATGGGTCTGATGGCATACGGCGCAGCGAGCTGGGTCGTGTCGGGGAGCAACACTGTTTTCCTAATTGGCGCAGTGGTTATGTTCTGCGTTATGTACAAATGGTGGAGTACAGTTATCGATGAAAATATGCAGGGCTTGGCCAATGACCAGCTCAAGCATTCTTATGTTCTCGGCATGCTGTGGTTTATCTTTTCTGAAGTAATGTTTTTTGCCGCCTTCTTTGGTGCATTGTTCTACGTTCGCGCGATCGTCAATCCCTGGCTGGGTGGCGATGCTGCGTTCGGCATGTTTGACAACACACCAACGGATGCCGCCGTTGCCAACAATGTTCACCTGTGGCCCGGCTATGAAACACAGTGGCCGGTCATGGTTACACCAGATCAGGCTGCCAATGGTGACGCTGCCCAGTTTGTTGGTCCTGACCAATCGATGAGTTTCCCAGGCTGGGACCGACTGTTGCAGTGGTTACCTCTTTGGAACACACTGGTTCTGCTATCTTCTAGCTTTACCGTGCACGTTGCGCACACTGCGCTGAAGAACAACAACCGCAAGAAATTTCTGCAGTGGCTGGGTTTGACAGTCGCTATGGGCGCCTTCTTCCTTGTATTACAAGTAGAGGAGTATGTCGAAGCTTACCAGCATATGGGGCTAACCCTTGAGTCGGGTATTTACGGCACGACCTTCTTCATGTTGACCGGCTTCCACGGTGCTCACGTGACCTTGGGTACTATTATGCTGTTAATCGCTTTCTTGCGCGGGCTGAAAGGCCACTTCAAGAGCGATGATCAGTTCGGCTTTGAAGCGGCGGCATGGTACTGGCACTTTGTGGACGTAGTTTGGGTGGGTTTGTTTATCTTTGTCTATGTCCTTGCTTGATAAAAACCCTCTGCCAAAAGGGTGACTTAAAAACGGCTAGGCTCCATGCCCGGCCGTTTTTGTTTTAGCGCTTAGGGTTGTTTGGGTATTACTGTTGTGGCTTCGGGATGCAATTTCTTGTCCCATGGCGCTTGGCTGCTGATCTGTCCTGTGTATGCGCCGTAAAAGATAGCGGCCATCAAAAGTGCGGCGAGGGTAATTCGAATTCCCAGCGCATACAGTAGACGTTTCTTGTGATTGTCCCCGAGATCACTCACCAGAAATTTTAGCCCGCCAAAAAGGCTAAAGACGACTGCGGCAAATAGCAGGATAATAATAACTTTTAACAGCATGCGATGAACCCCTAATTAAAGGTGAGAATTTAAACACAAATGACCAGCGACCCACAGGCTAAAGCAGATAAATTTTCATGGCAGCCCAATGCCAAGATACTGCTATTTACGCTGCTGATGTTTCCCTTGCTGGTTGCCTTGGGTTATTGGCAACTCGATCGCGCGCAGGAAAAGCGGCAGATTCTGGCCGAGTTTGTTAGCAATCAACAAGCCGCGCCGGCACAAATTACTGACTTGAATAGCGCAGAAAACTTACAGTACCGCCCTGCTGTTTTAACGGGCAAACTGGATGCAAAGCGTCGGTTATTGCTGGATAATCGCGTCCGTGATGGCCGCCCGGGGTATGAGGTTTTTGAGCTGCTGACGATCGACTTCTCAGCGCAAAAGATATTGGTCAATCGAGGCTGGGTAGCGGCATCATTAGACCGCCGTGTGTGGCCGCAGGTTGATGATATAGGTGACGAAGTGACCTTGCGCGGGTCGCTCTACGCGGTGCTAAAAGGCGGGTATCAGCTGGACGACGGCATTGGCCGGGTATCTGAGTGGCCGGCGCGAGTTGGCTGGGTTTCAGTCGCGCGAGCAGAACAGTTGTTCAATGAGTCGCTGTACCCTTACCAGCTGCGGCTAGACAGTGATTCTCCCGCGGCGTTGGAAACAGGCTGGCCGACAATAGCCGTCCAGCCGGAAAAGCACACGGCCTATGCCGTGCAGTGGTTTGTCATGGCCGTGGTTTTGGTGCTGATGACAGTTGTGGCAAATTCAAATCTATCACTATGGTTGAAACAGAAAAAAGGGTTCAGACATGAATGAACAGAGTCCTGCTAATAGAGGAATGAAAATCCAAATTTGGATAATGCTGCTGATGGTCGGTGGCGTAATGCTGGCGGGAACCTTAATGGTGCCTGATACCGAGGAAGAGCGTCATCGCATGGTTGAGCTGTTTGGCACAACCAATCAGGGCTCATTGCTTAAGCCTGCGGTCGATATCAGCACTGTTCTGACTGAAAAGCCGGCGACCTCGTTGAAATGGAAAATCCTTATTGCTGGCGGCGAGAGTTGCGATGCCGCTTGTCAGAAAGTGATTCTGGAAACCCGCCAAATTCATATTTTGTTGGGTAAGCTCACGCGCCGCGCCGAGCGGGTATATTTGGCTAATCCTGAGCAGTTGAGCCAAGAGGCGCTGGACGACCTCCACCTCGCGCATCCGTTTTTGACCGTGCAGCAGTCCGGGTTGTCTGAGTTTGCTGAACTATTAAAAGGCAGCTCCATTGACTGGGATATGCGCGACACCCGCTATTTTGTCGTCACCCCCGACAACGAAGCGATTCTCTATTACACGCAGGACAATGATGTGACGGGCCTCCTTGAAGACCTCAAGCACCTCTTAAAGTATTCACCGGACCGCTAACAGCGAGTCTGACAATCTGGAGCCCAGCACTATGCCGCAAACTGATATAAACGAGAGCCCTGTTGAGTGGCGCGACTATCTAGAATTGTGCAAGCCGAATGTGGTCGCCTTGATGATTCTCACGTCGCTGATTGGTATGTTGCTCGCCACCGACGGCATGGTTGGACTTGATGTTTTACTGCTGGGTAACTTAGGAATTGCGCTCTGTGCTGGGTCAGCGGCAGCGGTCAACCATATTGTCGATCGCCAGATTGACAACCAAATGGCGCGCACCCACAACCGCCCTATCGCGCAAGGCCGTATTAAGCCGCGCCAAGCGGTGCTGTTTGCACTGATCACCGGGGCCGGCGGGTTGCTGATTTTATTAGTATTTATCAATCAACTCACGGCGTGGCTGACCTTAGCCTCACTTTTTGGCTACGCGTTTATTTACACCATGTACCTCAAGCGCGCCACACCACAGAATATTGTGATTGGCGGGTTGGCCGGAGCTGCTCCGCCGCTACTGGGCTGGACCGCAGTGACCGGAGAAATTCACTACAATGCCCTGCTTTTGGTGTTAATTATCTATGCTTGGACGCCGCCCCATTTTTGGGCCTTGGCCATTCATCGCAAAGAAGAGTACGCAACGGCCAAAATTCCAATGTTGCCGGTCACCCATGGTGAGCGGTACACAAAAATCAATATTGTGCTCTACACCCTGTTGCTGATTGTCATCACAATTCTGCCCTTTTTGACCGGTATGTTTGGCTGGCTCTATCTCACTGGGGCGCTCACGCTCGGGCTTGGCTTCCTCTATTGGTCGTTTGTTATGCTCTGGGGAAGTGATAAAGATTCTGGAATGAAAACCTTTAAGTACTCTATAACGTATCTGATGGTGTTGTTCTGCGTGATGTTGCTAGACCACTATTTGATTGAGCCGACGCGCTTTATCCCGCTTGCTTAAGCCATTTATCCACGGAGCCTGATCTATGAACCAGCAAACAAGAATTCGTTTAACCATCGCCGCCGTGCTGTGCCTGATTGTGTTAGTGGTGGTTGGCTTTGTTTGGCGAATGTCACAGCCGGTGATTATGAACAGCCAGGAACTGCGGGCCAATGGCGCTGTGCAACTGAACAACCCACGGATTTTCAGCGACTTTGAGCTTATCGACCACAACGGCGATGCGTTTACGCTGGAGAACCTCAAGGGGACGTGGAGTATTATCTTCTTTGGTTTCACCAACTGCCCTGACATTTGTCCGACCACCATGGCGACCCTTGCGGAAATGTACGAGCCGTTGAGTGACGGTGAAAAAGAAAAGCTTCAGGTGGTGTTAGTATCCCTCGACCCTGAGCGAGATACGCAAGAGAAGATGGCGGAATATGTGCCTTATTTCAACAGCGACTTTGTGGGTGTCACGGGCAACAAGCATTTTATTCGGCGGTTAACGGCAGAGCTGACCATTGCCTACAACCAAGTCCCGCTCGAGGGTGACAATTACACCATCGATCACAGCAGTCAGCTCATTCTTATTAATCCAAAAGGCCACTACCACGCCTTCTATTCGGCGCCCCACGGCGCTATCGGAATTCGTCAGACATGGCGCTCAATGGCGGGTGCGTTCGAATAGCGCGGCTAGCGGCTCCGCAGACAACGGCAGAGACTAACCTCTCTGCCGCACCACCAGTGACAACATAAACAACAGTGCCGCGCAGACAACCACAGAAGGGCCTGCCGGTGTATCGAGTTGCCACGACATCGACAGACCCAAGACCACGGTGAGCATCGCGATAGCACTGGCCACCAACGCCATTTGTTCGGGTGTGCGGCTCATTCGTCGCGCCGTAGCAGCCGGAATAATGAGCAGTGCGGTAATCAGCAGCACACCGACAATTTTCATGGCAATGGCAATGACCAGCGCGGTAATCAGCATTAGCGCGGTGCGCACCGCCGATACCTTAATACCCTCTACAGCGGCCAGTTCAGCCTGTACTGTGATACTTATTAATGGTTTCCACAGCAGTATCAGCAGGCCCAGCACCGCTGCCGCCACTGCGTAAATCACATAGAGGTCGTCCACCGTCACCGACAACAAATCACCAAACAGCAGTGATATAAGATCAACCCGCACATCTGGCAGCAGGGAAATCACCACCAAGCCCGTTGCCAGTGCCGAGTGAGACAAAATCCCCAAGAGCGTATCCAGCGAGAGAATGCCCCGCTGCTCAAGATAAACCAAGCCCAGCGCCATTAGTAGCGGCACGGCGGCGACACTGATACTGAGATTAACCTCAAGCAGCACCCCCAGCGCGACACCCAGTAGTGCAGAGTGAGCCAGCGTGTCGCCGAAGTAGGCCATTCGTCGCCACACCACAAAACATCCCAGCGGTCCTGCCACTGCAGCAACCCCAAGTCCTGCCAGAAGCGCATACAACAGAAAATCAGTCATGGTTGCAGCCCTCGCCGTGCTGGTGATTATGCCCATCGAGAACATCGCCGTGCAGGCTGTGATGATGGTCGTGTTGGTGAGCGTAAACGGCCGTTGTCTGGCCAAAAATATCGATATAGGCCTGATCTTGGGTGACTTGTTCAGGGTGTCCCTGACAGCAGATGTGCTGATTTAAGCAAATCACTCGATCAGTTGCCGACATCACCAGATGCAGGTCGTGGGACACCATTAGCACGCCACAATTGAGTGCTTTGCTGAGCTCCCCAATCATGCGGTAGAGCGCGTTTTGCCCCGTTACATCGACACCCTGCACTGGCTCATCGAGCACCAGAAAGTTAGGCTTGCGCAAAATGGCTCGCGCCAGCAGTGCGCGCTGCACCTCGCCCCCCGACAGGCTTTGGATTGGCGATGTGGCAAGATGCCCTATCCCAACACGCTCCAGCGCTTCGTGGCAGGCGTGGTGTGAGGTGTTGGCCAGTTGCAGAAAACGACAGGTGGTCAGCGGCAGCGTCGGGTCAATGTGCATTTTCTGCGGCATGTAACCCACGCGCAGTCCAGCGCTGGGCGACACAGTGCCACTGTCCGGCTGGATAAGCTCGAGGATAATACGCACCAATGTAGACTTACCCGCGCCGTTTGGGCCAATCAGTGTGGTGATCTCGCCCTGCATCAACTGCATGGAAATATTGTCCAGCACAGACCGGCCGCCGAAGGCTTTATTGACCCCCTTCAGGGTGATTAGTGGGCTACTCATGAGATGGATCCTGTGACTGTTGGCTATCCAATTGAATTTTTGGTCCTGCGCAATTGGGGCACAGACCAAATAGCTCCAAGCTTTGCCCCTGCAGTGTAAAATTGGCTTTATCGCTGGCACTTTGCAACAGATCGTTAATACTGTTGTGGCTTACTTCAGCAGCGCTGCCGCAGTCACTGCAAATCATAAACAAATTGCTGTGATCACTGCCGGGGAATGGGCAGCCAATGTAAGCGTTGAGCGAGGCAATGCGGTGAATTAAACCCAATTGCAGAAGAAATTCAATGGCGCGGTAAATGGTGGGCGGCGCAATATTTTTGCCCGACTGTTTGCTCAGCTGATCTTGCAGCTGATAGGCGCCCAGCGGTTGGTGGCTCTGCCAGAGCAAGCGCAAAACAGATTCACGGGTAGGGGTGAGTCGCGCCTGGTTTTCGGTACACAGCGCCTCGGCGCGGCTGAGCGCGGCATTGATGCAGCGCCCATGGTCATGGGCTTGATGGACGAGTCTTGAATTGGTCAACATAGGCTATTCTGCTCTAAGTGCTTTGGTCTAATAGCATGTTACGTTATAATGTAACAATTCGCGAGTGGTGCTTTTAGCTTGGCATCGCCGCTCACTTAATAAGGGTTGGTCATTATTTTGTCATTGAATAAAAAGATACAATATAACATTTTGCCATCGATGTCGGCCTGTCTGCTTATTTTGACCCTAATTTGCGCGGCTCATGCCGCGGCTGCCGACCAGACTGCGCCTAAGCGGGTCATTGTGACAACGATTAAGCCGCTGGCAATTATTGCTAAAGCGGCCGTCGGCGACAGCGCCAGCGTCGACTACCTGCAGTCCGCAGCTCAGTCTGAGCACGATGTCACCTTGCCATTGTCGGCCCACAGAAAGATTAAACAGGCCGATCTTGTGGTCTGGATTGGCGACAGCTTTGAGCCGCGCATCGCGCAGACAATGACGCGCCTTCCTGCGCAACAGCGGATAACAGCTTTGCAATTGCCCGCAATTGCCGCGGCAGAGACTGAGCCCCACACAGCGTCTGGGACCCATGGCGATTTGCATGTCGACCCTCATGTTTGGCTCAATCCAGACAATGCCAACATTATTGCCAACGTTATTCAGCAGCGACTAGGGTTGCCTTTGCATGATGTACTTACAGCAGCCCAGCGCGCAGACCTGAGCGAGCAGCTCGCGCCGCTGCAACATCGCGACTATATCAGTCATCACGACGCCTATGGGCACTTTGCGCAGGCATTTAACTTGCGCGCGGGTCTGTCCATTCGCGATATTCGCGGTGCGAGTCAGGGAGCCAAAAGCCTGTACTTGCTGCGTCAGCGCGCCGCAACCTTAGGTGTGAGCTGTGTTTTTAGCGAGCCTCAATACGCTGGGAAAGATGCCGAGGTGTTGGCAGAGGAGCTCAATGTGCCGCTGGTCACCCTCGATCCTCAAGGCTTCAGCCAGGCGCTAACTCACGACGCGTACAGCGAATTTATGCAGGGCTTTGTGACACAATTTAAAGCCTGCTTTTAGAGCGGCAAGGCCATAAAACTTAGGCCATCAATTGGTCAACAGGCTCACCTAAATCGTGTATCCTGCTTTCTTTATTAGCTGCAGATTTCAAACTCTATGGACACTAACACCCCGGTAATTCTTGTTGATGGCTCCTCCTATCTGTATCGCGCTTTCCACGCGCTGCCGCCGCTGACGAACAGCAAAGGCAAGCCCACAGGTGCGGTAAAAGGGGTGATCAATATGATGCGCCGCATGCAGAAAGACTATCCTCAAAGCACGGTAGTTGTGGTGTTTGACGCAAAAGGCAAAACCTTTCGCGACGATTTGTACGCGGATTACAAAGCCCAGCGCCCGCCCATGCCTGACGACCTGCGCCTGCAGATAGAGCCGATTCACAATATTATTCAGGCGATGGGCCTGCCGATGCTAATTATCGATGGCGTTGAGGCCGACGATGTTATTGGCACCCTCGCGCTGCAGGCCACAGCGGCCCAGCAGCCGGTAATTATTTCAACCGGCGACAAAGATATTGCCCAGTTGGTCAATGAGCACATTACTCTCATCAACACCATGACCAATACCTATCTAGACAGGGCAGGGGTGATTGAGAAGTTTGGCATACCACCTGAGCTAATCATCGACTATCTCGCGCTGTTGGGTGACAAGTCAGACAATATTCCCGGCGTGCCCGGCGTGGGCGAGAAAACGGCGTTGGGGTTGTTGCAGGGAATAGGGGGCTTGGATGCAATTTACAGTCGCCTCGATGATGTCGGTACCCTGGATTTTCGCGGCGCCAAGACCATGGCAGCCAAGCTCGAAGAGCACAAAGCGCTGGCTTACCTCTCTTACCAGCTAGCCACCATCAAAACCGACGTTGAAATGCCATTACACATTGGCGATCTGAAGAACGGCACGCCCGACAACGACCAGTTGCTGGCATTATTCCAAGATATGGAGTTCAAATCGTGGGTTGAGGAGGCATTGGCCGGCTCGAACGGAGCAGCCGTGGCGCAACCGTCTGCCGCCAAAGCCACTGAAAAAGACCCCGAAAAAGCCTCTCAAGAACCCGCGCAACCCATCGGAAAAGCGACATTGGTCAAAGACTATCAAACCGTTCTCACCGAAGCACATTTTGCAGACTGGCTTGAGCGCCTAAACACGGCAGACTTAATCGCCGTTGACACCGAGACCACCAGCCTCGACTACATGAAGGCAGAACTCGTCGGCGTGTCCGTCGCAGTAACGCCAGGCCAAGCCGCCTACATTCCATTTGCGCATGACTATATGGGTGCGCCTCAGCAGCTGTCGCGCGACTTTGTCCTCGAGCAGCTCAAGCCTCTACTGGAAAACCCACAGATCAACAAGGTTGGTCAAAATCTTAAGTACGATATGAGCGTGCTTGCACAGCATGGCATCAATTTACAGGGCATTGCCTTTGACACCATGCTTGAATCCTACGTGCTTGACTCTGTCGCGACACGCCATGATATGGACAGTTTGGCCTTAAAGTACCTCAATGAAACCACCATCTCCTTCGCCGACGTCGCGGGCAAGGGCGCCGCCCAAATTACCTTCAATCAAGTGGCTCTCGAGCAGGCTGGCCCCTACGCCGCGGAAGATGCCGATATTACCCTGCGCCTGCACCAAGCGCTGTGGCCGCAACTAGTGGCTGAGCCAACCTTGGCCACAGTGTTCAGTGATATCGAGCTGCCGCTTGTCCCCGTGCTCTCGCGTATCGAGCGCACCGGTGCGCTGGTCGACAGCACGCTGCTGTTCCAGCAGAGCCAAGAGCTCGCTGAGCGCCTTGCCGAACTTGAAACAGAAGCATGGGACCTCGCCGGCCAGCAATTTAACCTTGCATCGCCTAAGCAGCTGGGTGAAATACTCTTCGACAAACTGGGTATTCCAGTACTCAAGAAAACCGAAAAAGGCGCACCCTCCACCAAGGAAGAGGTGCTGCAAGAGCTAGCTCTCGATTATCCGCTGCCGAAAGTACTGCTTGAGCACCGCGGGCTCGCTAAGCTGAAATCCACCTATACCGACAAACTGCCGGTCATGATCAACTCGACCACGGGACGCATTCACACCTCCTATCATCAGGCAGGCACCGCCACAGGCCGACTCTCCTCATCGGATCCCAATTTACAGAATATTCCTATTCGCTCAGCCGAGGGGCGGCGCGTTCGCCAAGCCTTTATTGCCGCGCCAGGCCACAAGCTCGTGGCAGCCGACTACTCGCAAATAGAACTGCGAATTATGGCCCATCTGTCAGAAGATCCCAGCCTGCTAGCGGCGTTCAAAAGCGGTCAGGACATTCACCGCGCCACCGCAGCAGAAGTATTTGGTGTTGCCACCGACGAGGTAACCGCCGATCAGCGACGCAGCGCAAAAGCCATCAACTTTGGCCTTATCTACGGCATGTCAGCCTTTGGCTTAGCGCGCCAGCTCACCATTGGCCGCAAACAAGCTGCCGACTATATAGAGCTCTACTTCGCACGCTACCCCGGCGTGCAGAACTACATGAACACTATTCGTCACACCGCGGCCGAAAGAGGCTACGTGGAAACCATTTTTGGCCGACGTCTCTATTTGCCGGAAATTAATGCCCGAAACGGAATGCGCCGCCAGGCCGCAGAGCGCACCGCCATCAATGCACCCATGCAGGGAACGGCCGCGGATATTATTAAACGCGCAATGGTCTCCGTTGACGATTGGCTGCGGCAGGGCACACTTAAAAGCCGCATGATTATGCAGGTACACGATGAATTGGTACTTGAAGTGCCCGAGTCAGAGCTGCAACTGATCCAAGCGGGCTTGATTCAACGCATGGAAAGCGCCGCCGAGCTACTGGTGCCGTTGGTGGTTGATGTGGGCGTGGGTGACAATTGGGATGAAGCGCACTAGCTGGGGCCCAGACACCAAACCGGCAGCAATAAAAACATTGTGGCTCCGCCAGTGGGAGCCACAATGCCTTGGAGTGGCGTATTGGTTACGCCGAGGGAGTTTAGGCTACGGCAACCGCGCTTTTGCGGCGACGCAGACCCAGGAGTCCCATTACGCCTGATCCGAACAGCCAAACAGCGGCGGGTAGCGGTACTTCACCAATATTGGTGTTGTCCCCGACGCGGTCAGAGAGCAGCGCAAAGTCAAATCCGTAGAAATCCCCAGAACCGGCGCGGTCAATGGCTACGGTCAGTGAGCCGAGGCTGTTGATCGAGTCAATCACGTCCTGAGCTAAGTCAAAAAAGCGGATTTTTGTGCTTGGAAAGCCATCATTGAAGGCCCAGTTTTGCGCAATGCCGTTGTAGGTGGTGTTGACAGCGCCAAACGTAGAGGCTTGGAAGTCAGCCATATCAAACCACATGCTGCCTTCAGTCCAGCCATTGCCGAGACCTTCAAAGACAAACGTGGCGACGGTGCCAGGTTGCGGGCCGTATCCGGGGTGCGTGGTAATGTACGTGTCGGTGTACTGTGCGCCATTGGTGGCAGCCATTTCGGCAGCGCTGCGGCCATCGTAGTTTGCACTAGATCCATTGAACGGGTGGTTGGCGTTGTCGGGGATGCCCGCACCGTAGCCATCATTGTCGCCGATCATCCACGTTGTCGCGGAAACCGGCGCGGCTGCGAGAGCCAATAGGCCTGCTAAACACAAAGGTTTTACAATTGTTTTCTTCATAACATCTTCTCCACGTCCTTGTTATTGGCAGTGACATGCGCCGGACGAAAAAACACCTGACACTGGGTTTAACTGCGCTGCAGCGTCAATCTGGAGAAAGCGGAGGATTTGGTGCGTTACTGCTGGCAAGAAAGTCAAAATTGACCTGTTTAGCCGCGGGTTCGGCAACCAACTCCATTGATTGCTTCAGCTATCTGCATCCTGCAAATGATCAAACCACAGTAAGGGTAGGAAGAGACTTCCTGGCTCGCAAGCTTATCTAGACCCCTATTTTTCGTTCTGCCTGATCCAGGTCAACTGTTTGGCAAGTTGTTGCGCCTGAGTGGCCAAAAAAGCCATTTGGTAGTCGTTTTAATGGGCAAATACCACGATTTTTGTGTGAATTTGAGAGGCTGATGCGGACTTAATACTCAAAAATAAAAAATATTTTCACTTTTTTGCAATTATTTTTGAACTATCTGATTTTTGATGGTCTGAATAAGGGCAAGACGATATTGCTTAACTCTCCCCCGAACCTAAGCAACTGCAACGCCAAAACTCCCAAGCAAGGTGATGCAAACCCCAGTCCAGTTTGGACTGGGGTTTTTTTTGATTGTAGCGTTAGGGCGTGCGTGTCGAGGATATAGAAGTGGTGCCGCGCAAAGGAGAACAGTTGAGCTATTTTAGTTACCAGTCAATCTATGCCAGCTCGCCCTCATCAACAAGATCGCCTTTGAACCAGTGGTTTAATACTGACTCAAGCTCAGGCAGTCCCTGATTTTTTAGGGATGAAAAAGTCTGCGCACTGAGCAGAGTGCAGCCGGGATCCATATCGCGCAGATGGCGCTCAACCATCAGCAGGGCGCTTTGCGCGGGACCGCGCTTCAGTTTGTCGGCTTTGGTTAATAAAATGTGTACTGGCAGGCCAGCTTGAGCCGCCCAGTTGAGCATCTGCTGATCAAACTCCTGCAGCGGATGGCGAATATCCATCAACAACACCAGCCCGGCAATGCTTTGGCGCATCTGCAGGTATTCGGCGAGGTGCTTGTCCCACTCACGCTTCATCGCTATCGGTACTTTTGCGTATCCGTAACCAGGCAAATCAACCAAGCGACGGTCGGCGCCCAGTTCGAAGAAGTTAATCAGCTGGGTGCGACCGGGGGTTTTACTGGTTCTGGCCAGCCCTTTGGTGCGGGTAAGCGTATTAATCGCGCTAGACTTGCCCGCATTTGAGCGGCCGGCAAAGGCAATCTCTCTGCCAGTATCTGCCGGACACTGCTTAATAGAGGGCGCGCTTGTCAGAAATGAAACACTTTTATAATCGATATGCGTTGAATCCATGGCTAAAGGGTCATTATCTCGCTGTAAGAATTGCCGCGCGTTGGTTATAATGCGCGCGCTTTAGCCAGTATGGCTATTGTTTAATGGTCGCAGTGGCGATGAGCGGTTACGCTTTATCGACACTTCAGGCCGTTTATGGGCCGCCCCACTCCATGGGCCGCCCGCTATTCTAGCGGATTGCACGAGTTGATTAACCATGAAAAAAAGCTTTTTAAGTATTATTTGTCTGATGGCTGCATTAACAGTGGATCAGGCTATAGCATCTGGTGATGCTGCAGCAGGAAAATCTAAGGTAGCTGTTTGCGCCGGTTGTCACGGCAATGATGGAAACAGCATGGTTTCTTCTTTCCCAAAGCTTGCGGGTTTGGGCGAGAATTATCTGGTTCGCCAGTTGCGAACAATTCAGTCTGGAGAGCGCGTTATTGTTGAAATGACAGGCTTGCTGAACGCCTCTTCCGATCAAGACTTGCAAGATATGGCGGCTTTTTATAACAGCCAGAAACGACAGGTGTCCGGTGCGACTGAGATCACCCTGATCGGCTATAGTGATGCCAATGCTGTACTCGAACTTGGCGAAAATATTTACCGTGCGGGCAACCTCAAGACAGGTGTGCCATCATGCACTGGCTGTCACTCGCCTGCAGGCAATGGCAATGACCCCGCGGGCTATCCAGCGCTGGGTGGTCAACACGCAGATTACATCGCCAGTCAGCTGACAAAATACCGCAGCGGCGAGCGCGCCAGCGGCGGCAATGCAAAAATTATGCAGGGTGTTGCTGAGCGGTTGAGCGACAAAGAGATTAAGGCCGTTGCGAATTTTATTTCCGGTCTTAACTAAGACTGTAGTGATGAATGATGATAGCGGCACGCTTGTGTGCCGCGCTGTTTTCGAGATACATCTTTTTACGAGTTGAACGAATTTAAAGGAGAGTCTTATGTTGCGTCGTTTCGCTAGCTACATGTTACTTCTGGTGTTGTTGCCGGTATCGTTGGGTTGTGCGGCTGAGGAAAAATACTCGGCTGGCGTCCACTACGAAGTACTGCCTCAGGTGATGAGAACCGCTGACCCTGACAAAATCGAAGTCAACGAGATGTTTTCTTACCACTGCGGCCACTGCTTTAACTTCGAAGCGGCGTTACATCCTTGGTCGCAAAATCTTGGCAGCGACGTTGATTTTCAGCGCACGCCGGCCGCATGGCAGCCCTCCCTCGAAGTGTACGCTCGCGCTTATTACACTGCTGTGATGTTGGGAGTGCTCGACAAGGTGCATGAGCCGATTTTTGAGGCTATCCATGTGCGCCGACAGCCCGTGCAAACAGAGCAAGCCCTCGTGCCGTTTTTCAGCGCGGCGGGTGTTGATCCTGTTAAATTCTCTCAAACCTTCAACTCTTTTGGCATGACCAGCATGGTCAATCAGGGTAAGGCGAAAATGCGCGGCTATCGTACTCAGGGAACCCCAGAAATGGTGGTGAACGGCAAGTACCGAATTAGTGCGGCTATGGCCGGCGGCTTTGAAGGCATGCTTCGCGTCGCTGATTTTCTGATTGAGAAAGAGCGCGCCGCACGCGCCTCCGCTGTTGCCGGAAAATAGTTTTACTCTTTTAATACAGTCTTAAAATGCAGCCCTCATGGGCTGCATCAATAGTCAACATTAGCAAAAATACTTTATTTGCAGCACCTCAAACAGTAGACTCAACAGCCTTTTTCCTGTTCCTACAACACATAGAACTCGCGCCTAAAATGACGAACCTACCCAAGCCTTCAGCCAAGCCAAAAAACCCGAATTTCTCCTCTGGACCCTGCTCAAAGCGCCCAGGTTACGATGTCAATAATCTTGATATTTCCACGTTGGGGCGCTCGCATCGTTCAAGCATCGGCAAGACCGCCCTTGGTCGGGCGTGCAGTGATACAGCGGAGATTCTCGGCCTGCCAGAAGGTTATCGTGTTGGCGTGGTTCCCGCGTCAGACACCGGTGCTGTCGAAATGATTTTGTGGTCTGTGTTGGGTGCGCGGCCCGTCGATATTTTTGCCTGGGAAGCGTTCGGTCGAGACTGGTTAACTGATGTCACCAAGCAGCTCAAGCTCGACAACGTTAATACCTACACCGCTGATTACGGACATCTTCCGGATCTCACGCAAGCTAACCCTGATCACGACACCATTTTCACGTGGAATGGCACCACGGCTGGCGTTAAAGTTGAGAATGCTGACTGGATTAGCGACGACCGCACCGGCTTGACCATCTGCGACGCCACGTCGGCGGTCTTTGCCATGGATATGCCATGGGAAAAGCTCGACGTTATTACCTACAGCTGGCAGAAAGTCCTCGGCGGAGAAGGCGCTCACGGTATGTTAATTCTCAGCCCACGGGCGGTTGAGCGTCTGGAGAGCTACACGCCGACATGGCCGATGCCGAAAATTTTCCGCATGACTAAAGGCGGCAAGCTGGTCGAGGGAATTTTCCGCGGTGAAACAATCAATACACCGTCAATGCTGTGTGTTGCGGACTATCTCGACGCGTTGGATTGGGTGCGCTCCATTGGCGGATTGCCCGCCTCAATTGCGAAATCCAGCGACAATCTCGATGTCATTAAAGGCTTTGTCGCCAGTCGCCCTTGGGCACACTTTTTGGCGCAAAATTCTGCGCAAATTTCCAACACAAGCGTTTGTCTGACCTTGGACCTGAACGAAGATCAAGTGAAACAAATCGTAAAATTACTCGATGCGGAAGCAGTGGCCTTTGACATTGGCGCCTATCGCGACGCCCCAGCGGGCCTGCGTATTTGGTGTGGTGCTACGGTCGAGAAGTCCGACCTTGAGGCGCTGCTGCCTTGGCTCGATTGGGCCTACCATGAAGTCTCGGCTTGATTATTAGCGCGGCCTGCACAACAAAAACAAAACCTATAGCCTGAGAATACCGCATGTATAACATTCGTACCTACAACGCAATTTCATCCAAAGGACTGGAACGCTTCCCCTCTAACCGCTACCACGTGGCCAGTGACTGCGCCAATCCCGATGGTGTGCTGTTGCGAAGCCAGAAGCTGCATTCAGAAGTCATGCCTGCATCGGTTGTTGCTGTGGCGCGCGCTGGGGCGGGGGTGAACAATATCCCCGTGGCCGATTACACCGCGCAGGGCATTGTGGTGTTTAACACCCCAGGGGCTAATGCCAATGCCGTGAAAGAGTTGATTGTTGCGGCCCTGTTGTTGGGTTCTCGCGATATATACGGTGGCATGAATTATGTCCAAGGTCTGACTCACATCACCGATTCAGGCGAAATGGGCCAGCTGCTCGAAAAAGAAAAGAAGCACTTTGCTGGCGGTGAAGTTCAGGGTAAGACACTGGGCGTTGTTGGGTTGGGCGCCATTGGTTCCATGATTGCCAATTTGGCACTGGATTTGGGCATGAATGTAGTCGGCTACGATCCGGCGATTTCTGTCGAAGCGGCGTGGCAGCTATCGAGCAGTGTTGAGCGCATGGAGAGTATCGAAGCGCTGCTGGCGCGCTCAGATTTTATTACCCTGCATGTACCCGCAATCGCAGCAACTAAGCACCTGATCAACAGTAAAACGCTGGGCATTATGAAAAGCACAGCGAAAATTCTGAATTTTGCTCGCGAAGAAATCGTGAGCACCGCAGATATGATTACAGCGCTGGATAATGGCGTAGTGGCAGGTTATATCACCGATTTCCCAACCCCAGAACTGCTTGGCCGCAAAGACGTTTTGCTGATGCCACATATTGGCGCCAGCACTGAAGAAGCGGAAGAAAATTGCGCTGTTATGGCCGCGAATCAGCTGATGGACTTTTTAGAGAACGGCAATATTCGCAATTCCGTGAACTACCCGCCGATCAAGATGGTGCGCAACGGCGGCACGCGCATCACCTTTTCCAATAAGAATGTGCCAAAGATTTTGGGCAGTGTGTTGGCCATCTTGGCCGACAGCGAGCTCAATGTGGTTGATATGGTCAACAAAAGCCGCGACGAAATTGCCTACAACATTATTGACGTCGAGGGTGACTTCGATGAATCGCTGGCGGCAAAAATTGCCGCTGTTGATGGTGTTGTGCACGTTCGCATTATCTAAGCACGACTGGTTGTGACAAGCCCCAAAGGCCCTGCTTTTGGGGCCTTTCCCCCTTCTTTTTGTCTTTGATCAACCTTTCCCCGCCGAAAAAAGTTTTGCCCTGACGGTGTCTCGGTATTCCTTTGGGCTATTCCCCGACCACTGTTTAAACCTCGACGAAAACCAACTGGCATCGTTGTAACCGCTGTACCCTGCGATTTCCAAGATCGACAGGTCAGTGTTTTTCAGCAGATCGCAGGCAAAGGTCATACGCACCTCGGTAATGTATTCCCCCGGGGTTTTCTGAGTTGCCGCAACAAACCGTCGATTAAATGTGCGCGTTGTCATACCAAATTGTGCTGCGAGGTCGGGCACTGACAGCAGCTTGTTGTGATTGTCTTGCAGCCACATCTGCGCCTGCACAATGGCCTCATCACTGTGTCGAATCTGTTGATCGCTGTAGCCTAATGGGTCGGTAAGGTTGCGGATTTCATGAAAGAAATTACGCTGCGCTTGACGCGCAATCACACGTCCAAATATACGCTCAACTTGGTGCATGATCAGCTCGGCCATCGCATTAATACTCGCCGCACAGTAGATATTGCCGGCCTGTGTGGTGAAGTGTTGGCGAGCTAATTTTACGCGCGGATAATTGCGCTGCAATTGATCAAAATAGTGCCAGTGGGTTGTTGCGGGCTTATCGTCGAGCAAGCCTGCTTCCGCGAGAAAACAGACACCCGTGCCAACAGCGGTAAAGCTACTGTTAAGTCTGTGCTGTTCCTGTAGCCATGGAATAAAGGCGGCGTGTTTTAGCACCGCAGGGCGCGGGTTGCGCCAGAGAGCGGGGATATGGATAAGATCGCTGCTGAACTGATCATCAATAGAATGGGTGGGCATCAGCTCAAATCCTGCCGATGTCTGCACAGAGTTACCGTCAGCGCTCACTCTGCGCACAATGACCTCACTCTGGCTGCGCTTCGTCGCCCGCGCCATTGCCTCGGCAAACTGGAAAATTTCAGCCGCCAGCGTACTGCTCGATACGAGCATATTGTCACAGAGTAAAAGGGTAAGGTTAAAGGCCATAGTGACAAAAATATACCACATAATGGCGAATATATTAAAGACAATGGCTAATATACAAAATATTAATGCCAGTTCTCCGCCTACACTAAGCGGCATCTGTTCAATGATTACAAAGGAATCACTATGGTCAATGCGCTGCCTGTTATTGTTGGCTTCGGAGGCTACAACGCTGCCGGACGCAGTTCTTCACATCAAGCGTTTCGCCGCATGGTGCTCGAGTCTCTCTCTGTTGCAGAGCAACAGCAGACGGTTGTCAGCCTCGCCTGTCTGATGGCGCGAGTTACCAAGGAGGGGCAGGGTTACCGCGACGCCAGTGGACAGTCGCTGACAGCCTCAGAGGTGGACAGTCGTTACCGAGCAGACATTATCAACGGCACGCTGATTCGTCGAATTGAGTCATTTGACCCCGCCCGCGTCCCCGGAAATAAGAAAATTTCGCTGACCCAAGCGCAGGGCAGCGATATTACTTTTACCATGGCCAAACGGGATTTGCCGAAAACTATCCCCAGCGATTGGCAGGTGCGCGACCTTGACGACGGCACGGCAGAAATAACGGCACCAAGCACCAGCTCGCTGCTGGTGGAATCCTATTATGAGCTAGTGGCAAAGTCGGCGGGCGAGCTGCCGACTGGGTTTAATCCCTCAGACCACTACAACAGCCGCTTTCATCCGCGCGGTCTTCAAATGGCCCTATTGGGCGCTAGCGATGCCATTTATTCACTGGGAATCCCTTGGGATAAGATAGCAAAATCGGTTCAGCCAGACGAAGTGGGTGTTTACTCATCAAGCGTGTTAAGTCAAATGTGCGATGAGGGTTTTGGCGGTCTTTTACAGTCGCGCCTGAAAGGCAACCGCACCACCGCCAAGCAGCTGCCGTTAGGGCTGAACTCAATGCCAGCCGACTTTATCAATGCCTATGTGCTGGGCAGTGTTGGGCACACCGAAGCCATTACGGGCGCCTGCGCAAGTTTTCTTTACGTGTTGCAAGCGGCAGTGCGGGATATCCGCAGCGGTCGTCGGCGCGTGGCAATTTTGGGTAACGCCGAAGCCGGTGTCACCCCAGAAATTATGGAGGGCTTTGCCAATATGAGTGCCCTCGCCAGTGAAGAGAATTTGTGCAAGCTGGACGGCACTAAAACCGCTGATTGGCGGCGCGCTAGCCGCCCGTTCGGTGACAATTGTGGCTTTACCCTGTCGGAGGCCACGCAGTATATCGTGCTGATGGATGATGCCTTGGCGATGGAGCTGGGTGCGGATATTCACGGCGCTGTTCCAGATGTCTTTATCAATGCAGACGGTGTGAAAAAGTCGATCTCTGCGCCGGGCGTGGGCAACTACATTTCGTTCTCGAAAGCAGTGGCTACGGCGATTAGTATTGTCGGTGCTGAGACCGTGCAAAAACACAGCTTTGTTCACGCACACGGCTCCAGCACTCCGGCGAATCGCACCACGGAATCGGAGCTGATTGATCGCGTGGCCGAGGCTTTTGATATCGATGAGTGGCCGGTGACAGCCATCAAGGCCTATGTAGGGCACTCACTGTCTACTGCCAGTGGAGATCAGTTGGTCGCGGCCTTGGGCACATTTAAGTACGATCTGATTCCTGGGATTAAGACAATCACTCAGGTTGCGTCGGATGTGCATCAGCAGCGCGCGCGCTTTCCGCTGCAAGACCTCGATGTCAGTGCCACTAAAATGGATGTGGCGTTTATTAACTCCAAGGGCTTTGGCGGCAATAATGCCACGGCCGTGGTTCTCTCGCCGCGCAAGGTCGATAGCATGTTAGCCGCGCGCTATGGCGACAAGTTTCAGGATTATCTGCTTCAGCGCGAGAAAACCCGCGCCGTCGCTGCCGATTACGCTGAGCGAGCAGACGCGGCGGAGTTAAATGTGATCTATCGCTTTGGCGACGATTTAATTAATGATGCTGAAGTAACCATCTCTCGTCGGGAGCTTCGTCTCCCCGGCTTTGCGCAGTCAGTGCTGTTTAAAACCGAGAATCCTTGGCCGGATATGCAGTGAAGTGTTGCAGCTGTTGCAACAGTGACGGATCTATTTTTCGCGCTTGATTAATCCAACGTTCAGGATCGACAACAGCACCTTCGGGTGCTGTTGTGCTATCTGGGCTGCCGTCACGCGAGTTTAGGAAAAAAGTGCCGCCGTGGATGGCAATAATCTCGGCGGTGCTGGGGAAAAAATGACTTTCGCCGCCGGGATAGACGCTAATGATAGGCCCGCCTGACGCGCCGCGCGTCGCGTCGCAGTTGTGCAGTAACAGGGCGTCACTGGCAAACTGCGCTGAAGTAAAGAGTTCACAGTCTGCGGAGCTGGTGATTTTGTCTAAGTCGCTGTTGTAGCCGATCAGCAGCAAAGACTGCTCTCCCATCACTGGGTTATTCGGCGGCGCAATTGCAAGCCGCAACGCAGGCTGCCTGAGGGGTTTCACGAGTTCGACAAAGGCAATATCCGTTTCAGCCTGTTCGATTTTGTTGTCTCTCTGAGGGTCAAACTGGTGCGCAGAGGTGCGCTTAAAGGCAACTTCGTCGAAGCGCTGGTTTTTCGGCCGATAGTGACATTGATCGAAGGCATCACCCGTTGTGCTATCCACCAAAACATGGGCGGCTGTGACAATAATAGCCAGCGTTTTTACATCGGCACCTGGAACGGTCACATGGGCCGCTGTCCCGCGTAAACCACCGTTACAGTAGATCGTTCCCGTTGCGTCGAGTAGGGCTAGGGCGCTGACTGAGCGTTGGTCTTCGATGCCATTGTGGGGATTGCCGTCGCCAAATATGGCGCCTTGGGCAATGGTGCCGACACCGGCAAGGGCGAGCAACAGTGAACGAAGGAGAGGAAACCGTTGAGCAGCGAGTAACCACGGTTGTGTCATCAGATAATTGACAGGCTGGCTCAGCCCATGTCTCCCCACAGTGATTGCAGAATACTGATGGCGGCCAGCGGCGCAGTTTCTGTTCGCATAACTCTCGGGCCTAATGCCAGTGGCTGGAATTGGCCCGCCATTGCCTGATCGATTTCGTGGTCGCTGAGGCCACCCTCTGGACCCACCAAGAGACAAATATGGGTCTGAGGTGCATGTTCGCTAAGCTTTTTTGCTGTGCGGTGGTGCAAAACGAGCTTCAGCTCTGCCGCGGTGTCACCTCCAGCGCTCAGCCACTGGTCGATATGTGTGGGGGTATGCAGCGTGGGCACGCGATTGCGCTGGGATTGCTCGCAGGCGCTAATGGCTATCTGCTGCCAGTGCTGTTGTTTTTTATCAAGGCGATCGCCGCTGAGTTTGACTTCGGTGCGCTCGGTAAACAGCGGCGTAATTTCACTGACGCCAAGTTCCGTCGCTTTCTGCACAATCCAGTCCATGCGCTCGCCGCGAGACACGCCAATAGCGAGATGCAGGTGAAGTGGGGACTCACGTTCGACATTGCGGTGCGCGGTCACTTTGACGCTGACCCCTTTTTTTCCCACCGCCAATAGCTCTGCGGCATATTCACCGCCTTCGCCATTAAAAAGTGTGATTTCTTGACCGACAGTCATGCGTAGTGCCGACGCAAGGTGGCGTGCTGCGCGCTCGTCGAGGCTCAGCTCTGCGCCACTGGCAAGGTGCAGCTCGGTAAATATTCGAGGTATGCGCATAGGCGTTGTTTAAACAGTTTCCGAAAAGCCAAGGTTGCGACAGAGGATATCAGTAACTTGCCATTGATTCATGGTGTAAAAGTGTAAACCGGGTGCGCCACCATCGATTAGCTTTTGGCTGAGTTCGGAAATAATATCGATGCCGTAGCTGATCAAGTCTTCCTGATTGCTACTGCGCTCTTTCAGCTGCCAGCGCAACCAGCGCGGGATGTCGGCGCCGCAGCTTTCGGAGAAGCGGACCAAATTGGCATAGTTGGTGAGTGGCATAATGCCTGGAATAATCGGCGCGCCAATGCCCGCTTTGGCACATTCCTCAACAAATTTAAAATAGCCATCGGCATTGTAAAAATACTGGGTAATCGCACGGTTTGCGCCAGCCTTGAACTTTTCGCCGAGCCAAAAAATGTCGCGGCTGTAGCTTTCTGACTCAGGGTGAATCTCGGGGTAGGCGGCCACGTTAATATTAAAGTGATTGCCGGTTTTTGCCCTAATAAAGGCCACCAGTTGGTTGGCGTGGACTAGCTGACCAGCGCCACCCATACCTGAGGGCAAGTCACCGCGCAGGGCGACGAGATTTTTAACACCCATGGCTTTGTAATCATTCAGCAGTGTCAGTACTTCATCTTCACTGCTGCCGCCAAAGGATATGTGAGGGGCAACATCGTAGCCATCGGCCAAAATTGCCTTCACCTGATCGAGGGTGGTGGAGCGCGTCGAGCCGCCCGCGCCGTAGGTTACCGAGAAGAACTCTGGGGAAAACTTGCCCAGCTCTTTGCGTGTGGTCGCGAGGTTTACTTTTCCTTGATCGGTCTTGGGCGGGAAAAACTCAAAGCTGAGAAGTGGGCTGCTGTTCATTCACGGTTATCCTATATAGCGATTCTTTCTGTCGCAGGCTGATCGCACCCTTGCGCGCCTGACGCGCGCAAGGGTGCGTCTGCGGTGTTTAGTACTTGTAACTGTCACCCTTGAATGGACCATTGATGGGTACATTAATGTAATCTGCTTGGGCCTGTGTCAACTTGGTGATAACGCCACCGAAGCCAAGCACCATATAGCGCGCGACTTCTTCGTCAAGATGCTTTGGCAGCACTTCAACACTGAGCATGGCGGCCTTAGTGGCCTCGTCCTGTGCAGCATATTGCTTGGTGAAGAGATCCATTTGCGCCAGCACTTGGTTGGCAAACGAACCGTCCATGATGCGGCTTGGATGACCTGTGGCGTTGCCCAAGTTGACCAGGCGGCCTTCCGCCAACAACAACAGATGATCGTTGCTCTCGCGGTTGCGGTATATCTTGTGCACCTGTGGCTTGATCTCTTCCCACTGCCATGTCTTACGCATAAAGGCGGTGTCGATTTCATTGTCAAAGTGGCCGATATTGCAGACAACACAACCGCTTTTCAGGGCGCTGAGAATATCTTCACCGCAGACATTGTAGTTGCCAGTACTGGTCACCAGCATGTCGGTATTGGCGAGTAGCTGAGTATTGACCCCTTTGCTGACATCGCCGTCGATGTAGGTTGACACGACTTCGAAACCGTCGAGGCAGGCCTGCATTGCGCAGATCGGGTCAGCTTCGGTAATTTTAACAATCATGCCTTCCTGACGCAGTGACTGCGCGGAACCTTTGCCCACATCGCCGTAGCCAATAACGATCGCTTTCTTGCCGGAGAGCAAATGGTCGGTCGCGCGCTTAATGGCGTCGTTGAGACTGTGGCGACAGCCGTACTTGTTGTCGCACTTCGACTTAGTGACGGAGTCGTTTACATTGATCGCAGGCACTTTGAGTTCGCCGCGCTTGAGCATTTCATACAGGCGATGAACACCGGTGGTGGTCTCTTCGGTAATACCGTGAACATTTTCTAACACTTGGGGGTATTTCTTGTGCAGCAAGTCTGTGAGGTCGCCACCGTCGTCCAAAATCATATTGGCATTCCAGGGTACCCCGTCTTTGAGCACCTGCTGCTCTAAGCACCACTCGTATTCTGCTTCTGTTTCGCCTTTCCACGCAAAGACTGGCGTGCCGTTGGCTGCGATTGCAGCAGCGGCATGATCTTGGGTGGAGAAAATATTGCACGAAGTCCAACGCACTTCTGCGCCCAAGGCTTCGAGAGTTTCAATCAGAACCGCGGTCTGAATGGTCATGTGGATACAGCCGAGAATACGTGCGCCGGCCAGTGGTTGCGCTGCGCGATACTTCTCGCGGAGGGTCATCAAAGCCGGCATTTCTGTTTCGGCAATAGAAATTTCTTTTTTGCCCCAGTCGGCTAAAGAGATATCAGCGACTTTGTAGTCGGTAAAGGTGGTGTTCAATGCGTTGCTCATAAATTGTTGCCTGTAAGAATATGTTTTGTATGAAATAGAGGAAGTCTTAAAGTGCTTTTTTCAGCTCAGCAGCTTTATCTGTTCTTTCCCACGTGAAATTTTCTTCTTCGCGACCAAAATGACCGTACGAAGCAGTTGCTTGATAAATGGGGCGTCGCAGATCAAGCATCTCGATCAGTCCGCGCGGGCGAAGATCAAAGTGCTCACGGATCAAGGCGACTATTTCGCTATCGGGGAGTTTGCCTGTGCCGAAGGTATCAACACTGATCGATGTTGGCTCAGAGACACCAATAGCGTAGGACACCTGAATTTCACAGCGGTCAGCCAAGCCTGCTGCGACAATGTTCTTGGCCACATAGCGACCCGCGTAAGCCGCAGAGCGGTCCACTTTGGTAGGATCTTTGCCCGAAAACGCGCCGCCGCCGTGGTGCGCCATGCCGCCATAGGTGTCGACAATAATTTTGCGGCCGGTGAGCCCGCAGTCGCCCATTGGGCCACCGATAATAAACTGGCCAGTCGGGTTGATGTGGTACTGGGTGCCAGCGTGTAACCACTCTGCAGGCAGAACCGGGCGAATAATTTCTTCCAAAACAGCCTCGCGCAAATCGCCTTGAGAAATCGCCGGCGAGTGCTGAGTAGACAGAACAACCGCATCAATGGCGACGGGTTTGCCGTTTTCGTAGCGCAGTGTGACCTGACTTTTCGCGTCTGGACGCAGCCACGGCAAAACACCGTTTTTGCGCAGACGCGCTTGGCGTTCCATCAACCGATGGGCGTAATAAATGGGCGCAGGCATCAGCACAGGCGTTTCGTTGCTGGCGTAGCCAAACATCAAACCTTGGTCGCCAGCACCGATATCTTTGTTTTCGCTCTCGTCGACGCCCTGGGCAATATCGCTGGACTGCTTGCCTATCGCATTAAGTACCGCGCAGGAATTACCATCGAAACCCACGTCCGAGCTGTCGTAACCGATGTCCGTAATCACATCGCGGACAATTTGCTCAAGATCGACGTAGGTATTGGTGCGCACTTCACCGGCAATAATCGCCATGCCTGTTTTAACCAACGTCTCCACGGCGACACGGGAGTGCGGATCATCTGCAAGAATGGCATCTAGGACGGCGTCAGAGATTTGATCAGCCATTTTGTCGGGGTGGCCCTCAGAGACCGATTCGGAGGTAAAAATAGAGTAGTTGGACATAAGTTTAGTTGCTCTCAATGTTAAATAGCGTGGTGTTTTCCACCAATGGTTAATATCAGGCTCTTGTAAGCGCGGGTTTTACAAACTGACGAAGTTGAATGCGAAAGCCGTTGCGCTGGGTAAGATAAAGGCTATTGCCCTCTTCAAGTCCCGCGCTTTCGGCCCAGCGTGTTAGCTCTTGCGGCTCAAACCCGAGCCACAGATCGCCGCAGGCGGCCTTAACCCACTCTTGATTGTGCGCGCAGAGATCGGTGATCAACAGAACGCCATCGGCGTTTAGCAGCTTTGCGCAGTCGGCGATAATCTCTCCGGGGGTGGGATTGTGGTGCAGCACCATGTTCAGTGAAATACAGTCGCTGCGCAGGCCTTTGCTCAAGGCGAGATCAGTATCACCCAAAAGCAGCTGAATATTGGTCAAGCCCTGGGCGGTGGCCCTGCTGCGGCATTGTTCAAGCATTTCGGCAGCGTTATCAAGGGCCGTTACCTGCTGAAAAAGACTACACAGTTTAGGCAGAAATTGGCCGTAACCGGGTCCTATTTCCAATGCAGAGCGACGAAGGTGCGCGCTGCTCGCCAAAAAATTCTCGACGCTGTCGCCATAGTCAGACCAGCTAGCAATTAAATCTTGGTTTTCTTCAAACCGCGCAGCGTTCTGGTTAAAAAAGGCCACCGACGCCGCTGCACGCTCTTTGTTGATGGTTTCCAGACGTGTGCGCAAGCCGGGATCCAGTGCTGCATCGTCAATGGTGTGGAACAGAACTTGCTGCAAGCTCTGTAAATCGGTATCGGGATGCAGCTGATTGCGGCGATAAAAAATCGTTGTGCCCTCGCGGCGTGTCGCCACCAAGCCCGCGTTGGCCAAAATCTTCAAGTGATGACTCATGGCCGACTGCCGAATGTCAAACACCTGACACAGCTCAAGCACCCCATAGGCGTTTTGCTGCAATACCTTCAATACCTGCATGCGCAGAGGATCGCCCGCCGCTTTACAGAGGGCGGTGATGGCGCTGGTATCGGTCGCAGAGCGCGGCTGATCGGAAAATTGACTGAGATTATTCATGGGGCGGGACTGTAGCATAGCCATTTTTATATATCAAAATATTTTTATATATGCTCCAAATGCAATCAAACAGCGTCTAATCAATTGGCCAAAGCCTCTTAGAAACTAGGCTAAATCACGCGATATCGGTTTACTGAGACCCCCGTCTGGGCGACAATACGCGCCTCAAAATTTCCCTTTTAGGAGTGACAATCCATGGCCTCACGTCGAGACCTTGCCAACGCAGTTCGCGCCCTTAGCATGGATGCAGTACAACAGGCCAATAGCGGTCATCCCGGAGCCCCTATGGGCATGGCAGATATTGCCGAGGTGCTGTGGAATGACTACTTATCCCATAACCCTGCCGATCCAGCCTGGGTTAACCGAGATCGCTTCGTTCTCTCCAATGGCCACGGCTCAATGCTGCTCTATTCATTGCTGCACCTCACGGGCTACGACTTGCCGATCGAGGAAATAAAGAATTTCCGCCAGTTGCACTCCAAGACCCCGGGGCACCCCGAATATGGTTATGCGCCGGGCGTGGAAACAACTACTGGCCCGTTGGGTCAGGGTATCAGCAACGCCATCGGTATGGCGCTGGCTGAAAAAATTCTCGCGGCGCAATTCAACCGTCCAGGCCACGAACTTGTTGATCACCACACTTATACATTTCTTGGCGATGGCTGCTTGATGGAAGGTATCTCCCATGAAGTGTGCTCTCTCGCTGGCACCCTCAAGCTAGGTAAGTTGGTTGCGTTTTACGATGACAACGGCATCTCTATTGATGGTGAAGTTGAAGGCTGGTTCAGTGACGACACTCCTGCGCGATTTGCCGCCTATGGCTGGCAAGTGATTGCCAATGTTGACGGCCACGATAGCGCTGCGATTAAAGCGGCCATAGAACAAGCCCACGCTGAGACAGGCAAGCCAACCTTGATTTGCTGTAAAACAATTATTGGTTTCGGCTCGCCCAACAAGCAGGGCAAAGAAGATTGCCACGGTGCCGCACTAGGTGCTGCGGAAGTTGCGCTGACACGGGAAGCCTTGGGTTGGCATCACGCGCCATTCGAGATTCCTGCGGAGCACTACGCTGCATGGAACGGTGTCGCCAAAGGCACGGCTGCACAGGCTGCTTGGCAGAAGAAATTGGCCAGCTATCGCGCAGCCTTCCCAGAGCTGGCCGCTGATTTTGAGCGCCGCACGCGCGGCGATTTACCAGCCGACTTTAGCGCCAAGGCCGATGCCTATATTCGTGAATGCCAAGCGAAGATGGAAAAAATTGCCTCGCGCAAAGCGTCACAAAACTGCCTCAATGCCTTTGGCCCAATGTTGCCAGAACTGCTGGGTGGCTCCGCTGACCTTGCGGGATCAAATCTGACCATTTGGTCTGGTTCGAAAGGCGTTAGTGGCGACGATGCCAACGGAAACTACATTTATTACGGTGTGCGCGAATTTGGCATGAGTGCCATGATGAACGGTATCGCACTGCACGGTGGCTTCATTAACTATGGCGCGACATTCCTGATGTTTATGGAATACGCACGCAATGCTGTGCGCATGGCAGCACTGATGAAGCAGCAAAGTATTTTTGTCTACACCCACGACTCGATTGGTCTCGGTGAAGATGGTCCAACCCACCAGCCGGTTGAGCAGCTCAGCGCGCTGCGCTCAACACCTAACCTGCACACTTGGCGCCCCTGTGACACCGTGGAGTCAGCGGTCTGTTGGAAAAGTGCTATCGAACGTCGCGATGGCCCCAGTGCCCTAGTATTTAGCCGCCAAAATCTTGCACCAATGGCCCGCTCTGAAGAGCAGGTTGCCGCCATCAGTCGCGGTGGTTACGTGTTGCGCGACTGCCTTGCCCCGCAGGCGATTTTGATTGCTACCGGTTCAGAGGTTGAGCTGGCCATGCTCGCTGCAGAACAGCTGGCAGCCCAAGGTGTTCAGGCGCGTGTGGTGTCAATGCCCTGTGCCGAACTATTCTCAGCCCAAGATGCCGCCTACCGCGACGCCGTTTTATCGCCGAGCATTCGCGCCCGAGTTGCTGTTGAAGCGCTGCATGCGGATTACTGGTACAAGTTTGTCGGTCTCGACGGTCGTGTTGTCGGCATGACCAGCTTCGGCGAATCTGCCCCCGGCGATCAGTTGATGAAAGCCTTTGGTTTTACCGTTGAGAATGTCGTTGCCAACACGTTGGCGGCCATCGGTTAATGCTGCGTATAGCCATTAATGGCTACGGCCGCATTGGCCGCTCCGTGCTGCGCGCCCTTTACGAATCGGGCGCGCGCAACACTGTTCAAGTGGTCGCCATTAATGAGCTCGCCGACAGTAAAACCATCGCCCATTTAACCCGCTACGATTCTACCCACGGTCGTTTCCCCGGTATTGTTACTGATCACGACGACAGCCTCTGCATCAATGGCGATACCATTGCCATCTTTCACGAAAAGCAGTGGAGCAACTTGCCTTGGCACGCACTGGCGGTTGATGTCGTGCTGGAGTGCAGCGGCAGCTACACCGACCGTGATACCGCCGAGCAGCATATTCACAGCGGTGCCAAGCGAGTACTGTTTTCGCAGCCCGCGGAATCCAGTGTTGATGCCACCATTGTCTATGGCATTAATCATGAAACCTTGACCGGCAGTGAAACCGTTATTTCCAGCGCCTCCTGCTCCACCAATTGTGTTGTCCCAGTGATTCAAGTGCTTCACGACCGCTTTTATGTGGAGGGCGGCGCCATCACTACCATTCACTCGGCTATGAACGACCAGCCTGTGATTGACGCCTATCACCACACCGATTTGCGTAAAACCCGTGCTGCGATGCAGTCGATTATTCCTGTCGACACCGGTCTCGCGCTCGGGATTGACCGCTTAATGCCAGAACTCACGGGGCGCTTCCAAGCGCAGGCCATGCGAGTGCCAACCATGAATGTCTCAGCCATTGACCTCTCGCTAATGGTGCGCGAAAAGGTCGATGTTGCTGCGATTAACAGCGCTCTTGCAGAGGCTGCCGACGGATTTTTGCAGGGTGTCTTGGGCTATACTGAAGAGCCACTGGCCTCCTGCGATTTTAACCACGACCCGCGCAGTGGCATTGTTGACGCCAGCCAAACCCGTGTCAGTCAGGAAAAATTAGTCAAAGTCTTGATTTGGTTTGACAACGAATGGGGCTACGCGAATAGAATGCTCGATACTCTGATGTATTGGCAGGGGCTGCCCAAGTTAAAACACTAGTTATTTTTAAAGGACTGTTATGACCGTCAAATTGATGACCGAGCTGGAGCTCACAGGCAAACGACTGCTTATCCGTGAAGATTTAAATGTTCCCATAAAAGACGGCAAAGTCACTAGCGATGCGCGTATTCGCGCAGCGCTGCCGACCATACACCTCGCCCTCGAAGCGGGCGCCAAAGTCATTCTCATGTCTCACCTCGGGCGGCCTACCGAAGGTCAGTTTGAAGAGATCTACTCGCTCAAACCCGTTGCCGACCATCTCGCGCAATTATTGGGCAAGCCCGTACGCCTAGAGTCCGCTTGGGACAACGGCCTCACCTTAGCCGATGGCGACGTGGTATTGCTGGAGAATGTGCGCTTCAACCCCGGTGAAAAGAAAGACGACGACGCGCTGGCGAAAGCCTATGCCCGCCTCTGCGATATTTTTGTGATGGACGCATTTGGCACAGCCCATCGCGCCCAAGCTTCGACTCACGGCGTGATAAAATACGCGCCCATCGCCTGTGCCGGACCCTTGCTCGCCAAAGAGCTAGATGCCCTGCAGCGCGCACTCCATGACCCCGCGCGGCCTGTTGTTGCGATCGTCGGCGGCTCCAAAGTGTCAACGAAACTGACGGTACTTGAGAGCCTCTCCGGAAAAGTTGACCAGTTGATTGTCGGTGGTGGTATTGCCAACACCTTCCTTGCCGCCGCAGGCAAGCCAGTGGGCAAGTCCCTCTGTGAAGTAGACCTGATTCCTGTTGCTCAAGACCTGATGAGCAAGGTCAGTATCCCGCTGCCCACCGATGTTGTTGTTGGCAAGGCATTCTCCGAGAGCGCCGTGGCCACCGTAAAATCCGTTGACGATGTTGAAGAAGACGATATGATTTTCGACATCGGCCCCGACACAGCCAAGCATTTTGCAGGTCTTTTAGCCTCCATGGGTACCATCATTTGGAATGGCCCAGTGGGTGTTTTTGAGTTTGACCAGTTCGGCGAGGGCACCAAGACCTTAGCGTTCGCCATCGCTGGCAGCGCAGGGTTTTCAATTGCCGGGGGTGGCGACACGCTAGCGGCCATAGACAAATATGGTATTGCTGATCAAGTGTCCTACATTTCAACCGGCGGCGGCGCATTTTTAGAATACGTAGAAGGCAAAGAATTACCGGCCGTGACAGCGCTGCAGCAGCGCGCATAGGCAACAAAACGTGAGTCAACTATAGGAAGAGACCATGGCTTTAATTTCATTACGTCAAATGCTGGATCACGCAGCCGAGTACAGCTACGGCGTGCCGGCATTCAATGTGAACAACCTCGAACAGATGCGTGCCATCATGATGGCAGCAGACCGCACAGACAGCCCCGTGATAGTTCAGGCCTCTGCAGGCGCGAGAAAATACGCAGGTGCGCCGTTTTTACGCCACCTCATCCTCGCTGCTATTGAAGAGTGGCCGCACATTCCCGTGTGCATGCACCAAGATCACGGCACCAGTGCCGCAGTTTGTCAGCGCTCCATTCAGCAGGGCTTCAGCTCAGTCATGATGGACGGGTCGTTAGAGGAAGACGGTAAAACACCCTCTAGCTATGAGTACAACGTTGATGTCACCAAGCGCACCGTCGATATGGCCCATGCCTGTGGTGTTTCCGTCGAAGGTGAGTTGGGCTGCCTCGGCTCCCTCGAAACCGGCGCCGCTGGGGAAGAAGACGGCGTTGGCGCAGACTGCGTGCTGACCCACGACCAAATGCTCACCGACCCAGAAGAAGCGGCAGATTTCGTCGCCAAAACCGGCGTAGATGCTCTCGCTATCGCCTGTGGCACCAGCCATGGCGCCTATAAATTTAGCCGACCACCGACAGGCGATATTCTGGCCATCGATCGTATTCGAGAAATCCACCGACGCATACCCAATACACATTTGGTCATGCACGGTTCGTCCTCTGTGCCGCAAGAGTGGCTCGCCATTATCAATCAATACGGCGGCGACATCCCTGAGACCTACGGCGTGCCAGTTGACCAGATTTGCGAAGGTATTAAGCACGGCGTGCGCAAAATTAATATTGATACTGACCTGCGCCTTGCATCAACTGGTGCGGTGAGACGCTTTTTGGCAGAAAACCCCAGCGCTTTTGACCCGCGAGCCTTTCTGAAGGAGACCACCGTTGCCATGATGGACATTGCCGTCGCCCGATACGAGTCGTTTGGTACCGCCGGCAACGCATCGAAGATCAAAGCGATGAGTCTAGATGCAATGACCAGCCGTTATCAGAGCGGCGAGTTGAACCCTAAAATCAACTAAGTTCAATGCAGTGACGTGACAGGAAGGGCGCAAGTGCGCCCTTTTTGCTGAGCGTGTTTCAAGGCTCGGCAGGCAGTGCACCCGACACTTTACAAGTTGCCATCGAATGGTCAGACTCAGTCCCTAACGACATGCACCGACCGATGGGAATTTATGACAATCGACACCATGGCCACCTGGCACAGCGTGGCAAAAAACCAAGATATCGAAGGCCTGCATCGGCTGCTGGCAGATGACGCCGTCTTCCATTCGCCGGTCGTCCACACACCGCAAGTTGGTAAGACAATTACTGGCAAATACCTTGGCGCCGCGCTACTGGTTTTCTATAACGATACGTTTAAGTATGTGCGTGAAGCCACCGGTGAGCGCCAAGCCATTCTTGAATTTGAGGTAGAGATAGACGGTATTCAGGTCAATGGCGTGGACATGATCAGCTGGAATGAAGAAGGGCTCATAAATGATTTCAAAGTCATGATCCGCCCGTTAAAAGCCGTTAATTTAATCCATCAAAATATGGGTGCAATGCTTCAGGCGCGGGGCTAAGCCCCCGCGCCAGCCGATACTGTTTATCCAGCATTCCCCCTCAAACGCCTATTGCCCCCAATCCTGTTTCGCCAAACACGCGCCGCATAACATATTCAACTGAAAATGGTTGAGGCATTTTTTGGTCTACATTTAATAGCAGCGCAGAGACTGGCAGTCTGGTTAAACAGGGTCTACGCCCAGAAAAGTTGTTTGGAAGCGGTAGTTAAGAAAACTCACTCTCATATCAATAAAGGGACCTACGATGAATACAAAACGATTTCTTCTCGCAGTAGTTACTGTTTTTGTTTTTGTGAATTTTTTCGAAATGCTTTATCACCAATATCTGGTTGGTGAGTTATATGGACAGACCGCCGAGCTTTGGTGCCCAACAGAAACGATGGAAGACTATATGCTCTGGATGTGGATAGGGTATGCACTTCTATCAGTTATGTTTTGTTATATTTTTTTGAAAGGGTATGAAAACAAAGGTGTCATGGAAGGCGTGCGTTATGGACTGCTGATTGGTATTTTAATGGCGCATGGCAGTTTTGTAATGTATGCCGTGATGCCCATACCCTTCGCGATGGCTGTCTATTGGATAGTAGATGCATTAGTACTATGTACTGTTTCCGGCGCTATTCTGGCAGCGGTATATAAACCGGCGTAATTCAATTTTATGGAGTGAGCGCGCTAGCCGCGCTCATTTATAATTTCCTGACGGAGATTATCCTTTCGCCTACTCGTGGAATAAATTTTGATAATAGCCCGCAAGTGATAACAATATTGGGGGCTTCCGGCATGTTTCTTTTCATGCCTTGAGGTGTTAAATGGTTATCGAGAAAAAATCGCTAAAGCCTTTCATTTAACTGACGAAAATTGGATGAGACATGCCAATCCCATCAGTGTCTGGTCACGGTATTCGGTCCTTCCCATTATTGTTCTCACTCTCTGGAGTAGAGTTTGGATAGGCTATTGGTGTCTGATTCCCATCGCCCTGTCGATTGCTTGGATGTTTCTCAACCCCATACTTTTTCAAAAACCGACGTCGACCAAAAATTGGGCCTCAAAAGCCGTTTTGGGCGAGCGGGTGTTTATGAATCGAGACCAAGTCGATATCCCCGCTATTCACCGCACACCCCTTTTCGCCATTCTCAATACGGGTTCCTCCATTGGTCTAATTGTTGCAATTTGGGCAGCGGTCAGTTACTCGCTCGCCGGAGCAATAGTCGGCGTCAGCGCCGCTTATCTTGGCAAAAGTTGGTTCCTAGATCGCATGGTCTGGCTGTATGAGGATATGAAAAATAGCAACGACGTCTATAAAAGTTGGGATTATTAACAAGTACAGAGATTAGCGGCTATCCGTTAGTCAACGATCTAAAACAGAATCGAGGAAGATAGCAGTTATGGAAAACACCAAGACATTAAAGGGCATTTTAGTACTATCAGGTTCGATCGGCATCATTATTGGGTTGTTGAACTTATTTGTTCCCGTTGAATTCGCCGCGCTAAGCGATATTCAGCTCGGTGACAATAATAGCTTGTTAAGTGAGACGAGGGCACCGGGTGCCGCTCTCGTGGGTCTTGTGGCACTAATTATTGCGGGTGCGTTCCATGACGCCTTGAGATTCACTGCGACAGTGGTCGCGACTATTCTTTACCTGTTTTATGGCTTGGGTCGTTTGTGGAGCATGGCCGTAGACGGTATGCCCCATGAAGCTCTCGTTCAGGCTGCCGCTGGTGAGGTAATTATCGGGTTAATTTGCTTATTTATGCTCTGCAAGTATCGGCGAATTGCCACACAGCATTAAAATTCTTCCCACCGTTTATGATTAAGGGTCACGTAAAATGCACAAAAAATTCACCGCGAGAGCGCTGTTGTTATCTATTCTCGCTGTTAGCTGCACTAACCAAGAGCTCTACGATACTATGCAATCCGGCAAAGAAGTTGAATGCTTGAAGGTTCCCGACTCTCAGTACGATGACTGTATGGCCGCAGCTAAAAAGCCCTATGAGGTTTATCAGGAAGAGCGCGAAGAAGCGCAGGGAAAATAACTGCTACTCCCAAGGGTTATAAAATAAATCACGCCGTTTTTTGCGACGCGTTTGCTAATGCCTTTGTTTTTTTGTCCCTGTCTTATTTTTAGTCTACGTTTATTCCAATCTGCGAGATAATTTTCTTGTGGAGAGCGGTTTGGCGAATGAAGCATAAAACACTTATTTGTATATCTGTCGTGCGTTACCTGCTGTTCGCCTGCCTCCAACCAGACTGGCAACAAGGAAAAAGTATATGAGTGTTATTTCAGAATTTAAAGAATTTGCCGTCAAAGGCAATGTGGTCGATATGGCCGTGGGTATTATTATTGGTGCCGCCTTCGGCAAAATAGTCTCGTCATTTGTCGGTGACGTCATTATGCCGCCGATCGGGTTTCTTCTCGGCGGTGTCGATTTCTCCGATCTCTCTTTTGTGCTGAAAGAGGCCGTTGGCGCCGCGCCTGCCGTGGTGATTAGCTATGGTAAGTTTGTGCAAACGCTGATCGATTTTACGATCATTGCCTTCGCTATTTTTGTAGCCGTCAAGGCGATCAACTCCTTTAAGAAAAAAGAAGAAGCGGTTGCTGTACCTCCAGCGCCTGCAGAGCCCTCCAAAGAGGAGTTGCTGTTGGCTGAAATTCGCGATTTGTTAAAGGCACGAAATTAGTCCATACCGCTGCTGCAAAGTTATTACGCAGTTTTTAGGGCAACGGTGTTACAGGGTTGAAACGAGCAAGCGAGAAAATTCGCTTTTATATCACTACAGGGACTCATCAGTATGAATAAAATTATTCAAGTGTTGTTAGCCATTTTCCTACCACCCGTCGCAGTGTTTATTGAAAAAGGCGCAGGGAAAGACTTGGTTATTAATATTTTGCGGTGTTTTGTATTTTTTGTTCCAGGTATCATTCATGCGCTTTGGTTAACACTGAAATAGAGTGTCAGTGTTGGCTCAGCGGCCAACGGTAGTTAAAACAAGCAAAGCCAGAGAAATGGCGTTTTACGCTCCCTCTGGCTTTTTTTAGTTATCCCTTTTTTAATTATCTCTATGCTGAGTTGTGCCGCTGCTTATCGGGCCAGTATTTAATGGCTTCTCCTCTCAGTCTGCATTTCCTACAAATCCACCGCGCCGGCCAAGCCCACCAACAAACTATCCCTAATGCAGTGCTTAAAAGTCCTCTTTGATAGTGATACTATTGCCGCCCTTCTCGGCCCTGTTGCCTCTAAAACTTATCGAGCAAGTTCAGATTGATGTGCCGCCGCAAGGTTTTTGTAATTACCCTTAAATATTACCCTCTTTAAAAGGTTTTAAACGCTATGTCTGACTTTTCGAACGTTACCGTTAGTGCCGAAGCCAATGTTTATTTTGACGGTCAGGTAACCAGCCGCACAATTATCTTTGCCGATGGCAGCAAAAAAACCTTGGGTGTTATGTTGCCCGGCGAGTATGAGTTTGGCACGGCTGTGAGAGAGCTTATGGAGATCACATCGGGCGAATTAGCGGTATTGCTACCCGGCGCAGACGCATGGCAAGACTTTCGCGGGGGCATGGCCTTCGAAGTGCCCGCTCAGGCCAAATTCAGCTTAAAAGTGCATCAAATTACCAACTATGTGTGCTCTTATTTTGCGTAATTGTCGCGCGGCATGAGTCTTCAATTTATAGAAATTGTTGACCCAACCATCAGTTGCACGACGTGCCATGCCTGTTGTTGTCGCCTGGAAGTGATGCTGATCAGCGATACCGGTGTGCCCGCCCGGCATATCAAGACGGATCGCTGGGGTGCTGAAACCATGTTGCGTCTCGACGATGGCTGGTGCTCGGCGCTCGATCGCTCTACCATGCTCTGTACCATTTACGAAAATAGACCGTGGATCTGTCGCGACTTTGCCACGGGATCTTATGAATGCACCGTTGAGCGAGCGGCTATGATGCGCAGAGAAGAGTTTACCGAGGTACCGGTCTAATGAGTCAGTCACAAGCCAAAAATCCGCTGCACGGCATTACCCTTGAGCAGGTTGTCACTCAATTGGCTAATCATTACGGCTGGGATGCTCTCGGTGCAAAAATTGCCATCAATTGTTTTAAAAGCGACCCCTCGGTGAAGTCAAGCTTGAAATTCTTGCGCAAAACAGCCTGGGCGCGCGAGAAGGTTGAGGCGCTCTATATCAAGACATTTTCAGATAAGAGTGTCCTCAACGCTGATGCGTCAGGTGCCTCAAATCTGTGGACATCGGGGGCCTTTAAAAAGAATTGAGTGAGAATGTGGTGCCTTATTGAACGATTAGCGAAACTCTAGTCTAAAGTTATTCCTGCAAGAGCCACTGTTTCGCATACTCGGTTAAAAGGAGTTGTCACCATGACCAATGAAGGTTGCTGCAAGCCAGAGAAGAAGCTCGCCAAAGAAACGAAAGACATGCACCGCGCTATCGCTTCGTTGATAGAGGAGTTGGAGGCTGTCGACTACTACAATCAGCGCATCAACGCCTGCGTTGACCCTAATTTAAGAACGATCCTGAAACATAATCGCGATGAAGAAAAAGAGCACGCGGCCATGCTGTTGAAGTGGATTAGTCATCATGACCCCAGTTTTGATAAAGAGCTCAGAGAGTGTCTTACCGCAGAGCAGAGTACCTCGCAGAATATCGAGTAGCGGTGACTTACGCTGCGCAATCAGGCATGCTAGCGACAATTCAGAACATTAGTGAGTATTCACTTTAGTAAGAGAGTCTCAGATCATGCTAACAGCCTACGGGTGGATTGCGCTCAATATCCTTTCAATTTTTATCTGCTATCAAATTGCTAAAGAACGCGGTGGTGACGCTCGCTTCTGGGGTTGGATGGGCGTGTTGCTTGGCCCGTTTGCGCTGCCTTTTGTCTTTTTCTGCAAACCTAAAAAACAGGAATAAATCATTGTCTGGTGAGATCGATCTCAATACCCTCGTGGCAAATTTGTCTCCAAGCCTCGCGCCGGATGACTATGTTTTTTGCACATTCGAGCACGCGCGCTACGGAGATTTTGCTGAGGCTAGTCCCATTGCGGCTGTTATGGAAGCGGAAGGTTTGACGCTGGTGGTTACACAGAAGTATGCAGACGCTCAGCGCTTCGCCTACCAAGGCAGCTTTAAATGCATAACGCTCAATGTGCACTCAAGTTTGGCGGCGGTGGGACTGACTGCGGCGGTATCGACCAAGCTAGCGCAGCATGGAATAAGTGCAAATATGGTCGCGGGCTATTTTCACGACCATATTTTTGTTTCTGTGGCTGAGGCGTCGCGAGCGCTGGCGCTACTTGAATCACCGCTGTAAAGGCATTCCGTTGCCTTGTTGACCGTTCTTTTTAGGGCCTCTCTTATTACATTTTTTACACGAAGAACGCTTTAAACATATAGAAAAACACAATACAGAGGCCTGCGCCGGCCGGAAGCGTCACCAGCCAAGAGAGGAAGATTGAGCCGACGACTTGCAAGTTCAGCGCGCCAATCCCGCGCGCTAAACCAACGCCTAAAACAGCACCCACAAGTGTGTGGGTCGTCGAAATTGGCAGACCGGTGCCCGAGGCGATGACCACTGTCGCCGCAGCGCCTAACTCAGCGGCAAAACCTCGGCTGGGCGTGAGTTCAGTGATCTTGCGGCCAATGGTGCCCATCACTTTAAAGCCATAGGTCGCCAAACCAACCACAATACCCGCGCCGCCCAGCAGTAAAATCCAATCTGGCATAATCGCTTTGGCGCTAATGTTACCGCCGGAATTGACGATACTCACCACCGCGGCGAGAGGGCCGACTGCGTTAGCAACGTCGTTCGAGCCGTGAGCAAATGCCATACTACAGGCAGTAAAAATCATTAACACGGCGAACACGCGTTCAACGTTGGCAAAGCGATTATCCGCTTCCAAAGAGATATCGCGCTTTATTCTAGTCAGTAAGTAGCCGCCCAATAGTGCGACCAGAATACCCACGACGGTGGCGATCAGCGCACTGTCGAAAAAGGTTAAAGCCATGCCTGCATCCTCAAATACATGCTTCAGGCCTTTTAGCAGGGTTACCATGGCGATCAAAAATCCGACGAAGAACATGTAGATCGGAATAAAGCGTTTCGCCCTCGTGAATGGGTCATCTTGCTGCAATATTAAATGTTGCACACTGCGGAAGAGCGCAAACGAAATGGTTCCGGCCATGACCGGCGAGACGACCCAGCTGGCAACAATAGTGCCTACTTTCCCCCAATTCACGGCGTCCATGGACACGCCCACAGCGGCAAAGCCGACAATAGCGCCCACGATGGAGTGGGTGGTAGAGACTGGCCAGCCCATAAAGCTGGCGATCATCAGCCAGATGCCTGCGGCGAGCAGTGCTGAGAGCATGCCAAAAACTAAGTCTTCTGGGCGATCCATAAATATGGCGGAATCAACAATGCCTTTGCGTATGGTGGATGTCACTTCGCCGCCTGCCAAATAGGCGCCGGCAAATTCAAAGATCATCGCAATAAAGATTGCCTGCTTGACGGTCAGCGCTTTAGAGCCAACCGAGGTGCCCATTGCGTTAGCCACGTCATTGGCGCCAACGCCCCATGCCATGAAAAACCCAAAACAGGCCGCGAGTAAGACTAAAATTGCACCGTATTCGGTAAAAAATTCCATAAAACTTTTCCGCTAGTAATTATCGTTGAGCAGTTATTTGGCCAAGAGTAATTCGACGTGATTGCCAATTTGTTCGGCGGTATCTGCTAGCTCACCTATTTGATCGATGGTGTTATACATAAACATCACGTTAACCGGCTGTAGGTCGGCTTCGATGTTAAAGAGCTTTTTGCGCAACTTGCGCTCTTTCTTGTCCACTTTCTGCTCTTGAGTGGCGAGTTCAGTAATCAACTTTTGTACAAACTTTACTTCTGCGCCTGCGAAGCCCGTTTCGAGGAGTTCGTCGAGTTCGTTAATGGCTTTTTGTGCTTTTACACAGGTTTCCGTTGCGCCCTGGGCAAAGGCGAGAAAATCTGAGTGGAGTTGTTTTGGAATCGCCATCTTGCGGCCAAGAATAATGCCACAGATGTCTTTAGTGAGGTTGGCAATGGTGTCTTGCTGGCTGAGAATGCTCAGCAAATCGCCTCGCGATACAGGCATAAACAGGCTTTTTGGCATGTGTATACGAAACTCTTTCTTGAGATCGTCGGCGAGCTGTTCGCTGACCTTTATTTCGTCAAACAAAGCGTCTGCTGCGTCCCAGTTATCATCAAAGGTTGCGCTAAAAAACATTTCTAGAAGTGATACGCACTTAATCACTTCCGACATGTGATTTTGCAGAGGTCTAATCGGCGATACGCCAAATATATTCGATATTGCGTTGTTAAAAGCCATGCTTCTTTCCTTCTCTCGTGTCCAAATTCCGTGGGGTGAATTCTATACTGCTTTGGTTACGCTTGCGCGTATTGTTCGCTCTGACCTAGCCACCGTGCAATCAGTGGGTCAACGTGGTTGGCATGGTTATGCAGCAGCGCAGTGGCAATCCTCTTTATCTCTGGCAACAGGTGCGCGTCTCTCTGAAGATCCGCAATGCGGAACTGCATGTCACCTGTTTGTCGAGTCCCCAGCACTTCACCGGGGCCGCGAATTTGCAGGTCCTTTTCGGCAATTTTAAAGCCATCGTTGGTCTCGCGCATAATTTTTAGTCGAGCAGCGCCATTGCCTGAAAGCGGCGCACTGTAGAGCAGTACGCAGTGACTGCTTTCGCTGCCGCGACCCACTCGCCCACGCAATTGATGCAGCTGCGACAAGCCAAGGCGCTCGGAATTTTCAATAATCATTAAACTGGCATTTGGCACATCGACGCCCACTTCAATCACGGTGGTAGCAACCAGTAAGTGGATCTCTCCGGCTTTGAAGGCCTCCATGATCTGCACTTTCTCTTTCGGCTTAAGGCGACCGTGAATAAGGCCAACCGAGAGTTCTGATAGACGCAGTTGCAGCTCGTCAGCAGTTGCTTCTGCCGCTTGAGCCTCGAGTACGTCAGATTCTTCGATAAGGGTGCAGACCCAGTAGGCTTGACGGCCGTTGGCACATGCTGAGCGAACACGCTCAATAACATCGTTGCGTCGTAGCTCATTGAGCACCACCGTCTCGATGGGCTTGCGTCCCGGCGGCAATTCGTCAATAACTGAACAGTCGAGGTCGGCGTAGGCGCTCATGGCCAGCGTGCGGGGTATGGGTGTTGCTGTCATGATTAGCTGGTGGGGTGTTGATGGGGCCTTATCCAATCCTTCGGCGCTGCCTTTTTTGCGCAGGGCTAACCGCTGATGCACGCCGAATCGGTGCTGTTCATCAATAATCGTGAGCCCGAGATTAGAGAACTCAACGCCCTCTTGAAACAAGGCGTGGGTGCCGATAATAATTTGCGCGCTGCCGTCGGCAATGGCGGCGAGCTGAACTTCGCGGCCTTTGCCTTTCAGTTTGCCGGTCAGCCATGCAATACGAATACCGAGGGGACTCAGCCACGCATCAAAGTTGAGGCGGTGTTGCTCCGCCAGAATTTCTGTTGGTGCCATCAGTGCGGCTTGCTGGCCATTGGCCACGGCTTGCACTGCCGCCAGCGCTGCGACAACGGTTTTACCGGAGCCGACATCGCCCTGTACTAGCCGCAACATGGGTATTGGTTGACTGATATCGGCACTAATTTCAGCGGCCACGCGCTGCTGAGCGGCTGTCAGAGTGAAAGGCAATTGGGCGAGAAAGCGCTCGTTGGCTGCGGGCTTGGGGGTCAGTGCCGGTGCCTTTTGTTGCTGCACTTTTTGGCGCAAACGCAGCAGACTTAGATGGTGAGCAATCAACTCTTCCGCGGCGAGCCGCTGTTGCGCGGGGTGTTCGCCTTCGGCGAGCAAGTGAAGAGCGGTGCCGGGCGGCGGGTTGTGCAATAGCCTAAGCGCGCTGGTGAGCGAGTAGGACAGCGCTGAGCTGTTCAGCTCTTGAGGGAGCCAATCGGGCAACTGGTGTCGATCTAAATGCTGCAGCGCCTGGCTGCAAAGGTCGCGAATGCGGGGCTGTGTTACGCCTTCGGTCGCAGGATAGATCGGTGTCAGTGTTTCTGCGAGGGCGTGGGGTTTGGCATCATCGAGAAATTGGTACTCTGGGTGGTACATCTCCAAACCCGCTTTGCCGCGCCGCACCTCACCAAAACAGCGCAGTTTGGTACCGGGTTTTAAGCTCTGCTGCTGGGCTTGATTAAAGTGAAAGAAGCGCAATGTGACCACGCCACTGTGATCTTGAATGCGACAGACTAGGCTGCGCCGGCCACCGAAGACAATATCACTCGCGCGCACCTCGCCTTCTATCACCACTTCTGTAAGCGGCTGCATGCCCCCAATAGCAGTGATTTTAGTGCGATCGATGTAGCGCAGCGGCAAATGAAAGAGCAGGTCTTGAACTGAGTAAAGGTTGAGCTTGTGCAGCTTCAGCGCCAAGCTGGGGCCAACGCCGCGCAGCTTGTCGACGCCAATTTCATGCAGCGCTGTGCTAACCATTAGTGACGAGAAATGCCCGGTAAGTGGCTATCGTAAATCGACTTTCTCAGAGCATCAATGGCTCTATGTCGCGGGAAGCTGGCGCGCCAAGCTAACGCCGCTGTGCGCGTCGGTGATGTTCCAGAAAAGGGCAGAGTGATCAGGCCATTTTTACGGTATTCGGCGCTGATGGCAGCGGTTTGCGGCAAAATTGTGATGCCCAGTCCAGATGCAACCATGTAGCAGAGTGTTTCAAGTGAACTGCCCTCGGTCATGGTGCGCACCGAGCCAGACTGCACTTTGCCGCAGTTAATGTTAGGTAATGCTTCAATGACTTGGTCTCTAAAGCAGTGCCCCTCACCCATCATCAGCACGTTTTCATCGTCCAAATCGCGGCGATCAATGGTTTGCTTTTTACTCAGCGGATGCTTTTTTGGTAGCACCACTACAAAGGGTTCTTCATAGAGAGGCTGCACGACAACATCGGGTTCGCTAAAGGGCAGCGCGACAATAATTACATCGACTTCACCGTTGCGCAGCCGTTTGCGCAAGGTGCTGGTGTAGCTCTCCTCGATAATTAGCGGCATCTGTGGGGCCGATTTTTGCAGGGGCGGTATAAAGTGCGGAAAGAGATAGGGGCCAATGGTGAAAATAGCGCCGACATGCAGCGGGCTGTTGAGTTGGTCTTTGCCGGACATGGCGATGTCTTTGATGGCGGCGGCTTCCTCGAGAACCCGTTGCGCTTGTTTGATCACCTGCTCGCCAATCGGTGTTGCCCGCACGTTGTTTTTCGAGCGCTCAAAAAGCTCAATGCCCAACTCACCCTCAAGTTTTTTAACCGCTATACTAAGCGTCGATTGATTGACGTTGCAGCGCTCCGCGGCCTTGCCAAAATGTTGCATCTGGGCAAGAGTGACGATGTAGCGGAGTTCGGTAAGGGTCATAAGTTCGATCTCTAATCGGCCGCCAATAATAGCTAAAATAAATTGAATAGGAAATATCGATTGAAAGTTCTGTTTGCGGGTTGCGGGGATATTGGCTGTCGCACGGCGCTGTTGTTAGCGCCGAAGCATGCCTGCTCGGGCTTTAAGCGCAATCCTCAGACATTGCCTGACTTTATATCACCGTTGGCTGGAAGTATGGGCGATAGTGATCGCTTACTAACAATTCTCGATCAGGCATTTGATGTGGTGATTGCCACCCTGACCCCTGATTCTTTTACTGAAGCAGGCTACCAAAAAGCCTATGTCGACAGTGCGCGAGCGCTGGTGACAGCCATTACTCGCGCCGCGGTTAAACCGAAGTTGGTGATTTGGGTATCCAGCACGAGCGTCTATGGCAATACCGATGGCGGCTGGGTTGCTGAGCACTCCGAGGCAGCCGCAGAGACATTTTCCGGTAAATTATTGCGCCAAGCGGAGCAAGAAATAGAACAGCTGCCCTGTGCAAAAACAGTGGTGCGCTTTTCTGGAATCTATGGCCCAGGTCGAACGCGGTTGTTGAACCAAGTGATGGCTGGTAAAGGCCGCCCAGCGCAACCGCAGCAGTGGAGCAATCGTATTCACAGTGACGACTGTGCGGGTGTTTTGGCGCACTTGGTTGACCGCTTTTTTAAGGGTGAAACGCTGGAGGCTGTCTATCTCGCCACCGACTGTGCGCCAGCGACCCAGCACGATGTGCGCCATTGGCTGGCGGAGCAGATGGCTGTGCCGCTGCGCGACGAGATTGCCGAGGAGACTGCCGTGCGCCGCTGCAGTAATCAGCGGCTGTTGGCGAGCGGTTACGAGTTTATTTATCCAACCTACAAAGAAGGCTACCTTGCCTTGTTGGCGGCGCGCTAAATACTGGCAATGCCGTCCATTTCTACTTGCGCACCTTTGGGCAGCGCACTGACACCAATTGCCGCGCGAGCCGGATAGGGCTGTTGAAAATACTCGGCCATAATTTGATTGACCGTGGCGAAATTGCCCAAGTCGGTGAGGAAAATATTGAGTTTAACAATATTGCTCAAATCGCCGCCGGAGGCCTGACAGACGGCGCTTAAATTGTCGAACACACGGCGAATCTGCACGCTGATATCGCCCTCCACCAGAGTCATTGTCTCTGGGTCGAGCGGAATTTGGCCTGAAAGATAGACAGTGCCATTTACTTTAACAGCCTGTGAGTAGGTGCCTATGGCTGCCGGTGCTTTGTCTGTAAAAATGACGGCTTTGTTAGTCACGGTAGTCTCCAATCGTAGGGTTTAATTTTTCATGCGATAAATGCGGCGAACGTTCGTGAGGCTGCGCGCGCGCCTGAGAATATCGGCCAGATGGACGCGATCACGCACGGTCAAGACAAGATCAACGATACTGGTGTACACGTCTTTCTCATCGACGCTGATTTTTTCAATGGTGGCGTCTGCCTGAGTCACCCGCGAGGCCAGTGCAGCAATAAAGCCGCGCTCGGGGGTGATTTCAACTTTCAGTTCGACCGGGAACTCTCTTCGCACACTGCTCGACCAGCTCAGCGGCATACATTTCTCGGTATTTTTACGGATCTCGAGAAGGTTGCGGCACGTCTCGCGGTGGATAACAAGACCTTTGCCCGGCGACACATGTCCAAGGATAGGATCGCCAGGAATCGGGTGACAACAGCGCGCATATTGCAGTAGTAAACCGTTGGATGGGTCAATAACCACGGGCAGAGTCGACTTTTTACTGTCTTCTGAGAGCTTGCGCTGCTCAACGGGTACGAGCAAGTTGGCCACGGCAAAAGGCACACGATTACCCAAACCAATTTGCTGCAGAATAAACTCAAAAGTGGGCGCGCTGGCCTCTTTCAGCAAACGTTTAATCTGCGATTTCTTAAGCTGCTTGTAGCTAGTGCCCAATCGGTTGAGTGATTGATCGAGCAGCCGCTTGCCGAGATCCACCGATTCGTCGTGCTGTTGGTTTTTCAAATAGTGGCGGATGGCACTGCGGGCTTTCGCACTGACAACGAAGTTGAGCCAGTTCGGGTTGGGCTGCGCTTCGTGGTCGCTGATAATTTCAACCATTTGACCACTTTCCAGCGGCTCAGATAGGGGCGTCAGTTGGCCATTGACTCGGCAGGCGATGCAGCTGTTGCCAATGCCAGTGTGCACAGCATAGGCGAAATCAATCGGCGTTGCACCCGTCGGCAGTTCGATAATGCGGCCTTTTGGCGTGAAAACGTAGACTTCGTCGGGGAAAAGGTCGGCTTTGACATGCTCAAGGAATTCCAGTGAGTCCCCCGCCTCTTTTTGCATATCGAGCAAACCCTGTATCCAGCGCGTTGCACGTCGCTGGTTAACGTCGGCCGTTTGTTTGCCTGTCTTGTACTCCCAGTGGGCAGCGATACCGTAGCTGGCCATGGCTTCCATTTCATTGGTGCGGATCTGCACTTCAATCAAAACCCCGTGCATACCCACCAATACGGTGTGCAGCGACTGGTAGCCATTGGCTTTGGGAATGGCGATATAGTCTTTAAACTCGCCGGGGACGGGTTTGAAAATATTGTGCATCATGCCGAGTACGCGATAACAATCGTCAACACTATTGACGATTAAACGAAAGGCGAACACGTCCATGATTTCTCGAAAAGCGCGTTTTTTCTCGCGCATTTTTCGGTAAATACTCCAGAGATGCTTTTCGCGGCTTTTAACCGTGGCGTTGACCGACTCTTTCTCGAGCCTGATCTCGATCGCTTGATGCACCTCAGTGACAATTTCTTTGCGGTTCTTTTTCGCCGCCTTCATGGCCTCGCGCAAGCGTCTGTGACGCAGCGGATACATGGCCGCAAAGCCGAGGTCTTCCAGCTCAAGGCGAATATCGTTGATACCCAGACGCTGGGCAATCGGCGCGTAAATTTCCAGTGTTTCCCGGGCAATTCGGCGGCGTTTGGCCGGCGATAGCACACCGAGTGTGCGCATGTTGTGCAAGCGATCGGCGAGCTTTACTAAAACTACGCGGATATCTCGCGACATGGCGAGGGTCATTTTTTGAAAGCTTTCCGCTTGCTGTTCAGCTTTGGATTGAAACTCAATTTCCGAGAGTTTACTGACGCCGTCCACTAGGTCAGCCACCGGCCGGCCAAATCGTCGGCTTATTTGTGCTTTGGTGACACCCGTGTCTTCGATCACATCGTGGAGCATGGCGGCCATTAAGCTTTCATGATCCATATGCATATCGGCAAGGATATGGGCAACAGCTAAGGGGTGGGAGATATACGCGTCGCCACTCTGGCGCATCTGGCCTTCGTGACACTTTTCTGCAAACAGGTAGGCGCGCTCTACGCGGCTGACTTCTTTAGGATCAAGGTAGAAAGAGAGTTTATCTAACAGTAACCGCAGCGCCAAATAGCTCTCTCCCTAGACAGTTATAAACCTCTTAGATAAGAGGTTCTTCTGGATATTCTGAGGCGTCGACTGGTTCGATGATCTCAAAGTCTGGCTTTGGTTTGAGGAGAATCGCTGAAGTAACTAGACCGGCGGCTATTTCACGCAGAGCGATTACGGTGGGCTTGTCATTTTCTTCTGGGACTAAGGCGGGACGCCCCTCTACCGCTAATTGACGTGCGCGCTTAGAGCCAACCATAACCAGTTCAAAACGATTATCAACGTGATCTAAACAATCTTCTACAGTAATACGAGCCATTTTATATCCGCCGGGGTAAATAATTTATTCGATTAAAGCAATGAAACCTTGCAGGGCCGCCCAGTTTACCTAAAGCGCGGGGTCACGACAATAAATCAGCGATTAAATCTTCTTGGCCGCTTACGGGGAGCCGGCATTTCTGTGCGGCAATAATTGCGATGAGTTGCTCGACAGCGGTTTCGAAATCATCGTTCACCACCAGGAAGTCAGCTTCAACATAGTGGCTCATTTCGTCAGTAGCCGCCGCGATACGTTTTTCAATCACGGCTGGGTCGTCTTGCGCGCGATTATCGAGGCGCTCGCGCAGGGCTTGCTTGGAGGGGGGAAGAATAAAAATACTGGTGCTCTGGGGAAATAACTTGCGCACTTGAGCGGCACCCTGCCAGTCGATTTCAAGAATAACGTCATCACCGTTGCGCAACGTCTCTTCAACCCACTGTTGGGATGTGCCGTAAAAATTGCCAAACACTTCCGCATGCTCAAGAAATGCCGCCTGCTCGAGCATGGCCATAAACGTTGCACGGTCGACAAAGTGGTAATTCACGCCGTCTACTTCACCGCGGCGACGCTCTCGTGTGGTGTGGGAAACAGAGGCTTTAATGTGCTCTCTGCGCTTCAGCAGTTCGGCGACCAAACTGGTTTTACCGGCTCCAGAGGGTGCAGAAATTATGAACAGAATACCTGTGGCCATGATTGTGTTTAACCCATTGTTCGAGATAACAGACGCTTAAGTAGCGGAGTTTACAGCAGCGGAAAAATTATTCCAGATGTGCTCGCCGCCCTCGAGAGGATTTCCATATCTGATGGAAGTGCATCAATCTGCTGGGTCAAAAATCCTGTTTAATTGGTCGGCAAGGCGAATGGCCGACATTGCGAGACGTTTCTCCAAAATTGGCCGGTTGCGATCCGCGTAGGCTTGATCAAGCACAACAACTGCCCCCTGCTTCGCGGGGCCAAATTCGTACACCTGTGGCCGCAGGGCCATCGACTCTTGCGCCCAGTCGGTGAAGCTGCCTTTTTTCCACAGGGCGATCTGGTGAGGCGAGAGTTGATCGAGGATTTGAGCGTGCTGTTCAACGGTCAGCCGGTCGTCCAGCAAGAGGCCGGTATCCCAAACCCAGTGCAGGTTGCGCTGCTTGCGCTCGCCGAGCCAGCGAATCTTGATGCGATTTCCCCCTCTGTCTGCGGCGCGCCCCACGTGCAGAGGTTGATGCAGATCTTGCACAAAATGAACAAAGAACGCTAAGGCTTGGCGACGTTGTTGCGGCGGCAGGCGCTTGTCTTGAAGTTGGCTGCGGGCATCATTTAACGCCAGCAAGATATCGCCCTCCGGAACATGTTTGTGGGCGACGATGCTTTCACCGTCTTCGACATTGATATAGTGCCAATACTTGGATTTTGACCAGGCCGGATTCCCGCGAATTTTGTCCGCCCAGAGCGCCAGCGCCGCAAGATCACTGTCGCCGGCAATCGTGCGCAGCGCCTCATGTGTAGGTTGGCTGAGATGCGCTTCGGTGATTTTACTCGCCAAGCGGTGCCCATACTCCCCAAGCGCATAGCTAGGGGCAGTGCCCACACACAGCCACAGGAACATGACAAGTTGTAATCGCCAAGGTTGGTTGAGTGCAATCATCACTGGCGGTTACCTCCCGGAGACTGGATGAGCGTGAGGTTTTGCTATCACGGATGGTTATTCGATGTTTTGGATCTATTCCTCTCGCCATCTGTCCTACTTTGTGGAGGCTGGAGAATATTTTTCACGCTCAAAAAGCGTTGATACTATTATTGTCTTTTGTCATTAACGTCATCAAACGTGGGTGTACAAATAACTTTTCCTTTCCTGAATTGATTTCTTGCAGCACACCAATATCCGCTAACTGCTTTAAATACGTTGAAGCAGTTTGGCGTTTTGCAATATCACGTTCAACCAGGTTGCTGATACGGCAGTAGGGTTGTTCGAAAATAAGCTGAACAAGCTCATAGCTATATATTTTAGGTAGCTGTGCTTTTATGTAATCGGTTGTACTTTCCGAAAGCGCCTTAATCGCTGTGATTTTATCACAGGTCCATATTGCAGTTTGCTCGATACCTTTTAGCATAAATAACAGCCAATTTTCCCAATTCTGATCTTTAGTCACTTGGTTCAACAGGCTGTAATAGTCTTGTTTGTTATGAACGATGAAACGGCTTAAGTACAAAATAGGTAGCGTTAAAAGACCGCATTCAATAAGGTACAAAACGTCTAAAATACGTCCCGTTCGACCATTTCCGTCATAAAATGGATGTATGGCTTCAAATTGATAGTGGCCAACTGCCATCTTTATTAATGGATCTATATCATCGTCATCATGAAGAAATCGCTCCCAGTTAGTTAACAAGTCGCGGATAACGTTTTCTCCAGCAGGCGGGGTATAGATAATTTCTCCAGTTGTCTGGTTGCCTATAAAAGTCCCCGGCACTTTACGAATATCCATTTCGGACTGCTTTAACGTGCTGCATACTTCAATGGCAGTCGCTGTGCAAAGTGGCTTTCTTTCAAGCTGTATATAGCCTTGATATAACGCTGTTCTGTAGCGTAAAGCTTCCTTTGTTGCATGATCAGCGCCTTTATCTTCTAGCGCATACTGAAAAAGCTTATCGGTAGTGGTGACAATATTTTCAATTTCTGAACTGTCTTTTGCTTCCAGCAAAGGCAATAAGTTGATTAGCATGCTTTGGTTAGGTATGAGTTCCCCAGCCTTTTTTAATTCTGCTACAGCAGCGCGTGCAGAAATACAGGCTTTCAGAACGGCCTTCGTTTCTATGGAATCTAGATTTGGCGGCAATGTGGGTAATTGGTTGTAAGGCTGCTCTGCTTGCCAGGTCATGTTTAAATTTCCAGTTTAAATCGACATAAATGAACTATTGGGTCAGTTTATGTCGATTAGATCAAAATATCAATTGTACGTGTCGATTTTTCGCTGTTTTTTCGACATAAGGTTTTTTGTGTGTCGATACACTCAACATATCAAGACATAAGCCATAAGACTCACCAAAACACCCAAACAAACTGATTGCAGCAGCCAACTACGCCAATGCACGGGTTGGATAGATACCAGCGGCCCACAAACCCTCTACCTGTTTTACCCAACCGGCTGGCATGAAGCCACCGAAGGCCTAAGCCCAGGTCCCGTTGCCAAAGCGCTGGTGGCCGCAGGCTACCTAGTCCCCGATGGCAACCGACCACAGCGCAAAGTCAGCCTGCCCGACAACACCCGCCCACGCATGTATTGCGTGAAAGGCAACATCTTGGATGACTAAATGGGCGATGAATCCTGTGTGGGCTTGTCGCCTTGCAGTGAACCGCCAGTCAACATAAGGGCTGGGCGAGGTTTTGTAATCCCCCCACAAATCCTAAACGGTTATTTGTAGAAAATTCTTCTAAAATCAAATCAAGGAGTATTCTATGCGTAAATCCAGATATCGCGATAGTCAGATTGACCGTTCCCCGAAGCTTCGAACCGTGACAGTGATGAGACTTCCACCTACTCTGATGAGATGGAGGTCTCGCCATTAAATAATGGATGTACAGGACATCAGCAGACTCAACTGGAATCTACTCTATATTTTGAATCTGCTCGCGCATCTGCTCAATCAGCACTTTAAGTTCCACCGACGCTTGCGTCGTCACACCGGCGATTGATTTCGAGCCGAGGGTGTTGGCTTCTCGATTGAGCTCTTGCATTAGGAAGTCGAGGCGGCGGCCGATAGAGTCATTGCTTTTGAGCACGCGGCGAATTTCGCTGATATGGGCTTGCAAGCGGTCCAGTTCTTCGTCGACATCGCTGCGGTTTGCGATGATGACCATCTCTTGCTCGAGGCGATCGCTGTCGAGTTGCTCTTTCAGGTCGCTCAGCTTTTGCTGAAGCCGCAGTCGCTGGTCTTGAAGAATGGTCGGGAGGTTGTCGCGCACAATAACGACTTGCGCTTCAATGCCGGTTAAGCGCTGCTCAATCATATCGGCCAGTTTGTCGCCTTCGCGCTGACGTCCTTCGAGGAGCTGGTCGACGGTGGCATCAAAGGTTTCGGTGGCGGCTTGCAGCAGTGCGTCGGTATCGATATTTTGTTCTTTCAAGATACCGGGCCAGCGCAAAATGTCGAGGGGCGAGATGGGTGCAGGGTTTTTCAATGCCCCGGCAAGTTCTTCGGCGATGGCTATGCAGCGTTTGGCTAGGTGCAGGTCGGCTTCGATGCTCGCGTCGGAATTATTGAAGGCCAGCTGCAGAGAGCAGTCGACTTTGCCGCGAGTGAGCTTTTTCCGGGCAATTTCTCGCAAAGGCATCTCGATTTGACGGAGTGTGTCGGGCACACGAAAGCCGGTTTCGAGAAAACGATGGTTGACTGAGCGCAGTTCACAGGTGATCGAGCCCCAACTAAAATCGATCGTGTTTCGGGCAAATGCTGTCATGCTGCGGGCCATAGGTTCTCCAGTAGGGAATTTAATTGACGCCATGGTAACAAAGGCGGCCATGGGATGGTTAGATTTGCTACAATTCGCGCGAATTTTTATTTGAATCATTGTTGTCAAATCCCTCAATAGGAAAAAATTATGTCTCGACCCAGTGGCAGACGTCCTGAACAAATTAGGCAAGTCAAAATTACGCGCAACTTCACCTGTCATGCTGAGGGTTCTGTGTTGGTCGAATTTGGCAATACAAAAGTTATCTGCACCGCGAGTGTTGAGCAGGGTGTACCGCGATTTTTGCGCGGCAAGGGCGAGGGTTGGGTGACGGCAGAGTACGGCATGTTGCCGCGCTCGACGGGGTCGCGCATGGACCGCGAGGCGGCACGTGGCAAGCAGAGCGGTCGCACTCAGGAGATTCAGCGTTTGATTGGCCGGTCGCTGCGCGCCGCCGTGGATATGAAAAAGCTCGGTGAGCATACGATTAATATTGATTGCGATGTGATTCAGGCCGATGGCGGTACACGCACTGCGTCTATTACGGGCGCCTGTGTTGCGCTGGTCGACGCTATTCGTCATTTGCAGCGCAAGAAGGCGATTCTTGATGACCCACTGTTGACCATGGTTGCCTCGGTGTCGGTGGGAATGTACAAGGGACAGGCGGTTGTCGATCTCGATTATATTGAAGACTCTAACGCTGAAACCGATATGAATGTCGTGATGAATGCCGATGGTGGCTTTATTGAAGTTCAGGGCACGGCTGAGGCGGCGCCTTTCAGTGAAGATGAACTCAGTGCCATGTTAAAACTGGCAAAACAGGGCATTGCTGATTTAGTGCGCGTGCAGAAGATGGCGTTGGCGCAGTAAGGCTCGCTCGCCCGAAAAAATAAAAGCAATAATTACAACCATGCAAAGTAGGACAATATGACAACCGATCTCAGTTATAAACACCAGTTTATTGAAAACGGCCTGCGCAGTGGAGCGCTTAAGTTTGGGCAATTTACGCTCAAGTCTGGGCGTGTTTCGCCGTACTTTTTTAATGCAGGACAGTTTTACCAGGGACGCGCACTGGCGGAATTGGGCCGGTGTTACGCAGCGGCGATTGTGGCTTCGGGTATTCAATTTGATGTGTTGTTTGGCCCTGCTTACAAGGGCATCACCCTCGCTGCCGCGACCTCTATCGCGCTGGCGGATGAGCACGGGCTTGATGTGCCATACTGCTTTAATAGAAAAGAGGCCAAGAATCATGGCGAGGGCGGCAGCATGGTGGGCGCGCCTCTTGAGGGTCGCGTCTTGATAATCGACGATGTGATTACTGCGGGTACTGCCATTCGCGAGGTGATGGAAATTGTTCAGCACGCGGGCGCTGTTGCTGCGGGTGTTGTTATCGGTCTCGATCGCAAAGAGAAAGGTAAGTCAGAGGTGTCGGCGATTCAGGAAGTCGAGCAGCAGTTTGCAATTCCGGTGGTGAGCATTGTGGATATTGGCGATATTCTCGCCTACCTTAAAACCCAGCAGGATAGCGCGGCCCTGATTACTTCTATTGAAGAGTACCGACAAAAGTACGGCGTATGATTAAAACGATATTGCTCTTAGTGTTGATGACCCCATGGATGGTGCTTCAAGCGGCTGAGTGGTATCGCTATATAAACACGGAGGGGGTGCAGGTAACGACTGATACGCTGCCGCCGGAAGCGACTACAGGTGATTACGATGTGGTTAGCGAGACGGGTCGGGTGTTGCGCAGCGTCAAGGCATCAACCTTCGAGTCGGCAGAGCTCACCGAAGCGGAAAAGGACGACGACTATCTGTTGTCGAGCTTTAGCAGCGATGAGGATATTCGTGGGCTAAAGCAGCGCAAGGTGCTGTTGTTGGTTCGCGACATTGAGCAGTTGGAGGGCACGGTAGCCGCGCTCAATGGTCGAGAGGAGGCTGTGTTTAAACAGGCCTCTGACATTGAATTGGGCGGTAAAACCGTGCCGTCTGCGCTGACTGAGCAGCTTGCGCACATAGCACAGCGTAAAGACGAGTTGTTGCAGGTTTTGCAGACGCGGCGGGCAGAGCGGTTGACTTTCGAAAAGCGTTACGACAGTTATATTGAGCGGTTTCAGCAGTTGAAAGTCGAGTGACGTCCTGTCTCTCGATCTGATCATTTTTGACGGTTTTTCTGTTCTATTCTCAGGCAAACATGGCTGCAGTGAGCAGTTGCCACTGTTCCTGCCAATCTTTAGTGGGCGGCGTTTTAAATTGACTGCGCACATACTGGCTGATTTTGCCGTCGGCACAGCACAGCATCAGGTTAGCGGCGGTCGACAGCGGCACTTGCAGTTTTAACCCGTCCCGAATTTCTGCTTCGCGAAGGATCTGTTTTAGCTGCGCTTCTAGGCGATCAAACAGCTGGGCAACTCGATCATGCAACCGCTCGGTTTCGCCTGTTAGCGCGTCGCCATTTAAGATTCGGGTGATGCCGGGGTTCTTTTCCGCAAAGGCGAGGACCAAGCTGAGAATTCTGTAGCACTGGGTTATGGCGTTTGGCTCATCGCTGACAATACCTCGAACACGGGCAAAAATAGTCTCTTCAATAAAATCAATAAGTCCTTCGTACATGCGGGTTTTGCTGGGGAAGTGTCTGTACAGTGCGGCTTCTGAGACGCCTAACTCAGCTGCCAGCGCCGACGTGGTGATGCGTCCGCCCCCAGACTTTTCAAGCATGCGGGCAAGGGCTTGCAGAATCTCTTGGGCTTTCGTTGAGGGTTGTTTTGCCATTACGCATTCTCCACAAGGCTATTTTTTTGGTTGGTGATCAATGTGCCAACGCCTTCGTCGGTAAAGATTTCCAGCATAACCGCATGGGCCACGCGTCCATCAATAATATGGGCGCTGCGAACACCGGCTTGGACAGCTTCTAGAGCGCAGCGAATTTTTGGCAACATACCGCCGTAAATTGTGCCGTCGGCGATTAGTTCGTTGACGCGTTCAGTGGTCAATCCGGTGAGAATTTCACCGTCTTTATTTTTCAGGCCAGCGACATTGGTCAACAAAATCAGCTTTTCGGCGCAGAGCACTTCGGCAACCTTGCCTGCCACTAAGTCGGCGTTAATGTTGTAGGAGGCGCCATTCGCGCCCACGCCGATGGGCGCTATCACTGGAATAAAGCCGCCGTTGACGAGCATGTCGATCACGCTTTTGTTGATTGAAGCCACTTCGCCCACCTGGCCAATATCAATAATTTCCGGCGCCGCCATTTCGGGGGTCTTGTGTGTCACGATAAGCTTTTTGGCTTTAATTAGCTGGCCGTCTTTGCCGGTGACGCCAAACGCGTTGCCGCCAGCGGCATTGATCATATTGACGATTTCTTTGTTGACGGTGGCGCCGAGGACCATTTCTACAACGTCCATGGTCTTGCTGTCGGTGACTCGCATACCATCGACAAATTTTGATTCAATCGACAGTCGATTGAGCAGGTCGCCAATCTGTGGGCCGCCGCCATGCACCACTACGGGATTGATGCCCACGGCTTTCATTAAAACAATATCCCGCGCAAAGCTTTGGTTGAGTTCAACATCAACCATGGCGTTGCCGCCGTACTTGACGACGACGGTTTTTCCGGAGAAACGCTGGATATAGGGCAGTGCGCGAGAGATTACCTCGGCGGTTGATTCTGCTTCGATGCGGCTTAGTGACATTAGAAATAGTCATCCATGTTGTTGATATAGGGTTTTAGCACGTTCTGGAATGCCAGCTTGACCATTTCCAAGCTGGCATCATCGTCGGCTTCGAATCGCAAGGTCAAGTTTGCTGAGGTATTGGATGCTCTAATAAGGCCCCAGCCATAAGGGTATTCTACACGCAAGCCGTCCAGGGCAACGATGTGCGCTTGCTCAAATTCACAGTTGGTGGCCAAGGTTTGCATAAGAGAGAATTTTTCCTCTTCCTTAACGGGTATTAAAATTTCGGGGGTGGACACGCTGCTTTCCAGCCCATCAATCACTTGATCGAGAGTTTGCTCGAGCGAGCTCAGAATTTCCAAGAGTCGCACCGCGGCATAGAGGCCGTCGTCGAATCCTTTCCAGCGATCGTTGAAGAAAATATGCCCGCTGAACTCGCCACCTAGAGGTGCGTCGTTATCGTGGACTTGCTTGCGAACATGGGCGTGCCCGGTTTTGCACATGACCGGGCGACCTGAGTGTTGGCGGATAAGCTCGGCGAGGCGCTTGCTACTTTTGACGTCGAAAACAATGTCCGAGCCAGGATTGCGCGCAAGAACATCGCGGGCAAAAATCATCATCAGCTGGTCTGGCCAGACAATTCTTCCCTGAGCTGAGATCACGACAACGCGATCGCCGTCGCCATCAAAGGCAAAACCGAGATCTGCTCCCTGCTCAAGCACTTTGGCTTGCAGCGCGGCGAGATTTTTCACCTCGGAAGGGTTGGGCTCATGGTTTGGAAATGCGCCATCAATAGTGCAATAGAGCGGAAAGGCCATGCACCCTAGGCTGTCGAAAAGCTTCAGAGCAATCGGCCCCGGCACAGAGTTGGCGCCGTCGATGACGAGTTTAAATGTCTCATCAATCACGCAGGTTTCGGTGATATGGCTAATATAGCGGGGAATAATGTCGGCGCTGGAGAGCGTGCCTTCACCCTGCGCAAAGTGGCCGCCGCGCACCATGGGCTTGAGAAGTTGCAGCAGTTGCCCGGAGATAACTTCTTGCTGAATGATAATCTTAAATCCGTTGTAAATAGCGGGATTATGGCTCGCGGTCACCATTATGCCGCTGCTGGAGTGGCCGCCGTAGTGCAGGGCAAAATTCAGCGCTGGCGTTGTAATTTCACCGAGGTAAACCACCGAGCAGCCACTGGCGAGCAATCCCGCTTGCATGGCGTCGGCGAGTTTTGGTGAACTCAGTCGGCCATCCCGCGCCAGATAAACCGTCTCCTCGCCGCTTCGGCGCATAACAGTGCCTAGCGCCCTACCCAAACGGTTGGCAAAGGCTTCATCGATCTCTGTACCTGCGATACCGCGGATGTCGTAGTCGCGGAAGGCAACATCAGGGACATCGACGTTGTCGATGCCGTCGTCAGCCGTTTGCATATTCTGCATAATTTGCAGTTGCAGCGCCGAGAGCACTTCTTCGGGTTCCCTTATGGCGAGAGTGTCGGTGTCTTGCGTCGGGGGCTGTACTTTTTTCAGCGCGAGGGGCAACGCAGTATCAACGCTATTGGGCTGAGCAGCAGCGACTGTCTTCGCCGTCTTCGAACGCAGAGGCGGCTTTTTGGGCACAGGCGGTTGGAGCTCCCCGGTTTCCGGCACTTCTATAGCTGTTGGGGCGCGTTCTCTTAAGTTGTATCTGACAGTGAAATACAGCACAAGCAGCATGCTGACCACGAAGCCGCCAAAAAACAGCTTGAAGGGAGGCAGAGATTGTTCAATGGCGAGCACGGCTTCTTCAGATGGCGATAGGGTTAGCGTCCACAGTGGATTTTCCGTCGCCGCAACCTCTAGGTGTGGGCTCGACGACAGATTTGCCGTATCGCCGAGTTCAACAATCACCGCGCTGTGCTCTTCTACGCTGGCTTGCTGCAAACGCATCAGCCCCTGGTTGTTGTCGGCACTGCTGAGGGCGTAACGCAATCCTTCGATAGGCAGCTCGACAAGGAGCGTGCCGATGGGCGTACGGTTAAATTGAACTGTTTGGCTGAACAGCACGTGCCACTGATTGTCGATTTTGATGGCGCGTGGCGGAACTGCCAGATCGATTCCGCCTTGGCGCAGCATATATTTTGCCGCGTAGCCAAGCTTGCTCGCATGGCGATTCATGGCAGGATCAATAAAGTAGATAGTTTCAGCGTCGCTGATTTCTGCGCGGATCTGCTGTTCAGCGGCGTCCATTTCACTTGATTTGGCAGCTAGAAAGGTATCGATCACGCTCGGCTTTTCCGCCAGCGAGCGGAGCTGCTGTTGGTGGTGAGCAATATAGGCATCGACGCGATTGGCGGCCATCTTCATGGTCAGACCGTAGTGGCGCTCAGTGCTTTGCTGACGGGCGTCAACTAATAGCCTGTCTTCAATAGAGAGATAGACGACAACAAGCAAAACGCCCGCTCCAGCAATACTGCCGAGCAGGTACGGATTTTTGATAATGCGCGATAGGGTCTCTTTTACGGTCACTGTACTCCGACTAACTCAGGGCTCAGAGAGGCATTACTTGCCGATGGCGCTGGCGACGCTGGCGATAATGTCCCTGGCGAGTTGTGTCTTGCTCCTTTTGCTTAATACTTGGCTGGTTTCAGCGGTAATTAACCAAGCCTCGTTGTCATCACTGTTAAAGCCTACGTCAGCGCGCGAAACATCGTTTGCCACGATCGCATCCAGTTTCTTGCGCTCCAGTTTATCGCGTGCGTAGCGCTCCACATCCTGTGTTTCAGCGGCAAAGCCAACAACGTAAAGGTTGTTGAAGTGCTGTGCGACACTGCTGACAATGTCAGGGTTTTTTTCGAGTTCCAAGGTCATAACGTCTGCGCTTTTCTTAATTTTTTGCTGGGCAACCGATACTGGTCGATAGTCTGCCACCGCTGCGGAGGCAATAAATACCTGAGCGTTATCGCAGGCTGCCATTGCCGTTTGATGCATTTCGGCGGCGGATGTCACGTGAATCACCTTGCAGCGCGAGGGTGGATTAAGGCTAACCGGTCCTGAAATTAGGGTGACGTCAGCGCCCGCCTCGATTGCGGCTGTGGCTAACGCGTAGCCCATTTTCCCCGAACTGTGATTGCTTATATAGCGCACCGGGTCGATCGCCTCGCGCGTCGGCCCCGCGGTAATAACCACCTTCACGCCGGACAGCTGGCTGTTGGAAAAACAGTGCGCCACCTGCTCAACGATCGTCTCCGGCTGTTGCATGCGGCCGTAGCCAACATCGCCACAGGCTTGGCTGCCACTGTCGGGTCCAAACACTCTAACGTCGCGCTGCTGGAGCAGCTGCATGTTGTCGCAGGTTGCCGGATGGGACCACATACCTTGGTTCATCGCAGGGGCCACGGCCACGAGTGCCGGCGTGGCTAAATAGACAGCGTTAAGCAGGCTGTTGCCGCGACCCTGCGCCATGCTGGCGATAAAGTCTGCGGTGGCGGGTGCGATAAGCAGTAAGTCGGCCCAGCGGGCTAATTCGATGTGGCCCATGCCCGCTTCCGCTTCGGGATCTAACAATCCGGTGTGAACGGGATGCCCTGAAAGGGCTTGCAAAGTCAGTGGGCGGATAAACTCTTCAGCAGAAGGGGTCATCACAACGCGGACTTCAGCGCCGTGATCTTGCAGACGTCGGACAATTTCGGCACTTTTATATGCGGCGATGCCGCCAGTGATGCCAACAATTATGCGTTTGTTTGAAAGGGTGCTCATTAATCGTCCGGACACGGCCATTAAAGACTGTAAGATACCATTATGGACGACACTTCTGTAGCACTAAAATAGGGACATACAATGGCTATAGCCAACTGGCCGGAAAGCGAGCGGCCTCGCGAAAAACTAATGTTAAGGGGCGCGCCGGCGCTGTCTGATGCGGAACTCCTAGCCATTTTTTTGCGCACTGGCCTGCCAGGCATCACCGCAATCGATTTGGCGCGCAATTTATTGGTTCAGTTTGGTGGGTTGGGCGCATTGCTCAGTGCCGATCACGGAACCTTTTGTGAAGCTAAGGGCGTCGGCACGGCTAAATTTGTTCAACTCAAGGCATCACTAGAGCTGACTCGGCGCTATTTGCAGGAGCAGCTCGAGGATCAGCCAGTTTTTACCAGCCCCTCAAAAGTCAGCGATTACCTCTCGATACAGATGCGCGATTACAAGCGCGAGGTGTTTGCCGTGTTACTCCTCGACAGCAAGCACCAGCTCGTAGATACCTATGAACTTTTTCACGGCACCCTTGATAGCGCCAGCGTGCACCCCCGAGAAGTTGTGGCGCGCGCGCTGAAACTCAATGCGGCAGCGGTCATTGTGGCGCACAATCATCCGTCGGGTATGGCCGAGCCAAGCCAAGCTGATATTGATATCACTCGGCGCTTAAAAATGGCATTGGATCTGGTGGATATTCGACTGCTCGATCACTTTATTATTGGGCGTGGACAGGTGGTTTCACTGGCCGAACGCGGTAAATTGTAGGCATAACGAATTTATCGCCTGTTATAGGTGGGATTACGCCAATTTCGTTTGATTCACTTTGGCCTTTCTGGTATAAATTGCGCCCCTTTGAGGGAGCGCCGGTAATTTAGCGCGAAGTATTTAGAATTCACGTGTTGGACGGGTGTCAATTCGGTCAGCACAATTGCAAACAGAGGCAGTAAAAATGTCCAGAGTATGTCAAGTCACCGGCAAGCGCCCTATGACTGGAAACAATGTATCTCACGCGAAAAACAGAACACGTCGTCGCTTTGAGCCAAACCTCCACACCCACCGTTTTTGGGTCGAGGCAGAAAAACGCTTTGTTAAGCTTCGTGTATCCACTAAAGGTATGCGCATCATTGACAAAAATGGTATTGAACAAGTCTTGTCCGGCCTTCGTGCTCGTGGCGAGAAGATCTAAGGAGATTTCTGATGGCTAAGTCAGCGCGTGAAAAGATTCGCTTAGTGTCCAGTGCAGGTACCGGACATTTTTATACTACAGACAAGAACAAGCGCAATATGCCTGAGAAAATGGAGATCAAGAAGTACGATCCCACTATCCGCAAGCATGTGATCTACAAAGAAGCCAAGATTAAGTAATCGGCTGACCTGTGGTGCTGAAAGATCCTGCCTCGCGGCGGGATTTTTTTTGCCTGCATTTTAACGGAACAGACTAAAGTGCTTTTGAGCCGCAATATTTGAGCAACAATAAAAGCGGGGGGCATAAAAAAACCCCGACAATCGCTTGTCGGGGTTTTTCAATTTACTGATGATGCCCTGAGGCAAAATCATAAATTAGTCGGCAACTACGTTCTCAGCTTGAGCGCCTTTCTGACCTTGAGTAACTTCCATAGTTACTGACTGGCCTTCTTTCAATGATTTGAATCCATCAGCTTGAATCGCGCTGTGGTGAACAAACACGTCACCGCCGCCTTCTTGCTCAATGAAACCAAAACCTTTACTGTCGTTGAACCATTTTACAGTTCCAGAAACTCTCTGGGCCATGCTAACCTCACTTATAAATGTGTATACCGTTTAAGGCGTTTAAAATATATCCAGCCTCGTAACGGGGCTAGCCTATCCCTTTGCAATAACGCGGCCGTTACCGAAATAACAGGCCTACTGCAAAGGCATCACTGGCTCAACAAAACACTAAAGTTTAAATTGCGTTGAATCAGAGCGGCGAAGTGTATTGCTTTTTTTAACTATTTGCTAACATTTGAGCGCCGAAAAATCAAAATAAAGGCTTTTTAGTCGATTTTTAACGAAAATCTCTCGTTTAAAACAAAACCCGACAGCGAATTGTCCCTGTTACCTGCTTGAGTGCAGTGAGCGCTGCATCACCAAATTCCCCTTCCACATCGACGACCACATAGCCCACATTGTCACTTGTCTGCAGATACTGCGCGGCAACGTTGATATTAAACTCCGAGAATATCAGGTTGATGGCGCCCATTACGCCGGGGGTGTTTTTGTGAATATGCAGCAGGCGATGTGTATCGGCATGCGGGGGAAGTGCTACCTGAGGGAAGTTTACCGCGCTTGTTGAGGTGCCGTTGTCACTATAGGTGACCATTTTTTCCGCGACTTCAAGGCCAATGTTGGCCTGCGCTTCCTGGGTTGATCCGCCAACATGGGGCGTCAATAGAACATTGTCAAACTGCCGCAGTGGCGACACAAACTCGTCGTCATTGGATTTTGGTTCGACAGGGAACACGTCAATGGCAGCGCCGCCGATGTGCTTACTGGCCAGCAGAGCGCAGAGGGCGTCAATATCGACCACCTGTCCCCGCGCGGCATTAATTAGCATGGCGCTTTTTTTCATCGCGCCGAGCTCTTTGGCACCCATCATGTTGCGTGTTCCAGCGGTATCTGGCACATGCAGGGTTACCACATCGCTCATTTTTAGCAGTGCTGACAGTCCTCTTACCTGTTCAGCATTGCCCAGTGGCAGCTTGGTAACCGTGTCGTAAAAGCGAACTTTCATGCCAAGGGATTCCGCCAGCACACTGACCTGACTGCCAATGTTGCCATAGCCAATAATACCTAGGGTTTTACCTCGCACTTCAAATGAGTTGCTGGCGGACTTCAGCCACTCGCCGCGGTGTGCCTTGGCATTTTTGTCTGGGATGCCGCGCATCAACATAATTGCTTCAGCGATAACCAATTCGGCGACACTGCGCGTATTAGAGTAGGGCGCGTTGAATACCACGACACCGTGTTCGGTTGCCGCTTTTAAATCAACTTGGTTGGTGCCGATGCAAAAGCAGCCCACGCATATCAGTTTTTTTGCCGCGGCAAAGCATTCGCGGTTGAGTTGGGTTCTGGAGCGAATACCGACAAAATGGGCGTCGGCGATTTTTTCTAAAAGCTCGGCTTCTGACAGGGCGGCGGGGTAGGACTCAATATTTTCGTAGCCCGCGGCTTTGAACGCATCCAATGCAGATGGGTGAACACCTTCGAGTAATAAGATTTTGATTTTCTTCTTTTCGAGAGAGAAATTAAACATTGATAACAGCTCCGGTGCGGCACTCACATTTGAGTTCCCTATGATAACATAACACGCATAAATAGAGATTAAGTGCCGAGCAAATGGAGCGGCGCACTGAGGACTTTAAACATGTTGGCTGAAACCATAATTAAACAGCTAGTTGCGATCGTTGGTGAGCAACGTTTGCTGCTTGGCGACGACGATTTAAAACGCTTTGGTATTGACCGCACGACGCTGTGGACGCCCGCCCCCAGTGCCGTTCTGCTGCCCGGTTCGGTCGCCGAGGTGCAGGCCATTGTTAGGTTGGCCAACGAGCACAATTTAGCAGTAGTTCCATCGGGTGGCCGAACTGGCTTGAGCGGTGGCGCTGTGGCAAAGGACGGCGAGTTAGTCGTGGCGATGGACAGGCTTAACAGTGTTTTAGAATTTAACCCTATGGACCGAACGGTGACCGTGGGTGCGGGGATGATCACGGCGCAACTTCAAGATTTCGCCGAACAGCAGGGCCTTTTTTATCCTGTTGATTTTGCCTCAACAGGTTCGAGTCAGATCGGCGGTAATATCGCCACCAATGCCGGCGGCATCAAAGTGATTAAGTATGGCATGACCCGCAATTGGGTGGCCGGTTTGAAAGTGGTTACGGGAAATGGAGACGTTCTTGAATTAAACAAAGGGCTGGCAAAAAACAACACTGGCTACGACTTGCGGCACTTGTTTATCGGCTCTGAGGGCACGTTGGGGCTTATTTGTGAAGCGACTATTCAGTTGACGCGCCCACCGCTGGAGTCGTCTGTCATGGTGTTGGGTGTGGCATATTTCCCAGCCATCATGGATGTGTTGCGGTGTTTCTCCACTGACATCGATCTCAGTGCGTTTGAGTTTTTCTCGCAGCAGGCGCTGGAAAAAGTGACTGCCCACCGGGGCCACCCAAAGCCCTTTGAGACAGAGGCGCCCTTTTATGCCTTGCTAGAGTTTGAAAACAGCAGCGAAGCGGTGTTGGAGCAGGCCATGGCAATCTTTGAGACCTGCGTCGAAAGCGGCTGGGTGTTGGACGGTGTGTTGAGCCAGAGTCTGAGTCAAGCGAGCAATCTGTGGAAGCTTCGTGAAGATATCTCGGAAACATTGTGGCACTGGAAGCCGTATAAAAATGATATCTCTGTGCGTGTGTCGCGCATGCCTGAATTTCTTCGCGAGGTCGACGAGTTGGTGGCGCGCCAGTATCCCGATTTTGAGGTGGTCTGGTACGGTCATATTGGCGATGGCAACTTGCACCTCAATATTCTTAAACCTGAGACCCTTGAAGTGGCTCAATTTCACGCCAAGTGTGTCAATGTCAGCAGCGAGATTGGTCAGCTTTTAGCTAAGTACGAAGGCAGTGTTTCGGCCGAGCACGGCGTTGGCCTGCTGAAAAAAGATTATTTACACTACTCGCGCTCCGCGGAAGAGATGGCGATGATGCGAAGTATAAAGCGTGCGTTCGATGCGAACGGTATTTTGAATCCGGGAAAGGTATTTGACGAGTTATCATGAACGATAATCCTCTAGAAAGTTTCAGTCTTGAGCCTGCGCCCAACGACCGCAAGCTCGTGATGCTGGTTTATATTTTGCAGGGTTTGGGACTGGTGACCGGCGGTTTGACTTGGGTTGTCGGCGCGATGGTGAATTACCTCAAACTCGACTCTGTCAGAGGCACCTGGCTGGAGAGCCATTTTCGCTGGCAGATCACGACATTTTGGTATGCACTACTTTGGTGGGTTGTCGGTCTGGTGCTCTGGCTATTGATGCTGGGCGGTGTCGCTTGGATGATTCTGACGATCTGGGTGATATATCGCATTGTGAAGGGCGCGCTGCGACTGAGCGACAACCTACCTATTCAAATCAACTAAAAACAGCGCCACTTCGGGCGATTGATTCGTAAAACATCAAGGAACAGCATGACCAGTTACCACCATATTATTGATGGGCAATCCAGCGCGCTGCCAGTGGGCAAAGTTGTCTGTGTTGGACGCAACTACGCAGAGCACGCCAAAGAGTTAAACAACCCCATTCCCACCGAGCCAGTATTGTTTATCAAACCGAGCACGGCCCTTGTTGGCTTGGGCGCGACGATTTCAATTCCTCAGCGTTTTGGCGCGTGCCACTTTGAAACCGAGATGGCGATATTGATTGGAGACAGGTTGCAGCAGTGTGACGCTCTGCAAGCTGAAGCCGCGGTTGTTGGCGTTGGCGTCGCGCTAGATTTGACCTTGCGCGATCTGCAGACGCAGTTAAAAGAGAAAAGCTTGCCGTGGGAGAAGGCCAAAGCCTTCGATGGCGCTTGTCCGATCTCGCCCTTTGTCTCGCCAGCACGTGTCGGCGATCTCCAGAACCAAACCATTCAGCTGCACCATAATAGTGTGTTGAAACAGAACGGCCACACGGCTGATATGCTTACCCACGTGATCCCCTTGCTTGTTTATATCAGCCAGTTTTTCACCCTCTTGCCCGGGGATGTTGTGCTCACAGGAACTCCCGCTGGAGTGGGCCCGCTGGCGGCGGGTGATCACTTGACGGTCTCGCTCGGCAAGGTCATAAGTCAGTCTGTGACTGTCAGCAGGGATTGATATGAGCGTTGAGAACGGTATTTACAGGCATTACAAAGGCAGTCTTTACGAAGTTGTGGGTGTGGCTCAGCACAGCGAAACAGACGAGAAACTGGTGGTTTACAAAACGCTGTATGGCGATTTTGGACTTTGGGTTCGGCCTTTGGCGATGTTTTTGGAAACGGTCGAGGTTGGGGGTAAAACGGTTCCTCGCTTTGAATTTGTCGAGGCCTGACGCGTGGTATTTATCTCAGCGGCGGTCTCTATTCCGGAGAGCGAAATTGAACTAACCGCGGTTCGCTCTCAAGGCCCTGGCGGGCAAAACGTCAACAAAGTCTCTTCTGCGATCCATCTGCGTTTTGATATAAGCAGCTCTTCGCTGCCTGATACGATCAAGCAGCGACTGTTGCAGTTGGGTGATCAGCGCATTTCAAAAGATGGCGTAGTGATTATCAAAGCCCAAACATCGCGCAGCCAAGAAAAAAATCGCACAGAGGCGCTGCAGCGATTGCAGCAGCTGTTGCGACAGGTGACCTACACACCGAAACCACGCAGACCAACAAAGCCAACTTGGGGCTCGCAAATTAAGCGAATGGACAAGAAAACTCAGCATGGCAAGCAGAAGTCCCTGCGCTCTAAAGTAACCCCCGATTAATCTCTTCACCAACATCTACAGTCTCCTAGGTAACGTCCGTCGGCCCGTGTAAACTGGGGCTACTCCACAAGCCGGTTGCCCTCGATGTCTGAATCTGAAAATCACCCCTTTGATCGGTTGTCCCCTGACCTTCTGATAGATGCCGTAGAAAGTTTAGGCTTTGTTAGTGATGGCCGCTTGTTGGCGCTGAACAGCTATGAAAATCGGGTCTACCAAATTGGCATCGAGGAAAAGACGCCCATGATCGTCAAGTTCTATCGTCCTGAGCGCTGGAGCCGTGAACAGATTTTGGAGGAGCACGCTTTCTGTTTCAATTTGCTTGAACAGGAATTGCCTGTTGTCGCGCCCTGGGTCAGCGCCGATGGTGCAAGTTTGAACAGCTACGATGGTTTTAGTTTTGCGCTCTATGAGCGCCGCGGCGGTCATGCCCCAGAACTCGATAATCTCGATAATTTATTTATTCTCGGCCGACTGATGGGACGAATTCACGGCATTGGCGCGGCGCGGCCTTTCAAGTATCGGCCGCAGCTAGACAGCCAGGCGTTTGGCTGGGATTCCTTTAAGCTGATCAGCGACGGTTTTATGCCAGATGGTCTGCGCTTGGCGTACGACAGCTTGGCATTGGATATTTTGAAAAAAATTGATCAGATTTTGGCGGATTATGGCCCGATCAAGCGCATACGCGTACATGGTGATTGCCACTCGGGCAATATTTTATGGCGCGACGATAACCCACACTTTGTCGATTTTGATGATGCGCGCATGGCCCCTGCGATTCAGGATTTATGGATGTTGTTGTCCGGTGATCGTTTTGAGCAGACTGCGCAGATGGCTGAAATTGTTGAAGGGTACAGCGAATTTTATGATTTCGATCTGCGGGAGTTGCAACTGATTGAGGTGATGCGCACGCTGCGTATCATGCATCATAGTGCTTGGATTGCTAAACGCTGGTCCGATCCAGCTTTTCCGCGCGCCTTTTCCTGGTTTAACTCGCCGCGCTACTGGAGCGACCATATTCTGGAACTGCGCGAACAACTGGCAGCCCTGAACGAGCCGCCGATTGCGCTTATGCGTTGAGTTCGAACCTTTACCAGCCGTAGTTCACGCCAATAGACAGCTGGGTGTCGGTGGGCTTCTTGCCGTCAGCGGGTTGGTTGTCAAAAATCCATTCAAGTTTGATTTCAGTGAATAAATTTTCAACCACAGGCACTCTTAAGCCCAAGTTGGCGCGCAGCTCCGTGTCTTCAAAATCGGTCAAGGCAATAAGTACCTTGTGAGTGTGGAACAGCTCCATTCTGTGCATTAGGTTGCGGCGATAGTCTGCGGCCCAGCTCCAGGTTAAGCGCTGGTCTTTTGTTTGGTCGTTCAAGGACTCGCTGATCCACACCAGACCGGTCTCGGCCGAGAGCGACTTCGCTGGCGTATCCCAGAACTGGCGACCGATAGCTGAGCCAACAGAGTAGAAATGATCGACGGACCGGTCGTCGTCACCCCCCCAAGCTACACCATTGCTGAGGTACCATTTTTCTTGGAAAAACCAGTCTACCGAGTGGCCCAATGCAAATTCTTCTTTGGGCTCAGAGCCTGCGAGGCTGTGGCTTTCGAAATTGACGTCTGAGCTGTGGCGAAAATCACCTTCGCGCCACTCAACATTGCTCTCCAAGTCCCAGTCTTCACGCTTTTGGTTGCCGCTGGCAAAACCGCCAGTAAAGGACAGGCCGCCTTTATAGGTATTTCTGAAGACAGGTGCTTTGTTTGCGTTTAGTGACAGGCCGTTGATTGTTGCAATTCTTTTCGCTGCAATTTTAAGCGCGCCGAAATTGTCAGACTGCCAAATCACATAGGTATCTGTCTGCTCTTGGAGTTCGCCGCTGAGGGTGTCGCCGTTGGTGAGAACCAGTTGATCGGCTGACGCCATGGCAGAGAGGGCGAGGCCGAGCGCCGAAAAAAGAAAATTGTGGCTGAGTCGTTTGGGTAGCATTAATGGCTTCCTAGTGGTTGGCAGTAAAGTAAAAGCGGATGTTTCGATGGCGGGTATTTTACAGATTTGGCCGAGATGGTCACGACTTCTCGAAAATTACTTTATCTTTCTTGCGGTTCATCAGTAGAATGCCGAAGCTTGGATGGATGACCCGCCGGGTTCAGAATCTTAATGACGGTATGAGTGAGAGATAGGAGAGAAGTAATGAGCGAATTCCCAGCAGAGTTTAAATACGCCAGCAGTCACGAATGGGCGAGATTGGAGAGTGACGGCAGCGTACTTATCGGTATTACCGATCATGCGCAAGACGCTCTTGGCGATATCGTGTATATCGAGTTGCCCGAGGTGGGCGCACAGGTTCATGCAGGTGCTGAAGTTGCGGTGATAGAGTCGGTAAAAGCGGCGTCAGATATTTATTCGCCGATCACCGGTGAAGTGGTTGAGGTAAACCCAGCGCTTGAAGACGAGCCAGAAACCGTCAACAGCTCACCCTATGCCGACGGTTGGTTGTTCCGAGTTATGCCAGCCGATGGTGAGAATCTGGACGATTTGATGGATGCAGACACTTACGCAGCCTCGATTGAAGAGTAAGGTTTTCTCCACGGTGACTGGAATGCTAAGCCCCGCGCCTGTCGCGGGGTTTTTCTTTGCGCGTTTTGAGCCAGTTGGCGATAGTGACTAACTATTGCGTAGAGAAATAATCGGCCACTGTCGCTCTGTTGCTTCTCGTTTTAACTTCTCGCAGGGATCAACCGCCACTGGATTGTCGACTTCTAAGAGCAACGGCAAGTCGTTGATCGAGTCGCTGTAAAACCAACTGCCCTCGAGACTCTCTTTCTCGGCTGCTAACCATTCTTGCAGGCGTATGACTTTGCCCTGTTGGTAGGTGGGGGTACCGAACACCTTGCCGGTGTAGCGACCATTCACTTTTTCCGGCTCGCTGGCCAACAGTTCGGTCACGCCAAGGCTTTGGCAAATGGGCTCAATCACAAAGCGATTGGTGGCGCTGATAATCAACAGTCGGTCACCGGCATCGCGATGTTTTTGCAGCAACGCATGGGCTTTAGGCAGTTGCAGCGGGGTGATGACTGTTTGCATAAATTTTCTGTGCAGTTGTTCCAGCTCCGGCGCAGGAATTTCTGTCAGCGGTCGCAGTGAAAACGCGAGGTAAGCAAAAATATCTAAGTTACCAGCGACATAATCAGCGTAGAATCGGTCATTGATCTGCTCAAACTGCTCTGCGTCGACGCGCTTTTCTGAGACCAAGAATTGCCCCCAACTGTGATCGCTGTCACCAGCGATTAGGGTGTTGTCGAGGTCGAAAATAGCGAGAGCCATGGCGCATTTGTCCGTTGCGTTTGAAGAGGCAAGAGGATAACCACCGGCGGTCTCGGTCTCAAGAGAAAATTGCCCAACCTGCGAGACTGTGGAACAATGGCCTCGCACTCATGCATGATGAAAAGGTAGATCCATTTTGGTAGATAAGGACGGTTTTCGCTCTAATGTTGCTATTGTGATAGGCGATGGCAAAGGGCACCTATTTTGGGCAAAACGGCTCGGCCAAAATGCGTGGCAGTTTCCGCAGGGCGGAATTGATCCCGGTGAAAGCGCCGAAGACGCACTTTATAGAGAGCTTTATGAAGAGGTGGGTCTAGAGTCGGACGATGTGAAAATTGTCCAGCGCTCAAAAAAATGGCTGCGCTACCATATACCACTGCAAATGCAGCGCAAACACTCTAAGCCCCTGTGTATTGGCCAAAAGCAGCGCTGGTTTTTCTTGGAGATGACCTGCGATCCTGCAAAGGTGAGATTCGACACCAGCGGCACGCCTGAGTTTGATCATTGGCAGTGGGTTAATTACTGGTATCCAGTGCACTCTGTTATTTCTTTTAAGCGCAGCGTCTATCGCAATGCGCTTCACGAGTTTTCGCCACTCAATGCGCGCTTCCAAGCCTCGCTTCCGACGCAGGCTCTTTAAACATGCTGGCTTCACTGCGCAATATCGTCCAGGAAGTAAACAGCGCCCGCAGTCTTCCGGAAGTTCTGACGATTATTGTTCGCGAAGTGCGCTCTGCGATGCAGGCGGGTGTTTGCTCGGTCTACCTGTTTGATGAGGCTGATCAGCGCTATGTGCTGATGGCTACCGAGGGGCTGCGCAGTGAATCGATCGGCAAGGTGCGCCTTGCCATGCGCGAGGGTCTGGTGGGCTTGGTCGCCGCGCGTGAAGAGCCGCTCAACTTAGAGAATGCCGACAAACACCCCAATTACGCCTATTTCGAAGAGACGGGTGAAAGTCCTTTCCACTCGTTTTTGGGTGTCCCGATTATTCATCATCGCAAAGTGCTGGGTGTTCTTGTCTTGCAGCAAGAGACGCGGCGCAAATTTAAGGCGAAGGAAGAGGCATTTGTGGTCACCGTCTGTGCCCAGTTGTCTGGCGCGATCGCCCATGCTGAAGCGACAGGTGCCCTGCGCCAGTTGGCTTCTGTGGGACGGGGCAAAACTCGCGAAGCGGTTTTCCACGGAATTCCCAGCTCCCCCGGGGTGGGCATTGGGCGCGCAGTCTTGGTGTCGTCGAGTGCAGATTTGGCGTCGGTTCCGGAGCGTTTTGTCACGGATATCCCTGCAGAAATTGAAATGTTCAGATTTGCGCTGGAGTCAGTTAAAAAAGATATGCGCAGCCTTGGCAGTGGCCTCGAAGGTAAACTGAGCACGGATGAGTTTGCGCTTTTCGAAGTTTATATTCGACTGCTGGATGACCGCTCTCTTGGCGGCGAAGTGATTGAGGCTATATTGCAGGGAAAAGCGGCGCAAAGTGCGTGGAGTTCTGTTGTGCTCCAGCATGTGCGCGCTTTTCGCAAGATGGAGGACCCCTACCTGCGGGAGCGGGCGGCGGATATCAACGACCTTGGCCGTCGCGTGCTGAGCTATCTGCAAGACGGTCAAAAAAAGAATCTACCGTTGCCGCGCCGCATTATTCTTGTTGGTGAAGATCTCTCCGCGTCGGCTCTAGCTGATATTCCAGTCGAGCGGCTGGTGGGCATTGTCTCGGTTCGCGGTTCAAGCAACTCCCATATGGCGATTGTCGGGCGCGCGCTCGGCGTGCCGACGATTATGGGCGCCGTCGATCTCCCCTGGGGTGAGGTTGAGGGTCATGAGATTATTGTTGATGGCTTTAGTGGTGATGTTATCAGTCGCCCCAGCCGAACCATGCGTCGCACGTATATTCAGCGTCAACGCGAAGAAAAATTGCTGCTGAAAGATCTCGAAAAGCTCCGCGATGTTCCCTGTGTGACCCCAGACGGTTTTCCCGTTTCCCTGTGGGTGAACACGGGTCTGCGCCAAGATATCGCCGCTGCACTGAAAGCCAGTGCTGAAGGGGTTGGCTTGTACCGCACTGAAATCCCGTTTTTTATGCGCACCAGCTTCCCGACAGAAAGCCAGCAGACAGCTATTTATCGCGAGCAGCTGCAGGCCTTTGCCCCGCAATTTGTGACCATGAGAACACTGGATATTGGTGGTGATAAAGCCCTGCCCTATTTCCCAATTGAAGAAGAAAATCCGTTTTTGGGGTGGCGCGGCATTCGTATCTCCCTCGATCATCCAGAGATATTTCTCACCCAGATTCGGGCAATGCTCCGCGCCAGTGAAGGGTTGAACAACTTGCGCATTATGCTGCCGATGATCAGCAGCATGGCGGAGCTGGAGCGTGCTTTAGAGCTTATTCAGCGCGCCTATGGGGAGTTGTCCCAAGAGGAGGGATACAATATTCAAAGACCAGAGGTCGGGGCCATGATCGAGGTGCCGGCGGCGGTTTATCAAGTGAAAGAGTTTGGCCGTTGCGTCGATTTTCTCTCGGTTGGAACCAACGATTTGACGCAATATTTACTGGCTGTCGACCGCAACAACCCCCGGGTGGCCAATCTCTACAATACATTGCATCCAGCGGTGTTGCGTGCGCTGAAGTCAATTCAGGAGCAGGCGGCTGCGGTTCACTGTGAGGTGAGCGTGTGTGGTGAGATGGCGGGCGATCCCCTTGGCGCGGTGACGTTGCTAGGGCTTGGCTACGAGCATTTGTCCATGAGTGCCAACAGCTTGCTGAAGGTGAAGTCAATGCTGAATCAAGTGACAAAAGAAGAAGCGAAGAATTTGGCGAAGCGCGCGCTGCGCATGTCCGATGCCGATGCCGTGACGCAGTTTTTGTCGGATGCGCTAAATCGTCCCGCGCTATCAAAGCTCTATCGTCCGGGTCTACCTGCTTCCACATCAAGCGCTTCGGCTAAAATGTAAAAACCTCGCAGTGGCTATCGCCACCGGGCTGATGGCTTTTCTCTGCAACCGCGATTTTCCCAGATGCGCTAATGACCACGGCAGTTGATGCCCGTGTTCCGTAGCCCTCGGCGCTGATCATCGGTGACGACAACAGTCGCTCCCATTCCGGCGGAACCCCTGTGCTGGGCAGTTGGTCATCTGGATAGGGTGTTTGCCGAGACAACAGACTGGCGAGATTTTGCATATCCCAGCTCTCTGACTCAGCCGTTTTCAGTGCGCTGCGCAGTTGAGTTCGCGCGTAATCTACCTTCGGCCAGGGTGAGTCGAGTAAATGATTGCTCAGCGCATAAACACCGGCTGTCAAAGGAGTGGTCTGCTTAGTGTAATTGTTGATGTAGAGCAGCTCGCGACCATCAAAAATCAATAAATTGAAGCCGCCGTAGTTGTCCATTTCGTGATTAATCGATTGCGACCATTCGCGCGCGTTGTTATCTGCGCCGAGAAAGTCACTGACAAGGTGCCCGCGGGAAAGAGGCTTTTCACCATCAAAGGTCGGATGTCTGAGATCTCTAAAATTGGTCACAGCGGCAAAACGCCCGCTCCGCGAAAGCCCCAGCCACGTGCCCCCAGCCTGCTCATCTCTGCCGGCAAGAATAGACGTCTCCGGCCACCAGTGCATGGGCAGTGTGGGGCGCTGATAAAACTCGTCGCGGTTAGAGCAGACGACCAAAGGCGTATCGGCGTGGGAGTTGTAAGCAAAGGCGAGAAGACACATGCGGCGCAGTGTAGCTTTTTATTGATTTATTCGTCACCCTGCATGGTAGCTCAAGGCATAAAAAGTTATGATCTGTCCAAAATTCACTGTCGAGAAAGCCGATGTTACTCTATCCAGCCATTGATCCTGTCGCCCTCGCCATAGGCCCCTTTACTATCGCGGGCCATGAGTTTGGGCCTTTGCAAATTCACTGGTACGGTATTATGTACCTCCTAGCATTTGCCTTTGCGTGGTTTATTGCTTCGCGCAATAGTCAGAGACCATGGTCGCCCATTAAACAGAGTCAGGTAGAGGATCTTATTGTTTACGGCGCTTGGGGGGTGATTCTCGGCGGGCGTTTTGGCTATATGATGTTCTACAGTGCCGACAAGTGGCTTGCAGATCCGGCGATGATACTGCGTATTTGGGAAGGTGGTATGTCATTCCACGGTGGACTTCTCGGCGTCGCCTTGGCGCTGTTCCTATTCGCCCGAAAATACAATCTCGCGTTTTTGTCAGTAGCGGACTTTGTCGCGCCACTGGTACCGAGTGGACTGTTCTTTGGTCGCCTTGGCAACTTCATTGGTCAAGAGCTGTGGGGGCGGCCAACGGATGTTTCATGGGGTATGTTGTTCCCCGCCGACCCAGCCCAACTGGCTCGCCATCCCTCGCAGCTTTACGAAGCGCTGCTCGAGGGCTTAGTGCTTTTTGTGGTGTTAACATGGTTTGCTCGACGCCCTAGGCTGCCCGGCCAAGTGGCTGGATTGTTCTTAATTCTCTATGGTATTTTCCGCTTTTCTGTGGAGTTTGTGCGTCAACCCGACCCCCAGTTTAGTGATCAGTCGCCGCTATTTGAGGTTCTTGGCTGGATGACTAGAGGGCAGACTCTCTGTATTCCTATGATACTTGTCGGGCTCTGGTTTATGCGCAAGACGCTGGCCCGAACGCTTGGCCGCAGCGCGTAACCTTTTTCGACTCAGCACACCTATTACTGATGAAGCACATTTTATGAAGCAGTATTTAGATCTTATAAGACATATTCGTGACAACGGCGTGCTAAAAGAAGACCGCACAGGAACGGGGACCAAGAGCATATTTGGCTATCAAATGCGCTTTGATCTAAGCGAGGGATTTCCCCTTGTGACAAGCAAAAAAGTTCATCTGAAATCGATACTGCACGAGTTGTTGTGGTTTATTCGCGGCGACACGAATATTCGCTACCTCGTTGAGAACGGCGTTGGTATTTGGAACGATTGGCCCTATCAAAGCTGGTTGCGCAGCACTGGCCAAGAAGCGCTATATCCTAAGTATTCGCCGGCGTGGAAGGCGAAGATGAAAGAGTTTATTCAGCGCATCAAAGACGATGCCGATTTCGCCAAGGAGTTTGGTGATCTTGGGCCTGTCTATGGCCACCAGTGGCGAAACTTCGAAGGTGTTGATCAGCTGGCGCAGGTGGTTGAGGATATTAAAAGCAATCCCGATTCCCGTCGGCTGATTGTCTCTGCGTGGAATCCAAAAGACATTCCGGTGATGGTTAAGTCAGGACTGCCGCCCTGCCACAGCCTGTTTCAATTTTACGTAACCGAAGGTCGGCTCTCCTGTCAGCTGTATCAGCGCAGCGCTGACGTGTTTCTGGGAGTGCCGTTCAATATCGCTTCTTATGCTCTTCTCACCCTCATGATTGCCCAGGTCACAGGTTTAAAGCCGGGTGATTTTGTCCACACCTTTGGCGATGCCCACCTCTACAGCAATCATATGGACCAAGTTGAAGAGCAACTGTCTCGAACAACGTTCCCCTTACCAACACTGGCGATTAATCCCGCCGTGACAAATCTCTTTGATTTTGTCTACGACGATTTCGAGTTGATTGGTTACCGGTCCCATGACGCAATCTCAGCGCCGGTGGCCGTGTAATGAGTGCCGCTAGCCCGATAAAAATGTCCCTAATTGTTGCCGTTAGCCGCAATGGTGTTATTGGTATTGAAAACCGACTGCCTTGGCATCTGCCTGAAGACCTTAAGTATTTTAAATCTGTGACCATGGGCAAGCCGTTGGTTATGGGGCGCAAGACTTACGAATCAATTGGGCGTCCACTTCCTGGGCGCACCAATATTGTTATTACCCGTGATCTAGCGTGGAAGGCCGAGGGTGTCCAGGTTGCGCACACATTGCTTCAGGCCATGACCCTCGCGCGACTAGCCTGCGCCCACGCTCAGCTTGATGAAGTAATGGTGATTGGCGGAGAGCAGATCTATGCCATGACGCTCCCTTCAGCAGACCGCCTCTATTTGACTGAAGTGCAGGCAGATGTTGAGGGCGACGCCTTTTTCCCCGCCTTTGATCGGCAGCAGTGGCGTCAGGTCGGAGAGAAAATTCCAGAGGTCACCGATACTCACCCCTACCGATTTATAATCCTCGAGCGTGAATCTGACGAGTTGTTACGTTAGGTAACAAAATAAAAAAATGTTGGTTTCTCAAGGACCATTTCGTCGCGCCAAATTGATTCTTGGTCGACGGCCTGTTACAAAGACCAACCAAAATATTATGTCAGCGTAGTGGGTGAGTTTTTACTTGCTGCTCTAACATGAAAAGATCACCAATCCGATAGACCCAAGTTGAGGGAACTATGAAAAAGCAACCACTAAAAGCACTGGCGCTATTTGCCGTACTTACCGGTGGCTTAACTGCTGTTGCAGTTCAGGCTACAGAAGTAAGTGATGTGCTAAAAGCCGGCGCCGTAAAGGTCCAAGCCGCAAAATCCGCGCAAACAAGTGTTGATCGCATCGCTGATCAAACAGATGTTCTGCTGCAAGAGTTCAAGCAAGTTAACAAGCAGATTGAAAGTCTGCGCGTTTACAACTCTCAGTTAGAGCGTCAAATTGCCAGCCAGCAGCAGATGATGGACGAACTTGTTGAGTCAATTGAGAACGCAACTGTCATTGAGCGAGGTATTTCGCCATTGATGGAAAACATGCTCAAAGGACTGCAAGAGTTTGTTGCGCTCGACGTTCCATTCAAGAGAGATATGCGTGAAGAAGCGGTTGAGCGTCTATTCTCTAATCTCGATAGCGCTAAGTTTTCTGCCGCTGAAAAGTTTCGTCAGATTTTAGAGCTTTACGATATTGAGTCTGAGTACAGCCTAACTATCGAAAATTACCGTGATCTGATTGATATCAACGGTGATGGTACCGAAGTAGAAGTTGACGTGTTGCGTGTTGGCCGTGTTGCTTTGATGTATCAAACAAAAGATAAATCACAGACAGGCGCTTGGAACAAGGCGACTAAATCTTGGGAGACACTCGGCTCTGAGTACCGTCGTCCCGTCGATCAGGGCATCCGCATAGCCAAGAAATTGTCTCCGCAGGATGTTATGGAAATGCCAATCAATGCACCGGAGTCAGCACAATGAATATGAAATTCGTTAAAGTTTGTGCCGCTTTTATAGCTGCTGCAGCGATGAGCATGCCAGCCATGGCACAGGACGCAAAGAGTCTTTCTGAGTTGTTGGACATGATCCAAAGCTCAAAGATTGCAGAATCAAAAGAGTACCGCGACCGCGAAGCAGCCTTTAAGCGTGATCAGCGTCAGCAAGCGACAGAGTTGACCAACGCTAAAAACAGCAAGACTGCTGAAGAGCGTCGCTCTGACCGTCTCGAGCAAAATATTCGCGACAACGAGCTCAAGCTAACCGCACTGCGTGAGCAGCGTGACAAGCGTCTCGGCTCACTGAAGGAGCTGTTCGGTCATTTGACTGGTGCAGCGGGCGATATCCGCGCCAACCTGACGCAGTCAGTTGTCAGTGCTCAGATCCCTGGCCGTACAGAGTTCCTCGACGAACTTATTGCCAAAATGAGCAGCGACACGCGCCTACCGTCTATCACTGATATCGAAAAGCTGTGGTACGAGCAGCAGCGCGAAATGATTGAAAGTGGCCGTGTGGTTCGTTTCAACCGCAATGTTTTGCTGGCTAACGGCGAGCAGGCAGAGATGGAAGTTGTGCGTATCGGTACCTACAACTTAGTCGCCAATGGCACTTACCTTGAGTACAGCCCAGAAAACGGTCTTGTATCTGAGCTTGCGCGTCAGCCATCAGATCACCAAGGCAGCGCTGCCGATTTACAAGCAGCCACAGACGGCTTTACTAAAGTAGGTCTCGACCCAACAGGTCCACTGGGTGGCGGGTTACTCCGCGCCCTTATCAACGCCCCGACTCTTTACGAGCGCTGGCAGTTTGGTGGTATCGTTGGTTACGTGATCACAGGCGTATTCTTTGTTGCGATCCTTCTGGCAATCTGGCGCTTTATCGTGCTCCAGGGCATGTCATCAAAAGTTGCATCACAGCTCAAGAACCCAGCTTCATCTACTCTTGATAACCCATTGGGTCGTGTACTTGCTGTAGCAAAAGCAAATCCTGGACTTGATCCAGAGTCGCTCGAGCTGAAGCTGCATGAAGCCGTTCTCAAAGAGCGTCCCGCCATTGAGTCTGGTCTCAGTCTGTTGAAGATTATCGCCATGGTTGCCCCGCTGTTAGGTCTATTGGGTACAGTGACCGGTATGATTATCACCTTCCAGATGATTACACTGTTTGGTGCAGGCGATCCTAAGGCCATGGCCGGCGGTATCTCACAAGCGCTTATCACCACAGTACAGGGTCTGGTAGTGGCTATTCCTACCGTGTTAATGCACACACTGATCAATGGCAAAGCGCAGAACGTTCTTCATGTTCTCGAAGAGCAGAGTGCGGGCATTGTTGCTGGTTCAGTAGAGGGTCACTGACATGTTCTTTGTTGATACTCTTGCAGAAGTTGGAAAGTTTATGGATTCAGGCGGCACAGTCCTTTGGGCGATTGTTGTCCTGCTGTTCGTAATGTGGACTCTCCTCTTTGAGCGCATGTGGTATCTCAAATCTAGCGTCAGCAACGATGTTCAAGCTGCACTCGATGTTTGGGAGGCGCGATCTGAGAGAACGTCGAAGCGCGCCCACCAGATTCGCGAGAAATTGATCTCTGAAGTGAGTGTCAAAATCGACAACAACCTCATGATGATCAAAACATTGGTCGCGCTAGCGCCGCTGTTTGGTTTGCTAGGTACAGTGACAGGCATGATCGTCGTGTTTGACGTTATGGCATTTACCGGTGGTGGCGACGCGAAGGCGATGGCCGGCGGTGTTTCTCAGGCAACTGTACCGACAATGTCGGGCATGGTTGCCGCCCTTTCAGGCGTGTTTGGCATGACCTATGTCGAACGCTCAGCCGAGAGAGAGAAGCATCTTCTGGAAGATCACCTGACTATGGACCACTAACTGTAACTGATCAGAGATTTGTCTCTGTGAGAGAACACTATGCGCAATAGAACAAACAGATCACAACCGCAGGGCGAGGCTATTGACCTCACGCCAATGCTAGACGTGGTTTTTATCATGCTGATCTTTTTCATTGTTACCGCATCGTTTATCAAGTTGCCGGGCGTAGACATCAATAAAGTTTACGCTGAAACGGCAGATCCCTACAAAAAAGTGGGTATATTGGTAGCTGTTACTGAAAACAATGAAATCTGGATCGATAAGAAGCGTGTTGAAGTAACTGCCTTAAAGATTAATTTAAGCAGACTTTACAATGAAAACCCAAAGGGCGGCATGGTTATCCAAGCCGACAATGAATCGAATATTGAAGTCGTCGCCAAAGTCGCTGATGTCGCAACAGACATTGGGATCCGCCCGGTGGCAATTTCAGTAGAACAAGACTGAGTTAATAAGTATGGCCGTTATCAGAGTTGCTATATCTGCTGCACTTGGGGTCCTAGTTACTTTTGCATTGATCATATTAATGTATAAGTTAATCGACTCGGGCAACAAAGATTTGGATGAAAAGGAAGCGATTAAGATTCCTGAATTCGTTCAAGTCGATCGTGATTTGACTGAAAACGTCAAGCAGACTCAAATTGAAAAACCCGAAGATCCCGAGACTCCACCACCGGATCTTCCTGACGACAATATTGAGTTTGAAGTTCCAGAAAACGCGATAAGCATGGCCGCGCCTGCTGCCAATGCGAACTTAAAGTTGAGTGGTACTGGCGGTTTTGCGCGGGACTCAGACTATATTCCTGTCTATGTGCCACAGCCAGAGTATCCGCGTAGAGCACAGACTCGCGGCAAAGAGGGGTACGCGGTAATTGAAGTGATTATTACCACGACGGGTGGCACCCGCGACCCTATCCTGATCGAAGAATTCCCAGAGGGCTGGGGCTTTGGTAAGGCAGCGTTAAAGGCCGCAAGTAAGCTCAAGTACAACCCCCGTGTTGTTGATGGTATCGGTCAAGAAGTGCCCGGTGTTTTGTATAAATTTACGTTCCAAATGGCGAAATAAGGAGTCCATGATGTCTAGAAGCACAAAATTTCTAGCCGCAGTCGGCGCTGCTTTTTTAATGCCGTTGTTTGTAGCCGTGGTTGCGCCTCAGGTTGTTACCAGCGCGTCAACTTTTGCTGAAGACGAAAAGCCGGAGCCAAAGTACAAGAATGTGCAGACGCGTCAGCGTCAATCCGTTGGCGCAACCTGTGGTAAAGCGCTTGAGAAAGTTCAGCCAGATATTGAGGCAGAGAACTGGAAAGGCTCACTGGTTTTGTTGAAAGAGATTGAAGCCAACTCAAAAACCTGTAAAAGCGACTACGAGCAGACACAAGTCTGGAAGTTTCAGGCCTATGTTTATTACTCGCTAGACGATTACAACAACGCGATTCGCTCCTACAAGAAAGTTGTAGACGGCGTTGGCACACCGCCAGAGTTGAAGTTAGACACGCGCTACACACTTGCCCAGCTCTACACTGTGCAGGAAGACTATCGCAATGCGGCGCTGCAGCTCGAAGCTTGGATGAAAGAGTCAACTATCGTCGGCGCTGATGCAAAGATGCTACTGGCTCAGATTTACTACCAGCTCGACCGCAAAAAAGAATCGCTGCGTTTTGTTGAAGAAGCCATTGCCGATGTTGAAAGCAAAGATATTTTGCCGAAGGAAGGCTGGTGGGGACTTCAGCGCGTTCTCTACTACGAGAAAGGTAACTACCCAAAAGTTACATCTATCCTAGAGAAAATGGTCAAGCACTACCCAAAGTGGACCTACTGGCGTCAGCTGGGCGGTATGTACGGTGAGCAAGAGCGTGAAACAGACCGATTGGTTGCTACAGAGGTTGTTTATTTAAACAACCAGCTGGAAACCGAGAGTCAAGTTATGAGTATGGCGTACATGTACCTCGGTGCTGAAGTGCCTTACCGCGCCGCCAAGATCATCGAAAAGGGTATGAAGGACGGTATTATCACTCGCAGCGCTAAAAATCTTGAGGTCTTGGGCACCGCTTGGTACCAATCAAAAGACTTACAGAAGGCGGTAACCGCGCTTGAAAGTGCATCAAAGAAAGCCGATACAGGTAATTTGCAGGCGCGTCTTGCGGGCATTTATCTGGATCTCGGCCGAGACACTGAAGCGTATCGCGCAGCTGATCGCGCCGCCAAAAAAGGTGGCATGAAGCGTCCAGAGTCTAATTATCTGATTATGGGCAACGCCCTGATTAACTTGCATTGTTACTCGGACGCCATCAAAGCGTTTGGGTCTTCGATAAAAGTGGCCACAGATGAGAAGAGCAAGCGCTACCCACGACAGTGGATTAAGTACGCGGAAGCTGAAGGTGACCGTTTGGATAAGTTACGTAAGGTAGGGGCCACTGTGCCCAGTTGCAAGAAGGGTTAATATAGCCTCAAGCAAGTAACATTAAAAAGCCCGGTGTCGAGAGACTACCGGGCTTTTTTTTGATTCGAACTCACTTTCTTTCAATATCTCTCTAATTCCCACTCTAATTCTCTCTCTTTGCCACTCCAGCTCTCCCTGCTGTCCAGTTGACGCTTAAACACGCATCGTCGACCGGACAACCGCAGGATTCACCCTCACAGTTGGGATAAATCTCGCACAGCGCCTTTGTCAGCACTTGTCGCTAACTTAGCGTAAGCCCTCAGTGATGCGGATACTTTGCGCGGTCTTTCAACGGCGGGCTGCCAGCCGATGGCGTTTTGTGCTTCACGTCTCGCTGCCAGTTCAGTATCGGAGACCAGCACGTTAATGCTGCGATTAGGAATATCGATGCGGATAATGTCACCCTGGCGCACCAACCCAATATTGCCCCCAGCGCCTGCCTCTGGCGATACGTGACCGATGGATAACCCCGATGTCCCGCCGGAGAAACGCCCGTCTGTGATCAACGCACAGGCCTTGCCCAGATTTTTCGACTTAATGTAGCTGGTCGGGTAGAGCATTTCCTGCATGCCGGGCCCACCTCGTGGACCTTCATAACGAACGATAACAACATCTCCCGCTTTTACTCGGTCCTGCAAAATGGCTTCGACGGCTTCGTCTTGGCTTTCTGTGATGTACGCGGGTCCTTCAAAGACATGAATCGACTCATCGACGCCCGATGTTTTCACCACACAGCCATCCGGTGCTAAGTTTCCTGTGAGTACGGCCAGACCACCTTCAAGACTAAAGGCATTCTCAAGGTTGCGAATACACCCCTTTTCCCGGTCGGCGTCTAAGGATGGCCAGCGCGTGCTTTGACTAAAGGCTGTTTGCGTAGGGATCCCCGCAGGACCGGCTTTATAAAAAGTTTTCACAGCGTCACTTACGTGACCGCTGACAATATCCCACTTATCAAGGGCATCTCTCAGCGATGGCGAATGGACAGTGGGTAGATCATTATGAATCAACCCTGCGCGATCCAGCTCAGCTAAAATACCCATAATGCCGCCGGCGCGGTGCACGTCTTCAACATGGTACTCCGGCGTGCTCGGCGCGACCTTGCACAGCTGCGGCACAACCCGTGACAAGCGATCGATATCCGCCATGGTGAAGTCAATGCCCGCTTCTTGCACAGCGGCAAGCAGATGCAAAATAGTATTGGTCGAGCCACCCATGCAGATATCGAGCGTCATCGCGTTTTCAAATGCTTTAAAGTTAGCAATAGAGCGCGGCAGCACAGAGTAGTCATCCGATTCGTAATGCTTCCTTGCCATGTTCACGATCGTGCGGCCGGCCTCAAGGAACAGTTCCCGCCGATCCGAGTGGGTAGCCAGCACAGTGCCGTTGCCCGGCAGTGACAGACCCAACGCCTCGGTCAGACAATTCATCGAATTCGCCGTAAACATACCGGAGCAGGAACCGCAGGTAGGACAGGCCGATCGCTCATATTCAGCCACTTTCTCGTCGCTGGCATTGTCGTCTACGGCAATAACCATGGCATCGACTAAGTCGAGTTTATGCTCAGACAGTTTAGTCTTGCCGGCCTCCATTGGCCCGCCCGAGACAAAAATGGTCGGAATATTGAGGCGCATTGCCGCCATTAACATGCCGGGAGTAATTTTGTCGCAGTTAGAAATGCAGACCAGCGCATCGGCGCAGTGTGCGTTAACCATGTACTCCACTGAATCGGCGATAACATCCCGAGAAGGGAGTGAATAAAGCATGCCGTCGTGGCCCATGGCGATACCATCGTCAACTGCAATGGTGTGGAATTCACGTGCGATACCGCCGGCCTTTGCCACTTCTCCTGCAACAAGATCACCAAGGTCCTTTAGGTGCACATGGCCTGGAACGAACTGAGTGTACGAGTTGGCAATGGCAATCATCGGTTTGTCGAAGTCGTCGTCCGTCATCCCAGTTGCGCGCCACAGTGCTCTGGCGCCGGCCATATTGCGGCCCTGTGTTGTGGTGTGGGATCTGTACTTTGGCATGTGATTTCTCTGTGAATAAATAAACGGTGTGCAAGAATAGCAGAAACCGCAGGGCAGAAAAATCTACCCTGCTATTTAAGCACTTAAAGTTTAAGCACTTAGAGTTTGAGCACTTAAAGTTCTTTGCTGAAAATACGAGACTGGCGCTGATAGTTGTAAAGCGACTGTCGCTCGGCAGGCAGATCGGTCAGTGCGGCCTCTACGAACCCCTGCTCACGAAACCAGTGGGCAGTTTGGGTGGTTAAAACAAACAGTTTTTTAATCGCCATTTCTGCGGCATTTTTTTCAATGGCGGCTAACAGCCGAGAGGCGATGCCCTGATTGTGGAACTCTGGGTGTGTCGCAACGCAGGCCAGCTCTCCAGTGTTGCTGTCGCCTATCTGATAGAGCGCAGCGCAGCCGATAAGCGTGCCCTCAGGATGGACAACAACCATAAAACGCGATATTTCAGTTTCCAGAAGCTCGCGCGAACGTTTTACTAAAATGCCCTTCTGCTCAAGAGGCGAAATTAAGTCAAGAATACCGCCCACGTCATCGATACTGGCTGGCCTAATCACCTCGGAGTGATCTTTCATAATCAAGGTGCCACAACCCTCTCGGGTAAATAGCTCCTGCAGCAGTGCGCCATCGTCATTGCAGCCGACAATATGCACGCGCTCGACGCCATTGCGACATGCCTGATAGGCTGAACCAGTCAGTAAATAGCGCTGACTTTCTGCGCCGCTCTCTTTTTTAACGGTAGACAGTAAATCAGCTACTTCGGGCAGCGAGAGATTGCGCAATAAATTATTGTCGCGGTCTGACAATCCAGAGGCTTCGGTAATAAGCACCAGTTTTTCAGCTTTAAGTGCGATCGCCGTCTGTGTCGCCACATCTTGGTAGGCAAGATTGAACGCTTCACCCGTTGGCGAGAAACCAATGGACGAAATCAACACTAGCGCGCCGCCCTCGAGTTGCGCTTGAATCGCCTTGCGATCAATACGACGAATCTCGCCGGCTCTTTGAAAGTCTATCCCGTCGCGCACACCGACAGGTTTTGCAGTAATAAAATTGCCGCCAATAACACGAATACGTGCACCATGCATCGGTGAATTGGGAAGCCCCATCGACAATGCGGCTTCGATTTGAAAGCGCGTTGCACCCACCGCTTCCTTCACACATTGCATCGCCGCGCCATCGGTTATGCGCACTTGCTCGCGAAATACTGTTTCTATTCCCGCTTGCTGCAGGCGCTGCTCAATTTGCGGGCGCGCGCCATGCACCATAACAATGTGCACGCCTAAACTTTGCAGCAGGGCGATGTCGTGCACAATGCTCTGGAAGTTCGCATGGGACGTGGCATCGCCACTCACAGCAATGACAAAGGTCTTACCTCTGTGCGCGTGTATATAGGGCGATGTTTCGCGAAAAAATTGTACGTAGTTAGTCGTTGTCATGGCGTGATTATAAGCAACCGTGATAAATAAGTTGAGATAAAAATTCGTTCCTTCGATAACAGTCTTTGGTCGTTGTTCTCAGGCTTGCAAACCGTCCGTCCCCCCGCAGGTGAAATAGAGTGTAGCGCATATCCCAATTTGCGCTACAGCTATTGCCAAAGCGTACTAAAGTTTATGGATAGAGCAACAACAGGAGTTGACCATGAAAGAGGCGCTGACAAAAGGGCGATGTCTAGATCTTGGCGGAATTTTAAAGGATTTAGTCAGTGACGGCGTGCTGGAGAAAAGTGATGCCGTTGAGATTGCCGCCGCGCGTCGCAGTCGCGAGCAAGCGCTGCTGCATCCATTAGAAATTATTGCCGCAAAGCAATGTCTGCATCGCAGCCACAAAACACCGCTCAATCTTGATTATCTGAGTGGCTGGTTAGCTAAAAAAGCAGGGATACCCTTGGCACATATAGATCCCTTAAAAATCAATGTGCCTGCAGTCACCGCGGTTATGTCATTTGCCTATGCCAAGCGCTACGGCATTCTCTGTCTTGAGGTCAGTCGCGAGGCGCTGGTGATTGCGACCATGGAACCGTTTGATACCGCGTGGATGGAGAGCCTTCAGCAAACCTCGCCGCGCACCCTGCGCCGCGTGATGGCCGATCCTGCCGACATCAAAAAGTACACGCTGGAATTTTACTCCCTCGCCAAATCGGTTTTTGGTGCAGGCACATCCGTAGTTAGCGGTGCCGGTATTGCCAATTTTGAGCAGCTCCTGGAAGTGGGCAAGCTGAAAAATGCCGATGCCCAAGATCAGCATATCGTCAATATTGTCGATTGGCTTTTGCAATACGCTTTTGACCAGCGCGCAAGTGATATTCATCTCGAACCGCGCCGGGGCAAAGGCAAGGTGCGTTTCCGCATTGATGGCGTGCTGCACTTGGTCTACGAGTTGCCAGACAATGTTATGACTGCCATGATCAGTCGTCTAAAAATTCTGGGTCGCATGGATGTGGCAGAAAAGCGCCGACCGCAAGATGGTCGAATTAAAACCAAGGCGCCGAACGGCAGCGAAGTTGAGCTGCGCCTGTCTACCATGCCCACTGCATTTGGCGAAAAGTTGGTGATGCGTATTTTTGATCCTGATGTGCTATTGCGCAGCTTTTCTCAACTAGGGCTTGTGGCCTCAGACTATCAGCAGTGGCAATCGATGATCAAACGCGCCCATGGCATTGTCTTGGTCACTGGGCCCACAGGGTCGGGCAAGACCACCACGCTCTATTCAACCTTAAAGCAGCTGGCGACGGATAGCGTGAATGTCAGCACCGTCGAAGATCCCATCGAGATGGTTGTGGACGCTTTTAATCAGAGTCAAATTCAACCTGCGATCGACTTTGATTTTGCCGCCGGTATTCGCACGTTGATGCGGCAGGAGTCTGACATCATCATGGTCGGTGAAATTCGTGATCGAGCAACCGCCGAGATGGCCGTGCAGGCCGCATTGACTGGCCACCTCGTGCTCTCAACGCCGCATACCAACGACGCCCCTACAGCGATCAGTCGTCTCTTGGATTTAGCCATGCCCGCGCACCTAATTAAGGCCACATTAAACGGCGTCATGGCGCAGCGCCTCGTGCGCACACTTTGCCCCGACTGCCGCGGTGAAGTGCCCTGTGATACTGACGCGTGGAAAGAGCTAACAGGCCCGACGCAACTAGCCACACCGGCAACAGTATTTCAGCCGGTGGGTTGTTTAGAGTGTCGCAACACTGGATACTTAGGGCGCGAGGGTATCTATGAAATTATGCCGATTACCCATACGCTTCTCAGCCATATCAGCAGCGAGTCAGATATTCAGCAGATTCGCAGTGCCGCGATTGGTGAGGGGATGAAAACGCTGCGCATGGCGGGCGCAGAAAAAGTTGCCGCTGGAGTCACCTCCATCGAAGAGGTATTGCGCGTTACGCCAGAGTTGGGACGCTAATTAACAGAGATTTTTTTATGACGAAAACTTTTCCTGCGCTGATATCGGCAAAATATCAGCACTATATCGATAGTTTTCGAGCGGTGGAAAACAACGCTGAATGGCTGAACAGAAGACTTACTAATTTTCCTGAATACCCTTTATTTGCAGTGCATTTGCAGCTCGTTTGGGGCTGCAGCGATTTTGTTGCGCAGGACTGCCTCAGTCAACCAGCACTGTTCAGAGCGCTGGTCGAGAGCGGTGATTTACAGCGCAGTTATTCTGCCACCGACTATGAAAAAGCCATCCCGCTGCCAGAGCCGTGCAATGAAGAGCAGTTGGCCAAGACGTTGCGACTGTTTCGCCGTCGCGAATTAATCAGAATTATTTGGCGCGACTTCACCCGCCAAGCGACCATGCAAGAGACCACTGCGGATATGACATGGATGGCAGAGGCGGCTATCTCCGCGGCGCTGCTGGTACTTCACCCCATTACCTGTCGCGAATTAGGCACGCCCTTAAGCAGCGCAGATGGCGCTTCGGCCTCCACTATTCAGCGTATGGTGGTAATTGCCATGGGGAAAATGGGTGCCTATGAACTGAATGTCTCTTCTGATATTGATCTTATTTTTGCTTACCCCAACAAAGGTGAAACCTCTTGGTTAGAGAGTGGCGTTGCACGCAAAACGGTCTCTAATCAAGAATTTTTTACCCGCCTTGGGCAAAAATTAATTGCTGCCTTAGATCGCAAAACAGCCGACGGCTTTGTCTTTCGCGTTGATATGGCGCTGCGCCCCTACGGTCAAAGTGGCACCTTAGTGATGAGCTTTGATGCGCTTGAGGAATATTATCTGACACAGGGCCGCGAGTGGGAGCGCTACGCGATGGTCAAAGCACGTGTGGTCAGCGGTGCGACGGCTGACCGAGAACAACTGGGCGCTATTTTGCGGCCATTTGTCTATCGCCGCTATTTAGATTTTGGTGCCATTGAAGCATTGCGCGACTTAAAGAAACTGATTAACCGAGAGGTGATGCGTAAAGGTTTGCAGGACGATATCAAACTTGGCGCAGGCGGCATTCGTGAAGTTGAGTTTATTGTTCAGGCATTTCAGTTGGTTCGCGGTGGGCGCAATATTAGTCTGCAAACGCAGTCTCTTCATACGGCGCTGCAGCAATTGGTCAAGAGTAATATTGTCGCTGAAAATGACGCGTTAGCGCTGTGGCGTGCCTATGAATTTCTGCGCAACACAGAACATGCACTGCAAGGTATTGGCAATCAGCAAACACAGCAGCTCCCTCTGGATGAACTCGGTCGCCAGCGCGTTGCAATCCTTCTCAACAGTGATAGCTGGGCAGCTTTTTCCGAACAATTACAGGAACACAGGCGCGTTGTTAAAAGCATGTTTGGGGATATTTTTGCTGACCCCAGTGACGCAGCTGCATCGGGTGACGCTGGGGAGGGCGCTGGGGAAAATGCCGGCGAACGGTTTTGGTCTGGCGACCTAACCCGCGAGGAAATTGTTCAGTACTTGCAAAGGCAGGGCTACCAAGAGGCAGAGCCGGTCGCGCAGCAGCTCTATGATATGTATACCAGCAAGGCCGTGGTCACATTAGAAAAAGAGCCGCGCAGTCGTCTCGACAAATTAATGCCCAACCTCACGGCTGTCTGCGCGCCCTTTGTCGATAACAGTACAACATTGGCCCGCGTCGTTGCCCTAGTGCAAGCGGTTTTGCGTCGCAGCGCATATCTGGCACTGTTGACTGAGAGCCCAAGGGCCCTGGAGCAGTTAGCGCTGCTGTGTGAGCGCAGTAGTTGGATTGCCGCCGAATTGACGGCCTACCCAGCACTGTTAGATGAGCTGCTCGATCCGCGCTCACTCTATATGTTGCCCACGAAAGCGATTTTGCAGGATCAATTGCGCCAACAAATGTTGCGTGTTTCCAGTGATGATCTAGAGCAGCAGATGGAGGTTGTTCGCTATTTCGTACGTTCCTCTGCACTGCGTATTGCGGCTTGCGATGTTACAGGCGTTATTCCATTGATGCAGGTGAGCGACTATCTCACGTGGCTTGCTGAAGTGGTGATTGAGTACTCGGTAAACATTTCTTGGGAATACATGCTGAGTCAATATGGAGAACCTCAGAGCGACGGTGCCGAGCCCCCTGCTTTCGTTGTGGTCGCCTACGGCAAACTCGGAGGCATTGAGTTAGGGTACAAGTCCGATCTCGATTTGGTTTTTCTCTACAGCGGAGCCTCTGGGATGCTGACCAACGGTGCTCGCAGCATTGATAACAGCACCTTTTTTGTTCGCCTTGGCCAGCGCATTATTCATATTCTTACCACCATGACGAGATCTGGCGCCGCCTACGAGATTGATATGCGTCTGCGTCCCTCCGGAAATTCCGGCATGCTGGTGTCGAGTATTGCAGGCTTTGCTAAGTATCAGCGCGAGAGCGCTTGGACATGGGAGCATCAGGCCTTGGTGCGCGCTCGTGTTGTTGCCGGAGATCGCCAACTTACCGAGGCCTTCAATGCCCTGCGTCAAGAAATACTCTGTCGTTCGCGGGATAAAGCATCCCTTGCAGTGGACGTGCAAGAAATGCGCGAAAAAATGCGCACACACTTAGGTCGCGCAACAAAAGACGGCAAATTCTCTCTCAAGCAGGGCGCTGGAGGTATCGTAGATATCGAATTTATGGTTCAATTTGCGGTACTTGCGTGGTCTCATCAATATCCGACGCTTGCTCGGTGGAGCGACACAATCCGTATCCTAGAATCACTGGCACAGAATGGACTGTTTACAGAGCAACAGTCTGCTGAGTTGATTGACGCATACAAGCGTTATCGATCAGAGGGACACAGATTACAATTGCAAAATCTTGCCGCGGAAGTGGACGGTTCACAGTTGCAAGAACTCAGGGAAAAAGTCGGCGCACAGTGGCGGCAGTTATTTAATAGTCATTAGTTAATCAAGAGGAAGAGGTCGATGTCGTTCGCAGAGCGCGATGGTTTTATTTGGATGGATGGAGAGTTGGTGGATTGGCGCGATGCCAAGACACACTTTTTAACGCACTCGCTACACTATGGTTTAGCGGTTTTCGAAGGTGTACGCGCCTATCACAATAGTGTGTCGGGCACCTGTATTTACCGCCTCGAAGATCACACTAAGCGCCTTTTTAACTCAGCGAAAATTCTTCAGTTGCAGGTTCCCTTCACGCAAGAGCAGATAAACGCTGCGCACCGCGAAGTGGTGCGGGTAAACAACCTTAAAGAAGCCTATATTCGCCCGCTGGTTTTCTTGGGGTCAGAAGGCATGGGCCTGCGCGCCAAAGATTTAAAAGTGCATGTCGGCATTGCAGCTTGGGAGTGGCCGTCATATATGTCCCCTGAAGCGCTGGAAGCGGGCATTAAAGTGCGCACGTCCTCCTACACCCGACACCACGTCAATATCACCATGTGTAAAGCCAAGGCCAGCGGCAACTACATGAACTCGATGTTGGCCCTGCGCGAAGCGCTCGATTCCGGTTGCGATGAAGCGATGCTCCTCGATCCAGAAGGGTACGTGGCAGAGGGCAGCGGCGAGAACTTTTTTATGGTGCGCAACGGTGTTATTTACACCCCAGATCTCACCTCATGTCTCGACGGAATTACTCGGGATACTATTTTTAGATTGGCTGCCGATCACGGTATTGAAGTGCGAGAGAAGCGCATCACCCGTGACGAAGTGTATATCTGTGACGAAGCGTTCTTTACCGGCACTGCGGCAGAAGTTGTGCCCATTTGCCAGTACGATGGCCGCGTAATCGGCAGTGGCAAGCGCGGGCCCATTGCGGCGACATTACAGGCCGCTTATTTTGATTTGGTGCGTGGCAAAAACGCCAAATATCCGAGCTGGCTATCACCGGTTGCCGACTAATTTTTTAGACAAGTTAAAGAGGCGTTTATGGCGACTGACACTGAACTAGTCAACGTACTGTGCATGAAGTGGGGTACAAAGTACCCCGCAGATTACGTCAACAGACTTTACTCAATGGTTGCACGCAATATGGCGCGCTCTTTTCGCTTTGTTTGTCTCACCGAAGACGGCGTGGGTTTAGACGACAATATTGATGTTTTTCCGCTGCCGCAAAGTGCGGTGAATCTTGCGGGCCCCGAGCGGGGCTGGAATAAGCTTTCGGTTTTTGCTGCAGACCTTTATGGTCTGTCAGGCAAAGTTCTTTGTCTCGATCTCGATCTTATTATTACCGGTAGTTTGGATGATCTTTTTGATTATCCCGGCGAGGTTATGATTATTAAAGACTGGATAAAAACTGACGGCACTGGCAACTCCTCGGTATATCGATTTGAAGTTGGCGCCCATCCAGAGGTGCTCGCGAAATTTGAAAAATCCTTCGACAGCATTAAAAAAACCTATCGCAACGAACAAGAATACTTGTCCGCAGAGCTATTGGCGAAAGGCGCCTTGAAATATTGGCCAGATGAGTTGTGCCGCAGCTTTAAACGTCACTGCATAAAACCCTTTTCATTTTTTCTGGCGCGTGAGACAGTAATACCAAAAAACGCGCGGATTATTGTATTTCACGGCAAGCCCGATCCCCACGAAGCAATCGTTGGTGTTAGTGGCAAGTGGTATCGACACTTTAAGCCCGCAGCATGGATAACCGACCATTGGCGCTAGGCGCTTTAGGGGAGTTTTTATGGCGAGTGCAGAGCCGATAAAACAATTAATCTGCATCAACTGGGGAACCAAATACGGGTCTGATTACATCAACCGTTTGTATGGTATGGTGTCGCGAAATATCACCCCTCCTTTCACACTCACCTGTTTCACCGACAACAGCGAAGGCATTCGCCCAGAAGTGCATGCGGTGCCGCTGCCAGAACTTAGTTTTCAACTACCGCAAACCAAAAGAGGCATTTGGCCAAAATGTCGTCTTTGGAGCCAAACGCTGGGTGAGCTCACGGGGCCTGTTCTGTTTTTAGATCTCGATTTGGTTATCACAGGTAATCTTGATGGGTTTTTCAGTTTTGGCGATCCGAACGATGTCATATTGGCAAGAAACCCAAGCAACCCGCTAGAGAAACTCGGTCAGACATCTGTTTATCGCTTTCCCGTTGGCAAATTGCTGCCACTGTTAGAACGTTTTTCCGCGTCGCCCCTCGAGATTGCAGAGAAGTACCGTTTTGAGCAGCGCTACGTGACGCGAAACGCACCTGGGGGCGTAAAATTCTGGCCGAATCCGTGGGTGCTGCATTTTCGCCAGCAGTGTCGGCGAACGTTTCCTTTCAATTATTTCAAAGTGTCTAAATTACCTGACACGGCAAAAATCGCTATTTTTCCTGGCGATTTAAACCCTGGAGATGCGATCCAAGGTATCTATCACAGCGGTGGAAAAGTTCGCTCGCCGCGGCAGCATGTTTGTGCGGGCCTGCGCGGGGACCGCGATCGGTCGCTGCTTGCGCATCTCAGGCACTTTATACTGCCCACGCCCTGGGTTGATAGATTGTGGCGCGAATAGGCGCTTAGCTGAGTCTCTGCGTGTAGCCGTAGCGCTCAAAATCCTCTTTGTAGATCGCGTTGATAGACGCCAAGATATCTGGCGTTAAAAGGAGTTTTTTCTTAACCTGCTCGCTGCTGTTTGCTCGTGTCGCTGAGGAAAATCCGGTTGCGTGGCAAAAACGCTGCATGTCCTCAGGGTCATCCATTTTAAAAATTGAAAATCTTTTTACGCTGATATTTAGTCTCTTCAAAAAGCGGTACTGCGGATTTTCAATAAGCCAATGTTGCGGCTGAATATGCTCGTCCAGCCAGTAAATCTGCTCAAGCATTTCAACAAACGACGCGAAGGAAGTGTCCAGCAAGCGCTGGCGTATCGCTTCGTTACTGTGGGTTTTAGTCGATATTTGCAGCAGTGGGAAAAACACCCGCTGTGGTTTTTCCCATTTATAAGGTTGAGTTAAGTCAGCATTCATAGGAATTTTTTGAAATTTATCTTTATAGAATGACACGGCTCGATCGTAGGGATTTCTTACGGTGAAGTAGACGTGGGGGCGACCTGAAAGCAGCCGCGCCCAAGCCTCAATCCGTTTCATTTTTTGGAAGGGCGCGTGTTTCTTAAAAGATGAAAACATCACTTTAAAATTGGTAAAAACTAACCCGGGCTCATTGTCTATTCTGAAATAAGGCATCGTGGTGTGTGCTCGATTTTTATTGTTATTATTATTTGCACTCAGATGGGAGAGTATCGCAAACCCGTCGGAACCACCAACTCCTCTCGAGAAAAAAACCAGTCGAACCAGAAAAAACCATTCCGCCGGCGATATTTGTCCGCTCTTTACGGGCGCAACGACGAGTTTGTTCTATGATTAGTCAGCCGACTTTGGTAACTTGCAGCAACTCAGGCCGGTGCTTATTTTTCAGGTTGTCTATGCGCATACGTTTAAACAGATTTTCTTACAGCGTGCTTTTATACCTGCTGACGCCCTTTATTCTGTTGCGGTTAATCGTGCGGAGTATTAAAGCGCCCGCCTACGCGGCGCGCTGGGCCGAGCGTTTTGGCTTGGTTTCGCGCATGCAAAATAAGAGTCAAACTATTTGGGTGCACGCGGTGTCCGTGGGCGAAACAATTGCCGCCATTCCGTTAATTAAGCAACTGCAATTGCGCTATCCGCACCATCGACTGTTGGTGACTAACATGACGCCAACCGGTTCAGATAGAGTTGTGGCAACCTTTGGTGACAGCGTTTCCCACTGCTACGCGCCCTACGATATGCCCGATGCTGTGGCGCGTTTTTTGAAGCGTACCAACCCCAAGATGCTGGTCATTATGGAAACCGAGCTGTGGCCCAACACCATTGCTGCCTGCGAAAAACGCCAAATTCCTGTTATTTTGGCCAATGCGCGACTCTCCGAAAAATCTGCCCTTGGTTATCGGCGAGTGCTTGGATTGACGTCGCCCATGCTCGGCAGATTAACCAAGGTCGCTGCACAACACAGTGATGATGGTGCGCGATTTATCGCTCTTGGACTGCCACAGGCCAATCTTACTATTACCGGTAATATTAAATTTGATTTGGATATCACAGCGCAGATGATGGCCGATGCAGAGGCGTTGTTGAAAGCTTGGCGTGGTGACAGTCAGCGCAAGATACTGCTGGTGGCCAGTACTCACCGCGGTGAGGATGAAATTATTTTGCGCGCATTTGGTGAGATCAAGCATCGCCATCCCAGCGCATTGCTGGTGTTAGTGCCCCGCCATCCCGAGCGCTTTAATGATGTTGCCGACCAAGCTCAGGCCGCTGGCTTTGTGGTTGCTCGCCACAGTGTTCGAGAGGACTGTTTGTCAGCAGATGTTGTCATCGGCGACACCATGGGTGAGTTGATGACGTTCTACGGTGCCTGCGACGTGGCCTTTGTGGGCGGCAGTTTGGTCACTAATGGCGGCCACAATATGATTGAGCCTGCGGCTTGGGGAAAGCCGGTCCTCAGTGGGCCATATCTGTTTAATTTTGCCGAGGTTTCTAGTCTTTTGTTGTCTTCCGGCGGCATGCTTATAAGCCGCGATGCACAAGAACTCGCGACAACCGTGGTGGAGTTGTTTGATCACGAGGCGCGATTACAGGAGATGGGAGATCAGGCGCTGAGTGTGGCTGAAGCCAATCGCGGTGCGCTGGATAAATTGTTACACATTGTTGAGCAGGCGCTGCCAGCGCCGAAGCGCTAGCAGGCAGGAGTGAATTACTTGTTGATCACGAGTTGCGGATCAAGCCAAGCATTTAACTGATAAATATCGTCGGGTGATAACTGTCCGGCTACTTCCTTTAAGCGCATCATCGACAAAATATAGTCGTAGCGCGCATTGGCAAAATTGCGCCGCGCTTGATAGACGGTGCGTTGCGCTACCAGTACATCAACAATATTTCGCGTGCCCACTTCATAACCCGCTTGGGTCGCCTGTAAGGCGCTTTCGGCGGATGTGATGGACTGCTTGCGGGCTTTTACTCGTGCGGTGTTAGTCAGCACTAACTGATGCAGAGAGCGGGCTGCTTGAACGGTATTGCGCTTTGCAGCGACGAAATTTTCATCAGACTGAATAGACTGCTGTTTTGCTTGGCGACGCTGCGCATCAAGTGCACCACCGAGCCAAATTGGCATGGTGACAGCGATAGAAAAGGAATTGCCGTCTTGCTGTGACTCAAAGGGCAGGTCGTAACGCGTACCGTCCGCATCAGAATCAAAGTAGCTTGCCCGCCCTGACACTTTCGGCAAACGCGCAGCCGCAGCGGCTTTGGCGCGATTGTAAGCGGCATCTTTGCCAAGTTCGGCGACTTTGAGTTGGAAGTTGTTGCCCAGTGCAAAATCGACCCACTGTTGGTTGTCCAAGGGTTCAGGGTTGGTGGCCGCAAACGTGTCGGTTAGGCCGGCGAGCACGTTGTGGCTCTGACCCGTCAGCACTGCCAGTTGTTCGAAGGCGATGGTGAGTGCACCCTCTGCTTCGAGGCTGTTGACCGCGGCGTCATCGAACACGGCTTGTGCTTCGTGGACATCGGTGACCGGCAGCAAACCAACTTCAAAACGCTCGCGAGTCTGCTCGAGCTGGCGCTGAATGGCGCGCTCTTCAGCTTTGCGGGTCTCCATGTTGTCGTAGGCGCGCAGCACATTAAAATAGGCATCGCTGACGCGGATAATCAGCGATTGCTGATCCGCAGAAAACTGTGCGCGGGCACTTTCGCTCAGCGCTTTACTGCCTTGGAACTGATACCAAGCGGGCATATCGAAAATAGCTTGGCTCAGTGACACGTTGTAAGACGTGGTGTCGCTATCGATAGTGCCGAGACCCATGTCGTCAGTTTCAGACTCGCGATATTCTCCAGAGGCCGCCATTTGCGGCAGCAGAGCGGCTCTGCCGATATTCTTCGCTTCGCTGTTGGCATTAAAACTGGCTCGTGCTGCGCTTAGCACTGGATCGTTTTGCAAGGCAGTTTCGTATATGTCCTTGAGCGTGTCAGCCATCACCATCTGGGGTGCCAGAAAAGCAAAGCACGAAATCATGAGTCGTTTTGTAACAGTTTGCATAAAGCCTCCGTTTGCAAGGTCGGTAGTTTAGCAGATTTGCTCTCAAGTCATACTAAGCTGGTGTGTAAAAGCGTAGAGATTTTTTCAGTGCCCATTAGACGTTTGAAACCGACAATTGGTTGATAGCGATGGTAAAATTTATGGCTATTTTTGATAAGAGGACGGGCCAGTGAAAAAAAGACATCAGTTTGGCCAGTCCGACTACCGTCTCGTAGCGAGTGAGTCGGTATTTCAAGGTTTTTTTAAAATGAGTCGCATGGTTGTTGAGCATCGCTTGTTTCAGGGCGGTTGGAGTAAGCCAGTTTCTCGCGAGCTCTTTCAGCGCGGTGATGCGGTGGGTGTGCTGCTTTATGATCCAGTCAACCAATTGGTTGGTGTTGTTGAGCAATTTCGCGTGGGCGCTATGGGTGATAAACACGGCCCGTGGCAATACGAGATTATTGCTGGCATGCTAAAGCCCGGTGAGAGCCCGCAGGATGTCGCTGTTCGCGAGTTGCAAGAGGAGTCCGGGGTCGCGGTGGAAAAACTACTGCCGATCTGCGACTATCTGGTGAGTGGCGGTGGCTCAGACGAGCGCATGTACATGTTTTGTGGGCTTGTTGATCTCAGCGATCGCGGCGGGGTTTTTGGATTAGATGAGGAAAATGAAGATATTCTGTTCCAAGTTTGGCCCTATAACGACGCTATAGAGGCATTGAATGACGGCCTGCTCAACAGTGCTGCCATGACGATTGCCATGCTCTGGTTGCAGCTGAAGCGCGATGATTTGAGACTTGAGTCTTGAATAAATAATGCGCCAATAAAACAACCACAAAACGGTTAACTCCATCACGACGAGAGAGTAAAGACTTTGTCAGTATCCGAAACCCGACGTCAGAAACAAAACATTGCTCGCTTGCATGGTGAGTGTGAGCTGAATTATCTGCGTCTTAAAAAATTATTGCCCAGCGCCGTACAAGCTCAAGGTCTCTTGCAGATAAATTTTAGTTTTGAGGCGGATAATTGCAAAGACGGCGCCTCGGCCGAGAGCGCCATGCGCCTGCAAATAGTGGAAGAAACGCGCTATACGAGCCTTGTGATTATCGGTGCAATTGGGGCAAGACCGGAGTGGTTGCCGGGTATTGAGGTGAAAGTGCGCCTGTATCACGATGCCAAAATGGCGGAGGTTATTGAGTGGTGCAGCGACCGAACTATCCCGTGGGAACTGGTTGAAAAGTCAGGCATGCAGTCGCGTGACGAAAAGTGGCAGTGGAATCGATTTTTGAGCGATCTGTTGTCACACAGTCTCAGCCACGGTATGGCAAAAATGGAAGTTTAAGAGAATTCATGAGTACAGTTAGGCTAACGCAAATTACCGATCTCCATCTCGGGGCGACCAAGGACGAAATCTTGGGCGGCGTGACCACCTATGACAGCTTTTTGTCAGTCTTGCGGGCGTCGGAGACGCAGGGCCATGGCGATAATCTGCTGTTGCTGACTGGCGATCTTGCCAGCGATAGTCAGCCAGGCGCCTATCGTCTACTCAATAAAGTGCTGGCTGATAATGGCAAAAAGGCAGCCTGGTTGCCCGGCAATCACGATCATTTTAAAACCATGCAAGACAATCTTAGGGATTATCCTTTCACTCCAGTGTTGATATTGGGTGGGTGGGGAATACTCTTGCTAGACAGCTCAAAACCCGATGGCCCTGGCGGTCATTTCTCCGACGAAGAGCTTGCTCGTGCCGAGGCCGGATTGGCGCAGCTTGCAGGGAAACCGGTGTTAGTTGCCATGCATCACTCCCCGGTCGCGGTCAACTCCACGTGGCTTGATCGCCAGCGGATCGACAATCAACAAAAGCTTTATGCCATGCTCTTGGCGCATGGTCAGGTAAAGGCCGTGATCACCGGTCATGTGCATCAGCACCACCACAGCCTGTGGCATGATATTCCCGTCTACTCCTCCCCTTCCAGCTGTGTTCAATTTGAACAGTACAGCCATGATTTCGCCCTATCAGACAACCCGCCCGGCTATCGCTGGATAGAGCTGCATGAGGATGGTAGCGTTCATACAGGCGTAGAATTCCTGCAAGATTTCACTCAGCGCTGCGATGTCGATTGCGTTGGCTATTAAGCCTGTATAAGTCTGTGCAATGCGCCGTTAAACTCTATGGGATAGCATAATCAATGCTCCCTATCTGCGCGGCTTTGGCTATAATGGCCGCTACTCAAAAATAGTTATTCTCCTATGCCGATGTTGCTTTACTTACACGGGTTCAACAGCTCGCCAGAGTCAAAAAAAGCCTTGCAGACGGAGCAATGGTTTGCCAATTATGCACCCGACATTGAATTTGTTTGTCCTCAGCTGCCGCCCTTTGCCAATCAAGCTATGGCGCTTTTGAGCAGGTTGATTGAGCAGCGCCTGCCCGACCCTGTCTATCTTGTGGGCAGTTCTATGGGAGGATTCTTAGCCACTTGCCTCGTTGAGCGCTATGGCCTTAAGGCCGTGCTGATCAATCCTGCGGTAAGTCCCCACCGTGGCCTAGAGGACTGGCTGGGTGAAAATGCCAATTATCAAACCGGTGAGACATGGCGGTTTGAGCCAGAGCATATCGATGAGTACAAACAGTGGGATCCCACGGCGATAAAACAGACAAATAATTACTTGGTACTATTGCAAAGTGGTGATGAAATACTCGACTACCGTGATGCACAGCAACACTACACTGGGTGCAAAGTAATTCTTGAATACGGTGGAGATCACAGTTTTACCGACTATGATCGTCATCTTGAAAATATCCATCATTTTTTGCTTTCGACCTGATAATCAACCTGACCTGTAGAGCCAATGAGCACATATAACTCAGAAGATATTGAAGTCCTAACTGGTTTAGACCCGGTGCGAAAGCGCCCGGGGATGTACACCGACACCAGCCGTCCCAACCACCTTGCGCAAGAGGTCATTGATAATAGCGTCGATGAAGCACTGGCCGGTCATGCCAGTCGCATAGATGTCACCATGCACAGTGATGGCTCACTCTCGGTCTGTGACGACGGGCGCGGTATGCCGGTCGATATCCACCCCGAACAGGGCGTGCCAGGTGTTGAGGTAATACTCTCAACGCTCCATGCCGGCGGTAAGTTCTCCAACAAAAACTACCAATTCTCCGGTGGTCTGCACGGCGTTGGTGTATCTGTGGTTAACGCACTGTCCGACAAGCTCGAAGTCATCGTGAAGCGCGAGGGCAAGGTCCATCAAATTCTCTTTGCCAATGGTGAAAAGACCTCCAATCTTAAAGTTATCGATACCTGTGGACAGCGCAACACCGGCACTATTTTGCGCTTTTGGCCGAACGCCTCGTACTTTGATTCGGTAAAGTTTTCGCTGCCACGCCTGCGCCACGTCTTGCGCGCGAAAGCGGTGTTGTGCAGTGGCCTAACCGTCAGTTTTTACGATGAAAATACCAATGAAAGCGAAGAGTGGTATTACGAAGATGGCCTTCAAGATTATCTCTCGGGCGCGCTGCAAGGCTGGGATTTACTGCCCGCGGTACCATTTATCGGCACCTATGCTGCTGCCAATGAAGCCGCAGACTGGGCGGTGCAGTGGATGCCTGATGGCGGCGAGTTAGTTCAAGAGAGTTACGTCAACCTCATTCCAACCCCTCAGGGCGGTACCCATGTCAACGGTCTGCGCACTGGCCTTTTGGAGGCTATGCGCGAGTTTTGTGAGTTTAGAAATTTACTGCCGCGCGGCGTTAAGCTGACCCCCGATGATATCTGGGATCGCTGTAGCTTTGTGCTCTCGTCCAAGCTGGAAGACCCTCAATTTTCCGGTCAAACAAAAGACCGTCTGTCGTCTCGGCAGGCAGCGGCATTCGTTTCGGGCGTGGTTAAAGATTCCTTTAGCCTGTGGCTAAATCAGCACACAGAGGAAGCGGAAAAACTCGCCGAGCTGTGTATTTTTAGCGCCCAGAGTCGCATGCGCGCGAGCAAAAAAGTGGTGCGCAAAAAGATCACACAAGGCCCCGCACTGCCCGGAAAGCTTGCCGATTGCTCGAGCGGTGAGCCAGAGCGCAGTGAAATTTTCTTTGTCGAAGGTGATTCGGCAGGCGGCTCAGCCAAGCAGGCGCGCAATCGTGAAAATCAAGCGATCATGCCGCTGCGAGGCAAAATCTTAAATACCTGGGAAGTTGATTCCCAAGAAATTTTGGGCTCGCAGGAGGTTCACGATATTTCTGTCGCTCTGGGTATCGATCCGGGTGTTGAAAGTCTCGAAAAACTGCGTTATCACAAAGTCTGCATTCTCGCCGATGCAGACTCCGACGGACTGCATATCGCCACTTTGTTGTGCGCGCTATTTGTTCGCCACTTCCGACCATTGGTTAGCGCCGGTCACGTCTATGTCGCCATGCCGCCACTGTTTCGCATCGATATTGGAAAAGACGTTTACTACGCCCTCGATGAGTCTGAAAAACAGGGCGTTCTCGATCGCATTCAGGCCGAGGGCAAGCGCGGCAAAGTGAATGTGCAGCGCTTTAAAGGACTGGGTGAGATGAATCCGCTGCAGTTGCGCGAAACCACAATGAACCCCGATACCCGCCGTTTAGTGCAGCTGACCATTGAGCCAGGTGATGAAACCAACAGTATTCTGGATATGCTACTGGCTAAAAAGCGCGCGCCCGACCGCCGCGAGTGGATTGAAACGAACGGTAATTTGGCTGCCGTGGCAGACCTCTAACAGCTTAAAACAAGGTAATAGTGATGAATGATATCGTCATGTTTAACAGCGAAGGGTTAGAAAAGAGACCCTTGAGTCAGTATGCCGAACAGGCCTATCTCGACTACTCCATGTACGTGATTTTAGACCGCGCTCTGCCCCATATTGGCGACGGTTTGAAACCCGTACAGCGGCGCATTATTTACGCCATGAGCGAGCTTGGTCTCAAGGCCAACGCGAAATACAAGAAATCGGCGCGCACAGTTGGCGACGTAATCGGTAAGTTTCATCCCCATGGTGACAGCGCAGCCTACGAGGCGATGGTGCTGATGGCGCAGCCATTCTCCTATCGCTACCCGCTGGTCGATGGTCAGGGAAACTGGGGTTCGCCCGATGACCCGAAGTCCTTCGCGGCAATGCGTTACACCGAATCTAAGCTTTCAAAATACGCCGATGTACTGTTGTCAGAGCTCGGCCAGGGCACAGCCAATTGGCGTCCCAATTTTGATGCGACCATGGACGAGCCGGAGATTTTGCCAGCTCGGCTGCCCAATATTTTACTCAACGGCACCACCGGTATTGCCGTGGGCATGGCGACAGATATCCCACCGCACAACTTACACGAAGTTGTAAGTGCGTGCTTACATCTGCTGGATAACCCGAAAGCAGACGTTTCCGAATTGATGGAATTTGTGAAAGGCCCAGATTTTCCAACCGAGGCCGAAATTATCACCTCGTCTAATGACATTAAGGCCGTCTACGAGACAGGACGCGGCTCGGTTAAAATGCGCGCAGTTTGGCATCGGGAAGAAGGTGATATTGTCGTCACAGCGCTGCCCTTCCAAGCCTCTGGGTCGAAAATTCTAGAGCAGATCGCGGCTCAAATGCGCAACAAAAAGCTCCCCATGGTCGAAGATTTGCGCGATGAGTCTGATCATGAAAATCCAACTCGCCTAGTGATCGTTCCGCGCTCAAATCGCATCGACCTAGACGCGCTGATGGACCATTTGTTTGCCACCAGCGACCTCGAACGCAGCTATCGCATCAACCTCAATATTATTGGTGTGAATGGCAAGCCCGGCGTCATGAACTTGCGGGAAATTCTGCGCGACTGGCTGGCGTTCCGTACGGATGTCACGCGCCGCCGACTCGATTATCGACTGCAAAAAGTGGACAGCCGTCTGCATTTGTTGGACGGGTTATTAATTGCCTTTTTAAATATTGATGAAGTTATTCATATCATCCGCACGGAAGAAGAGCCTAAGCCCGCATTGATTTCTCGCTTCGGCTTAACCGATATTCAGGCAGAGTATATCCTCGACACCAAATTGCGCCAGTTAGCGCGTTTGGAAGAGTTTAAAATTCGCGCTGAGCAAGACGAGCTGGCAAAAGAGAAAGCGGAGCTCGAGCTGATTTTAGGATCAGAAGCCCGCCTAAAGACCCTCGTCAAAAACGAACTCAAAGCGACTGCCGCAGAGTACGGTGATGAGCGTCGCTCACCGCTTGTTCAACGCGTCGAAGCGCAGGCCTTTAACGAAAAAGACCTGCTGACCGCAGAGCCGATTACGGCCGTATTGTCGGACAAAGGATGGATTCGTGGCGCAAAAGGTCACGATATTGATCCCACGACCCTCAGCTACAAGTCTGGCGACAAATTCCTCTCCGTCGCCTTTGGACGCAGCAATCAAAATGTTTTTCTGCAAGATTCAACTGGCCGCTTTTATGCACTTCCCGGCCATACATTACCGTCCGCTAGAGGCCAGGGCGAACCTGCCACAGGTCGCTTAAATGTGCCATCGGGCGCCTATTTCACCGACGTTATAATGGGTGCGGACGAGCAAAAGGTACTGCTCGGAACCGACGCTGGCTATGGCTTTATTGGCAATATCGGCGACCTGTACACGAAAAACCGCGCCGGTAAGGCGGTTGTCTCGCTATCGAAAGGGGCCAAGATACTTTCGCCGAAAATGGTCAATGACAGCAATGCTCTGATTGCCGCCGTGAGTAACGAAGGCCGCCTGTTGGTATTCCCCATCGCCGAGCTGCCAGAGTTGTCGCGCGGTAAAGGCAACAAAATTATCAATATTCCCTCGTCCCGACTGCAGACCCGAGAGGAGTTCGTGGTTGATTATGGGGTCATTTCCGACGGCGATTCACTGGTGGTGCACTCAGGCAAGCGCTTTTTGACGATGAAGTACAAAGATCTTGAACACTATCGTGGCGAGCGCGGACGACGTGGACACAAGTTGCCGAGGGGCTTCCAGAAAGTGGACCGCTTGGAGGTTGAGGGCAGTTAGTGCTGTGCCGCGCTTGGTGATATTGGCTGCGGTTAATCTAATGGGGGCTTTTCATGGATGAGCCACCGGAAAATGTCAGATTTTGTACTACTCTTAGGAAAGACCATTTTACGGCCCGGATGGTCAGAAAATGGATTTAACTGGGCGACAAGGTAAAAAGGACAGGATATGAGCGAGAATATGCAGGCGATTGAGTCATTGGTGATTTCCTACGGCGTAAAAATACTAATGGCAATAGCCATTATTGTTATCGGTAAATGGGTAGTTAAAAAGCTTTCTGAAGGCATTGAAAAACTAATGTCCAAAAACGATGTTGATCCTGCGATACGATATTTTGTGGGCAGTTTGACTTATTACTCGCTGTTTATTTTCGTCTGTATTGCCGCGCTCGGTCAGTTGGGCATTCAGACCGCTTCGTTTGTTGCTATCGTCGGTGCCGCAGGTCTGGCGGTCGGTTTAGCGCTACAGGGCTCGCTGTCTAATTTTGCCGCGGGTGTACTGATTTTGATTTTCCGCCCTTTCAAAGTTGGCGATTTTGTTGAGATGGCAGGTACGTCGGGGGTTGTTCACAGCATTCAAATATTCACCACAGAGCTGCACACCTCTGACAACAAGAAAGTCATTGTGCCCAATGGCGGCGTTATCAGTGGCAACATTATTAACTTTTCCGCGAACGATACCCGCCGCGTAGATATGGTTTTTGGAATTGGGTATGGCGATGATATCGACGAGGCTAAAGCCGTTATTCGGTCTGTGGTCGCCGCGGATAAGCGCGTGCTTGCCGAGCCTGAGACAACCATTGCTGTTGTCGCCCTCGCTGACAGCAGCGTTAATCTGGTCTGCCGGCCCTGGGTCAATACCGCAGATTACTGGGCAGTTTATTTTGATTTAACCGAGGGGGTTAAAAAGGCCTTCGATGCGAAGGGAATAACCATCCCATACCCGCAGCGAGACGTGCATTTGCACAATGTCGAGGCTCGTTAACCGAGAGTTAACCTGAGTACTCGATCAGCAATATTAATGAATGTCGAAAACAGACAAGGAGAAGTTTTATGGGTTTTCTATCGTGGATTTTATTAGGCTCAATAGCTGGCATATTAGCGAAATTTATTATGCCAACTAACGCTAATACGGGCTTTATCGCTACCACTCTGCTCGGTATCGCCGGCGCGTTTATCGGTGGTTGGCTGGGCTCATTTATGGGGCTTGGTACGACCGGTGAATTTAGTCTCGCTGGCATCGTCACGGCAGTGATTGGCGCGCTGGTACTGCTATTTGCCTACGGTCTAGTGAAAAAATAAGCCGTTCTTAAAAGTAAAAAAATGGGATGCCCTTGTTAGCGGGCGTCCCATTTTTTTTGCCTAACGGCGGACAGTCTTTTAATTTTGGGGCGAGCCGGGCTCTGACTGTGAATTCCTGTCGCGGCTTAGCAGCTGGAAGCCTTTAAGAACATTCAGTGCTTCATAGAGCTGGTTGTCGTTGATTTGTGCATCATCAACGGGTGAACTCTCTGAATCCTCGTGGGCGGCCTGTTCGAGGTGGCCCTCTAAATCCGCTTCACGAACCGTCTTGCTCTTTTCGTAGGGACGTATTTCGGCGGGCTCCACAATAATATCCGGCGTGATGCCCTCCGCTTGTATCGAGCGGCCATTCGGGGTGAAGTAACGGGCTGTGGTTAACTTGATGGCGCGTCCGTCGCCGAGGGGTATTACTGTCTGCACGGAGCCTTTGCCAAAGCTTTGCGTGCCTAAAACGGCTGCGCGCTTATGGTCTTGCAGGGCACCGGCGACGATTTCAGAGGCTGAGGCACTGCCGCCATTAATTAATACCACCATGGGTACGCCGCGAATAACATCGCCCGGAGTGGCGCGAAAGCGGCTGTTTGAACTGGGTAGACGTCCTTCGGTATAGACGACTGTGCCGCTCTCGAGTACAGCGTCGGCCATTTCCACGGCGGCGGGAACAAGGCCCCCAGGATTGTTGCGCAGATCGACGATAATGCCTTTAAGTGGACTGCCGGGTGTATGCAGTCCAGCCAAGGCTTTTTTGAAGTCGCTACCGGAGGTATTTTGAAATTGCGATACGCGAACATAGCCATAGCCGGGCTCGAGCAGGCGACTGCGCACGGCGCTAATTTGAATAATATCGCGAACAATAGTGAATTCGAGGGGCTTGTCCTCACCCTCACGCAGTACCTGCAAGACGATGCTGGTACCTTTTTCGCCGCGCAATTTATCAATGGCTTTCTGCGGTGCCATGCTGCGGACGGAAACACCATCGACTTCGGTTATTAGATCGCCGGGCTCTATGCCGGCTTGTGCGGCGGGAGAGCCGTCAATCGGGGAGATGATTTTTATCAGGCCGCGCTCAGCGCCGACTTCCAAGCCGAGCCCGCCGTATTCGCCAGTTGCCGCTTCTTGGAGCTCGTCGTAATCGGTTTCATTCAGATAGGCAGAGTGGGGATCTAGCTCAAGGAGCAGCCCAGCAATCGCATTTTCCAGCAGTTCTGTGTCTTTAACCTCTTCGACGTAACCGCGACGAATTTGCTCGAACACTTGGGTAAACAGGCGCAGTTCGCGCAGAGGCAGGCGCTCTTCTTTGGCGGGGTCAGTTGCCGCAGGTACGGTTTCGCCTGCGACCGTGAAGGTCGTTGCGGCACTGAGCAGAAGTGCTCCGATTAGCAGTTTGGCGCGTGTGATAGGCGAAGCGACGATACAGTTAAACATGAGGGGTTGCCCTGTGGCGTGATAGTTCAATGGTGTTGGTTGATTAACGTTTTCCCAACCATGCTTTTGGATCTGTGGGTTGGCCTTTTTGGCGTATTTCAAAATAGACCGCGGCTTGATCCATACCGCCGGTATCGCCTGCGCGGGCGATAGTCTCGTTGCTCAGCACCCAGTCGCCGGTATCTTTAATTAACTCTTGGTTGTGCGCGTAAAGGGTCATGAAGCCATCGCCGTGGTTGAGAATAATTAATAGCCCAAATCCGCGCATGTAGTTGGAGAAAATCACCTGTCCGTCGTGCACAGCAGCGACGGGTTCGCCCATTTTTGCATTAATAAGCAGCCCTTCCCAGCGCATTGTACCACTGCGCTGGCTGCCGTAACTGTGGGCAACCTTGCCATTAATCGGCCAGCGCAGAGACCCTTTGCGCGAGGCGAAACTCTGCTTGCCCGCCGGTGTGAGCATCTGCATATTTCGGCTGGCGCGCTCGACGGTGGCGAGCAGTTCTTCGAGTTCGCGGCGCTCTTTAAGTAATTTGTCGAGTTTGCCGCGATCATTTTGCAGTGATACGGTGAGTTTTTGCAGGGTTGCGGCGCGGGTTTTACTGGCTGCCAGTAGTTTTTGCTGGTTGTCGAGCAATTGTTCTTTCGCGCTATCGAGCTGCTCTTTTTGCTGCGACACTTCTGTACTCAATACAGCCAGCTTTTCCACATCGGCGGTGTAGGCTGCAATTTTTTCGTTGCGGGCGTCGATAAAGTAGCTGTAATACTTGAACACGCGAGCGAGTTTCTGCGGATCTTCTTGGTTGAGCAAGAGTTTGATGGATTCTTGATTGCCCAGTTTGTAGCTGGCGGCGATATGTTCGCTGATTGCCGCATTTTGCTGTTTGATGTTTTTACGCAAGTCATGTTGCTGCACGTCGAGATTTTGTAACGTGGCGACATGGCCGTTGATCTGTTGTGTAACGCGGCGGATATTTTTGCTGATATTCGCAGCGTCTACTTCCACCTTCTTTAACTCTGTCGCGAGGGTGTTCTTCTCTTTGTCCCGCTGACCGAGTTGTTTTTCTAGGCTGCTAATGGCGCGCTTGAGATTGTCTAGTTTGGCTTTGTCGTCATCCGCCGCTGCGACATGGGATAACGTCAGCAATAGCATACAGCTGATGGCAGCACGGCTGATTGCTGAGGTTATTGCTGTCATGGGTTTATTAACGATCGCCCGGTCATTTCAGCGGGTTGTTCAAGTGCCATAAGGGCCAACATGGTTGGGGCTATGTCGGCCAGCGAGCCGCCCTCGGCAAGACTAATTTTGCGCTCGCCAACGTAGACCAGAGGCACGGGCAGCGTTGTGTGCTGTGTGTGCGGCTGATTGTTGATGTCGTCGAACATTTCCTCAACATTGCCATGGTCGGCGGTGATCAGAATTTCGCCACCGGCTTGTTCGGTTGCGGCGATCACTTGCGCAAGGCAGAGGTCAATGGCTTCCACCGCCTTGACGGAGGCGTCGAAGTTGCCGGTGTGGCCGACCTGATCGCAGTTAGCATAGTTGCAAATAATCGCGTCAAATTTGTTGCTGCCGATAGCTTCAACGAGTTTTTCGGTGACTTCAAAGGCGCTCATTTCAGGTTGTTTATCGTAGGTGGCGATATTGGGTGATGGCACCAGTATGCGCTCCTCTCCATCGTAGAGAGACTCTTTGCCGCCGCTGAAAAAGAATGTCACGTGGGCGTATTTTTCTGTTTCGGCAATGCGCAGTTGGCGTTTGCCCTGGCTGGATAAATAATCGCCGAGGGAGTTTACCAGTGAGATTGGCGGGTAGGCACAGGGTGCGTCGATATTGGCTTGATATTCGGTGGTTTGAACAAAGCTCGATAGGGCTGGCGTAACGCTGCGGGTGAAACCGTCGAAATGCGGGTCGGTAAACGCATGGGTGATTTCGCGTGCGCGGTCGGGGCGAAAATTCATAAAAATAATCGCATCGCCATCGCTGATTTTAACGGGTGCCTCGCCGGCAGCGCAGACAGTGGTTGCCTGAACAAACTCGTCATTTTCGTCGCGTTGGTAGGCTTGCTCGAGTCCACTTTCGGCGGTTGGTGCGCTATGTGGTGCAACGCCCGCTGCGATAAGGTTGTAGGCGGCAGCCACACGGTCCCAGCGGTTGTCGCGATCGAGCCCATAGAAGCGGCCACAAATCGAGGCGATTTTACCGACGCCGATTTTTGCAAACAGCGCTTCGGCTTTTTGTAGTGAGGGCAGTGCGCTGCGCGGTGGGCAGTCGCGGCCATCGAGGAAAGCATGCAGGTATATTTTTTCAGCGCCTCGCTGCGCGGCCATTTCGATCATGGCAAAGATATGGTCTTCGTGACTGTGTACGCCGCCAGGAGAGAGTAGACCTAGGATATGCACAGCCTTGCCCTTCGCTTGCGCAGTATCAATGGCATCGCAGTAGACGGGATTGGTAAAAAAGTCGCCGTCGGCGATGGCTTTGTTAATGCGCGTAAAATTTTGGTAGACCACACGTCCTGCGCCGAGGGTCATGTGCCCCACTTCTGAGTTGCCCATCTGCCCTTCGGGGAGCCCAACGGCCATGCCTGAGGTATGGATTAATGTTTTTGGATTACTGGCCCAGAGTTTTTGCCACAGGGGAGCATCGGCTTTTTTGATCGCGTTGTATTTATCGTTGTCGCTGTAGCCGAAGCCATCGAGAATAAGAAGTACAAGAGGTCTGTGCTGTTGAGTCATGGCTGGGCGCTGATGTCGAAGAATGTGGGTCAATTTTAAAGACTACCGGTGCATTTCGCTATGGTCGCGAGCGAATTAAGCAAAATGGCACCTTGGCGAGTCGCGTTTTAATGGCTGAGCGCCCTGTTAACTGGCTTCTAGCTGTTCCCAGCGTTTGTAGCATTGGTTTAGCTTGGTTTGCAGGGCAGTGAGCTTGTCTTCCACGGCGGCGGTTAATGCGCGCTCGGCTTGGTAAAACTCAGGATTGTTCATCTGCTCTGAAATTTCACCAATTTGAATTTCCAGGCTTTCAATTTCGGCAGGCAGTAAATCCAGTTCGCGCTGATCTTTGTAGGAGCGTTTTTTTGCCTGTACCTCTGGTTTACTTGGGGCTTTTTCAGGGGCTGCTTGCTTACTGCTGGTTTCTGCTTTGCGCTGCCGCAGCCAGTCGTCGTAGCCGCCGATATATTGGTTGATCACGGCATCGCCCTCAAAGACGAGGGTGCTGGTGACGACATTGTTGAGAAACGCGCGGTCGTGGCTCACTAGCAGTATGGTGCCTTTGTAGTCGATTAGCAGTTCTTCGAGAAGGTCCAAGGTATCGATATCAAGATCGTTGGTGGGTTCATCGAGTACGAGCACATTGGAGGGCCGTGTAAATAGCTTGGCCAGCAACAGGCGGTTGCGCTCTCCACCGGACAGCGCACTGACGGGCTGGCGACAGCGGTCTGGGCTGAATAGAAAGTCTTGTAAATAGCTGATGACATGGCGCGATTTGCCGCCAATGTCGAGCATATCGCGGCCGCCCGAGACGTTATCTTGTACGGTCTTGGTCTCGTCCAGCGCTGATCTGTACTGGTCAAAGTAGGCAATATTAAGGTTGGTGCCGGTTTTGATGGTGCCTTTTTGTGCCGCCAAATCACCGAGCAGCAGTTTCAACAGTGTGGTTTTTCCCACCCCATTGCGACCGATCAGGCCGACTTTGTCGCCCCGCTGAATCAATGTCGAGAAGTTGTCGACAACCGCCTTGCCGTTGTCAAAGGAGAAGCTGATGTCTTGGGCTTCGGCAACAATTTTGCCGGACTTCTCGGCCTGCTGAATATCCATTTTGGCGGTGCCGACTTGCTTGCGGCGATCGGCGTATTCTCGACGCAACGCTTCGAGTGCGCGTACACGGCCTTCGTTGCGGGTGCGGCGGGCCTTGATGCCTTGGCGAATCCAAACTTCTTCTTGCGAGAGGCGTTTGTCGAACAGGGCGTTGTGCTTGTCTTCAGTCTCGAGCATCTCTTTTTTGCGCTCGATATAAGTACTGTAGTTGCAGTTAAATTCAGCCAGTTTGCCGCGGTCAATTTCGATGAAGCGAGTCGCTAAGTTGTCCATAAAGCGGCGGTCGTGGCTGATAAACAGCAGTGCGCCTTCCCATTTCAATAAAAACTGCTCCACCCACTGGATGGCGTCGATATCGAGATGGTTGGTTGGTTCGTCGAGCAGCAAAAGGTCGGGGTTGCAGACCAATGCGCGGGCGAGCAGAACGCGACGCTTATAGCCTCCTGACAGGCTGGCGATATCGACATCGGGGTCGAGGTCCATTTTAGTGACAATGGCTTCTACCCGTTGATTGATATCCCACCCGTCGACGCGTTCTAATTCGCTCTGACACTCTTCCAGATCGCGCATCACGTCATCGCTCGGATTGCTGCCGAGTTGCAGAATTAAATGGTGGTAGCGTGCCGCCAGCTTACCCTCGGCACCAAGGCCTTCGGCAATCACATCAAAAACCGAGCCTTTGGCATCTTGGGGAACTGACTGCTCCAACTGGGCAATTTTGACGCCTGTGGTTTTCTTGTACACCCCTTCATCGGCAATTACTTGGCCGGTAAGTATTTTCAGCAGAGTCGATTTCCCTGCGCCGTTTCGACCGATAAGACAGACGCGCTCGCCGGGCTCAATGACCAAGTTAATGTGATCGATAAGCGGCGGCTGACCATAGCTGAGGTAAATATCTTGCAGAGTGACAAGTGGCATAGAGTTATTGATTATCCAGTGTTGAAGCGGGCTTTGGCGCTTCTGGGCCCAAGGGCTTGGTGATTAAAATAAGTTTCGGCAAGAGCGTCATGGAGCCGAGCAGGGCAGCGGTCATCGCGAGACTGGTCAGTAAGCCGAAATAGATCGACGGAATAAAGTTGGACAGTGCGAGAATCGAAAATCCAGCAATAATTGTCACGGCTGTATAGAACAGCGCCAAGCCAATGCTGGCGTGCGCTCGGTGCATAGAGGCGACATAGTTACCGTCTTTGACAAACTCGCGCTGGAATCGCGTGAGGTAGTGGATGGCATGGTCGACGCCAATACCGACCGTTATGGCGGCAATGGTAATGGTCATCATATCCAATGGAATACCGGCCAGACCCATGCCGCCGAGCACAATCCCTGCTGCTAAGAAGTTCGGCAGAATCGCAATAACGGATATTTTGACTGAGCGGAACAGCACCATAAACATTAGCATAATGCCCACAAAAACTGCGCCGAGGGTCAAAATCTGCGATTTGTAGAGGCTCTGAAGCATGTTGTTGTAAAGCACCAGCAGGCCGGTGAAGCGAATATTTTCCGGGGCAATGCCGACTTCGTTGATGGCGTAATCGCGAATTTTTTCCAGTAATTCTGCGCGGCGCAGCAGACCTTCGGTTTCCATGGCGCGCAATTGAATACGGGTTTCGTCTAGATCTTCAATTAAATAAGGCGCAACCATCTGCCGGTAGATGTCGGGGCTAAAACTTTTGCGCATAAAGGCAATTTCAAAGTCATTTAACTTGTGGCCGCTAAGGTCACTGGCGACATCGTAAATCTGTACAAGCGAGCTGACTTTGCCCACCTCGGGCTGTGCTTCGATAAAACGTTGCAACTTGGCGAGATCGGCGAGACCTGTTGAGGTGAACCAATAAGTATCTTTTAGTGCTGTGCTGGCGTCTTCACCAAATGGGTCGGCAGCGCTGTCAGAGTCGCCAAAAGCGTCATCACCAAAGGCGTCATCGGTGTAGTCGCTCTGCTCGGTGGGGGTGGCTTCGGCGAAGGCATCCTCGGCGAAGGCATCGTCAGCAAACGCATCGTCGCCGTACTCGCTGTCGACCATTGGTTGGTCATTCGAGGATTCAAGGACTGGCTTAAATGTCGGCGCCTGCAGAATAATATCCAGCGGTGTGGTGCCGCCGAGAGAGCTATCGATAATTTCCATGCCTTGATAAATTTCCGTGTCGCTGCGGAAGTAATCAATAAAGCGGTTTTCCACCTGCAGTTGCGTGGTGCCGTAGATCGACAAAATGCCTAAAGCGCCGGCGATCAGCAATACCAGATTGCCGTGGCGTTCGGTAAACACCGCAAATACTGAGGTGAAGGCCGCAGAGTTATCATCGCCACTGGCGTCATTGCCTTTGCCAATTAGCATCATACCCGCTGGAATAATAATAAATGCAACGACCAGCGCCAGTGAGATGCCAAGGGTCATCATCCAGCCAAAGTCGATGACTGGGCGGATATTACTGACAACTAAAGAGAGGAAGGCAACCATGGTAGTGAGCACGGTGTAGAGGCATGGCTTGACCATCGATTTGACCGTTTCAATGACCAGAGTATCTTGCGATGCATCGGGTTGCTCGCGGAAAATTTCGCGGTAGCGGACAATTAAATGCATGGTCAACGCGAGGGTAATAATAAGCAACAATGAGACAAAATTTGAGGAAATGACCGTCAGTCGCCAGTCGATCCAGCTGAGGAAGCCCAGAATAATAACCAGACACAGGGCGCAGGTGGCCAAGGGCAGAACGACCCAGCGAAGTTTGCGAAAAATTATCGCTAGGGTAGCGATAATAAAGATCAGAATGCCCGCGCCAAAAATAACGAGGTCACTTTTAATAAAGTCGACCATGTCAGCAGTAATCATATCTGGACCGCCAAGAAAGATGGTGGCGCGATCGCGGTAGCCATCCATTAATGTGCGTACATCACTGATCATCTGGTGGGTTTGGGCTGCTTTTGCGGTGCGGTAATCGAGAAATTCTTGGCTAACGCTGTCCAGCTCAATCTGTTCTTCAGCAGTGAGGCCTTTCGTGGCTTTGGTTAATCGCAGCGCGTCTCGCGCTCTCACCAAGTCGAGATACTGTTGGTCGAGCTCTAATGTTGCGAGCATCCCCGTGGTTTGGCCATCGCCGCTGAGAATCAGGTTTTTATAAATAGGGCTGTTGAGAAATTCTTGGCGGGCCAATTGACGATCGACGCCGGGTGACAACAGTGTGTTCAGGTCTTCTTGGAGGTCCGCAACACTAATTTTAGGGCTGTACAGCAGAGGCACGTCCAGCAGCGAAAGCATGCTCTCAACGCCTTTGATGGTGGCCAATTCGTCGCGCAGGGAGGCAAGCAGCTGCAGATTCTCATCGTCAAAAAGATCGCCCTGTTTGGGTGAGAAAGTGACAATTAAAAAGTTGTCGCTGCCATAGCGCTGGATGACTTCGCGAAAGAAATTGAGGTCATCGTCATGCTCAAGTGTCAGAGAATCTGCCGAGGCATCCAGTTTGAAATTGGGCAGTCCAAACGCCATACCTACGGTGAGGGCAACGACCATCAAAATTGCGCGGAGAGGACGACGAAGAACCGTTTTTTGGTATAAGTCAAACAGAGCTGAAGACATAAGAGAGTGTTCCTTGGGGCTAGCCATGCAATGCCGCGTATTATGCGATGTTGGGGACGAATATCATAGCGCGCACGGCACTATTTGCCGTGCCTTGGCGCGTTACTGCACTGATTGACGTCATCGTGGGTGAATTAAAAATAGTGAAGCGCTGCCGGATGCGATTAAACTAAGCGCTTTGTGCCGGGCCTCTTAAACCGGACCGTTCAAGTCGAACTTCTTTAAAAGTAGATTCTATGAATGCTGTAATTCTCGATTGCGATAGCCTTGGCCCCCACGATCTGAATATGCAGGCGCTTTACGATCTGCCACTCAATTGGACAGTCTACGGTGCTACCTCGCCGGAGCAGGTGGTTGAGCGCATTGCCGATGCCGATATTGTGGTCACCAACAAAGTACCGTTGACAGCGCTAACGCTTTCACGAGCGCCGAAACTGAAGTTAATAACACTCACGGCGACGGGAACCAATGTGGTTGATCTGGCTGCGGCGCAGGCCAGAGATATGGTTGTGTGCAACGCTGTTAAATACTGCACCGGGTCTGTGGTGCAACATACCTGGGCGCTGATACTGGCGTTGAGCACAAGGCTCAACTATTGTCAGCAAGCGGCGAGTGACGGTACTTGGGGGAAAAGTCCCTTTTTCTGTTTGCTGGATTACCCCGTTCAGGAATTGGCGGGCAAGGTGCTGGGGATTATTGGCGCCGGCGAGCTCGGTCGAGGTGTTGCGGCGGTTGCCGAGGCTTTCGGTATGCGAGTGATTTACGCCGCCCTGCCGGGGCGCGATTACGGCGCCGATGATCGTGTTGAATTTGAGGCTTTTTTAGCCATGGCAGATGTTGTTAGTGTGCACTGCCCGCTTACCCCTAACACCGTCGATCTGATTGATGCAGATGAGTTGACCAAAATGAAACCCACGGCGATTTTGGTGAATACTGCCCGTGGCGGCATAGTGAATGAGATGGCCTTGAAGGACGCATTGCTGGCGAACACTATCGCTGGTGCGGCGGTGGATGTCTTGACCACTGAACCGCCGCGAGAGGGCAATGTGTTACTGGATTCTGCGATCCCCAATCTTATTGTGACACCGCACTGCGCCTGGGCTGCACGTGAATCTCGCCAGCGCGTGGTCGAGCAAATGGCGGAAAATATTCGTGATTTTCTCGCCGCTAAAACGCCCGCCCGCGCACTGCCGAGGGTCTGACTCAGTCGCCGCTAAAGCTGCTGCTGAGTTTTTTTTCAATCAAGTTGTTTTTCAGTTTCGCGTATTGCGGTACGCCATTTTTGTAGGGAGGGTAATCTTCCCCAACAATTAAAGGCTGCAAATAATCGCGGGCTTCTTGGGTAATGCCAAAACCGTCTTTGGTGATAAACGAGCGCGGCATTTTTTTCTCAACATTCGCCACGTTGCTCAGGCAAACTTCACCGAGAGACCAACTGTACTTTTTGGCGCTGCCGCGCTCAATGGTCACCATAATGGCGCTTTTGCCTTCGAGCGCTTTTTCAACGGCGGCCCGACCAACAGCATAGGCCTGTTCGACGTCGGTTTTCGACGAGATGTGTCGTGCTGCGCGCTGTAAATAGTCGGCAAGGGCGTAGTGGTATTTGTACCCGAGGGAATGTTTAATCATGCTGGCCAGTGTCGGCGCGACTCCACCCAACTGCTGGTGGCCGAATGCGTCCTTGTGCAACGAGCCAGAAATTAATGCGCCGTCTGCATATTTCGCGCCCTCTGAGGCAACCACTACGCAATATCCCTTCTCTTTGACGGTAGCGGCGACTTTGGCAACAAACTCTTCGCGCACAAAAGGTATTTCTGGGAAGATGATAATATGGGGCGGGTCACCGGCATTTTCGGCAGCGAGTCCCCCTGATGCGGCAATCCAGCCCGCGTGTCGGCCCATCACTTCCAGGATAAATATTTTCGTGGAGGAGGCGCACATCGATGCAATGTCGAGGCTGGCTTCCTTGGTAGAGACGGCAACGTACTTTGCCACCGAGCCAAAACCGGGACAGCAATCGGTAAAAGGCAGATCGTTGTCGATGGTTTTCGGGATATGAATGGCTTGAATGGGGTAGCCCATTTGCTCGGAAATTTGCGACACTTTGAGGCAGGTGTCGGCCGAGTCGCCGCCGCCGTTGTAAAAGAAGTAGCCGATATTATGCGCTTTAAAGACTTCGACCAGACGCTCGTACTCTGCGCGACTATCTTTAATATCTTTCATTTTGTAGCGACAGGAGCCGAAGGCGCCCCCTGGGGTGTGCAAGAGCGACGCGATTGCCGCGGCCGATTCCTTTTCCGTGTCGATAAGATTTTCCTGCAGCGCGCCGATAATGCCGTTTTGTCCGGCATACAGTTTGCCAATTTTGTCGCTGTTTGCGCGGCAGGCTTCAATAACGCCGCAGGCCGACGCATTGATGACGGATGTTACACCGCCGGATTGCGCATAAAATGCATTTTTCTTACTCATAAAACTCTCTCTTCCTGACAGTCCATTTCCAACCGCCTATGGTAATCGTTCGGAAGAGTATCAGGAAGGAAGAACTAGCGTCCGATGGGTCTAAACACGGAAAATGTGATTTCTGCGTAGTCGCGGTTGCCCAAGGTGTGGTCTGGCTGATAAATATATTCTGCACGGGCGGCGGCGGTCATGCCGCTCCAGGAAAATTGATAGTGCAGTTCGAGTTGCTGTTCGCGTCCGGGCGGTCGCAAATCAATCGCGATTTGTTCATAGGTGACTTGGCGATCGACAGTGCGGCCTGTGGCTAAACGAAGCTCTCCTCGACCATTGTCGATGCGCAGTGGTTGAGCCCAGTAGATGCTCAGTCGGTCGTTGTCCTGCCAAAGTGATTGACCTTGGACGCCAAAAGACCACGCGCTGCTGCGAATATTGTCATCAATCGTCAGCAAGCCGCTGTATTGTTTTAGCCCATGTTCGGTGTTGCCTTGATACAGGGTGACAATGCTCTGCCAGTTTTCTGTGAGGTGCAGCTGGCCGTTGATGCCGGTGAAAAAGGTACCGCTTTCCCCCAACTGTCCCAGCGCAGGACCGATAGCGGTGCCGAGGAAGGTGTCTAGCTCGCGGACATATCCACCCTGAAACGTCATTGATAATCGGTCTGTCGGCAAACTGTATTCAAGTAATGCGCCTGTGCCGCGAGCGTCGCTGTCAGGCTGCGCTTGATCCCACTGTGCGGTTCCTTCGAAAAGGCCAAAACGCAGTTTGTTTTGGCCAATGGCAATGGCGCCACCGCTGCTCAGGCCGTTGCGGGCAAAGTTCAGCCAAGGCGCGGCAAATCGGCTGTCGTCGCTGCTTTGTTCATGCATCGCGCCGCTGTCGGCGTAGACGCCAAAGAACCAACCCGGATTGGCATTGACGCCGGCGAAGCGCTCGCTGCCGCTGCTGTCTTGCCATTGCAGAGCAACGTAGTCTGGCTGTTGTTCACGGCGTGGGTCTGTGGTCTGGTCAAAGGGCAGTACTCCGTTGTTCCACATACCATTTAATGAATTATCCCAAGATCTGCCCCGCCGTTGAGCTGTTCCGACCTGAATTCGCTTGCCATCACGCATTTGACTCTGACGGTGCAGAGGTGCTGCTGGGTGTTTGCTCGGTGCCTGAGTGACGAGCTGGTTGGCATTGGTGTAGAAGGGGAAGCCCAACTCGTCAAACACTGCCATCGAGCGGCCGCTCAGTGCAGCGTCTAGGCTGACGCCCAGTGTTCCGTTGTAGGACGTCGCGGTGCTGTCGCTGACGGCCATCATGCCACTGTTCAGGTCGACGCCAGTCGCCACGGCTGTTGCTCCGACGGGTCGCGTGGCGGCATCGAGGTCCAAAAGCCCTTGTCCATAGATCTGAGTATCGCTGTAAATCCCAGTTTTGTTGGCCGTCACTAGCAGCCGATTGGCCAGTTCATAATTACCCACGGTGGGGAACATTTGTTTGAGCAGTGCCAGCGAGCCGCTGACTATCGGGGCCGCAAATGAGGTGCCGACGTTGCCGGTGTAATACTGGCTGTTGGGCTCAGCGTCTGCAGGTGGCGGTGTGGGGGCCCAGATGACTTCGCTTTCATCGAAGGTGCCATCGCCATTGGCGTCACCGCCGCCCGGAGCTGCCAGACAAAAGTCTGCGGCTACACCGCAGTGGTTTGAGTAGTAGGCAATCTCGCCGCTGCTGTCGACGGCGACGACGGCGAGCATGTGGTCTTTGAGTTCAGGGAACAGGTAGGGTAGTCCTGGCAACAGCTCTGGTGAGGTGGCGTCGACGGGATCGCCATTGTCATCGGTGTCGTTCCACGCGTTGCCTGCTGCGACAACAAAAATTGAGCGGTCGCCGCGGGCTTTTCCCGCTTGTCTGAGGGCCTCAAGGGTCAGCCTTAAGCCGCTTTCGGTCTCGCTCTGGGTGTAGGAGGTGATAATGCCAGAGAAGCCAAAACTTAAATTGATGATCTCAGCTTCATTGGTCATGGTGTTGAAGCGGTTGGCGAAATAGTTGTCATCGCCAAAGGTTATGTCATCGATAACAATGGGTTCGGAGGGGTCGTCATCGGCGCTAAGGGGGATTTCATAGGCGTTAATACTGGCCTCAAAGGCAACACCGTGCATATCAAAGCCGCTGATGCTGGGGGTGCTGTCACGATTGGCCGCAATCACTCCAGCGACGCCCGTGCCGTGGGTAATGGCGTCATCGGTTCGCGCTGTGCCACCGCTATAATCACTGCCAGCGAAGGTGATTTTAGTGCCGGATCCTGCGGCAAACTCGAGATGGTCGTCATACACCCCTGAATCAATAACACCAACGGTGACTCCGGCTCCCGTCGCGCCGCGAGCATAGGCCATAGAGGCGTTGATCATCGTCAAGGCGCCCATGCCTTTATATTCATCGGTCTCGAAGACAGCGGCACGGTCAGCGATATTTTCAGGGTCCTGAGGTTGTGCGGCAAAGCTATTCCACGGCGGTCTACTGGTATTTTCGGTGGAAGTGACAGGGGGTGTAATGACGCCATTGCTGGCAGGCTGCGTGCCGCCACCACTGCCGCCACAACTGGCGAGAGAAAGGGCTACTAACATGCCAAAGGCGACAGACAGTTTTTTCATAAATAACATCTCAGGGTGGCCAGAGCGGCCACAGTTTTTTCTAATGATTCAAGTTTTAGACTATATGCCCAGATACTTAGCAGTTTTCTACGGCCGGTGTCATAATCGGCCCTCAAAGCCTTGCTTGCGGGCGAACGTGCTAATCGCAAGGGTAACAATTTAAGGGAAAATATGCACATTCATATTTTGGGCATTTGCGGCACTTTTATGGGCAGTTTGGCGCAGCTTGCGAAACAGCTTGGCCATACTGTGTCGGGCTGTGATGCCAACGTTTATCCTCCGATGAGCACGCAGTTAGAGATGGCGGGTATCGATCTTATTGAGGGCTTCGATCCTCAGCAATTGGTGCCTGCTCCCGACCTTATTATTGTTGGCAATGCGCTGTCGCGGGGGAATCCTTGCGTTGAGTATATGCTTGATCAGGGGCTGCCCTACACGTCCGGGCCGCAGTGGCTCGGCGATGCACTGTTGCGCAATCAATATGTGTTGGCGGTATCAGGTACTCATGGCAAGACGACGACCAGCAGTATGTTGGCAAAAATCCTTGATTATGCGGGCTTAAAACCTGGCTTTTTAATTGGCGGTGTACCGGTGGATTTCGGCTTGTCGGCGCGATTGAGTGGCGAGGAGAAGGGCTATTTTGTTGTGGAGGCAGATGAGTACGACAGTGCATTTTTTGATAAACGCTCTAAGTTTGTGCACTACCACAGCAATACCGTTGTGATGAATAACCTCGAGTTTGATCATGCGGATATCTTTGATGATTTGCCCGCGATTCAAAAACAATTTCATCACATGCTGCGCACGGTGCCACGCAGCGGCTATGTTATCTATCCCGCTGGCGAGAAGAATTTACAGCAAGTGGTTGATCGCGGCTGTTGGAGTCAATTGCGCACATTTTCCGAGGGCGATGGACGCGCCCACAAGAGTGATTGGCAGTATCAGCTTTTAGAAAAAGACGGCTCACATTTTCAGGTGACCGATCCTGAGGGTCAATTGGCTAGTGTGCTGTGGCGACATAGCGGACTGCATAATGTGGCGAACGCTGTCGCGGCAATGGTTGCGGCGAGTACGGTGGGCGTCAGTTTACCTGCGGCGGCCGCTGCGCTATGTGAGTTTATTGGCGTGAAACGTCGCATGGAATTGATTTATCAAGACAGCGCGATTTCAGTCTATGACGATTTTGCGCACCACCCAACAGCGATTAAAACGACCCTCGAGGGGCTGCGCGCGAAAGTGGGCGACGAGACGATTGTGGCAATTATTGAGCCGCGCTCGGCAACTATGAAGATGGGCTTGCATCAAGCCGCGTTGAGCAGCTCGGTGGCGGCGGCTGATCAGGCGCTCTGGTATAAAAGTGCTGCCATTAACTGGGATCTTCAAGCGGTGGCGACACACTCCGCTGTACCAGCCTTGGTTTGCAGCGATATTGAAAGTCTGTTGCAGACCGTGCGACAGAGTGCTGCAGGGGCGGCAAAGCTACACGTTGTGATTATGAGCAACGGCGGTTTTGAAGGGTTTCATCAGCGCTTGGTTGCTCAATTAAAAGGGGCTGGTTAGGCCAGCGTCACTCTGTGGTTTTCTCTAACTGAAAGGCGAGCTTGTTGGTCGCGCGAATCAGTGCGTCAGTAATGCCGGGTTCCCCTGACGAGTGTCCTGCATCGGCAATGATTTCTAATTTTGCGCTTGGCCATGCATTGCTGAGCGCGAAGGCCTGATTGACCGGGCAGACCATGTCATAGCGACCATGCACAATTGTGCCGGGAATGTCCTTCAACCGGTGGGCGTTTTTAATAATTTGGTCGTGCTCTAAGAATGATTTGTTGATAAAGAAATGCGCTTCGATACGCGCCATAGCCAGCGCCATATGCGGATTGGCAAAGCGATCAACCACGGCGTGATTGGCTTGCAGCGTTGCGCATCGACCCTCCCAAATTGACCACGCTTTCGCAGCGGCCATGCGCTCAAGTTCGTTGTCACCGGTCAAGCGCTTGTAGAATGCCGCGACCATATCGCTGCGCTCAGCCTCTGGGATAACTTGGCAATATTGCTGCCAGTAGTCGGGGAAAATACGTCCGGCACCGTCTTGATAAAACCAGTGAATATCTTCGTCGCGGCAGAGAAATATACCGCGCAAAATTAATCCGAGCACCAATTCAGGATAGGTCTGCGCATACACCAGTCCTAAGGTGGACCCCCATGAACCACCAAACACAACCCAGCGATCAATTTTTAATGTGGTGCGAATTGTTTCAATGTCGGCGATGAGAGCGGCGGTATTATTGTCTTCCAACCGCGCATGGGGTGTCGATTGCCCCGCGCCGCGCTGATCGAACAAAATAATTCGGTATTTTTCAGGGTCAAAAAAGCAGCGGTCGGTGACTGTTGTTCCACCGCCGGGGCCGCCGTGTACAAAAAGCACAGGTATGCCATCAGGATTGCCCGACTGTTCCACATACAATTTATGAGGCGGCGTAACGGCGATAAACTGTTTTTTGTAGGGGCGAATGGCGGGGAAGTGTTTTTTCATGGCGCTGAAATTACCTTAATCAACGGGGCTCTGGGGGGTGTTAGAGATAGACAAATAGCCTGCCAAGCTCTAACGTGTAACCCTAGGCTACAACGAAAGGAAACGCAAATGATAGATAAGCAGCGATGCATTTGGTGCGGTGAAGACCCTTTTTACCGCCAGTACCACGACACCGAGTGGGGCGTGCCTCGCTATGATGATCAGACGCTATTTGAGTTTCTGTTACTTGAAGGGGCGCAGGCGGGACTGTCGTGGATTACCGTGTTGCGCAAACGGGAGAACTACCGCAAAGCCTTTGCCAATTTTGATGTGCAGAAAGTGGCTGCCTTCACAGAGCGGGATGTCGAACGCCTAATGTTAGATGCGGGCATTGTGCGCAACCGTTTAAAAATCACCAGTGCGATTTCAAATGCGCGTTGTTTTATTCAAGTTCAGCAGGAATTTGGCAGTTTTAGCGCGTATTTTTGGGGCTTTGTCGATGGCACGCCGATTCAAAACGCTTTTCGGTCGCACACAGATATCCCCGCCTCCACAGCGCTGTCAGACACTATCAGCAAGGATATGAAAAAACGTGGGTTCAAGTTTTTTGGTACAACCATTTGCTACGCCCATATGCAGGCAACAGGCATGGTCAACGATCACGTGATAGATTGTTATCGCTATTCGCAGTGCTGAACTGTCGCGATGGTAAACGACGGCTAGCCAACCACAACCATGTCGCGGCCCATATGCTGGGCTTGATAAAGGCCGTTTTCAGCGGTTGAGATGAGGTCGTCTATGCCGGTGCATTTATCGATAGAGGCGACGCCGACGCTGAGGGATATACGCAGTTTATCGCCCTGTGCCTCCATGAGTAATTTTCCCGCTTGAGCGCGCAGCCGCTCGGCGATATTGGTGGCGGCTTCGGCGTTTGCGGTAGGCAGCAACACCATAAATTCGTTGCCGCCCCAGCGTGCGACCACGTCTTCGCCGCGCAAAGGCTCGCTAAGAAGTACGCCAATCGCGTGAAGCACATCGTCGCCGACATCGTGGCCGTAGCGGTCGTTAATAAACTTAAAATTGTCCAAGTCGGCGAGCAGTATGGAGAACGGCTGATTAATCAGCCGGTACTGCTGATATTTTTTCTCTAGCCGGCGCTCCATATCGAGTCTGTTCGGGAGTTGCGTGAGCTGATCTTGGTGGGCGATTTGATCGACTCTCAGAGAGAGATCTTTGTACCGGTGCAGGCTCCGTGAGTGGGAGTTGTCCATGGCAATGGCAAAGAGAGAGAGTACTGCGAAGGCTGACAAAAATCGTGCAATAACCACTTCACTGTAGACATCTGGCGAAATAAAGCCTGAGTTACCGAAAAACAACCAGAGGGTCGCAGCGAAGATCGAGGCTAAAATAATCATGCTGACGCGTGAGCCGAAGGTACCCACCAACACAGGGATAATGGTTAAGCACCACAAAAGCACCGAGCTGTCGGGGACTGTGCTGAGTAGATAGAAAAACGTAACGATAAGAACGGCTGCGAGCAATCCGCGCACCAGCGCTGGGCGATCAAAAATAGAGTGAATGCCAAGACCCACTAAGAGTATTCCTGCGACCCCTAAGTAGAATGTGGCGAGGGCCATCTCTCCCGACTGGTAGGAGTAGAAGGCGAAGAGTACAGAAATTATTTCTTGCGCGACCAGCGAAAACGAGAGAAATACGCTGGGTATTGATTGTTTGCTGTCCATGTCTGTCATAACGAAACCACCATCCATTGGCAGTAAATGTAGCACGTAATTGGCGGGCCGTCACAGCCCGCCAGTCTTGGGCTTACTTGGGCGCGCGCTTGCGCTCGTTTTCAGTGAGCAGTTTCTTACGCAGACGAATGCTCTGTGGTGTCACTTCTACCAACTCGTCGTCTTCGATAAATTCGAGCGCTTGCTCGAGGGTGTGCTTGATCGGCGGCACAAGAGTCAACGCTTCGTCGGTACCCGAGGCGCGCACGTTGGTAAGCTGCTTGCCTTTGATTGGGTTGACCACGAGGTCATTGGAGCGCGAGTGAATACCGACAATTTGCCCTTCGTAGACATCAACCGCATGGCCTAAGAACAAGCGACCGCGGGCTTGGATATTGAACAGTGCGTAGGCAGCTGTTCTGCCCTTGATCATGCTGATCAGTGCGCCGTTTTTGCGCGAGAAGCTCTCGCCCTCTTTCACTGGACCGTAGTGATCAAAAATGCTGGTCATAATGCCTGAGCCCGAGGTCAGGGTGAGGAACGTGCCGCGGAAACCAATCAGCCCGCGCGAAGGCATAATAAACTGTAAACGCACGCGACCTTTGCCATCTGGTTCCATATTGGTCATTTCAGCGCGACGTAGGCCGAGTTCTTCCATGACTGCGCCCTGATGGTGGTCTTCAACGTCAATAACAACTTGCTCGAAGGGCTCTTGCACTTTTCCGTCGACTATTTTCTGAACTACTTCGGGGCGTGAAACACCCATTTCGAAGCCTTCGCGACGCATTGTTTCAATCAAGACTGACAGGTGCAATTCACCACGGCCTGAGACAATAAACTTGTCGGGCGTGTCGCCCTGCTTAACGCGCAGCGCAACGTTGTGGATCAATTCTTGATCGAGACGATCTTTGATATTGCGTGTGGTGACAAATTTGCCTTCCAAGCCCGCAAATGGCGAATCGTTAACGATAAAGGTCATGCTGACTGTGGGCTCGTCAACGCTCAAGGGTGGCAGCGCTTCGACATGGTCTGGGTCACAGAGTGTGTCAGAAATACCGAGACCGTCAATGCCGTTGATACAGACGATGTCACCGGCGCCTGCCAGTGGTGTTTCAATTTGCTCAAGACCTAAATAGCCTTTTACATTGAGCACTTTGCCACGACGCTCTTCGCCGTTCGCGCGCTTTACAATCACTTGCTGGCCTGGCTTTAAACGGCCACGGGTAATGCGACCAACGCCGATAACACCGACATAGCTGTCATAGGCGAGCGCTGAAATTTGCATTTGAAATGGACCTTCGGCATCAACATTGGGCGCTGGTACTTGATCAACGATCATTTGGTAGAGCGGGGTCATGTCCTCAGCCATGTTATCGAGGTCTGTACCGGCAATTCCGTTTAGGGCAGAGGCGTAGATCACGGGGAAGTCGAGTTGTTCATCAGTGGCGCCGAGGTTGTCAAAGAGATCAAAAACCTGATCCATCACCCAGTCAGGACGCGCCCCTGGACGGTCAACTTTGTTGATAACAACAATGGGTCGCAGACCTTGCTCAAAGGCTTTAGAGGTTACGAAACGTGTTTGTGGCATCGGGCCGTCAACGGCGTCAACCAGCAGTAGAACAGAGTCAACCATCGACAGCACGCGCTCTACTTCACCACCGAAGTCGGCGTGACCTGGGGTGTCGACGATATTAATGCGATAATCATTCCACTTGATGGCAGTGTTTTTTGCCAAAATGGTAATGCCGCGCTCCTTTTCTTGATCATTAGAGTCCATCAGTCGCTCGGAGCCAACATCTTTACGATCTAAGGTGCCGGATTGGCTTAATAGTTTGTCTACCAGCGTGGTTTTTCCGTGGTCGACGTGAGCGATGATGGCGATGTTGCGTAGATTTTCAATAGACATGACAGATACCGAGTAGCGCAAAAAAGGCGCGATTATAGTGGAATTGACGGGAACTGCTAGGGATCTTTTCGCTAAGTGACAGATTCTTGCTCACTGCGGACATTGCGCTCGATAAGCATTCGTGTGATTGATGTTGCGGGAGAGGGAGGTGCGATAAGATTTCCCTGTAATAAGGGGCAGCCTGTATCGAGCACGAGGTGATGTATTTCAGGTTCTTCTATACCCGGGGCAATGCAGGTTAGACCCACGGATTTTACGAGGTCAATCAACCCTTTGACGAGGTTCCACGAGCTTTCCATGTAAACGCTTTCGGCCATAAGGCGTTGGGATATCCTGATTGTGCTGATATTAAAGTCGCGCAGTTTCTGAATGGGTAGACTTTGATAACCAACATTGTCGACGCTAAAGCCTATTCCTAAATCTTTCAGTTTGTTTATTTGCAGCTCGAGAGGCTTGTATATTTTTGGCAGTGTCTCTGTGTGCAAGCTAAACACGAGGGTTTCGGCGCCGATGTTGTGTCGATTGAGCAAGTTTTGAACATTGTTCACAAAAGACGGATGCTCAAGCTCCCGAAGACTTAACGTGAAATATATTTTCTGATCGCTGCGCCACAGCCCTTGGTCGCGCCAGAGCGTGAGATGGCGACAGCACTGGTCAAGCAGTGATAGTGAGATCTCGACAATCATCGAGCCAGATTCGAGAATTTGGATAATGTCATTGGCAGGGATAATTTGATTGTCAGGGTTTCGCCAGCGCAAAAATATTTGAAGGCCGCAAATAAGGTTGCTAGACGTGTCAATAATGGGCTGAAAGTAGGGGAAAAACGACTCAGTATTGGCTTTGTCCCGCAGCTGCGCCAAAAGTGTGGTGTGTGCTTGCAGTTCGGAGGGTAGGCGTTGATTGTGGAAGTAGTAGTTGGATTTCCCCTCGCGCTTAATGGTGTAAAGCGCTTTATCTGCCTGCTGCAAAATTGCCCCGCCGTCGGCGCTGCCGTCATTAAACAAGACAATGCCAATGCTGCAGCTGATGCGAAATTTCTCCTCTTTTATCAGAAAAGGCTCACGGGCGGCATCAATAATTTTTTCAGCGACCTGCGCGACCTGCAGGCGGGAGGACTCCTCTTCTCGGTCCAAGTTTTCCAACAGCACGACAAATTCATCGCCGCCCAGCCGCGCCACTGTTTCCTCGGTGCGGATAACTTTGCGCAGACGCTGTGCAAAAAGTGTCAGGGCAATGTCGCCATAGTGGTGTCCGCGGGTGTCATTGATTTCTTTAAAGTGGTCGAGGTCGATAAACAGGAGTGAACAGTAGTGCTTGTTGCGCTGGGCCAAGGCAATGACACGATTGAGCTCTTCCATCAGACGGTGCCGATTGGGCAAGCCGGTCAAAGGGTCGAAATACGCCTGCTGTTTGATGCGCGTTTCCAAATTGACGCGATCGGTAACGTCTTCTACAAATGACGCGGCGCCCACCACGTTCATGGCCTCATCAAAGAGCGGTGTATCGTTCCATTCGCAGATAATTACGGTGCCGTCTCGAGTGATGTTCTCTGCCGTGCCTGAAAAGTCTTTACCAAACAAAAACAGATCATTTTCAACTTGCTGCATCAAAAATGGCTTCTTGTTATCAAATAAAAAATCAGTAGTTCGGCCAAGGACTTCCTTTCTGGAATAGCCAAAGATGGTGGTTGCAGCGGGGTTCCAGGTAATGATTTCGCGCTGTTGGTTCCACTCGATAAAGCCGAGAGGCGTCTGTTCGATTAGGCTGGCTATCTTTTGGCTGGTTTGAACGGTTTTCCGCGCCTGCTCCTTGGACTTGAGCATGGCGGCAGTTATTTCGCGGGCTCGCGCGTGGCTGGCCATGGCGCAAACAGTTAACAAGCTGTAGACAACGACAATGAGGGCAAGAAATGCAGGTTGCTCGGGATATTTAATGTATAGCGTTGCCAGCAGAGGTACATAAATTAGGCTGAGAACCACTTGCTGGAAAAAACGGCGGTAGTGGAAGAGTAGTAACCACGGAAAGCTTAGGGTAATCAGGATGATCATGACTAAGGCAGTTGCTTCGAGTTGACCCGCATGAATAAAAAGCGGTGATGCGGCCCCCCAAAGTGCCGCGCAAATAAGGGCGGAAATATAAACTGCGACCAGTGTTTGTGCGGGCGAGAGACTCCCCGCGCGTTTTGCATTGGCCAGCCACAGCCAAAAGCCCAAGCCAGTGCAAGAAACAGAACTCAGCCAAAGCCATTGGAGGAGTGATGCTGTGGTCTGAGTGCCCACTATAAATAGAACAATGCTAGTGGCGACGTACACTGCCAGTCCAAGCGCTACATTTCGCAGTGTAAGGCCCTCTAATTCAATCTGAATTAACTGACTGAGCGAGGTTATGTTGGGTTGGGGAATGTTGTAGCTGGCTTCCCTAGACTCCCCGAGCAGATTGTTATTGCTCATCATCGGCTGCATCCTGCGGCTGATTTCAATTTAAATGTTGGCTAAATACTGAATATAGCCGGTTATACCCATAATTGGGGGCTAATTAGCGTAAATAGTGTGAGCGCCATCACAGTTTTTCTTATGACGTAAAGTTTAGGCGGGATTTGATGGTGGCGCGAATATTGCGATATTGCAAAATCCTTTTTTGCACATTGCATCTGCTTGTAGGCGGCTCATAATGCCCTGCTCGCAGTAGAGCAGATAGGATTGATGCTTGTTTAAGGTGTCGATTTGTTCTGTGAGTTTAAAAAAAGGGACGACAATCACGCGATGTGTTGGCCAATGCAGCGGTTTTTTTTCCACTTCGTCGGGGTGACGCACGTCGATGATGATATCGCCGGGCGCGGGCCATTCCACTGTGTCAATTGACGTCATTATTTCTACTCGATGGCGGTTTCGCAGGGGCCTGTATGCGAGAGCCGCTGGCTAAAAAGGTCTGTCGACCAATCTCTATTGTCCATTGCAGCGTTTAGAATAGCATCTGGCATTAATAGTCGCAGTAACGCGTGACAGTGTTTCGATAGAACGGCATGATACCCGCGCAATGAGAGGGATCTATCAATGCGGCTTGTGCTTTAGCACCATAAAGGTGCACCACTGAATTAAATGCACTGTTATGGTGCTTGTAGGTGATCTTATCGGTTGAGCTCAGGGGAGTGTTTAGCATCAAAAGCCCTGCTGTGCGCAGAAATAAGGGACGTCAAGCGTCCATCGCTTATTTCTGACTCGTTGGCATGACAATTGCAAATAACGTTTTCGAAATGCCTCTTTCTATCAGGTGTCTTGCACGAGTCCCAGTGACAGCGTGCAGCGCGGGGTAAAAGCCGGTAAAGCTGTATCAAACCATGAAATATCGAATTCCGAATTGGAGGAAAACATGTCTGAGAAGACTTTAAATCTTATTAAAGAAAGCGGCGCTCGCTGGGTTGACCTGCGATTCACTGACACCAAGGGTAAAGAACACCACCTGACACTGCCTTTGGGTGAAGTCGGCGAAGACTTTTTCCTCGAAGGCAAAATGTTCGATGGTTCTTCCATCGGTGGCTGGAAAGGTATTAACGAATCAGACATGATTCTTATGCCAGACGACAGCACCGCTGTACTCGATCCGTTTACCGACGAGCCAACTGTTATTTTGCGTTGCGGTGTCGTTGATCCAACCACCATGCAAGGCTACGAGCGCGACCCGCGATCTATTGCTGACCGCGCTGAAAAGTACCTCGTATCAACTGGCTTGGGCGATACAGCGTTCTTCGGTCCAGAGCCTGAATTCTTTGTCTTTGACGACATCAAGTGGGGCGCTGATATCAGCGGTGCTTTCTACAAAATCAATTCTGAAGAAGCGTCTTGGTCCTCTGGTAAAGATTTTCCAGAAGGCAATATGGGCCACCGTCCCGGCGTGAAGGGCGGCTATTTCCCCGTACCGCCGGTTGACAGCCTGCACGATCTTCGCGCTGCTATGTGTAACGCGATGGAGCAGATGGGTCTTGAGATTGAAGTTCATCACCACGAAGTGGCAACCGCTGGCCAGTGTGAAATTGGCGTTCGTTTTGACACGCTGGTGAAAAAAGCGGACCAAGTCCAGATTTTAAAGTACTGCGTTCACAACGTTGCCCACGCCTATGGCAAGACAGCGACCTTTATGCCTAAGCCATTAGTGGGCGATAACGGTTCAGGTATGCACTGCCACATGTCTTACTCGAAAGATGGCGTAAACCAGTTTGCCGGTGACGGCTATTCTGGTCTGAGCGAAACGGCTCTGTTCTACATTGGCGGTATTATTAAGCACGCGAAAGCGCTGAACGCCTTTGCAAACCCGTCGACCAACTCATACAAGCGTCTAATTCCAGGCTTCGAAGCACCGGTAATGCTGGCTTATTCAGCGCGCAACCGCTCTGCGTCAATCCGCATTCCGTATGTTGCCAGCCCACGCGGCAAGCGCATTGAAGTTCGCTTTGGCGACCCAGTTGCCAACCCATACTTAATGTTTGCGGCCTTCTTGATGGCGGGCTTAGACGGTGTTAAGAACAAGATTCACCCAGGCGATGCAGCGGACAAAGATCTTTATCATTTGCCGCCAGAAGAAGCCGCCGCCATTCCTCAGGTATGTGGCAGCCTTCGTGAAGCACTGAACGCGCTTGACGCTGACCGCGATTTCTTAACTGAAGGCGGTGTTTTCTCTAACGATATGATCGATGCCTATATCGCACTGAAGATGGAAGACGTCTACCGTGTTGAGCACACCACTCACCCAGTTGAGTTTGATATGTACTACAGCTGCTAATCGCTGTAGCGGCGCGGTGAAACGCGTCAAAAAACCCTAGAAAAGCCCGTCATTGCGAAATGGCGGGCTTTTTCTTTGTCCCCAATAGGTCTAATCTTTAGCTGGCGTGAGACTTTTATTGCGCATCGACTCAAAGGAATTGAGAGGCTCAACACCATGAAAAATTGGTTGCTAGCGAAAAAAAGGTTTGATGGTTGCCTGTTCAGCCTTGCGCTGCTTTGCACATCGACGCTTGTGGCAGCGCCGGTGTACAAAACCACTGACGAACAGGGGCGCGTGACTTACAGCGATACGCCATCCTCTGATCAGCCTGCCACCGAGGCACAGTTGCGCCCGATTAACCAAATCAACACAGCAGTGTCGCCCGTAAAAGACGGCGCGGTGACTGAAAGCGTGGCATTATCCGGTTATTCGTCGATTGCGATTGTTGCGCCTGAAGCCGATACAATTATTTCCCACGAACAGGGCAATATTATTGTCCAACTCGCCCTGACGCCCGAGCTGCAGCGCGGCCATGTTGTTCAATTCTATCTCGACGGTAAACCTTACCGAAGACCCGTGGCCGCGACCTCTTACGCGGTAACTAAACCCGAGCGCGGCACGCACACTGTGTCGGCCAGTGTGGTTGCGGCAGATGGCGCGGTGATCGCGTCCAGCGCCGCCGTCACTGTGCATGTTCAGCGTCATTTCAAGCGCAAAAAGTAGTCACTTCTAGCTCATTGCACCAAAACGGTGCACGAATTGTTCGCTCGTCGTATAATCCCCGCAAAGGGCGAAATATCTCCCCAATTTTCGGGCTTTCCAGACCAGTCTCACGACACAGTTTTGGCCTGCTTATTGCAGGCTTAAACAGCGAGGCCTCTGAGATTTTTCCGGCCCACACAACAAACGCCATTAAATTGGCCAGCTACGGCACTTATGACATCATATCAACTGCACAGACTTCTTCTCGACAATCTCAATACAGCCGTATTGCTGATCGATAGAGCGCTGTTGATTGATTATATTAATCCGGCAGCAGAGGCCCTTTTGCAGGCGGGAAGTGTCCGTCTGCGCGGCACGCCCGTGAGCAATCTGTTTGTCGATGATGCCACTGCGCGGCAGACGCTGCGTGAATGTTTGGAGTTTGGGAACGCGCATACCCTGCGTCAAGAGTACTTGAGCGGTTTAATCGCCGAATCCTCGCAGGTGGACTACACCATCACCCCGCTGAGTATTGATTCAGGCGAGTGGATTTTGATGGAGATGCAGCCGGTTGATCGCATCCTCAAGATTAACCGCGAGGAAGCGTTACTGTCGGTTCACGACACCTCGCGCAGCCTTATTCGCGGCTTGGCCCATGAAATTAAAAATCCACTGGGCGGTATTCGAGGCGCTGCTCAGCTGTTGGCGCGGGAGATCACAGACCGCGGCTTAGGGGGCGAGACGGCAGAGTTGTGCCAGATTATCACGACTGAAACAGACCGTTTACGCAACCTTGTCGACCGATTGCTGGGCCCCAGCCAACTGCCCACTTATGAAGAGCTAAATATTCACGAAGTGGTTGAGCATGTTGCGGCGCTTATCGATGTTGAAGTGCAAGGAGCGTTAACCCTTGTGCGCGACTACGACCCAAGCATTCCCAATTTGTTGGGTGATCGCGCTCAGCTGATTCAAGCCCTTTTAAATGTCGCCCGCAACGCCATGCAGGCCATGCTTGAGGGCGATAGAAGTGAGTGCACACTTACATTTAAAACTCGAATACAGCGCAGTTTTACTATTGGTGGTGAGCACCATCGTGTGATCTGTCGAGTGGATATTATTGATACTGGCCCCGGTATTTTAGACGACATCAAAGAGCGTATTTTCTTCCCCATGATCAGTGGTCGCAGCGAGGGAACGGGGCTTGGCCTGACCATCGCCCAATCTGCGGTCAATGTCCATCATGGCATTATTGAATGTGAGTCGGAGCCGGGCAACACATGCTTCTCGATCTACTTACCCCTAAAGGTTTAGCATGAAAACCACCTCAGAAATTTGGATAGCGGAAGATGACCGATCGCTGCGCTGGGTGATGGAGAAAGCCCTCACCCGGGCGGATCTGGACGTGCGAAGTTTTGAAACCGGCGATGACCTCTTGGCTGCGCTGCGAACCTCGCAGCCTGAAATTATTATTTCCGACATTCGCATGCCGGGCATTGATGGCCTCGATTTACTGCGACAAATTCACGCAACAAAACCGGCCATGCCGGTAATCATAACGACTGCGCACTCAGACCTCGACAGCGCGGTTGCTGCTTATCAAGGTGGCGCATTTGAATATTTACCCAAGCCCTTCGACCTCGACGAGCTGGTGGAAGTGGCGCGGCGTGGTGTGAGCTTCGCCCGTGAACAAAAACCTGAAATGGCTGCGCAAGAGCCGGAGCCAGTCCAAGAAATTATTGGTGAAGCACCTGCCATGCAAGAAGTGTTTCGCGCCATTGGCCGCCTCTCCAACTCCAACATTACTGTTTTAATCAACGGAGAGTCAGGCACCGGCAAGGAACTGGTGGCGCACGCGTTGCACAAACACAGCCCGCGCCGGAATGCGAAATTTATCGCCCTGAATATGGCAGCCATACCTCACGACCTCATCGAATCAGAGCTGTTTGGCCACGAAAAGGGCGCCTTTACTGGCGCATCACAGCGCCGCGAGGGCCGCTTCGAGCAAGCCAATGGCGGCACACTTTTCCTCGATGAAATTGGCGATATGCCTGCCGAAGCGCAGACGCGCTTGCTGCGGGTGTTGGCCGACGGCGAGTTCTACCGCGTGGGCGGCCACACGTCGGTGAAAGTTGATGTCCGAATTATTGCTGCAACCCACCAAAACCTCGAAGAATTGGTGAAAAGTGGTCGCTTCCGCGAAGATCTCTATCACCGCCTCAATGTAATACGCGTGCACCTTCCTAAACTGGCGGACAGGCGCGAAGATATTCCGCAGCTTATGAAACACTTCTTTCAGCGCGCAGCGAAAGAGTTGGATATGGAACCCAAAGTTCTGTCCGGTGAGGCTGAAGATTTTTTCTACGGCTTGCCATGGCCCGGCAATGTTAGGCAGCTGGAAAATATTTGCCGCTGGCTAACGGTGATGGCGGCAGGGCGAGAAGTGTTGTTGAGTGATTTACCACCAGAATTAAAGCAGGGAGAAGCGAGCGCTAACTCTCGCGCTAACAGCGACTGGCAAAGTCAGTTGCGGCGATGGAGCGAAAAAGAGTTGAAGTCGGGGCGGCGCGAAATACTGTTACAGGCCGTACCGGACTTCGAGCGTGCGATGATTGAAACAGCGTTGGCCCACACGGGTGGGCGCAAGAAGGATGCTGCAGAACTGCTGGGATGGGGTCGAAACACCCTGACGCGCAAGCTCCAAGAGTACAATATTGAAGGTCAAGAACCGTAATCGACTGCTGCGTTATTCGGACACAAAAAACCCGCTGTGAGAGCGGGTTTTTTGATTCGGCAGATTTCGCTGTCGAATTAGTGGGTGCTGTCGGCGGCACTCTGATCTTGTTGCGCTTTTGCTTCCGCTTGCGCGGCCGCTTGTTGCACGGCATTGGCAAACAGCGCGTCGAAGTTGATCGGCGGTATCATTAGCGGCGGGAACGACGCCTTCACTAAGATGCTGTCAATGGTTTCGCGGGCGTAAGGCAACAGCATGGTTGGGCACGTTGAATTCAACACTTGAGCAAGTTGCGCGCCTTCCATACCTTCAATGGCAAATAGGCCTGCCTGCTCCACTTCGATAAGATAAATGGTCTCGTCTTCGCCGGTAACTGTAATGGTTAGACGCAGCGCGACTTCAAATAAGCCCTCAGAGACTTTTTGAGTTTTTGTGGTTAAGTCTTGATTGACCTTTGGTTTCCACTGCTTTTGGAACACTTCTAGTCCCTGCGGTGTTTCGAAAGAAAGGCCTTTCAGGTAAATGCGTTGAATAGCAAACTTTGGGCCTGCTGCCTGTTCTTGTGTCGCTGCTTCTGGAGCAGTAGTGGTTTCATCTGTCATGGTAGACCCTTCGGTTTGATAATTATTGATTGTGTCAATTCTATATGGAGACGGTTTCACCTAATTCAAGGGCAGTTTGCGCGGCCGCTTCCAGGCCACCACTGCGCTCGAGATCTTGCAGTTCGGTGTAGCCACCAATGTGCTGGTTACCGAACCAAATTTGCGGCACAGTGTTGCGGCCGCTTTTCTGCATCATTCTCGCTTTGAGATCAGCATCGTGATCGACAGAAATATCTTGAAAATCAATGCTTTTGGCCTTTAAAAGTCTACGCGCAGCGATGCAGAACGGGCAGAAGCGCGTGCCAAATAGTACAACATGAGACATGGGATTTCCTGTTAGTTACTCAGAGCTGATTTAAAAAAAAGTTGGTTAATGACCTTTGACGAGGGGCAGGCTAGCATTTTGCCACTCACTGACACCGCCACTGAGTCGGCGCACATTAAAGCCTTCCTTGTTTAACGCTCGTCCCGCGCCACCTGAATGCTGGCCGAACTTATCCACCACAACAATTATTTTGTTGCGATGTTTTTCCAGCTCGGCCATGCGGCTGACAAGCTTCGTATGTGGAATATTTTTTGCGCCATGGATATGGCCGCTTTCAAACTCCGCTGTCGCCCTCACATCAATAACAATGGCTTCTTCACTGTTCATCATGCGAACCAATTCGGCGGTACCGAGAGACTTGCCGGCTTTGTTCTGTTCGGTAAAGAAGAAAAGGCCAATTAGGCCCATCAATAAAGAGATCAGAACCCACTGTTCACTAACAAAAACAAAAATGTCCACGTCGTATTTCCCGTTGCTAATATCGGCTGCGCTAATGGCGGTAATGCCCTACCGTTAACTGGCGATCAATGCACGTGCAGTAGCATCTTCGCCCTTCTGAGGCGCGCCAGTATACACATGAATCGAAGGCTGAGCTAACCCCTAAAGCGGGCTGTTTTAGATCTACTGCCAACGCTGCCAAATTGGTTTGCAGTTGTCCGGTAGTGGGGCAACTTTACCGAGGGCAGCCCAGTTTTGGTTGGGGCTGTGAAAGTCTGATCCAGCGGAGGCTTCAAGCCCTGTGTCGCGGCAGAGTCTCGCCAGTTCTCGGGTGACAGAGGGTATCTGTGCACCGCTAATCACCTCCAAACCTTCGCCGCCAGCCTCTTGAAAGTCTGCAAGAAGCTCAATCAACTTCGTTCGTGTGAGTTTGTATTTTGTGGGGTGCGCAAGTACTGCTGCGCCACCAGCGTCGCGAATCCAGCCTATCACTGTCTGTGGGTCAGCCCACTGGTCTTTGATATCCCCCGCTTTGCCACTGCCTAAGTAGCGCTTGAACGCTTGGTCAATGCTGCTCACGGCACCAATATTCACCAAATGCTGTGCGAAGTGTGGCCGCCCAATTTCGCCGCCGGTGGCACAGTCCCGCGCCCCTTCAAGGCAGTCGGAAAAGCCAAGTTTGGCTAACTTTTCGGCAATAATCTCAGCGCGCTGACGTCTTGCGGCGGAGTGTTGGGTAACTGCCTCAATCATCGAAGCGCTTTCACTGTCGACGTTGAGCCCCACAATATGAATGCCGCGCTTGTTCCATTGGCTGGACAGTTCTATGCCCGTGATAATGCGCAGGTTGTGGTTTTGGGTGTCAATTTGGCGGTAGGCGTCGAGTGTGTCGTGATCGGTGATGGACAGCATATCGACAGCGCGCTCTTCGGCGAGGCTGAGCAATTCCATGACCGTTAATGTGCCGTCTGACTCTGTCGTGTGACAGTGAAAATCAATGTTCATTATTGTGACTTGAATGAAGTGAGCCCTATTGTAACAGGCAATGTCGCCTATATACTGCTGCAATGATAGAGCCGATCTCAGAACAACAAAAAAAACATGTGATCATTGCCACTGCCGACCGTATAAGCCTTTCAGGGCGGCTCTTTGGGCGTGATTTCGAGCAGATCGATGTGGATTTTGATCTCAAGGGACGCTGCGCTGGAATGTATCAAGTGCGCGGGCGCCTGCGCCGCATTCGCTTCAACCCATGGTTATTTGCCAAATATTTTGATGAGAGTGTGAGCGATACCGTCACCCATGAGGTGGCCCACTACATTGTTGACTGTCTTTATGGCATTCGCCGAGTGAAGCCTCATGGGGTCGAATGGCAGTCTGTGATGGTGCGCTTGGGCGCGGTGCCGAAGGCTACGGGTAACTACGACTTAAGCGGCATCCCCGTCCGCCAGTATGAACGGGTTCGCTATAGTTGTGCTTGTCGCAGTCACGAGCTCACGCTGCTGCGACACAATAAAATTATTCAGCAGGGTGCTCGCTATCGCTGTCAGTACTGCCACCATTTTATCGTGCATAAAGAGGCCGCCGGGTGACGGAGTGGTTTGTGTATATGATCGAGGCGACGGATTGCTCCCTCTATACCGGTATTACCACCGATGTTGAACGACGTTTCAGCCAGCACCAGAGTGGTCGCGCCGGCGCGAAATACTTTCGTGGGCGGAATCCAGAGAGCGTTGTCTATATCGAGGGTGGCCACAATCGCAGTACGGCTAGTGTTCGCGAGGCGCAGATCAAAAAGCTGTCGCGAGAGCGCAAACTTGCGCTTGTCGCAGGTGTCAAAGTCTAGTTATCTCGTTGTATATACATTATATTAAAAACGGGTTACCCTCTTCTGGAGTTATCTCTGAGAAAGAACAGAAATATAAGTATGAGAGACTGAAGGTGTCTAAAATATAAGTGTATATACAGGTATAGTTAATATACATATATGAGGTAGCTATGCAGCATATCACCTACGCATTGCCCAGATATGCCCAAATCAAGGCATACATTAAGCGCGAGATTGACACTGGTCAGTGGAAGGTGGGCCAGCAAATCCCCTCGGAACACCAGTTGGCGGAGGACTTTCAGGTCAGCCGAATGACCGCCCGCCGCGCTGTTCAGGAACTTGCGGATGAGGGCCTACTTGAGCGCTCGGTTGGGCTGGGCACCTTTGTCGCCCCGCCACCTGAGGTCAGTTTTGCGCTGCAGATGCCATCGATGGAGACGCAGTTCAGCTACAGCGATCCTGATTACAGCAACCGTGTAATTAGCTTGCGGACAGTTGTTGCAAACGCGGGCATGGCCTCAATACTTGGCGTTGCAGAGGGCGACGCGGTTTATCAATCGGTTGTTGTTCATCTTCGCAGGGGCGTCCCGCTGCAATGGGAGGAATGTTTGGTCAAGTCGCAGGTCGCGCCAGCGTATATCAAACAGCGTTTTGCCAAAGTCACACCGCAGGCGTATTTGCGCTGGGTATGCCCGGCGACAAAGATAGATCATCAGGTGCAGGCGGTGACCTGTGAGCCAGCTATTGCAGACGCACTGTCGCTGGCTGTGGGCAGTCCCTGCTTAAAGATCACGCGTCGCTGCTGGAGCGGCAACACTATCGTGAGTGTGGCGCGCTTTATTGCACCTGGAGCTAGTGCCTTTTTGGGCACGGACCTTGGAGGTTAAAAAACTTGGATGAAATACAGAGGGAAAGTAACGCAGTGACAAGAATCGCCTTGTTTGTAGACGTACAAAATATTTATTACACCGTGCGCGAACAGTTTTCCTGCCACTTTAACTACCGAGAACTCTGGCGCCAGCTGAGCGATGAGGGTGAGATTGTTGTCGCCAATGCCTATGCCATCGAGCGCAATGATGCGGGTCAGCGCGGCTTTCAGCAGGTGCTGCGAGACATAGGTTTGACGGTTAAGTTAAAACCCTTTATTCAGCGCAGCGACGGGTCCGCCAAGGGCGATTGGGATGTGGGTATCGCGATTGATGTGATGGATTGTGCCGCCAATCCGGATAATCGAGTTGATAAAATTGTGCTTCTGTCAGGGGATGGCGACTTCGATCTGTTAATCGATCGGGTTAAGACGGGTTACGGTATTGATACCGCTGTTTATGGTGTCGCAGCGCTGACGGCGACATCTTTAATCAATGCCACCGCCAACTTCCACCCTATTCAGGGATCGCTGCTACTCAAATCGTAAGCATACTTTAAGTAATAATACCGCCTCTCGCCCCGCCCCGCGGTCCCGGTTGCCCGCCACCTTGGCCAGGGATAACAATCTGTGACGCCTGTTCGCGACGCATACGCTCCAACTCTTTGCTTGTTTCCTCTACCGCCAGCTGTGCCTTACCAGCGAAATCACTGGCCGCCTCGCCAAGGGTCGCGCCGTCTAGTTGAAAGTTAAGTGGAATCGCGCCCATTTGCGTCATCACCTGAGCCGAACCAAAAAATGCAATGGGCCGTGATGGGTCATCGCTGCCATCCGCAGTGACCGGTGTGAGCTTGCGAATAGTGCCCAGCTGCTGGTCGGTGAAAATCTCTTCGCGGAAGAGGCTGTTGGGGTCCATTTGTGGTGTTGTTTGCTCAGTCATAGTGTTCTCATTCTGTTCGTATTAAAAAAGCTTACGGTAACAGACCCGCGCAATCAGTAAAAGTCACTGTCTCTCTCGAGGCAGGCGCGCTGAGATCAGTACCGTTCCGACGAGAAACAGTGAGGACCCCAGCAAACAGGCTGTGAGGCCGTACACTTGGTAAATCAGCCCAGATAACAGTGTCGCGACCAAGCGCCCACCGGCATTGGCCATATAATAAAAACCGATATCCAAGCTGGCACCCTCCGCGCGGGCGTAGGCGACAATAAGGTAAGAGTGCACGGATGAGTTGACCGCAAACACCACACCAAAGATAAAAAGCCCCGCAACGATCGTCTGAGTGGCATCCAGCCCCAGATAAAGGGCAATCACTATGAGAGCGGGCAACAGACAGAGCACCCCAGAGCCAACAAAGGCCGCCTTACCCGATGGATTGGCACTGCCGGCTTGACCGGCAAGTTGATGCACCCAGCCAGTAATCTTGGGCGTGAGGGTTTGGATAGCGCCGTAAACCATAACCCACGTGGCGAGTAATGTGCCCACTTGAAGGTATGTCCAGCCGAGCTCTTCTTGCAGAAAGACCGGCAGTGCAACAACAAACCAGATATCCCGCGAGGCAAACAGGCAGAAGCGCGCGGCACTCAGTCGATTGACAGCATCGCTGCTGGAGAAAAGCTGTTTGAGAGGATTTCCCCATTTGATAGCCGCAGGACTCTTTTGCAGAAAAACGAGGTTGAGTAACAGAACCAAAGCCAGCATAGAGGCCATCGCCATGACTGCCGTTTGGAAGCTTGTTGCCGCCAGCAACCAGCCGCCGAGGAAAAACCCCAATCCTTTAAGTGCGTTTTTAGAGCCGGTTAGTAGGGCAATCCAGCGATAGAGACGGTTTTGGTCCGCGTCAGGGACGAGCGCCTTGATACTGGTTTTGGCGCTCATTTTGTTAAGATCTTTTGCAATTCCCGACAGCGCCTGACTCAGCATCACGTAGGACACGGTAAGCAGCGAAGAATCGATGGCAAGCATGGCCAGAGCAGCAACCTGCAGGCCCAATCCCACTTGCAGTGTGATATTCAAGCCGATGGCAGCCGCCAGCCAGCCGCCGATCAAATTGGTGACAACGCCAAAAAATTCGTAGAGTAAAAAAAGCCCCGCAATCTCAAGCGGGCTGAAGCCGAGGCTGTGAAAGAACAGCACCACCAACATTCGCAGCGCGCCATCGGTGAGCGTAAAAGCCCAGTAGCTCAGGGTAATCAAGCTGTATTGCTGAATGGGCGATGCCCGCAGGGTCGTCATAATATGGTAGGTCGCTTATCGATTACTTAAAGACCGGCAGCGACTTTTGCTGCCAGTTCCATCAATCGGTTGACGTAGCCGATTTCGTTGTCGTACCAGATAAGCACCTTCACCTGTGTGTTGTTGATCACCATGGTTGAGAGCCCATCAACAACCCCTGAGCGTTTGTCGTTGGTGTAATCCACAGAGACCAAGGGTATATCCGAGTACCCAAGAATACCCTGAAGGCGTCCCTCGGAGGCCAGTTTTAAGGCCTGATTAACGCGTTCAGCCGTGACCTCCTGTTCCAATTCAAAGACGCAGTCGGTCAGTGAGGCATTGGCCAGCGGCACACGCACGGCTAAGCCATTAATGCGGCCTTTCAGCTCGGGAAAAATTTCTGTAATAGCGGTAGCCGAGCCGGTGCTGGTTGGAATTAACGACAAGCCGCTGGCGCGGGCGCGGCGAAGGTCGCTGTGGTATTCGTCGAGAATGCTTTGAGTGTTGGTTATATCGTGAATAGTGGTGATCGAGCCGTGCTTGATGCCAAAGGATTGTTGCAACACGTCGACCACCGGCGCCAAACAATTTGTTGTACACGAGGCCGCTGTGACTATGTCCTGCCCTGAATAGAGATGGTCATTGACCCCCATTACCACATTTAACGTGCCGTCTTTTATGGGTGCAGAGACCACTACTTTCTTAACGCCTTGAGCAAAGAACGGCGCCAGTAGTTGCTGCGATTTAAATTTACCCGTGCACTCGATTACCACGTCTACGTCGGACCAATCGCCACCTTCAATAGTCTGACTCTGGGTATAGCGAATGGATTTATCGTTGATCTGCAGTGTCTGTCGCGTCTTCTCAGCCGCGGCGGTGACTGTCTCCTCCCATGTGCCATGCACCGAATCATACTTGAGAAGGTGCGCCGCGCTTTTCGCGTCACCGGCCATCTCGTTGATATGGACAATATCAAAGTGCGGCCAGTGCCACGCGGCTCTTAGCGCCAGTCGACCAATGCGGCCGAACCCGTTTATTCCAATTCTGATGGTCATAGCAATTACTGGTCTCTCATGGTGAGTGCAGGATAGAAAATAGTGATGACAGTTTGATGTCTTGCCGCACAGTATTTTGCATTACCTGAGTATTTGAGAACAGCCCAACAGTAAAACTGCGAACGGTTCGTGAGAATCAGATGTGTAAAACGCTTTTAATGAACTTCCTGAACGCAACAAGTGTCACGTCAGCGCTCATCAAAGGTGCTCACGCGAAAGACATTCAAATACTGTGAAAGAGTTATAGAGAGGATACTCCCATGAAAACATTAAGCCTTCTCAGCCTAGTTCTCATCGCCTGTGGAGCATTATTTGGTGCTTCGATTGGTATATTTGCTTACGGCGCAGATGTTTGGACCAGCATCGGTATGGGCTATGGTCTGGGCGCTTGCGTCGCCGTCAGTGAAGTGTCGCCAATTTTTGATTGATCGATTTTCACCCTGGTCGTCTTTCACCCTAGTCGCTGTTAAGGCAGCGTCGAATTATGTGCGACCAAGTTTTTAACACTGTTTTATCGTACTTCTCCTCCCATTTCAGGCCACCGTTTGGTGGCCTTTTTTTTGGGTGGCAAAAATCAGTGGTGATGACCGCCAGCGCCATGGATGTGGCCGTGGGCTAACTCTTCTTCGGACGCTTCGCGAACATCTTCAATGGTGACATCAAAGTTGAGACCCTTGCCCGCCAGTGGATGGTTGCCATCAACGGTAACCGTCTCGTCGGTGACTGCAATCACGGTGACAGGAACAGAACCGCCTTGACCTGTTTGCGCTTCAAACTGCATGCCGATCTCAATGGTATCGATACCTTGGAACGAACTGCGCGGTACATCTTGAATGAGATCCGTTTGCACGGGGCCGTATCCCTCTTCAGCACTCACGGCAACCGACAACTTGTCACCGGCTGTTTTTCCTTCAAGTGCTTTCTCCAAGCCCGGAATAATATTTCCAGCACCGTGAAGATAGGCCAAAGGCTCTTGACCGGCAGAGCTGTCTAACTGCTGCCCCTGGTCATCAGTTAATGTGTAGTGGAATCGGACAGCACTGTTTTCTGAAATGATCATTGTTGGTTCCTAGTTGCTTTAAAAAAGGCACATTATGCGCGAACAGAGATAAAATATCGACTGCAGTGCTTGCCGGCGCTCAAAACTGAGTTGTAAAAGGGAGAGATCGGGATACACTCCTGTCATATTTCTGTCACGTATCCGTCATTTAATGAGAGAGCGAAAATTATAAATCAGGTAGAAACAATGCCCAAACACACTATCTTAATTGTCGATGACGAATCGGCTATTAGAGATATGCTCTGTCTCGCTCTCGAAGCCGCTGATTTCAACGTGCTTCAAGCCGAAAACGCGCAGCAGGCGCACGTGTTAATTGTTGATCGCTCTCCTGATCTTGTTTTGCTCGATTGGATGATGCCCGGCACAACAGGCTTAGAACTGCTGCGCCGCCTAAAGCGCGACGAGGTGACAGAAAAAGTACCGGTTATCATGCTCACTGCAAAGGCTGAAGAGAACAGCAAGATTTCAGGTCTTGATGCGGGCGCGGATGATTATATTGCCAAACCCTTTTCGCCGCGGGAGCTGATCTCTCGGGTGAAAGCGGTGCTTCGACGAATTGGTAGGGAGGAATTGCAGGAGCCCATCGCGGTTGGCGACTTGCTCTTCGATCCGATAGGTCACCGCGTGAGTATCGCCAACCAGCCGATTAATCTGGGCCCCACGGAATATCGTTTGCTGCAATTTTTTCTTACCCATCAAGAGCGTGTCTACACACGAAGCCAAATTTTAGACTATGTATGGGGCGGCAATGTCTATCTCGACGATCGCACGGTAGACGTGCATATCCGCCGTTTGCGCAAAGCAATTTCGGTTGCAGGGCATGAAAACTACGTGCAGACTGTGCGCGGATCGGGTTACCGCTTTTCGACAAAACTGTAAGCTAGACAGCAGAAGGACAAAATACATTGCGACCGGGAATGCATACAGAGATATGGCGCGCGGTCTTTGTCGGCCTCTTTTGCGCGCTATTTGGTTTCAGTCTCGGTTATCCGTTTGAGGTAATCCTCATTGGTCTAATGGTCTACATGGCATGGACCTTCCGCACCATCGAAAAGCTGTTTCATTGGATCGATAAAGGCATGGGCGGGATACCGCCCGACGCTGATGGCGTTTGGGGCGAAATTACCGACACGCTTAACCGCCAGCGCCGCCGTCACCGGCGCGGGCAAGAAAAAATGCGCCGCACCATTAATCGTATCACCCGACTGACAGAGGCTCTCGATGAGGGCATTCTGGTTTTGCGCAGCGATTTAATGCTGGATTGGTGGAACAGTTCGGCAACAAAATTACTTGGTTTGCGCCCCGCTGACCGCTTGACCGCGGTAACCAATCTTATTCGTGACCCCGTCTTTGTCAGCTATATCACGCAGAAGGAGTTCGTCGGCTCAATCAAGCTCTCCTCGAGCGATCAAGTTGGCGCTACATTGCAGCTGTCAGCCTCGTATTTTGGCGACGATGAAATTGTCTTGGTTATCACCGACATTACCCGTCTCAGTAATCTTGAACAATTGCGTAAAGAATTTGTCGGCAACGTATCTCATGAGTTGCGCACGCCGCTGACCGTCATGCGAGGCTACTTAGAAACGCTAGAGGATGTGGCGGCAAAAGACCCGCTGCTGGCGAAAGCGTTTGCCCAGATGTCCAACCAAGTGAGTCGGATGCAAGGTTTATCCGACGATTTGATTATGATCTCGCGGTTGGAGTCAGATGACCATCGACCCATTCTTGAAAGAATCAATCTTAAGCCGATGCTTGAGGAAATTGTGGCCGAGGCCAAAGTGCTGGGTGATGGTACGCACACCATTAGTCTTGTATGCCATCAAGATCCTGTGATCGAGGCGGATGTTAAGGATATTCGCAGCGTCTTCGACAACATTATTTTTAATGCCGTGCGTCACAACCCCCGCGGGGCCAATATTATTGTCAGGGCCACGTCCTACACCGGCTTTATTAATATTTCAGTGAAAGACGATGGCATTGGTATTGATCCCAATGAAATTCCGCGCCTGACCGAGCGTTTCTACCGCGGCGATAGCAGCCGCAACTCAGAGACCGGCGGATCCGGTCTTGGTTTGGCGATCGTCAAGCATGCACTGGCCCGGAACCACGGCCAACTTATCATCAACAGCCGATTAGGGCAGGGTGCTGAATTCGTCTGTCGATTGCCGCTGCAAAACCAAGAATCGCCAGCGGAGTATTCGCTCTAGATCGCCCGAGTTATCGCTCGAACTTAGCTCGCGCAGCGAAACTGATAGTGCAAGAAGTAGTCTCCCTCAGTATTGGCGTCCGGCTCCGACCACTCGCCCTCAATGCGCCACCCCTTTGCACAATAGTGTGCCATTTCGACATACAGGCGTTGAATGGCGATGGTTACAGACTGTTCAAATTTGGCATCTGAACGCAAAGAGTAGCTTTGCCGCGCGACGAAGCTTTTATTGGCGCTGTGGTTTAACGAACCTGCCGCAACAATTGGCCGTTCAGCCATTCCGGACACTGGATCAACCGTGCCATCACCATAGAGTTTCGTGGCGGGAGTCTGGGCTGCTGACTGTTTTTTATCCTTATTGCTGGCTGGCTTAGCATTTTTTTCGCAGGCTAAAATTTTTGCCATGAAATCTGGCGAGTCTGCGTCGTCCGTATCGAAATCGCAGTCCCCAAAAGCGGCCGCCGATAATAGCCACAGTAAAGCTGCGGCCCAAAAATGTGGGAAGGTAACCGTTCGCGATTTTGTCATCATTGGTTCTGCTCATTTTAGTGAATTGGCGTCAAGTCTTAAGGGCTATTTTAGCCACGTCGATTAGTCCTGTCTGCACTGAAGTGGCATTTACTTTTCATGACGAAAGCCATCTCTCGAGTGCATTGAAAAACCTTCCCAAAGCGCACTGTAGGTGCGCTACACTTCGCAAGACTGTTTGCCGCGAGAGCACTGAACAGACCAAAAATAGAGACTATGCTGCGCCTGCGCGCGTTGTGGTCTTGCGCTGAGCGAGGAAAGGGTTAGTGTTTGGTATTACCGATTTAGGACTGTTTATTGTTTCGGGCTTGGCGTTGAATATGCTGCCTGGGCCAGACTCATTATTTATTATTCGCCACAGTGCCGCACAGGGTTTCCGTGCGGGATCTGTCGCTTGCTTCGGTGTTGGCGCCGGTATTTGCTTTCATGTGATTGCGGCGGCATTTGGCTTGTCCGCTATTCTTGCCACATCGGCCGCAGCGTTTACCGCAGTGAAAATTGTCGGTTGCGTCTATTTACTCTATCTCGGCGCGATGCTTTTGATCAGCAGAGAAAGTGACGATCCTGAGCGACCACTGACAACCCCCGCTGTGCCGCTACTCACTATTTTCTATCAGGGATTTTTGACCAATATTTTAAATCCGAAGGTGGCGTTATTTTTTCTGGCTTTTGTGCCGCAGTTTATTGCCGCGGATGCGCCAAACAAGCCCTTCGCTTTTTTGCTTTTGGGGTTGATCTTTAATCTTAATGGCATGCTGTGGTGCCATTTTTTAGCCTGGTCATCCTCGTCCGTGGGTGGCCAATTAAAACAGAATAAAAAGTTGGTGAACTATTTGTCCAAGGCTACCGGATGTTTATTTTTGTACTTTGGCGTGCGATTGGCGCTGAGTCGGCAGGTTTAACAAGACGGCTGTCAATGCGTCCATTGACGGTGAAAGAAACAACAACAGAGAAGTGAGCGCATATGTTCGAATGGATTGTCAGCCCTGAAGCTTGGATTGCTTTAATAACCTTGATTGGGCTGGAGGTTGTCTTAGGTGTCGATAATATAATTTTTATCTCGATTTTAGTGGCAAAACTGCCTGAGCATGAACGCCACAAAGCGCGCCAGATTGGTTTAATTTTAGCCATGCTGTCGAGGCTAGTGCTGCTATTTTGCATCGTTTGGGTGATGGGGTTGATCGAGCCATGGTTTTATCTTTTTGGCAATGAGTTCTCGGGGCGAGATGTTATTTTGATTCTTGGGGGGCTGTTTCTTTTCGGCAAGTCTACTCTGGAGATTCATGACAGCTTGCAGGTCGCGCAGCATGGCCAGCAATCTATTGTCGCCAGTTCATTTTTAATGGTGCTGGGACAGATCACGGTGTTGGATATTGTCTTCTCTCTGGATTCTGTCATCACTGCTGTGGGGCTGGTGCAGCATCTCTCGATTATGGTGATAGCGGTGGTTGCATCCGTGTTGGTGATGCTGTTTTCTGCGAAATCCATCGGTGAGTTTGTTGATCAAAATCCCACTATAAAAATGTTGGCACTTTCTTTCTTGATTCTGATAGGCGTCACGTTGATTGCCGAAGGCTTCGATAATCATATTCCAAAGGGTTATATTTATTTTGCCATGGCATTTTCAGTGGCGGTCGAAATGCTCAATATTAAAATTCGACGAGGCGGCCAAAAAGAAAGCATTGTTTTAAGCAAGCGCATTGAGTAGCGCAGCTAGGCAAGTGTCTTGAGTGTCCGATTTTGGCGTAAAAAAGGCGAATCTTCTTCAGATTCGCCTTTTTCGTTTTTACCGCATTGGTCAAGGGAGCTTGACCGGCAGTGATCTGTGCTTAGAACTTGTGTTCCATACCGACACCAAATGAAGTGTCGTCAACATCGGCTGAGCCAACAGAAGAGTCTGTATTGTCAGTGTAGAATACGAATGCTTTAGTGTTTTTTGCCAGCTTGTAATCCGCGCCGATCGACAGAGTTTCTTCTTCGTCGCCATCAACGTCGTCTTCGATTGCACCGTACTGCACTTTCAGTGTGGTCTTGTCGATTTTGTAGGCGGCACTCAAGAAATAGCCGGACTCATCAAAGTTGCCGAGATTGGCTTCGTTTTGCTGATACATCATCCCTAGCTGTAACGCATCCATCTGATACTGAACAACAAAGCGCATGAGATCTTGCTTATCGACATCCTGATCGCCTGCAATCGCAACATACAGATTATCTTTGGTGTAGCTAACGGAGTAAGACATACCGTCAGTCAGACCATTGTCCGCCTGACCATCTTGGTCGACATCGCTGCCTTCCGCTGGAACCATCGCAACAGTGGCTGAAAAGCCATTCATGTCAGGCGTGGTGTAGGCGACGATATTAGAGACACGATTTTCGCCTTCAAAGGTGTTCTTGATGTCACCTTCAAGGTCGTTAAACAGGTCGATTTTGTCCTGTATAAGCTTTGTGGGGGTGTCATGGTGGCCGGCCCAAAGTGTGCCGAAGTTACCTGCGATACCGCCCATAATATTGCGCTGGGTAAACGTCTGGCCATTTTTAACATCGCCATCATCTACTGCGATTTCAAATTCAGCTTTGTAGATAGCGTATAGGCCGTCAGCGATTTGAGTTTTGCCGTTAACACCAATGCGCGATGCATTGCTGTTGAGTTTCCATGTGTCGGTAGAACCGTTGTCGGCGTTGACAACAGAAACATTAATTTTGCCGTAAATAGTCCCGTCAATTGGGCCCTCTGCATAACCGTAGGAGGCGCAGGTTAAGCCTGAGGCGATGGCGACTGAAAGAAGCGCTTTTTTCATTGTAAATCCCCGAAAATGTAAGTCAGTGGAGTGTTAATCCGTTAATGCTCAGACTGCCACATTGCAGCCCTGCCGCAAATATATGAAAAGAGTGTGACAAAAATATGACAGCGACTGAGTATGAAAAAAGTGTTGATATTTCTTTTCTGAAGGCGTGTTTGTCATATTTTTGTCATACAAAGTAAATATTCTGGGTGCGTTACTTAACGTATTTTAATCAAAAGCATGAGAAGTGCTTTTTATGGAGGTTACCATGACCAAGCGTAATATAGTTCCAGCCCTTCTATTAGGATTGACTTCGCTCGCAGCGACTTCCGTTGTCAGTGCGCGTGAGAGCATCGAGGTAGTGGGTTCTTCAACGGTTTATCCTTTTTCAACAGTGGTTGCGGAGCGCTATGGTAGAGCGAGCGGCAAGCCAACACCGAAAATTGAGGCAACAGGATCAGGTGGCGGCATGAAGCTGTTTTGTTCGGGTGTTGGTAGCAATTATCCCGATATCACAAATTCTTCTCGTCGCATGAAAGCATCCGAATTCAGCCTGTGCCAGAGCAATGGCGTCAAAGATGTGATCGAAGTGCAGATTGGTTTTGACGGTATCGTTATCGCTAACTCTGTTGCGGTTGATCCGCTGCCATTGAGCCGCAAAGATATCTTTTTGGCACTGGCCGCTAAGGTTCCAGGCGCAAAAGCCGGTGAGTTGATTGACAACCCCTATACAAGCTGGCGCGATGTTAATGCTGCGCTGCCCAATGTGGCCATTGAAGTGCTCGGCCCACCGCCAACATCAGGTACACGCGATGCGTTTTCTGAATTGGCGATGGAAGGCGGCTGCAAGCAGTTTGCTTGGATTGCCGCGCTGAGCAAGACCAATGAATCTGCTTTTAAAGAAATTTGTCACACAGTTCGCGAAGACGGCCGTTACATTGAAGCTGGCGAAAACGACAACTTAATTGTGCAGAAACTCGAAGCTAATAAGGCCGCTGTGGGTGTGTTTGGATTCAGCTTCCTTGATCAAAATGCTGACAAGGTGCAGGGATCTCCCATTGAATCTGTTGAGCCATCCTTTGAGTCGATTGCGGATAAAACCTACCCAATTTCACGCCCACTATACTTTTATGTTAAGAAAGCGCATATCGGTGTTATACCGGGGGTTGAAGGTTTCCTGAGAGAATTCACCAGCGAAAAAGCATGGGGTGAAGAGGGTTACTTGGCTGAAAAAGGCATGATCCCACTGCCCGCAGATGTTCGCGCACAGGCGGCAAAAGATACTAAAGCATTAGTAGTAATGACTGGCGACGGGTTAAAATAACCGTCACTGTTTGCAGTAGTGCAACGGCCCGGTTTAACGACTGGGCTGTTTTTTTATTTCAGGGGACGTCGCCAGTATTATGGATGTGACAAATATTCTTATTTTGGTATTCGGGTTGGGTGTTTTTGCCTTTTACTTGGGCCGTGCTCGCTCTCTTGCTATTGCTAAACCCTTAGGGGGCATTCGTTATTTACACTCCCTTCCCTCCTATTATGGGTTTCATTCGGCACTCTGGTGCGCGCTTCCCGCGCTCTTATTGCTGGCACTCTGGGTGGTCTTTGACGATCCTTTGATTAACAGTATTGTCGCCGATTCTGTAACCGGTAGTCAGGCTGCTGGCGACACGGCTTCGTACAATCTACTGATGAATAAAATCAGTAATGTTTCCGCCGGTATTCTGCCGCGCGATGGCCGAGACCCCGAGATTCTGGCTGCTGCCGATCTGATGACGCGATTGCAAACCCTATCGCGCTGGGCGCTAACAGCGCTGATTCTAACTCTGTCTATTACAGGTTTGGCATGGGGTTGGTCGCGCACGTCGCAGGTTTTTAGAGCGCGTCAAGTTGTCGAAAATGTGGTCGAGAAACTGCTTCTTGGCTGCGCCTGTGTTGCTATCTTGACCACCTTGGGCATTGTTTTGTCGGTGCTTTTTGAGTCGATTCAGTTTTTTCGATCCGTGCCTATTTTTGATTTCGTCTTTGGTCTTGAGTGGAGCCCGCAGACGGCTATTCGCGAAGATCAGGTAGGCTCGTCAGGTAGTTTTGGCGCTGTGCCACTGTTTGTCGGTACTCTTTTAGTGTCAGCTGTTGCGATGTTTGTCGCCGTCCCAGTTGGCCTCATGTCTGCCATTTACCTCGCCGAATATGCGTCAAAAGCAACACGCAGCTACGCCAAACCTGCACTGGAAATTTTGGCGGGTATTCCGACAGTTGTGTACGGATTTTTCGCTGCGTTAACGGTTGCGCCTTTCCTGAGAGATTTGGGTGAGAGCTTTGGTCTGTCTGTTTCGTCAGAAAGTGCGCTGGCAGCTGGTGGCGTGATGGGTGTGATGATTATTCCGTTTATTTCTTCGCTCGCTGACGACGTGATTACCGCGGTGCCGCAATCAATGCGCGATGGCTCCTTGGCGATGGGTGCGACTAAGTCAGAGACTGTGCGCAAAGTGATTATCCCCGCTGCACTGCCCGGTATCGTCAGTGGCATTATGTTGGCAATTTCACGCGCCATTGGTGAGACGATGATCGTTGTTATGGCGGCGGGCATGGCGGCGAACTTGACGGCAAACCCGATGGAGTCGGTGACTACTGTGACAGTTCAAATCGTAACACTGCTGACCGGTGATCAAGAGTTTGATAGCCCGAAAACGCTGGCGGCATTTGCCTTGGGGTTGATGCTTTTTACCGTGACCCTCCTCCTCAATATTTTTGCTCTTCAGATTGTTAAGAAGTATCGAGAACAGTATGAATAATAGTATGACCAACTTAGAAAAGATCCGGAAATCTCTGAGTCGTCGCAATCGCGCTGAGGGTCTATTTCGCTGGGCTGGGCGCGTAGCCATTTTTCTTGGTTTGATGGCGGTTGTTGTTCTGTTTGTCGATATTATTGGCAAGGGTCACGGTGCTTTCCGCATTGCGTATATAGAGTTGGATATTGATTACGATCCAGAAAAAATTGGTATTGAGAATCTGTCTGATCCGCAGCAGCTCGCCGGCGCTGACTGGCAGGCGCTGCCGAAAGCTGCGCTGAACAAACAGTTTCCGGGAGTAACCAGCCGTGGTGATAAGCGGAGTCTCTATGGGCTGATAAGCAACGGCGCGGGTTACGATTTAAAAGATCGCCTGATGGCTAACCCACTTTTGCTGGGTGACCAAGAACGCGTCTGGATTCTCACCGACGACGATATTGATACCTATTATAAATCTTGGCTGGCCGGTGAACCCTATGCCGCGCGGCTCACTGATAAGCAGGTCGAGTGGATCGCCGAGCTGCATGAGCAAGGTAAAATTCGCCTGCAGTTTAATGCAAACTTTTTTACCCGAGGCGACTCGCGTGAGCCTGAGCAGGCAGGTATTCGCGGTGCGCTAATGGGCTCTCTGTTTACCTTGGCCTTGACACTGATTCTGTCATTTCCGGTTGGTGTTGCGGCGGCAATTTACCTTGAAGAGTTTGCCCCCAAAAATGGCTGGACCGATTTTATTGAAGTGAATATTAACAACCTTGCTGCGGTGCCCTCGATTATTTTCGGTCTTCTTGGGCTGGCCATCTTTATCAACTTTTTCCATGTGCCGCGCTCTGTGCCCATCGTCGGCGGGTTAGTTTTAACCCTTATGACGCTGCCGACCATTATTATTAGCAGCCGAGCAGCGATTAAGTCGGTGCCGCCCTCGATTCGTGAAGCGGCATTGGGCATGGGTGCTTCCAAGTATCAGATGGTACTGCACCATGTGTTGCCGCTGGCGATGCCGGGTATGTTGACCGGTGCGATTATTGGTATGGCTCAGGCACTGGGTGAGTCGGCGCCGCTTTTAATGATCGGCATGGTTGCCTTTATTGTCGATATTCCCGGCGGCTTCAGTGATCCAGCAACGGTTTTACCGGTGCAAATATTTCTCTGGGCAGACAGTCCGGAGCGCGCTTTTATTGAAAAAACATCAGCAGCGATTATGGTTCTGTTGAGCTTCTTAATAGTGATGAACGCCTCAGCTGTTTGGCTGCGAAAGCGTTTGGAACGCCGCTGGTAGAAAGGAAATTTTTATGAACGTACAGAGAGAAACTACAGCCAAGCCAGCCGTTATGGATACGCTTGAGATTTCAGAACATCAGGCAACAGTGGGCAATTGTTTTTCAGACAATGCAAAAATGACCATGCGCAACGTCAACGTGTTTTATGGTGAAAAACAAGCCATTTTTGACGTCAACGTGGATATTGCCAAGAACGAAGTGATTGCTATGATCGGCCCATCAGGCTGTGGCAAATCGACCTTTCTTCGCTCGTTGAATCGCATGAATGACACCGTTGAAGGCTGTCGCGTAGAAGGTGATGTGCGCATGGATGGCGAAGACTTGTATGCGCCGAAGCTCGATGTGGTTGAGCTGCGCGCCCGCGTGGGCATGGTTTTTCAAAAGCCAAATCCATTTCCCAAATCGATCTATGACAATGTAGCCTACGGCCCGAAAATTCACGGCCTTGCCGACACTCGAGTTGATCTCGATGAAATTGTTGAAAACAGTTTGCGCAAAGCGAGCCTTTGGGAAGAGGTGAAGGAGCGTTTGCATCAATCGGGCACTGGACTGTCGGGTGGTCAGCAGCAGAGACTCTGCATTGCCAGAGCGATTGCCGTCAGCCCAGAAGTTATTTTAATGGATGAACCCTGTTCGGCCCTTGATCCCATTGCCACTGCAAAGATTGAAGAGTTGATTGAGGAGTTGAGTGAAAACTTCACCATTGCCATCGTGACTCACTCGATGCAGCAAGCGGCGCGGGTTTCTCATCGCACGGCGTATTTTCATCTTGGTCGTCTGATTGAAGTGAATCCGACCGAACAAGTTTTTACCATGCCAGAGCATGATCTGACAGAAGCTTATATAACAGGTCGCTTTGGTTAATAGAATAGGGGTATCGTTGTTTAACTGGCTTGAGCTAAAGGAGCTGAGCGGAGAATAATATGGATAAAAAGAAGTTTGAAAATCACTACATGAAGCAGTTCGATGAAGAACTAGAAGAAATTCGCACGCGCTTAATGGAGATGGGTGGCAAGGTCGAACAGCAGCTACAAAATGCAATTCGAGCTGTTGCTGAGGCTGACAGCAAGTTGGCCGAGGATGTTATACGAGAAGAGCAGCGTGTCGATGACATGGAGTTGGATATTGACGAGGCCTGCATTTTAATTATTGCCCGTCGCCAGCCAGCCGCCAGCGATTTGCGCTTGGTGATGATGGTGACTAAGGCGGTCAATGACTTAGAGCGTATTGGTGACGAAGCGAAAAAAATTGCCAATCATGCTGTTATTCTTGCCAGCGAGACTGGGACATCAGAGGGTTACACCGAAGTGCGTCATTTGGGGCAGTCTGTTCTGAAAATGCTCGGTCATGCCCTCGATGCGTTTGCTCGGTTTGACGTCGCTGCCGCGATGATGACTCTCGAAGAAGATAAGCAGATTGACCTTGATTACAAAACAGCTCTGCGCGAATTAGTGACCTACATGATGGAAGATCCGCGAAGCATCAGCCGCGTGATTAATATACTCTGGGTGATTCGTTCGCTTGAGCGGATTGGCGATCACGCTAAAAATCTTTGCGAACAGATTGTCTTTGTTGTTCAAGGTAAAGATATTCGTCACCGCTAGATTTTCTTGTCTTTAAAAATACGCTACCTAGAGCATGTTGTTGCTCTAGGTAGCGGTACTTTTCAGTTGCCGTATCCCACCTGATTCAAACCGCGCTGTTCTATTTCACCTCACCTCACGTCTTTTTGTCGCAGTCAGAAAGCGTTTTGACGCAGAATCCTTCCATCGCCATCTAATTGCTGCCACTTTGGCCTGCGCACCTAGTACTGAGTAGTATTACGTCTAAAAAATACGTCATTAGGTCAACAATAATAGTGTGAGGGGTAAGTTGTGAGCATCGGAAAAATAATATCTTTGTCTTGGGTGCTATTAGCACTTGGATTACAAGCTTGTGGTGGCGGCGGTGGCGGAACAACGCCCGACGTTCCAGTTACACCTCCGGTCGACACGACGAAACCGGTTATTACACTCAATGGTTCAGCGACAGTAAACCATGAGCAAGGTACCACCTACAGTGATGCTGGAGCCACGGCCACCGATGCTGTTGACGGTTCAGTGACAGTGACGACATCAGGCACGGTGGGAACTGCGGCGGGCACATACACCCTCGAATACAGCGCAACAGACAAAGCGGGCAATAAAGCGACCGCTACGCGCACGGTAATTGTTGCCGATACGACCAGCCCGGTCGTTACCCTTGTTGGTGAGGCTGCGATTTCCCTGGTTGAGGGTACTACTTACACTGAAGCAGGCACGGTGGCGACTGATACCGTCGATACCGATGTAACTGTCACGGTGAGTGGCTCAGTGGGAGCAACGGCAGGCACCTATGTGCTGACCTACACCGCTACCGATGATGCTGGCAACACTGCAACGGTTACCAGAACAGTGACCGTGACAGAGGCCACCAATCCGGTAACAGAGACTGATACTTTTATTCTGTTAGACGGTGTTGTTGATGATATTTGGGGCGGCAGTGCTGCGCTGTCGTTTTTTGACGAGAAAAATGGTTATGCCGACTGTACTGACGAAGCGAATGGTACAGAAACCTGTGGCAGCGTCGATTGGGAAATTGTCTCCGATGCAGTTCATGGCGATGTCTTGCAGGTCAGTTACAACGCATCGGCGGGTCACGCTGGTCTGGTTGTTGGACCCTCGGGCGCGGTCGATTTAAGTGGCTACGCAACGGGCACTTTATCTTTCGACATCAAAATTATTAATGCTGGAGCAGCCCTGTCAGACGGTATGTATCTGAAAGTTGAGAGTGGCTCGGCAAACTCTGGAGAACTAAAGGTTCCTGGAATTACTGCCAGTAGTGAATGGCAGTCTATTGATTTCCCAGTGAGTTCGTTAACCGCAAATGGTCAGATTACGTTGTCCAGTATTACTGCGCCGATGGTGTTTTTCCCCGCTTACCAGACGGGTGCCAATCTAGTCTATCTGATCGACAATGTTCGCTTTACCGGTCTTAGTGACGGCGGCACGCCCCCCACTGGTGGCACTGGCGGAACTGATCCCAATAATCCGGCTACCTATGAAATTATTTCCTACGGTGCAGGCAGTATCGCCGATGTTATTAACCCAGCCAGTTATCGTTGTGCGGTTGATTATGGCAACTGGATTTACAACGCAGGTGTTGTTCTGCCCGCGATTGCGGCCTGTAATGCGTCCACTCGAATTCCAACTGGAACACCGACGCCGCTTCATCCGCAGCTGACAGGCGCAGCACTTGATCGTCCAGTGCCGACCCACAAGTGGTGGGGTTCAATTCCATTCGTGGGTGAAATGACCGTTGGCGATGCTAACGACGCTGCGTACATTACGCCGGACCCTATTCGTGCGCGCATTAGCAATAAGGGCGCCCGTATTAGCAGTATTCCAAGCGGTTACAAGGTGATCGGCAACTTCCCGCGCTTTGACGGCCCAGAGCCTTTCTCTGAGGTGTTTGATGGTATTGCGGTTGCCAACTCTGCGCATCCCGAACTCAATGCCTATCTGAAAGACAACAGCGACGGTTCTGTGACCGTGCAGTGGAAAGACGGCACTGTTGCAGTGATGGACGCCACCTTTGTTCACGGGTCTCCCTATGTCTACTTTAAAGCCTACGACGGTGACCTGATTTTGCGTACTCAGGGAGCTGATAGCGGTGGCGCCAAAGGAACGTTTTTCAACCAAAACAACAATCTCGGTATTTGGACAGATATTTCCGGTGTGCGTAATAACTTCCTCGTGACCGGTGAAGGCACAACGACCTTTAGCAATATCACGACCAATCAAATTACCGTAAGCAACGCCACCAAAGAGATGACGCTAACCTACCTGCCTGTGGCCAGTGGACTGCCCGCGGACAGCCTAACGAGCTTCTTTGCGGCGACTGCGCGTAATGTTGTAGCGGCAGTAAACATAAACTATGCGGTGGATCAGAGCACTAACACAGTGACCGTGAGCCACAACTATGTTGACGACCAAGGTGCAGCGATTGAAACCGTGGCAGGTATGCATCCGCTGCATTGGAAAAACTCTGCGCAGCTAACTACCGACTATAAAATTCGCAGTGCGCGTGGTGTCGTAAAGTTTGCCAAGACCAGCCAGTTCAGTTATGACCTGCCTTTTGTTGGCGTACTTCCAACCCTACCTTCGATTACCGGCACCTATGATGCTGCGACCTTACAGGCCCTGGTAACAGACTTCGTCGATGGCGGCGCGTCATCTTGGATTAACAGCCAGGATACCTACTGGTCTGGAAAGGCCTACGGCAAAGTCGCGGAAGTGGCAGCCATTGCTGATTCAATCGGCATGCAAGCTGAAGCAACCGTACTTATCAACTGGTTAAAAGCGGAGCTGTCAGATTGGTTCACTGCTGAGACTAACGGCAACTTCGATATCTTTAAGTACTTCGCCTACGACAGTGAGTGGACAACGTTGCTCGGGCTGGAAGAGGCTTACGGCTCTCACCAGCGTTTGGCCGACCATCACTTCCACTACGGTTACTTCGTCCGTGCAGCGGCTGAAATCTGTCGTGTTGACCGCAGCTGGTGTGATGACGATCAGTATGGCCCGATGATTGAGTTGTTGATTCGTGATTATGCGGGTGGCCGCGACGATGACATGTTCCCCTATCTGCGCAACTTCGACCCTGCCAACGGCTTTTCGTGGGCGGATGGCAAAGGCGACTCACTGCAAGGTAACAACAATGAGTCAACCTCTGAAGCAGCCAATTCCTACGGTGCTATCGTGCTCTACGGCATGATCACTGGAAACGACGAGTTGATGGAAAGAGGCATGTACCTGCATGCGTCAACTGCCGCGGCATACTGGGAATACTGGAACAACATTGACGGCTACAACAACAAGGGCGGTGATTACAACAACTTCCCAGCCGGGTATAGCAAAATTACCACCTCTATTATCTGGGGCAGTGGTGCGGACTTTTCGACATGGTTTAGCCCGAAGACCGCCCATATCTTAGGTATTCAGGGATTGCCAGCCAATCCACTGATTTTGCACGTCGGTCTGCACGCTGACTATATGGTGGACTATGTTGCCTTAGGTCTCAGTGAGTCATCGAACGGCAAGCCTTCTGGTCTTGGCGCAGACCAATGGACTGACCTGTGGTGGAACCTGTGGGCGCTGACGGATGCGGATGCCGCTATCGCTGATTACAATACAGTCAGTTCTTACTCGCCAGAAGCGGGCGAATCAAAGGCACACACCTATCACTGGATACACACGTTCAGTTCTCTTGGACACTTGGCGACAGGTACAGGTGATCTCACCGCCGACTATCCGGGTGCATTAGCCTTTGATAAGGCAGGGGTAAGAACATACGTTGTCTACAACCTCAGCACCCAAGCGAAAGTGGTCACCTTTAGTGACGGCCGCGTTGTTAACGCAGCTGCGAATGGATTTACCGTAGAAAAGTAGTGATGATGACGTAAGGGCTGCAAAGCCCTTACGTCTCGTTACGCGGTTACTTTTTAATGCTAGGCCGAGCACTCATTGCATCAAACCAACGCTGTAAATGAGTGCAATCCTCAGGAATCTTCTTTTTCACCCACGTTGCAAACTCGATTGACATAAAAACAGTGATATCGACGACAGAAAAATAGTCGCCGAGCACAAATTGATTGTCGGCGAAGTGCGCGTTCATATCCTTCATAAAATTATCGATACGCAGGCGGCCGCGTTCAGCCAAAGCCGGTATCTGCTCGTAGCTGTGTGGCCCCGCTATTGCTCGTCCGACAAAGTTTGGGCTGCTGTTGCGGAAAGCGTCAGTGACAGCCCCAATGCCTTCCATCTGCACGCGATGATTCCATGATTCGACCTTGGCGCGCTCTTCTGGTGTACGCCCGTAGAGCGGCGGCTCTGGATAAACGTCGTCGATATAGCGGCAGATAGCGTTAACCTGATTGATGTGGGTGCCATCGTCGAGTTGCAGCAGTGGCAGATCTTGTAGAGGGTTGATAGCTGTAAACGCAGGGGTTTTGTGCTCGCCCGCGCGAATATTGACCTCTATTGTCTCGATCTCGACGCCTTTTTCAGCGATAAAAATAGTGACTCTTTTTGGGTTTGGTGCCATGGCAAAATTATAAAGTTTCACAGTAGTAACACTCTTATAGTGGAAGGGGTGTTTTAGCGGAGGCCCAGCAATGCCACGCGCGCTTCAATCGCGGCGAGGACAGACGCATCATCTAAGCCTATAGAGGCGAGTTGCTGCTCATGTTTCCCATGATCAACATAGTGATCTGGCAAACCCAAATGCAGCACAGACATAACAATACCCTGTGACGCGAGAAATTCACTCACCGCTGAACCTGCACCGCCGGCAATACTGTTTTCCTCAAGGGTAACCAGCAACGAGTGGCGGCTGGCGAGTTCACGAATCATGGTTTCATCAATCGGTTTCACAAAGCGCATGTCGGCAACGGTGGCATTGAGCTGCTCGCCAACCCGGAGCCCTGTCGGAAGCAGCGTACCAAAGTTGAGAATTGCCACGCCTGCACCATCGCGTCTAATCACACCTTTGCCAATCGGCAGTGCGGTCATGGCTTTTTCAATGGTCGCGCCGGGGCCAGTTCCGCGAGGATAGCGAACGGCAGCGGGGCCAGTGTGCATATAGCCGGTATACAACAGCTGCCGTGTCTCGTTTTCGTCGGACGGCGCCATAATCATCATATTGGGAATGCAGCGCAGATAACTGATGTCGTAAGCGCCCGCATGGGTGGCACCGTCTTCGCCCACCAGACCTGCTCGGTCCAAGGCAAACAGCACATCTAAATTCTGCAGTGCCACATCGTGAATAAGCTGATCATAAGCGCGCTGTAAAAACGTGGAGTAGATAGCGACAACCGGCTTCGAGCCCTCGCAGGCCATACCGGCAGCCAGCGTCACCGCATGCTGTTCGGCAATTGCGACATCTTCAAAACGGTCAGGAAAGCGCTCAGCGAACTCGTTCATCCCCGAGCCGTCGCACATTGCCGGCGTAATGCCGATTAAGCGATTATCTTGCTCCGCCATGTCGCACAGCCAGTCGCCGAAGACCTTTTGATACTTCGGCTTGGCAGGTGCACTAGGGGCGGGTTGTTTGATAATTGCAGATTTAGGTTCGATTTTATTGAGTGCGTGGTAGCCTACAGGATCGTTTTCAGCCGGCGCAAAACCTTTGCCTTTGTGGGTAATAATATGCAGTAAAACAGCGCCTTTAATCTCACTCAGATTACGCAATGTCTCAACCAAAAGAGGCAAGTCATGGCCATCAATTGGCCCAACATAGTAAAAACCCAGCTCTTCAAAAATCGTGGCTGGGGACACCATGCTCTTCATGTACTCCTCAGTGCGCCGGACAAAATGCGTAGCCTGCGGCAACTGGCTTAATACTTTTTTGCCTTTCTCGCGCAGCTGATTGTAAAACTTACTGGCCCAGAGTTTAGAAAAGTAAGTCGATAGTCCACCCACGTTTCGTGAAATCGACATCTGGTTATCATTGAGCACCACCAGCAAGTTTTTATCCACATGGGCGGCGTGGTTAATGGCTTCAAAGGCCATGCCGGCGGTCATGGCGCCGTCGCCCATTACGGCAACGGTCTTTCGCTCGCGGCCCAGTTGAGCTGACCCCATGGCCATGCCCAGTGCGGCGCTGATGGACGTGCTCGAGTGGCCCACGCCAAATGTGTCATATTCGCTTTCTGAGCGCTTGGGGAAACCAGACAATCCGTCTTTCTGGCGCATAGTGAGCATTCGCTCACGGCGGCCTGTCAGAATTTTATGGGGGTAAGTTTGGTGGCCCACATCCCAAATAATGCGATCGTCGGGGGTGTTGAAAACGTAGTGCAGCGCAACGGTTAATTCTGTCACGCCTAAGCCAGCGCCAAAATGGCCACCGGTTTGACCCACGGAATAGAGTAAAAATGCGCGAAGTTCGTCCGCCACCAACAACAGCTCTTTCGGCTCTAAAAGACGCAAATCCGCCGGCGCAGCAATGCTGTCTAAGAGCGGCGTTTTCGGTCTTGTTAGTGGAATGTCGGTGAATGTTTTCGGCATGCGCTCAGTTCACGGTATTTATATACATTGTGGCGGCGATATTACACCAATTAACCACAGCATTCTTGTTCGTTTCGGCAATTTGCGGCTAGTAATTGCGCTTGACGATAAAATCCGCAATCGCCCGCAACGGGTCTGCGCGCTCAGCAAAGAGGTCCAGTGCCGCCATACTCGTTTGGTAGAGTTTATCGGCCTCACGCCGAGCCTGCTCAAGGCCGAGAATCGACGTGTAGGTTGATTTTTGATTGGCGGCGTCGGAACCCTGCTGTTTGCCCAACAGTTCTGTCGAGCTTTCGACGTCGAGAATATCGTCTTGAATTTGAAACGCCAAACCAATAGATCTAGCAAACGTTTTCAGGGCAGCTAACTGGCCATCCGTCGCTGCACGGGTGGCAATTGCCCCCATCAAAACACTGGCTTCGATCAACGCGCCAGTTTTGTGGGCGTGCATAGTTTTCAGCTGCTCAAGCCCCACTAACTTACCGGTTGCCGCCAAATCAATCGCCTGGCCCGCCACCATGCCCTGACATCCTCCAAGCCGGGAAAGTATCGCGATAAGCGATAAAACGGTCTCTGCGGGAAGGTTATCGAGCTCGGTGAGTTGCTGAAAAGCCAGAGATTGCAGACCATCGCCGGCGAGAATCGCCGTCGCTTCATCAAATTGGATATGACAGGTGGGCATGCCGCGGCGCAGATCGTCATCGTCCATCGCCGGTAAATCATCATGTATCAAAGAATAGGCATGCACCATCTCAATCGCCGCAGCGACCTTGGCTGTATTGCCGTCACTGCCGCCCACAGCGTCTGCAGCGGCGAAGCACAGCGCTGGACGCAAGCGTTTTCCACCATTCAGTGCTGAGTAGCGCATTGCGGCAAAAAGACGCTCGGCGGGGCCAGTGGCCGCCGGCAGAATAGCCTCGAGTTGGGCGTTAACCCTGCTGCTGTAATCCTGAATAATGCGTTCGAATGATTGTGACATAGAGGCGCTAGTCGTCGCTGCCAACAAAGGGTTGGCTCACCAGCTCGTCACCTTGGCGCATAAGTATTTCTACTTTTTGTTCAGCCGCTTTCAGTGCCTGCTGGCACTCGCGAGCAACTTTTATCCCAGTTTCAAAGGATTTTAGGGAATCCTCTAGGCTCAATTCGCCACTTTCCAAGGACTCAACCAGTGCTTCTAGGCTGGCCAACTGCTGTTCAAAATCGACAGATTTTTTTTCATTTTTCACGGTTTGTTGCCCTTGTAAAGAGAGAGAAACACAAGGTCACCACCCTAACTAACTCGCGCATTGCGGTCAATTGGCAAACGCCATATAAATAGCGACATAGCCACTTTCCGCGCAAGTCGCAGTAGCTGTATAGTGGTATCTCAAAGGACGAGGTATTACTGGCCACTAAGCATTCAGAGGGCGGGCTGTGCAATGAAAATACTCAGACTCAACTTAGCCGGGCAACCCATCAACTGGTTAGATTGGGAAGCGGCAGTGTGTATGTACGCCCGCGATCTTGTGGTTTGGAGTATGGGCGACGTGGTGCGCAATGTGCGCGGCGGTATCTCGCGGTTGTCGGGGCAGCGCTCGATTGTTGAACTGCCGAGTATTATTGCCTGTGGTGGTGAGCAGATGGCGCGGCCGCGCAAGAGTTACCCGCTAACGAATCCAACCCTATTTGCCCGCGACGCCCATCTGTGTATGTACTGCGCACGGCAATTTACACCGATTCAGCTTACCCGAGATCACATTTTGCCGACCTCCCGTGGCGGCACGGACCGCTGGGAAAACGTGGTATGCGCCTGCCGCCGCTGCAATCAATTTAAAGCCAACCGCACCCCTGAAGAAGCGAATATGGAGCTGATCGCATTACCCTATAAACCCAACAACGCAGAGTATTTAGCGCTCACCAATAGCAGCCGAATACTCGGCGATCAGATGGCCTTTTTGCGCAGCCAGTTCTCTGCCAACAGCCGGTTCCTCTAATAGGCCGCTAAGTTTGCGGCCTAGAAAAACCCCTGCGCAAAGGTCAGCACGATAAGTAGCGGGCAGAAAAATTTCACATAGATCGGCCAGACCTTCCAAAACAACCCCTGCTCAACACCCGCGTCGCCCTGCTTTAACTCACTTAAAATACTGTTGCGGTTAAATATCCACCCAGCAAAGATACACAACATGACGCCCAGTAGTGGCTGCGCCCATTCCGTGGTGAGTGTTACCACAAGACCAAACAACGCATCAAAATTCATCGATACAACAGCGCTGCAGACAAATACCCCGAGACCAATCAGCCAAGTGGCCTTGATACGGCTGGTACCCGCTGTTTCAACCGTATAGGCAACCGGTACTTCTAGCATGGAGATAGACGAGGTCACTGCCGCAATAGTCATCAGCACAAAAAAAGCAAAGCCAACCGCCAAGCCCGCAGTTCCCATACCGTCAAATAGTGCCGGCAGCACTTGGAAAATAAGATCAGGCCCAGCGATCAGTGACCCGTCCCCGCCATAGATGGTGACGCCCAACTCTTGGGCCACGAAAATCGCCGGTAAGACCAGCATTCCCGCCAAGAACGCGACGCCCGTATCGGTGAGTGTTACCAGCGCACCGACAACCGGTAAATTTTCATCCGAACGGATATAGGAGCCATAAATTAACATCGTGCCCACACCCAGCGATAGAGAGAAAAACGCCTGCCCCAGCGCCCGGACAATTAGCTGCGGATCTGCCATCTGTGAAAAATCGGGCACCAAATAATGCTTCAGCCCCTGCATAGCGCCATCTTGCAGCAGCACATAGACAATCAGCGCCGCCAACAAAACAAACAGCGAAGGCATCAGTCGCTGAGACCATTTTTCGATACCCTGCTCGACGCCCGCACTAATCACCAGCACCGTTAGCGACAGAAAGAGTGCAGAAAAGCCTAAGTTCCGCGCCAAGCTAAATTCGGTCAACCAATTGCCGAGTGCTTCCATACCGAAAAAGTGCGCAACCGGCTCTAGCATAAAGGCAATCATCCAGCCGGCAATAATGCTGTAAAAGCAGAGAATAAAGGTCGCCGCTAAAATGCCACCCAGGCCCGTTAATTTACCCGCCGTCTTGGCGCGACTACTGCTTGCAATGGACTGCAGCGCCGTCACCATGTTCGAGCGCGTATGTCGTCCAATAATGAGCTCTGCCATCAATGCAGGGTAGGCCAGCAGAAACGCCAAAATAATGTACATCAGCAAAAATGCTGCGCCGCCGTTTTCTGCAGCGTTGGTTGGGAAGCCCCAAATATTTCCCAGCCCAACGGCAGAGCCGGACGCAGCGAGAATAAAACCTAAGCGAGAAGAAAATTGACCTCGTTGCATGACTAATCCCTTTTTAGTTATTTTTTGCGGTCACCGATTCTAGGCCATCTGCTGCGCAAATTCGATCTAAAACTTATTTTCTGCAAAGCCCCATTACGGCAGCGGCATTATGCTAGAATCAGCGTTCTCTGGGGGCGTTTTGGATTCGACGACGGCTACAAAACCTCCGGTGCATGCCGAGATGGTGACCAATCTCGTTAATCAAAAGTCGCAAACTTATAGTTGCCAACGACGACAACTACGCACTAGCTGCTTAAACCCCAGTGTAGTGCCGTTTGACTGGAGCCGTGCTTATGCGTCCAGAGCTCTTAATCCCTCGGGAAGCGGAGTGCTCAAATGTCATATCTCATAGGATCGTGGAGAAGCTTGTTCGGGGCAGATCCACTAAAACCTTTACCGAAATCGCCCAATGCGTTCCCTGACAGCCGGGTTGCAACGGGTTAAAACTAATAGGCTGATCTAAGCATGTAGAGCCGCAGGCAGCGGGCTGGCGGACGCGGGTTCAAATCCCGCCGCCTCCACCAATAACAAAACCTCAACCCGACAGGGTTGGGGTTTTTTTATTGGCCGATGATTTGAGAATGAACCCGCGCAGCGGGTTCAGCCGAGCCACGCAGTGGCGAGACAACGCGGGAGCGCAGCGACGGCGGCCCCGAAGGGGTGAGGACGAAGGACGAATAATTCCCGCCGCCTCCACCAAATAGCAGCCCCGAAAGGGGCTTTTAAGTACCATAAAGTGTTGATTTAAATAGGTTTTATAGATTTTTTAAGGCGCAAAAATATTCATTGCATTTTGTAATAATTCACGTTTTATGTAACAAAAAAGAGGAGAGCGCAGTCCTTTTGTTACATGCCAAAAGTTACTAGACCACTTGCCAATTCAGAAATAAATAATGCACGAGGCAAGGCTAAGGAATACAGATTAGTAGATGGCCTCGATCTTTAACTCTTCTGGTATGCGCAATACCGGCTAAAAAATTCTGACCAAACTTGTGAGAAGGGGTGCCGATACTCAGTTGGCGCGTCTTTTTTTATTGCCAAAAATAGTCGCTATTGATCACTTCTCATGGCTATTTGTTTGACAAAATTGGCCCCTACAGCGTTCTAGCGAACGCCGTCCTATCACATATAGATACTTGATAATTAATGTTTTTTTATGGGCAATCCCAGTTCGCAAAGTCGCTTTTAGATCGCTTTTTGAAATTAGCATGAAAATCAGATTTAGCCTCGCTATGCCACTGTCGTCTGACAATATTCCTTTCCTTATTTTACAATAAGTAGGCCTGAGGGTAATTAGCCAACTATCCATGACGACATGCAGTTATTAATCTAAGCAGGCCTTCAATGAGTCGGTGATGGCTTCAAGTATTTTATCTGCTTCAACCTGTCCACAGACCAGTGGGGGGGCAATCAATAACACATTGCAGCGACCCGGGACCGTGTTGCTATTGCGACCAATAAACACACCTCGCTGCATACAGCCGGCGAGAATTTTGGCCATAATGGTTTCTGAAATTGGTTCTTTAGTGGTGCGATCATTGACCAGTTCAACACCTATCAGTAGGCCTTTACCACGGATGTCGCCAACATAGGGATGATCAGCAAGTGCACTTGCTAAGTTGCCTTTGATCTGGGCGCCCATAGTCGCTGCATTGGCAACAAGCCCTTCGCGCTCGACAATTTCAAGATTTCTCACAGCTACAGCACACGACACTGGATGGCCGCCAAAGGTATTGATATGGCGCAGGTGGCTCATGGTGCCCGGCTCATCGTAGAAGGCTTCAAATATACCTTCGCGCACTGCCGTGGCGGCTATCGGCTGATAGCCGCTGGCGAGGCCTTTGGCAAAGGTGAAAATATCCGCCTTAACGTCCCAGTGAGTGTGGCCAAACATGGCCCCTGTGCGACCAAAGCCTGACACCACTTCGTCGAAAATTAACAGTATGCCGTAGCGATCGCAAATCTCACGGACACGCTTTAGATAATTACTCGGAGGCACTATAACCCCGCCGCCTGACAACATGGGTTCGGTGATAAAGGCGGCAATTGTCTCAGCCCCTTCGTAAATAATCGTTTCTTCAAGCTGCTTGGCACATTCTTCACCATGCTCTTCGGCGCTAAACTTGTCATTGGCTCGGTAGTGGTAGGGGGGCATGACTTTGACAAATCCTGTCGGCTCAGGTCCATAGCCCAGCTTGCGCTCTGCTTGCCCGGTGGCTGCCATAGAACCCATGGTGTTGCCGTGGTAGGCGCGGTAGCGAGAGAGGATCTTGTAACGTCGCGCGCCATTTGGATCATCCGATTGCTGGTGGTACTGGCGGGCAATTTTGAATGCAGTTTCATTTGCTTCAGAGCCACTGCAAGAAAATGACACATGCACTTTCATTCCTAGTGCGTCTTGAATCTTGCTGGCAAGGGCGGTTGTTGATTCGCTCACCATCACCGGCGCTAAGTAGCTTAAATCAATCATTTGCTGGTGCGCGACATCGGCGAGCTCTCTTCGACCATAACCCACATTGACACACCACAAACCCGCCAATCCATCAAGGAAGGTGTTGCCGTCACAGTCTGTGAGATAGCAGCCTGAGGCTGTAGCGACGGTTCTCGGCGCTTGGCCAATAAGTGGCTTGTGCTGCGTCATTGGACGCCAAACGCGATCGGCTGTATCTAAATTATCTGTGTTGCTCATAGTAGTTCCCAAGGGATGTTTTTGATGACTCCTCAAAAAAGATACCCTTTTAAAATAAATAATTAAAATGGAGATTTGGCAAGCGAGCTATTTGATTTATGAATGGTATTGCTCTGTGGATACATTTACACACTGAATGTGCATGTTATTTTATTTCCATTTTAATAATGTATCTAACTGCTTTACTGTAACAACAAAATTCGACTATATCATTTGATATGGCATTAGACTAAAACAGATAGAGAGGGGCATGCAATGAAAGATATTAGCAAAACACAACCCGGAAAAATCACCGGCGGCCACATGTTGGCTCGCGCGCTCAAGGCTAAGGGAATAGATCGAGTTTTTTCCCTATGCGGTGGCTTCATTAATCCAATTTATATGGGTTGTTTGGAGTACGGTATCGAAGTTGTTGGCACACGTAATGAGTTGGAAGCTGGCTTCTTGGCCACAGCCACGACGCGCTGTACACGTAAGCCATCGGTTGTGATTGCTGAGCCCAGTGGCTTCACTAATTATATTTCCGCCATCGCCGAAGCCTATTATGCCGGCGATCCGGTTATTTTTATCAGTGCCACGGCGAATGCCAATAACTTTGATAATCAGGGTTTTAAAGAAATGCCCCAGGCTGAAGTTGTGCGCTGCATGACCAAGTACTCGGTCGAGGTCAGCGACCCACAGCGTATTGGATGGTTCTTAGATAAGGCCCACGATATTGCGATTCAGCATCCAGCTGGACCCGTGCAGCTCTGTATTCCGACTAACTACCTTTTTACTGGCCAGCTGCAGGCAGAGCTTGCGGAGGGTGCCCGCGGTTTTGATCCAACAAGACAAAAAATACATCAGCCATGTCCCAATCCGAGCGATGTGGACAATATTATTGAGTTGCTACGGATTGCGAAAAAGCCTGCGATCGTTGCTGGGCCAGGTGTGTGGTACAGCGATGCAAGCAAAGATCTAGAGGAGCTATGCGATAGTTTAAACATACCGGTGTTTGTTCCGCTTACGCATTCAAAGGCTGTTAATCAAAGCCATCGCTGTTCCGCAGGCTTGGTCGATTACCACCAGAATCATGGTTCACAACTGATAGGTGAAGAGGCGGACTTGGTATTGGTTATAGGCGGCAAGCTAGACTTTCCGCTTAATTTTGGCGAGGCACCACTGATTAGTTCAAAAGCCAAACTGATTACGGTCAATGCCACAGCGCGCGAACTAAGTAATAACGCCCTCGCCGATGTGCGAGTCTGTAGTGACGTGAAAATGTTTGTTCACGCATTGGCTGCGAAGTTAAACGCCAGTGATGCTGTCGACAGTAGCTGGTTGGATGCTATTCAAACCAGACGCCAGAAACAGGTTGCCGAGTATCATGATGTTTTACGTGGCAATAGCGAAGGCAAAATGCATCCTCTGCGCCTCTGTTTTGATGTGCTTATGTCACTCCAGAAAGAGGATATTTGCGTTATTGATGGTGGCGATATCGCAGCCTGGTTCGAGATGGCAATCAATGCTTGGTCTGTCGAGGGCCGACCGATTAAAGGTATTTTTGCACCTGGTCCCTGGGAGCAAATGGGCACAGGCCCAGCATTTGCCACGGCGATTCAGCTGGCTAACCCAGATTCGCGGGTTGTGCTGATTACTGGTGATGGCTCCTTTGGCCTAGCGCCGGGCTTTACTCCAATGGACACGGCGTTGGATATGGGCTTGCCCGTAACCATGGTGGTTGCCAACAACTCACAGTGGGGAATGATTCAGAACCAGCAGAAAGCCATGTGGGCTGGCCGGGTTGTTGCTACCTCCTTGAGAGAGAAGGAGTACCATCCGATCTTGGCCGCTGCCGGCGTCTTTTCACAGTTCGCCACGACCCCGTCACAGCTGGCTGCAGCGCTTGCCGCGGCACGAGATCAGGCAACCCCGGCCTTTATCGAAGTGACTACAGAAGCCGCATCATCGCCGATCACCCAGGGACTGGTTGAAATGCGCATGCGCACAGCAATTGAATAAAGTTGTCTTATACATAGCTAGTTTGCGAACCTCTCGCCCGCACTGTGCGAGAGGTCTCACAGACAAACTCTGGCTCAGTAAGACCATCCGGATCAAGTGCCTTTGGCGTAATTGCAGGTTTTTAGGCTCTTAAAGGTCAGCAGATCGCTCAACTCTCCTAATAGATTTAACGCTGTTCCAGTATCTCTGTGCAAAACCCTACTCCATTAGCCAGGTACGCTTTGAATTAGCTGTGGGAATAGCAAGCGGGCAGCTTAGCGGAATAAGACAGCGCAATTATGGTAGCGTAAAGGACGGTGGAATAAGCCCATTTTCCTAGCTCCCAACTGTGGCCTGCGAGAGCTAGGAATATGTAAATCAAGGCTTTCTAATGGGTGGGAGTAGAGCTTCTGGGATTGGCCAATAAGAGCCTCAGCTCAGCGACAGACTTAGGCTGTATCGCGTTCGAGCCACCAATTTCGGAAGTCTCGATCACCGGTTATTCTTAGCTCGAACTGGCGGCTAAAGCGCAGGCAGGCATCGAATAGATTCTGTCCCTGTGAGCGCTGACAGAGCAGTATAAACCCAGTCTCTGAGGCTTTTAAATTGATTATCTGCACACGGATACCGAGGGCACCGGTGGCGAGGTAGAACGGACCGCTGAGATCTGGCCGCTCTATATCTATGGCCACCAAGCGCCTTAGGATATCAATTGATGTGCTGCCCCAAATAGCAAACATAGCTAAGCCGTCGGTGACATCGGTGTAATGGGTCTCTTTCCATTGGGGCTCTATTGGGCCGGTGAGGTCTATGACTAGTGCTTCGCCGCTTTTGGCCTGTGCAATATAGCCGGTTGCTGTAGCCGCCACTTGACCAGGTGCCAGAGCAGCTGCGCCACTAGGCGCGTCACCCTGAACTATGGCCTTTGGTCGGTGTGAGAGGTCGACTAGATTGACCTCTGCAGCAACCAACTGGGGTTCAAAGTGATCGACCACTGGCCAACCACCCATCTCGTGTTCGACAGGGGAACCCGCCCAATCAGGTACTATAACTGTTCGTTTGCGCGTTATCACAATTTCATCCTCTCGCCGGTGACATCATAAAAGGGCCTTTTGGCGACCTGTACCGCCACTTCAGCATTGTTGTGCCAAACGCTGACGCTGCCGCCAACTTGGCAGCCTTCGTGTGGTTTGACCAAAGCCAAGCCTAGGGTTTTGTTTAGCAGCGGGCTGTAGCGCATAGACGTAACATGTCCGTAATGGTTATTGCCGCCGACAACCAGAGCGCCATCGGTGATATCGGAACGGCCGTCGATACTGAGAGCAATCACCTGGCTCTGCCGTTCATCTTTGCGCAGCAGCTCAAGCATCGGCTGACCGACGGTGTTGGTCTTGGTTGCCGATAGCATGCCGCCAAATGAGGCTTCAAATAGGGTGGTGAAACCGTCAGTGTCGAAGGCAGGCAGGATGTGGCCCTTCTCGAGGCGACAGATATTCAGCGCTTCAATGCCGAAGGGCTTGATGCCAAAGGCTGTGCCAGCCTCATAGATCCTTTGCCATAGATAGCTCGTCTGGCTTGCGGGGCAAACCAGTTCATAGCTTAGTTCACCGACAAATCCTAGGCGCAGCGCCATCACTTTTACACCGGCAACGGTGATTTCAGCCCAGTGCGAGAAGGGCAGGGTTTCATTGCTTATGTCATCGTTGGTCAGGGTGCTAAGAATATCTCGTGCCCGGGGACCTGCGAGTAATACATCGCCCTTGGCGTCGGTTAGATTGACCACATTGACCTGCCAACCGGTTCCCCTGCACCACATTGACAACCACTCTTCAGTTACAGGTGCCCGGCTTGTGGTGTTGGTTATAAAGTAATCCTGCTCACCCAGTTTGACAATGGTGCCATCGTCGATGAGCACGCCACTTTCGTTACAGGCGGTGAAATACATCAGTTTATTGGCGGTTAAATTGTCCACCTTATTGATGATAAAGCGATTCAGTAGTTTGGAGGCATCTGGACCATACACTCTAAATTTACCCAGAATAGAGGCGTCGTAGATTCCAGCTGATTGATGCACTGCGAGGCTCTCTGCCTCGGCATCGCCAAAGTCCATCATGCGGATCCAGGGTCCAAAGCGCTCCGGCACGCCGCCGTGGGAGAGCTGAATATCATGCAATGGTGTCAGTAGCGGGTGGTCGTGATGACCGGCAGCCAAGTTACCCAGACTAATAGTGGTCAAAGGTGGCCGTGTGGTTGGCAACACTCGCGCTTCAAGAGCCGGATTGCTGTCAGCCAGCAGACGGGCAAAGTTGGCTTCACACATACCGCCCTGGCAAGCTCCCTGAGTGGCGGTGGTGTAGCGCTTACAGAGTTCAATGCTGTTAAAGCCTTCGGCCAAGGCCTGCTCGATGTTGCCTTGAGTGACATCGTGGCAATAGCAGACAAAGGTTTTGTCTTTATCTTGGGCGAGAATCGTCTGGCGGGCCACGCTACTTAGTGGCGGCGCTTCGATCGCAGCTAGTTCCAATACTGGCTGATGTTGAACACCGCCAGCATTGATGCTTGCCAGTGCGCGCTGCCCTGCGAGCCGGCCTTGAGCGATTATCGAATCTGCATCCTCTAGGCCAAGCAGGCGGCCAGCGACTTGATAGTTTGCCGGTAATTCTTGCGGTAGATAAAAATTGAGCGCTTTATCGTACACCATGCGAGCGCCAATCTGGCCCAACAGTTTATGTTTTGGGTAGCGACCAGATGAGGCGACAATAGTGTCGCATTTAATCGACTGCAGATCACTGCCATCGAGAGAGGCGATCTTAACCCCGGTGATTTTTCGTCGTCCACAACTGGCCGTCAAAGTGTAGCCATTCCAGACTGGCACGCCGGCACGGGCAAACTCGTCACGCAGCTCAGTATTCAGACCCTCGGGTCGAAAATCGATCATTGCCGATACGTTGACACCTTTGTCCAATAGCTGCAGTGCAACGCGCGCCACATAGTCTTCGCCGCCAGCCAAGACGATTTGCTGCCCTGGTGACAGCGCCCAGAGATGTATCATGCGCAGTGCCGCTTCCGGCAGCAACACGCCGGGGCGATCGTTATGCTCGAACAACATTGGCATTGAAATGGTACCGGTGGCGAGCACTGTGGCCTTGGGTCGGACTAAATAGGTGCGCTCGGTAAATTCTTCATCAGCGCCGCAGGCCTGAATACATACCGCCATGCCATCTGGATAAATCGCTGATACATGGGTGGAGTTCAATACTGTTAAATTAGTGTAAGACTTAAGTCTTTGGATAGAGTCTTGGGCGCGACCATAACCGCTCTCGCCCTGAAAGGCTTCAAAGCCACCTAGCTGAGCGTCGGTTTCGGCCAGGACGACACGGATACCGGTTTTGGCGGCGGTAATCGCAGCTTCCATACCGGCCAAGCCACCACCGATCACCAAAATATCTGGTGTCACGTTGACGCTTTCAAACATAGCAGGCTTATCGAGGGGCTTGACTTTGGCTAGGTTGCCGGGTGCCGCACGAATAATCTCTTTAACGATCTTCCAAAACCACCGTGGCTTATAGAAAGTCTTGTAATAGAATCCTGTGGGCATGGCCCAAGAGAACAAGTTTGCAACAGCCATCAGATCGCGATCCACATCGCCCTGTGGTTCGACGCTCATGCCAGCTTTGACTGTAGTTTGGCAGGTCTTGATATGCATGCGGCCATCAACATTCATAGTGCAGCGAGAGCACTGCCCGCTCATACAGGACACTGAGCGCCGGCGGTGATATTTAAACGATCGAGAAAAGGTGTCTATGCCGGCCGCGAGCAACGCGGAGGCGACAGTATCTCCTTCAAAGGCCGGAATAGCTTTACCTTGATAGAAAATGTCTACCGGCTTGGACCGGTTAATAAGCTGTGTATGACTCTCGGGTAGTCGGCGGGTCATAGCGTTACTCCTTAATAATTTGATGTGTTGCTGTATCGCGTCTTGTTTGTACCCAATCGCCACAACCCATCACGTGGAACCACAGCTCATCTTGAAAACCTGGTAGATTGTTGTTGAAATAGAGGTAGTCACACCATGCTTTCATCTCTGAGCCGTCACGAGGAGGGCTCTTTACTTCACCGTGAAATTTAAATTCGTAGGCGCTGCGCTCGCCGCAGTTTGGACAATTGATTAGAAATGCCATACAGGTTACCTGTTATAGGTGCTTATAAAATAATTTCTGGAACTAAATTACGGGTGTAAAACCGGTCTAGGGAAAAGGCTTTAATTTTCTCGGGAACACGCCCTGTAGCTATGTACTCGGCGGAATATTTGCCGCAGGCAGGAGTCGATTTAAAACCGTAGTAGCCCCAGGCAACATCGAGGGATAGCCCCTCTATACCACTGGGTCCCATCACTGGTGCCGAATCCACAGTGCAATCACAGAGTCCAGACCATGAGCGCACCACTCGTACATGGGCGAGGTCAGGGAAATATTCGGTGATTTTAAATGCGCGGTCCGAGGCTTCTTCCCAAGTCGTGTAGGAATTCCAAGACTGCCAAGGATCCAGGCCAGCGCCGATAATCAGGTCACCCTTCAGCGTTTGCTGGGTGTAAAAATGCAGTCTCGGGAAAGCCACATAGTAGTCTAGGAACGGCTCCATGATCGCGGTGGTGAGAACCTGCATCGGAGAGGTTACGACCGGAAATTTAGTCTCTAACATGCGCGCGATTTCAGAGGAGTAACCGCCAACGGCCACATGCACTTTTTGGGCATTAATCCTGCCAACGTTAGTTTCTACACCTGTTACTTTGCCATGCTCATTGATAATTTTGGTCACTTCAACGCCAACGCAAATATCGACGCCATATTTGTGACAGCCTTTAGCAAACCCCCATAGCGCAGCGTCGTGGTGCACAGTCCCGCCCTCTGGATGAAACTGAGCGCCGAGAACCGGCAGCGCGGGCTTGTTACTGATATCCAGAGAGGGAACCATTTTTTTAATTTCTTTCGGGGTCAGCATTTCCATTTTGAGCCCGGCGCGAATCTGCGTGTCACCCTGCATACGCATGCTGGCAAGCTCAAGATCGCTGTGGGCAATAGCAATAATGCCCTTTTTTTGCACCATCAGGTTCCACTCTAGTTCTTCGCTGAGTCCATCCCAAAGCTCAAGGCTCTCTTTGTAAAACGGCAGTGTTTCAACCGCGCGCTTGTTGGCGCGAACCATTTCAGTGTTGCGGCCAGAGCCGCCCGATCCTATGTAGCGACGCTCTAACACCGCTATGCGTTTTACGCCGTGATAACGTGCTAAGTAGTAGGCTGTAGCAAGGCCATGTAAGCCGCCGCCAATTATCACCACATCGTAGCTTTTTGCAGGTTGTTTAAATTCCCACATTATATTTGGGTTAGCCATAGGTGATCCTCTAATTACACCTTGCCTTGGCGGTAAGTTCTGCTGATCAGAACCAGCTGCTGGCAGGTGGGGAAGTCTTGCAACTAAATTAGCTGGCGTATTGAGTCGACAACTACATGATGGTCATATTTATTAAGCTGGCTGGCGCTATCACAGCATTGCTCACCTTAAATAACATTTGTAATTCTATGATTACATGAGGTGGATTATTTTGAAAATTTAGTATTCGGATGTATTTGATTCATAGGGATGATAATAGAGTGCGGCGGGTTAGAGCAGTGCCCAGTCCTTTAGGCTGTAACAGGGGCGCACTTGAATAGACTAAAATTCCAGAGGTAAGACGTGTGTTTCTAAGCGCTGTTAGCGTCAGCTCTAGCCTGGATTGGTGCGCCGCAGATGTGCGGCGCACGAGAATTAAAGCGCTAGGCAGACCTGCTTGATTTGCTCGCGAAACCAGGCGTGGGCTGACGCTTTTTCATGGGATTTGTGCCAAATCATGTACATCGGGATAGGCGCAATAGGAACAGGAAGTTGGAGTAACCGGAGATTGAAGCGCTCAGCCATCAGATTGGCAACGCGTAAAGACATGGTGGCAACCATGTCTGTATGCATGGTCAGCATACACATGGCGATATTGCTCTCGACGGTGACGGCAAAACTACGCTCCTTGCCCATTTTCTGAAGAGCCAGATCAACAAAGGCAAAATCCAATTTTCGGTCGTTGTAAATACCTACGTGTTTTAACTCGAGATATTGCTTCAGGGTAAGTTGACTTCCTACTGCAGGGTGGCCCTCGCGCACCACAGCGACCAAGTTGTCTTCAAGTAATGTTTCACAGGAATAGTCTTCGCTCAAAAGCGGGACATAATCGATCACCAGGTCGACCTCTCCAGTGCGCAGTTGAGTGGTCAGATGATCTGCTGTGCCATAGCGCGCATTGACAACTAGGTTCGGCGAAATCTCAAACAATTTAGCCATTAAAGCTGGCAGAATAACTATATCGTCGTAGTCGAAACCTGCGACCCGGAACGTGCGCGGTATTTGAGGATCAAATTGTGCAGAGGGTTTGAGGCCCTCTTCGATAAGACTCAGAGCTTCCCGCACTAGTGGCGCCAGCTCAAGGGCTCTAACTGTCGGAGTTATACCGCGGCCTTGGCGAACAAACAGGTCATCTTTAACCAAGTGCCGAAGTCGGCTCAAGGCGTTGCTCATTGCCGGCTGACTCATACCGATACGCTCTGATGCACGGGTTAAATTGCCTTCAGTAATAATGGCGTCAAAGATGGCTAGTAGGTTGAGGTCGACCGATCGCAGATTCAAAAAAAACTCCATTGATTCATTCACTCAATAAAGATAAAGCATACAACATATCCATTGTAAAAATGTCTCTAATTTTGCTGTAGTGACCAAACTAATAATTATCATTAAATAGGAATAGCTATGTTGCGCCATATTGTTATGTTTAATTGGAAGCCGGAGGTAACGGAAGAGCAAATTAACGCCGTCGCAAAGGGTTTTGCTCACTTGGCCGAGGTTATTGATGTGGTCATTGAGATGAAGTTTGGGAAAAATTTGGCGATTATGGATGGCTGCTTTGACTACGCCATGAGTGCCGACTTTGAAAGTGCAGATGACTGGATGACCTACCGCAATCACCCAGAGCATATTAAATTCGCCACCAACTTCGCTAGCCTGGCCAGCGAGACCGCACGCATTCAATTCTGATTAATCTAGCACGGGCGCTGATTTAGCGTCCGTGCTACAGAAACTACCCGCTTCTAGGTCGGCTAAGCAATCTGGTGGGCAGACTGCTGCTGGATAACGCCCTCTACTCAGACCCCAGCCGATTAGATCATTAGTATTAGGCTAATCAAGCCGATTAAAAATAGCGCCTCGCTAAGCAGTAAGATAACAGGTTTGAAACCAATCTTAGTAATATCAGTAAGCGACGCGCTCAAGCCAGTTGCTGCAATTGCTACTACCAGGCAGGTGTTACTGGTTCTGTTGATAATCGGTAGCCAGTCTGGCGCTATCCAGCCAGAACTCCCGGCGACCATCAACACAGTAAAGCCAATCAAAAAGCGCGGCAAGAGGGGCGGATAACCCGCGGCAGAGAGCTTCGATCTACTTCTAATGACAATCGACAGGGCGATGACTATGGGCAACAGCATGGTGACGCGCAACATTTTGGCTATGACCGCATGGTCACCAGCTTCACTCGATAGGCTGTAACCCGCGCCCACTGCCTGGGCCACACCGTGTATGGTGGCGCCAAGAAATATACCTGCTTCGGTGGAGTGCATATTCAAGCCTGAGGCAATCAAAGGATAGAAAATCATCGCTATGCTCGACAGCCCGGTGACACCGACAACGGTGAAAATTAGCTCCCGCTCAGAGCGCTCGTCGCGAGGCAGGACTGCGGCGATTGCCAGAGCTGCAGATGCGCCGCAAATAGCGGTTGCACCGCCGGTGAGAATGCCTAATCTGCGGCTAAGGCCAAGGGCGCGACTGACTATGATGCCAAAGCCCAGTGTGGCGAAAACCGCGACGATAATAAGTCCGCCATTGAGCCAGCCGAGACCCTCAAAGTGCTCTAGGGTGATACGCGCGCCCAATAACCCCACGCCGATGCGCAAAATTCTTGTGGCGGCGAATTCGGTTCCGGGGTTTACAGCGACCTGTCTAATAGCTACCTTTAGTAGCATCCCGAGCAGCAGGGCATAGACCATTGCCGACCCGCCCAGTGAAGACTCCGCATAGAGAGCGAGACAGGCTACAGCTATAGGCTTGGCAAGTCCGGAATAGAAGGATCTGTGTGAAGTTGAGTGGATCGCAATTTTCGTATCAATTTTCACGGTCATCTGTGTCGCCTTGGAAAAATGGGATGTCTACACTTGAGCTATGCCAATTGCCCGATTACTCGGGATAATTAGCCGATTGTGTTGCGTACTTTGGAAATAATAATTTCAGCTTCATGTTCATCCAGAATGAGAACCGGACGAAACTCGATTGCATTGGGTTGGTAGTGGGCCGGTAAGGTCAGCACACCTGCGTCAGCTAATTTGCGTGTCATGGTGAAAGAATCCATCGAGTCGGACAGCAGCCCCATGCACAGGCCCACTTGGTTCACTTTGAACTGGGCATTGGCAAAGCCCTCGCGAAACTGCTCGATCAGGCGCCTGACATTATTTGTAAAGTCAGCGCTAGAAGTCAGGTCGCAGACCGCGCTGGTGGCGACACAGCCCAGTTCAGAGCCGCCAAAAGTCGACACATTTGGGAAGTCGGCAGCGATAAACCAGTCCTTTACTGCCGGCGCCATGAGCAGCGCAGCATTAGCAATAATGCCACCGCCCAAACCTTTGGCGCTGGTGAGCATGTCAGGCATGATGCCCTGCTCTTGCCAGAGCCAAAAACTGCCGGAACTGCCTAGACCAGTCTGCACTTCATCGAGAATAAACAGCGCACCTTTGTCATCACAGATCTGACGTATGGCGGCAAAGTATCCGGGGGCGGGCTCTGGAAATCCAAGTTGAGCCGGGCTTGCCTCAAGCAGCACACAGGCGGTTTCATCGTCGACTGCGGCGCGCATGGCGTCGATATCGTTGAACGGCACTTTGACAAACTCGGGAAAATCGATCATGTAGCGTTCGCAGCTGGCTGGATCATCTCCTGCGGCCATGGTGAAGGCGCTCATGCCGTGATAACAGCCATTTACTGAGACTAGCTTGCGCCGCTGGGTAAAGCCTCGGGCCGCACGAATAGCGCAGTCGTTGGCTTCAGTCCCACTGGCCGCAAAAACTACTCCGGTTAATCCATGGTCGGTGCTGGCGACCAATTTTTGTGCAGCAAGCGCTTTGTATCCAGAGGATAGAAATAGGTTCCCAACCTCCAACTGAGAGAGCGCGCCGGAGACGGCGTTAACAATAACTGGATGGCGATGTCCGAGATTGTAAAGCGAGCCATTTCGATGACAGTCCCAGTACCATTTGCCACTAAAACTGTCTTGAACTTGCGCGCCAGATCGAGCGCCATAGTGGATATTGGTGCCCAGGGCTTGCATCAGTTTGCCCATACTCGGGCCAATAATTTGATCAAACGCCAATTCGGTGACCCGCGCCGTAGGGAAGGGCGTTGGCAGCGTACAAATGGTGGTAGGTGTTTGTGTGTGGGATTTCATCGCGCCAATAATTACCTATAAATGAAAACAATAAATCAGCGAGATTGCATTTGGAGCAGAATTATTGTGGGGAGGGTTTTGTGCTAGAACACAGGGATTGACTCATGTCGAACAGACCATGAGTCATTTTCTCTAGTGTATTAGAAGGATAGATTCACTGAGACGCCAATCGTGCGCGGCGCATGGTATGACTCTTGAATGTAGCCCAAGTCAGCAGTCAAATCGAATGCGTAAAGTCTATACTCTTCATCTGTTAGGTTCTTCACCCAAGCTGATACTTCGACATCACGTTCAGTGTTTAACCATGACAGACGAGCATTCATCTGCTTAGATGGGCCCTCTAACAGGCCGGGCTGATTTAGGTTGTCAAAGAACACCTCAGAGCTGTAAGTACCATCTAACTGTCCAACTAACTCACTGCCACTCGCCAAGTTCCAGGTGTATCGAACTAAAGCGTTCATGCTAACTTCAGGAGCAAGAACCATTTCGCGATCGCGGATAGCGCCAGAACCATCCTGAACATCTTTCACTGAAGTGTCGAGGAAGCTCGCGCCCACAGAAACCATAAGTCCATCAGCTGGCAAACCAGTCCATTCAAACTCCGCGCCTGTTACTTCGGCGTCCGCATTGAACAACAATTGCGTAAGGTCTTTGTATACAAATGCTTGGTGATTCTGATAATCGTAATAGAAAAAGGCACCGGTAAGACGATTGCGGCCATCATCTGACTCAGTTTTGAAGCCTGCTTCGTAGCTAATCAGTTCTTCAGGTGCAACTGAATATTTATCCGCTGCAACTGGTCCAAAGCCTGTGTTGAAGCTACCTGCTTTGTGCGCATTTGAAACACCACCGTAGATCATAGTGTTGTCACTCATGTTCCAGGTCAACTTGGCCAGATAAGAGGTATTTGAGTCATCCTGGATAGCCAGATCATAAGGCATACCGCCAGGCATAACGCCGAGCAAGAATGTCTGTTCCATTTCCTTTTTGTCATTGGTATAACGCAGACCAGCGGTCAGAGTCAGTGTGTCGGACAGGTCGTAGGCAACCTGGCCAAAAGTCGCCCAAGAAATCGTAGTGGTGTCAAATGCGGTAGCACTCGAAAGAATACTTGCATCACCGAAAAGCATGCCAGCAATCGGGCCTGACAACTCCTGAGCGCCTTCGGTGCTGAGATTGAAGTAGTAAACACCAGCATCCCACTGCAGACCATCATTACCACCTTGCAGTCTTATTTCTTGGCTGTATTGGGTCGTGTTTGAAATAAAAGAGGTGAAACAGAGATCGTATCCGGCGCTGTCACAATCTTGAAAGACATTACGTTTTTCGAAATCTTGGAAGTTGCTGATGGCCACTAAATCAAAATTTTCAAAGGGTAGCTCAAGACGTGCTGTACCAGAAGTGTAGTCTGAGGTAACAGACAGACCGCTACTAACGTTGATATCGTTTAAGTCGCTAGTGCCGACGACTGAATCACGGTTAGGTTTGTCTATAACAGACAGGCCATCACTCCCGGCAAAGGACGGCGCGTAGCGATATGGGTTGCCGCCATCATTCTCGTTACTGGCATTTTCAACTGACAGGAGCAGTGAGCCGCTATCCGCTATGGCAAACTTAAGTTGCCCGCGCACAGCCATTAAATCGATTTGGTTAGCGTCTTCGCCGTCTGGGTTAACGTTTTGCTGAATACCGTCATTCTTGTGCTTGAGCATAGACAGGCGCCCTGTAACAGTCTCAGAGAGCGAGCCGCCAACAGCGGCCTCAACTTTAACGTCGCCAAATGAACCAGCGCCTAGCTTTAAATAGCCTTCGGTTGCTTCACTTGGTTTTTTTGTCACATACTGAATAAGCCCGCCCGTAGCATTGCGGCCAAACAAGGTGCCCTGAGGACCTTTGAGTACTTCAACACGGTCAACGTCAAACAATTGAAAATCCAGACTGGCCAAAGCGGCTTTGTAAACTTCATCAACATAAACTGCTGACGGACTCTCGTGATAGTCCTTAAAGTCATTCAGGCCAACGCCACGAATTGATATATTGGGAATATTACCAACACCAAACACGGGAGATATTTTTAATCCTGGCGTGTAGTCTGCAATGTCGTTGCTGCTTTCAATGCCCAGGTATTGGATCGCGTCACCGGATAAAACAGTGACACTGATCGGCGTATCCTGTGCTGACTGCTCACGTTTTTGCGATGTGACAACGACTTCTTCAAGTTGCGTCGTGGTCGCGGCAAATGCTGCAGTGGGAATTGTCGCGGCGATGCTCGCTGACAGTAACATTACAGGTAAATTTATTATTTTTTTGTGGACTATAGATTGCATAGTTTTCCCCTTATTATCGGAAGTTTTTTAGCCGCTGATGTTTTTGGCGTTAACCGCCGGTCTTTTTATTATGAGCTTAAATAAGTATTAGCTTCCTTATATGGCTAAACCTCTACATAAGTTGGTTAATACTTAACTCATTTAAGTTACCGCGGGAGTGGGAATTAGATAAATTTTTTTTTCCCAAATGATCCATTCATCAAGGTGATGTTTTTGGCGATCTAGAGGTGCAAAACCCCATGTCCTTAGGGGTTTTGAGGTGAAATAAAAGATTTAACTGCGACCTGCTTTAAGGATTTTATAAAGGCCAATGGTAAATAGAGGAATAACGTAGACTATTAAATGACCCCAGGCAATATTGCCGTAACCCTTTGCGACCAGGGCGGTGATGCCAAAGTTGGCCAAGAGCAGGCCGACTAATAGTGTTGCCGTTGCCACGCTCGCATGCATGGCTGAACCGCAGGGGCGGCCGCGGAGTTCGAAATGCCAAGAGTCCAGACGTTCATTGACGCCTTGTAACAGGCCAGCAACAGTCTGAATAATCATCGCAAACAAAATAACTAGATAGGTCACCATCAACCAAGGGCTGGCAAGCTGACCAATCATCCAATAGGTTGGCAGTGGTTCATCCAGAATCGCAGGATAGCTAGCCATAAAGGTAACGTGGAATACCAACGCTGGGACTACGCCCAGCACACCTGCAGTAAAGCCGCTGATAATGGCTTCTCGGCGGGAGCTAATATCCCTTGAGCAGTATAGCAAAACTGGGATCACCGACACGGTGTAGAGTGTGAACTGCGACCCTTTCTTGAGCCAGCTGCCGTAAGACGGCTGCTCCGAGGTAAATGCCGCAGCGATGGCATCATAGGATTGACTGACTGTGAGCACGCAAAAAATCAACAGTACAGTGAGCAAGGCAAGCATGCAGATAGCCATGGATTTTTCTAAAATATTGCGACCAAAATAATTGAGAATGATCACTGCGCTAAATAGCAACACAATGCCTAAAATTGAAGGAATGCCGTAGCGATCAGACAGAATACTACCGGCCGCTGAACCGTTAACTGCAAGGCAGATCAGCAGGCCGATGATAAACAGAATTTCAAAAAGAACCCATGCGCGGCCAATCAATAGTTTTAAAAAACCGCGGTATTCATATACTTTTGCTGTCCGCGCCAATTCAAAACTGAGCGACAGTATGACGCCAAACCCCAGGGCGATCAGGGCCAGTGAAAGCATTCCGCCAATCGGCCCGTTGGAGCTTATATACTCTGCCGTCTCACGCCCTGTTCCATAGGCACCGCCAAATATTACAGACTGAAAAACCGCCGCGGGGATCAAAATAATACGAATGAATTTTGAGGCGTTCATAGTCAAATTTCTTTTTAATGAGGGGGCTACCCTACTTTTAGAAGTTCCAAGCACAATGATACTGACATAGCTTGAGAAATTTTAAGCATTTATAATTCATATCCAATAAATTCACCTCTGTTATGAGCTGAAGCTGTATTGATACAATCTTTAGTATTCAAAAGTCTCCAGCGCTTTTAACCTGCATGAAATACTATGGTTTTTTTACCGTCCAGAAACACTCGCCGCTCTATAAAGTAAGTAATGGCCTTGGCAAGTGCCATTGACTCGTTGTCACGCCCTATTCTGATCAATTGCTCCGGGCGATGATTATGGTCAACTCGAGTCAATATTTGCTCAATAATCGGTCCTTCATCTAAGTCTGCAGTGACAAAGTGCGCTGTGGCGCCAATAACCTTTACACCTCTATCAAAGGCTTGATGATAAGGTTTTGCGCCCTTAAAGCCGGGTAAAAACGAGTGGTGGATATTAATGCAGCGTCCAGAGAGAAACATTACTAAGTCGTTGGAGAGGATTTGCATGTAGCGGGCAAGAACCACCAGTTCGGCCCCAGCTTCAGTGATAATATTTTTCAATTCCTGCTCCTGCGCCGACTTAGTGTCCGATTTTATTGGCAAGTGCACAAATGGAATGTGGTTGTTAAGAGCTATTTGTTTCAGGTCTTCATGATTCGACACAATGGCGACAACCTCCATATTGAACTCGCCTTTGTTTTTACGGTAAAGAATATCGTCAAGACAATGATCATACTTTGATACCATTATAATTGTTTTGACTGGAGTGCGTGGATCATATATTTTCCAATCCATGGAAAATTTTTCGGCAACGTTAGTGAAATCCGCCAATACAATATCGATTGACTGTGTTTCATGTTCAAGCCGAAAAACGGAACGCAAAAAAAACTTATCGGTAAATTCATCATCAAACTGTTCCAGTGTGCTGATGTAGCAGCCCCGATCAGCGAGAAAGCTTGTGACAGCTGCAGTTACACCCGTTCTGGCCCTGCATGTAGCAGTTAAGATAAAGTAATTTTTAACTTCTGACATAGCGAAAAATCCTGTTATTTTTTGAAAAGATATCAAATAAGTGACTCATAGAGTCCCACCGAAAAGGTTACCTTTAATTATGTCATTCATTAAATTGATTTTTTAATATTGATTTATTCGTATAAGTGATTATTGGTTGTTCTAGTGAACTGATCGATAACTACTTGAATCATGCCAAGAATAGCGGTGACAAAACCTTCATGTGAACTGTTGTGAAGGGACTGAGACGCAAACTGATGGAGACTCATGGTGGGGTGTTTTGTGGTCGTGATAGAGACTGATTCCTATAACCCGTTTATTTTATAGGGCTACGATTTACAAACTTATTATAAATCACCCCTATAACAGGGGGTTTTCCAAGAAAGTTAAAACCGGTTGCGCATCTGGCTGAGGTCTGTGCGATTTTAGATTAGTAGCCGAGTTTATTTATATCGAGAGACCATCTGTGGCTGGAATAATGTGGTGTTTAAGTAACAAAGGATGTAACAAAAGCGGATTTTAAAACTCAATAAACCATTACTAATCAATAGCTTACAGTCTAAGTACAGTTCCCGCCGCCTCCACCAAAAAAAGATAGCCCCCTGTTATTCAGGGGGTTTTTCTTTGTCTAGCTTTAAATTGAATACACTTTGT